>Ga0208124_100005_pt1 | contig 607658 bp, 592 predicted proteins | sample LakWasM104_HOW12_2_FD_183922 | JGI IMG/M metagenome (GOLD analysis project Ga0208124, IMG submission 183922) | Freshwater sediment methanotrophic microbial communities from Lake Washington under simulated oxygen tension - Sediment Metagenome... | ecosystem: Environmental > Aquatic > Freshwater...
TCTCGCTTCAGCAATAATTTTCAATTTTTCCTCGTCTGAATACCTTGTTTTTTTCATGAACAACACCCCTTAATTTAATAATAAAACTTATTAGGAAAGTGTCCAGAGTATATAGGGGGTTAAGAAGTTCGTCATAATCCAACCAGATTAGACTTAATAAATCTAAGAAACAGAAAAATTGAAATTGAGCAAGAACAGGAGGTCACTAAAAATAGCGAGCCAAAAAAAGAAGAAAAGAAAGAAATCAAGAAAGTTTCAGAAGTCGCACAACAACAAGCATTTTGAGGTTTAAATGGAAATGATGAGAACAGATCACAAATTTTTTATTTATCCATTATCCGATTGGAGAATCCTAGACATTAAGGGCTTAATGGAATGTTCGAGTTTTGAGAAATTTAAAAAGTATGATTATGCTAAAAAATTATTGCAAAGAATGAAGTCACAAAAATTTGTGAATGTTTACCGATGTGTTTTTAATGGAAAGAATTATTACTATCTAACTCCCCTAGCTGAAAAACTAATCAACCAAGATCAGAAAACCTCTGTTTCTGAAGAAACAATCTTTCACGATGCTATGGTTAGCTCTTTAGGAATTGAGCTTTCCAAGATCAAACCATTCATCACAGAAATTGAACTTGAACACAAAATTAAAAATGGCAAAGGTAAAACAAACTTTGATGAGATTATCCCAGATGCAAGACTCAAGGGTAATTTCAATGGTATTAATTTTACTTCAGCCATTGAAGTAGAGCTTCATCAAAAGGAAAAATCTCGCATTGTTTCAAAAGCAAAACACTACTTAAAAAGTAGTTTCTACAATTATGCTTTTTACTTTTTCCCAGATGAAAAAATCCTAAAAAACTATTCAAACATTTTAAGACAGGAGCTATCTAATGACTTTAGCCAGAAGATTTTTCTTTTTTCCACTCCCAAGATCTTTGAAGGAAAAAACTCTTTATATGAAGGCACGGGCCTTGTTAAAGGGCAATCAAAAACCATTTTACAGCTTTTTGAAATTGTCCCCTAGCTTTCCCATGCTCGGGCCATGCGGGCCTTTAAGTTTTCAAATGGCAAGACAACCCCGCGTATTTAAAAATTAATTTGTCCTGACGAAATTGACTCCCTCTCTCTCACGAGTATCGATAGATGGAGTCAATTTCTGGACAAATAAAAAAGTACGCGGGGTAAAAAAGGAGAAAAATAATGAATGAAGAAAATAAAGATAGCAATGAAGTTAGAAAAAAAGAAAAGAAGAAGAGAGAAAACAGCCAAGAGGAAGTTCATAACGAATCCCAACAAAATAAATTTTTTGTTGATCTTCGTTATGAAAAAGAAGTTTTGGAACAGATCATGCACATTCTTAAAGAAGTAAACAACAAGTCCTATGGAAGAGAAATCACATTCAAAGACCTTGCTGTTTACGCTGTTCCAAAACTTCTTCCGAAAGACTTAGAAAAAATTCAGGAAAGTTCCTTAACAGAAATGGAGCGAGTTCAGCGACTTCTCGATGAGCACAACGAAAAACATAAAACGAATTTAAGTCTCGGTGAATTTTTGGTTAAGAAACTTAATATTTAGGAGGCTTCAATGAACGATCAAAAATTAGAAATTGTCTCAGGTAGATTAGGAAAAGATCCCTATCTTGCTTATACAAAAAAAGGAAATCCAGTCTGTGAATTGTCAGTAGGACTTAAAGCAGAACAAAATTTAACTATCTGGAGAAAAGTTGTTGTCTTTGGAAAGTTGGCTGAGCTTTGCAAAGTTCACTTAAGAAAAGGGCAAGAGATTTTTGTGCGAGGCCCAGTAAGTCTTCGCACGTTTACCAACAAAGAAGGCATTGAAAGAGAATACCTAGAAATCAATGCTTTCTCTATTGGACAATCGTTAATTTAGAAGTTTTCCAAGGAGAATTAATGAGAGATAAAGATACTTACAAAAGCATCCAAAAAAGATATAATGTTCGTACTCAGAGGGAAATCCCCTCTGAGTCGTTCTTTAAAAATCAAATATGGAAGCAGAATGAAGACGAGAGCAACATTTGGTTTAACACTGACGAAGCTGCATTATTTTTAAGAATTTCACCAAACGCTTTAAGAATTTTAGTTCACAGAGCGAAGGTAAAATATTTTAAACTTGGCAGACGTTTGAGGTTTAGACAATGTGACTTACTGAATGTCCTCCAGCCAATGGAGGTCTAGCAATGCCTATTTATCAAGAAACGAGCAAAGGGAGAACAACTTATACCGTTGTAGCCACTGCTCAAATTAATGGAAAACAAGTTAATAGAAAACGACGTAATATTTCTTCTATGGCAATGGCTAAAAGAATAGAAGTCGATCTTAAAATTGAACTCAAGAAACTGAAAGAGTGTCCTAATAGATTTACTTGGAATCAATGGAGCAATGAATGTTTAAAACGCATGAAAATTGAATTCAAGGTAGGTACGATTATGGGCTATCAGGGAAATTTAAACAAATGGGTTAATCCTTGTTTGGGAGAATATTATCTTGATCAAATTACTGGTTCAATGATTCATGAATTAATTTATAATAGAATTCATACAGTCGGCGCTGAATGTAGAAGAACGGTCTTAAAACAGATCAAGAGAATTTTTACAATGGCAGTCGATGAAGGAATTCTCTCTCGAAATCCAGCAAAAGGAATCACTGTTAAAGTTCCTGAAGCTAAACAACTTGTTTTGAACAAAACAGAAATTGATACCCTACTCTATGAAGCCAAAATCAGAAATCATCCTTTCTACAATCACTGGGCACTAGGCATATTAACAGGAATGAGAAATGGTGAACTCCATGCACTTCAGTGGACTGATGTAGATTTCGAGAACAGAGTAATCTCAGTTACAAAAAGTTGGAGCCTTACTGATGGAATCGGACCTACAAAAAGTACAAAGAACCGATACATCCCTATTTCTAATGAACTTGAGATGTTTTTAAAAAACTTAAAATCCCAAAAACTGGAAACAGATGGAAAAGTTTTAGAACCTCTTGAGCATTGGATGAGTGGCGAGCAGGCAAAGATCATTAAAGACTTTTGTCGTGCCATTGGGATCACTCCAATTAAGTTTCACGATCTCAGAGCAACCTTTATTACTCAAATGCTTTTAAAGGGAGTTCCACTGGCCAAGGTGATGACGATTGTTGGTCACTCTACAATCAAAACAACGATGAGATATTTGCGACTTGTTGCGCAAGACACTCAAGGGGCCACTGAATCTTTAGGAATTACACTTCCGAGAGATTTCGACACAGGAAATGTCGTTAATCTATTCCAGCGATAGGGCAAATCCTTGCCAATCCTTACCAAATCTACAAAAATCAAATCATTATAAACGGTTGCGGGTCTCATCAAGACCCGCTCCATTCTTTTCTTAAAATCTTTCCATCAAAACTACAGTCTAAAAAATTTTCATCACACTTTTAAATTTTTATTATTTAGCGTACAAACTCCAAAATTTATAATCTGGAGTCTTCAATGAAATCTCTCATCGTACTACTCGCTGCTACGACAATCTCTACTTCGGCCATCGCTAATACTTCATTCAAGTTTTGTGATCCAGAAAACCATATGTATACAACTTTTGAAAAAGTGGATTCAAACGTTAAAATCACAATGGTTAACACTGACGACAACGATACTATTGATCTAGAAGCTACTCTCATAAAAGAAGGACTCATTACTGCTCCAAAAAGTTTTGAAAGCATGGGCGAAAAAATGAACGACCAGGTTTCAGAAATTAAATTTTATACTTTAACATCAGAAGAGATTGGAGATGCCACTGCTTTCGTAGCGGCAGGCACAGATAACAATTTTGGTCTCGCCTTAAGAACTGAAAATGGTGTGGAATATCTTGGATCTACAAACAGCTGTAACGAATAAGCAAAAAGAGCCTGGATACATTATGAAAAAAACAAAAACGATTCTTTTTGCATTTTGTTTCTTCTCATCATTGAATGTATTTGCCGCGCAAAAAATCTATCAGACAATTGATCCAGAAGTTGGCGTCGTTGGTAATAAATTGGAAGTTGATGCCACTGTTAAATTTTCTTTTCTCAAAAAAGTTAAGCTTAAAGAATTAGTGGAAAGAATAGAATTTGTTTCACCTGCCATTGGCTGTGTTGATACTTACTATTGCTCAGCTAAGAATTTTAGAGTTGAGGATAATAAACTTCTTGCAGATGTTTTTATCGATCTGGATATGGATGGGAATATCGACTCAATTAAGAAAGGAACATTTTTAGCTTATACTAATGATTCGCGAGTCGATATTTCGAAAATGACTATCGTCTATGTAGACACAAATAAAGGCCGCCTTGAAGACGGCGCTAATCAGACATTTTACTCTATCATTCTCAAATTATGAAAGCTGAGGTCCCAAATCTCATAAAACCGGCAGTACGATTTTGTCGCATATCGATAATCCGTCTTCACTAAATTGGTCCCGACCGCCTGAAAATAAAGTCATTAAGCCAAAGATTAAAAAGGCCAAACCTATCTGACTATTTCTCTGATTTAATAAAATCATTAAACACTCACTTTTGGCATTACATTTTTTCCTTGATCCTAAGTTTACTATGTGCAATACTTGCATTAATGCAACAGTTGTCTTTGGGGAAATGTATGGCTAAACCTAACTATCTTAAAGCATTAACCTTATCAATCATCCTCTCTGCGCCTCTTTTGGCGGCCGATGATCAAAGGGCTAAAATCTCAGTTTTGACTCTCAAAGAACTGGAGTCTGAGATGCTGAATCAATCACTTGATCTGAAGTCAAAAACATTTGAAGCTGAGGCTGCAAAAGAAAAGCGAGAAGCTCTTCCTTCGAATTACATTCCCAAGCTGACACTTGAAGGCACCTATAAATACGTTTCCGAAATTCCGGAAATCAATATGGCCCCGGGGCGAACATTAAAATTTGGCGACAATAAGAACTACAGTATCGGCCCGACACTTTCTTTGACGCTCTTTGATTTTAACTCAAGATCGCAAATGCAAAACTCTTTGGATAAAACAGCCTCTTCCAAAGAAAATGAAACAAAAAATTTAATATCTCACTCTCTCTTTAAGACGAGATTGCACTATCTCAATCTTGTCTTCCTGCTTGAAAAAAGAAATCTCACTTCAGAATCATTAAAAGTTGCCAATAAGCAATTGAATGATGTCGCTGCTAAAAAGCGCTACGGCTCCGGTTCAAGACTGGATCTTCTGACTGCCCAGAAGGAAGTTCATGAGCTTGAATCACAGTTGAAGGATATTGATTTCAACGTCACGGCGGAGCAAATCGAACTCTACAAAGTAGCTTTTCATCCAAGAATAAAAGAAGAAAATTATACTCAGGGCTCAAATAAGCTTGAAACTTTGAATGACCTTCAAGGTCGATTTTCTCATTACCAAAAGATTGTTCCAAATGTTCAAAGTAACACAAAAGTTAAATCAATAAGAGATTTATCAGAGTCTTTTGAAAGTCAGGCAAAATCAATTTCGAATCAAAGATATCCAAAGATAGTCTTATTCGCGCGAACTTCTTTGGATTATCCAAATGGGCCCGATCTTACACGATTCAATCAAAAAGCTGTGGGCGTTTCATTATCGATACCATTATTTGATGGCGGAGAAATATCTCATAATAGTAACGAAAAAAATCTTCAGGCCATGGCCCTGAAACAACAGGCACTCAATGAAGAGCGAAACATCAGCGAGTCAATCCAGTTGGCAATAAAGCGAATTGAAAATCTTCAAGAGCAAAATGAAATCATAGAAAAGAAAATCGAAGAATCCGAAGATATCGCAAACCTTCTCTATAAAAGTTATCAGGATGGACGAGGAACTTTTATTGAAGTTGAACGCGCCAACATAAAGCGCCGGGAATCAAAACTAAGCCTGAGCTTAAATCAATATCAGATTATTCATAACTTAATTCAATTAGCTGACGTGGCAGGAGAATAGCAATGAAGTTTAATAAAAAATTTCTTCTAATCATTCCATTGGTAATTATTGCCATTGCGACAATAAGATTTGTTAGAGACCGCTTTTCCCCTATGCGATTTTCGGGAACGGTGGAGGCCACTCAAGTTGTTCTCTCGTCAAGAATCAGCAGCAATATCAAAACTATTCAGGTTAGCGAAGGTGACGTTATAAAAAAAGATGTTGTATTGGTCACCCTGGATTGTGAGGATATCCAGGTTAACCATGCCCGTCTTTTTGATGACTACAACCGTGCAAGAAAACTTCTGGCCAGTGGTGCAGGTTCAAAAGAATCTTATGAGAGATCAAAATCCTTGTTTGATGAAATCGAAGTCAAAAAAAGCTGGTGCACGATAAAGTCCCCTATAGATGGTGTCGTTACTAATAGCTTTCGCGAAGCTGGTGAATACGTGACTCCTGGAACAAAGTTAATATCCGTGCTGGATAAAAATGACTACTGGGCCTATTTTTATATTCCGCAAACATTAATAAACAGATTCAATGCAGGAGATACAGTTTCACTTTTATTGCCGGAAACAAAAGAATATTTTGCGGGAAAAATTGTCAAAATTAATGAGACAGCTGAATTTACCCCGAAGAATGTTCAAACGTACGATGAGCGGGCTAGACTTGTTTACGGTGTAAAAATTCACGTTGAAAACAAAGAGAATCGCTTGAAGCCTGGAATGTCACTCGACTGGGAGATCAAAAAATAATGAGCCTTAGCATTCAGATTAATAAAATTCAAAAATCTTTTGGTGAAGTCATTGCACTTAACCAGATTGAGGATTTATTTGAATCTGGAAAATTGCATGGTCTTATCGGACCGGAAGGCGCCGGCAAAACAACTCTCCTGAGAAATATAATGGGGCTGCTTATTCCAGGTTCAGGTGATATTAAGTTCTTTGAGAATTCCCAACCAATCGACTTTACGCAAATAAGAAATAAAATTTCCTATATGCCGCAAAGACAGAGTTTGTATCCGGATCTGTCTATTGAAGAGCATCTCATCTTTTTTAAATCGCTTTATGGAATAGATGAAAGCAGTTTTCAAAAAAAATCCAAAGAGCTTCTGGAAATTACCCGCTTACATAAATTTATGGATCGCCCCGCAGGTAAACTCTCAGGAGGAATGTATAAAAAACTCGGTCTGATGCTTTCACTTTTACAATCTCCTAAAGTTCTGTTGCTGGACGAACCAACTAATGGTGTCGATCCCATCAGCCGCCGTGAGTTTTGGGAACTCTTGCATCATTTAATTTCAGACGAAATCATTATTATCTATGCCACTTCCTATATGGATGAAGCTGAACGATGTGACATTGTTCACCTGCTCGATAACGGAAAACTTTTTTCGAAAGGAACTCCAGGTGAGCTCCTGGAAAAAGCTCAGGTAAAAACTTTCGACGAGTTCTACTTAACCCATACCAGGGACATTGTATGACAATTGAAAACTCGGTAGTGGTAAAGAATTTAAGTGTGCAATTCGATGATTTTTTTGCTGTTAAAAATATTTCTTTTGACGTTAAAAAAGGCGAAATCTTCGGTTTTCTGGGAGCAAATGGTGCCGGTAAAACGACCACTATAAAAGTGCTTTGCGGAGTTCAACGACCATCTTCAGGAGAAATCAAGGTCAATGGTGAAAGCTACGGAAACGTATCGGCCTTAAAAAGTCAAATTGGATACATGTCTCAAAAGTTCACACTTTATGACGATCTGACTGTCTTTGAGAATTTATCCTTTAACTCAAGCCTTAGAAAATTAGACCGTGACTTTTTCAAGCGCAGGGTAAAAGAGCTGCTGGACTTTATTGACTTTGAGTATCCCATGGAATCTTTAGTGGCAGATCTTCCAGGAGGAATAAAGCAACAAGTCTCTCTTGTCGTTTCCATGCTTCACGATCCTGAAGTTATTTTTTTAGATGAGCCAACTGCAGGAGTCACCCCCTATTACCGAAATAAATTCTGGGAACTTATCAAAATGCTGTCTGCAAAAGGTAAAACCATTTTTGTCACAACTCATTATATGGACGAGGCGGAATATTGTGATCGAATCGCGTTGATGAGAACGGGCGAAATGATTGCCCTGAACACACCGAAAAACCTTAAGAAGAATGTTTTTCCTGAACCCTTAATTGAAATTTCCACTTCAGATAAATCAAAAGACCTTATCGCTCAGTTGCGGAAAGATAAAAACATTTTAAGTCTACTTCCCTTTGGGTCACGCTATCATTTAATTTTGAAAGATCTTCCCTCGTATCATGACTTCAAAGAAAAATATTCTGATTCAATTCTCATAAAAGAAATTGAACCCAGTCTTGAAGATGTTTTTGTCAGACTCGTTGAGGGAGACAGATAATGAAAAATGAAATGGCCACCAGAATATTTTCCATTGCCAAAAAAGAAAGGTACCACATTCTTAGAGATCCCTACGCGCTCACCATTGCCATTGTGGTTCCCTTATTTATTGTTTTGGTTTTTGGGTTTGTCATAGATTTCGACGTTAAAAATATTCCGATCAGCTTTCAAGATCAAAATCAAACAGCGACATCCCGTGATTTACTAAAGAAATTAGAAAATTCCGGCTATTTTAAAATTAATCATAAACTTAATAGTATTAATGAGGCCTTTAAAGATATTGAAAATGGAAAATCAAAAGCTTTTTTGCAAATTCCTCCAGACTTTGAAAAAGATGTGCAGGCAAAAAAACAATCGCAAATCCAAATTCTCCTCGACGGCGCTGATAACTCTACCGCAGGAGTCATTCTTGGTTATTTGTCTAAGTTTACCGCTGTTGTGAACTCTGATTATTTTGGAAGTAGAGCTGCTTATCAAGTTAACGAACAGTTTTACTATAACCCGCAACTCTTGAGCTCGTGGTTTGTCGTTCCCGGTTTGACGGCAATTATTCTGGCCCTGATCTCCATCCTTTTAACGGCCTTAACCGTTGCCAAAGAATGGGAAAACGGTTCAATGGAACTTCTTCTTTCTACGCCAGTTAAACCCATAGAAATTATTCTCGGTAAAATGATTCCTTATTTGCTCATTGGAATTCTGGCCTTACTTCTGGTTCTATTTGTTGCTTTTATGGTTTTTAAAATTCCTTTCAATGGAAGTATTATCACTTTTGTTTTTACAAGCATTATTTTTCTTATCAGCTGCCTGGCCCAGGGAATTCTGATTTCCATCCTGGCAAAAAACCAGCAACTCGCAATGCAAATTTCCATGATAACTGGATTGCTACCTTCATTATTATTATCAGGATTCATTTTCCCCATCGAAAATATGCCACTCTTTTTTCAAGGATTAACTTCAATATTGCCAGCGCGATGGTATATCCTTATTAGTCGTTCCATCTTTCTCAAAGGGGCCGATATAACAAATCTCCTCGTCCCATCAATGGCGCTTCTCGTCCTCTCCTCCGTTCTCGTTTTATTGGCCGTCAAAAATTTCAAGCCAAACCTGGAGAACTCATGATCAATTTAAATAAATCCTTTTATACAATTCGTGGTTTTATAAAAAAAGAATTCGCGCAAATTCTTCGTGATAAAAAAATGCGTATTGTTCTCTTCGTCCTGCCAGTTGTTCAAATGATCGTATTTGCCGTGGCGATATCAACTGAAGTTAAGAATATCAAGATTGGGTTTCAATACGAAGTTTCAGATACAGAATTTGTTCAAGTGATAGACCACATTGAAAAAAGTGGATGGTTTAAAATTGTGCCATTGAAACGTGGAGATGATATTGCACTCAAAATGAAAAACGGTGCACTGGATGCAGTTCTCTTTGCTCCGCTAGAAAAAATGGCAGTTGATCGAGAGCGGAAAAATCAAGGGTACCAATTACTGATTGATGGCACAAACTTAATCAGAGCTCAATCAGTAGAGCGTTACATCAACACAATTCTCTCAAATAAAATAATGGGCCAGGCCAATCCGCTATTGGCGCTAAATGTCCGGACGCTTTACAACCCGGAGATGAGGAGTGCCTATTTTTTAATTCCGGGGACAATGGCCATGATCGTTGGTTTGATCACTGTTCTTTTGACGAGCATGTCTCTGTCCAGGGAAAAAGAAATGGGGACGCTTGAAATGATTTTAGTTACTCCCATCAGCAGTATTGAACTTATCTTAGGCAAAACTATTCCTTTTCTCATACTAGGAATTATCAATGCCATGACTATTTTGTTTTTTGCGATAGTCGTTTTTAGAGTTCCAATGAATGGCAGTTTTTTACTGTTGGGCCTTTCAGTATTTGCGTTTGTTTTCTCAACAGTCAATGTAGGAACTTTTATTTCTACGTTTGCCAAAAATCAGCAGCAGGCCATGCTTGGTGGTTTTATTTTTCTTTTCGTCGCGAATCTCCTGGCAGGAATCATGTTTCCAATCGACAATATGCCTGTCTTTATGAAGTGGCTGGTAAATTTGAACCCTTTAAAATTCTACGTTGAAATTCTGCGCGGGCTTATGCTCAAAGATGCATCATCATCGTTTGTCGTTCAGAATATTTTGGCCTTATTTGCAATCGGATCTGGGTTTGCCTATTTGAGTTATAGAAGAATGCAAGAATACTTAGCTTAGCTTAGCTATATAAATTCAAGGACTTACATGGGCAATAATCTAAATTACCAAAACCAAGAATTTTTACTAAGATAACCTAATCAGGTTGGTTGTTATGAGAACTTTCTTTTCTATTTTTATCGTTTTCCTGCTGGGATTTTCTTCGGTTTGCTCCTCTGTTGAACCAAAGAAAGTTTTAATCATCGGTTTTAGCACAAATAAACCGCCGTATGTATTTGAGAAAGAGAAGTCAGGTCTGGAAGTAGAAATTTTCCGTGAAGCTCTACGCTCAGTCGGCCATGAGATGGATCCTTTCTTTGGCCCGATGGAGCGCTTGAAATTAATGTTGATCAATGGGGAGCTCGATGCCATTTCAAACACAAATTTAAATGAAGGCCTGAAATTTTATAACTCCGTTCCTTTCATCAAGTATCACAACTTTGCCATCGCTTTAAAAAAACGGAAATTAAAAATAAAGAAAATCTCTGATTTAAGAAAATATTCGATCGCAAGCTTTCAGCGCGCCCGCGATTTATTGGGAAGTGAATTTTCCCAAATGGCCAATGCGAATCCTGAGTATCATGAGTTCGCCGAGCAAAAAATCAGAAACAAAATGCTCTACAAAGAGCGTCTGGACGTGGTGGTTGCAGACAAGAGGATTTTTGAGTATTTCAACACCCAATTGGAAGCGACTGTGCACAAACAACCTGTCACTTACTTTGATATTTTTAATGTTCTGGAATACCAGGCTGCCTTTCGCTCAGAAGAAATGATGAAAAAATTCAACAAAGGCATTGCAGATATTAAAAAGAACGGTGTCTATAAAAAGCTTGAAGACAAATACAATATCCAATAGATGACTTGTCACCTAAACCCCCGGGATCGGTATAATAAATACCAAGCTCACTCTCCAGAATTGAATGAATTCCTATTTCTTGCTAAGAAAATATCAAATGGTAGTCCTAAATCTGGCCGTCACGGCGTTATTCGAATCTCTTTCGAGAAACAATCTCGATAAGTCCCTTTTGATTGAAGGGACCGGATTGAATTTAAATTATTTGCTCGATGTAAAAAAGAAGCACCGCTGGGATCAATTCGTTAAGATGTACGATAATTGCGCCCGCCTTTTAGGGCCGGAAAAGGCCGCGCGAGAAATTGCTTATCATGGAATAAATAATGAAAAGATGTCTATTCAAAGAAAAATCGGAACGGGCTTCATCGATGTAAAAACCGGTTATTGGTTTTTAGTTCAGTACGGATCAAAACATCTTTTTAAAAATACAGTTCATTTCACATACTCAAAAATTTCTTCCAAAGAAATTATTATTGAAATCAATATAGCTCCGGATAAAGAAGCCTGTCCGCTGCTCTTTGAAACTTATGCCTATCTATATGAGAACGCTTCGACTCTTTTTGGACTTCCGAAAGCGGAAGTTATGTTTGAAGCAGATAATTACAAGGCAAAGTATTATATCAAGTTTTCACGAACTCTTTATGCTGGTCACCTCTTTTCGCTTTTTTTGAATTATATCAAAGGCCACAAAACAACCGTTCAACTCCTGGGCGAAGTCGAAAATCAATCGCGCGAATACTCCAAACAGCTTGAAGAAAAATCGCAGCTCTTAAGAATGCTTTCTCACGACATTGCCAACCAGGTGAGTATCATTGATCACAGCCTGAAGAAAACGTTGAGAAAAGAACATCTGGCACCGGAAGATCTGGAACCGATAGACCTTGCTTATAAAAGTACAATGCGCTTAAAGAATATTTTAAACGATGCCCGTAAAATTGAACTCGTTCACATGAATGGAATTCAACTTGCCCGCGTAGACCTTGATCCTGTTTTTCAATCCATCTCTGAGCAGTTTAAACACAAGCTTGATGAAAAAAATATTCTCCTAAAGTGTGAAAATAATCTTCCTGTCGGAGTAATGCCTTTAGCCGAACAATCCTCTCTGGAAATTAACGTGCTTTGCAATCTTATCAGCAATGCCATTAAATTTTCTCATTCAAACTCGTTAATCAAACTTGAAGCCCACTATCTTCGCGGCTTCGTTTATCTTTCTGTCACCGACTGTGGCGTTGGAATTTCTGACGAAATGCGAGCGCATCTTTTTAATCAAAAAATCCGCCATAGCAGTATCGGCACAAATAATGAACAAGGCACAGGCTTTGGTCTGGGAATTGTACAGAATTATATTCATCTCTATGGTGGCAAAATTTCAGTTCACCGCAATTATCCTACAGGCACAATTTTCGAGATAGAGTTGGAAGCTTCTCTTCCTGAACTTGAAGACAGCATTTATGAAAACAATAGCAAGACGACTGAAGCCAATTTTCTGCAGTAATTGTACTGGTTCAATTTCATTTTACTGGAGACTTACGCTTTCCTCGGTTTTGAGTCCGAGATTTTTTTCTGCTTCAAGAACTGTCGTAACAGTTTTTACAAAAGCATCGGCGGTGACTGAAATGGAATCAATCCCCTCTTTAACAAGGAATTCGGAAAAGTCGGGATAATCGCTGGGGGCCTGTCCGCAAATGCCGATAGGGCGGCCGTTCTTTTTTGCGGAAGCTATCGCCATCTTGAGCATTAAAAGAACTGAAGGATCGCGCTCGTTAAAGAGCTTGCTGATAATGGATGAATCGCGATCGACGCCCAGGACGAGTTGAGTGAGATCGTTTGATCCGATAGAAAAACCGTCAAATGTTTTAGCAAACTCATCTGCACGCAAAACGTTGGTGGGAATTTCAGTCATCACATAAACTTCCAGCCCGTTCTGTCCTCTTGCAAGGCCATTTTTTTTCATCTCTGCCTCAACCTTTTCCCCTTCTTCGGGTGAACGGCAAAAAGGTATCATGACCTTAATATTGGTAAGGCCCATTCGCTCACGCAAATTTTTAATGGCCTTGCATTCTAAGGCAAATCCATCGCGGTAATTTTCGTGATAGTAACGGGAAGCTCCTCTGAATCCCAGCATCGGATTTTCTTCCCCAGACTCAAATAACTCTCCACCAAGAAGATGAGCATACTCATTCGTTTTAAAATCGGAAAAACGAACTATAATCGGACGTGGATAAAACGCTCCTGCAATAAGGCCCACTCCCTCAGATAATTTATCGATAAAATATTGTTCGGGATTTTCCCGATATGTTCCCAGCTGTTCTTCTATTGCCGCTCGCATTTTCGGGTCCGACATTGACTCCAGATGTGCCAGGGCCATCGGATGTATTTTAATATTTTCACTGATGATAAATTCCAAACGCACGAGTCCTACACCTGCAGCAGGTAAGCGGGAGATCTTCAAGGCCTGTGACGGATTCCCCAGGTTCACCATGATCTTCGTTTTAGTCTGTGCAATTTCTGACCAATTTATTTGTACGGTGTGAAAAGGAATAAGACCTTCGTACACAAGACCATCATCTCCTTCAGCGCAGGAGACAGTAATATTTTGTCCTTCCTTTAATTTTTCTGTCGCTACTTCAGTTCCGACAATGCAGGGAATACCATGCTCACGGCTGATAATCGCCGCGTGACATGTTCTTCCTCCACGATTGGTAACGATGGCCGAAGCCTTTCTCATAATCGGCTCCCAATCGGGATCAGTATTTTCCGCGACCAAAACATTACCTTCCTGAAATTTCGAAAAATCAGAAATACCGTGAATGATTTTAACTGCGCCGGCACCGATTTTTGTTCCTACCGCTCTGCCAGTTAATAAGACTTCAGTCTTGACCCCTTTCTTGTCCAATATAAATGAATCTGCACTCGGTTTTTCTCTGGATGAATGAATGGTCTCCGGACGCGCCTGAAGAATGTAGAGTTCTCCGGTTCGTCCGTCTTTCGCCCACTCAATGTCCATAGGGGTATAGCGCTTATTGAGTTGAGAATAATAATTTTCAATCTGCATGGCCCATGTAGAAAGTTTAATGACATCTTCATCGGCCAGAGAAAGTTTCTTTTGATCAATAGTTGCAACGTCAATATTTCTGGTTGAACGCGTTCCGTGACCTGAATAGATCATCTTGATTTTTTTCGAACCGACCTTTCTGCTTAAGATGGGAATATAGTTTGCGTTTAACAATGGCTTTGACACAATAAACTCGTCGGGATCGACTTTGCCTCCAACAATATTTTCACCCAATCCATAGGAGCTGTTTATCAAAACAACATTATTCGCTCCCGACTCTGTGTCGATTGAAAACATGACTCCGCTTGATGCGAGGTCGGACCGGATCATCTGCTGAACCCCGATAGATAAACGGACCATCTCATGATCAAAACCATTGGCAATGCGGTAAGAAATCGCTCTGTCAGTAAACAGTGATGCAAAACAATTTCGACACGCGTTCAACAGATCCTCTTCTCCGCGGATATTGAGAAAAGTTTCCTGTTGCCCGGCAAACGAAGCATTCGGCAGATCTTCGGCCGTCGCTGAAGATCTCACGGCGACGTCAACATCAGGTACTTTCACAAAACGCGACAGTTCGGCATACGCATTCTTGATTTCTTTTTGTATGGGCAAAGGGATCTTTGCACTTCGGACCAATGAACGGATTTTTTGTCCGGCCACGGCCAGTTCCTCCGTGTTTTTTCCATTGAGCCTGGCAAGCATGGGATAGATTTTATTCTGAAGATTATTTTCGACAATCAGCAGACTGAAAGCGTCGCCTGTAATTGCAAATCCTCTGGGAATTTTTATTCCATGAGGAGTGAGAGCACTATACATCTCACCAAGCGACGCATTTTTTCCACCAACTAAAGGCAGATCCTGAATTGAAATATCGTCAAACCAACGAATGAAGCCGTCCATATCTATCCCCGCTTAAATTTTTTCAGGTTGATGAAGTATTTTCATTGGAAATGATTACCTTCAACGCTTTTTCTCTTTGGGCATTTCCAAAAGTATCGTAGGCCTGCATCACATCCGATAATTGAAAATGATGAGTGACCAGTTTTTCCGGTTTTAATTTTCCGGACTTTACTGTTTTAAGAAGCATTGGTGTGGCCGCCGTATCCACAAGCCTTGTCGTGATGGAGATATTTCTGTCCCACAATTTTTCAAGATGAAGCTCAACACTTTTACCGTGAACACCGATGTTGGCAATTCTTCCGCCTGGAGAAATAATGTCCTGGCAGATTTCAAATGTCTGAGGCACACCAACAGCTTCAATGGCGACATCCACACCGCGATTTTCAGTCATCTGCTTGATGATGTCAGTGACAGAAGATGATTTACTGTTGATGACGGCAGTTGCTCCGAATTCTCTCGAGCGTTTTAATCTTTCGTCGTCCTGATCGATCATAATGATTTCGGCCGGTGCAAAAAATTGCGCGGTCAAAAGTGCGGCCAGCCCGATGGGTCCCGCGCCGACGATGGCAACGACGTCACCTGGTGAAATTTTGCCGTTGAGAACACCACACTCAAAACCGGTTGGTAGGATATCGCTCAACAAAACCATCGCATCTTCATTTGCTCCTTCGGGAATGTGATACAAACTTGTTTCGGCAAAAGGGATGCGTACAAATTCTGCTTGCGTACCATCGATTGTATTTCCTAAAATCCATCCACCATTAGTACAGTGTGAGTACATACCTTTTTTACAGTAGTCGCAGACGCCATCAGCTGTAATGCAAGAGATGAGTACACGATCTCCCGCTTTGAATTTATGAACACCTTCTCCAACCGCTTCAATCACACCAATCCCTTCATGGCCAAGAATGCGACCAGGAGTAACGGTGGGAACATCACCTTTTAAGATATGCAGATCAGTTCCACAGATGGTCGTCTTCACCATTTTCACGATGGCATCTGTGGCAACCTGAATAGTGGGTTTATTTTTGCGCACGTAATTTTTTTTACCCGGGCCCTGGTATTCCAGCGCCCACATGCTTTCTTCTTTTGAAATATTTTTTTGTTTTTTTGATGATGGTTCTGTTTGTGTGTTTTCCATAATGACTCCCGTTGTCCTTTTCTACTTTTATTAACATTCATAAACAGTATTTGATTAAGAGAGAGAAATACAAATTCAGATAGATTCTTTGAAAGTAAGCCACCAGTTATGAATTCTGATCATAACAAAAACCTATCTGATTTTTTTTGCACTCTCATTAAGAACAAGGCTAAGCTTTGCTCAGGTCTATCAGGGGAAAATCTATGCACTACCCTTTACTTCTAACGTTAATGACTCAACTAACCCTACAAAACGTTTCAGCAAACGAAATTGAAATGGGAAAAAAAATCGTAATGGAAGGAAATCAAAATGGCGGATTACCTTGTTTGACCTGTCATCTGGAAAACGGTGAAGGAATGCAGGAGCATGGTTTTCCTCAGCTCGCAGGGTTGAATGCAAACTACTTCATAAAGCAAATAAAAGATTATCAGAGCGGACTGCGCATCCATGATGTCATGAATCCTATTGCAAAAGCATTGTCTGATGAAGATATAAAAAATGTAGCCGCATATTTTTCAAGCTTACCTCCTGTCCCAAAACCGGAAAAAAGTCCGGCCTCTGAAAAATGGAATGAAGGAAAATGGATTGCTGAACGTGGTCTCTGGGATCGAAAAATTCCTGCTTGCTTTTCTTGCCATGGGCAGGGAGGTGTTGGTGTCGGTGAAAATTTTCCACCTCTCATTAATCAGGGGAAAGTTTATCTCAAGAATGCACTTCAGTCCTTTCAGCGCGGAACCAGAAAGAATGATCCGCAAATGCTCATGAGATCCATTGCTGGAAAACTGACAAAAAAAGAGACCGATGCCGTTGCTTTCTACTTAAGCTCACTCCCTGATACCACCTCACAAGGAGCAGCTCAATGGTCTGTAAGCATTCAAACTGCGCCGGTAAAAACACAATATTTTCAACCTCCACAAGAAAAAGATATTCCTGATAATGAATTCGGAAAACTTGTCAGACAAGGAAGAGACATTTTTATCGATACCCAAACATACGCTAAACCTTATGTGGGAAATTCTCTCAATTGTGTCAACTGTCACCTCGATGCCGGAAGACTTCCCGACTCTGCTCCGCTTTGGGGCGCTTACGGAATGTATCCTGCCTACAGAGCTAAAACCAAAAATGTAGACACTATTGAAAACCGGATGCAAGGTTGTTTCATGTACAGCATGAATGGAAAAGCTCCGGCCGTAGACTCTCCGGAAATGAAGGCGCTGGTCGTTTACATGTACTGGATGTCGACAGGTGTTCCTGTCGGAAAAGGTTTGCCAGGCAGAGTTTATCCTGTCCTGAAAGATCCTCCACGCCCTCCTTCCTGGGAAGCAGGTCAGCTCGTTTTTGAAAAGAACTGCATGGTCTGCCATGGAAAAAATGGCGAAGGTCAATACATCAACGGACAAGCTGTTTTTCCTCCATTGTGGGGAGAAAAATCTTACAACTGGGGTGCAGGCATGCATCGGATAAATACTGCTGCCGGATTTATAAAGGCCAATATGCCTTTGAGCCAGGGAGGCCAGCTCTCTGATCAGGACGCATGGGATGTGGCCTTCTTTATCAACTCTCACGAGCGCCCGAAAGATCCCAGACGTACCGGAACTCTCGAAGAGGCAGCTAAAAAGTATCATGACGAAAACTGCAGTTACGGCAAAGAAATTCACGGCGTAAAACTCGGACTGTGAAATTTTTTTAGAGCTCTAAACACATTGTTTTTTCAATGATACGTACCTCAGATGAAAAACTTAAAAGCACTCTTCGTTGTTTTCCTTTTAATTATCATCTCTATTTCGGCTTCGGCCGAGAGTTACCGTTCATTTGAATTTCAAAATAGAAGTCTGGAAGGCCGCGAAGATATCAGCGCTGTGTATTCTGGTCTTTCGACGGAAATCACAAAAGAAGAAGCTCGCTCACTAAAAAAACTCAGCGTCGCTTCTATTGATATGTATGTCTTTAAAGAAGTTGCCGATCTCATGGAACGCGGCAGTCATCCAGCAGGAAGCCCGTGGCAGGCATTGAAAGCGCCCACTCTTTGTGAAGAACACAAAAGTTTTAAACTTGAAGAACTGCCTCGAATAAAAAACTCGTGTCCATTCACGAAGCTTGCCTTTAAATCTCTTGAAAAAGATCAAAATCTTTTTTTGAATTGTCAGAACGCTTATCAGCCGGAGCTTTACGTCGACGAAATTCCCGCTGGAGAAGTCAAAATCAACCGCATCAGTCATTTGTCGGGTCTGATTCAAACCATGGCCTGGCCGCTACGTTATATGAATCTTCCAGAGAATCTCATCACTCAAGACATGCTCATCAAAATGCGCTTTCTTCTTACAAAAATCCGCATGGAAGATTTACAGGAAAAAATTCAGAGAAATAAAGAAATGATCACGAGTGTGATGAATGGTTTAAACCATGAACGATGTTTTGATTTAAGCATCAATGAAATGGAAGCTTTAAAAACAAAAGTGAATCATCTACATAGTGAAATTCTCGCTGCTGAAAATTACTTGAAGCAAATTGATGAAGAAGGCCGCAGACAAGCGGAGCTTGATCGTGAAAAAGTTCTGGCAACAGGAAAAACTCGCGCTATTCTTCCCTACCCTAACTTAACGGACAGTGATCGAGAATACATTACGATGTATCTATCTTCGATCATGTGGCGTCTTCGCGGCGGAGGTGTGGTCGCAAGAACAGACACAACACAATTTAGAAGAATTTTTTATACATGGAGACCCGTTAATCTTATCGCCAGACTTAATGGCGGTGACGATGGACAAGGAACAGGATTCAGAATTTTTCTTGGCCTTATGAAAATGTGGGGACGCTATTTTGATATGGGCACATATGCTCCCGATGAAGACCGCTATTACGATCTGACTAAAATGACTGAACGTGGATTGTTCCAGGTGAAATTTGCCAATAAGTTTTTGGAGCGCAACGGTTATTCGACGAACTACATGACGATGGCGGGACTGCAGATGGGTCCGTTGTATTATTATGCCACTTACTCAGGAATGAGAACGCTTAAATACCCGGGAAGAACAGAGCCACCTTTCAGAGAAGCCATTGGCGGCTCAACGGATTGGGGCGAATTGCTTTTTGGGGCCAACCTAGGAATTGCTCTTTCGCGCACATTTTTGCAAGGGCATGATTAGAAACAATCATTTGAGTTCATGGATTTTTTTTATTAAAGCATCCATTTCAAATGGTTTGCGAAAAAAAGACGTCGCGCCGTGATCAAGACAATCATTTTCTGAAGCATCAGCTTGAGCCGTCATGAAGAAAAAAATGGGTTTGACGACTAATGAATTTACAAAACTCAAAAGCGTCATGCCGTTTCCATTTGGCATTCTATAATCTGAAATGATCACATCAAACTGACTTAGCTTTAATTTTTCAATCGCTTCATTTCCACTTACGGCCATCTCAATTTCATGGCCATAGAATTTAAATTCTTCGGCTAAAATTTCAAGGATATCGTGTTCGTCGTCGACGATGAGTATTTTCATTTTTCTCATGGACACGAAGTTATTCTCTTGCGAATGTCAAAATTCACACCTTTCATAAAAGTTGAAGGAAGACTCATTAAACCATTTTAAGTCATCCCTCTTTTTTAAATATAAATTTTTAAAATTTTACTCAGGAAGTGTTGTTAATTAAAAAACTGCATCAATGTTAGCGATGATTAAATTTTTATTTTATGAGTGAGCTCGCTGTTCTCATGGACAAAGACTGGTTCTCGAATAATAGGCACTGCCATTTGACGATGAGAATTGTCCCCCCATATGGAGCTTGCTTCCATCCATGAGCAATCGTTGAACGGAGTTATTGGCCGGATTGATAAAACTGTTGAGAGCACCTGTTGTTGCATCAACGGCTCCAAATCTTGATCTTGCAATCCCACCGATTGTTGAGAAGTTCCCGCCAAGGTAAATATTGTTATCAACCAAAATCATATCATTAACACTTGCATTCGCATTGGGATCAAAAGTGGTCGGGAGTCCTGTTGACGTATCCACTGCCCCCGCATTGCTTCTCGCTTGTCCTCCAATAGAGGTAAAAGTACCACCGAGATAAAGGGTCGTTCCTGAAAGCAACATCGTATAGACTGTTGTTCCAGTGATAACGGGATTAAATGATGTGGCAGCTCCCGTGGCAATATCAACTTCAGCAAAATAAGGTCGAGAAGTCGCCCCGTTGACCGTTGTGAAGTTGCCTCCCAGGTAGAGAGTCGTGTTATTTTTCACCATTTTATATCCAGTGGTGTTCAGGTTTGGATTAAAGCTTGTCGCTAATCCAGTAGTGAGATCAACTGCACCTGCATTATTCCTGGGAGATCCACCAATGGACGCAAAACTTCCGATCGCATAAAGCTCACTACCATTAAGAAGGATATCATAAACTGAACCACTGGCAGCTGCATTAAAACTTGTTGGCAGGCCAGTAGTGAGATCGATGGCCGCAATTCTTTGCCTGTTGAAACCTCCCATTGAGAGAAAAGCTCCTCCAGCATAAAGAGTTGTTCCGCTTGTAGATAACGTGTAAACAACGCCACCATTAGCACCGGGGTCAAAACTTTTGATGAGCCCTGTTGAGATATCATAAGCCGCTAATCTCTCTCTTGGTTGTAAGCCAATGGTTGAAAAATCGCCTCCGATATAAAGAGTAGTCCCGCTTATTGCAAGGGAATAAACGGCGTTGTCGGCACCGGCAGCAAAAGCTGTTGCAGTTCCATTAGTCGTGTTGATAGCGGCAACACGGTTTCTCCCTGCTCCCCCAATAAAAGAAAAAAATCCACCAGCATAAAGTGTAGTTCCATCAATGACTAAAGCTTGAACCGAACTATTGGCATTGGGATTAAACGCCGTTAAAACTCCAGTCGACATATTGAAAGAAGCAAGTTTGCCTATTGTCCCTCCACCAATACGATTAAAAGCTCCGCCTACATAAAGATTTGTACCATCACTTGCTAAAGCAGAAATAGTTCCGGTCGCGGCTCCATCAAAGCTGGTGAATGCCCCGGTTGTTAAATCAATCGCGGCCAGTCTGTTTTTAGAAACACCCCCTACAATCGTAAAGGTTCCACCGATAGCGAGATTGGTTCCATCGTAGGCCAACGCCCTCAAGGAACCATTTTGAGGTGGATCAAAACTTGATACGACTCCAGTCACAGTATCCACCATGCCAAGTCCATTGCGTATTTCTGAACCGACTCTACCAAAATCTCCTGCGATGTAGAGAGAGGTTCCGACTAAGCGAATAGCATAAGCTGTATTGTTACCTATTGAATCTGATAAGCTGGGATTAAAAGCTAAGACGGTATTGTTGGTTGTGTTTACAGCGGCCACGCTCTGTCGACCTATTCCTCCCACCTGATTGAAAAAGCCGCCAAGATACAAAGTTGTTCCATCGAGCACCATGCTATAGAGGACTCCGCCGGTGGCAACAACACTGACATTAAAACTTGTGGCGAGCCCTGTTGTCGTATCAACGGCCGCTAAATTCGTTCTGGCCTGTCCTCCCATTGTAGTGAAACTTCCGCCAAGATAAAGAGTTGAGCCAGAAAGGAGTAAAGTTCGTACATATCCACTCGATCCAGGATTAAAACTGTTCAAGACTCCAGTCGCCTTATCATAGGAAGCGACTCCCGCTCTGGGTTGCGCATCAGCAGTCGTGAAAGCTCCACCGATATAAATTGTTGTTGCATCAACCAAAATCGAATAGCCATTACTGTTTAAGTTTGGAGCAAAACTTGTGGGCAATCCTGTCGTTACATCAACAGCAGCAAGCCTGTTTCGTGCGATAGAATTGACAAGAGTAAAACTACCGGACATGTAGAGCAGTGATCCATCTAACTGAAGTGCGTAAACGATATTATTAACATTGGGATTGAAAGCATGAAGGGAACCGTCAGCATTGATTCTGGCGACATTGTTTCTGGCCACACCATCAACAGCAGAAAATTGTCCACCGATATACCATCCGTTGGCACCATCAGGAATGATGGCATATACAGTGCCAGTGACATTGGGAAAAAAAGGACTGTACACACCTGCCGTCGATAATTGGGCAGCTCCACCAATAGTATAATTCTCTTCTACACTGGTAAAACTTCCTCCGACATATAAAATATTTCCGGATTGTTGCATCGTCAGAACGGGGTTATTAAATCTTTTATCAAGTGTAGTTGCAAGTCCTGTGACCGTATCTATAGCTGCAAATTTTTTTCTAGTGATTCCCCCTACGGTGCTAAAGTATCCACCAGCATAAAGAGTCCCTCCATCCAATTTGAGAGAGTCAACTTCTCCATTTACATCGGGATTGAAAGGATGGACGCTCCCATCTGCATTTATTCTGGCAAGTCTGTTTCTTGTAAAACTTCCAACCGTTGTAAAAGTTCCTCCGATATACCATCCCCCCGCTCCGTCTGATATCGAAGCACGTATGTTTCCGTTCACAAGGGGAAAGGTAGTGTTCATGACTTCGTTATCAAAATGATTACCCGAAGAAAAAGTGAAGTCTCCCAACTTGGTAAAATCCCCTGCGACATAAAGCGTATTCCCGGAAACTTCCATGTCTCTGACAATAGCGTTTGCGCGAAGATTAAAATTTAAGAGAGCTCCATTGCTATCAAAGGCCGCAATTCTTTCACGTGCGACTCCATTCACGGTTGTAAAACTTCCTCCGACATAAGTATCTGTGCCAACTTTAATGATGCTGGAGACGGTATTATTCAATGTATAGATCGGAGTATAAGTAATGCTACATGAGTTTTGCCAAAAACCGATGTTGGCCCGAAACGCTTCTGCCGACATTGGAATTGAGAGCAAGACAAAAAAAAGAAAATTTAAAAATTTAGAAACCCGATATCCATGAAACATAAACAATAGTTCCTATTCTTAAAAGTGAATACACTGTGTGTGAAGTCGCTGTCCTCACTCCGTTCGTCGGTTTAAAACGATAAGTGACAGTGGCAGCATCATCGCCAGTTGTTGTCGTTGAAAAATTACATTGAGTTGTTCCTGTACCTGTCACAACGAGTGTGTACGATCCACCATCTCTTAAATTGGCGAGAGTGATGTTTGATCCGCAATCGAAACTTGTTGTGATGGAGTTACCGCTCACCCAATCAACGGAGCCCGTTGTGATTGAGGCTGAACCGGATTTGATCTGACCAGCAACGTTTAAAGCAGTATTAGTTCCTGGAGTTGTCGTTCCGAGACCGACGTTACCAGAACCGGCCTCTGTAATAATGGAATACTTGTTTGTGACTGTTCCGGCCCCTGTTGGTGCTTTTACTTTAAGACCAATAAGAGTATTGATGACATCAAAAGCTGCAGTGTTTGCTTCTGCCTGAAAGCCAACTGCGTTTGTAATAGACGTTCCACCAGTCGATGATCCAGTTAAATCAATACTCGATTGAACACCTAATGCTTCCGTAAATGTTGGCTGGCCTGCTCCAAAACCCCCATAGATCTTGCCCTGTACACCAATGCTTTTACCTGTGAAATTTCCGTTGTTAGCTGCTCCGGAAACCATTCCCTGGACGCCGTAAGCGATACCGGTCATATCTCCGGTTGAGTTATGCCTGTAAGATCCTTCTACCCCGCCAAAACCTGAACCACTCATCGCCTGTGAACCAAGAGAAGTAAAAGATCCTTTTAAGGCGCCCCCTTGAACAGAGTGTGCAACCGTAGGCCAGAAAGTTAAACCGACCGCAGCTAGAGTAGAAGTTGAACTCCCGCCAGCACTCGGAGCATAAGTTTTATCCACAGTGAATCTGGCTCCCGCAGTCGCCGTGTTACTTCCAGCATAACCTATAGCTAGCTGAGCGGCTCCGTTAAACCAGACGAGATTACTATTCGCTCCCATAACCCCATTGTTATTGTATTGAACTTGAAAGTTTGCACCGGCAGGAGGGACACTCGGCGTTTGCCAGCTGGCAGTAGTTCCGTTTGTTGTTAAAACTTTTCCACTGTTCGCAGTTTGCGTAGGAAGAATATTGTCAGCGTTTAAAGTGTCGCAGCTCCATGTATCGGTAAGTAAAATATAGTGCATGACCTGATTGGCGCCCGAACAGGTTGCAAATGGTGTTGGCGCCCACTGCGAGAGAATATTATCCCACTTGAGAAAACTTCCAACTGCAGGTGCATTGGTGGAAACAGAATTCCCTTGCAACTTCGTCACAGTGAAAGCTCCGGCATTTGTCATTGAAACATCACTCGAAGGTGTCACAGCTGTCGCGACATTAGCGCCGTTACCAACTAAAATATTTCCTGAGTTTAAAGTCGTTCCAAGTTTGCTGTTGAAAGCATCGTAATCTGTTTTTGAAATGAGGCCCGCTGTCACACCGGCTGCTGAGGCCATCGGAATATTAATTGTGTGAGCAGATCCGCTTGAAGACCAGTTTGGTGCTGTTCCTGTCGTTCCTGGGGTTGCGAAAGTTTGTGTGGTTCCAACGAGACCATTGAGAGAAGTAATTCCTCCGGCCGCTGGCGTTTCCCATGTCGCAAGCCCTGCTGCATCTGACGTCAGAACTTTTCCTGCTCCTGGAACGCCACCGGTGATTTTCACCTGGCCTGCGACTTCTAGTTTCGTTCCTGGAGTTGCAGTTCCAATACCGACATTTCCAGCTCCAGTGATCGTCATCTTCGTTGATGGAGCATTGAGAGCTGATCCGGAAGCACCTGGTGTTGCCGTTTTGAAATCAATTTTGGAAGAGCCTGTTCCGGAAGAAGCTCCTGCATTTAAATTGAGCGTTCCACCTGAAATATTAGCTAATGTTCCATTTGTTCCCGATGCTTTAATCGTAAGATTGGTAGGTCCGCCCGCATCTTGTACTCCGATGATGGCATCACCCCACGCTGTCCCGATAGAAATTCCGGCAGTGCCAAGATTTGTCGCTGTCCCGAGACGAAGATTAGGACCATTAGGAAGTTCCAGATAACCGGCCCCCGCGAGTCCCACTTTAAAAGAAGGCGAAGCGCCGGAGCAATCTGCATTTGTACATCGGTCAACACCCCATATATCACCACTCACATTCAATTTCGTCATGACAGCTGTTGGACTTTCGAATACAAGCCCATTGGTATTTTTGATGACCATCGTGCTTGTTCCCGTATAGGAAGAGGTGGCACTCCCAAAAATAGCAGAGCCCGCAACGTGAAGGGGCGCAAGAGGAGTTGCTCCTATACCAAGACGATTATTGGTCGAATCCCAGAGAAAATTTGCAGAAGCACCAAGCACTCCCGAGTTGTTGAACTGAACCTGGCCATTCGCTCCTGCCGGTGTAGCTGTCACTGTTGACCAACTCGCATTAGTTCCATCTGTGGTGAGGTATTTTCCGCTGTTCGCTGTCTGAGTTGGAAGTAGAGTATCAACATTTAAAGTGTCGCAGCTCCACGTATCTGTAAGTAAAGTATAGTGCATGACTTGGTTTGCACCCGAACAAGTTGCTAATGTTGTAGGCGCCCACTGCGTGAGAACATTATCCCATTTCAAGAAACTGCCAAGCACTGGCGCCGTTGTTGAAACTGCTTTCCCCTGCAACTTCGTCACAGTGAAAGCCCCGGCATTCGTCATGGAAACATCGCTCGAAGGAGCAACCGCTGTTGCGACGTTACTTCCGTTCCCTACTAAAATATTTCCAGAAGCAAGTGTCGTTGATTGTTTTGCATTTAACTGCGTTTGAATGGAGCTCGTCACTCCTGCTACATATCCTAATTCTGTTGCTGTCGTGGCGGACGTTCCGAGAGCTCCGGTTCCGTCAGTGATCACTGCTTTATTAATGGCCCCTGAGAATGCACCGGCCCCGGTGTTGTCATTCACCCAGCTTAAAACTCCTGCACCGTTTGTTTTTAAAAGCTGTCCGGCCGCTCCGTCGGCTGCAGGTAATGTATAAGTTGTCGCTCCTGCCACTGCGGCCGGAGCCAATCCCACATAACCGGAAGTTGATCCTGCTAATCTTAAAGTTCCTTTCACTTCAAGAGCTGAACCTGGATTGTTTGTTCCAATTCCTACATTGCCCGTATTGTAATAAATATCATTGACGTTTTTATCCCACTGTCCTTTTCCATTCACAGTAGTCATTTGATTTTGCAATTTTCCAAATGCACTTAACACTGTATCTGCAGCCGTGATCGGACCAGCCACTCCTGTATTGAGTCCTGCTAAATCCACTCCTAAAACGCGCGCATTGGTAAAATAGAGATTGGTCGCTTCAGTCACAGCAGTTGTATTGAGCGTCTGCCAGGATTTATCTCCACGATAATATTTTGTCGTATCATTGGGATTGGCGAGAGTCGGTTCTTTCCCTGCTAAATCAGTGGTGAGATTTGCAATCTTTGACTGAGCAATATTCGCTGAAGCATTGATATCTGCATCAACAATAGAGCCATCGACAATGGTTCCGGAACTGACCGCTGGAGTTACCCAGCTTGTGTTTCCAACTCCATCAGTTGATAAAACATACCCGTTTGTGCCGGCAGTTTGAGGAAGAACAAAATTATAATTCGCTGAAGTTGTTGCGTGCGCTTTTAAAGTAACGTAATTGGCCCCACCTTTTAATTTTACATTCGCATCTAGAGTAAGGAGGCCAGTCATCGTATCGCCGGCCTTATTCACTTTCAAATCATCGCGAGAGTCAACATAGGCCATGTTGGTTGCATCTGTAAAAATAGCAGGAGGATCAATCAGTCTTAAAAATCCAGTAGGACTCGCTACAGTCACAGTTCCAGTAATAGAGTCTGTGCCGTTTTTCACAAGATAATTCGCGCTCTGGGCATTTATCGCATTAATCTGCCCCTGCGTTTTTCCAAAAGCTTCGAGCACAGTATCTGTCGCCACAATCACACCAGGGCCTGCGACAAATCCATCCAACGGAACGCCTAACACTCTTGCGTTGGAGAAATATAAATTAATCGTTCCACTCTCTGGAACAACACTCGTATTCAATGTCTGCCAAGAATTGTCTCCGCGGTAGTATTGAGCAATTGTTCCACCGGAAACTACACCTACTTTATTATTAAAACTCGTCCAGTCGGCAGCTGATAAATACCCATCTGTTGTCGAATTAGCTTTTGAAAGAGAAATCGCTGGAGTCGTTCCACCATTTGAAACAGCTAATGGAGCTGATGCGCTGACATTAGTAACGGTACCTCCTCCGCCAGGAGAACCCGGAACCCATTTCGACGTGGCATTACTCCATTTTAAAACCTGCCCATCGGCCGCCCCCATCTGAACCAGCTGTCTGGATGTTTCTGCGATATTTGCAAAAGGCATGGAATGCAAGGCTTGAAAAGAGTATGTCTTCGAATGAGTCACGTCCGTCACTCTGATCGCGGCACTCTCATTTGCAGGAATTTGATTCAAGACCTGTGACAATGTGACGGGAGGTCCGCAATCCAGATCTACTTTTAAATGGAAAACACCATTGCTTAAAATAACGTTTGAAAAATCCTGTGAACAGAGAATCGCTGCAGGAGCATTTGTATAGGCGAGTTCTACTTTTAAATTCACTGGGCCGCTGACCGGCGATCCATTCGCATTCACCAATCGACCTGAATAACTGAGTGACTCAGAGGATTCTGCATCAGTTGATAGCAGAGAAATCATCACAGAAAATAAAATGGATGAAAAAATGATATTCAAATCTGACCTCAGTCGATGTGGTTTGTAATCCTGAATTAATGTTAAATTCATTTAATTTTTTTAAATATATTCTTTTGGATTTAGCTTTATGAAAGTGTTGTAAATTGAACCTTCAGCAACACTAATAAGTTCAAGCGAGTAGTTTTCCTGACGATAACCACGGTATGGAAAATTTGAAAAATCCATTCACCATTATTTCTTCGATCATTCTCACGGCAATCATTGTGGTCATTATTGCCCTTTTGCATACGCCTGACAGCGAAGAAGAAACTCCTGAAGAGCTCAAATCAAATTTGCGAGCAGAAACAAGTGAAAAGAATTCATCAAGAAAACCCGCTTCAGTGGAGTTGATCAAAGCTGATGTCGCAAAAGCGGAAATTGTCAGGACTGTAGCTAAAAAAGAAAACTACCAGGACGGCGCAAACGCATTTGAACCAACAGAGGAAAAACGTGACGGCTACTCCTCGGGAAGTCTTAGAATTGTTGAATCACCAAATTTCACTCCAAACCTGATCACGACTCAAAACAATGAACATCACGATGCCTTACACCCCAAACCAGAATTAAAAAAAGCAAAAGATATGACTTCTGTCTATGGTCCTTTTTACGATATTCCTGTCAAAAAAGACAGGCCAGTGGACACGTCACCTAGACTGAACTCATCTGAAGCCTCCTCGACATTTTCGGCCGCACCTGTTCCGAACAATTGCTCTGCCAACATCTCTGGTGGATCATTTAATCATCCTATTGGTGTGACGCTTTCTTGCTCTACAATCTCAACAATTACTTATTGCCTGAGCAAAGATACAGGAAGCGGTTGTTGTGACCCAAGAGTTTCGGGCACAACTTATCACGCCAAAATTAACATAGGTGCGAGCGACGCCAATTATTGCTTAAGTTTTTATGGTGATTCAAACACTTCTGGTCTTTCTGATCTTTACCAGCATAATTACATCATCAACTCAACGCTGCCCGATTTGCAGGTTGGTCATCAGCAAATTTATTATCAAACCACGCAGCTTTCCGGAAAAGTGTTTTTATCAAGCCTGGACTTTGGGAAAACAGGATACGGAGCAGGCGTAATAAATTTAAAAAGTCATGATCCCGGCATTGCAGGTGAAAATTTAAATTGCGGAGAGATCGTTCAAAACTACAGCAGCCTGCTTCCCCCGGCCCCGCTTGATGTTCTTTCTCTGCTGGATGTGAGCCTGGAAAACCCGACCAACCAGCTTGAAATACCTCTTCGACTTGAACATATGGACTATGGAACAAATTTTATTACCGGATATATGCTCAATGACAATCACGATCTCCCTGTCTACTCATGCTCAACTTCCGAAATCGTACTTTCAGATTTTGAATTTTTTGAACAACAGCTTTCTTTTGGTGATCCTGGCGACAATTCAACAAGAGAATTTACAGGAGGTCTCACTTCATTCGGTTTTTTTGAACCTGAGGCAACATTGTATAGAGTTCCCGCCGGTATAAGTACAGAAGAGCAAAACGGAGAGAAACTTCAATATGGAATGTTCGGGATTTTTTTCTAGGCAATCTTATCTGAAAAAGTTACGGTAAATGATTATGAAAATTGTAAAAAAACTGAATTCTGAATTTGAACGCAAAAAAAATCTCAATCCCAGGTATTCGCTTCGTGCTTATGCTAAATTCCTTACTTTAGATGTATCTGTCTTATCCAGAATTCTGACTAATAAAACAAAAGTAACCAGTAAAGTTTTAAAAAAAATTGCGGAGCCTCTGTCTTTGACTCCGGAAGAATACCAAACCCTTGAAAAAGAAATTCTTCTTCATAACAAAAGAAGAAGTCCAGACCTCAGTAATCTGGCCCTACACCAGCTTCATATTGAAGAAATTAAAATCATTCAGGACTGGTATCATTACGTTATTTTAGAACTTACATGCCTTCCGGATTTTGAACCGAGTGCAGAGTGGATTTCCAACAGACTTTCAATCAGTGAGACTGAAGCGCAACTCGCGCTAGAAAGATTGGTGAAGCTGAATCTTCTCATCCAGGAAGACGACGGAAGTATCGTGGCCAAACCTGGTCCCATTACTGAATTTCAGGAAACTCTGGTTCCCATTGCTATTCGATTGAGACAGAAGCAGGTTCTAAAGCGCGCAATAGAGGCCATGGACTTATTTCCTTTTCACGAGAGAGACCAAAGTGCGGTCACAATAGCCATGGATACTGATCTCATTCCAGAAGTGAAAGAAAAAATAAAAAAATTCAGAAGATCTCTTGCTAATTTTATTGATAAAAAAAGTAAAAACAAATCGAGAGTCTATGAAATCTCTATTTCACTGTTTCCGTGGGATAGTCAGGATTAATATCAGCATTTACATTCAAAGCGATACATTTCAGAACGGCTGATCATAATAAAAAAGAAAAACCAAAAAGCCGTTCTGAAACTCATGGCAATCAATGTTCTCATCTCAAAAGCACCATTGCTGTAGATGTGATTCAACAAATACAACAATACGACGATGTTCATAGATGACAAAAAAGCCGTTAATCTGAGAGCAATTCGCTTTGTTTTTAAGATTAAGGCAGCGATCAAAATATAAAGAAATCCGGCCAGAAAATTAAACCACAAAACAACTGGAATAATATTTCCCTGCGTTCTGATAACTTCTTCATTGAATAAATTTTGCGCTCCCGAAAAGACGGTCATCGCTCCAAAAACTATTGCAAAATAAGAAAGATATTTAATTCTGACCGGTATTGAGTTCATGAGTCCTCGCTTTTTTATTTTAAAGAAAATAAATTCTCATAAGTTTTTAAAGCTTCGTGAATTTTAGTATGACCGGCATCGAACTTTCCTTTTTTCAGTTCCTCTCCACCTTCATAAATTAAAGCAAGCGAAGGATGAATCGCTTCGTCAGCGGCCGGTTCAAGCTTGCATGTTTTAAAAATATCATCAACAGTTTCAGTTATGCTTGTTCCATAGCTAGCAAGTGCTTTTGAATCTTTTTTCTTTTTCATGGCCTCTTTCATTAAAGAGTCAATTTTTTCCATTCTTATTTTCAAATCTTCCGTAGGTTTGAATTTTTTATTAGACTCAACATGTTTCTCGGTTTTCTTGGCCCCTGGTGCATGATGATCATGGCCTTGTGCAAACGCCGAGGTTAATCCTAATGACATAATAGCGACAATCAATAATTTCATCTATTCTCTCCTATTTAACTAAGTACAAATATGAATCGGTCTTAGCATGAACTTCGTGCTCAACGTTCTCCGGGATTTCAAAAAAACTTCCCGCCTCAAGAAGAACAGTTTCGCCATTCATCTTGAACTCAACTTCTCCTGATTGCACAAACAAGACCGCCTTGGTATTTGTCATGTGCTTTTCCAGACCTTGGGATTTCTTAAATCCCAGCCCAATGACTTTGAAGGATGGATTAGTGAGCACTTTAACTGTCTTGCCGGCATCACTTAATAAGATTTCATCTTTTAGTATTCTTTTCATAAATTAAACCTCTTTTTTAGTTTCATTATTGAAGATGATGACTCTTCCATAATTTTTACTCTTTCTATGCTTAAGGTATCCATAAACCTTTTGCCCTTTGAAGTAAGTGACAAAATTTTTGAACGCCTGTTTTCCTGATCTTCATTTCTTTCTATAAAGTCTTTCTTGACCAGCTCATTAATTAAACGGCTCGTTGCCGACATGGAAAGGTTTAGCTTTATTGAAATATCGTTAATGTTCACACTGCTTTCACGGTCAATGATATGTAAGGCCGCAACCTGTGAAAAACTTAAATTTTCTTCACTGACGACCACGGCCAGTCTTTCAATAACTTTGCTAAAAAGGATGCGGGTAAAACGTTCAAATGGTGAATTTAAAATTTTCTTGTTCATAACTTGATTATAGTTCATTGTTGCATAAATGCAATAATGGACTAAGTAAAAGCCATATTTGTTTTAAACATTGAAAATTATTAAGCGCCCTATTCTATAGATTATCGTCTCGATGCAGTACAACTCTCAAACGTTCACGAAAAGTATCATGACATTTCGTACAGCTCTGAATCATCGTTGCATATTGTCTGCTTACTTCACGCAAATCTTTTTTTCTGGCCGCTTTTCCCATGGCATTAGCTGCGTTATGAGTGACAGTGTCGTAATACTTAAATCTTATAGCTTCGACTCCCAACTCTTCCTTGATTTTTCCCATGTCAGCTGTAGGCTGAGCATGATTATTCACCCACGCCACAGCGTTCTCAATCATGTCATAATTTTCATACAAGATGCCGTATAACATTCCCTGTGCGTGACCTCCCATCGTAGCCATTAACGCTTTTAAACGTGGTTCTTCCTGTGCTCTAAGGCTGAATGAAAATAAGAGGCTAAAAAGAATAATAATTGTCTTCATGAAATATCTCCTGGTTAAAAAATGAACTATCATTGTGCAAAATTGAACGCTATCAAACCGGGGGGGCCAAGCAGCATTTTGTTCATAGGTCATTTGTCCTAAGCGGCCGATAGATTGATAAAAGTCATAACCTTTTTACTCAAACTCTTGCCCAGTTTTCTAAGGGCGTGATAAGTCTGTTTCCATATTCAGGAGGTCTTTATGAAAATTTCAATCCTCGCCCTATTCTGTTTCACCACATTTTCTGCTTTCGCTCACGACAGCCTCTGGTCTCTCTGCAGAACCAAAACTGTTATTTATGGTGAAAGCGAAACTCTGATTCTGAATTTATATGAACACAGAAATTCACACGGAGATGGACGCGACAACGACCTCACTTTAATTTTTGGCGGCAATCTCCTCTCTGGAGTCTTCGATTCAACTGATGTCTTTTCAGGGCCGGTAAAACTAAAATCAAAAACGTCGCGCTTTGATGGAACGATCAATTTAAACGATTACAGTACTGTCGATTTAAAAGGTGAATTGAATTTAAACGGAAGCAAGACTCCGCTCGATGCTAAATTTACCTGTGAAGTTTTAAGAGACTAAAAAAAAGTAAAGCCTGTTTTAATTGTGTAAATTAGATTTTTCGCTAGATCCTTGAAATAGTTTTTTTGTATTTGTTGTCTCTCTTTCATTTTGTTTTATTGCTCTGGTTTTTAGTGTGTAAAACAAATGAAAGGAGACATTATGAAAACATCTGCCCTCTTGCCGCTGCTACTTTTCGCCGGCATCACTCAAGCAACTGAACCTTCTATTGAATCCCATACGTCTGCTCTGGCGCGTGGACAACACATTTTCCGCTACGACACTTTTGCTTCGGAGAAGTATTGGGGAGATCAACTAAAACTTCACGATGCAATCAAGGGAGCTAAAAACGGTGGTGTCGGTCCGGGACTTTCACCCAAAGCTGCTTTAGGGGCAGGACTTAAGGTCGACATCAATGAACTTCCCCGCTCTATTCAACAAGCAATTAAAAACGGCAAAGTTGATCTCGATGATCCTTCCACAACCGTTGTTCTCCTAAGCTACGACGCTGTCGTGGGAGTCAAAGGTTATTTCAAAGGTGGACAATTAAAATCTGTCGGCATCAACTGCGCTCTCTGCCACTCGACTGTTGATAACTCATTTGCGCCAGGCCTCGGAACAAGACTCGATGGATGGCCAAACCGCGATCTGAATGTGGGGGCGGTTGTATCAATGGCACCTAATTTAAAACCGATTGTCGATGCTCTCGGAGTAGATGAAGCGACTGTGAAAACTGTTCTCGCAAGCTGGGGACCGGGTCGCTACGATGCTGAACTAAACCAGGATGGGAAAGCTTTTCGTCCTGATGGGAAAACAGGCGCAACACTTCTTCCGCCGGCATTTGGGTTAGCTGGTGTGAACCTCCACACTTATAATGGCTGGGGAAGTGTGCCTTACTGGAATGCCTACGTAGCTGTTACTCAAATGCATGGTCAGGGAACTTTCGTTGATGCGCGCTTAAATAACCCGACCAAATATCCACTTGCGGTGAAAAACGGAACATGGAACGTTCGAGCTGAAAACGATATGGTCACATCAAAACTCAACGATCTACATTTGTATCAAATCTCTCTGAAAGCACCGAAAGCTCCAGCGGGATCTTACGACGTGACGATGGCAAAAAGAGGACAGGCCCTTTTCAACGGAAAAGCTCAATGTATGACTTGCCATGTACCTCCTCTTTACACTGAACCTGGCTACAATATGCACACTGGTGCGGAAATCGGAATCGATAATTTCCAGGCAAAGCGCTCTCCTGATGAAAAATACAGAACGACACCGCTTAAAGGATTATTTGTCCGCGAAAAAGGTGGCTTTTATCACGACGGACGTTTTGCTGATTATCGCGCAGTCATCAATCACTACGACAATGTAAAGAAACTGGATTTAAGTGAAAGTGAAAAGCTGGATCTTGAACATTTTTTGAAATCGCTTTAAAAAAGAAAGGCCGGACAATCCGGCCTTTCTTATTGCATTTTTTTGAGCGAAGATTCTACCCAATCGCGAATCTGTTTTTTTTCTTCAGGTGTAACCTTCATGTTGGCGTGAAGAACTCTGTAGTAAAGCGGTGGCATTTTATCTTCATCAACCGATTTTTGAATCGCTTTTAAATCCTCAATGGGTTTAACGTGACTGATGAACGGATAACCTTTTGAAAAATCCAGATGCGAGCGTGCTTCTTCAATATGTGAATTCATTAAAGACTGTATGCCGGGAATTTTGTAATACCATGGATAGGTTGTCTGATTCGAGTGGCAATCAAAACATTTCCCTTTAAAAATGGGCTCAATTTTCGTTTTATAGTCTTCCCCAATTCCAGAAAGAATTATTTTCTCATGCTGTTCAGGCGTATGAACAACCTGGGCCTTTTTGTGGTCAATTCCGCCGTGAGCGAAAAGTGCCGTACCGTAAAGGGATAAAACAATAGTCAGAAGTTTTTTAGTCATAATTAAGGATCTCCTTTCGCTCATACGTCAGACAACTCTTTTTTGTGACATTTCATCAATTTAATAGTTCTGTAACAGTTATTGTCCATTAGTACGAACAATTAAAACACATTATGCCATCTAATCATCCGGACGTTTTTCCGATAAACTAATGACAGGAAGAACAAAAGAACGAAAGGAGATTTTTATGGCTACTACTTATCTAATGGACCCTTCTCACTCTACAGCTAGTTTTAGCATTAAACACATGATGATAGCAAAAGTTCATGGGGGTTTTGAAAAACTATCCGGCAAGCTACAATTTGATTCGAACAACCTTGCAAACTCAAGTGTTGTGGCAGAAATTGAAACTGCAAGTATTAATACTCGCGATGGCCAAAGAGACGCCCATTTAAAAAGCGCGGATTTCTTTGATGTCGAAAAATTTCCACTGATTAGTTTTCAATCGACTAAGTTCGAAAAAAAAGGCGACGATTATATGATCAAAGGAAATTTGAGTATCCACGGTGTAACTAAAGAAGTCGCTCTTTCAGTTGACGGATTAAATAGTGAAATGAAAGACCCGTGGGGCAATACAAAAATTGGTGCATCTGGAACAACAAAAATTAACCGCAAAGATTTTGGATTAAACTGGAATGCAGCTCTTGAAGCAGGCGGAATTCTTGTCGGAGAGGATGTGAACATCACTCTGGAAGTTCAATTCGTTAAGCAAAATGACTAATCAGAGTAAATTCTTTCTTAGCGTTTTTACTCTTGTGGCATCCTTTATGCTTGTCACAGGAGTAATGGCAAAGAATAAAGGGACGAAAGTTCCAGGGAAGGCAGTTATGTTAACAATCAGAAAAGCTGATGAAAGAGGAAAGGCCAACCACGGCTGGCTGAATTCAAGCCATACCTTCTCTTTCGCTGAATATTACGATCCAAAGCATATGGGCTTTAGAAAATTGCGCGTAATCAATGAAGACCGCATTGCTGGTGGCACGGGATTTGGTGCTCATCCGCACAGTAATATGGAAATCATCTCCTATGTCGTCAAAGGCGCCCTCGAACACAAAGATTCGATGGGAACAAAGGCGGTCATTAAACCGGGTGAAGTTCAAAGAATGAGTGCAGGAACAGGCGTCGTACACTCTGAATATAATGCTCAAGCAAATGATGAAACGCATTTTTTTCAAATCTGGATTGTGCCGAATAAAACAAATGAGCAGCCAGGCTACGGCCAGAAATCTTTTGAAAATGATCTGAATACAAAAAAGCTTGTTCATGTCATTTCTCCGGATGGAAAAGATGGTTCTATCAGCATCAAACAAGATGCAGATATGTACATCTCTCGTCTGAAGAAAGGAGAAGAGCTGGAATATAAAACGACTGCCGGACGCGGACTCTGGGTTCAGGTCGTCAAAGGAAGTCTCGAAGCAGCAGATAAAGAAATTAATACAGGCGATGCTCTTTCAACTCAAGACGAAACGGTCATACGTTTTAAGGCCCGAGAAGATTCTGAAATCATCATTTTCGATCTGGCGTAATTCCTGTCGAGGAGATTGCTTTGCAATCTCCTCTTCTGCTAACATGAATTTTATGAATTTGAATGAAGTCGCCATATTTGTAAAAGTTGTTGAAACCGGAAGCTTTGTCGGCGCGGCCAACGCTCTTGAAATGCCAAAATCCACCGTTAGTGCAAGAATCTCATCACTGGAAAAAAGACTCGGCGTCACACTTATCAGAAGGACGACAAGAAAACTGCACATCACCGAAGCAGGCCAGCTGTACTACAAAGAATGCCTGGAAGCTATTTCCAGAATTACTGCTGCCGAGGAAGAGGTTTTACATAATCAATCTGCTCCCCAAGGACCTTTGCGGATTACCGCGCCTGTGGAATTAGGTGGAACACTTTTTCCTGCTATTTTAAGTGAATTCACTAAAAAATATCCTTTGATCAATGTGGAAATTATTTTAACTGACAGAAAAGTTGATCTCATTGAAGAAAAGATTGATATCGGAATCCGAACAGGATTTTTAAAAGATTCAAGCCTGATTGCAAAAAAACTTGGCACTATTTATTTTGCTCCTTTTGCGAGTCCTAAATTTTTAAAAACAGCAGGACCGATAAAAACGCCGAAGGATATGGAAAAACTTTGCACCATTGCCTTTGCTCCTTTGGGAACTGAAGAATGGCATTTATTGAATAACAATCAGAAGCAAACAATAAAGATTCAGAAAAAAACAGTGGTGAATGATTTAAATTTGACCAAGTCACTGGCAGTTTCAGGAATGGGCATTGCGATCATTCCAACTTTTCATTGTCTGCCTGAGGTCAAGGCCGGCAAGCTGGTTCGCATTTTAAACAACTGGAGAACAGAAGTGCGTCCTGTACACTTTGTGTACCCCTCTCATAAATATGTTTCTCCAAAAATTAAGGCCTTCATTGATTTTGCCACTGACATTATCAAGCAAAGCCTGGAGACAGCAGAGCTCTAACAACATCTGCAGAGGTCACTATGAAAAAAGTTATTCACATTCAAAAAAATAATCAACAACATTGGGTCGGCGATGGATTTCCTGTCCGATCGATTTTTACTTATCACAATCTTGGCAAAGTCATCTCTCCTTTTTTAATGATGGATTATGCCGGACCTGCCGAATTCACTCCCACCAAAGATCGCAGAGGTGTCGGAGAACATCCGCATCGCGGTTTTGAAACGGTGACGATAGTTTATCATGGCGAAGTTGAGCATCGCGATTCGGCCGGAGGTGGTGGTGTTATTAAACCAGGTGACGTTCAATGGATGACGGCTGCTTCAGGACTTGTGCATGAAGAATTTCATGGAAAAGATTTCGCTGAAAAAGGCGGTCGATTTGAAATGGTCCAACTGTGGGTCAATCTTCCGCAAAAATTTAAAAGAGAAAAGCCGCGCTATCAGGGAATTAAAAATGAAACAATTCCAGTGATTGATTTGCCCGAAAGCGCAGGAACTTTGCGCGTGATCGCCGGTGTCTATGAGAATGTAGAAGGCCCTGCCCTGACCTACTCTCCTGTGAATCTATGGGACATCCGAGTGAAAGCGGGATCAAAAACGACACTCCATATTCCGGCCAATCACAATTCCAATCTTTTTATTCTGAGCGGAAAAATCAAAACGTCAGACGGAAAAACGGTGACGGAAGCAGAGCTTGCTGTTTTCGAGCAAAACGATTCTACCTTAAGCTTTACTGCGGAAACCGACAGTATTCTGCTCTTTCTGGGTGGCGAACCTATCAATGAACCAATCGTCGGCCATGGACCTTTTGTCATGAATACGCAGGAAGAAATACGGGAAGCTTTTTACGATTATCAGAATGGTAAAATGGGCCACATGCCCGGAAGATCATAAAGAGAAAGCAAAAGACTGACAAATAACAGACTTCCTCTGAATTGACGGTTTTCATTCCGGATTGAATAATTTCGGGATGAAAACGTTAATTACAACCCTCTTCATTTTACTTTTAAATTTTTCTGCTTTCGCTGAGATTGATCCATTCAATACGTATCAATACCGCGAAGGAAATCAATCGCCCTGGTTCGAATGGTGGTATTACAAAGTCGTTCTTCCCGAAACTGGCGAATCATTTTACTTCGTCTACGGCGTGGTAAATCCCTGGGATAAAAATCAGACAATGGGTGGCACCCGCGCCTACGTCGGTATGGGCGATTTCAATGACAACATTGTTGTAGAAAATAAATTTCCTGTTTCAGATTTTTACGCAAGCAAAACACAAACGCTTATTCAGGTAAAAAATAATCAGGCAACAGATGTGAATTTTTCCGGAAACATTGATCACAAATCCTCTGTTTATTCGTGGGACATCTCCATTCAAAAAGAATGGAGCTACAATCCGGTCAGCTGGGCACTCGGCAAAGGCATTACAGATATCGAATGGTATCCGGCACAGGCGAGCGCACGCTGCTCAGGAACAATTATCTCCAACAATCAATTGCGCCAGTTTACGGATGCTCCCTGCTATCAGGATCGAAACTGGGGAAAGAAATTTCCCAAGTGGTGGACGTGGATCGTATCCAATCAATTTAAAGAAAATGCCGATTCCGTTCTCGCTGTGGGCGGAGGTCTTCCTCAATACTACGGAAAAGATATTCCTTTCTCAGGCGTCTCAATCGGCCTTCGCCACAAAGGTGTAAACTATCATTTCAGACCAAATGACCTCGATCTGGTAAAAACAAATGTGTCTATGGGAACGTGGGAAGTCAGCGGCGAAAATGGCCAGTACAAAGTCACGGTGAGCGCCACTGCTCCTAAAGAAAAATTCATGGATCTTCAGTTTGTCACTCCCACCGGTGAAGTGTTTCATGACTACGAAACACTCACTGGAAAGGCCACGGTAAAGCTCTACCAGAAGAGATTGCTTCGCTGGACTTTGCTGGATACGCTCACAACTGATTTCGCAGGGATTGAGTACGGAAGTCATTAGATCTAAAACAAGATTTATTCATTGTCTCGGTTTGAGAACAGTTGTCATAGTGAGAAGATTTTGATTTAAGTCTCTCATGAAAAAATTTAATCTCCTTTTATTCGTGTTACTCGCGAACACGGCTGCCTTTGCCGGTGTTCCCACGCAAAGTAAAACTATTGACGACTACTTCGAACTCTTAAGTTACGACAAAACGGATTTCGAACCGGAAGGTGCGGTCTGTGAACGTATCGCTGTCAGAGAAATCGAGCCCTATTACCCGGCCTCAAATTATAAAATCATCAATAGCATTCAATACGATGAGCACAAGACAACAATCGGTGAACTGGACGTTGTTATCTTTGACAATAACTCCGGAAAGGTCGAGGCCATTGCCGAAGTTAAATGCTGGAAAAGTTTTAAAGGCGGCTTGAAAAAAGCAAAAGAACAGCGAATGAGATTTCAAACTCACCTCAACCGCAACATCGTTCTGAGTGATAAAGAAAATAAAGTTTATTCCAAAGATGTTTTTAAAAATGTTCAGAAGTATTTCAACATCTCACAACATGGCGGAGTCAATCAAGGATTTGATTTTGAACTAAGCATGGATTTAAAAGAATTGATGGAATTAAGAAAAAGATTGCTCGACTGCCACGCTCAAGGCCGTTGCCCTAGGAGAAAATAGATGAAATACACCTTTGCCCTTGTTTTTACTTTTACCCTTGCTGGCTGTTCGCCAAAAACGACTGAACAAAACAAACTGATCTCTTCTTCTATTATGAATGGTAAAACTGTTCAGGAAAAAGAACCTATCACTGCAAGTGTAGTTGGTATTTATAACCAAAAAGAAAAAAGCATCTGCACTGGTTCATTGATTGCGCCAAATTTTGTCCTCACGGCAGCTCACTGCGTGCCAAACAGAGCTTCTGATGTGAAGATTGTGTTCTCCACAAACATTGATGAAATTATCAATACCCGCGAGATGGATATTCTCCAGGAGTTTGCTCTTCCTGCTGTTGATTTTAAAGTCAGTCCTAAATGGGACCCAAACAAAGAAACAGTGGAATTTGATACAGGTGATATCGCCGTGATCAAGTTTAAAGGAACTGTTCCTGCGGGCTATCAGCCTGCGGTGTTTTTAAAAGATGAAAACGATCTGAAAATCGGCGCTCAAGTGACTCTTGCCGGCTTCGGAGTTGACTCTGTTGAAATGAAAGAAATTGATCCTAAAAAATACCGCAAGCTTGAAGAGGCCATCGAGTACGGAGACGTCGTCTGCACGGGAAAAATGGGCAATTACGGGACTTGCTATGAAATTGAAAGAGATGGCGACGGCCAGCTTCGCATGACAACAGCACCGATATCATTTATTCATGAAACAGAAGTTCGTTTGAATGAGAAAAAGGCCGGCACATGTAACGGCGATTCGGGCGGCCCTGCGTACATTTTGAAAGATGGCACTTATTATCTTTTCGGTGTCACCAGCAGAGGTAGCGAACTTTGTAATGAAGTAGGCGTCTATACAAATGCTCTTACTTATAAAGGCTGGATTGACGAGACCATGAAAACTCTCGTCAAATAACTTTAACTTTTAATCATATAACTTTTTCTTATTTTTCTTCAGGACATATTTCGGTTTCTATTATGAGGACCGTTTTCATGTTCTGGAGAAAAGTATGAATGCTTTAAAGAATTTCCTTTCGGGTTTTATTTCCACTCTCCTCTTTCATCAAGGCTTGCTCTATCTTTTTTTTCTCTCAGGCATTGTCCCAGCTAAACCGTTCAGCATGGCCCCGACTGAACCTCTTGGTATTCCCACAGTTCTTTCTCTGGCCTTTTTCGGCGGTCTCTGGGGAATTGCACTCGGGCAGTTGCTCAGTCTCACGACAGAGGCGCATTTCTGGATGAAGAGTTTTTTCTTCGGTGCCCTTCTTCCAACCATCGTCGCCATCTCAGTTGTCTTTCCCTTAAAAGGAATTGAGTTTTCGTTTTCCAGATTATTAGTGGCTTTCATTCTGAATGGAGTCTGGGGACTTGGAACTGCGCTGTTTATTTTTATAAGACAGAAATATCCGATCATTCATAAAGAATCTTTGCGGACAACGTGATTGAGAGATAAAATTTGCATAGCTTCTAATTCCAGACGGAGAACTTATGCAATTATTTATCATCACCGGCACAAGTCAGGGACTTGGACTTTCTCTTGCTGAGCGCGCTCTCACAGAAGGTTTTCACGTCATTTCCATTGGAAGAAAATGTCCAATTGAGCATACCGATCATCAATTTATCCAGCATGATTTATCTTCACCGGATCAGTTAAAAGAAAAACTCCACTCCGCTTTGAATAATCTGAAAGAAAAAAATTTCACGGCCATTCACTTGATCAACAATGCAGCAGTGGTCACACCGGTTGGACATATCGAATCTTTCAGCTGGACTGATATTTCCTCTCACATGCACGTAAACCTATTGATGCCCATCTACCTCTCCGGACTTTTCCTGGAACTGACTAAAATTTGGGAAGGGGCCAGAGTCATCGCCAACATTTCTTCGGGCGCTGCTTTACGGCCGATTGATGGCTGGTCGATGTACTGTACCAGTAAAAGTGGACTAAAAATGTTCAGTGATTGCCTTTCAGGGGAAAAAAATGAAGTCAAAACTTTGAATTTCAATCCCGGAGTCATGGATACGAACATGCAAAGTACGATAAGGGAACAAGAAGAAGGAAATTTTTCCCGCGTTTCGGAATTTCGTGAATTAAAGGAAAAGAATCGACTCGCCCCCACCGATAAAGTAGCGATGTGCTTGATTAAACTCCTTCGTGAGCATGATCTGATTCAGAAAAACTGGTACGACGTTAAGGATCTGACAACATAGGTAACGATGAATACAAAATATCTTTTTTCGCTCGCTCTATTAACACTCACCTCTTGTTCTTCTTCTATTAAAGAAAACAATCGCGAAATTGCCTCTGTTAAAGAAGGGAAATATTTTAAAGAAGTGACAGAAGAGGCCGGGCTGCCGAGAACATCGACTTCTACTTTTAATGTTTTTGATTATGACAACGATGGTTGGGTGGACTTCATTGCCAGAGATAAACTCTACAAGAACGTTTCAACTAATGAGCGTTTTAATTTTGAAGATGTTACCGAAAGGGTGGGATTAGCCACTTTGAAAGGTAATCCGGTCTTTATTGACATCAACAATGACGGATTGATTGATATCGCTTCGAATTCCGGCCAGGTTTTTCTTCAGAAAAAACTCCATCATTTTGTTGAATCATCCAAAGAGCTTAATCTCAAATTACCGGAAAATATTCATACGATCAGTTACGGCGATTTTAACCGCGACGGATATGCAGATCTGGTTGTGGGGATGAATGAAATTCATAAGGTCAATCAATTTACATTCGTGCCGCCTCATTTTTATATGAATTTTGGCGGAAAATCTTTTATTGAAATCAGCAATCGTTTCGGCTTCTCGAATTTTAATGCTTACACCAGAGGAATTCAATGGGCGGACTATAACAATGATGGCTGGGCGGATGCTTATTTTTCTAATTATCGTTTAAGGCAAAATTTTCTATTCAAAAATTATCAGGGAAAACTTCTTGATGTCGCGGCTTCAACAAACACTCAGGGTGAAAATAACCCGACAAAATTTTATGATGAAGTTTTAAAAGCCAAAAAGGGTCCAAACTACGGCCATACGATTGGTTCTGTGTGGGCGGACTTCAACAACGACGGAAACTTCGATCTGTGGACTTCTAATCTAGTCCATAAATATATCGGACCGACAAACAGTGGCGGCTACGATTATAGAGGCTATGTTTGCGATGATTCTAAAATTTACCGCAACACCGGAGCCCCCGAGTACCGTTTCGTCGATATGAGAAATGATTCCGGCATTCCTTTAAAACCCAAAGGTGGATGGGATGTTTATAAAGGTGATGAGCTTTGGGCCCAGTCAACGTCTGCTGATTTCGACAATGACGGTTTAGTCGATATGTACATTACCCAGGTTTACAATTTTAATTACTCTCATTCACTCCTTTATAAAAATGCCGGCAATTTTAAATTTAAGGAAGTCAGTCAGAATGAAGGAACTAGAGTCATCGATACTTATGCAGGGGCCTGGGCCGATTTTAATAATGATGGAAAAATGGACCTGATTACATCTGGGCGCGAGGCCGTTGGAGTTGATGCCCGCATGAGACTTTTCAAGAACATTTCATCTGATGCCAATCACTGGTTAAAGTTAAGAATCATTGGGAAAAAATCGGGCAGAAATCCTGTCACGACACAAATCCGCGTGGTTCATGACAAGGGCCTCTTTTTAAGACAAGTGGAAGGCGTTACAGGAACGATGAATCAGCAAAATGATCCGAACATCCATTTTGGTCTCGGCACAGTTGATAAAATCAAATGGATCGAAGTGAAATGGAGCTCTGGAAAAAAACAATACATTAAGAATGTTTCAGTCGATAAAACTTATATCATTACAGAGTCAAATTAAGATGAAAAAAGAACAAATGATCGCTCTCGCGCAGGGCCAGCTGGATGCTTATAACAACCGGGACCTTGAAAAATTTCTCAGCCACTATCATCCTCAAGTGGAAGTCTTCCGTCTCAATACCGGTGATTGCATATGCAATGACTTCGAGACATTTACCAAAATCTACAAAGAACGCTTTGAACAGAACCCAAATTTAAACTGCGAATTAAAAAATAGAATTGTTCTTGAAAATACTGTGATGGATGAAGAATGGGTCACAGGCGTGACCGGAGCAACAGCTCCAAGTCACGTAGTGGCCGTTTATGCCTTTGCAGATGGACTGATTTCGAAAGTCTGGTTTGTCAGGTAAGTCACGTTTTTAAAAACGCAACAGCTTCAATCCCCTGAGGCATTTCGCGATACTTGCACATCGTGACGTCGCCTCCGCGGGAAAGAACGATTTCTGCCAGATCATCCAGCACATCGTCTTCAGGCACTGCGAGATTCTTCATTGATGTGGCACTGATTTTTCCACTGTCCCTGTCCAGTTTGCCCCAGATAAATTTATCGTGAGGAATAACCAGATCCTGAATCTTGCCTTGAACAGCGGCAATTGTAATTTCCTTCAGGTCGGTTAAAACTTTTCCGTAAGGACCTTCTTCGTTATAGCGCTTCAGAATCAACTTTCCTTCTTCTTCTCTCTTCTCATCAAGCAACAAAAGACTTTTGTGATGAAGATCGCGATAACTCATACGATCGAGGTTACCGATGATTCTTTTTGAAATCAAATCCGGATCGCGGTTGAATTTTTCAAACACATCGTGATGGTTTTGAACGCCACCGAGAATAATCGGGAAATGATCGTCCTTCATATAGTTATAAAATTTTTCTTCCGCCATCAGGATTAATTTCTCGCGCTCTTTCTTCTCTACTGTCTTTTGCTCTTCGGGTTTGGTTAAAACCACTCTCGCTACTTCAGAAAGAGAAAAGGCGTCGCCTTTAAGCAAGCGACACATTTTGCCGCTTAAAGTAATCAACCAGAACTGATCTTCTTTGTTAATCCAGTTCAAAACCGGTTTTAAGTGAAGACTTCGCGCCACGATCACACTCTCAATAACCGGAAATGGAATAAAAAGATGTCCGTTAAAATTGGTGGTGATGTAAAGGGCCGTCGACATATTCGCTCTGATCAGATCTTTGGGATTGATGGAGTGAAGTTGCTCTAAAATTTTATCAGCTTCGCGATGACTGACTTGAGCTCTCACGGCAAGCTCTGCTTCTTTCAATTTTTTGCGGATTAAAGCTTCGCGATCTCCACGAAACTCCTTGGAAAAATAGATTGAAAGAAAGACATTTTGCTCAATCTCTTTATTCTTTTTTCCCAGATAAGTTTCCAGAAAGTGTTTTGTTTTTAAAAGATTTTCCTGATTGTTGTACTTGACGGTATTCATTTTTGAACTCCCTTGTTTGTCATAAACCAAGTATGCGACAAAAAGGGAGTTTGCAAAAATAGATAAATAAGACGTTTTATTACGTTAAAAGCGGATCAAGGCTTTACAGGGATGAGAATTTCTACAACGTTATCATTCGGTGGAGTCGTCTGTGGATTGGTCAAATAATTTTCAATCCCCCAGGTGTCGATCATTTCAGCTCTTTTCACATGAAGATTATCAAACACTCGTCCGCAGGCTTCAGGTATTTCGCTGTAATTTCCTTTAAAAAGATAATTGAGATAAGTTCCGCCTTCAAATAATTCATAGCGAAGTCCGGGAATATCAAAAGAAGGTTTCTCTTCGAGCATAACGCCTGCGCGATAAACCATTTCAGGATTGATTTTATAAAGACTCGCAAATGTTTTCATTTTGAGTTTCGGCAAGAGCGGATCAATGATCGCTCTGAATTCTTGCCAGCACTTCGGTGCTATTTCCATGAAGGGGCCGGTTTTTTCCAGAAAAAGATAATGTGTGGGTGTCCATACTTTTTTCTGTGCATCGAGATTTAAATCCATATTTTTTTCCTATGTAAAATTTAAATTGAATTTGATTTTAACAGAGGAATGATTTTCGTTAAACTCAATTGATTAAAAAAATCAGGAGGGTTTATGGCACGCGTATCCACTTATCTCAACTACAACGGACAAACCGAAGAAGCGTTTAACTATTATCGCAAAGTTTTTAACACTGAATTAATGGGGCCGATTATGCGCTGGGGAGAAATGCCGGTGAAACCGGGGCAACCTCCAGTTCCGGCCAGTTTGTCCAACAAGGTCATGCATATGGCAGTCACCATATACGCCGGTCACATTTTAATGGGAACGGATTCGCCGGAAGAACTTGGTTTTAAAACCAAGTTCGGAAACAACATGTACATCATGCTAGAGCCGGATTCACGTGAGGAAACGGAAAGATTCTACAAGGCCCTCTCTGAAGGCGGAAAAGTAGAAATGGAATTACAGGATACTTTTTGGGGCGCCTATCATGCCACCTTCGCAGACAAATTCGGGCAAAGATGGATGTTGAATCATCAAAACAAAAAGTGAGTTTAAAACTGAGCGGCCAGCCATTCGGGTTCATCGAGTGGCAGGTCATGTCCTGCATTGGGATGAATAAGCAAAGCTCCTTTCAATTCCGCTGCAATGGATTTTGAACAAGCGCTGGAGCAGAGCCTGTCCCCTTCTGAACAAATGACTTTCAATGGCAGCTTTAATTGGCCGATGTGAATATTGTTGGCAAGAACCAACTGGCGAAAAAAATTTTTCCTTTTGATACGGTGATCTTTGGAAAAATTCACAAAGCGTTCCAGATAGCGGCTGATTGATTCGGGTTTATTTGAGGTGATATTGAGAATCACCTGTTCTTTTTGAAAAACGCCTTTTGAAAATAAGGTGCGCACGATTTTCGAATACAATGTCGGGTTCAAACGCTGATAAAAAGGAGAGAATTGTTTTAGGGAGCAGTTTATGGTCGTCACTGAGAGAACCTGCTCAGGATAAAGTTCGGCCCATTTCAGAGCGATCATTCCTCCGAGTGAAATGCCACAAATGTGAAACGGCTTTCCATCTTTGACAAACTGACTTTGAGATGAAATCTGTCGAATGGCCTCCACTGGATCAATCGGGGTCTCACTTTCACAGAGAAGTCCATTGCCGGGAATTTCTAAAAATTCGACTTCGTCATCCGGATGAGCGGCCCTGAAGATGTCAGGGAAATCTCCCCAATGAAAAGCAGCGCGGGTCAGGCCACGCAAAAAGATCCAGCGTTTCTTTTCCATTTCTAATACCATTTTTCCTGCGCCTGATGGGCATGTTGTTTTCTGATCGTTTCGTCCAGCTGGCTCCAGACGCTATGAGAGTAAAGGGCCTTGAGCATAAATTCAAAAAGCAATGTGTGACGACGATAAGTTCTCTTCAATCGATGTTCTTTAACCGGATTAAAAATCCCTTCTCTTGAAAACAACTGCCACGGATTTTTTTTCACCCATGACCACGATCCCATTTCCAGAGTTAATGGAAGATAAATCACAGAAGGATTTTTCTTCTTAAGTTCGAGATAGAAATGATCCCACAGATCCCCGCTGATCAGATAGCTCTTAGACTGCGGCTCAATGTGATAGATGTGAAAGGGATATGTTTCTTCAAAAAGTCTTGCAAAGGCGTGAACTTCCGGCAGAAGATCGAATGGTTTTTTCGTATAAGAAAAAGGAAACCACAATCGGTCTTTCAATCCAAAACCGGAATGAAAATCAATTGAAATCACGCACGAGCTTTTCTCTGTAGTTGAAAAAAATTTCTGTGCCACCGCCTGATTTTCTTTTTCCATTTCATCAGTGCGCCCCTGGTACCAGGGAAGAGCGGATGTATACCTTTGCCCTCCGACCAGAAAAGGAGTGCGGTCAACCGCACGCACCGGCGAATTTCTCATCAAGTCGACATTGTTGCCGTTGGAGCGTTTAAATTTTTTGTACCCTACCGGGTTGACCAGCGGAATAATCACCAGTCTGATATGACGAAATAATTCCTGATGAGCTTTGTCCCAGACCAGGCGATCAATGGTTGTTTTCAGGAGACTCCAGGCGAGCTGCGCTCCGACTCTTTCAATTCCGTGAATTCCTCCGGTAATAAATAAAGTCGGGGCCGACGGTTCACCCGCGCCAATAGTAAAACTGTAGATGGGATATGTTTGTCCATTCCCATCACCCTCATGCTGAATGTCTGCGAGCGTTTCCAGTCTGACGAGGTCTTTCAAAGGCCCGTCTTGACTGACCAGCCTCGCCAGCTTGGAAAGTGAATCAATCATGAAACTAATTATTGAATTACCTGAAAGCGTCTAGCAAGAGAATTTGTCATTTCTGCTTTTTTTAAAACAGTGAGAAAATCAATGCATCCAAAATCACTGTCCAGCGCAGGGACGCCGACGATCTTTGCCCCATGTTTCAAATAGGATTTAAGCAGCGGAGGAATCAAAGCTTCCGCTTCCATCTTTTGCTCGTCAGTCAATCCATTCTGATAAAAAGAATACCAGAGATCAAAATCCGGCATTGAATACTTTCTTTTAGGATTGGCGCTGATGTCATCCGCAATCGCCTTAGTCTCAACAAAGTACTTGTAAACCAGAGCAGCTTTGTTGGCCTCTGTGACTTTTATACTTGAACAACCAAAAAGCACGGCTGATTCAGAAAGATTCATATACTCCGTGATCCCTCGCCACAAAAGAGAAAGAACCGATCCTTTGCGATGATCCTTGTGAATACAAGCTCTCCCCAACTCCAGGTGTGGACCCGGAAGATCAAAAACATTTTTTAGATTGAACTCGCTTTCCGTATAAGAAAGATTTGAATAGCTCATGCAGTTGACTCGATAAGTGCCAATCACCTTTTTTGTTTCTTTATGAACGATAATGAGATGATCAAAGTGAGCGTCGTATTTATCAAAATCAATTCCTTCCAGATTCATATTTTGAAATTCATTGTAGAAAACGTCGTGGCGAAGACTAAAACTGTTGATCAGCTCTTCAAAGCTATCTGCAGTTTTCAATAGATAAGAACCACTTTCAATGGAAAGATGAATCTTTTGCTTAAAATTAAAAAGACCATTCCATTTGAGAAGAGTTGTCTGCTTCAAGTCTTTGGCCCATGCTTTCATCGAATCCTCCTGGATGCGTAAGAAGTGTTTTTAAAAATTGCATTGTGGTTATGAATGTCTGATCTATCTGAAGAGCTGTGCCGATGGACGGATTTAATTCAACGGCATCAATCGATTTGATATTTAAGTGAGAGAATTTTTCTCCCATGAGTCTTAAATCCTCTTCTGAAAGTCCATCGTTAACCGGCACTCCTGTCGAAGGGGCAATTCGCGGATCAACGCTGTCGACATCAAAACTGAGATGGACCGGATCGTTTTTAACTTTATGAAGAATTTCCTCAAAAACGTTTTGAGCTCCCCATTTGCGAATGCGCCGACGTGTGTAGGCTTTAATGCCCAGGCGTTCAATCGTTTCCTCTTCAAACGGATCGAGATCTCTCAAGCCGACATAAATTAATTTTTCCGGATTTAAAGAGCGCATGAGCCACTTAAAATGATGGCCGGCAATGTTATTCAAATTTAAAAGAATGGACATCGGCATTCCGTGCAGATTTCCGGTGAGAGAATAAGAAGGAAGATTGAGGTCCGCATGGGCATCAATCCAGAGAACATGGCCGTCTGGAAAATGTCTGACAAACGCTCCCACTGTGGAAATAGCAATGCTGTGATCCCCTCCCCAATTGAGAAGAATTCCTTCCTCGTTATAAAGATCACTGCATTTGGTATAAATTTCTTCAAACAAAGACCATTGAAATTTTCTCAAATCAGAGTCGTTGAAAAATTTTGCTTTTGAAGTGAACTGATTTTGTGAAAGCGTGCCGCGATCAATAACAGCGATGCCTGCATTTTGAAGTATGGAGAAATACTCTTTTGCTTTTAGAGGTGAAGCAATCAGCCCCCGTTGCATTTGCCCGAGCTCAAGACCTATACCGGAAAAATTCAGAACGCTTTTCATTAAAACAGACTCTCGCACCATTCTTTCCATGTTTTGCAATCATTCAAACTGTTAGTAATGAGCACTGGTTCATGAAATTCAATGACAACTTTTATTTCCGTCAGTTTAAAAAGACCCAGCATATGCAAGAAAAAATTATCTCTTCCGACGTAAGCGGCAGCACTGAGAGGTTCATAGCGGAACCGGAATGGCTGAACGGCAATATGATTTTGTTCTGCAATTTCAAACGCTCCTTTTTTCCAGAAAGAAGATCTCCTGATCGCCGTTGTTCCGGATGGAAATATCGCCACTTTCTTTTTCTCTGCTACAAGCGCCCGGGCAATCTGTTTTTTCGCGCGCTCGCGCGAATGGACATTTCCTCTGTCGACAAAAATGGTTTTCACCTTTTCGGCCGCTTTGCCGATCAAAGGCCAGAACTTGACTTCTTTTTTACTGACAAAAGAAATGTCTGGAACAGATTTCATCAGAACGGGAATATCGAGATAGCTGATATGATTGCCCACCAGAATACAGGGCATCTCCTGAACGCTCGGCATACCTTTGACTTCAATTTTCATATTGAAGAGTGAAAGAATTTCGGTCGACCATCTTTTTTTCAAGTCAACGATATTCACGTTGCCGTTAAAAGACTCTTTGAGATACTTGCCCGTGATGAAAAAGACTTTCAAGGCGTTGAGAAATTTCATAAGAGCTCCGGGTTTCAATATTATCTTCAAAGAAAGTCAGACGGATTTTTTGCTGAATGACGGCTTCTTTCACTGATTCAAAAGTCTACTCGCAGCTGAGAATGGTTTTCCAGGAATGGATTTGTTTAGGAGCATGCAAATCGGAATTGGCGATGATCGGCAATCCGCTTTTCAAAACATCATCAAATAAAAAAGCGCCGCTTGCTGCTTCCCAGGCATCAAACCAGTCTTTGAGTTCATGACGGCGGTCCCAAAGATGATACGTTTGATGTTCAAGCATCCTGGTTGAAACGGGATGGGCTGCAATGGCGAGCGCTTCCTGATTTTTAATACGGCGGAGAATGTCCAATACATCTCCGTCTGCACTGATAAAGTCTTTGATTCCAACCGCCACAATATGGGCCGAGCGATTGAATGAAAAAGAATTCTTGGTTATTTCGACGCCGGGAAGAACAAGCATGCCATAGTCGGTCATAGCATGTTTCGCTTCTTTGTGAATTTCCTGCAGATAATGTGGGAAGGTCTCGCGGGTCAACGTTTTTTTCAGCGTTCTGGAAGCTTTTCCCAGAAAAGTTTTTTCTTCACAAAGGTGATCAGTGATAGCGATGATTTTAATTCCACGACTGCCGAAGAGATCAACAATTTCTTTTATGGAAAGTTGTCCATCACTGTAATGAGAATGAATGTGCAAATCTGCAAGCATCATAAATTAATGCTAATCTCACGCACATTTTAATGTCACATCAGGTTTTTGTTAGAACGGCCAGGATTTGGTTAAATAAGTGTTGTGATTTGTAAGAAACATCGTCCTCAAACTTGAGTTAAATCATGTTTTTTCCGCCCTTTTATAGTACTCTTTCGCCATGACAATGTACAAATTTAAAGACATTACAAAAGATCATGCACACCTCGGAGGAAAAGGTTTCGCTCTGGGCCTTATGAAAAATGCTGGCTTTCCGGTTCCGGATGGTCTCATTCTCACTGAAATTCCAGAGAGTGATCAGCAATGGGCGGGAATACTTTCCTGGTGGAAAGAACTGGGATCACCGAAACTTGCGGTCAGAAGTTCTGCTGTCGGTGAAGATTCGAGCGAAACCAGCTTCGCCGGTCAGAACTCGACTTTTCTCAACGTTGAAAGTGAATCCGGTTTGAAAAAAGCCGTGAACAACTGTTTTCAATCGATGTTCAAACAATCGAGCTCAATGTATCGCGAACATTTTTTAAAAGAAAAGGCCAGCGATGCCAAAATGAATGTCGTCATTCAGGAAATGGTTGATCCAAAGTACTCAGGCGTTTTCTTCAGCGTCGATCCCCGCAGTAATGAAAAAGGATGGATATCTGAGGCCATTGAAGGTCTCGGAGAAGATCTTGTATCAGGAAAAAAAACACCACATCACTTTGAAGAAAAAAAGACATGTACGACTCCGCTGTTTAATTTGCAGGAAGTTGTTAAAACAGGTCTGGCAGTCCGCGATTTTTTCGGTCTGGAAATCGATATGGAATGGGCCATTGATCAGAAAGGAAACTTTCGCGTTCTACAGGCCCGTCCAGTTACTGCACTTTCAGGGAAATCAGAGGAGAAACGTTTAATCGATGAAGAACTTAAACGTTTAAAGGCCACTCACGCCCCTGACACCATCTGGGATGGAAATACTTTTGCGGAATGGAGTGGGCCTCCAAGTGAGTTAACCTTTTCCGTCTGGAGTGAAGCCTTTGCCAGAAAACATGCCTTTTCAAAAGCCTTGAAGAAGCTTGGCTATCTCGGGATTGAAAATGAAATTCAAAATGAAACACACTCACTTCTCGAAAAAATATTCGGCCGGGCCTACGTTAATATTTCAATGATGGCACCGCTTTACTTCGGTCCTATTCCTTATCGCCTTGAATACGATCACTCTCCCAAATTAAAATTTGATTTCGGGAAAATGACTTTCAAAACTTTTGTTCTCACACCTTTTACTATGGCGAGAATGGTTGGGGTGAGCTTCCGTCTTTCCACTGAAAGACAAAAGTGGCTCTCCGAGTGCGCGCGCGAACTCGCTCTCTTTCACGACAAATCGTTTCGCTTGAAAGATGTGACTTATTATCGCAACCACACTGATGAACGTTTATTTGATTCTTTTAAAAGAGAAGTCACAAATTTTTATGACGAACATCTCGTCTGGCCTTTAGTTCTTGTTTCATTAATTGAATCAACCACACAAAGTCTGAAAGCTCTATTGAAGGGCGTTCTGCCAGCTGACGAAATTGAGAGAACCATGAATCACTGGCTGGGAATCGGCCTTCATACCGTCACGATGGAAATGAATATGAATTACAGCGAGGCTTCGCTCAATTCAAATTTACGTTCTGAATTTCTGGCGCAATTCGGCCATCGCGGACCGGGAGAACTCGAGCTTTCCAACCCGCGCTGGATGGAATTGGGCGACAATGCTTTCATCAAAATGTCCCGCTCGGACAAAAAGATTCATGCAGAAGGCGCGGTTTCTGTTGAAAAAGAAATCCAGTCTCTCAACACTTATAAAAAACAAGTCATCGAAAAAGAATGGGCCCTCCTGCGCGAAATGCTGGAGCTGAGAGAAAAATGGAAAATGAATCTTCTTTCTCCTTACTCCCATATCCGCTACTCCGCTCTGGAAATTGCCCGCAGAAACAACCTGGGCGATTCTATTTTCTGGATGACCTGGCAGGAAATTCTGAATAAAGATTTTGACTTGAAACGCGCGGCCCACAGAAAAAACAGCGCGATGTTAAGCAAATCCATTTATCTTCCTGGTATCGTCGATCTGAAAGGATTGGAATCCATTCTTACTAAAACAACAGAAACAAAAACAAACAATACTCTTGTCGGTGAAGCTCTTTCACCGGGATTAGTGTTCGGAGAAATCCGCGTCGTCACCGATCCGGAAAAAGTTGATATGAGCAGCTGGCCTGAAAATACTGTCCTCGTCGCCGAATCAACAGATCCGGGATGGACTGGATTATTTCTCAAGTCAAAAGCTGTCATTGTAGAGAAAGGCGGAGTTCTTTCTCATTGTGCAATCGTTGCCCGCGAAATGAATTTGCCGGCAATCAGCGGAATCAGACAATGTCATCTTCGTTTTAAAGACGGAGATAAAATCTGGGTGGATGGAAATAATGGACGTGTTACTCTGGCTAAAAACTAATCACGAACTCGCGACAAGAGGAATAGCTCCTTCAATTATTCCCATGGTTCTCATTCCGTTGACGGCAGTCACTGTCGGCATGACCTCTCTTGCGGGCATCGTCGCTGGCTGGTTCGGTGTGAAACTTCACACTGAAGGCCCGAAACAATTCCTTGAAGTGCTTTTGAAAAAAAGAGTTCTGGCCAGCATGATTGTCGTGAATTTGATCGGCCTTGGTGCTTACAAGAGTTACGTTTATGTAAAAACGATGCCAAGTTTTGTCTTCACGATAAATCGTCATTCAGAGAGCGAAGCTATTGCTTCTCAAGTTTCTTATACAGAATCGCTGTATCGCAAACACGAATACGTCGGAACAATTGTTCCTTCGAGTTTTAATTCCCTCACTCTGGACAAAGAAGTTAAATTGCCGAAAGGAGCCTTCCGCTCGGGTGTCATCAGTGGTTCTTCTCTTTTTTACGGCCTCGATGACGGCTACATTTACGAGTTCGACAAAAATACTCTCGCTCAAAAAAGAAAATTTTTCGTCGGAACTCAAGTCACAACAAGACCAGTGATTTTTAAAAACCGCCTTTATTCAGGCGAAGGCAATCACGACACACATCATGCACGCATTTATTCATTTGATCTTGCGACAGGAAAATTCATCAACGCCTTTCAGACAAAAGGACACACTGAAGGACAGCCCTTAATTGCAAACTGGAAAGGCCAGGATCTTCTTTTTGTGACAGCTGGTGTGGACGGTCTTTATGCAGTTGATCCGATCACAATGAAGGAACTCTGGCACGCAAAAGATGGCCACCTTGATGCCACAGTTACAGTTGAAAAAGGTGTCGTTTACATGGGTTCTGGTGTTGAAAAAGGAACAGTCAGAGACAGAAGCTACGCTGTCGCTTATGACTTTGCGACAGGAAATAAAATCTGGAAAAAAGAATTGCCTCTTTCAAACTGGATGCACCCATTGATTGCAGAAAAAAATGTCTGCTTTGTTCTGGGAGAAATTTACTTTCCGTCGAATGTCGGTCTTTTCCACTGCCTGGATAAAATTACAGGCGAAGCTGAATTCTCAATGCCTTTTGATGCTCCTCTCGCCTCCAAACCTTATTACATTAAATCAGGCGACCAGGAATACGCTTTCATCGGCGATTTCAAGGGCACAATCTGTGGTGTGAATTTAACCCGCAGAGAAAAAATGTGGTGTCACAAAACAGGAAACGAAAAAACAAACTACGCCCTTTCAAGCTTTGACTACGATGCCGAAAAAGGAATTCTCTGGTATCCGAGCATGGACAATGGGCTCTATGCAGTCGAACCCATCAGCGGAAAAATACTGACTCACTGGAAAGCTGAAAAATGGAATGATAATTATGCCGCGGTTTCGATTGAAGGTGGGAATGTCTGGCATATGGATATTGAAGGGGTTCTTAGAAAATTTAGTGTGAAGTGAGCTGGTTTGCGGTTTGGGGATCGGTTGGATGTTGGTAGTTGGATGTTGGACGAAACGTTTAACGTTTAACGTTTAACGTTTAACGTTTACCGACAACCGAAACGTTTGCCGTCCAACAGATCATCCAACGTCCAACATCCAACTACCAACTGATCATCAAACTTCAAACTGTTCTACAAACAGTCCCGATCATACTCCCGCGAATAATTCTCCTTAATAAACCCTTTCACAGACTCCACCGGAACATAATCCTCAACATAAAGCTTCGCGGCCATTCCCGCATTCTTCGCGGCCGCAATTTCTTTCGGACTTTCTCCGACATACATTGAAGGACAAGATTCAGCTTTGGAAATAGCCTTGATGAATAACGTTGGCGCTGGTTTCATTTCAGTGTTTTTCAACGGTAAAATAATTTCGTCGTAAACCGTCCAGTCAAACGGCCTGTCTTCCGTCCATCCGTCGGCGATCACTTTTTTCAGTGTTTGTAGTTTTTCATCGTAGTCCATTCCAAAATCTTCCGGAATATTGGAGATGATTCCGATGTGAAAACCTTCACGCTTTAATTCTTCAATGTATTCGCGAGCGCCTTTCATGTATTTCAGGTGCTTCATATCTTTGGTGTTCACCACAGTATCACCCAGGTCAAAATACACCCACGGACGCTTATCCTGTGCATGCGTTTTGGTGTGAATACTGAAAAGGCCGATAAAAAACAAAATGCGAGAAAGCTTCTTCATTCATTTCCTCCTTGAAGACTAACCTACCTTCACTTTGATTATCGACCTCTCTCCTATAAATAAACCTGACGTAGATCAAAAAAAATCATTCATTTAAACATCTATTTCATTGGAGAATCGGACTTACTTTACCGTCCAGGTTCAGCTCTTTCACCCATTGCTTCACAGTCTCGAGATGAATCTCTTCTTCCTGTAGAGCAATAGTAAACTCATCTACGGCCTCTTTAAGGCCCAAATGAATGGCCAGCTCAAGAAGTGTCTCCCAACTAGCATTGTCTACCAATTCGGCCTGTAAAATGGTTTCTAACGACTGCAGGAACGTTGTTCTGGGGTCGTTGATGACTTGGATCCATCCCATCCCCGCAATCCCGGCAATATCCGCAGATGGAGTCATGGCCGTCGGGTCTCCTCCGAGTTTCATCATCATTTCCGCTGCCATATTGAAGTGTTTCAACTCTTCCATATAAAACTGCTCGATCGTCATCAGATCAGGAAGTCCTTCCTGATTTGATGTTCCCTGATATTTGCTGATCAGGGCCTCATACAGACGCGTCCCAGTTCGCTCAAAAGCAATGCGCTCGCCGAGTTTATCCTTGAAAATATGATTGCCCATGAATAGTTTTTCCTGAGCTGAAGACATGAGCCCTTTCACTGTCATAGGAATTGGGACAGAGCCCATTGGTTCGCCTTCCTGCATGTACATGACTCGATTTTCTCCCAACAATGAGGAGTCTCCGGGCGGAGGAGTCGTTAAACTTTCTGCTCCCTCTTTTGTCTTCATCGCTTCTTTAATCGAAGTTAAAACACCTGTTCTATTCATTCCTAAGTTTGTTTCAATCGTTTCCATTATCGACTCCTAATGTTTGTTCAGAAGATTCATCGCATTTTCAGTGCCCGGTTTATAAATATATCCAGCGGCCACTGTTTCAGACGGAATTCCTTCCGAGTTCATATAATCGCGGTACTGAACAGAAATTTCTGTTTCTTCTTCCGAACTCGTGACAAATTCTTTTCCAACGGAGCGATAGTCCACTTCTTTTTTCAAAACTTCGCGGACAAATTGGCGATGGCCTTTGTATTCAAGCGGCGCCGGCAATTTTCCCGAAATGATTTCCTGCGGATCCCGCAGTTCAATTTGTTTGAAGATTTCCTGCACGGCCTGGAAATGTCCTAATTCGTAATCGAGAAATCTCTCCCACAGGGCCTTGATCCGTGGATTAGTTTCAGACATCAGGCACGAATAATAATTATAAACTTCATTGGCTTCATGGATGAGCCATTTTTCCAACCACGTTTCTTCGGGATCGATAATAGATTCATATTGAGTTACATGTTGTTCTTCAATCGATGCAATTTCAGCGTAAAGCTGTCGCGCCGTAGGGTCAGAGAATAGCGGACCTATATTCATATAATAGTTATGCGTCTGTTGTTCACCTGCCATGATAGTGAGCGCATGAAATTTACTGATGAGCTCTGCTGAATTCCTATCATAGGGAAATCGCAAATCATCGACGGGATCTCTGTGTTCAAATAAAGTAGGTCTTCCAGGAATAATGTCAGTGTAATTTTGAAGAATGCAATTGGAGTCTTTTCCTTCAAGGCGGTCAAGCAAAGCGGTGTATCGATACAAATGATCGAAATCCTCCAGCAAACCATAGCGATAAGTTTGAGCGAGATAAGGATCCGGCTCTTTTAAGGCCACTGCCGCAGTTATTTCAATGGCAACTTGCTCGTAGCCAATGGTTGTTTCCAGTGACGAATGATCAGAACCTAAAAGCCAGTTGACCAGTGTGGCCTGATGTTGTTCCACTCTTCGGATTTTTGCCAATGGCAATTGAAGTTCGGCATTCATTCTGGCACAAGAATGACTAAAGCGGACGGCTTCTGATTCTATGCCATTCATCAATATCACCCTTATTCGGGTGAAAGCATCATCGTTTAATTTGCTCAGCGGTTTTTGAACCAGGTCTTTCCACGTGAAACGTTGCTGATCCAGCGGAGTGCCTTTGTCAGTAAATAGGTTAATACTCATATGTTTCTCCTCGTGATTATGTCTTGAGTGAACAAGATCTAATCTGCAAGGAGAATGCCTTCCGGGGAAATTATTTTCTGGAATCGAGAGGAATGATTATGCTGAAAACAGTGCCTTCTTCCTTGGAACTTCTGACTTCAACACTTCCACCGTGGGAATTAATGAGACCTTTGACGAGAGTGAGTCCGAGTCCCCAACCGACCTTACCGCTGGACTTTGCACTTTTTAAACGCTGATAAGGTTCAAAAAGATTATTGATTTCTTCTAAAGTTAATGGCTGATTGATCAGTCGATTTTGAATTTCAATATGAGCAAACTTATTATGTGTTGTCAGCGTAATGTTAATTGGTCCGTCCTGTGCTCCATATTTCACAGCATTGGTAATTATATTTTCAAAAACCCGCTTGAGTCCGTTATAACTCCAGTAGCCCGTAACCTGATCACGAGCTTTAAAAACAAGCCTGTCTCCATAAATCAGTTTGAGTTCTTCAATAACATCTTCGATGAGCTCATTAAGATTGCAACTTTCAAATGTCACCGGAATATTCTGACCACTTCTTATTAAACTCACATCCAGTAAGTCCTGAATCATCTCATCGGCACGTTCTGCACTGTTAATAATTCTTTGAAAAATTCTTTCAGGTGTTTCTATCTTCTGGTTTCGCAAAAGATGTTGAGCGCTGATGCGAATAGAGGTTAATGGCCCTCTTAAGTCATGCGTAAGAGATGCCACAAATTGCTCTCGCAGGATTCTTTCCGTAAATAATTTTCTCACCGTCTCTTCCAGCTCTATTTTAGCGAGCTGCTGTTCTTCAGCAGCAATGCTGGCATTGGCCATTGAGCGACGAAGCAGTTTGGAAACAAAAACCATCAAGCCTGCAAAGATGAAAAAAAGCAAATTGCGTGAATAATCGACCGGCCACTCCATCTTCAAACTGAACATGGGTTCAATAAAAAAATATTGAACACTAAAGGCCGTCAACAGCGTGGCAAGGATTCCGTCCCCAAAAATAGCTGCAATCAAGATAAAAGGATAAAAGAAAATATAAGGCGCATTGGCCGTGTAGTCCCGAAGTAGATACTGTAAAACAGTTGCAAAAGAGATCAGCACTAAAGACACGAGGTATCGCTGCCAGCTCTGCGCGGGAACATATTTTAAAATCCCCGGCGCAGAGGATTTCTCAAAAAGAAACTGCAGCATCGCCTGCTTCGCTCCAATTTGAATCATGTCGAGGATGATGTCGCGCTCTTTGACCGGAATTTCGATATCGCTTTCGATGCATTTGAAGAGGACAATTCTCAGTTGCCTGTATTCAGCGAGTAAACTTTCAACACCGTATCCATTGATAAAGCTGCGGTCGCGACCGTGATCTCGCGCAGCTTTTTTTTCTAAAACAGCTTCCTCATCAGTCAGTTGATTTTTTTCAAGATGAACAGCAATGGTATCGAGAAACTCCGGCATATGGTTTATGAGGGTGTTGTGATCCAATGCTCGCGCACGCGAAATATTTTCCTTCACCTTCTTTTCATATTCAGCGATGATGGCGTTCTTTTTAGAACGCAACACCTGCGCCGTTGTTTGGTCGACCATCCTATCCTTCTGAGCCTAACCTGCGAGTTGATTCAAACAAGAACCATGTTCGTTTTTCAGTTTCATCTATCCACTGTTCAATCATACTCGTAGTTGCAATGTCACGGTATTTCTCGCAAACATCGTGAGCCGATCTCATGACCTGAGCAAGATGCTGATTATCGCTGCATAATTCTGCAAGCATATCCATAGGGGTCACAAACTCTGCATCGTTATCTTTGATCCTTTGATTTCTAGCAATATGTCCGATTGAGTGAAGTGTCCGACCTCCGACTTTGCGGACTCTCTCGGCCAATTCATCGGTCATCGCAAAAAGTTGTGCCGCTTGTTCATCCAGCAGTAAGTGAAAATCGCGAAAGTGACTTCCACTGACGTGCCAGTGAAAATTCTTTGTTTTCATATAGAGAGCAAAAACGTCAGCGAGCACACCATTCAATGCTCCTGAAATATCTTTCGTTGCCTCATGCCCGAGATCAGTTGGTGTATTGAGAAATGATTTTGAAATTCCCATAAATCCTCCTTCCTGTTCAGTTACAAACAGCTAACTTTAGCAGACCATAATGGGCACAAGTTTGTCTTTACTATTAACATCCATTCACAAAGGAAGTGATGATTCATAAATTTTAACTATGATTAAGTTTTTATTATTTCTTGAGTAGCTTATAAGTTGTCACGAATCTACAACGTTTGTATAAGCGCTCTTACAGATCCTCAAGCAGATCCTCAATGGGTCTTCAACTGGAGTTGAAATGAAATTTGTATTAATCAGTGCGTTCTTTTTTTTTGCAGAAGCTGTGTGTGCAGAATCTCAGATTGATCAACTGACCAAAAGAATTCAATTGATAGAAAATACTCAACAGGAGCTGATTCTTCAGACCTCTGAAGAAAATTCGAAGGTCAACTCTTTTCTACGGAGCAACTTCACTCTCGGTGGGTTTTTTGAACCTTCTTATACATTAATTCAGGGACCGGACACTTCGTTCAAAGCGGCCAGTTCGGCCAATACTCTCGGATTAAATTTCGCTGCTGAATACAGCAACCGTCTGCGCTTTGTCGGTCAGGTTCTCACTGGATTATTTTTTCCCATTCAAAACCCGCATAATGATCCTCGACACCCGACCTATTCTCAACGAACTTTTGGCTCCCCTTTCTACGGTGCTTTACTCTCTCAAGGTTATCTCGACTACGAAATGAAAAATGGATGGAGTTTGAGCGGAGGCCAGGGCTATGCTCCTTTCGGCTACGCGGCCCAACAGAGAGAACTGGTGCTCTTTATCCGCAGAGGCGGCCCTCAAATATTGAGAACATCTGAATTATTTTCACCTCTCTGGTCTGGCTTTCACCTGCATAAGACAAGCGATTATGGATCTTACCGACTGGGATTCAATGCCTATTCGTTTACAAGATTTGAAAATGCAAATACGCCTGGTCTGGGAGCGAGAGTCTGGTGGGAAAATACCGGCGGAAAAATTTTAACAGGGCTTTCGTTTCAAACGGCCAAGTTCAATTCAAATATGGATCACATCGTTGGTTACGATGTCCGTCTTCAAAATGAAGATTTTCTGCTTACTGCGGAGTACGCGATTCATTTAAGACCTGAAAGCAATCCCTGGTCTTTTTATATAGAGCCAAGTGTGTTTGTCTTTAAAGAAGAAGTTCTTCTCTACACTTTCCTGGATTTTGCACAAAGTTCATTGAATAAAACCCCCCCCGCCTTACTTGACCCTTATCAAAAATATGAATACGGCTTTGGAGTCAACTGGCTTCCGACCTCATACACAAGACTTCGTCTCGGAGCGGCCGTGAACGATTACGTTTATGGGAATGCTGTCGTGTCCGGCAAAAACCGCGACTGCGTGACTCTTGATATTTCAGCAGGGGTGGCGTTCTAATGAAAACACTACTCACCATCATCCTTGTCATTTTCTCAGCTTTAGCCTTCGGAGAAGATATTTTCATTATCGTGAATGAAAAAAATCCTCAGACTGAAATCTCTGCCAGCAAACTTGCCCATTATTACTTTAAGGAAAACCGGCAGTGGCCCGGCGGGCAGTCAGTTCGTTTTTTTGATCAAAAAGATGAATCCGAAACACGAAAAATCTTTCTCGAAAAAATACTAAAAAAAACTTCCCGTGAAGTTGAGCTATTCTGGATCGGACAAAAGCTCTATACAGGCAACCGTGCTCCGCTCCAGCTAGGAACTGATTCAATGGTCGCTTCCATGGTCTCACGTTTTCCGGGTGCCATTGGTTATGTGTCAGCAAATTTCACAGGGGCTCCTGGCGTAAAGAAAATAGAATTGAGAAAGGAATAAAGTGATCGAAGAATTTTTCACACAGACAACTTCAATCATTAATAGACTTAAGTCAGTTATGTCTGTCATCGCTATTTTTATTATTTTTTGTGCTTTCGCTCTTTATATTTCGAGTATGAGTACTGTTAAGGGGCTGCAGGAATTGAAAAATTCCAATGATTATATTTCACTCTCCTCCCAGATTTTGGATGCGATTAACGGTGCAGATCGCATGACAGATAAAGTGACAAGCCAGCAGGATTTATTGAAACTCAACTTTGCTTTCGTAGAAAACATAAAAATAGCCAGAACACTTCTTTCTCAATCTGCTCCACTTGTAAAAACGCATCCTCAAATTATTCAGCATCTGAGTGAAATAAATGATTCCGTCGATAAACTGGAAAAAACTTTTCAGTATTATGACAGCAATGACTGGAAAGCGAATTTAATGGAAGGAAAGCAGCACATTCTTGATATCCGTGAACTGATCAGCAAATCCCAGATTGAAATGAAGAATGCGACTGATACAACTTTCACCGCACTCTACCAGCATCGTTTTAAACCTATTACTGTCGGAATTACGATATCCATTTTATTCTTCATTTTTGTTATGACTTTTGGTGTTTCACTTTCACGAAGAATTGCCATATCTATTTCTCATCTGCTGGAAGCAACAGATAAAGTTTCTCAGGGGAATCTGAATTATGAAGTTCAGGTTCTTGAACATGATGAGATTGGCCGGTTGACCAATGCCTTCAACCGGATGGTTTATCATTTGAAATTAGGACAGGATCAACTGAACCAAGCAGTAGACAGAACCGTACGTTTACAAGGCATCACCGCTTCTTTTTCAGAAGCACTGACACCTGATCAGGTTTTTGATGTTGTCTTCAAACAGGCGTTCGAATCTCTGCACGCAATTACGGCCTCGATTATTCTTGTTTCAGAAGACAAGAATTTTCTCGAATTAAAAAGGCTCGGAGGTTACGATCAAAAAGTTTTTGATCAATTTAAAAAAATTCCTATCGATCTGGATTTTCCTTCAACCAGGGCCATTCGTTTCGGACAACCTCTTTTCCTCAATATTGAAGACCTACCCAATGAGTTTCCTGACCTGAAAAAGGTGCATTTCCAATTCAAGGGGAAATCTATGGCGTGTCTACCTTTGCTCATTGGAAGCGAATCTCTTGGTGCGCTGTCATTTGGCTTTGAAACCAAACGTGAGTTTCTGAGAGAAGAAAAAGATTTTATGCTGGCCCTGACCCGTCAATGCGCTCAGGCCATACACAGATCAATGTTATATGACGATGCCAAAAAAGCGATTGAAGTCCGCGATGAATTTCTTTCCATAGCTTCTCATGAGCTGAGAACACCTCTGACTCCGCTCAAGTTGCAACTGCAAAGTGTTGCCAGACAAATCAGAAATGGCTCAAGCTCCAATTTATCACCGGAACGTTTACAAAAACTGATCGATACATCTGATAGACAGATTAACAGGCTTCAGTCTCTCATTGACGATCTTCTGGATGTGTCACGCATTACATCGGGCAAGCTTGTCTTGAAGAAAACAGATTTCAGCCTCAAACAAATGATTGAGGAAGTATTAAGCAACTACGCACAACCTCTTAGAGATGCAAATAGCTCTGTCGATTTTATTACGGAACAAGATACATCCGGTCATTGGGACAAGGTTCGTCTCGAACAAGTCGTAATCAATCTTCTGACAAATGCTCTTAAATATGCACCTGGAAAAGTAATTCATATTAAATTATGTAGAAAAAAAGAAAACGCTGTCATAGAAGTACGCGATGAAGGTCCGGGGATTGCCCAGCGGGATTTCGAGCGAATATTTGACCGCTATGAAAGAGTCGTTTCAAAAGAAAATGTTGGCGGTTTAGGTTTAGGACTTTATATTAGTAAGCAGATCATTGATGCCCATCGCGGATCCATTTATGTCCAGAGCATACTTGGTTCGGGATCGACATTCATTGTTGAATTACCACTGGAGAAAAAAAATGAATCCTGATCAATACGTATTGCTTGTCGAAGATGATATTGACATCAGTGAAGCGGTAGAATCTATTCTCAAAGAAGAAGGCTATCAGATCAAATGTTGTTTTAACGGAAAAGAAGCACTCGAGTTTTTAAAAACTGCGGAAAAAAATCCGGCGCTCATTCTTCTCGATATCATGATGCCTTATATGAATGGATACGAATTCAGAGAAGTCCAATTGACTGATCCAAAAATATCCGGCATTCCGACAATTATTTTATCAGCTGCCGGAAAGCATGAAGATATTGAAAAATTGCATTTTAAAGAGACACTGAAAAAACCTTTAGACCTCGACACATTAATTGATGTCGTGAAAAGAAATTTACCACAATAAAGAGGCGCTTCTGGCGCCTTTTTTTTTCTCGCCCTTGACAATTATTTTTCCGCTCCCATCTTATGTCTCAGGGAATGATTATTCCCGATGAAACCAGGAGGTTTTGTGCCTACTCATTTTTTTTCGACTCCTTTGATTCTGGCGGGAGTGATTACTGTTTCTTCGCTCTTTTTCTACGTGCTCGATGAGCATTTATTGAGAAAGAAAATGCACGCCAAACTTTTCAAATTAAAAGCGGGCAGAAAATAATCCGCTTTACAGAATGGAGCGCCGTTTTTAAGCTGTCGTGATATGGCAAAAAAAGAACTGCGCTCCGGTCTCACACTATCCGGAATTGCTCCCAATATTTTACTTAAACATGTTGAAAACACCGCGCCCTGGCTTTTTAAAGCTGAGCCCGGCAACGAAATCCTGATCACGGGCAAAGAGCGCGCTTATCTCGCGAAACTGATTTTTTACAAAAAAAATCTGAATGCTCTGAAGAATATCGATCTCACTGAATATTTTCATATCTGCATGGCCGCTCATTGGACGACGGCAGGAACGTTTGTTCCCACCGATGTCGACAACCAAATCCGTGAGGGGCTTTGGCGACACGGTGAAATCGGCAAACATATTGAGCGAATGGCAAAGCTGACGATTGATTCCTGGACATGGGATTATTCTCAGGTGACCAATAGAAAATCGTACAATCGCACACGCAATCAAGTGATGAGCACGCACGAAGGGACCTGGCTTTCGGTGGCCATTGGAGCTTACTGTGCTCTGAAAAAAAACAAACGCGACTCACTTGCTGATGAAGTTGCCGATGTTATTCTTGCTGAGAACGATAAAGAAGAGAAATTGCTTCTTGATCTTCAGGAAAAAAGAGATCACATCAATTTTCTGCGTTCGACGGCGCTCATGGCCCACAACTTCGGTGATCTCGACAGAGTCATCGATCAGTGGCAGATGAGTGACGATGATCCTTTTAAACAAAGAATTTATAAATTAGGTCACAGACTCAATCCCAATTACTCTCCCGTTTTGATGTTCGCTGGTCTGGTGAATAAAGAATTTCTCTCGGTAGAAAATCACCGGCACATGTCTCTTCGCCAACCTCGTTGCCTGCGCTTATCCAACCGCTATCTTGTTCCGGTCGGTCCTTTCATGGATGATTGGGGAACACTGCTTGGTTCCGAAACTAAAATCACATCTGCCGATAAAGTGGAAATTATCGCTGCTCTTTTTGAAGGTTGGACAAGACAAGATATGGCCTATGGCTACGTCCGCGCTTTCCGCGGTCTCACTTCTGCGCTTCCCAATGGACTCGATTCACTTGAATCAGAAATGCCTTTTGATTTAATGGCGGAAATTAAAAAATCCAGATTTTTTGAGCAGGCCAAAATTGAAAAAGCTGAGTTTGAAGAAATGCTGATAAAGCGCCTGGATGAATTTAGAACACCACTGGTGGATTATCATTTTTAATCCACCAGTGAGTGAATATTTTTTTATCTTCTGATTTCGCAGCGGCCTTCGAAATCAGTAATTCGTGAAGTTTCTGTATCTGTCCCATGAAATGTCGCCAGCACTTCTCCTTTATCCTGTTTTAACAGTTCCATTGCTAAATCGCGGTGAATGGTCTGGTAGTGAAATTCTACATAATGATGCCCGTGCATTGTCACCTGTTCGTCTTTGCATTCAATTTTGCAGGAATCCTCTTTCTCACAGATTTTCTTGCAGTGGTTTTCAGTTACAGTAAAAGAACATTCTTCAAATGCACTTTGTCTTTCAGAGTGAGAGACGTCAGTGGTGATTAAACCGGAAACATCAAATGGCTGATTGATTTCAGAGTGAGAAATAAACACGCGGCCATTGCCTGGAACATTGAGATCTTTTTCACTTTTTAATGGTATAAGAATTTTCTCGCGTCCTTCAAGCTTCAGAGTAAAACTCTTATCGCTGTTCGCTTTCAGCGAAGCTTCATATAGATCGGGTTCGATGCGGATTTCTTTTGTTTTAAGATTTAAAAAACCGGATTTCTTTCTCGCGCTCATTGCCTGCTTCACATCCAGGCGGCCATCAAGAGTTACACACGAAGCAGATAGAACAGTTACGGCCAGAAGACACAAAACATTTTTTAAAACTCTTGATTCAACTCTCATTTCATCCCCCTCTTGATGAATCGGCCTTATGCCGACGAGAGCCTAAAAGCAAGGCCTGTGCCAACAGTAAAACTCAACATTTTCGAAAAGAAGACGCATGGCGCACAAAAATCACTTTCGGCACCAGTGCCAGAGTGTTTCCGTCTTCGGCCTACTTGTTGGTGTCAAAAGAGTCAGACCATGATCCATCGTTCTGCTTATAAAGAGTGAAAGTCTTATTGCCGTATTTTGCATACCACGTTCCATAATCTTCCCATTTCAAACGGTGCGCTTCCATATGCGCCTGAAGAGTTGATGTGGCGGCATTTGATGAAATGATGAAGTCGAATGTTTGAGTGCTGCTTTTTAAGTCAGCTTCATTGACTGCATAAAATTCGGCCAGATGATTGCCTTTTTCTAAACCACATTTTTTGTATGACCAGAAAGTTGTCGAGTCGATCTCTGCCACACCGGCCTTTGCCTTATCAATTTCAAGAACAACTTCTCTTAACTTCTCACCACCGTTGGGAACGGCTTGTCCTTTAGCTAGAAGACAGTCGTCAGTACTTTCAAAAATTGTATTGACAACCTGCGGACTCATGACTCCTGGAATATCGCCGAGCCAGGCAGGACGGAAAAAGTTTTTTAACAAACCATTTGTTGTTGTAAGGCCAATGTTAAATTTATATTCGCCTGAAGTGTTCAGATTTTTAGTGACTCCGACAAATTCACCGTCTGATTTTACAGACGCGTTGAAACGATCTACTTCTTGTCCATTTTTTGTTACTGAGACAATGATTGTCTTAACGAGCGAAGAAGGAATTGTTGCCTTCCCGCTGATGACAAATGTTGAATTAAAAGAATCCACACCATTGATCAGTAGTTCTGGCAATCTGACTTTGTTGGAGCGGCGGTTATTCTCAAAGAAAAATTTAGCAAGATAGGCTGGATAGTTAATGCTTTTCTTATTGATGAAATTTCCTGAGTTGCCTCCCTGTCCAGCAGGCCAGTTGTGGCCAAGGTTGGTGTTCATGACAAGAGAAATGCGCGGGCCTTTTGTATCTGAAAACATTGTTCCGGTTCCGTCAGTGGAAGAGCCCGGCAGTTTTTTTGTATCAAAAGAAGATTTTTCTTTGGCGTTGTAAACTGTACTCATAATTTCAGCATTGTTTTTATCAAAGGCAGTGTTCACGATGTAATCGTTGTTGCCGTAGATAATGGAAGTGAGTTGTGTTTTGAAATGCTCACTGTTTGTTCCTGCAAGATTTTTACAAGTTGACAGCATTTTATCCAGTGATGTTTTTGGAAACGAAATTTCATTGGCACTTGTCCCTGTCGACGGACCGGCATTGAGCCCCATTCCCGCAAAGACGTCAGGAGCAAGGCAACCGAGAACCATCGATTCTCCACCTCCTGACGAAAGACCGGAAATATACACTTGCCCGGGGTCAATGTTTAAATCTGCGCGCGATAAAAGATCTTTGACCAGATCGAGCACTGGTCCATTGTTTCTGTTTGTTCTGGTGTGATCAGCGCCATAATAATCCCAGCAGCCTGAGTACACTCCGCCGTTGGGAACTTTAGGGAGCGCCACGACCATGTTGAATTCATCTGCCGTGGTTTCCCAGTTGCCGTCTTTCTTTAAGTCTTCCGCTTTTTGAGCACAGCCGTGGAGATTAATCATCAAAGCGCGTTGATGGGCGCCGGCCGCTTTAGGAACATAAAAATAAGTCTGGAGTCCATTAATCGTCTCTGTTTTCCAATCTGCTTGAACTGACAAAAAAGGAACTGCAGCAAGAAACAAAATCAGATTTTTTTTCATATAGACTCACAGGATAAAGTTATTGAAATGAATGTTGTTACGACTACGCTACCAGAGGAAGATCGGGGTTAAAAATTCTCGTTTCTAACATTGCCTCACTCTTTCTTTTCATCTGATCTTTTCTCATTGGAAGATGAAACAAAAAATTTTATAGTAATGAGCCTATGAAATTAAAATTTAAAATCATCTCAATTTTAGTTCTCTCATTCCTGATGACACGTTGTCAGACTCTTTCTCCGCAAAAGCCTGCCAATCCTGTTATCCTCACGGCAAACGAGCGTCTTGATCACCAAAGTGCAGAAGCCATTGGGAAAAATTATGCAGTGGCCACTCAAGGGATATACGCTACACGTGCAGCCAAAGAAATTTTAAACCGCGGTGGAAATGCGATTGATGCGGCCGTAGCTGCTTCATTTGTTCTTTCAGTAGAGAGACCTCACTCGACAGGAATTGGCGGTGGCGGGTTCTTGATTTTTCGCGAGGGAAAAACGAATCGTCTCTATGCTGTTGATTTTCGCGAACGTGCTCCGATGAAATCTTTTGAAAAAATGTTTCAGGATAAAGAAGGCAAGGCCATTTCTCATTTATCGATAAATGGTATTCTCGCTTCAGGCGTTCCGGGTCTCGTTGCAGGCCTTCTTGAAATTCATGAAAAATTCGGACGGTTGAAACGTACAGAAGTTCTGGAGCCAGCGATTGTACTCGCAGAGAAAGGATTTCCGGTTTATCCAAGTCTCGCCAAAGCTCTTTTACAAAAAGAAAGTCTGCTGGCACAGGATTCGGAAGCGGCACGGATTTTTTTAAACAATGATAGAAAAGCTTTGCGTGAAGGCGATCTTCTGGTTCAGTCGGATCTTGGGAAAACTCTTCGACTGATTTCAGCTGAAGGGAAAAATGTTTTCTACAAGGGAAAAATTGCTGATGTGTTTGCAGACTATTTTTCAAAGCAAAATGGATTAATAACAAAAGCTGATTTGCAAAATTATAAAGTGAAATGGAAGCAGCCTCTTGCCGGCAAATATAAAGGCTACGATATTATTTCCATGCCTCCTCCAAGTTCAGGCGGCGTGCACGTAATTGAAATGCTCAATATGCTTGAAGATGATCGTCTTGCTGAAAAAGGGTTTCTTTCTGCCGAGGCCATTCACCTGACAGCTGAATCCATGAGATCTGCGTTTGCTGACAGAGCTAAATATCTGGGTGATTCAGACTATGTCAAAGTTCCGGTTGAAACTCTTCTTTCCAAAAAATACGCGGCAGAAAGAAGAATGGAGATTACTCATCCTGCCCGCATTTCCAAAGATGTGAAGGCCGGTTCCATCCCCGGTTTTGAACACACAGAAACAACTCACTTATCAATTATCGACAGCAGTGGAAATATGGTAAGCACGACTCAGACAATTAACGGCTATATGGGGTCAAGCCTGGTTCTGCCAGGAACCGGTATAGTTCTCAATAACGAAATGGATGATTTCAGCGCACAGCCAGGTGCTGCGAATTTGTTTGGTGCTATCGGCGGTTCACAAAATGCGATCAGACCGGGAAAAACTCCGCTTTCAAGTATGACACCTACTTTGGTTTTAAAAAATAATGTTCCTGTCATGAGTGTCGGTGCTCCGGGAGGAACGAGAATTATTACATGTGTATTGCAAACGATGCTTAACTATCTCGAATATAAACTTCCGCTCTATGAATCAGTCACGGCGATCCGCTTTCATCATCAATGGACGCCTGATAAAATAGATATTGATCCACCTGGTCCTCGTTCGGATGTTGTTCGCGATCTGCAGAAGCGAGGCCATAAAATTGAAATCAATGCCGTTCCTTGCAACGTCATGGCGGTAACGAAAGAGGGAGAATTCCTTCATGCCGTTTCAGATCCAAGAGATATAGGGACAAGTACAGCACTATGAATAACCGCGAACAATTTTTAAAAAAATATCAGGATCTTTATACCGAATACTCGGCCATAGATCATACGCAAGTAATGACGCCAGAAAAAAAGGCTTTCTGGATTGAGGGTTCGCCAGACGTGAACAAGGCACTATTTCTTGCTCATGGTTATATGGGAAGTCCAAGTGAAATGCTTCATATTGCAAAACCCTTTATTCAAAAAGGATGGAGCGTTGTCGGCTTTCTCATTCCGGGTCACGGTTCAACTTCGCGGGTCGCAAACGCTTTCAAGGCGGGGCGATGGAAAAAAGAAATGGAAGAGCAGCTGGCCCTGGTCACTGCGAGCTTTGATGAAGTACACGCTGCTGGCTTTTCTACGGGCGGACTCCTTCTTCACGATTTCCTCCGCAGAAATAAAACGCCTGAAAATTTGAAAAGCCTTCATTTGGTTTCTCCTTTTTTCAAACAGCGTTTTACTACTTTTCTGGACGGTCTGATCGAAAGAATCCTCAACAACGTGAGCATAGATCCGGTTTATTTCTTTACACGTTTTCGAGACTTAAAAGTCATGACTATAAACCGCAAACTTTATAATCAATGCATCCCGGTGACGACGGCCCGGGAAATAAAAAAACTTGGATTGGAAGTTTATCGTGCTGAAAAAGCAGCTGTTGAAATACCAGTTCAGATGTTTCTCACTCGCGGTGACTGGACAGTCAAGCAATCAGCTTCCAGGAAAGTTCTCGAAAGAGATGCAAAAAATCTTACTCACGTCTGGTACAATGATCATGATCCTCACCACTTGATGTCTCCCGTGGTCAGCAAAGTTGCAGATGATGTTCAGCAAAAGATTTATGCTTTCGTTTTTGGCAAAGAAGATGGATTTTTAAGCTAAATTAACGTATAAATTTTCCATGAAAAATAAATTCTTCAACACGCCGAAACTAAAGTTTCTTTATTCTCTCGTTGCCTTTCAAATGGTCGCCTACACGCTTTTCCGTTTGATCTTTCTTGCCTATTTCCACAGAGAATTAAGTTCATCAAATACACCTTACCTCTTCAAGGCCTTATATCTTGGTTTTAAATTTGATTTAAGACTGGCGATGATTCTTCTCGTTCCTGCGCTTCTGGCAATCAACATTCCGATGAAGACACTTTCGAAGATCCGTTTTGTGAATTTTTTCTACACGTTTCTTTTCGGTGTAACGACTTTTCTTTACATCACAGATGCAGGTTATTTCGCTTATCTGAAACAGCGTTTAAATTCAACCGTCATTCAATTTTTAAAAAACCCTGCCATCTCCTTTGAAATGGTCCGGGAAACTTATCCGTGGCCACTTTTTATTCTTCTGATTGCGGCCTTTACAGTCGCGGCCTACTATGCTTTATCGCGCCTAGTAACCCCTATGCTGGAAACATGGCACTCGGGTACAAAAAAAGATAAAGCGATCAGTATCACAACTTTTATTCTCGTCTTTGCTTTAGGGATTTATGGATCGACGAAATGGTATCCGCTTCGCTGGTCTGAAGCGTTTATCTCGCCTGACCCTTTCACTTCCAATCTTTCTTTAAACCCCATTCTCTATGTGGCCGATACCTATAGCTTTAAAACTGATGATTATGATGAAAAACAGGTTCGCGCCGTTTATCCAATGGTCGCAGAATTTTTAGGTATTGATAAAAATAGTCCTGAATACGATCCGACTCATTTGAATTTTACCCGTTCATTTCCCGCTAATCCTGAAAGAATGAAGCAGCATCCGAATGTTGTTGTGATCATCATGGAATCGATGGGTTTTTATAAAACCGGAGTTGGCGGCTCTAAAGTTAATCCAACACCGAACCTGGATAAATTTGCAGGTGAATCACTTCTTTTTACCAAATTTTATACACCAACAGTTGCTACAGCAAGGTCAGTCTTCGCGGCAATCACATCTCTTCCAGATATCTCACGCGTAAAAACGGGATCAAGAAATCCGTTTATTGTGAATCAACACACAAATATTGGAGAGCTGAACGGATATGAAAAATATTATTTTCTCGGCGGCAGCGCGAACTGGGGAAATATTCGTGGCGTTCTCACTTATAACATTCCACAACTGAATGTGTACGAAGAAGGTTCTTATAAAAGCCCCCGCGTCGATGTCTGGGGAATTTCTGACCTGAACCTGATGAAAGAATCTTTTGGAGTCATTGATAACGGACGCACGGTTGAAAAACCATTTTTCGCCCTCATTCAAACGTCAGGCTTTCACCGTCCATACACCATCCCTGAAGACAACGATGATTTTATCACTTTAACGGAAAAAGATATTTCGACGAAAGCGGTTCAGGACTACGGATTTGACTCTCTCGCTGATTACAATGCCATGAGGCTGCAGGACTATGCCCTGGGAAAATTCATGCAGATGGCGAAGAAAACAAAGTGGTACGACAACACAATCTTTCTGGTCTTCGGTGATCACAGTCTTCCGGCCAGCAACGCTCTCAACACGCAGGAATGGGAAAGACAACTTTCAAATGGCTTTCACGTTCCACTTATTATCCACTCGCCTAAATATGTTAAGCCTGGCATTGAAACAAAAATTGCCAGTGAAATGGATGTAATGCCAACAGTAGCAGGCCTCACAGGGATTCCTTATCGCACACGAAGTTTCGGCCGCGATTTATTCAATCCCAAATTTGATTCTTACCGAGCAGCCTTCTCTTACAACTGGACAGCACCTTTCAATCTGGCCTTGATTGATAAGGACTTTTACTTTGAATACATTCCATACAATGGTCAGGGAAAAATCAACAATCATACGAGTGCCAACCCGAATGAAAATGTAAAAGAAAAATACCCTGAGAAATATAAACAGATGGAAGATCTCGCGAAAGGCCTTTATGAAACGGCCAAGTACCTGCTTCATCATAATGCCCATATGTATTAATTCCCTCGGGATTAAAACGGAATTAAAACCAAATTAAATTTTCATTACAGGCCTGAAAGCCTGAATGACTGCAGTTATCATGAGCGCATCTCCTAAACTGAAGACAAAAGGTGCGCTATGAAAACTCTTATCATCGAAGACGATTCAAAAATTCTTGAATTCCTGGATCTTGGTTTGCGCGAGGCCGGCTATCAGGTCGAGTCTGCTACTGATGGATTAATTGCTTTAGAAAAAATAAAAAAAGCGGCTTATGACATTATCATTCTCGATGTTATGTTGCCAGTTATGGACGGATTCACTCTTCTGAAAAAAATTCGTGAAGAAAAAATCCGCACACCCGTTCTTATTTTAAGTGCCAAGAAATCTCTTGAAGAAAGAGTTGAAGGACTTCAAATGGGCGGTGATGATTATCTCGTTAAACCTTTTGCATTCTCTGAGTTGCTTGCAAGAGTCCAGGCCTTGCTCAGAAGATCAGCACCTGTTGAGCCAACTGAAGAATCAAAATTATCTTATGGTGATCTCGTCATGGATCTGGAAAAGCGCGAAGTTTATCGCCAGGGCAAAAAGATTTCTCTCCAGGTAAAAGAATTTGCTCTTCTAGATTACTTTATGAGAAATCCGGAAAAAGTCATTACCAAGTCACTCATCCTGGAAAAAGTCTGGGGTTATGATTTTGATCCGCAGACAAATGTTGTCGACGTTCTCGTCTGTCGCCTGCGCAATAAAGTGGATAAGGATTTCAATGAAAAAGTTATCCAGACTCACAGAGGCGTAGGATATGTTCTTAAGCAAGCTTAAATCTTTTTTCCGTCAGGTCGGGGTCAAGATGACCCTCGGCCACTTGTTCTTGCTGATCGTCAGCTCAAGCGTTCTCTTCTTCATGTTTTATTATCTTTTTTCACAGTCGATGGAAAAAAAAGATCATGAAATTCTTGAGGCCCGTTTTAAAGAGTACAAGGCCATCTATTCTCTGGGAGGAATAAAAGCTCTCGAGAAATATATGCTCTCACCGGATCTTTCTATTAAAGAATCCTCTGCGTTTTTTGTCCGAATTGAAAATCAGGATTACTCGACCTCATTTTTCCAGTCGGAAGGCAAAAACAATATTTTCAATGTCAGGGAAATTGAACATGGTCTTTACGATCATAACGATAAGAAAAAGTGGTTTTACATTAAGACAAAAAGGGCCGATGACGACCTTGAGATTTTGTCATTGAGAATGAACAGCGGTGAATATCTCCAGGTTGGAAAAACTGTTTCGGACCGCGACGAATTGCTTGAACATTTCGAAAAATCTTTCGCTGAAGTTCTTTTAATCGCCCTCGCTCTCGGTGGAGTCGGTGGCGTTTTTCTGACAAACCGGGCCCTACGTCCGATTCGTGAATTGATCACCACTCTCCAGAGTATCAACAAAGGAGACGAAGAAGCACGTGTGCCTGTGCGCGGAACTGATGACGAGCTTGAAGAACTGACTCAATTATTCAATGAAATGCTTGATCACATTAAAACCTCCAATCAAAGCATGCGACAGACACTTGATACGATAGCGCATGAATTGCGAACTCCGTTAACAAGCATCAGAGGAATTGCTGAAGTTCATCTTCGCAAGCCAAGCATTTCCGATAATGAAGCAAGGATTGCTTTTGAAAACTGCATTGAAGGAATTGATGAAATACTGTCCGAATTCAAAATGATGACAGACATAACCGAAGTTGAATCAGGACTGCAGAACCTTCGCAAAGAAGAAGTCGATCTCTTATCTGTCTGTGAAGATATAATTGATTTATACGAAATCGTTGCAGATCAAAAAGAAATTACAATCAAACTTTCTGATGAATCAAAATATCTTCATCTCATGGCCGACAGAAAAAAACTTCGCCAGGCCCTCGCGAATCTCATCGACAACGCCATTAAATACTCGGCCGAAGGAAGCGAAATTAATGTCAGTTTTTATCGTCACAATCAACACGCCGTTATTCGCATAACGGATCAGGGGATTGGAATTGACGATCAAGATCTGCCGCATATCTGGAAGCGACTTTACAGAGGAGAAAATGGTCGCAATGAAAAAGGAATCGGACTTGGCTTATCGTTGGTAAAGTCCATTATTGAGGCCCACAATGGGAGCATTTCTGTCGAAACCAAAAAAAATGAGGGAAGCACCTTTATTATCCGCCTCCCTCTTTAATCTTATTCTATTTCAAAATCAGCTGTTACCTGGGCACGCACTTTAATTTCACCGGAGAAGACAGTCGTTTCTCTGGCGCCGCCATCCATAGATTTCATCATCGGTGCCGCTGCAAACATCGGAATGGGTGTATTGAAAGATTGTGGAGTCAGACGATAGACATTCTTAATTTTCACCCGCGCTGCTTTTGCAAGAATTTGAGCAGTCTCTTCCGCATTCTTTACTGCGGCCGTAAGAAGATTTCTCTCCATTTCTTCTCGCTTTTCCAGATCCCAAGCCACTCCCTGAACCATGATGCCCGACTTGTTGGTCTTTTCTTCTTTGATGAGTGCATCCAGAAATTTGCCTACTTGTTCAGCTTTTTTCAATGTCACTCTTATTGATTGATTGGCCGTGTATCCGATAATTTTATTTGAATTGGTTTTTTCTTCCCACTTATATTCCGGTGTCAGGTCGTACCCCGTTGTCGAAATATCCTGCTTCTGGAGATTGAACGAACTAATAACTTTTTTAAAATGTTCATTTTCCTGATTAGCAAGTCCCTGCGCCGTTTTAGCACTGTCCGCTTTTCCCCAGACATTGACCTGTACGCGGGCCATGTCAGGTTCCTGCGAGGCTTCAGCAGAGCCTGAGACGCTGATTAATCGCGGATCCTGGGCCGTTGCAACAGCTAACGCACTTAAAGCGAAAAATGACGCTAAAATAATCTTTTTCATGGCCGTGACCTGCTCCTTTTTTTGTGATATGTTCTGCTCTCAATTTTACAATGAGAGATGTTTATGGCCACTAAAAAAACAACCCCAAAAAAACCAGAAATGGGCAAACCACAAATTGACGTTAACGGAAAAGCTTCTTCAAAGGACGGCATTTACGGTCTTCCCTTTAAAGAAGAACATGCAACGGTCGTTTATCTGCCAATTCCATGGGATGTGACGACATCATATCAGGCGGGCACAGCAAAAGGTCCGGGAGCGATCCTTGCGGCCAGCGAGCAGATTGATTTTTTTGATCTGGACTATATCGACGCTTACCAGGCCGGTCTTTTCATGAAAAAAGAATCGTCGAGACTAAAAAAACTCAATACTGAAGGCCGCGTCCTTGCCAAGAAAATTATCGACGCTGACGATGATCAGATGGCCAAAAATAAAAACCTTCAGAAGTCGCTTCAAAAAGTGAATCAACTTTGTGAAGAGATGAATCAGGAAGTTTACAAAGAAACAAAAGCGCAGCTTGATAAAAATAAAATCGCGGTTGTTGTTGGCGGCGATCACTCTACACCATTCGGGGCCATTAAAGCTTACGCCGAAAAATATCCCAAGCTAGGCGTTCTTCATTTTGACGCTCACTCAGATACCCGCATTGCTTATATGGGTTTTCAGAATTCTCACGCTTCGATTATGCACAATGTGATGGAAAAAATTTCCGGCGTCTCCAAGTTGGTTCAGGTAGGAATCAGAGATTTTTGTGAACAGGAATTTAATTACACTCGCGATAACAAAAAAGTTGAAGTGTATTTTGATCAGACTCTTGCCAGAAGAAAAATGAGTGGTGAATCGTTCCAAAAAATTGCCAAAGAAATTGTTTTTCATCTCCCTGAGCATGTTTATATTTCATTTGATATCGACGGACTTGACCCGCGTTTTTGCCCGAATACAGGAACACCTGTTCCAGGCGGACTCGATTACCAGGAAGTCGTTTTAATCATCAATGAATTGATTGCGAGTGGAAAGAAACTGGTCGGATTTGACCTTGTTGAAGTTGCACCGAATCCAAAAGATAAAACAAATGAGTGGGATGCGAACGTAGGAATGAGACTTCTCTACAAAATGACTTCTGCTTCTCTGGCAAGTCTTGGCCACATAAAAAAACGCTAATAAAAAAATCTGCAATAACCGAGCATGGGCCCAGTAGTTTGCACGCAAGTTTCTGGTCTATGCTTGGTTTATGAAAAAAATCCTGCCTGTCTGTTCTCTCCTTTTCTTATCATCTTGTCTGCCAGGACCTGAGAAACTGATTCCGAAAGAGTTAGTCCAATCAGATGAACCTGTCTCTACTACGGTGACGACCACCACTCCAGCACTCTCCAAAGACACTCTTTCATGTGAAGAAGCAAAGTTTGTTGTCTTGCTGAATCTTTACCGGAAAAAAAATAATCTGGGCATGGTTGAAGTTTCTGAAGCCGGCGTGGAAGGTGCGCGATGGCATGCGCAGGATATGAATGACAAAAATTATTTTTCGCATATTGAGCCTGATGGAAGAACTTTTTCCGAGCGAGCACTCGCTTTTGGCTATTCTGCCTGGTCTGAAAACATAGCCGCGGGAAATACAACGGCGCAAATGACTTTTTGCCAGTGGAAAAACTCATCCGGCCACAACAGCAATATGCTGAGGGCAGATCACAAAACAATTGGCATTGGCGAATATTCCGGCAACGGAACCTATAAGGCTTATTGGGTTAATACATTTGGACCGGACACAAATGACAAGATTCAAGCGCCACTGACAAATGCAAGCAATTGCACAATGCCACTTTCACTTCCCTCTTGTTAGTCCATTTTAAAGTAATAGGAAGGCTTGCTTGTCTTCCACAAACCCTTTTTCCCTTGCAAACTCTCAGAGTGGCCGATTAAAAGAACACCTTTTTCCGTAGTCGACTGATATATCTTTTTTGCAGTTTTTTCTATTCCTTCGGTATCGAAGTAGATCAAAACATTCCGGCATAGGACTAAATCGTATTTACTCTCATTTGAAAGAGGTGGCATTTCTGCGCTGATGAGATTGTGTTGAACGAATTGAACTTTTTCACGAATTCTTTTTTTTAGTGTGAACCACTCCGCCACTTCACCAGTGCCGAATGCGAGCTGTGAAAAATATTCTTCCGGAATTTCCCACAATCTATTCTTACTGTAGACTCCATTTTTTGCCGTAGAAAGGACATTGGTATCAATATCTGTCGCTAAAACGGAGAACGTAATTCCATCGGGCAGATGCTTATCAAAAATCATCGCGAGCGTATATGGTTCTTCTCCTGTAGAAGAAGCACACGACCAGATGTTGAGATGTTTTTTTCCAAGCTTTAACCATTCTGGAATAAATTGATGAATCAAATATTCATAATGATCGGGTTCGCGAAAGAAATCCGTCTTATTGGTCGTTAGGAGATTGATAAAAATCTGCCATTCATTTGAATCGACAGCTTCTTTTTCAAGATGCTGTCGATATTCATGAAGGGATTTCATTCCCAATTGTGTGACTCGCCTTCTCAAACGCGAACTCATCAGGTCGCTTTTCACTTCCTTCATCCAAATGCCGCTTTTTTGATAAAGCATTTCTTTGAAGTATGAAAAGTCATCCTTCTCAATAGACCATTTGAGTCCGTGCGTTTCCGTAAACATTAAACGTCCTGAAATCCACTATGATCGCAACTAGGAACAACATCGTGTCCCGCTGCTTTCTTCATCGAGGTTTGTGCTGGTGCAGTTTTTTTAGACTTCACGGGAAGCGTTTTCACCTCGGCCATTTTAGTATGAGTTTGTACGGGTGCTTTTCGAGAGCCTTCAATCGCCGCCACTAAATCAAGAACAGCTGTATTGAGAGATTCTGCCTGAGCTGAAAGTTCTTCAGCGGCGCTTGCTGTTTCTTCACTTGAAGAAGAGTTTTGCTGAGTGACCGTATCAAGCTGAGTAATCGCTTTAGTAATTTCACCTACGCCTTGCGCTTGCTCGTTACTTGCAACTGAAATTTCTTCTGCCATTTTTGAAATACTGCTGACTTCGCTTACAATTGTTTCAAGTAAAGTACCACACTGATTGGCAATCTCAGTTCCGACTTTCACTTTTTCCTTCCCGGAAATAACCTGAGTTCCAACTTTCTCTTTGGTTTCATGGACAATCGTTTCAACCTTGCTGATCGAGCTGTCCAGAAGTTCACTGATTTCTCGGGCCGCATTTCCACTCATTGCTGCAAGGTTACCGACTTCTTCAGCAACAACCGCAAATCCTTTCCCCATTTCACCGGCGCGAGCCGCTTCAACAGAAGCATTGAATGACAATAGCTTTGTCTGGAAAACGATATCGTTGATAACTTTTGTTTTTGCGCCGATTTCTTTGATTACGTCGACAATTTCCGTGATTTGTTTGTTACTGCTCTCAACCTGCTCCATAATAGAGTTATTGCTTTGATTGATTTCTCCCATAGCTGAAATCATGCGTTCAACAGCCACTTTTCCTTCGCGAGCATGCTCTTGCGATTCATGAGTGACTTCTGCTGCTTTTGATGCGTTCTCAGAGTTCTTTGCAACCATAGAATTCATTTCTTCAATGGAAGAAGATGTTTGCTCAAGAGAAGACGCCTGCTCGGTACTGGCCTGAGAAAGTTCTTCCGCTGTAGAAGCGATCTGATGAGAGGCACTTGCAACGTTGCGGGCATTTTCAGAAAGAGTCTGAATAATTCTTTCGATTGACGTGCGAAGTCCTCTAATGACCAGGAATGCAGTTGTAACCGAAACCAGACCGGCAATAATTCCGAGCGTGATAGAAAGAGTAGACGCCATCGTCACCATTTTTCCAGCATCGGATGCTGCTTTTTCAGCGGTCTCTCCGGTCATTGTTCTGATTGTATCGAGCGTTTTCAACATACCGTTAAGAATTTCTGTCTGGGCCGTGAAAATCAAATTCTTTGTTTCTTCATTGTTATTTTGATTTTTAGCAGCTTCAGCTTTATCAATAACTGCAAACCACTTCGCTCTGTTGTCTTTATAGCTTTTTAACTCAAGAAGAGCAGCGCTATCAAGAAGAGGCTCTATTTTAGTAAATAGTTCATCTTGCTTTTTTCCGGCCTTATCAAAGGCCAGAGAAATATCTTTTATTTTTGCAGGATCACTTTCAATGATGAGGTTTCTGGTCTGGATGACCATGAATCTTTGTTCATCTGTAATTTTGAAAGCAAGGCCTCGGGCTTCATAATGAACCTGAGACAGTTCTTCAATTGTAGAATTAATTTTTTTCAGACTGTAGATAGAATACACACTGGAAAAAACTCCGAAGAAAATTAGTATTCCTACTAACGTCCAGATTTTTTGATACAAGCTCCAGTTCTTAAAGTTCATTGCGGCTCCCTATTTTTATTGTTGCGTATTGTTCGGAGCCGTAGCAAAACAATGTTATTTAAGAAATCCTTAAAAATGCGACATCCATCATATATTTTAACAACTTTTCTCAGAATAGCGTGACAAACATCATTTGTTTTTAAACAAAAAAAAAGGGACCCTCCACAAGGTCCCTTTTTTTATCTTCTATGACATTTTAGACGTCTTCATAATTTGTGACGGGAGCAGGCGCGAACGAACTTAAGCCCGGGTGGGCCATCTTTGACGGCAACTCCAGTTACCGCAATCATAGCTGCCAATGCTACCCCATATTCAACTGCGTGTGACGTGATCGACTGTCTGACGATACCTCCAGTCAGTACATCCGCAAACACAACGGTTGTGAGGATTGCGAGACAATAACTCCAAAACGAATAGCCGTTTGGTGTCTCGTTGTTAGCATTGTTCGAATTAGTCATATGCATAGACTTCTCTCCTATCGCAGACACTCAGGATGGTTGAGTAGAGTGAAGGCGATGACTAATTATACGAGGGAGTTGAGAATTTCAGAAATGAGTCTTTTGCTGAATAGAGATTCAAGGGATTAGAGAGCTTGATAGTCCTAGTTTCGGTCTGATAAGCGCCAATTATTTGGGGAAAAGCCTTCTCACGGTCATGATACAATCCTCCTATGTGGAAAAAAATTAAATCATTCTTTTCATATCCGCCAACATTGAATGAACTCATTAAAGAAGAGCGCAAGTGGATGCTCATTTCTTCCCTGGTCTATTTTGCGACATCTGCCTTTATTGCCATAGTCCTCGCTAAAGTCGGTTTAAAAAAGAAGCCGGACTTATATTTCATCTTAGCAATAAATGCTTTGGCGTATTTATCCTCCGGTCTGTGGATACTCTTTGTGAGAAGAGACATTCAATTTGCGACGATGGAAACAATTAAGAACTTAAAAATGCGTTTCTATAAAATATCTGCCTTAATTCCCTTCAGCACATTCTCCATCCTCACAGTCTGGATTGCCCTGGCTGGAGATATTAAATCTTCCCTTCACATGATACTGTGGTTTGGACTTCCGGTTGTTGTCCTTTTTTATTTCGATTGGAAAAATTTGAATCAATTTATTGCAGAAAGATCTAAGGAAGAAATTTAAGACGCTTTAAATTGAGACCTGTGGGAAGAGTTGATTCACACTTCACTTCACAAACCTGCGCAAGATACACATGAAACTTACGTGAGTTATCCACTTCCATAATGCGAATTTTTTCTCCGTGGGCCAGCAAAACTTCGTCTTCACCTTGATCAATAAGAATTCCCTTCAGGTTTTTCTTTTCCGAATAGAGCACCAGAATTCCTTTAAGACTAGAAGTCGTTTCATTGTCATTGATGTGATTAGCGAAGTAGTCGGCAATTTTATAGCTTGTCGAAGTTGAGGCATAGCCTTTCTCAACAAACTCCTCCCCTATATCAAAACTTTTATTCTTTCTGTATTTGAGATCGATACCGCGAAAGAGAATGATATCTGCCGGAATTGGACTCAGCTGGGAATAGATGCTGTCGATGTTTTTCACCATCGGGCCTGCCTGCTCAGGCGAAATGCTGTCCCAATCATAACCAGTCTTTGGAAAATTTCGAAGATAGGAATTGATGTCGCGATACCAGGTGTCTTCTTTGCTGGTGTAGGTCTCCAGATCGGACATGGCGTCTTCTGAAGCCGCTTTTTCCAGGGCCATGGGATAGTTCATTTGCTTCCATAGATCCTGGAATTTGTAAGGGTGAAAATCGAGGGCATAGGCCTCTGCTGTAATTATTAGCAAAATGACGAAAATGAATTTCATGACGGGATTATAGCGCTTTCAATTGAGGCATGGGGGAATTGGCTAAAATTTACAGCATCTCATTAATGAAAAAACTCAATTGGTGAAATGAACTTCTCTTCAAAATAAAAAACCCCTCGGTTAAGAGGGGTTTAAATGCTTAAGGTATTAAAAGCCTCTCGACGGTCTAGCAAACCGTGTTGCCCGAGGGGACTCAAACTCATACTAGCATTCGGTAAAAAAAGATCAACTTAAAAATCCTTAAGTTCCTGCCAATGAAGGCAACGCCAAAGGAGGCAAGGATGCTTAAGGTATTAAAAGCTATTAAGCTGATTTTGAAAGTTTTAAAATTGCTAGCAACAATTTATAAACTCTTTTTCAGCTGATGCTTTGGGGGGGAGGAGAAATCCTCCTTTTTTTTAACACTTCATGTTTTACAGCTGCTCCCCTGCCCTATTATTCTTTTACTATGCGCCAACAAAGCAACAAGCCCAAAATCATATTTTTATCAGTCGTAACTGTTTTAATTTTTTCTTATCTGCTATTGGAGCTGGTTTCTTATCTCTCCCTAAGCTCAGAGGAGAAACGTTTACCACCTTCAAAATTACTTACAGTAAATCAAAATAAATATATCGAAGATTTCTCACTTAAGACTGGATGTCTTTTTTCTGAAACCATTATTGGCCACCCTGTTCTTGGTTATGTTCATCGACAACCGAAGTTCATGTCAGAGCGTTGCCAGAAAACTACGATCGTTAACAACATTGGAATGAGATCAGCGAGGGATTTGCCCCTGACTAAAAATCCTGATGAATTTGCCGTTATGATAGTCGGTGGATCCGTAGCGGAACAATTTGCTAATTATCAGGTGAACGGTTCATACTATTTTGAAGATCAGTTAAATAAACAGATTAAACTTCCGGGAAAAAAAAGATTTAAAATCTACAATGGAGCTCTGGGTGGCTGGGCCATGCCTAATCAATTGCATATGATTGAACTGTATGGCGACAGACTTGGTGCCGTTGTCGCTCTGGATGGGTACAACGAAGCTTATCCAATGAGCAAGGGGCTCCGGCCGGAACAAATCTTTCCGGATTTATACCTGCTCGCCAATTCACGCCACAATGGATTCAATCAAATCTATCTTCGAACTTTGTGGGCGCTTCAGTACGGTCTTGCCCATAAGTTCATTAAACATTCTTATTTCTTTAATGTCTCTTACCAGATCATGGTCGCACTTTTTCGCGATCTGATCATGTCACCGCAGGTGCTTGATGAATTTACCAAAGGAAATATTGAACAGATCCGGCTGACTAAAGACGAAGCCGTTCAGTGGAGTCTGAATAATTTAAAAAGATATAATGTTCAGTTTCATCATCTGGCCCGAATCAATGGAATTAAATCTGCCCAGTTCCTGCAGCCCAGCCGTCTTTACGGCAAAGTCCTCACTGAAAAAGAAAAGAAACCTGACGAATTTATCAGTAAAGAAATGTATGAACGTCTGGAGTCTATGTATAAAAGTTTAGCTAAGGACAAATATCCTGTTTATTCACTGACAAATGTTTTTGCTGGTGATCGACAAGATATTTATTCTGATCACATCCATTACATAAAAGATCAAAACAATGTTTCCTATGGTAATGAAAAAATTGCTGCGGCCATTGCTGTTCAGTTAAAATCGACCTGGAAATTTTAACTTAATTCTGAGTTCCAACCTGCTCCATGAAAATCTTTCTCGTAGGAAAAGCGAATCGCACTCCCACTTCATTGGCCACTTCAAGAATGCGTTTGATGAATTTATGTTTTTCGTCCATCTCAATTTTATAATCACTGGTTGTAATAAAAGTAGTCACAGAGATGTTGATCGATGTTTGAGTCAGTTCATTAATGGTGACTAATGGTTCGTCTTTCAACAACATTGGATTAATTTGAATTTCATAACGAAGACGATCACAAAACTCCTGCAGCTTTTCTACTGGAGTATTAAACTCCATCTGCAAAGTCGTGTTGAATCGTCTCATGGAACGCAGGCCATAGTTATCAATCGCCATATTCGCAAGAACGCTGTTGGGAATTGTGACAACGGATTTAACCGGTGTTCTGAGCCTTGTACTTCTAAACCCCACTTCTTCCACCGAGCCCTCAATTCCTTTATCCAGAATGACATAATCGCCGATCTGAAAAGGACGATCGATAATGACGGTGACTGAGCCGAAAAAATTGGAAATAGTATCTTTGGCAGCAAGAGCGACCGCCACCCCCCCGATCCCCAGACCGGCCACGATGCTGGCGATATCAAATGTGAGTGAATGGGCGATAAGAAGAATACCAAAAGCAACGACGATGACTTTCGATGTCTTCTTCAACATTGGAATCAGAACATCATCAAACTTATTATGAGTAGCTTCAGCACGCTTTTCAAAATGCAAACTAATATAATCGACAATTCTGAGTGCAGACCACACAAAGAAAAAAGCAGTCAAAATATAAGAAGCACGGACAAAGCTCTCAAGCATGTCCACATCAAATTCGAGGAAACGTACTCCGAAAAGCCAGGTCAAAGAGAAGGCCAGATAACCGAATGCCTGTGTTGATCTGTATTGATCGTCCGAATTCATTTCCATTGAACGATTGCGAACTTTGAATCTGATCACTGCAGTAATAATTGAACGAACCAGACCGAACATAGTCACTGAGACTATTAAAATAGCGATAAGTCCCAGCCACTGCCCTTTTTTAAACATTAAGAATTCGTCCGCTGTCCACGCAGGCATTTTTTCTTTAAAGCTAGTCTTCCAGTTTCTGTATTCAGAAACACCGTGTACAACTTTCTGCCCGGCCACAGCAGTGTAGAAATTCTCAATCGACTCTATTGTCTCCGGAGAAAATTTCCAGTTTCCATCCGCTGCTTTTCCAATGGCAATTTCAACATCGTGAACATCGTTGCCCACTGAAACCGTTTGTTTCCTAAAAAACCATTTCGGTCCATTGTCATAAGTCGGGATATGTGAAAAATTTATTTTAGCAATGCGATCGATAGTGTTGATCAATCTTTCTGCCGTAATTTTTCCCGTCAAAGTTCTGAGTGGAGGATCAATCTGCGAAAGATCGAGTGTTTCAATGGCCGCAGAAAACGCGCCACCGTCGCCATTTTTAACTTTATCCATGGCCTGAATAAAAGACTTCATCGTCTCCTGGGGATTTTTCAGACGCTCGTGAAGATCGAGTTCTTCGCGCGATAATTCTTTTGGTTCTTTTTTGACTTCGACTTTAGTTGATTCTATGGCAAAACCGGCCGGACCGATCTGGGCCGATACGTCAGTCGTCTTAAGAAAAAATGTCAGGAAACAAACAGAAAGGAATAAGCGAATAAACATGAGTGACCCCAAAGAAATGTACCTTTAAAAAGTACACTCTTTGGGTGTCAGGGTCAATAATCTACTTCTTCTGAACGTAACGTAGCCCCATTTCAAGCGGGCAAAATTTTGTGAACGATGACTGCAGCAAATTCGCTCCTACAAAAACTGTGAACCAGATCCAGTTTGGATTGTGAACTCTCGCCAGCACCAGGCTTCCTAAGATAAATGTTCCAGCGAATGCTCTGATTTGATTTTCAATAGTCATACTTCCTCCTCTTCACGATGTCTTATTTGTTTTACACGCGATTTACCAACCATCCAGTAATAAAGAACCGGTACAGCAAATCTTGACAGAACTGTTGCAGCGACTTCGCCGAAAATTAAACTCACGGCCAGTCCTTGAAAAATGGGATCGAATAACATAACCGAACTACCAACAACAACCGCGGCCGCTGTCAAAAGCATTGGTCTGAAACGCGTGATCCCGGCATTAATAACCGCTTCTTTTAAATCCATTCCTTCACCAAGAAGGTGTTCGATAAAATCCACGAGAATAATTGAGTTACGGACAATAATTCCTGCTCCGGCAATAAATCCGATCATAGACGTCGCAGTAAAATAACTTCCGACGATGGCGTGACCTGGAAGAATACCGATCAAGCTGATGGGAATCGGTGCCATGATAATCAGAGGCACTGTAAAACTTCTGAACCAGCCAAGAACCAGAATGTAAATCAAGACCATAACGACCGCGAACGCTCCGCCCATGTCTCTGAAAACTTCATAAGTAATAAACCATTCACCATCCCATTTGACGACTGGTGAAGACGTATTCCATGGCACCTCTGCTGTTTGCAGTGGGTATTTAATTTTATCAGTCAGTTTCAAGATACCGTACACAGGAGCTTCTTCTGCGCCTGCCAATTCGCTCATGACATAAGAAACTGGTTTTAGATTTTTGCGATAAAGCGTTTCTGTTTCAATCACTTTTGGTTTGCCGAGAACATTCTTCGCTTCAACAACACCTGATTCCATTGAAGGAATTGTGATGTTCGCAAATGGATCTGAACCACTTCTTCTTTCATCATTGATGGAAAGATTGATGCTGACTTCTTCCGGCGACTGGTTGTCTTTCAACAATCCCATCGGCATTTCAGAGAAAATCAACGCTCCATTTTTCATGATGAGGTCTGCACTGGTTCCGTAGTAACCACCGCGTGCCTGATCAAACGGATAAACGATGCGCGGTCTTCCCAGACGTGAAGTCGTATCCAGATCCACGACACTTTTTTCTTTTGAAAAGATGTCTTCTAGCTCTGCAGCGACTTTCTTTCTCACTTCTTCACTAGGACCGTAAACTTCTGCTACGACTGTCGCCATAACTGGTGGCCCTGGTGGAATTTCAAGAACTTTAGAAAGTGCTTTTTTAGAATCAGCAAAGTTTTTAATCACTGGTCTTAAATTTTCAATAATGGCGTGGCTTGATTCTTTGCGCTCGCCTTTACCTTTCAAGACAATCTGCAGATCACTTTGATAATCGCTACGTCTCATAAAAGAGTGCTTAACCATTCCCGAGAATGAAAAGGGTGCTGGCTCTCCGGCAAAAACCTGAACTTTGAGAACGTTTGGATTTTTCAAAATCTCTTTAGCAAGTTCAACCGAGTAATTTTGGTTTTTTACAAGAGGAGTTGTTGTTGGATAATCCATCAACACCTGGAACTCTTCTTTGTTATCAAATGGAAGCATCTTTACTTTGACGTTTTTAAAATAAACGAGGCTCATCGCTCCGATAAGAAGAGCAATGGTGAATACTCCAAATCCGATTGATGATTTCTTTTTATCAATTAAAAAGTGCATCATCTTTTCATAAATCAGGTCGAGTTTACTGTGTTGATGACCAGATGTCGCTTCATCATGATGATCATTATGATCATGTTTTAAAATTTTAACAGCGGCCCATGGAGTGACGATGAAGGCTACAAACAATGAAAGAATCATCGCGAAGCTCGCTCCCACCGGGATTGGCTTCATATAAGGTCCCATCATTCCCGAAACGAAGGCCATCGGAAGAATCGCCCCGATAACAGTAAATGTAGCGAGGATTGTCGGGTTCCCTACTTCAGCAACAGCGTTGAGAGTTGCTCTGATCAGAGAAATTCTCTTATCAAGTTTTAAGTGGCGTTCAATGTTTTCCACAACGACAATGGCATCATCCACCAGAATCCCGATAGAAAAGATAAGCGCAAAAAGTGTAACTCGGTTCAGGGTGTAACCCATAAAATAGTAAACAGCGAGCGTGAGGGCCAGAGTGACCGGAATCGCAGTAGCAACAACCAGTGAAGCTCTAAGTCCCATGACAATTGCGATCAAGACAGAAACTGAAAGAGTCGCAAGGATTAAGTGTTCAATAAGTTCTTTCGATTTATCTTCCGCAGTTGAACCATAATCGCGGACAATATTCATTTTCACATTTGAAGGAAGATCTTTTGAGAAAGCCTCTGCTCTCTTGATCAGATCCTTAGCAAGAGTAACGACGTTCGTTCCTTTTCTCTTGGCAAAAACAACAGAAACAGCATTCTCTTCTCCCCCTTCTTTTGTCAAAAGAGTCGAAACGCGGGTTCTTTCTTCCGGGCCATCAATGACCGCGGCCACATCGCGGATGCGAACGATCGCTCCACTTCTTTGTCCGATCGAAATATTTTTAATGTCGTCTACAGATTGATAGCGGCCGCCGACGTCAACATCAAAGACTTCGGTCTTGCCCCAGTTTTTTCCCACAGGCATGTAAGCATCGTTAGCTTCAAGAGCTTTGGCCACAAACGCCAGTGAGACGCCTCGTGCACTAAGTTTTGCCGGATCAACAACAACTCTCACACTTCTTTTTAATCCCCCGAGAATTTCCACGCGGGATAAATCCGGTGTACTGGAAAGTTCGCGCGCCAGCGGCGCAATCAAAGTGCGCAGTTTATAATCATCCAGTTCTTTCGAGCTGAATGTAAGCACTAAGAAGGGAACGTCATCGATGGTAAAAGACTGAACATTTGAAGCCATGGCCTCTTTCGGAAGCTGGTTTTTGATCGCCATAAGTTTATGGTGAACTTTGACCAGACTCGGCTCCATTGGTTCGCCGACTTTAAATCTCACGGTCACAAGTGAACCATGGTTTTGTGAACCGGAATAAACGTATTCAACGCCGTCGAGTCCCCAGACTGCCCGCTCAATAACTTCAGTCACCTTGCGTTCAACTTCTTTTGCATCAAGGCCTGGTGCAGCCGTCTGAATATCAATCATCGGAACAGAAATTTGAGGCTCCTCTTCTTTTGGTGTCAGATAAACGGCCATGACTCCAAGGAGAATACTTGCCAGTGCAATAACCAGAGTCAGTTTCGACTTAATAAACATTTTTGCCAGCGTGCCGGCAAAACCCATTTTATATTTTTGAGTTGAATTCATATTTCTTCGCCTTTGTTTCGATCAAGTTTGTTTCAACTTCATTTTTATTTTTTAAAAGATCAATTCGTCTCGATAAAACTTCCGTCAATTGAAGCGCATTGATCATACCATTCTTGAAAAGACTATTAGAAACGTTCGTCTGTTCGTCGAGAAGCTTCTGGCTTTCTTCCAAAGTCACCATTGTTCTTGAAAGTGTTCCTTCCATTTCTTTTAAAGAATCAAATTCAATTTTTTCTTTCTGTGACATGGCCTCAGCATAAAACTTCGCCGCATGTGAATTGTGAATCGCCTCTTGAGATGCGCCGTAATCTGTTCCTGAATAAAGATTCCAGTTCAGGTAAAGACCTGTCGAAAACCCTTTGCCGGTGTCGCGCTCACCGTTGAAGGCATAACTTTCTGCGAAGAGACCTACGCGCGGAAGATTTCTGGACTTTTCTGCACCAATCGCCGCTTTTGCCGCTTCAGCATTTTCCTGCATTGTTTTAATTTTGGCAGACGCTGAATATTCAGAATTGGACGACAAGTAGCGCTCAGCTTCCGTCAAATAATTGGATTCAACTTCACTTTTCCATTTAATTTTCTCGCCGTTCAATTCTTCAAGTGCATTGAGATAAGCTTTCTTTTTGGTAGAAGTCTCATCGTTGATAGCACTGATTCTGTTTTTTAAACTCTTAAGTCCTAGAAGACCGGAATATCCAAGCATGTTGGATTTGTTACCGATTTGATATTTCCCGATGATGGAATCTATCGTTGATTTCACTTTGTTAATTTCAAGCTGATACCGGTCAAGAGATTTTAAAGTGAAATAGCTCTTCGCCACTTCACTATAAAGATCAATTTGAATGGCCTGCGCTTCAGATTTTTTAGATTCATATTGATGAGCGCTTACATCCGCCAGACTTTTCTTCATTCCCCCTTCATAAAGAGGAAGATTCAACCCCAGGGTTCCTTTTGTGAACAAATTGCTTCCAGGATGATTGAGGCTGTCAGGAATGAAATCATTTTGCTGAATCTGACGTTGAGAAAGAAGCCCGAACATGTTGGCTCCCGGATCATTTGTCAAATAACTTTCGCCCTTTGCATACACTGTCGGAAGCCAGTGTCTTTTTGAACGGGATAAATTTTTCCCGGCCGCTTCTACCGATTCAGATGAAGCTTTTAAGGCAAGACTGTTTTGTTCAATGGATTTCCACAGATTTTCAAAATCAGCATCTGCCATCGCGGTAGTAGAACTTAGAACCATTAAAGTTAAAATTGCTCTGCTTTTCATATATCACCCGTTGTTTCTCTTCGTTGCTTTTTTCTTTGTTGTTTTTAAAGCGGGAGCTTTCGTTTGTTGAGTCAAATTTTTCTTAAGTTCACTCATGCGCTTCTCCTCGCCGTCAATTCTGTCGGCCAGGATGGTACGAACAAGGGTACAGGCATCCTTGATCTTTGGGATAGCAAGTGAGACATATTGAAACTGACCTTCTTTTCTCGTTTTTAAGATCCCTGAGTCCTTAAGCACAGTCAGGTGCTGTGAAAGATTGGCCTTGGGAATCTGCAATATTTCAAGCAATTCACTGCTGGTTTTTTCAGCTGTCGAAAGAATATCCAGGATCTCTAGTCTTACCGGATGCGAGAGCGCGTAACAGATTTCTGCTTGCATTTCATATAAGATTTTATTTTTATCGACCATAGTATTGAACTCCTTCTCGATCACTAGTTTATAAAATTATAAACTAATTAATCTAGAAACTCAATAACTATTTTAATGAAGCACCGAATTGAGCAAATTTGGCAACTTAATGCACTTCTGTTAGGCTTTTACAGAGGAATACTTACAAGGGTTTAGCGCATGATTTTTCATCAATTATTTGAACAAGAATCTTCTACATATACGTATCTTTTGGCCGATGAGGATACAAAAGAGGCCATTCTCATCGATGCGGTTCTTGAAACTGCTGAGCGCGATCTCAAGCTCATCACTGAACTTGGTTTAAAGCTAAAGTACCTGCTTGATACCCATATTCATGCAGATCACATAACCGGAGCAGGAACTCTTCGTGCGAAAACCGGAGCAAAAACAGCTGTCAGCAGCGGTGCCAATGTCCAGTGTGTGGATGTGACCTTAAATGACGGTGATGAATTAAAATTTGGCAAATATACGTTAAAAGCACTCTCTACTCCTGGCCATACAAACAGCTGCATGACTTTTTATACTGAAGGAATGCTTTTTACAGGTGATGTCCTTTTTATCAGAGGCACCGGCCGTACTGATTTCCAGCAAGGTGATTCTCGAAAAATGTATCACAGTATTCATGATAAGCTTTTTACTTATCCGGAAGGAACAAAGATTTACCCGGGCCATGACTACAAAGGAATGTCCTACTCTACTGTTGGAGATGAAAAAAAATTCAATCCAAGAGTCGGCGGTGGAAAATCAGAAGATGAATTTGTACAAATCATGAACGAATTAAAACTCGCTAATCCTAAAAAAATCGACATCGCAGTTCCTGCGAATTTAAAATGTGGGCTCAATCTATGAAAATGTTTTCAGCTTTTGCTTCTGTTCTTCTTCTTTCCACAACTGTTTCCACACAGGCCTTCGCTGGCGCGATCATTGAAGAATCATTCTGGATCAAAAATTATTCTCGTGAGGTTTTTGAATTGCTAAAGAAAAGACCAGAGCTCACAATTGACCACGTGAAAGCAGATGGCTTTGAACTTTATGGCCCGAAAGGTCTCGAGCAATTTCTTAAGCAGAATAAAATTGCTTATAGTTTATTAGGTTCAGTCTCGATTGAATCGAAAGTCGGCTACCCGACTCCAGAACAAATTGAAAAAGAACTGAAAACAATTGCGGAAAAATATCCACAACTGACGAAACTCTATTCCATTGGAAAATCCGTCAAGAAACGCGACTTATGGGTTTTAAAGTTATCCAAAAATGCAAAAGTCGAAGACAAACGTCCCGAATTTAAATATGTGGCGAACATGCACGGAGATGAAATTGTAGGCCGTGAAATGATGATGAAGTTTATCAAGGATTGCACTGAGAATTACGGCAAAGATCCTGAGATCACAAATTTGCTCGATAAATTTCAAATCCACGTTCTCGTTTCAATGAATCCCGATGGAGCTGCGGCCGGTACACGAGCTAACGCCAGCTGGGTAGACTTGAACCGCGACTTCCCGGATTTTTCTACATCTGACAATCAGGATACAGCCGCAAATCGCGCACCGGAAACTCAAGCTGTCATGAAGTGGCAGTCCGAACATAAATTCAGATTGTCTGCTAATTTTCACGGTGGCGCTGAAGTAGTGAACTATCCCTGGGATACTGTCGCAGAAAAATTTCAGGAAGAAGAATTGATTAAAGATTTAAGTCTAGAATACGCTCACAAAGCTCCCTACATCGGCGCTTCTACTGCTTTTGAAAATGGCATTACAAATGGGTACGCCTGGTATGAAGTGAACGGAGGAATGCAGGACTGGAGTATTTACTACAAAAAAGATTTTCAGGTGACGATTGAACTCTCAAACACAAAATGGCCTGAGTATTCAAAGATCGATTACTACTACGAACAAAATCGACCGGCATTGATTCAACTTGTTCAGAGACTTGAAAACCTAAGGTAGTCTTACGCTGATTTTTTGTAATCGGGTCCAAAGGCAGATTCATGATCATCGGCTACATCTTTTGAATGGCCATGGTGAGCATCATGATCCTGTTTGATCACCGAAATCATAAGCCCGATGGGAAAAGCAAACCAGAAGAGCATTCCGAATATGGCGATTGCTCTTTCAATCATTAATGTGTCTGTGTAATTGTCCACTCGTCCCTCCTGATAGTTTAGGCAAGAGAAACGCTAGCACAGAACGATTTGGAAAATTGAATAAGATTTGATTATGTTTTCAGTAGAAGATCTTTAAGCTTCTTCAAACGGACGCGCTTATCTTGTCCAGATGTCGACGCTGCAAATGAAAGCAAGGTATTGAGGCGTTCAAGATTAAGCCAGTCTTCTTTTGGCGGATCACCCGCTTCAAAATTTAACGGGCAATAATCCAGAACATTTTGTGATTGAACAAATAAGGGAGCCCCCTGAGTACGGCAGATAATAGGACGCGCTTCATAGACTGAACATTTTTCATCGTAAAGAAAAGCACAGGCTCCGGCATTCACCGGAGTCTGCCATAACGTTTTTAGTTCAGATTTTTTTTCATCACTTTGAGAGTTGAACCATTCTTTAATATTTTCCGATTCAACTTCAAAAACAGAAATATCGGTATAGCAGCACTTGGCACAACCTTCAGCGCATTTCATCTGGGCCGCATATTTACTCTGCACTTTATCAAAAAAGCCTGAAGCATTTTCCTGTAATGAGACAATCGGTTTTTTTAAATCATTCAATGTGTTTTCTCTCGTTCGGTGAAAGGAGTGAATAAATTGACGGAACAACTAACAGAGTGAGAAACGTTGAAACGAGAACCCCACCGATAACTGCCATCGCCATTGGAGACAAACTTTCCGCCCCCGGGCCAAAAGCAAAGGCTGCAGGCACTGCACCTGCAATCGTCGCGAATGAGGTCATGATAATAGGACGAAGTCGTTTCGGGCAAGCTTCTAAAAGGGCATCGTGAATATTTTTACCCGACTCATCTCGTACCTGATTTGTAAAATCCACAAGTAAGATGGAATTTTTCTTAACAATCCCCATAAGAAGAATAATTCCGATCAAAGAATAAATATTGATCGATTGATCTTTTAAGTACAGTGCTACAAAAGCACCGGAGACTGAAAACGGTAAGGCCACGAGTACGGTAATAGGATCAAAGAAGCTGTTGAACTGGCTTGCAAGGACCATGTACGACACTGCAATTCCCAGAACAAGAACGAAAATCAAACTTTCAAAAGATTCACGGAATGTTTTCGCACTTCCCGATTCAATAATATCAGCGCCGAGGAATAGATGTTTTTTGGCAAATGCTTTTGCCTCATCGAGCGCCTGGGCCTGTGAGTATCCCGCTTTTATGTTAGCTGTAATTGTAATGGCCCTTGCGCGCTGTAGTCTCGTCAATGACTGGACACCTGTCTGCAATTCTACTTTTGCAATGTCGGCCAGACGAACGAGTTCGCCTCTATTGTTTCGAAGACGTATTTCTTTAATGCGATCGATGTCATTGGCACTGATGTTTTCAAGGCGGATGCGGATGTCATAACGGTGTCCATTTTTAGTAAACTTTCCGATAACGGCTCCTCCGACAAGAGAGTTGATGGCATTTGACAGATCTGATGTTGCCACACCTCTTAACCGCGCCTTTTCTCTATCTGGAATAACATGAAGCTCGGGAACATCTTCGCGATAGTTAGAATCCACGTCGATGAAAACTCCACTGTCTGTCATATCTTTCATCGTTCCTTTCGAAGCATCGATAAGCTTTTGCCAGTCGCTGCCGGTGATTGAAAACTCAATTGGGAATCCGCGACCACTGCCGCCGATGGCCCCAAGAGATGTATCCTGAATAATAACTCTTGCGCCTTTAAATGTTTTGAAGTGATTTCGATAAACTTCAATCAACTGCTGCTGAGAAAGCTTTCTTTCTTTTTTCTCTTTCAGAGTTAAAAAGGCAATGGCCGACGAGGAATCACCGCCGCCCAATCCGCCGATGGCAACGAAAGACCGTCGAATTTCAGGCCGGCCTTTTAAATACTCTTCGACTTCTTTAACTTTTGAATCAGTGAAATCAAGAGACGACCCCGGTTTGGTTTTAATAATAAAGAGAACCGTGCTCTGGTCTTGCGGCGGAGTAAATTCTTTTCTCAGTTTCGTTACAAGACCACTGGAAACGACAAAGATGACTATTGAAGCTCCGATGGTGAGAAAACGGTGTTTGATAACAAGAGGAAGAAGGCGCGCATACGTTTTTTCCATCCAGGTAAAAGAATCTTCCATCATTCTTCCGAGGAAAGTTCTTTTCTTGGCGTGAGAAATAAACTGAGCACATCTCATCGGAGTCAAAGTCAGAGCTTCAACCAGTGAAAGGAATACGGCCACAGAAATGGTCACGGCAAACTGATAGAAGTATTTCCCGATGACTCCCTTCATATAAGCTATCGGAAGGAAGATGGCGATGATTGCAACTGTTGCGGCTATCGCAGCAAAGGTAATTTCTTTTGCGCCATCAATTGAAGCGCGCGTTTTATCTTTGCCCATTTCAAAGTGTCTGAAAATATTTTCAAGAACCATGATGGCATCGTCGACAACAATCCCGATAGAAAGTGAAAGTCCCAGGAGGGTAAAATAGTTCAAGGTAAAATTCATGGCCTTCAAAGCTACGAAAGCACCGAGGATAGATGTGGGAATCGCCAGAATAACGTTTATGGTAGCAGAAAATGAACCAAGGAATGCCCAGCAAACAAGTGCCGTCAGAACTGCGGAGAGAACAAGTGTAAAAGTTAATTCGTGAACAGACTCATTGATAAATCTCGTTGAATCGAAATTCACTCCAAGCTTCATTGTCGGAGGAAGAATTTTTTGAAGCTCAGCTATTTTTTTATAAACGGCCTGGGCCACCGCAACCGAGTTTGATCCGCGCTGTTTTTTTACTCCGATCCCCACGGCCGGAATTCCCATGACCCGCGATTTTCTGGTAACGTCTGCAAGTCCGTCTTCAATTCGCGCCACTCTTCCTAATGGAATAGGCGTATAGTTGGGTGAACCTCCGCGTTTATTGATGGAAAGTTTTGAGAAGTCTTCAACAGATTCTGCTTCCCCAAGAGTTCGCACAGAGTATTCAACTTTTTTATTTTCCAGCTGTCCCGAAGGCAATTCTGAATGTTCTGTCGTAATCGCATTGATAACATCATCGACAGTGAGTTCAAGTGAACGAAGATTATTTTCATTTACCCAAACGCGAAGATTCGGTTCAACATAACCGGAAAGCTGAATGTCAGCGACACCATTAGTGGTGAGAAATCTATCGCGGACATTGTCGCGCAAAAATGTCATGAGATCTTTAGTCGAAAGAGTTGTATCAGTGACAGAAAGCCACATGATCGGCTGATCTTCCGGATTTGATTTTGTGACGATCGGAGGATCAACATTTTTTGGAAGGCGTCTTTGCGCCTGCGAAAGTTTATTCTGGATATCATTGACGGCGGCATCGAGATTTCGGTTCAGGTTAAATTCGACAGTAATATTGGCCGACCCTCTTTTAATCGAAGAGGTGATCGTTTCAACACCCTCCACCGACATAACGGCACTTTCAAGCGTATCGACGACATCGGATTCCAGAACATCCGGGGCAGCTCCTTCCCAGGTTACATTGATATTCACAACAGGCATATCGACATCGGGCAATTGAGAAACTCCCATCTGTCTGAAGGAAAGGTAGCCAAAAAGAATCATGGCCACCATAAGCATCCATGCAAATACCGGACGCTTGATTGATGCTTCAGAAATATTCATGGAAGAACTCCCGCTGCGGCTTCAAGTAATTTTAAATTCATCATTGCCTGAATTTTTGTTTTTTCACTGTTGCGTTTGCTGTCTAGATAAAGATTGAGTGAAGAGAGAACATCGAGGTTTGAAACGAGTCCAAGTCTGTAATCGGCCAGCGTCGCTTCATAACTGTTCTTCGTTTTATCCATCGCCTGATCATAGGCTTTCACCTGATCGAGATACCTGCGGTAAGCTTCATAGCGGGTGCTGATGTCAATTTCTATACTCTTCTTAAAATCAGCAAGTGAGTAAACGGCCTGTTCTTTTTTTTGAACAGATTCCCTCACGCGGGCCGTATTGGCGCCACCTTCAAAAAGAGGAAAATTAAGAGTGAGACCAATGTCCCACTTGGAGTCGCGAAAGGTCGTGCTGTTTCTTTTATTGAAATAATAATTACTCGCTAAATCGAGCGTCGGGAGATATTGCGCTTTTGATTGTCCTACATCGAGATCGGCCAGTTCTATTCGCAGCTCGCGGCTTTTTACATCCACACGTTTATCGGCGAGATCAAAATAATATTGCAGAGGCTTCACATCATACGCAACTGTGATTTCTTCTGTGAAAACGTTTCCGCCGCGATCAAGGCCGGTCAGTCGAAAAAATCGCTCTTCACTTTCCTGCAACAATCCACGGCCGTTGAATATTTGTGCTTCCGCAGAAGCAAGCTGCGCCTGCGCCTGTAAAAGCTCTCCTCTTCTGGTTCGCCCTACTCGTACCCGCTTTCCCGTTTCATCAACCCGGTCGGCGGACTGTTTGCGAAGAAGCTGGAGATTTTTATAGTCGTTCAAATTGAGAAAATAATTATAGTAGGCCTGGATGACATTCAGGTACAAGCTGAGCCTGTCAGTGATTTTTTGATTCTCTGCTATCGCAATATTTTTTTCTGCGGACTCCACCAGCAAATTGTCGCGTCCTCCGCGATAAATGGTGTGAGCGAGATTGAGGCCGATTGTTTTCTGATCAACGCTTACGTTGTCTTGTTTTAAATAGGTCCCTCGTGCCGAAAGCGTCGGCAGATATCTGGCCTTATTCTCTTTTTTAATTTCCACATTCTGCTGAATGAGGGCTTCATTGATGTTGTCGAGCTGGTTTGTTTTTAAAGCGCTTTCATAGCTGTCCTGTAAAGTCAGGGCAAACGCCGGTGAGAACACCTGGGCCAGAGTCAGCGTTGCTACCAAAAGAGAAAATTTCATGCATCATTCCTTGGGCGTAAGCGTTTGAATCTTAAAGTTAACTTATTAAACAACTGTTGAGTAAACATGACAATCATCTCTACCCATATTCTGTTTTTTCTGCTACATATGTCTAACTCAAATTTACTTTTATAACGGAAGGTCGAAAATGTTATTGAAACTGAAACTTCAAAGCGTCATCTTTTCCCTCGTTCTCGTTCTGTCTTCATCATTCGCTCACGCAGCTGATAAGCAACTAAAAGTGGGAATGGTTACAGATGTGGGTGGCGTCAACGATCAATCTTTCAATCAATCAGCTTGGGAAGGCCTTCAAAAAGCAAAAAAAGAACTCGGTATTAAGGCGAGCTACCAGGAATCAAAACAAGATGCAGATTATCCTGCGAACCTGGAAACTCTTTACGATGCGGGCAATGACCTGATCTGGGGTATCGGTTTCAAAATGGCAGACGCTGTAATGAAAGCAGCTAAACAAAATCCAAAGCAAAAATACGCCATTATTGATTATTCATTCGGTGATAAAACTCCGGCCAACGTTGTAGGAGTTATGTTCAAGGCTGAAGAAGGCGCTTTCCTTGCCGGATACATTGCAGCGAAAATGAGCAAGACTCACACAATTGGCTTTATCGGCGGTATGTCTGTTCCGATCATCCACGCTTTCCAATACGGATTTAAAGCAGGCGCTAAATACGCTGATCCTAAAATTACAATCCTTGAGCAACATGCCGAATCGTTCACAGATGCAGCGAAAGGAAAAGCTATTGCCAACCAGATGATTTCAAAAAATGCTGACGTTGTTTTCCATGCTGCTGGCGCAGTTGGCGACGGAGTTATCGAAGCGGCCAAAGAAAAAAACAAAATGGCCGTTGGTGTTGACCGCGACCAGAACTACCTCGCTCCCAAAAATGTTATTACTTCAAGCATGAAGCGCGTAGACACGGCCATTTTTGAAGTGACTAAAGATCTCAAGGCCGGAAAATTTGAAGGTGGAAAAACATTGAACTACGGTCTGAAAGAAGGCGCAGTTGATATCGCTCCGACGACTTCAAAAATGGTTCCTGCAGCTCTTCTGACTGAAGTGGCAGCCCTTAAGAAAAAAATTGCTGACGGAAAAATCAAAGCTCCAGCTGATGAAAAAGCTTACGCTCAATTTGCGAAAACTTTGAAATAATGTTTCGTCTTGAATTAAAAAATATTTCAAAAACATTCGGCCATTTCAAGGCCAATGACAGCATCAACCTCTCTGTTTCAAGCGGAGAGGTTCACGCTATTCTGGGTGAAAACGGCGCCGGTAAGTCGACATTGATGAAAATCATTTTCGGCCTTTATCAGCCTGATGCCGGCGGTGAAATTCTCATCAATGGTGAGAAAACTCAAATTCAATCTCCCCGCTTTGCTATCAAATTGGGCATAGGGATGGTTCACCAGCATTTTATGCTCGTTCGACCTTTTACCATTCTCCAAAATATTATCTTAGGTGTTGAACCGAGAAATGCTCTCGGCATGATTGATTATAAGCGCGCCCGCGCAGACGTCATGAAACTTTCTGAAGAATACAATTTCAAAATTGATCCCGATTTAAAAATTGAAAACATCAGCGTCGGGATGCAACAGCGTGTGGAAATCTTAAAAACACTTTACCGCAATGCTGAGCTGATCATTCTTGATGAACCGACTGCGGTTCTCACTCCTCAGGAAATTACAGATTTCTACCGCATCGTCAGAAATCTGAAATCGCGTGGAAAAACGATTATCATCATCACTCACAAACTCCACGAGATAAAAGAAATTGCAGATAGCTGTACGATTATCAGAAAAGGCCGCTACATCGAAACGGTGAATGTGGCCGATACAAGTGAAGAAGATCTCGCTTCTAAAATGGTCGGACGAAAAGTTGACCTGAAGATCAAAAAAGAAAAAGCTCATCCAGGTGATGAAGTTCTCTATATCAATGCCCTCAATGCAAATAACGACAAAGGCCTTCCTGCCGTCAGAAATTTTGATCTGACTATCAGACGCGGAGAAATCCTCGGTCTGGCCGGTATCGATGGCAACGGGCAATCTGAACTGGTTGAAGCGTTGGTCGGACTTCGCAAAATCAAATCCGGCTCAGTGAAAATCAATGGCCGCGAACTGATCGGACTAACACCGAAACAAATTTACGAAAATAAACTCGCAATGATTCCGGAAGACAGACAACGCCGCGGACTCGTTCTCGATTTTAAAGTGAAGGAGAATTTCGTCCTTCAGACAATTGCAAACGCGCCTTTTTCTAACTACGGTTTCATCATCACCCGCGAACTGGACAAGTTTGCCAATGCCTTGATGGAGCGTTTTGATATCCGCCCACGCAATATTGAACTCAACGCGCGCAATCTCTCTGGTGGAAATCAGCAGAAGATTATTCTTGCGCGCGAAATAGCCAACAATCCCGACGTGCTGATTGCTTTTCAACCGACGCGCGGACTCGACGTTGGTGCTATTGAATATATTCATCAGGAACTGGTGAAATTAAGAGATGCCGGCAAGGCCGTGCTACTCATCTCCTACGAACTCGATGAAATTATCAACCTCTCCGATCGCATTGCTGTTATCGTTGAAGGTTCAGTCACTGCAAATCTTGATTATGAAACAATCTCCACAGAGAAAAATATTAAAGAGCACATCGGTCTTTATATGGCAGGCAGAGGTCACGCATGAAAAAATTTCTGCTTAGCTTTTTGTGTGTCCTTGGCGGACTTCTTTTTGGAGCGCTGATTTTAAAACTCTCCGGCATTTCACCGGTTGAAGCTTATACCGTCATGTGGAAAGGCGCTTTCTCGCGTCCAAGCTATCTCGCTTACATTATCATTCGTTCAACTCCACTTATTCTCACCGGTCTTTCAGTCGCGTTCGCTTTTCGTACAGGCCTGTTCAACATTGGCGCTGAAGGACAATTTATTATCGGCGCACTTTCGGCCGCTTACTTTGGATATATCTTTCACTTTTCTCCATGGATTCAGATTCCCCTGGTGATGATGCTGTCGATGTTTATAGCTTCACTTTACGGTGGTCTCGCTGGCTTTTTCAAAGCACGCTTTGGCGTTCATGAAGTTATTTCCACCATCATGTTGAACTGGATTGCTTTGTACTTTTCCAATTTCATGGTGAACCTTGAAGGCTTTCACAAACCGAATACTGAAACGACAGAATACATCCAGCAGAGCACGTCCATCACGCTTTTTGAAAACTGGAAAGCAAGTGACGCAGGAATGGCCTGGCTTGAGCAACATCCCTTTTTAAACGAATTTATGCGTCCACCATTAAATGCCGGAATCGTGATTGCTCTCATCGCAGTCATTGTGATTTGGCTTTTACTGAAGAAGACAAGTTTTGGTTTCAAATTGAAAGCTGTCGGGAATTCAATCGAAGCGGCCCGCTACTCTGGAATTAACGTCAATAAAAAAATGACTCAATCAATGATGATCGCCGGAGGTCTTTCGGGACTGGCCGGCGCTACTCACGTTATGGGCGTTTCAAAAAACATCGCTATTCTCGCGGCCCATGAAGGTTACGGGTTTGATGGAATCGCTGTTTCTCTCATTGGGAGCAACTCTCCTTTCGGAGCATTGATCGCTGGTCTCTTCCTGGGCACACTTAAATACTCAGGCCAAAAAATTCAATCGGCGCTGGAAGCCCCGAGCGAAGTCATCAGCATTATGATCGGTGCAATTATATTCTTCATCGCCATTCCGGTGATTTTTGAAAAGCCGATTACCAAGCTTGCTAAATTGTGGGAGAAAAAATGAAAGCATTTCTTTTCTTATTTAGTACAACTTTAATGTATTCAACACCTCTCATTTTTACAGCACTCGGTGGAGTTCTTTCTGAAAAATCAGGTGTCATCAATATCGGCCTTGAAGGCATGATGACGATGGGAGCGTTCATTGCTTCTCTCGTCGCGATTAAAACCGGAAATCCATGGTTGGGTTTCATCGCCGGTGGGCTCGGGGGAATGCTCCTCGCCGTTCTCCACGCTCTCGCTTCAATCAGATATAAAGCAAACCAGGTCGTTTCCGGAATGGCGATAAACTTCCTTGGAAGCGGTATTGCCGTTTTTCTCTGTCGATTGTTCTTTGAAGGGACGAGCATGACTCCGCCACTTGACCTTGAAAAGAAAATTCCGGTCTGGATGGGCCAGTACGCAACTGTCTACATCGCGCTGGCAACAACGATTCTCATCTGGTTTATTTTTACTAAAACAATTTTTGGTTTGAGACTTATCAGCGCTGGCGAACATCCTAAATCAACGGATGCGGCCGGACTTAACGTTGCATGGTATCGCTCACTCGGCGTTCTCTTCTCCGGATTTTTAGCAGGACTGGGCGGCGCGAGTTTATCGATCGCCATCGTTTCCAATTTCAGACCTACTTTAATTTCCGGTCAGGGCTTCATTGCTATCGCCGCACTCATTTTTGGAAAATGGAAACCGGTTGAAACTATGGCCGCTTGCCTGTTCTTCGGTTTATCGCAAGCACTGGTTATTTTCCTGGGTGGTCAGGAAAACATCGCCATTTCATCCCAGCTTCTCTCTATTCTTCCCTACGTCCTCACTCTGATTGTTCTGGTAGGATTTATGGGTAAAACAACTTCTCCATCCGCTCTAGGCGCGGAATAGTGGTATTCCTCTTGCTTCCTAAAAAGAAGCAGGAGGAGTTATGAATCAAATTAATACATCTAAAATTCAAAATGAAATCATTGGATTGGAAAAAAAATATTGGAAGGCCATGGTCGACAAAGATGTCGAATCGGCTATTTCACTGACCCATTTTCCCTGCACCATTACTGGTGCAAAAGGTGCAGAGCGGATCAGTGAAGATCAATACCGTCAGATACTAAAATCAAGCAATACAGACCATTACCGACAAGTGGATTTAAAAGACCCCAAAGTCGATGTGTGGAATGAGCAAACAGCAATGATTACCTATTCTACTCAAGTCGACGGCCGCGATTTGCTGGATGTTTCAACCTGGATACGCGAAGACGGCAAATGGGTTTGCGCTTATCATTCCGAAAATCCCATTTAGAGCGTAAATTTAAAATCGTTTACGAGAATTCCGGGAGTCTTTGTACCCCCGACATCGCGCTGGAAGTAAGAACCAGTGCTCGGACTGATGTCTGCAAAGTTGGTTAAATCAACTAAGCCTTCTCCAAAGAGATGATAGAAACTTTCGTCAAAACGAAGATCCTGAATAGGAGCTGCAATTTCTCCGTTCTCAATCCAGAAGCACGCATAGCGGGTCATCCCTGTCACTCGAGCTGTTTCTCTGTCTGACCAGTTCAGGTAATGAAGATCAGATAGATAAAGACCTGTGCCGATTGCTTTGAAAATATCTTCACGCGCAAGTGTTCCTGATGAGACAACCGGCGATCGCAAGGATTCCCAGTCGCTGGCATTATTGCTTTCTACCTTAAATTCGTTTGCTGTTCTCGTGCTGGTTAAAAAGTTTTTGAATTCACCTTTTTCGATTAAAGGCAAATAAGCTGGACTCACTTCCCCTTTGTCATTAAAACGCGGGCTCATCCCGAGAGAGAAATCCTCCGCCAGTGTAAACTTAGAAGACATTTTTCTTTTCCCTTCCCACAAATCGCGAAGAGAACCACCACCGCGTTTATGTTCCCCCATAGAAACTCCGCCCCATGAAAGCGTACCGAGAAGTTCAGAAACGGCCGAAGGAGCAAGAAAGACTCTGTATGATCCACGTTCGATTTTTTTTGAATCGCGGTTCATGAGTGAGAGTTTATATTCGCTGTCTTTAATATTGGTTTTTAATCCGTCAGCATTCCAGCTGTTGCCGGCAAATAATCCTTTCACTGCTTTTTGTTTTTCATTATAAAGCGAGTAATCGAGATAATAGTTGCGGGTTTTAAACCAGTGAAATTGCCCTTCAGAATTAATTGTCGCGCGAATAATATCGCCGCTTGAAAAAACACCAGCGAGATCGACATGCGAAGCTGTATCTAAAACAGCTGACAACATTTCTTCGTTGGTTGGAAGTGAATCAACATTTTCATCTTTAGTGACACCGTAATAAGCGGGACGAACGAGATAAGGATCTTCAGGAAGTTTATCAATCCACGTGCGCGATTCTTTTAATTTTTTAATTCCCACGGCTGCGTCTTCTTCTATTCCTCTGAACGGAAGAGTAAATGTCGTCGTTTTATTTCCTTTGATGAATGTGCATTCCACAAACGCCTGATGAAGTGTCGTCACCTGGCGGATCTTTGCCTTCGACAGTCGGGTAAAAAGAGTATCTTCACCTGAAAGAGAAAGCGTAAGCGATTCATCGTTTTGAAGTTCATTGAACATTTTCTTGGCAAAAATTTCCAGTGCTGATGATTGTAGTGCCTGCATTATCGACCTCCGCCAAAAACTTCAATGTTTGAAAATAAACAGACCGGACTTGCATGTCCGACAAAGATGATCTGATTCGGTTCACCTTTTCCACAATTCGTCAGTCCACCGATTTCAAATGTCGAACGATCGCCGACCATTTTTAATTGATTCCAGAACGGAGCTGTAATGCCTCTGTAGTTTGGATTTTTCACAAGCTTTGTAAGTTTTCCATTCTCGATCAATTGTCCGTACTCGCAGCCGAATTGAAATTTATTTCTATAATCATCAATAGACCATGAACGAGTTGTTCTCATAAAGACACCTCTTTCCACTGATGAAATCATCTGATCAAAAGTCGAAGTTCCTGGCTCGAGATTGACGTTCGCCATTCTGTCGATAGGCGCTCTATTCCATGACGTCGCTCTTTGTGATGAAACGCCAGGCATGTTCAAACGTTTTTGTGATTCAAGAGATCCCAATCCTCTTTCGAGAATTCCGCTTCTGATCAGATATTCTCTCGTTGCCACAGCTCCGATATCGTCGGCGAAGTAACTTGCATTTTGACCTGCAACAGTGGGATCGAATGTCACATTCATTAATTCAGAACCGTATCTGAGAGTTCCGAAATCGGAAGGTTTGACAAAACTCCAACCGGCGTAATTTCTTTCATCACCTAAAATTCTGTCGAGTTCGAGTGGATGGCCGATGCTTTCATGGATTTGAAGAAACATCTGATCTGGAGCGAGAATCAAATCCATTGTTTCACTTGGACATTCTTCTGCATTCAACATCTCGAGCGCCTCTGTCGCTACTCTCTTAGCTTCACTCTTTAGAGCATTGAGGTTTAATTCCTCAAGCCCTGCCTGAGTGGCCTTATCACCACCGTAAGTTCTGGTTTGAGTTCCCTTATCACTCGTCGCGGTTGCACTAAAGGCCACGACTGAACGAATGATTTTTTGTTTGATATCAGTTCCATTAGTGGCAACCAGATGAGTGTCCATTTCACTCAGCTGATAAGAAGCTGAACGGCTGATCACATGCTCGTGCACTTTCATTTCAGATGAAAGATTCATGAGAATATCAGTGACTTCTGCAGGATGAAAATGATTGATCCCGTACTTTGCAGGACTCGAATATTCACCGACCACTGGTGGTCTTTCTTTTGCTGTGAAATGATAAAGTCCGTATTGGTGTGCATGGTGGGCAGATTGCAATGCCATTTCTGCAGCTCTTTGAACATCTGATAGCTCGAAAGAGTTCGTCGCTGAATAAGCAATCTGCCCGCCGACCATCACTTCAACCATCAAGCCGTGATCGTGGGATGTATTCACGCCTTCTAAGACTTCGTTGCGAACACTGACACTTGCAGAGTGCGTGTGAACAGATCGCAGTGAAATATAATCTGCTTTTATTTTTATTCCAGAGAGTAATTGTTTAAGATTCATAATAAGTCCTCAGTGAGTATTAATTCTCGCGACCTTTCCAATGCATCATGCTTGTCGAGACGCCGAGAATTCTTGAAACTAAAGTAAAAAGAGAAATCGGCAAAATTCCTTTTAACAGATCAACTGTTTTAACCATAAACGGTTCTCTGACAAAAGGAGCATTACTTTCAATTCCCGCAATAATTTTCGAAACGATGTGTTCCGGTGTGAGCCACGGAAGAACGATCGGTGCTTTTACTCCGTGAAACATTCCCGTCTTGATATAGCCAGGGCAAACAGTTGTGACGTGAACATTGTAAATTTTTCTTTCGATCATCTCTACTCTGAGAGACTCAGAAAAACCGATAACGGCCCATTTTGAAGAAGCATAGGTTGTTCCAAAAGGAAGACCGACGTAGCCTGAAGCACTGGCGATATTGACGATGTTGGCATCGGCAGATTTTCTTAAATCATCAAAAAACAAATGAGTCATCGCGACCATTCCATCGACGTTTACTTTGTATGTGAGCAGATGTTTTTCAAGCGATTCTTTTTCAAATTCGCCACCAAATACGACGCCGGCATTGTTGATTAATATATCGAGCTCAAGGCCTGCTGTTGAGACATCGGATTTTAATTTTTTGATTGAGTCGATATCCGCAAGATTGACTTTAAAAGCGTGGGCCTTGCCGCCTGCGCGTTTGATATCCGCAACGACAGCTTGAGAATCGGTTTCATTGATATCGGCCACAATAATTTCTCCGCCGCGCTTAGCGAGCGTCTGGGCCATGAGTTTTCCAATACCGGAGGCGCCTCCAGTAATGAGGATTTTTTTTCGGGAGAAGTTTTTCATGGATTTCCTCTAAAAAACGATTAATTTTTTGAGGCTATTATAAAGGTTCCAGGGGCCAAAAGTCTCCTGGAACCTTTTGGATTATTTCCAGCTGTCGATGTAATTTTGAACAGTTGCTTTAAGATCGGCAATATCGTTTTGAACTTTCGAATGGTCAAGCTTTGTTCCGATTGTGATGTTCCCATCTTTCAGATCCTGATCAAAGCGTTTCATGACTTTTTTCCACAATTTGGGAGCATTCCATGAATCGGCCATTTTACCGTTTTCATCGTAAAGGGCCGTGATAACACCTGGTCTTTCAATGAAGGTATCGATATTCATTTTCACTTTTTCTTTGTATGGCGATTTTAAGACAGCATCGATTGCGCCAAGACGAACAATTGTTTCTCTCATGACTTCTACGCTGTCGATTGGATCAGCAAGAAGAGTTTCTTGAAGATAAGTTCCAATGAACATAACTCTCGCCATAAGGAAAACGTACGCTGTCGATTCATAAAGGCCACGTCTTGCGATCTGGTCTTCAATAATCTGATCAACTTTTTCCTGAGGACAGAAACCGGCGATCGTCATAATTTGGTTTAAATCAACCATTTTTTTGTGATCGTAAAATTCCACAACTGATTTAGGGAATTTTCCGTTTTCATCTCTCAAAGAATCATCAGGTCTTTGCTTTTTGATCTGAAGAAGGAGAACGCGAGTGTACTCGATCAATTCTTCAGTTGTAGCAGCTTCACCGAATTTTTTAGCTCCGGCAATCATACCGAAGGCCACTGGTTCTAGATCTTTTGTATTTTTGTCATCGAGCATATCGTTTTTCGCAAGCATCAGCTTTTGAAGACGAACAGATTCATTTGTTTCATCGATCCCCTTATTCGTTTTTTGAATTTGAGAATAAGTAGCATCAAGTTTTTCTGGAATAGAATTTGCTGAATCGATCGCTTTAAGCGCCTTGCAGCTGGTAAGAATTCCAATCAACGAAAGAATTATGAGTGTTGATTTCATGAATTATTCCCCTTTAAGAATTGAAGCTTTTAACACTTCAAGACCAGCGTCTGCAGATTCACCAAGCCAGATTGAAAGAATAGCGTTGAAAAGTTTTTCATCGCCTGTGATTGTTTTTTCAACACCATTTGTGCCTTCGAAAACAAGTGTCACAACTCCGTTATCTTTCTTCATCGACATTTTCATTGATTTGCCTTCTTTAGCGTCTGCACTTTCTTTAACTGCAGAAAGGAAAGCTGCTACACCTTTGTTGCTTAGATCAACATCGTTAGCATCGAATGCATCTCTGAATGAAACTTGTACTGTTGGAGCATCTACTGATCTTAAAAATGTAAGGTTAACAGCAGCGGCTTTCATATCTTTTAAAGAAGACATTGCGCCTGCTTCTGTGCGAACAAATTTACCAGCGTTATCAAGAAAGATTTGAGCGACGTAAACTTTTACGTTTGCAATCAGTACTTTCTTTTGACGAAGACCAGCTCCGATTGAATCTAATTTTGTCGCTTCTGTAGCGCCGGCCAATGATAAAGTTGCAGCGCTTGCAACGTTTACACCTTCAATTGATTTTGAGCCTTGCTCAAGCGAAAGAACTCCGGCAGCAGCGATTTGAGAAAATAAAGCAAATGAAAGAACTAGAGATGATAGTTTCATGACTGACCTCGTTTTTGGGTTGAAAAAAGTGTCAATTTACTATCAAGAAGAGAGCAGAAGTCATACACGTAAGTGTAAAAAAGAAACGGAGCTTAATCGAAATTAAGCTCCGCTTAAGATTGTTAAGACATTAATCTACGTCAAATCCATGGCCTGTGTTCCATGATTCTATGTAGGCCATGACCTGTGCCTTGAGAGCAGCGATCTCTCCCTGCACATCTGCGGCCTTGGTACTGCTTCCTGTAACGATATTTCCATCTTTTAAATCCTGGTCGAATCTAATGAGTACTTTTTTCCAAAGCTCCGGAGCATTCCAGGAATCGTCCATTTTACCAGATTGATCATAAAGAGAAATTGTAATCGGTTCGTGCTCGAGAAACGTATCGATATTTAATTTCACCTGTTCTTTATAAGGTGTTTTTAAAATTTTATCGATCGCTCCCAAGCGAGTGATTGTTTCTCTCATGATGTTAACTGTATCCATGGGCTCTGCAAAAGTTGTTTCCTGCAAATATGTTCCAAGGAAAAGAACTCTGGCCATCAGAAAAGCGTATGCTGTTCTTTGATAAAGACCACCGCCATAAATCTGTTCATCGATAATACGATCTACTTTTTCTTGCGGGCAAAAACCCGCGATGGTTAAGATCTGATGAAGATCAACCAGTTTTTTATGATCGTATTCTTTCACAACAGCTTTAGGATATTTTCCCTCTGAATTTTTCAAAGACTCATCCGGTCTTTGATCTTTAATTTTCAAAAGCAGAACACGAGTGTACTCAACCAGCTCTTCTGTTGTAGCAGCTTCACCGAATTTTTTTGCCCCCGCGATCATCCCCAACGCCACCGGCTCCAGGTCCTGTGTATTTTTATCGTCGAGCATGTCGTTCTTGGCCAGAATCAGCTTCTGCAAACGAACAGATTCATTTGTTTCATTGATGCCCTGATTTGTTTTTTCAATCTGAGCATAAGTCTGGTCGAGTTTGCTGGGAATAGCATTGGCCGAGTCCATCGCCTTTAAAGCTTTACACCCGGACATAAATCCTGCACTCGCCAGAAGCGTGATGAGAATTAAAGAAGCTTTCATAGATTACTTCCCTGACAAGATTGATGATTTAAGAGTTGCAAGGCCTGAGTCGGCCGGGTTTCCAATCCAGATAGACATCACTGCTTTAAAGAGCGAGCTGTCACCTTTAATTGTGCTTGATCCGCCTTTTGTGTTTTCATAAACAAGAGTCACGCCAGCACCGTCTCTCTTCATTGCCATTGTCATCGAATGACCTGAACCTGCATCAGCTCCTTTGCTGACAGCAGAAAGGAAAGCTTTGACACCGCTATTGTTGACGTCGACACCGTTTGCATTAAACGCATCTTTGAAAGATGTCTGAACTGTCGGTGCATCAACATTGCGAAGGAACGTCAAACGAACTGCTCCCGCTTTCATATCACCAACAGATTGAACGGCTCCCGAAGCAGAGCGAACAAATTTACCGGCGTTGTCCATAAAAATTTGAGCTACGTAAACTTTGACATTTGAAACAAGAACTTTTTTCGAGCGAAGTCCCGATCCGATATAATCGAGCTTCATTGATCCCCCCATGTTCAATGTTGCTGAAGAACCAATGCTTACACCTTCAATAGTGCGCGATCCTCTTTCAAGAGAAAGAACTCCTGCCGATGCAATTTGTGAGAAAAGGGCAGTTGCGAGTGTGAATCCTAAAACGGTAGATGACAATTTCATAAACTTCTCCTTGTTAAAATTGGTCTTGCGGGAAACGCAAGAACGCTAACAGGAGACGCTGATGAAAAGAAAGGAGAGATTGCGGAGCTTGATTAAATTAAGCTCCGCTTTAGTAAACTTTTTTCTAAACTAGTTATTCAAAACCTGAAAGTTTCCGTCGCCATCAACGTAGAAACTTTGTGCCGCTCTCACTTCATTCATCAGACCTTTCACAGTGTACGCTACTTGAATGATTCCTGAAGCAACAGGCTCTTCTGCAGAACCCACGTTAGATAATCCGATCAACTCTGAGGTTGCATCGAAATTGAATCCCCAGGCCGTATAAATTTGACTTGCCTGAACTTTCAAGTTTGTTACGTATTTTCCATTTCCTTTATAAGATCCGTTGTATTGCCAATAAAGAGTATAGGTGAAGGCTACAACTTCTGATCCGAATCCATTTTTAAATGAAACGCGATAGCTTCTTACTTTCGGAACAGACCAATTGCTCATTTGATTAAGAGTTGGATTTTGTCCTTCTAAGTTTGGAAGAATACTGATGGCAGGAATGAGTTTGTTGTTGATAACAGGTCTTCCCGCTTCAATGATTGGCCAGATTTTTTTACCAAGAGCAATCATGCTGTCGATGACAGCGATAACTTCTCCCAATGGATTCGTTGGAAGTTCAGCTGTCGGTATAATCAAAGGTTGAACTTCTTCTACAGAAACACTGTCGATGACAAGCGATGGATCTGCTTTTTCCAGAGAAGTTGCAGAATAAGAATTTCCAACTAATGCGGTCATTAAGAAAGTGGCAATGAGCACTGACTTTAACATGGGGGCCTCCTGTGGTTTTGAATGCGAAATTTTTGCTTCACAGGAGGAGTTTGTCCAAGATTTAAATGGACCTTAGCGACGATGTAAGAAAATATAAGGCAAAACCTATAATTCCTATAGGTGGATTACTTTCTTTCGAAGGCAAGTTCGCCGTTTACAAAGACGGCCTTTGTCGCGCGATCATCACCCATGATCATTTGAATAAACAAGGCTTCTTCGATTGACCGGCAATGGTTCATACGGAACTCAATCAGTGGAGTTGATTTTAAATTCAAGACGAGAAGATCTGCTTCCATTCCAGGCTCAATCGATCCGATTTTATCGTCAAGATCCAGAGAATGAGCTGCCCCTCTCGTCGCAAGATAAAAAGCGTGAATGCTGGATAAAGCATATCCCTGAAGCTGCGCAATTTTATAAGATTCATTCATCGATTGAAGTTGAGAGAAGCTCGTTCCTGCACCTACGTCTGTCGCAAGACCAACGCGCACAGGGCGATCTTTCTTCTTCGCATTTTCAAACTGGAATAATCCGCTCCCCAAAAACTCATTGGAAGTCGGGCAATGAGAAAGACTTGTGTCAGTTTCAGAAAGACGTTGCCATTCGCGTTCTGACAGGTGAATGCCATGTCCATAAACTGCACGTTTTCCTAAAAGCCCATATTGATCATAAACATCTGTGTAATCTTTTGCTTGAGGGAAAAGACTTTTCACCCACTCAATTTCGCCGGCATTTTCCGAAAGATGAGATTGCATATAAGTTCCGGGGTGCTCTTTCCAGAGTTGTCCCGTGGCCACTAGTTGTTCGTGAGTTGAAGTTGGAGCAAAACGAGGAGTAATGGCGTACTGAGCTCTCCCCTTTCCGTGCCATTTTTGAATGAGAGCTTTGGACTGATCGTAGCCAGTCTTTGCTGTATCCAATAATGCAGGCGGTGCATTTCTATCCATCAGCACTTTCCCGGCAATCACTCTCATCTTTTTCTCTGCCGCAGCTTCAAAAAAAGCATCGACTGATTCAGGGTGAACAGTACAGTAAGTCATCATCGTCGTCGTGCCCGCTTTCAGTGACTCTTCAAGGAAGACTCGCGCAACCGATTTTGCGTAATCAAAGTTAGCGAACTGCTGTTCAGCAATGAAGGTGTAGTTATTGAGCCAGTCGATCAATTGTTTTCCGTAAGCGCCGATGATCTGCGTTTGCGGATAATGAATATGCGTGTCGATAAAACCTGGAAGAACAACCGCGTCTTTGTATGTTTTAATCTCTGCATTTTCAGGAAGTGTCTTTTTTAAATCAGTGTAGCTGCCGAATGCTTTAATCTTGCCTTCTTCCATGATGATCAAAGCATCAGATTCATAACGGTAAGATTTTTCTGGATCAGTGAGAAACGGATCCGCTGTAAAAGTGAGAGCGGCCGATCTGATCGCGGTGATTTTTTTCATGACAAAACTCCTGAAGTAAACGCTGTATCTTATTCAATTTTTCCAAAATGCGCAATCATAAGACGAACATGTGAACTTCAGGAGCTTCTTACAAAATTAATTTAGAGTGTTGCAAAACGCAGTGGCCGATAAATAAGAAATCGTATCGTCCTGTCTATCGCGAGGGTAAACGCGGATCCACGTTGTCTGATAAGGGAAAAGTATCGTGTACTGGAATTGAGAAATCATCTCACCTTTGCGGGTATTTCCTGAAACATGAACGTTGCAAGTTACTTGCTTTCCACTTGTGTTGTTTAAAGTACATTCGCCCTGGTTGCCCCAATTGCTGCAGTACGGATAAAGAAACACAGGCTCAGCAGAAACTGTAAAGCTCACGCCCAATGCGATAAGTGCGCCAGCAATTAATTTTTTCATTAAGGACTCCTTTTTCATTTGTTCCAACTACGCCATAATCTTCTCAGAAGCAAAATGACAATGGCAATTTTTTAAGGAACAAGATCAATGAAAAAAGGAAAAAAAACACTCGCTCTTATCGCTCATGACGGAAAAAAAGCGGAAATGATAGCTTTTGTAAAAGATAATATCGAAACATTTAAATCATTCGATCTTGTAGCGACGGCGACTACCGGGAAACATCTTCAGCAAACCGGTTTGAAAGTTAAAAAATGCTTATCTGGCCCGCTCGGCGGCGATGCTCAGATCGCAGCAATGGTGGCAACGGGAAAATGCAATGCTGTGATTTTCATGCGCGATCCATTGGGAATGCACCCGCATGATCCTGATATCTCTTCTCTTCTTCGCATCTGTGACGTTCACAATGTCCCGCTTGCGACAAATCCCTCGACAGCAAAACTCATTATTAAAGGTCTCTGGAAATAAATTTCTTAGGCCAGGCGCTGAGCTTCTTGAACGGCATAAGGACAAGAGACATCAGACCTGGCATCAGCTTGCCGATATAAGGAAGCCCAATCGTAATTTTGTCAGCAACCAATTCTTCGGTGTGCGTGCGATGAATTCTGTCCCAGACAGAAAAAATAGCGGAATAATTTGAATCGGTTTCTTTTTGAAAATAAGAATGATGGTTCTGATGAAATGTCGGAGTGACTATGATCATTCTTAAATATCTTTCCACCTTTTTGTTCAAGGCCAGATTGCTGTGATGAAAAAGCGCTGAGCTCGTGACCAGCAAATCAAAAACAATCAGAACTCCCAGTGAAAATCCCAAAGAGATTACAAGTGCTGTCCTTACCAGTGATGAAAGAATCAATTCGCCAAAATGAAAACGAAGGGCTGTGCTGGCATCCATTTCTGGATCTGCATGATGAACCTGATGAAATCGCCAGAGAAAAGGGACTGTATGATTTAACCTGTGCCACCAATAAAGAAGATAATCCAGGGTAAGAAAACTGAGAGCAAACAGTATAAAACTGTGAGCGCTCAATTGATTAAAAAGCCCCCAGTTTTTTTGCTCAACAAGGGCAATAACTTTACCCACAAGCGGATAAGCAAGAAGCCTTGTAAAAGGAATGCCGAGAAGAGCAATCATCAGATTGTCTTTCACTCTCGACGATTTCTTCATCTGAACTTTGCGAAGAGGAAAATTTTTTTCCAAAAGAAGACAGAAAATAAAAACACAAAGAATGACCAGTGAGTTTTTCATTTTCTGCGCCACCGGAAGATTTTTTCGAGAAGAGAAAGAACTAATTCAGGAGCATGATTTTTCTGCCACAGTCCGGCCGCATATTTATTGGCTTCACTAAGCGTCGGATAAGGATGGATTGTATTTAGAATGTCTTTCATGCCTTTATTATATTTGATTGCGCAAACAAATTCCAGGATGAGCAATCCAGCTTCGGGGCCGACGATTGTCGCTCCCAGAATTTTATCACTTCCTTTTTTCGTCATCACTTTCACAAAGCCATCAGTTTTGCGATCGATAATGGCGCGGTCCAGGTCCGAAAATGAAAATTTTGTGACTTCATAGTCCTGTTCTTTTTGGCGAAGAACATTTTCATTGAGACCGACTGTCGCAACTTCAGGGTCAGTAAAAGTGCACCACGAAACAGAACGATAATTTGTCGAAAACAATTTGAGAGACCCAAAAAGAGAATTAACGGCAGCAAACCACGCCTGATAACCCGCCATATGAGTCAATTGGTAAGGGCCAGTGACATCGCCGCACGCATAGATATTGGGAAAATTAGTTTGCATGCGGACGTTCGTTTTAATCGTACCGTTTGAGTTGAGGTCAATGCCGATGTCTTCCAGACCGAAACCTTTGACGTTTGCCACTCTGCCGGTTGCAAGTAATACGTAATCAAAATCGATCAGGATATCTTTTCCCAGTGATTCCGCTTTTAAAAAATATTTTCCTTCGTTCGCAATAAATTCTTTTGCCTCAGTGTAAAGAAAAAGCTGAACGCCTTCGCTGCGAAATTTCTTTTCAACCAATTCAGAAACATCAGCATCTTCTTTAGGAAGAATTCCTTTGCCGCCTTCGACGAGTACGACTTCGGCCCCCAAACGACGAAAGGCCTGGGCCATTTCGCAGCCGATCGGCCCCGCACCTAAAATAAGAAGCTTCTCCGGTAATCTGGACAGAGACCACAATGTATCTGAAGTCAGATAAGGAACTTTATCAAGTCCTGCTACAGAAGGCAGGCGCGGCCGCGCTCCCGTTGCGATGATGAGATTTCGAGCGCGCAGTTTTTTTCCGTTGACCAAAACTTCAAAGGGAGAAAGCACTGTAGCTTCGCCTTCAAGACAGTCGACACCAAAAGAAGTGTAGCGCTCTTTTGAATCATGTGGTTCGATTTCACTTTGCGTTTTCTTTATGTCGGTCATCACTTGCGAAAAATCGACAGGCTCATTTGTCAGATGAGAATATTTTGCAGCATTAATTAAAGCTTTGCTGGGAACACAGCCAGTATATAAACAATCGCCTCCCATTTTATGCTTTTCAATCAAGGCCACTTTCGCTTTCAGTGAAGAAGTAATCAGTGCACTGACCAGTCCGCCGGCCCCCGCTCCGATAACAATGGTATTGTAGTCAAAATGTTCAGGGCTTCTAAAACGGCGGTAAAGTTTTCTCACACGGACTTGCTCCAGAATAAATTTTAGCAGCATGGGCAGAAGTCCTGTCAGTGAAAGCAGAAGAATCAATTTTAAAGACACAATGTCTTCAGGCGAATTAATTTGCGAAAATGTTCTTCCTGTAAGGACAAAAATAGCGATGGCCGGAAGCATGCCAATCAAACTGACCATAAAAAAGATCAGTGGTCTCATCGCTGTCAGTCCCATCAGGATATTGACCAGGAAAAATGGGAAAACCGGAACGAACCTCAACGTAAGCAGATAATAAATACCATTCTTCTCGACTTCTTCTTTCGCAATTCTTGCCTGTGCTTTAAATTTTTTCTCAACTAGATCTTTGAATAAAAAACGGCTGGCCCAGAAAGCGAGAGTAGCACCGGTAGAGCTGGCAAAAGCTACGGTGACAAAGGCGGGGAAAAATCCCATGACGGCTCCGCCAAGTAATGTTAAAAGCGTAGCCCCTCCGGGCAAGGAAAGTGAAGTCACTAGTACATAGAGACAAAAATAGAGTGCGAAAAATTTTACAGGAAATTCTTCGTAGAGAGATTGCAGTTCATTTAAATGTGCTTTGATATAATAAAAATCAAGCCGCGCGAATAAATCCAGTCGCCACGCCAGTCCAAGAAATAAAATGAGAGTAAATATGACGAGGACTTTTTTAATCATAGCTAATGCGGTGAGTGTCCCCAAACTTCTTTCAGGCGTTTATCGCGGCCGCAATTATAGCGGTAAAATTTGTAGCGAACAGGATTCTTTAAATAATAATCCTGATGATAAGTTTCTGCGGGATAAAACTTTTTTGCCGGTAAAATGACTGTGGCCACCGGACCTTTGGGGCGTGAAGCTTCGGCCTCTTTTTTTTGAGCATCGTTAAGATAAAAAATAGCTGAGGTGTATTGCTCCCCTTTGTCGCAAAATTGTCCTTTGCCATCGAATGGATCTACGTTTTCCCAGAATACCTTGAGCAATTCCTTATAAGAAATTTTCTTTCCATCGTATTCAACCTGAATCGCTTCTCTATGCCCCGTTGTGCCTGAAGACGTTTCTTCATAAGTTGGATTTTCTTTTGTTCCGCCGGTATAGCCGACAGTCGTTTTTAAAACGCCTTTTGATCTCAATGCATCATAGGGAGGTTGCATGCACCAGAAGCATCCACCGGCGAAAATCGCCGTCTCTGCAGAAACTTTAAATGAAATAAATGCGATAAAAAAAAAGACCTTCAGCATTTGCACTCCATTTCTGAACAAGACATTTACCACTTTTCACAAGTCATCAGGAGTATGATTATCAGCAACTCAAGACTTGCATCCAGCAAATAGATCTTGCGGATTTTGTGTTTGAAAACAAAAACTAAATCGATACATGTTAAGGCTAATGCGTTTCCTACGGAAAGTATAATTGTTTCAACAGGTGTCGGGCCGTTTTTCAGACCGGAATAGAGATACACAACAGATGAAACCAGGAGCAGTGAAGCCACAGTATACACGAGCCAATGGTTGCGTTTTTTACCCGTAATATCTTCGAAAGAATTGATGTGCACTAAAGGCCAGATGGCCGTCAGCAAATAATAAAGACCTTGAAAAATAAGAATGTGTTGTCCCTTCATGTTTCGTCCAACCTATGTTAAAAAATTTCATTCCATTTAAACGAGGTGCGAAATGCAGATTCTCAAGGCCCTGCTCGGCGAGACATCGCTGGAAAGTTTTTTGAACAAAAATTTCACTCGTCTTCCTTATTCCGCGCCGAATGCGGCGAAGCCACTAGAATCTTATCTCGACTGGAATGTTGTGCAAAAGGTCCTTGAGTCGAAACAGGCCATTTTAAGAATTGTTAAAGATGGCGCCGTGGCAGTTGACTCTGAACAGATGAGCTATGATGAAGCGATGAAATATTACCGCGAGGGCAATACACTCGTTTTGCGTTACGCAGAGAAAGGCCATTCAATGTTAAAATCCCTCGCTGACGATTTTGCCGTGCCTTTCAGAACAGAAGTGGACATTCAGCTTTATTGCACACCTGAAGGGCATAATGCTTTTGGCTGGCATTATGATATTGAAGAGGTTTTTGTTATCCAAACCAAAGGATCAAAAGAATACACACTGAGACCCAATACTGTTCATCCTCGACCGCTTCTCACTTCGGTCCCAAAAAATATGGAATATGAAAAAGAAAACGGCGAGCAAGTTCTCAAAGTATTGATGGAAGCCGGTGACTGGCTTTATATTCCATCGGGATGGTGGCATATCGCCAGAACCCAAAAAGAGTCTATGCATATTTCTGTCGGCCTTATGCCGAGATCTGCAGTTGATGTTTTAGAATCACTTCCAAAATTTCTTTGCCAAAATTCTTACTGGAGATCACGGCTTCCGGTCCATAAAAACTTTTCCGATCCAGATGAAGAAGTCGCTTATTACCAGGATGCGATGCTGGCGCTGGCCGCCGATTTGAAACATCAGATGGCTTCACCGGACTTCATTAAATTTTTTCTACAGGAAGCCAAATCCCGGATCAGGAAGTAAACGCTATTTTTTTTGTCAGGTCGAACCAGTTTCCTTTCGACAACATGTGAAGGCGTACATTGAAAATTGAGAGCGCAACATCCTGTTCTGCTTCTGAGACATTACATCCATGCGCTTCGTGCGCGTCCAGAACATAAACGGCACCGTCACCGATGACATCAAAGCGAACTCTATCCTGAAGAACAATGGCAGTGTTTTCATCAATCCCAATTCCAAGATATTTGGGATTGTGGGCAGTGGCGCCGATGAGCCGTCCGATACGGCCTCTTTCCGCAAAATGCTGATCGATCATTACGTTCGTCGCAAACCCAAGTCCGGGTGCCATTTTTAAAGCATCCGAGCCGATTCTGAAAGAGACATCGGATGTTCCGGCAATCATCATTGTTTCTCCCATCACTGAAGCTCCGGCCGATGTGCCGGCGATGATTCCGCCGTGATTATAAATCTCTGCAATTTTTTCCTGAATAATGGTCCCGCCCAGTTCAGAAGTGATTTTCAATTGATCTCCACCAGTAAAAAAAATAACACTGGCATCCTTAACCGCACTATATCCGGCCGTATCAATGCTCTTCGTGCGATGAACGACATCAAGATGACTCATTTTCTTTACACCCAATTCTTTGAAGACATGGCGGTAAGTTTCCCACAATTCATCTCCCACACTGCTCGCTACGGAGACAATGCAGAGCTTGCCATCTCCCACGCCGTCGGCCACTGTGCGAAGAATTTCCATATCTCCTTCTTTATCTTCGTGACCGCCAATAATGATCAGCTTACCCTGTTGTTTTTTTCCCATAAATTTCAATCTTCCTTGTTGAATAATTGAGATACTTGGCTTCGTACTCCACCTTTTTGTCACGCATGAAGATTTTTCCGTTAGCAATGACATGAAAGATTTCAAAAGTTGTAGGATCGACTACGACGAGATCTGCATCCATTCCGACATCAATACTTCCTTTTGTCTGCAGTTTTAAAACCCGAGCAGGATTACTCGTCACCAATGGCAGAATTTTTTCGAGTGGCCATTCAAAGTAGCTCAGCGACTCCATCATTTGTTGATAGAGAAAATCGGGTCCCACGAAAGAGGCATCGCTTGAAAGCGTAAGAAAATTAAAATCTCCTTCATGTTCAACAAAAGATCTAAGTGAAGGTATGAGATCGCCGCCGCAACAATCGAAATCAATCATCACACTCGATTTGGTGATACGGCATCCTTCTTTTAAAAGCTCCGCGTTTCGGTTCACATGTGTGGGATAAAGAGAAAAGGGTCTGATATCAAAATGCTCGAGCAAATCAAAAAGAGGATTTAAATATTCACGGCCATCGCCCATATGAAAATGCGTGACTCCGCATTTTCCGGTGAACAAGCTTCCGTTATAGGCGTCAGAGACAAGACGTGCAAGTTCGTGCAATGAAGGTTTGCTGCTTCTCACATCCGAGATCGCAACTTCTCCTGCCCCGATAACTTCTGGAACAAGAATCATATCTGTTTTTACAGATCCGGTAAGAGTTGTCGGAGGAACATCATATCCGCCGCTCCAGATGTACGCTGTGAGACCTTCTTCATTATAATTTTTTGCCATCGCAAGAAGCGACTGCATGTTTCTTGTAAAAGTATCGACGCCAATACAGCCTATAACCGTCGTAATTCCACCGCGGACAATTTCTGCAATTCCTATTTCCGGAGAGCGCGATTTGTACCCTTGCTCTCCACTTCCACCAATGATGTGTTCATGTGAATCGATGAGGCCCGGAAAAACAATGGCCCCGTCAAGATCGAGTACTTCAAAAGGCACCTCGAGCTGCTCGATGTGTTCCATTTTAACTTCGCCGATTTTGACAATCTTTCCTTCAAAGCAAAGTATATCTTTTCTTCCAATCGGAAGAGGTGCATAGACTTCGGCATTTTTTAAGACGAGTACTGTAGCCATTCCTCTCTCCCATCAGAGGGATTGTTCACGTCCTTTTTAAAGAAAGTATTATCCAACTCAGTTAAAGGCGAAACATTTAATTCATTGAGAACTTTTTCAATTTCCTTATAGTCTTCATAGAAAAAAACTAACAGCTCCGACGGCCTCATTTCTTTCATCGCAGTTTTGAGAGCTTCACCTGAATCATGAATGACTCTGCATTCGATAGCTGGATTTTCTTCTGCGACAGCTTCTGAAATTATTTTTGAAATTTCTCCGGGCTTACGACCTCGCGGATCTGCGTCCTCTCTGACAATCACTCTGTCAAAAGCCCAGGCAGCGGCTTGTCCCGCCATTGTGAGCACTTCATCAGAGCGATCACCAGGGACTGTGATAATTGCTGTCGTGGTGGAAACATTCCACTTACGTCCCATTTCTCCAATGCAGGCAATGGCATCAGGATTATGTCCATAATCAAGAAGAAGATATCCCGCCCCTGCATGATAGAGATTTGTTCGCCCTTGATTGCGATATTGTCCGAAGGACAAAAGTCCGGCAATAATCCATTCATCTTCGACCCCGATAGCATGAGCTGAAGCAATGGCCGCCAATACGTTGGCAACATGAAAGCTCGCAGTTCCTCCCAAGGTCAAAGGAATTTGCGAAACATTGAGTATTACGCTTTCTTCCTGTCCCTGCGCCTCGACAATTTCATCATTGCGGAGAAAGTAAGCATGCCCTCCGCCCTCGAGATGATCCATTACAACTCTATTGCGAGGTTGAAGTGAAAAATAAACGATCTTGCGGTTGGAGAGAATTTCCGATGATTGATTTTTATAATCTACAATTTCAGGTGAATCGGCATTGAGTATAACAGTTCCCCCCGGTTTTACTCTTTCCACTACCAAAGATTTAATTTTTAAAATATCATCAATGGTCTCGATACCATCCTGACCGACATGATCTAATTTTAAATTTGTGAAGACCCCTACATCGCTCCAGTCATAGCCTAGTCCACGCTTAACAATTCCTCCCCTTGCAGTTTCCAGCACGGCCACTTCCACAGAAGGATCTGTTAAGACTGTATTGGCAGAAACAGGACCAGTTGTATCGCCTTCTGCAACCTGAATATTATTAATCCAGATTCCATCCGTCGTAGTATTCCCCACACATTTTCCGGTTCCGGAAACGATGTGCGCAAGCAGTCTGCTTACAGTTGTTTTGCCATTTGTCCCGGTAATGGCCACAATCGGAATTCTTCCGTTGCTGTTTAACGGGAATAAATGCTCGATGATCGCCCCACCGACATCACGTGCTTCACCTTGAGCAGGATAATGATGCATTCTAATTCCTGGTCCCGCATTCATCTCGATTATTCCAGCTGTCTGGGAGTTGATTGGCTTTGTTATATCTTCGGCCACGAGATCGACGCCACAGACATCGAGACCAATTAATCTTGAAGCGCGTTCACACATGATTTTTATTTCAGGGTGAACGATATTAGTAACATCTATTGCAGTTCCGCCTGTTGAAAGATTGGCCGTCTCTTTCAAGAAAATTATTTCATTTTCAGCAGGAACAGCATCGAGACTTTTTCCGGACTTAGCCAGCAGCTTGTGGGTTTCATCATTCACCACTATCTTTGTCAGCGGTCTTTCATGACCTTCACCTCTGAGTGGATTCAAATTTTCCTTTTCGATCAACTCTTTTAACGTTGAGGTTCCATCTCCTTTCACATGTGCCGGAGTTCTTTCAGCAGCAGCAATGAGTTTTCCTCCAACGAGAACCAGCCTGTAATCTCTTCCCATTAAACATTCTTCAATCAAAACGATGTCTGAATGCTTGCGTGCATTCAGAAATGCAGACTTCACGTCATCAGGCGTCCTCACGCCGAGACTTACACCTCTACCATGATTTCCATCGAGAGGCTTTATCGCCAAAGGAACCGGAATTTCATTTAACACTTCAAGTGCTTCTGTCATTGAATGAACGGCGCGTCCGCGCGGCACTCTGATGGCAGCGTCTTCAAGAATTTTTTTGGTGAAGTTTTTATCCTGGGCAATATCGACTGCAATATCAGAAGTTTTTCCAGTAGTTGTAGACTGAAAAAACTGACGATGTTTTCCGTATCCAAGCTGAATCAATCCATCACTATTAATTAGTTTATAGGGTATATTTCTTTTTTTGGCAGCGGAAAGAATGGAATTAGCAGATGGACCAAGCTCAGCCCTTTTAATAAGATATCTGGCGTGCTTGAGACAGCTTTCCAGATCAAAGATCAGACCTTTGCCCACGGTTTGAGCAATCTCCACTGCTGATTCAAGAAGAAATTTCATCCCTTCTTCATTTGTATATCGGACAATCACTTTATATTGCCCGGGGACTCCACCAAAAACTGATTTCCCATAACTCACTCCGATGCCCGCAAGTTCCGAAAGTTCGAGAGCAATATGTTCAATCATGTGAGCAAAATAAGTACCACGATTCAGTCGTTCGACAAATCCACCTGGATGTCCAGGCGAGCAATGATGTTGATGCAACCCCGGTAGAAGTGAAGTCAGACGCTCTGTAAATTGTTCGATGTCAGTACTTGCGACATCAGTGAATTTCTGAAGATCAAGATCCATGATTAAAACCGGACGATGATGATATACATTCGGACCGGTAATCGTTGTCATTTTCAAAATTTTCATAACATCCCGTCGAATTAAAGGTTCACAAAAAAACTTCGCTGTTAGATTGCCAAATTAAAGCCAAGGTTAAGTTCTCACAAGTTGGAACTTCAAAACAACATCTTCTCCCATTCTGACCGATAGACATGTGCTAATTGCCACATTGTTAAAAATGATGATGAACACGGTTGCTCCTGAATTTTGGAAAAACAAACCACATCGAAATATAAGTCATAAAAAGAATGAATGCGATCATGTGATGAATGTTATCTGTTCGAAGAATAAGATGAGCGATAATGTCTACTTCGAGTGAAATACTGAGGCTGAGAGCAATCATTGAGTAACGGATAAATCGCGATGACATAAAAACAAAATAGGATGAGATAAAACCTTTTTCACTTTGTCGATGATAAGCGGCAGGAGTCATTATCAACATGGCAGAGATCGAAGTCATACAAATAGCGATGAAATGCAGCAGCCTTTCACTGGTTGAAATTTTTTCAAAAAAAGCATTATTAAACACAGCAATCAGCTGAAAACCAAACAACGCCTGAATCCCGGGTAAAACCATCCGGGCTTCCTGTTCAGCGCGACTTACCTGTTTATCTAGTGTCTCGGCTTGCTTAACGCTTTCTATATTCAAGGCCAAAAGATCCCCCCGCGAAGATTAAACAAGACATTGCCTATCAAGTTCTTTTAATAAAAATATAAAAAAACTATTAATCGCTCACATTTTCAGAATAGGCCGAGCAGTCATGAATTTTTCACTTCATTGTTGTAAGCTGACCATCATGGAATACAGAAAAAATGAAAATCAAAAATATTATTTCTTTCTCATCTTCGCTTTAGCTGTCGTACTCGCCTTTACATTCAAATTTTATCTTACTCAACGAAAAGAGAATCAGGCCCTCCGTTTGAAACTGATGATGGCAAACAAAGAAAGAAGACGTCCGAAACCGTGGGGACGTTTGTTTGCCTCTCAGCCAGTGAGAACTATTACAACGCCCGCAACAGTTGCTCCTGATAATGCTCAATCAGATTCTGTTTCTACAAAGGCCGCCTCCACTGTACGAAATACCAATCAGGAATTAATTAAAAACAGAGAAACAGAGGATTTAGCAACAGAACTACAGGATAGAATGCGAGATGTGAAAAATCTGGATCTTCCGCAGATCGGCAGAACGATAGAATTGGCAGATGAACTTATTCTCCGGGAACCAGAAACTTACTCTGCTTATAAAGCAAAGTTAATCGCGCTCTTAACACGCGAAGGGAAATATAATATTCCTGCTGATGATGCAGAAATTAATTCTCTACTGGAAGATATGGCCCGCTTCGATTTAACAAGTGACAAAGTTTTGCAGAAGGAAGCTGCTTTAATTTCTACAGCCAATGCAGACGTCCGGACCCTTGAACAAAAGCTGACCGAAACGCAAACACAATTAACGGCCATAGAAACACAGATGGCGCAGTTAGGTCCCAACAATCCTGACTACAGAGCTCTTGAGACAAGGCGTGCAGTTCTGTCGCTTCAGATGGACGATACAGTGGGTAAAATTGCCAGTATTGAAGATCAAATCCAGCAAGGCGATTTTCCTCCTGATAGTCTGATTAATGAAGATGTCGTTCAAATTCCTTTCATGCGTTCTCTGGCGCGAGGTGATTATTCAGCCGCCGCAGATAATGCCGAAGGATTTGTTCAGCAGTTTCCCAACTCTCCCGTAGGTTATTTTTATCTCGTATTGGCACTGGAGCAGATGGGCCGCAAAGAAGAAGCTGTCGACGTACTCGCCCGCTCGCGGTTAGGAAGTACGGAGCAGGCCAGGTTGCTTGAACGCCTTTCAAGTGCCCGGCTCGAAGATCCCAAACGCTATTGGGAAAAATTAAATTTTTAAAGGAGTGTTTATGGCAATACCAAAATTAAATACGACTGATCCAAAAGAACATGCACAAAACATTGAAAAACACATTAGCGAGTTGAAACATCATTTGCAGGAAGATTGTGATATTGTCTCTGATCCTAAAGCGAAAGCTTTGTTTGAAACGGCTGCCGATATTTTAGACGGTCTGGAAAAAGCTTTCAGCGATTATCAATCTGAAAACTTCGGTGGATGGGTTAATGATCCAGACCGTCCGACAATACAGTAATTAGCGGTGAAGTGAAGCGCGGTCGAGTCTGCATTCGATATCGATAATGCTGTCTCTGCTCCAGGCACTTGCAACGAGTTTGTCAGTGCTTTCGCGTAAAGCGCCTTCACCGTAAATTCTCATTTCGTGATCAGCGAGAAACGCTTCGATAATAAAATGAGATTTCTCTTTCTCTGTCACATAAGCAACAATGTTTCCGACTGTATCAATGGGAGTTTTGTCGTTGAGCTTAGTAGTCACAGTTGATTCGGAAAGAATATCCAGATTAACGGAAATGTCACAAATCAGATCCGCCGAAAAAGCATTGATGGAGAAAAGGCCGATGAGCACTGCCAGGATTTTTTTCATAGTTCACCTCTTTGATTTAGTGTAAGCTTGATAGTTGAAATTTGCGAGATTTTTTTATGAAACCGTTGATCATCGCCCATAGAGGCTACAGCGCCAAGTACACAGAAAATACTATTGCGGCTTTCAATGCCGCGATTGACTGTGGTTGCAATATGATTGAACTGGATGTGCATTTCTCGCACGATAATCAACTTGTCGTCTTTCACGACCTTAAATTAAAACGCATAACTGGCAGAAAAAAACGAGTCGTCGATTACGGTGCTGAAGAACTCCGCGCGCTCAATATTCCATCCCTGCGCGAAGTTTTGAGTATCGTGCAAAAAAGAGTACCGATTAATATTGAAATCAAGCACGAAACTATCAAGCACTTTGAATACAGAAAACTAATGGTCAAAAAGCTTCTCGATTTATTGGGCGAAACGGCCATGAAAGAGAATGTTCTTATTTCCAGTTTTGACGATTCTTTTTTATTGGAATTGCGCAAATATGATGAACAGATTGCTCTCGGCATACTCGATCACAATCATCCGCGGCAAAAATTGAAATTGGACCTGATTCATGAAATCAAACCTTTCTCTTACCACCCCAATCAGCGTGGCCTCAATGAACAGCACATGCATTTGTTGAAGAAAGAAGGATTAAAAGTTTATTCATATACGGCCAATGATATACGACAGTTTCAAAAACTCTGCTCTCTCGGTGTCGATGGTATTATCACCAATGAAGTGGAGCAGCTCCACCGTTATCTTTTTGATTAAAAAGCAATTTCCGCTGTGACCGGACAATGATCTGAAATGAGATTGTTGTAATATTCTAGATTCATGTTTCCGTTTTGCGCCGGTGAATCTGAATTACAAACTTCAAAAACTTTAAGCGGCTTTGTTAAGCGCAAAGAACTGCTGATATAAAAATGGTCGAACTGTGAAGCGCCGTATTTTGTTTTGAAAGTGAAAAGATTATTTGGAACGTGATTAATTTTTAAATTGGCATCATCCAATTTTCTCTGGATGAGTTGAATGTCATTTTCAGTCTGACCGTTCATTTGGCTCGTGTATGTGTTAAAGTCCCCCGTAATCACCACCGGTAAAGAAGGCTCTTTCACATTTGAAAGCCATTTGGCAATGACCTGCGCCTGATCAATTCGAACGGTTGAGTAATCAGGAAGAGCTTTTAAGTGAACTGCGACCATTCTAAAAAGTGAATTGCCTTTAGTATCGGCGACAATCGCAGTCACGGCCGGTCTTAACGTTCCTCTTGGACCACCGACTTCATCAATCACATCATTGTCATCATTAGTTTCTCTTTTAAAAGTAAATCTTGGTGAATGACAAAGAAGAACGAACTGGTGCGGAGTCATGTGTTCGTAGCTTAAACAACTCCATGTCGAGGGAAGTAATTTTTTAAAACGAGGAACATCCATGATTTCTTCAAACACCATGATGTCGGAAGTGGGAATAGTTTCGAAAATAAATTTTTGGACAACAGGATCGCGAACTTCGCTGTCATTGCGATAGCCGTACATTCTCACATTAAAAGTGGAAATCGTGACTTCACCTGCGAACGCAGAAAGACTAAAAGCAAAAAGTAGAACTAAACTCGTCCTTAACGTTCTCAAAGGCATCATATCCGTGACTCCTCATTTTTATGGCAATAGGAGACCATATGTCTTTTAGATGAGTCAATTCAAAAAAAAAGATGTGAGGGAAAGAAAGAAAAAGCAGTCACAGTTTCTGTCAAAATTGTGACTGCTTTGAATGAATAGTTAAACGTGTGGAACTAATTTCAGAATTTCTTCTGAATCTTCTTTTGCCGCTTCAAGAAATTTTGCCATTAAATCGGCCAGAACCTGTGCTTTTGAACCAATGGTTTCCGGAGTGTATTTATTGCTGAGATACTCAAACACTCCCTGAATGACATCATTTTTGTTATAGTTCGTTCCGATGATCGCCTGGATATCAGAAATAAGTTGCTTGCCATCAGGAGTCGTCAATTCATAAGAATGAATGGCCCTCTGAAGTTTTTGTCGATCTTTTCTTGTGATACCAATACCGCTGCGTTGTGGGCCATCTGGTTTATTATTCGGACTTGGAGCAAACCAACCGCCGAGGTCGCTGTCAGTGACGACTCCGCCAATGACCACTTTCCCTGTTTTCGCGCTGACGACGGAAACACAAGTCACAGCTGCAAGATCGATTTCCCACGGGTGATTTCCTTTTTCAAGATTCACCATCAAGTGTCTGTCTGCCTCTGCAGTATAGACTGTCAAGAAATCAGAAAGAACAGACTGCCCGCCTTCATTCAATTGCGCCCATCCGCTTGTATCGCTGTTTGCAAGCGCCATGATCATCGCACGATAAAAAGGTTTCACATCCACAGTTGAATCGAGATATTTTTTTAAGTCGCGCAGATATTCCGGATCACTTGCATCTGAAGCACCGTGAGCGACCGAAGAAGCAAAACTTCTTCCACTCATGACTTCTTCATGAGGTTTCGTGTAACCAGTTTTATAAAGCACGTGATAGTTGTAATTATTGTCATCAAGTTTTACTTTAACACCCAGACCGCCAGTGAGTGCATAGAGTGTCGCCAGATCAAACGGAGCTGAATTCACTCTCGCCTCTTTGATGGCCACAGACATATCGTTCTTCAAATACCATTGTTTGTCTTCGCGATTGAAATAGGTCAATGAATCAACAGATGAACGAGGTTTAACCTTCTTCAAAGTGTTGTAGACCAACGCGATCTGATCGTCATTTAATCCACCTTCATATTGTTTTGTGTTGCGATTCCACTTGGCGCCTTTATAGCCTGCAAGTGTTTTTCTATCGATTGACGTTTTTTGTGAAAGATAAGCCTCGGCTCCGATGTTGTCGAATCCACCTCCACCGCCGTTGTTACTGTCTCCAAGTTTATCGAGTGCCGGCTTCACTTTCGTTTTCATGAAGTGAGCATAAGTTTTTCCCAGATTTGATTTGAGATCAAATGACGAAGCTGCCGGATAGGCAATGCCAGACTCTTTACTCGCAATAGCACGGGATTCGGATTCATGCGCTGGAACTGAAGAGACTTTCTCCCAGCTCGAACAAGAAACAAGCGATAAAAGCAGAAGTGAGAAAATCAGATTTCTTTTTTTAAGCATTTATTTTTCCCCTAATAATAATGAGAATAAAGAAAAGACTTCTTCATCTTATTACGCTCAGGAAAAATAACAATTATTGGTCGGTCCTTGCCTAGAGATTACCAGAGACCGAGTTTTATGCTCGGTCTCTGGCATGCTTTAGAATTTTTTTACAACACTTCCATCAACTGGATTGAAGTAAACTTCTACTTTTTTCCCGTCTTTATCTGTTCCATAAATTTCATAGCATGTGCCGGGGGTTTTAAATTTTTTAATTTTATAACCATCAGCTTCTGCTTTTTTCTTGAAATCAGCTTCACTCATCCATTTATCTTTCGGTTGATCTGTGCAAGATTTTGCAGCATGAGCTGAACCCGCAAATGAGAAGACAAGAGCAAGAGCAAGTAACGTTTTCATTTTCTACCTCCATAGAATTGCTTTTCATGAGTTTATATTGCGATCATCTCAATGGAAATCCAATGGGCATATGATCTAAATGACTATAATTTCTTAATATAGATCATTTGAAGGATGCACTTTTACTGCTAAAAATTTACCCTAGAAGGACTTTGGAGGTTTTATGAATAAAACAAGTGTTCAGGTATACGATTGGCCAGTGCGATTTTTCCATTGGATTTTTGCAGGGTTATTTGTCAGTGCTTTTTTCATAGCTCAAACTTTTGACGATGATTCTATTCAGTACCCATATCACATGATGCTGGGCTTTACCCTGGCCTTTGTTGTGTTACTTCGCATTGTCTGGGGACTAGTCGGATCAAAATACGCCCGTTTTAGTTCATTTGAACTAAAGCCTGCTGATCTCATCCAGTACATGAAGGATTTAATCAAAAGGCCTGGAAAGATCTTTATTGGCCACAATCCCGCTTCCAGCTGGGCCGCAATTGTTATGATGATATGTTCTCTAGGACTGGCAGTTACAGGCTATCTGATGATTCACGCAGATAAAGAAAATTTTGAAGAAATTCATGAACTTTTTGCCAATTTGTTTTTAGTCTCGGCCATTGCTCACGTGGCGGGAGTTGTCTATCACACCATCAGACATAAAGATCCGATCGGTCTTTCCATGATTCACGGTAAAAAGAATACAGAACAATCAGTCGAAGGAATTAAGAATAATTTTCTTATCATAGGATTAGTCTTTGTGATTCTTTCCGGTGGATTTGGATTACACTTATTTAAGAATTTCGATACAACAACTCAAACTCTTAATGTTTTTGGAAGCTCACATCAACTGGGCAAGATAGAAAAAAAATGAACTCAAAAGAAAGAAAATTTGTTTCGGCCATTTTGTTTGCGATTATTCTCATCACTTTGGCCGACCTCATTTCAGATTATCATGAAGGTTCAACATGGTGGCACTTGCTAGTCGAAGCCCTTGTGGCCCTCAGCTCAGCAGCTGCCATCTTTTACCTGATCAGTGGGTCTTTTACTCTCAAGCACAATCTTGAAGAACAGTTAAAAACCAACGAACGTTTGCAAAAAGAAAACGAAAAATGGAAAGAGAAGTCCAGAAAATTTCTGGAAGGTCTCAGCCTCGCGATCGATCATCAATTGAGCGATTGGAAACTGACTGCTTCTGAAAAAGAGGTCGCCTTTCTTTTACTTAAAGGTTTGAGCTTGAAAGAAATTGCGACGGCCCGAAGCACATCTGAAAAAACAGCACGGGCCCAGTCGATTGCTATCTATGCTAAGGCCGGTGTAAGCGGGCGCTCTGAACTTTCTGCCTTCTTTCTCGAAGATCTGCTCGTACCTCAGCAAAGCTGATTTAACCTGCTGATAACTGAAAATTATCCATTGTATTAATTATATGAATTAGTCTTTTTTTTCTAAAAACTGCTACATTCCCACCAGGTTTTTCACTGGTGGGATCAATGAAAATTTTAATTGCCTCGCTCACTCTTCTTCTTGCTTCAAATGCTTTTGCAGAATTCATCGGTTGTTGGGACACAACAACTCTTGGAATCGTGAAGGAAAATAAAACATGGATTATCGATCGCGGTCCCACTGAGTCACTCTGGCTCACTTCTAAAAAACAAACGACATCTGCCGTTCTCAACTTTGCTGCTCTTTCGCCGGTAAAAGGCTGGACGATTTGTCTTGAAGGGGAAATGAGAAATTCTGAAGTGATGGTCAGTGAAGCACTCATTTGTACGAGTGATGAAACAGTTGGTGTTTGTGACCCGGATTCTAAAATTGCAGACTCGAGATTGTTTTAATGGGTATTGATTTTAATCAAATTAAAGAAGCTGTTCAAAAGCGTGATGAATTTCTCCAGGAGCATCCTGAGCTCGTCCCTTTGCAGGAAGAAATCAACACGGTCCTTAAGAATGCCGGAAATGATAAAAGAAAAAGAAACGTATTGCTTCAGCAGCTCTTGCTGGAATCGTGGTTTCGAATTACTAAAATCTAGTAAGCACACCTAAAAATCTCTCCACTGATTTGCGCCACTCTTGCGTAAATGAATAAGTCTTACATATGTTGTAAGTGCCTTTGTTTTATTGGACACTGATCCTGCGTATATAATTTGAATCATTCTTTTATTAAAGGGGGCTTCATGGAGCAAAAAATCAGAGATCACCATGTGATCACGAAAGAAGAGAAAAGTGTTATCTTCGCTTCTTCTCTTGGAACCGTTTTTGAATGGTATGATTTCTATCTCTATGGATCACTCGCGGCCATTATTTCCAAACAATTTTTTTCTGGTGTGAATGAAACGACAGCATTCATTTTTGCTCTCATGGCCTTTGCTGCAGGATTTGCAGTCAGACCCTTCGGTGCGATTTTCTTTGGTCGCATCGGAGATATGGTTGGACGGAAATACACTTTCCTTGTCACCATTATCTTGATGGGTCTATCGACAGCTGTCGTTGGTATGCTTCCAAACTATCAAACCATCGGGCTCACTGCTCCGGTCATTCTTGTGTGCATGAGACTTCTTCAAGGTCTCGCTCTCGGTGGCGAATATGGTGGTGCTGCCACTTACGTGGCGGAACATTCTCCGATGGGAAAAAGAGGATTATATACTGCCTGGATTCAAACAACCGCGACAGCAGGTTTATTCTTATCTTTAATTGTTATTCTCATCTGTAGAAAACTTACCGGTACTGAATTCGAAATCTGGGGCTGGAGAATTCCTTTTCTTTTATCGCTCGTTCTGCTCGCCATTTCAGTTTACATCCGCACACAGTTAAATGAATCGCCTGTCTTTAAAAAAATGAAAGAAGAAGGAAAACTTGCGAAAGCTCCGATCAACGAAGCTTTCGGTCAGTGGAAAAATTTGAAGATTGTCATCTTCGCTCTTTTTGGTGCTACGGCGGGACAAGCTGTTGTCTGGTATACAGGTCAGTTTTACGCTCTCTTTTTTATGACAAAAATGCTGATGGTAGAAGATGAGACGGCCAATCTCCTCATTGCCGTTGGACTTTTAATTGGGACGCCTTTCTTTTTAATCTTTGGATCACTTTCAGATAAAATTGGACGAAAGAAAATTATTCTCACTGGCTGTATCATTGCGGCCTTGACTTATATTCCACTTTTCAAAGCACTTACGAGATACGCTAATCCGGCCATCTTTGAAGCTCAGAAAAACCATCCAGTACGAGTTGTGGCCGATCAGAAAGAATGTCATTTCCAGTTTGATCCTATTGGAAAAGCGAAATTCATCTCCTCATGTGATATCGCTAAATCGACTCTCGCAAAAAAAGGAATCAGTTATTCAAACGAAGCAGCTCCGGAAGGAACACCTGCGACAATTCAAATTATAGGTCTCGGTTCCGTTGCTTCATATGACGGATCAACACTTGCGGCCGATGAATTCAAAGCAAAGCAAAAAGAATTTGAAGCGACACTCGGCGATCAATTAAAAGCGGCCGGCTATCCGACGAAAGCAGATCCGGGAAATATGAATACTCCTATGGTTATTTTGATTCTTACCATTCTGGTTATCTACGTCACGATGGTTTACGGTCCGATTGCAGCTTATCTTGTCGAAATGTTCCCGACTCGAATTCGTTATACATCGATGTCTCTTCCCTACCATATAGGGAACGGTTGGTTCGGTGGATTCTTGCCGACTGTAGCGTTTGCGATGGTGGCAGCGACCGGCGATATTTACTATGGACTTTGGTATCCCATTGTCGTGGCCATTGGTACGGCGATCATTGGCTTTTTCACGCTACCTGAAACGAAGGACTGGGATCTCGATCATCACGATTAATGTTTAATCGATCATGGCCGGACCTATTTGAAAATGACTGTCTTATGACCGTTTTGTAGAATACGGTGTTCGCTGTGCCACTTGACTGCGCGGGCGAGAACCTGGCTTTCAGTATCCTTGCCAATGCCAGCAAGTTCAAGTGCAGTTTTACTGTGGTCGATGCGGTTTACATCTTGCTCGATTATCGGTCCTTCATCGAGATCAGCGGTTACGTAGTGAGCAGTGGCACCTATGAGTTTTACTCCGCGATCGTGGGCCTGATGATACGGTTTGGCCCCTTTAAAGCTCGGGAGGAAAGAATGGTGAATATTAATCGCGCGCCCTTGAAGTTTATCGCACATCGTATTGGATAAAATCTGCATATAACGGGCAAGAACAATCAGCTCTGCTCCTTCCTGATCGATAATTTCAAGTTGTTTTTGTTCTGACTGTGACTTGATCGTTTCATTCATTGGAATGTAGTGAAAAGGAATATTGTAGCTTGCGGCCAGCTGGTAGAAATCGCGGTGATTAGAAATAATCGCTCTGATATCGAGATTGAGTAGACCACTTTTCCAGCGAAAAAGAAGATCATTCAAGCAATGTCCTTCTCTGCTGACCATAAAGACAGTTTTCATGGGTTGAGAAGCCGTGTGCAGACTCCACTTCATGGAAAACTTTTCACCAAAGAGTTGAAATTCTTTTTTCAATTCTTTGAGTCCCAGCTTCATACTGCGGAATTGAAGACGCATAAAAAAGAGACCAGTGTCCGGATCATTATATTGAGCGGCTTCTTCGATGTTGCCATCTCTTTCCACCAAAAATCCTGAAACGGCATGAACAAGCCCTACTCTGTCAGGACAAGAGAGAGTCAAAACATAACTTGCGTCTACCGGGTTTGATTTCGCCACGTAAAATCTCACTGTGAATTCATTAATAGATTTCAATTTTAATTCACAATTACAAAGCGATCCAATGGATTTTTTTTAGAGCTAAACTCTGCCTTTCCCGATGTTAATGGTCGGACTCAGTGCTGACAGCGTTTGCAATAATGACTGAGGCGGTTTCGTTTTCCGGTTTCTTCTCTCGTCACCGGGCCTCCACAGTTGGGGCAGATTTTTTTTCTCATGATGAGCCAGTTTTTCTTCAACACGAAAACTTTTTTCCATTCATAAAATTGCCAGGTGTAGGCATGAGTCGTTTCGATGAGAGCTTTGAGTTCTTTTTCTGTTAATGATTTAATTTTTCTTTGGGGAAGAAGGCGAAGGATGAAGAGTACTTCATTTTTAATAATGTTCCCTACTCCCGAAAAAATATCCTGGTCCATGAGAACGTCGCAGACCATTTCATTTGGAGTCGCAACGATTTTCTCAAGTGCCTTCTCCGGATCCCAGGAAATATTCATGATGTCGCCCGACCAGTCGTAAATCGTATTCGCATCCTCCGAAAGAAATTTTACTGAACAGGCATAGAAGTAAATAGTTATACCTTTAAACTTGAGCGACAGCCTGATCTGACGATTTTCTTTGGGAGTGTTGATGCTGTAAGATCCCCACAACATAAAATGAATTTTCAGCACGCTCTCTTCAAAAAAGAAAAGCAGGTGTTTCCCCCATGTTCCTATTTCTACCAACTCCTGCCCTTTTAACGTCGCAATGGGCTCCCGGCTGTTGCCTGCTACAGTCATCACTTTCTTTCCGATGGCAGAAATCATTTCTTCGCGCGCAATAAGAATAGAAGGACCTTCTGGCATAAGGAATCTCCTTGCTTATTTATGAGCAAGGCGTGTGCCTGAAAATAGATAGTTTTTTTTAATAAGATAAATGGCGCACCCTGAGAGATTCGAACTCCCGACCAACTGGTTCGAAGCCAGCTACTCTATCCAGCTGAGCTAAGGGTGCACAGGGATTTTTTTGAGATTGATTAAGTATAAAAATTTCAACTCTATTAGACAAGTTGCATTCCGTAATATATTAAAAATTCATGCAAAATCTCACATCTCAAAACATCCCAGGGTACCAGTTGCTCGATAGCGGCTTCGGCAAAAAACTTGAAACGATCGCCGGCATCACCGTCGAACGACCTTCACCTCAAGCAATCTGGGCCCCGAAGCTTTCCGAACAAGAGTGGAAAAAGGCCACATCAGTGTGTATCCGAAAAAATGATGGCGGCGGAACATGGAAACACCGTGGAGATAAAGAACCTCAAAACCTCGTCCTCGATTATCAGGACCTGAAATTTAAATTGAAATTTACTTCTTTTGGCCATTGCGGTGTTTTCTTCGAACAACAAGCTGTCTGGGATACACTCACTGCTGAATCACAAAAACTGTCGACCGAACTTGGTCGTCCTCTTAAATTTTTAAATCTTTTTGGCTACACTGGATGCGCTTCACTGGCCGTGGCAAAAACTGGAGCTGAAGTTTTTCACGTTGATTCTTCTAAAGGTGTTCTCACCTGGGGAAGAGAAAACGCAGATCTTTCAAAACTCGATCAGAAAAAATTAAAATTCGTTCAGGAAGATGTGCGCGCTTTCATTAAGCACTCTCTTCGCAAAGGATTCAAATACGACGGAATTCTCGCTGATCCGCCGAGCTGGGGTCACGGGGCCAATAAAGAAGTCTGGGAATTTGAGCAGATGATTCATGAACTCATCATGGATTGCTTCAATGTTCTCACGCGCGAAAAAAGTTTTTTCTTTCTCTCGTCTCACACTCACGGAGTGCAGTCAGAAGCTCTTCGCAACTTAATGAACGACCACAAATCCAGAAAAGATATTGTCGTCGGCGAATTAGGCGTGAAGCACTCCCTTCCCAAAGATGAGCGCATTTTGCCTGCAGGTATTTACGCCTTCGCGAAAAATATTATTTAAAAAAATTACTTAAGAAAGCCAGTTTCCTTCATGAGCTTATAAGCTTTCGGACTGTTTGGTCCCTGCGATTTGGGATAACCTTTCATCCAGATGGCACTCATCAAATCATCCATCTGCTTGGTGACAGTGTCCATTACATATTTATCATTCTCTTTGGCATTCTCTTTTCTCGCGAGCATTTCTTTTAAAACGGATTTATTTTTTTCCAGAAAAGCCATGGCCTTGGACTCATCCTGCTCGTAATAAAGAGCAATGTGCGCTTCGGCCACGACCTTGGCATAGCGGGAAGCTTTTTTATTGTGATCAAAATAATCTTTGTCCAGGCTGCGCTCTAAAAAAGCCTCTTCTTCCGGAGTGCGGTCTGGGAATTTCTCTTTTAAGATTTTGGCGATTTCAACACCGACCGGTGAAAAAGTTCCCGCGGCCGCATCGGCGTAAGCAAAGAGACCGAAGCGGCTGTTGGGATTGACTTGTTGAAAAGCGATGACAGCTTTCGCTGCTCTTTCATCTTTATAAGATGCTTTCGACCACGCAATCATATCCGTTAAATATTTTTCGTCTTTGTTGCTTGTGTAAACACCGGAACAGATTTTACAGGCAAGATCAACTTCTTCTTTTTTATCATTGGCCGCAGGAAGACAACACGTCTCGCACGTGTAAGGATATTCAATGCTCGCTTCATTGTGTTTGATGCCCAGGTTGTGAAGCTGTTCATGAAAAAGCGTTTTTACCAATTCATTCTTTTCTTCCTTGCTCGCTTTTCTTTTATCTTTGGGATCATCCGGACTAATGGATACAAATGGATGTCGGACGCGCGGATCTTTCAGCGAATCACCAGGTGATGTGGAAGCATGACCAGCAGTCCCTTTCCAATCGTAATTTTTTTCACCGCAAACAATATTAATGCCCGTCGATTGCAAAAGAGCGAGAAGCCCTACCATATTTTTCTTAGCGCCATTCGGAGCAGAAGGATCTATCGCCTCATTGTCTTTCGCCAGTTTTTCAAGACAGCTGAATCCTTTTTTCGCGGTCTCATTCATCATCGCTGTGAACTCCTGAGCTCCCCAGTTATCAAGACAGGATTGATGAATGCGGTAACCGTATTCAGTCACAATGAAGCCGTCATTCAGCTGCGATTGCGCTTTGTTCACCGTTTTTAAAAGATCTTCAACTAAAGGTTCTTTGGGAATCGCATTTTCACAGGGAGTCGATTGATCTTTCTTCTGCACAAGTTCAGTGACATTGGTCCAGATTTTATCAAATGTTCCGTTGAATTTAGTATCTGATTCAAAAGTTGTGACGAGTTGATTGCGCGAAGGAATTTTATAGACAGACTCAATATAATCCACTTTTCCGTCGCCATTAGTATCGCGCTTAGTGACTTCGACTGGTTTTTTATCAGATGAAAATTCCGAGTAAGTAATCCATTCATTGATTTTGCCGGAATACTTTGTGTCACTCTCCTGCGAAATCATCATGTCATCATGAAACACTTGAAAGGTGTCGGCCTTGCCATCCTGGTTCATATCAACTGAAAGTTTTTTGTCTCCGTTTGGAAGCTTTTCCGTTTTCAGAATGATCTTCTTTCCAGCAAAGGCATTGGATGTCACCGCTAAGGCGATTAACAATATGAAATGTTTATTCATGTAATAACCCTCTCACGCATCAGTATAATCGCAACGACCAGTGCCCCCAAGGCGGAAAAAAGAAAAACGGCCGGAGCGCCGTAAGCCATCCAAATTGCGCCAGCAATAAAGCTCGCCAGCATTGCAGCGATACTTTGGGTTGTCGACTGAAAGCCAAGCGCCGTGGCCATATCCACTTTTTCACAAAGATTGCTGATCCACGCTTTGGTAATCCCCTCCGTACAGGCCGCAAACAAACCGTAGAAAGCAAACAACAAATAAAAGATCCATGGTGTTTTATTGAAGGCCATCCCCGCATACGTGACGATGAAGAAAAACAATCCGAGCATGAATATTTTTTTCTTACCGACAGAATCAGAAAGAATTCCCATTCGGTACGAGCTCATCGCATAGATCAAATTATAAAAAACATAGAGCGAAATCATCTTCACATCTGAAAGCCCGCTCTCTTTTGCTTTCAACAACAAAAACATGTCAGATGAATTCATCAAGGTGAAAAGAAGAATGACACTGATAATGCGTTTGTATTCAGGTGAAGCAATTTTCCAATACGTGAGAGAATTCCAGAGAGGATTTCCTTTCTCAATTTTTTTCTCGACCGGTTTCTCTTTGACAAACGCAAGAGTGACGACAACGAAGAAGGCTGGAATCAAAGCATAAGCAAACAGCTTGTGATATTCACCCGGATAGTAGTTAAGAAAAACCAAAGCGAGAATGGGTCCGACAAAAGCGCCCAGCGTGTCGAGTGAGCGGTGAAAACCAAAGACAGCCCCTTTCGTTTCTGGAGTTGCTTCAGCGGACAACATAGCATCGCGGGAAGCTGTTCTGACTCCTTTGCCGAGTCTGTCCGCTGAGCGTGTAAAGAGAACCCACGCCGGATTGACGAACAAACCGATCGCTGATTTGGAAAAACTGGATAGCACATACCCTGCCCAGACAAACGGCATCCTCCGGCCGCTGACATCGGATAGTTTACCAAAGTAGGTTTTGGAAATTCCCGAGATGGCATCAGCTATTCCTTCCAGCACTCCGATGTAAAGTGCTCCCATTCCAATACTTTTTAAATAGAGAGGCATGATCGGATATAAGAGTTCGCTGGAGATGTCTCCAAAGAAACTGATGATAGATAAAAGCAGAACCGTGCGGGTGATTATTTTCGTTTTCAGGAGGTTACCTCATTGGTCTTGAATAAAAAGGTTATAATTTTTTCCCGCTTTTGTACAAGGATCCCGTTGATTTGCTATAAGCTTCACATGCGTTTTAAACTGCTTTGCCTGACTTTATTCATGTCTTCTCATGCCTTTGCCTGTACAGAGGTCATGAAGCCTTATGAAATAGAATGCAAGGCCCAGGATCGTTGGAATGCTCTGTCGAAGGATTTCTCATCCAAAGAAATCAATCTCAGCAACATAAAAGGGTTTGCGATCCCCAGAGTGCTGGGAAAAAATAATTACTTTCAATCTAAAAATGAATTCCTCACGAAACCTGAAGTCTCACTTCTCGGAAATAAAGACTGGATGGCTTCAAAAAGAGGTAAAGACTTTTTCAAGGAATACAATCCCGTCTTTCTGGAATTAAGTGACATTCAAAAACTTCACAAAACAATGTATGCCGAAAATATTGATGCAGGAAAAATCAGAATTTTTTTCGGACAAACGAATCCCAGACAAGAAATTAAATGCTCCGACAAACTGATCAATGATGATGGAGCATCGTTATTTGAAAACTACGATTTGAAAAGCTATGAAGGATATCCTTTAATCGCCGTTGAAAATCTTTCTGTCTGCGATGATAAGAAATCTTATTCCGCCACGATTGTCTTTTATAAAGGCGCGAGTATGAAGACTGAACTTAAAAGATGGCTTGTGGATTACAATGATATCTTAAACAGATTTGCCAACGGGAACGCCAATATTGAGACGACTCCTTTTAATTATCTGGCCGACATGAAGAGATGGTTTTTAGCGATACATCCATTTACATATGGTAACGAAACGCTTGCCAATGCTTTGATCGACTATGCAACCACCAAATTAGAATTGCCACCCCTGGCCTTAAGCCGTAATTCTTTTTTAATCAATACAGAGGCTAATAGATCTGCAACCTTAAAATCAACTCAAGAAAGCCTGACGTTTCTTGAAAACTGTCTATTCGATGTTAAGCTCAATTCAGTAGCTCCAGAATGTACTTCGCTATAAAAATCATTTTTACTTTGTGATAAATGTCATTTCTCTCATCCTTAAATAAATCATAAGTTCTATTGATCTTCTTCAGAAATCAAAAGATTAAACCGAGAATATTTGAAAGAATTTTTTTGAGGAATTTTTATGAAATTTGAAAACCTAAGTTTGAAGAAAAAAATTATCTTCACTTTCGCTGCCTTGATCATGATGTTTATTTTTGTTCAGGCTTATCTTCTATATTCCCAAAATAAACTGGGCTCTCTTCAGGACGCTGGAGCAGTACGCTTCCATAATGCAGAAGAAATTTCACATCTAGTTTCAGAAGTCGCTGAGGTTTACGCTGTTTCAGCTGATGCCGTGATCAATCACAATCTTGCTGAAACCAAAAAAGATCTTGAAGAGATTAAGAAGAATAAAGAAAAAGCAATTGAAGCCATTTCTAAAATGGCAGACACTGCTGAAGAAAAAAAATTAGCTGACGAGTTCAAGGTTAAATACAATGCCTATGTCGAAACGATAGAGAAAGAAATGCTTCCCGAGCTTGAGCAATTCGACGGAATTTCTCCTAAGATAAGATCACTTGACGAAAAAATCGACCATCTTCGCGATGAAACGCTTGCTCCTTTAAAAACTTATTTAAAATCACTTGAAAATGAATCAGCGAAATCAGATGAAGAATTTGATCAGACATTTCATGCAGGAATCACTTATTCAGTCATCGCCTCGGCCGTTGCGACAACTTTGGCCCTGTTCTTTGCTTTTTTCCTTGCCAACAATATTGGAAAAATTCTCGCCTCTATAAAAGAAGAAATGACCAGGGCCTATCAGACGATTGCTAACAATGCTCAAAGAGTTGCTGACGCCGCTTCAAATCTTTCTGAAGCTACAACGGAACAAGCCTCTGCGATTCAGGAAACCTCTGCTTCTATGGAAGAGATGACCTCGATGATAAAAAAGACGGCCGATTCTGCCAGCGAATCTACAAGGCTTTCAAAAACTAGTTCAAATAACGTTATTAAAGGTCGCGAGACATCTGAAGATCTGATGAAGTCAGTTCATGAAATTGAACAAAACAATCAGCAAATTCTTGCAGAAGTTGAAAGAGGAAACGTGCGCATTGGCGAAATTGTGAACCTCATCAATGAAATTGGAAATAAAACAAAAGTTATCAACGATATCGTTTTTCAGACGAAGCTTCTTTCATTCAATGCTTCTGTTGAGGCGGCACGCGCCGGAGAACAGGGAAAAGGATTTGCTGTTGTTGCTGAAGAAGTTGGAAACCTGGCCCAGATGAGTGGTAAGGCAGCAATGGAAATTTCAGAAATGCTCGACGATTCAACCAAAAAAGTAAAATCTGTTATTGATGAAACTCAAAAAAGCGTAAGCGACATTCTGACAAAAGGAAATAATGTTGTTCGCCAGGGTCTCGATGTGGCGGGCAGTACGGCAGAAATTTTGAAAGTGATCGACGGTGACGTTAAAAGTGTTGATGCCAACATTATGGAAATCTCGGTTGCCAGTGATGAGCAGGCGCGAGGTGCTGAGCAAGTGGCACAGGCGCTTCATCAGCTGGATCAGACAACGCAAATGAACTCAACTCTCTCGCAACAACTTTTCGAGTACTCAAAAGGCTTAACGACCCAGACAGACGCATTGAAATCAGCTGTAGTCTCTCTGGAAAAAATTGTTGAAGGCGCTTAGAAACCCTAAAGAATTTCCTGCTATGTTTTTGATAGCGACATGGCCGTCTAAACTTTAGACAGTGAGACGGCCACAACCCACCATATTTCAATAAGTCTAAAAAGGCATCGTAATTGCTTTCAAGAGAGCAAACTCTTTTTGGAGCTCACATGAAATCGGGATTACTTATTCTGTTTATTCTTTCTTCCTTTATTTTGCCCCAATCCTCTTTTGCAGCAACGGTAAGAAAAAGAATCCTTATTTCAGTGGGAGACATCCTCGACAATAAATCTGTCAGCTGGAAAAAGCAGACTTGCGAACAACTCTACACTCTTTCCAATCAAATTGTGCAAGAAGGAGTCGATGTCGTTTGCCGCAATTTTGATACAGATGTTTTTTACTATAAAGAACTCGACCAGGTCCGTAATCAATTTGACTACCACATGCGACTTACCCGCAATAGAGATTTAACTGTTTCTATGGATGTCACAAAACTTCACCGCAGACACGAAACTGATTTTACGACATTGGGCTGGACATTCAGAAACGGTGAAAAATCAAAAATCTCAAAAGAAGAGGCCCTTACAAAAGCCGCGGGAAACTTTTTCTTCTACGCGGCCAACGAAAGCGCTTTTAAAGCCGGCCTTCTTGTGAACGGTGTTCAGGAATCTGAAGAAATTGAATACGATCAGAAGAATGGCGTCTTTCTGGATAAACTCACAAAAGAACCCCTTTCCATCAATCGCGCTTACAAACGTTTTGAAAACGAAAGTGAAAGAAAGAAAAATTATCTACGCACGGGTGTAGAAATTGGTGTTCTTCTCTCGAGTGCGATGGCCATTTACTATAAGAATCTCGTTTTTAATCAGGTCGATTTTGACTACGGTTTTACTGAGGGTATTGAGAAAAAACTAAAAGGTGAAGCTATTCGCTTTGATGACAACGATAAGAATTCTAATTACGGCCACGTTTATGCCGGAGTCATGTACTATCAGATGGCGCGTTCGAATGGTTTTAATTCACTTGAATCTTTTTTAATTTCCTTTGCTTCTTCAACGGCTTGGGAATTCATGGAATACCACGAAGTTCTTTCAATTAATGATCAGATCCTCACTCCTGTTGGCGGCTACGTCATCGGTGAAGCGACTTATCAGATTTCCTGCGCGCTATTGCAGAAAAATCAAATTGCAGCAAAGGCACTCGGCTACACAATCAATCCTGGTCTTTCAACAAACCATGCAATCGATAAAATAAAAAACGGAGATAAGTTTGCGTCTCAACCTGATTGTAAAAAGCCCCGCTGGTCAGACATTTCAGTTTTCATAGGTTTGGATAAAGGTCAAAAGCCTTACAACCCGGGAAAAGAAAATAACAGTGCTGTTTATGGAATGGATGCGACAGTCGTCAACATAGAAGACTATCAAAAAGAAGGAAAAAGTACCAAGCTCGTTACTGATACGGCCATGACTAAAATGCTCGTTGAATTAAATGGCAATGAAGGCGTCACTGATATGCGAGTCATCGCTCAGGTCGTAGCGGCCGCGTATCATCAAAAAGATCTTGGCAGAGATGCTAAAGGTCAGCTTCGCGGCTATGATATCATTTTAGGCGTCGGTGCAGGGACAGCATGGAATGACCGCGGAACGGGTTACAAGACTCCAAACGAAGATTTCTACGGAACAATTGATGTACTGGGTGCAAGTGCTCATGCAAACATCCACTATAAAGGATTTAACATCAAAGCAGACTTCGCTTTCTATGGCGACTTCACTATGGTTAAGTCTTATTCTCTTTCGAAATATACGGCCGCCAATCCAAATGCTCTCGACGGACAGGCCACCACAATTCAGGATAAAGGTTATTACTGGGGAATGGGGACCACGACTCTCGCAGGAATTTCAATTGCCCGTGGAAGATTTGAAGTAGGTACGAACGCTCAGATATCTTCGACAAAATCTATTAACGGTCATCACAGACTTGAAGAAGAAATCACCTCAAGCGATCGATTTGCTGATGCACTCGTCTCGAAAAAAATTTACGTGCGCTTCAATCTGACTAAAAATCTTGCCGTACAGCTTGCAAGAGAAAGTTTTGAGCGAAGTGGAAGCATCAATGGCTCGTATGAAACCAAAGGTGTAGAGACAAGAACTTCAGGAACGTTGCTTTATAAATTCTAAAAACAAAAAGGCCCTCTTTCGAGGGCCCTTTATTTTAAATTGAATCTTCTGTTGCTAAATTTTCTGCATGCTCTTCATCAACATGAAACGGCGTCTCGGCCATATCCACTCTATGACGGCATTTTGGACACTCGAGTTGCTTGCCATTTTTCTTTGTAAACTTCTCGCCCATAACTGCGTATCCACATTTAGGACAAGCAAATGGATAAGGCTTGGTCCACATTGCGTTTGAACAAGCCGGGTAGTTCGAACAACCATAAAAGAATTTACCGTAGCGCGATTTCTTTTCAGCAAACTTCCCTACTTTACACTCAGGACATTGAACATCAAGTGTGAATGGAAGTGTTGTTGCGCAAGTCGGATAATCTTCACAAGCAAGGAACTTTCCGTATTTCCCTTTTTTAATCTGCATGCGCTTGCCGCAAGTTGGACAAGGGTCATTGGCAAAAACTTTTTCAAGAATAAGGTATGTGCCATCGAGATTCTTTTTGAAATCTTCTGTTGAATTACAATCAGGATAATTTGAACAAGCAAAGAACTGACCGTTCTTCCCCCACTTAATCTGGTATTCACCGTCAGCACATTTGCGACAGTGAACTCCGGTAGGAATCGCTTGCTTCTTCAGGTTCTTCATTTCCTCTTTCGCTTTTTCAAGCGTGAGTTCAAACCCTTTCCAGAATTCTCTTAAAACTTTTTTCCAGTTTACGTCACCTTCTTCGATTTTATCGAGAAGCTCTTCAACTTTCGCTGTAAATTCGATATCCATGACATCAGGAAAACTCTCCACAAGCATTTTGCAGACAACAGTTCCAAGTTCAGTCGGGATAAATCTATTTTCAGTTTTTTCAACGTAACCGCGATCCTGAATATTTGAAATGATTGCAGCATAAGTCGATGGACGACCGATCCCGTCTTCTTCAAGACGCTTAACTAAACTCGCTTCCGAAAATCTTGGCGGCGGAGACGTCCAGTGCTCTTCCATATCGATCGCTTTCTTCGGTGTGAATGTTTCACCTTCAGAAATATCCGGAAGAACGCCTGATTTTGGTTCATCTGACTCTTCAGAGTCTTCTTCTTTTCTACTTTGTTTTTCAGCGGCCGATTCAAGGTAAACAGTTCTGAAACCCGGGAACTTAATGATCGATCCGTTAGACTTAAAAAAGTGACCGTTTGATTCAAACGTCACCGTTGTCTGATCGATTACCGCTGGAGACATCTGAGAGGAAATAAATTTATTCCAGATCAATTCGTAAAGTTTCTGTTGATCAGGATCAAGATCGCCTCTGACTTCATCAGGAGTGAATTCAAGGTTAGTCGGACGGATGGCCTCGTGGGCATCCTGAACCTTGCTCGTTCCCTTTTTCTTGTAGACGATTTCTTCTGCGGAAAGGAAATCTTTCCCGTATTTTTTCTTGATGAATTCGCGGACGGATTTCATCGCTTCCGGCTCAGTTCTCACCGAGTCCGTTCTCATATACGTAATCAAACCCTGCATGCCGTGATCGCGGAGGTTCACCCCTTCGTACAACATCTGAGCAATCATCATCGTTTTCTTCGCAGTAAAGCCAAGCTTGTTGGCCGCTTCCTGCTGAAGTTTAGAAGTTGTAAACGGCGCCGTCGGATTTTGTCTTCTTTCTTTCTTTTGTACGACAATCGCTTTGAGCGATTTGCCTTTAATATCAGAAAGAACTTTTCTCGAAAGCTTCTCGCCTTCGTTACCGTCCAGGTCAGTTTTTTTATTTTGTTCTTCACCGTAGTAGCGAACTTCAAAAGAAATACCTTTCTTTTCAAGTTCTCCCTGCATTGAAAACCATTTTTCCGGAACAAACGCTTTAATTTCGTCTTCGCGGTCAACAATAACTCTTAAAGCTACAGACTGAACACGTCCCGCAGAAATTCCGCGTTGAACTTTATCCCAGAGAATAGGGGAAATTTTATAACCCACAAGACGATCGAGAACGCGTCTTGTTTTTTGCGAATCATACATCGGCTGATTGAGTTCAGTTGGATGGTCGATCGCATTTTTTACCGCAGTTTTTGTAACGGCGTTAAAGACTACGCGATGGATTTTTTTCTTTTTTCCGATTTCTTCTGCAAGATGGAAAGCGATCGCCTCTCCTTCGCGGTCCATATCGGGCGCGAGGTAAATCTGATTGGCGCCTTTTGCGAGTTCCTGAATGCGCTCAATTTTATCTTTCTTTCCGGTAATCGGAACAAGATCCAAAGCGAAGTCATCCTTGATGTCGACACCAAGCTTTGATTTCGGAAGATCTTTGATGTGACCATTTGAGGCCACTACCTGATAACCTCTCCCGAGATATTTCTTAATTGTTTTTGCTTTTGATGGAGACTCAACGACAACCAGATCGTAATCACCTGTGTTGCTTGAAACCACCACTTCGTCTGTATCAACTTTCGCCGCTGATTTTTTAGTCACCGCTTTTGCTGATTTGGTAGCCGGTTTCTTTTTTGCCGCCGGAGCTGCTTTTGATGCAACTGGCTTTTTTGCGGCCGTTTTCTTAGCTACTGCTTTAGCGCACATATGATTTACCCTGAGTCATTATAATTGTTTTTTTAGAAATTACTTTTTGGGACCAGTATTCAACAACTCGTCTACTTCTTCAAGGTCAAATTCAGTCAGACCGTAAGGATTTTCTTTGTTGTTGATATCTTCATCCAGGTATTTTCTTCCAATGTCTTTTTCAATCTCATTGATCGATTCAAAAGCATTTGGATCTGGTTGTTTTGCTTTTTTCTCATGTTCTTCAAGATTAGACTGCTCGAGGAACTTATCTTCATCAACTTTGCTTTCATTGAGAGATTTTTCCGAGTCTTTAATCTCACCTTCCAGACGGTCAAGTTCTTTGACATCGCGTTCAGAGTCTTTGATCACTGATTTATCGCGCTCTTGACGTTCTAATTCTTCAAGCTCGTCTTCAGTTAACTGAATCTTATCTGCTTTGTTGAGAATGTCTTGACTTACATCATCAAGATTCAACTCGACATCCAGTTCATCCAGAGCTTTTCCTTCAACCTTTTTAACATCTTTCAGTTTGTCTTTGCTCTTCAAACGCAACGCACGCGCAGCTTCTTCCTGAGTTTTGGTGATCGAAATACTTCCCAAATTGATTTCATTTGAAGATGCCGTGACAAGAGCAGTGGCAAAATTATCAGTAATATTGATTACAGTTAACTCACCAACTTTGTATGTCGGGCTCGGAGTAATTTTTCTCTGCGTTCCACGATCGACGAATGAATAAACTTCAAACAAGTTCCCGAGTTCAACACCATCCGCGCGTCCACGATCGAGATAAACAACATCGCCGTAAGCAATGCCGGTAAGCGATTCGCGGTAACTTCCAATAATCGCTGCTTCTACACTTCTTTTGCTGTAGGTGCGGGCAATTTTGCCAATTCTTGGCGTATAAACAGTAATGCGGTCTTTTCTTTGAACGATTCCCGATTGATCGACAATAATACATTCCCAGACATCATCAATTTTCTTGATGGCCTTAATTTGGGCCGTTGTCGTGTAAACAAACCCGGAGCGATCAGAAATAATATGTTTTACTTCTCCGCCTGCTGTATAAACAGAGAACAAGTCTCCTGGTTTTACCTTTGCCGCTTTGTCGAAGTTTACATAAATAGTGTCATGCTTATGAATGAAAACTGATTCTTTAGGCGTTGCTTTAATTTCACCAAGGTCCTGCAACACGTTCGTAGTGACGAATGTGTTGAGAAAGAATCCTTCCTTGTAATTAAAAACAATTTTTGAACTTTTATCAAAGCCGCTTTCATCATATTGTTCGCCCGGTTCTTTGATGACAATTTCACTGACCGGAGGATCATATTTTTCGTATTCTGTATTTTTTTGCTGTTTTTCAAGACGTTCAAGATCTTCATAAGTCTCTTCCGAGGCAAATTGGAAATAAACACCCTGATCTATAAGTTTCTTTCTTTCCTGCAACCAGCTTGGACGATCTTTTTCAGCTACGCTTGTATAAGCGCCGCCTCCACCTTTAGACGGAATATACTCATCATCGACGAACTCACCCACTTGTACATTCGGCAGAGTATCAGCTGTCCCTGTATCAAATGACAGGATAGTTCCTGGTTCAATTTCGTGCGGATTGGTAATTTGCGGATTGAGGGCCCAGATTTTGGAATAATAAAAACCAGAACCAAAAAGTTTCTGGGCAATCTTCCAGAGGTAATCCCCACTTTGTACTTCGTATTTTTCCAGCTTCGCTTTGACTGAAATATCATCCCATTCTTTCGGTGTAATTTTCTTTCCAATCAGCTTGGCAATTTCAAGCAGATTTTTTTCTTCATTACCGGCATCGAAAGTCATACTTTTATCAGCTATGATTTCTGCTTTCTCATCACCTTTAGTTTCAACATTCTGACCAGCAGGACTCTGAGCATTTAAAGGGCCTTTCTTCTCTTCTTTAGAATCTTTTGCTTTTTCTTTATCTTTATCAAAGACAACTTCCCCAATATCTTCTTTCAGAGATTGAAGATCATCCTGCTCTTCGAGAGTGGACATTTTCACTTCACTGCCATTGGCCTTATCAGCAGGAACGTCACCAGATTTTTTTAGTGACTCATAGACGTTAACTTCTTCCAGATCAGAAGACACTGAATCCTGCGCGTGCAGACGCGTAGTCAGAAGGCAGGCAAGAATGACAATCAGTAGTTGCTTATTCAATTATGTCGCCTCAAAAAAATCGTGGAGAAGTGAATAATACTTCGCCTGCTTTTCCGGTTGTTTCAGCTTTTCGCTGCAAGCAACGAGTTTACCGAGGGCCTTTAGTACATAGCCCGAAAATGCATATTTTTTTACGACCTCTTCATACACTTGTGATGCGAGATCGAATTCTCCCTGATTAAATAAAAGATCTCCGAGCATAATTTTTGCTCTTACGACAATTTGTTTTTCTTTCGAGTTTTCCAGTTCTTTAAGAAGCGTCAACGCCGCCTCAAATTTATTTACTTTAACTAGTTCTTGAACTTCACGCAGTCTGGAAATCTGATCATCAATATCATCAGTCATATTGATGTGCTCAACACCCATGCTTGTCGGAATGGCAGGGCCGGCCGTTTTATCGTGTTTTGCCTCAGGCTTTAAAGCATCGACACTTTCAACATTGGCCGTATCTGGAATAGCTTTATCAATTGTGTTGACCAGATCAGAAGGGTCCAGATTAGTCGTGGTTGCGGTTTCAGGTTTAGCCTGGGCCTCTCCCTTCTTCTCCTCAACGATCGCTACCGGAGCTGCGGGTGTTTCAGTTTTCGCAAGTTGTTTAGATTGATTTAAAAGTTCCTGATATTTTCGCGCGAGTTCATCGTATTGCTCTTTTGGAACCATTGCAGATGGAGCAGCGCTTTCGCCTTGAATTGAATCAACTGTTTGACCATGACGTGAAAGAAGTGATGAACAAGAAGTGGAAATTAATGCAGTAGCGATAATACACAAGGCCGGCGAGACTATGCTTGCAAAATTCCTTTTCACTTTTTGTCCTCCATGACTTGTAAATGTGAAAGCGATAACTTAACTTTTATTCTAAATGACTTCGTAAACAAGTCAACGGCATATAAGGAAACAAATGGCCAATCATTCAGATCAACTTTTCCACTACGTCATTCGTCTAAATAAAGAAGACTCAGCTTTTTTTTATTTTCAACTCGAAGCAAACGATGGCCTATGTTTCTACTCAACTTTACCCTACGAACATCATGCTCAGCATAGAGACATTGACCTTAAAGGCGACATACTTTTAAAAGGTGAAGTCAAAGCGATGATCGACTATTGTTCACAAAAGTTTCCCATTGAGATCTTAGTTGATGAATTAATTCCAGACCAATTGAGTGCAATATGAAAAAAATTTTAATTGTATCAGCTTTAATTCTTTCTCTGGTCGGCTGCTCATCCATGGGAGTGAAAGAACCCAGCGATGCAGAAATCAATGCTGAAGCAGCAAAGGCCTATCAGGAAGTAAAATCCAAATCTAAACTTTCCACGAACAAAGACTGGAACGACATGGTTCAAAGAGTGGCCAACAGGATAGCTTCTGCTTCCGGTGAAAAGTTTAATTGGGAATATGTCGTTATTGAAAGTCCTGAGGTCAACGCCTGGTGTATGCCTGGTGGGAAAATTGCCGTTTATACCGGAATCATGCCTATCTTAAAAACAGAAGCGGCCCTGGCCGCTGTTCTTGGTCACGAGGTTGCACACGCAACTCTTCGCCATGGTAAACAAAGATATGCTCGTGCGATGAGAGAAAATCTTATCGGACTTGTGGCCGGTGTAGCAGTAGCGGCCGGTGGACAATTTTTGTGTAAAACAGAAACGTGTAAAACTCTCGCTCAGGTCGGTGGTGTCGCGGCCGGTTTCGCACTCACTTTCTTTGACAGAAAGTATTCACGCGGTGATGAAACATCAGCAGACAAAGAAGGACAAATCTACATGGCCAAAGCTGGCTATGATCCGGCCGAAGCTCCTCGCCTCTGGGATCGCATGAGTGTCGCAAACGGCGGTAAAGGTCCACCTGAATTTATGTCAACTCACCCGAGTGACGCCAATAGAAAGGCCAATCTCAATGCCTGGATGCCTGAAGCGGAAAGAGTTTATGCCAGTGCTCCTAAAAAATATGGACTCGGTGAACCAATTAAATAAAACAAAAAAGGCTCCTTTCGGAGCCTTTTTTTATTTCTTTTTCTTCTCAGCTTTTTTGTCAGCTTTCGCCTTTTTCACCGGTGCATCCGGATAAGTGAGATTCACGACAATCGGAAAGTGATCGGAAAACCCCATCGCTTCTTTTGAAGAGGCTTCTGTTTCAAAGCGCTTTGGTGCAATGACAATTTTAATATTTTTTTCTTCGCCGTCGTATGTTTTTTTCTTCAATTCATGTGTCATGAATTTAGGTGCATAAATCTGGAAAGAAGCTACATCGACATCCAGATCCTTACCATCAAGCAATTCTGCATTGGCAAAAAAGTGGTCGAGCGAATTCCATTGGTCCTTTGGAGCAAAATAATATGTTCCCGGTTGCTTCTCTTTCTTTGATTTTTCATCAACATTCTTTGCTGCCAGAAAACTTTGTTCAAGATCAGCAAAAAGATTGTCTTTGTAGAGAACAGTTTTAAATGGATGCGGATCATTGTCATCAATTGTATTGAAGTCTCCCATGGCAATCACTGACATTTTAGGATTTGCTTTCAACAATTCTTTTGTTCTGTTAGCGAGAATATCAGCGGCCTTCACTCTCCATGAGTCAGGATTGGCAAGCGATGGCCAGTGGTTCACAAAAACTGTCAGCGGATATTTATTATCAATCAAAAATTCCACTTCAAGAATATTGCGAGTCGGATAATCAACAGGCACTAAATGTTCTGCTCTGGAAACTTTCTTCAGGTCTTTTCCAGCTTTATCTGCTTTATAAAGAAGAGCAACGTCTATTCCTCTTTCGTCAGGACTTTCTGTGATTTCAAAATTATCGTAGCCAAGTTTCTTCGCAAGACGTTCTACAACATCTGCATTTTCAACTTCAACTAAGGCCAGAAAATCAGGCAAGGTCCGATCTTTAGTCACAACGTCGACAATATTGGAAAGTTTCATCTCAACTTTTGAATCCGTCCAGTCCGAATCAAAACATTCTTTTTTATGATGACGGTTTTTTTCCTGACGGCAGGCTTCTTTCTTTCCCGGAGCTTCCTTCGGGAGAAAAGTCCAATCTTTCTTCTCTTTACCGTTCACTACATCGTGTTTGGCATCGAAAAGGTTTTCCACATTGTAAGACATCACCTGCAGAGTCTTCGCCTCGGCATTGATAAATAAACAGAGAAATAAAAGCGCAATCATTTTCATCATCGTTTCCTTAGACAAGATTTTCTTTGATATAGTTTATGACATCGTCATGATGAGTTTTGGTTTTCACATCATCCATGACATAGACGAGTTTTCCATTTGCATCGATTATAAAAGTTGTTCTGAGAATGCCCATGAATTCTCTTCCCATAAATTTCTTAAGTCCCCACACACCATACTTTTCTGCTACCGCGTGGTCAGGGTCAGAGAGTAAATCAAAATTTAGTTTTTCTTTTTCGATAAATTTTTGAAGTTTTTTAGGTTCATCCGGGCTCAGACCAAGAACAACGGTGTTGAGCTTGGCGAATTCTTTTTTTGAATCGCGGATACCACAAGCTTGTGTAGTACAACCCGGAGTCATGGCTTTCGGGTAAAAATAAAGAACTACGTTTTTTCCGCGAAGAGATTTAAGATCTATTTTTTCTTCGTTTTGATTTAAAAGTGAAAAAGCAGGAGCAAGATTACCTGTTTTGGGAAAAGCCATAATGAATCCTCACCATTTGTTGCGCCATTCACGCAAAGTTAAAAAAACTTTTTTGTCGTCGGCGTCTTCAATATTTAATTTCTTCTTTATCGTAGGCCGGTTTAAACGCAGGAACGTATTAATCTCGCGTTCAATCTTCATTGTATTAATATAAAAAATTTCATCGAGATTTTGATTGTGAATCTTTTTTAAAAATTCATCTGCTTTTTTATTATCTGGCTCACAATGAAGTGTGAATTCCAGATTGCGTTTCAAATATTCATGGCCGGGATAAATTAAAAGTTCATCTGGCCACTTCGAAAAAAGCTGTGAAATTGTTTCATAAAGAACAGGAGCGCTTCCGCCATTATAGCAATTCCCTACGCCTGCATTGAAAAAACAATCGCCCGTAAAAAGGGCGTAAGGGACATTTGTATTTTTCAGTAAAAAACACATATGGCTCATCGTATGGCCCGGAGCAAAGACGGCTTCCAGAATCCATTCTGCGCATTGATGAATCACATCACCATGACCGAGGCTTTTAGTTTTACCTGGAACAGTGGCTTCATTATGCGCCATCACAGCACAATCAAATTCCCTGGTCAGAACTTCATTGCCCGACCAATGGTCGCAGTGATCGTGAGTATTGAGAATCGCGAGTAAGGCTTCGCCTTTTAGGGCGGAAAGGACTTCTCCTCCTCCAAAAGGATCGATACAGTATATTGCGCCATCATCAAATCTTATTAGATAACAAAAATTGCGAAGTGTATTCTTGTAGAAGATTTGCTGAATTTTCATAATGCCCATACTATAGTTCATAAGAAGACAAAAAAATAGAAGGATTGCATATGCACGCTAACTTATTTACCAAATTTTTCCTCCTCGCACTTTTCCTGAAAAGTCTGGTTGAAAGTATTTTAGATAAAAGAAATCTCGACCATATTGTGAAAAACCGCAACGCTGTACCGGCCAAATTTGCTTCATCGATCACGCTTGCGGAGCACCAGAAAGCTGCTGATTATTCGGCCGAAAAAATCAAAGTAAGCCAATATTTTCATCTTTTTGATCTGGTGATCTTTCTCCTTTGGACATTGGGAGGTGGTTTGGAATTTTTGAACCGCTTTGCCATGACTTTTGGTCGCTCTGAAATTTCAACGGGACTCGTGTTCTTTGGTTTACTTGGATTAATTTCCAGTGTGCTCGCCTTGCCACATAGTCTCTATTTTACTTTTGTCATAGAAGAAAAATATGGATTCAACAAAACAACTTTGAAAACTTACATCATGGATAGACTTAAAGGTGCAGTCCTGGCCGTTGTCATCGGTGGCCCTATAGCCTGGTCAATATTGAAAATTATGGAAAAGCTCGGCAACGCCTGGTGGGTTTATGCTTTTGTTTTCTTGAGCATCGTTCAACTCCTGCTCATTTTTATATATCCAACTTTCATTGCGCCTATCTTCAATAAATTTTCTCCGTTACAGGAAGGCGAAGTAAAAGAAAAAATCGTTCACCTTCTTGAAAGATGTGGCTTTAAAAGTTCCGGTCTTTTTGTCATGGATGCTTCGACCAGAAGCGGACACGGCAACGCCTACTTCACCGGATTTGGTAAAAATAAGCGGGTCGTTTTTTTCGACACTCTCATCAACACTCTTGATGCTGAAGAAGTCGAAGCCGTTCTCGCGCATGAGCTTGGCCACATGAAAAAGAAACACATTCTCAAAGGAATGATTAAAGGCTTTGTTATGAGTTTTATCGGCTTTGCCGTCCTGGGATACTTGAAAAATGACTTTGCTTTTTTTCAGGGACACGGTGTTCAGACACCTTCAAATTATATGGCACTCACTCTCTTCTCAATGGTCGCGGGAGTCTATACTTATTTCCTGACTCCGGTCATGGCTTGGTTTTCAAGAAAGAATGAATACGAGGCAGATGAATTTGCTTCAAAACATGCCAAGGCAGAAAAGCTGATTACGGCGCTGGTGAAAATGTATCGCGACAATGCAAGTTCTCTCACTCCGGATCCAGTGTATAGCAAGTTTTACTTCTCGCATCCACCGGCCCTGGAGCGCGTGACTTATCTGGAAAAGCTTAAACCTCTGGCTTAAAGAGAACTTCACCGAAAATCGTTTTTAAGTGATCAAAGTATGGCTTGCGGTATTTTTCGATCTCATTGTGGATTTCATGATAAGCGCCGTCGAAAACTTTGAAATTGAACGATTTATCTACATTCGTAAAATAATCAATCACTGCTTTAGAGCCCACAACTCTATCTGCACTTCCGACTGAAGCAAAGCTTGGACATTTTGAACGAATAGGTCTGGAAAAAGTATCCTGGGCCGTTTTCATCAACTCAAAAATGAGCTTCGATTGAAGTTTTACAGAATTCAATTCATCGCGGATATATTCTTCTTTAACGCGAGGGTCGTGCGATAAATAAGTAAGATCAACAAGACCGCCGACTGGAAACGAATAAGGAATCTCACAGGCACCTTTGAAAAAAGCCGCAGGTAAAACTTTCAGAACTTCTCCAAAAACACCATGGGCGCCACAAGGTGGTGCATTGATAATAAAACGTTCAGGGTAACGAGCTTCTTCGACGTAATTTTGCATAAAAGCACTTGCGATCAAGGCGCCCATTGAATGTCCGAAAAGAACGTAGCGATCCATTCTATAGCGTTCGGAAAGAAAACGGATGATTTCCTTCAGATCTTCCATATAAAGCTCAAAATGATCAACGTAAGCGCGTCTGCCGGTGCTTCTTCCATGACCGCGCAGATCGAATTGAAAAACATTGAAGTCGTGGCCGAATAATTCCGGAATATACTTATGCCGTTCCATATGTTCGCCGATGCCATGAACTGCGACGATCCAGACAGGGCTTCCGCTTTCTTTTATCTGTACATAAAGTTCTGCGCCATCGCGCATTTTCAGAAACTTTTTATCCATGAACATAAGAGCATCCTCTTTAAACTTTTTTCCAATGACATTGTACAACCCAAAAATTGTACAATAGGATACTCACTTATGCGACTGAACAAATTTGTCCCTTTTTTACTGGCGCTCGTCATCCATTTGCTGCCTTTGGGTTATTTCCTATTCATTAAAAATACTTTTGAAGCTCCAGGAGTTTCTCAGAACTCCCAACTGCAAGGAATTGACCTGACCGGGTTCAGCACGACTAAGAAAAAATCAACGCCTGCGGGTCTTAAGCCCACTTCTTCAGTTAACCCGACCTCTCCATCGTTAAAGACAGGAACAACTAAAGCAACAGACAGCGCAGGCCCGGGCGCCTCTCAGGACCCCTCTCCTGGAACAATTGGTACTTCTAGTTCAGGAACCGGATCACCTGAGTCTCTGATTCTTTCTTCCGTCGATCCCGTCTATCCTCCTCTTGCCCGTCAAAAAGGCCTGGAGGGTTCTGTCAGACTTAAGGCCCGGTATGACAATCAAGGGGTCATTACTCAAGTTGATATCGTCAATTCCAGTGGAACAAAAATGCTGGATGAATCAGCGAAGAAAGCACTGATGGGTTGGAAACTCAAAGCGGGTTCAGAAGGGAGCTTTGAAAAAACATTTCAATTTAAGCTGAACAACTAGGGACAGACAGCATCCATATCGACATTCACTTTGCTCATTCTGAATTTAATCATTTTCCAGTTATGGTCTTCACTACCCTCTTCTTTGTAATGGCAAAGATAGTTCGCGACCATTTCCGTCTCACGTGTTGTCAGATGCATTTGAGGAAGTTTTTCCATTACACTGATCGCTGTATTGGGATCATCAGAGGAAAATGACTTGGCAATGGAATTGAGAAGTCTGCTGTGTGCGTCCTCTGAGATGTCGCCTGACATTTGCACAAGAGCATCGGCCTTGGCGTTACCTTTGTAGTTGTCGACAATTTTCAAAAGATTTTCAGATGAATTTTCTTTGGGATTATATTTCTTTAAAATTTCTACTGCGAGTACCTGAACTTTTTCATTTGAATTATCTGTAAGCTCTTTAATAACATCCCAGTCGACATCATTGGCAAGCGACGGATCCTTTTCAAAACTCTCTTTCAATATTTCTAGATTGCGTCCGAGAAGAATATGTCCCGGAGTTTTTGTGTCATCAAAGTATGCATCATTTTCATCTTTTCTTTCCATTCCGCAAAAATCTTTTTTCAAGCAACTTGTGAGATCGTACACTGATTGCTTACTGACTTTAAAAAGATTTTTCGGATTGGAATTCAAACTCATCAGTTGCTTTACCGGCAGAGAAAAATCGTTGATGGCAGTCCAACTTTCATTCATCAAAACATCTTTGCTGATATTTTTCTCCAGAGCTTTTTTATCTTTTTCAAGAATTGACTCTGTTTTTACGGCAGCAGGAACTTCTGCAATAGTTCGCGAACGAGTGCCGGTCTGGCCCTTTACAACCAGACCGGCGCACGCTGCTAAAGAAAGAACATAAATCAGTTTTAATTTCATTCTTTAATTATCTTCCTAAAAGTTTATTTAAAGCAGATCTTTCGTTTTTGTATTCTTTCAGGTTTTTCACAATTTCTTTAATGGCTTCTGCGGCCGCCCCGTCTACTCTGATATCTCCTACGTAATCAACAGGAATGACTCCGCTGAAGTTAAGAATTTTGTCGAGGTTTTTTGCAAAATTGGCATCGTGATTTTTGAATGGAGAATTTGGATCAGCAAAACGGCATGTCTGAGCAATTGAACCCGAGTTGTATTTTCCTGCCCATGTTCCTTTGATCAAGTTGATATAGCTGACTCTTCTTTTTGGAAGGCTTCTGTTATAAATACAAGAATAGTTCGAAACGTTTCTGTAGACAGGATCAAATCCATTAAGAAGATGGCTAAAGCCGTAGTTCAAAGTTCTCGTAACACTTTCATATTTTTTATTCGCTAAGAAATCATCAAAATGCCAGCGAATACTTACTTGCATCATAGAAAGGTCAGTTCCATCTCCACCGCGGATCATTTGTCTTACGCCAGTAGAAGATTTGATTTCTGAACACTCAGGAAAAAATGGCATTTTCGGATCTTTAAAATATTGCGCGAAAATTTTATAAGTTGTTTCACTGGATTTTTTCACCATGTTTCCGCTATTGGCTTCCTGAACACAAACATTGCCATCCACATTTCTGAAATGAATATAGACACCTTCATGAAGTGGAACAGTGAGGGCCATAGTTAAAAAAGCGTAATACGCCTGAGTATCGCCTGCTTCAAGATATTTTCCGGCCTTGGCATCAGCTTCTTTCAGGATAGATTTGATGACTTGTTGAAGATAAGCAGATTTTTCTGATGCTGAACTGGCATCGCGGAATTGTGGTCCATCAAGTTTAGCTGACGGGTTGATCGTGTACATCATTCTGTCTAAAACTTTAATTCTGTCTTCCGCATGAAGTGCTCCTGTTGAAAGAGCTAATGTCGCCATTCCTAAAACACACGATTTCAAAATCCCTTTTTTCATTATGGTCCCCCTCGTTTGCATAAAACCTGATTCGTTTTCCCCGACAATCGGAGCCCACTAGAAATACATCAGGTTTGAGGACGCGTTCAATGCACTTCATGGCATTGAAAAATGCATTCTCAGGGATAATAAATTTCTATGAAATCAGCGTGAATGAATCAGTGTTAACTGTTCAATGATGTGAGGATCCTTCACAATAAACGCTTTAAAAGGCGTCGTACTGTTATGAGTAATCCATGGGAAGAAAGTCGAACGATCATGGGTACCGATAAAAACATCGATATGAAATTCCTTAATCGCACCGCCCATATCTCCGGCAAAAAAATAACCGTCGTGAATAATGGTTTCAGTTTTTGAAACGGGAATGATCGATCCTCGAGCTTCAGGAATGTACACAACAGAGCCTGTGGGAATGATCAACGGATCAGTCGCTATTGTTCGGTATGGTCTAAGAATAAAATTACGGACACCGTCGCCAAACGGTCCATTGGCAAGCTTAAACTTTGTTTTCCCTAGATTAAACTTGTAATAAGCAGAGCAGTCATTGGGAAAGAGATCATTGCTCAAATCGTAGTTATAAGTACGAGGAGGTCTATTCTTTGAAATAATGCGAATGGAACCTTCAAGCGCGCTCTTGCACCATTGTTGCAGTGATAATTTCGGGCCAAGAATTTTCCCTTCATTATCTCGCAATGGAACATCACCTGAGCCATCGACAAATTGAGGCAAATGATAGTTGGTTGCCCACAAAAGGAGAGGCTCCCCTAACTCATGCACGGGAGCCTCTTCATAATTAAATTTATCAATCGGTTTAGGAACACCAGCGAAAACTGAACCAGTTAAAGCTATCGCCACCAAAAAAATTTTAAGCATGGGTCTGTTTTACCTTAGTGTAGTTCGCCTTCAATTGAAGAGAAATCGTCGCTGAAATCGAAACTTTTAACCATTTCGTTTGGATAAGTATGGAACCCTTCAAACTCGTAGTTGAATGCCTTCGGTCCACCCATATCAGTCATGATTGATTTAACCATATTGTTCTGAACAACTTTCGATCCGGAAATATCTGTCGACTGATTGAAAATACCAAAGAAGCTGATTCCATTTTGAGTATTCATCATACCTGCGAGAGTCGATGTGTGCATTAAAGTTCCAGTCTTTGCTACAAATGAATTTTTGTAATCAGCTGGAAAAATTCTGTTTCTGAAAGTTCCGCCGTCACTTCCTGGAACTGCTACAACATCTTCCATTTCTTTACTTTGAGATTCAACTTTTTCTTTCAGTTCAGAAATTAAATTAAGCATAATCTTGCATGAAGCGTAGTTATCTTTTCTCACGCCATCAATGAAAGTTGGCAAACCGCTGCCTGAATAAAAGCGGATTTTATCAGTGCCAAGCTCATAAGAATCCTGAAGATAGTTTGTAAATTTAGAACTTGCGCCAAGTTGACGATAAATTGTTTCTGCAACGTAGTTGTTTGACTTGATATTCATTTGCTTCAGGTATCTGTAAAGCGCTGGAGATGAAAGAGTGAGAACTTTAGCTTCTTCATCTTTCTCAAACGGGTTTGTTTCAGAATACTTGATGTTTGTAACTTCAAAGTTAATTTCATCAACAAAGCGACCGGCCTTAGCAAGGTCGCGGTAGTTTCTGTATTCAGATTTAGTATCAGCAGACCATGACTTCGAATTGAAATAATTTCTAAGGTGTCTTGTCACAGCAGCTGGAGAAACACTTGGATATTCATCAATCAAGTATTCTGCATCTGGAAAAACAATTGTGTTTTTATCAAACGTTATTGTGTCAAACTTTGTGTAACCTTGCTCATTCAACTGAGAAAGAAGATAAAACATTTTTTCATTTCCAAAAAATGGATCGTATGAGCCCTGGATATGTAGGTTGTTGCCTTTAATGAAAAGTTTTGTGTCGTATTTAAAATCAACGCCAAGCTTATCAACGGCCCAGAGAGAAACTAACAGTTTTGAAACTGAGGCTAAACGGATTCTCATGTCGACGTTCTTCCCTTCGACTTTTCCTTCTTCGTTTGTAAAGCAGTAAGCTTGATCAGCAGCTGCTAAACCTTCTGAGGAAAGTAGTTGCGACCATGTTTTGTCTGTTTTTTCGCTAGCGAATGCGTTTCCGACTAAAAGTGCGGCAATCAAAAGTGCTTTCATGATTTTTATTCCCTTTCTCTATTTATATTTTATTTTCTTAAATTATCAATCGACATCCATGGAGGAGTCACTTCATCCATAAACCCGCTGACTTCCACGATTTCATTTGGATGAGCGTAACCTTCAAGCACACCTGCATCGACAAAGAATGTTCCGTGCATGTTGATGTCTTTTACTCCGTAAACGTTTCCTTTGCGACCGACTTTTCTTGAAAGCTTGGAAAGTTTTTCTCCAGGAGTGTATTCAATAACATCTGGGTGTGTATCAACGTCGTAAGTTCCGACTTCAAGAACTTGATTCAAAGGATCTTTCGGATCAAGAATCAATTCACCACCAGCAAGCTTCGCCTGCCAGAAAGCATCGAGATCAGCACCGTTGATTTTAAGAGCATTGAGAACGAGATTTCTATCAACTGAATGGTTTCTTGATTTAGTTAAAACATAGTTCCATGGAGTTGTTTGATTTGGATATTGAGATAGCGAAGGATCAAGATAAGCTTCTTTTGCATAGATTTTGATAATAGGAGCACCAACATCAATCAGGTTTCTGAGGAATGCGATGGCTTCATTGTTATTTCTTGTACAACCTGAGCTTCTTGGGTCTGAGACCATATTGATAAGAGGTTTCTTAACACGCTTAATGAATTTATCTTTATCAGATCCCCATCCAAGAGTTCCGTGAGTCCATTGTCCGTAAGCTTCTGGAGCAACGAAAGCTGCATACCATCCGAAAGCTCCACGCATTTTTCCTACTGGTTTTCCTTTTTCATCAAGAGGCATAACTTTTTTAGAGAACCAGTCATTCCATGAAGCATCTGCTGATGGAGTTGCTGGATACCCATCGCGGTACCAAGCTGGGTAGTGAGATTCAGGATCCTGATAAAATTTTGACCAGCCCGTGACACGGTAACTTCCAAGAATAGAGCGTCCTTTTCCTGGCTCTTCTTTTGGATGATCTGTATCCTCACCTACGACAACTTCAGACTCCATAAGCATTTTTGCCGGACAAGAGTTATCAGCACAAACTCTTTCATAAGCGCGGATCGTTTCTGAAGCGACGTTAACAACAACAAAATATTTCCCGGTGAATTCTTTGTAATCAACTTTTTTAGGAGAAAGGTATTCGAAGGCCACGAAATATTTTTCTGATTTCGCAATCGGATCGTAAGTTTTTACGACTTGAACTTCGATATATTTATTGTTGTAGATTTGAGTCGGGTTGATAATTTTAACTTGATCATTCAAGCTAAGCTCGCCAAGAATTTTTGTATTCAAATCACCTGTCGCTCTTACTCTTACGCTGTTGCTGCTGATCCAGTAAACTTGTTGATCGTTAAAAACTGGTCCTGGTACCGGAGTTGGTTCTGTCGGTTGAGCGACAGGTCCTGGCACTGGTGCAGGTGTTTTTGTCTGGTCATCAGCATTTACTGAAGCTAATACGCTGGCCGCAAGCATGGCAGTTAGGATTACCTTATTCATTGAATATCTCCCCATTTTGATAAATGAATTTCAGGCGGAACTTATCTCTTTCGAAAGCGCCCCATCAAGTTAAGTGATCGCACTTTGTAATTTTTACAACCCGAAAAAGCAAGGAATAGATCAAAGAATAGGTAATGAGAATTGCGGTGCCATTGCGACACCTTGTAGATTTTTCAGAGTAAGTTTTAGGTAATTTTAAAGAGCGTCGGGAACTGGTTCCGCTTCTCTTTTTAAAGCATCAAACAATGGATCTTTACATACCCACTGCGATGTTTTTTGGGCGCATGCAATTAACTTTTTGCGAGGAAAGGTTGAGGCCTTCTTGTAAAGATCATCCTTTAGCTGGTTATTCTGAGCTATATCCGAATAAACGCCGCAATGACAATTGACTTCACAGTCGGTCAGATGTTTGTCGATGATGAGATATTTTCCGGATTGAATCTCTTCATCAAGTCGCGCATGCAGAGGTTGCATCAATGTAAGGGCCTCTGCAGATTTCAATCCGCAGGTCTCAGTTACTTCCTTCTCACCATCAGAAACGAGCGTGAGAAAATTGGCGATATCATCTAATTTTTCTACCTTCGAAAGGCCCGACGAAGAAATTTGCTTCGTCGAGCATGAGATAAGAAACAGACTTGAAAAAGAAAGAAATATTAGCGCTTTTATTTTTTTGCTCCATTCATTTCATCAACGATCTCTGGCAAAGTCACCCATCTGATTTCGTTAGAAGTTCCTTTGAAAGATTTTGACCATTCAACCAGTTTCTTTGAAGCAATTACTGATTGCGGATGAATGTCGTGGAAGAGAACAACTCCATGTCCTGCTGCCTGCATTTGCTTTTTAGAACGGGCAACAATTGAATCGGGGTCTTTATCCTGCCAGTCAAGCGTATCGACGTTCCAGAAAACGTGAATCATTTTTAAATCGGCAATCATTTGACGGATGCGAGGAACAGAGTTCCCTGCACCGTACGGACAACGGAAAAACTGCACCGGCTGTCCATAAGATTTTTGTTCAATTGAAGTTGATTGAACAATTTCTTTTTGCAATCCTGTAGCGTCCAGTTTTGGCAGCTGCGCGTGCGACCATGAATGGTTTGCTCTCGCGTGCCCTTTCTCGCCAACCAGATCGACAATGCTTTGATAGCGTATTACGTTTTGAGCAAGCCAGAAGAATGTGGCCTTAATTCCCAGGTCATCAAGATTTTTTACAATGGCAGCAGTATGAGTTGGATTTGGTCCATCATCATAAGTGAGTGCCCAGACCCCTTTTGGAAAAACTAATCCCATCACGTTTCCGCTTGAGGTCGTTGAAGGGAAAAATTTTAATTCTGATTGCGGCTCTCTTCCGGTTGCATCCACAAATTGCATTTTTTCAGTGATAGACTCAACTGTTTGAGACAGTTCATCACCCGATTCAGCTTCTACTTTACCAATCGCTCTCATCATTTTTCTATACTGGCGAAGAGTTGAAAGTTTTTCCGTATCATCTTTGAAGTTGTTGCCTGGAAGTTCAGCTGGTGACAGAGATTTATTTGTCAGACCTCTTCTTTCACGAAGCTCCTGAGCGATTTCAGTTTTCAACTCATCGAAGGAAATTTTCTCAATTGGATCTTTTGAATCGAGTTTCTTTTTAAATTTTGAAAGAATGTTCTTCGCGAGTTTCCTCTTATCAGATGGCAAAGATTTATCGTACGCCATGTCCGAAAGACGAAGGTAGTGATAAGAAATCTTATCTTTTAATCTGTGGCTGAGTGTATACATCGTAATAAGCTTTTTATAACTTTTGGACGTTTCAAAAGAAACATTGCTGTTTGTCGCTACGGCTTCATCAAGTTCGCTGTCAAAATCTGCCAAGTAGGATTCTGCCCGCAAAAAGATACTTTTCAGACCGGACAAGTAATCAAGAAACTCTTTTTCAGGGTCTTGAGCGTTCATCATCATTTCGAAAGCTGTGTTCAGATTTTCTTCGGATTCAGACGAGCTCGGGGCACGCACAGAAGGTGTTGTCACCTTAGCAGTCAATGGTACTTTTTGATCATTAACGGGCGTAAAGGTCGAACATGAAGAAAGTAAAAAGCTTAATGCAGCAGTCGTAGACAATGTTTTTTTAAAACTCATAGAAGGACACTCCCCTGTTTAACGAGATAACGTTTTATTGTCGGAACAAAATGCTCGGATATTTAATTTTATTTTCTGTCAAAAACTTAAACAGGGCCTTTTGTGTATTTTTTTCACAGTTACGGGAACTTTCTGTCCGAAGGCCAGTCACTTTTGATATCTGCAGGTCCAATATCAACTTTCAAAGACCGGGATATTATAATGAACAAGGTTCTTTTCACGCTGACACTCGTTTTTCAGGCAGCCCAACTCTCTGCTGCTGTTTCTTGGGACAATCCACCAGTCATGTGTCCGGAAGAAGTTTTCGCACGCGGCTTTAAATGTCCGGATTTTTCAAGAGTCGAAAATCCTTATACTGATTTCCCTTATGAAACTTCTAAAGAAGAAATCCTAGACTGGAGAAACAATAAGGCTGCTGACCTGAAAGTTTGCCGCAATCAGGAAGTGTTGAGAAGAGAAGCAATTAAGCCTGGTTCATTTTCAGCTGCAACGATCGAAAATGCATGGATGGTTGTTGATGGTGCTAATCATGTTTCAGAAAAATTAAAGGCTATCGAAGAAGCTTCAAAAAAATACGATATGCCGGCCCATGTACTGATCGGGGCCATGAAGCAAGAATCACTTTTTGCATCTTTGGGAATTTCACCAGACGGTGGAAACTATTCATGTGGTATGTCTCAGCTGAACATTCAGGAATGGTGTCAGGCCATGAATGGTCTTTCAAGAGCTGACAAAGATTCTTTTGGATGGCCATCAGATATTAAATGTGACTCTACTGATCTTCCGACGAATATTGTAAAACCGTTCTACGAGATTGCTGTCAAAAACCTGGGAACGAGACCGAGCTACCAGATGTCTTCAGAAGATTTTAAAGGAATCAATGCAGACCAGGTGACGGGAGCTTTTCCTTCTGGAAATAAAGCTCTTCAGGAAAAAAGATTTCAGGCAGTCACTTCTTTTGTTAATAACTGCCAGAACATTTCTCTCTCGGTAAATTTCAAAGCAAAAACATTGAAAGGTCTTTTTGATTATTTCGTTCCATCAAAGCTGAAACAACAAGAGCTTTACACTGAAGGAAAAACTTTCGGCCGCACATGTCGTTCTGCTTATACTTCAAAATACTACCCACTTCATACTGGCTGGTTGCTCGCAGTTGCCATGTACAATGCCGGTCCCTCTCAGGCAAAACTGGTAGAATATTACTACCAAAGCAAAGCAGAAAATTTACCGGCAATGAATCCACTTGATCTGATTGAAGCTCTTCACTGGGGTGGAAAATGGAAACCGGGCACAGACAGCATTCTTTATGCTGATATGGATGCGGAAAATAAACCGACTAGAAGATGGTTCAAAAAAGAAGATTCAAATGAAATGTCTCAAAGCTGGTTCAAGAGCTGTATTGTCCAAAGACACGTAGCAAGAGTTATCCAGCACGTCACACTACCAGCTGAATCGATTGCAAAATCACTCGAGGTTGGTGGATGTACAGTGACCGGAGTTCCTGAATACCGTCAAAAATCCAGCGGTGTAAAAAACTAATTTTTCTATAAAACAAGGCCGTCTCAAACACTATGAGACGGCTTTTTTTTCTTCTTGCCCCCACTCTATCGGGGGAGTAAAATAAAAATCCATACTACTCGAACGAATGTTCGACTAAAGGATTTTCATGACAACGAATGCTTCTTATCAACTTCTCCACGATTTATCTTTTTGCGTCTTTGACTTAGAAACCACTGGCGGAAATCATCACACAGACAAAATCATCGAAATTGGCCTCGTCAGAATCGAGAATTTAAAGATCGTTGATCAAAAAGGTTTTCTCATAAAGCCTGAAATGCAAATTCCTGATTTTATCCAGAAGTTGACCAGTATTAAAGAAGCGGATGTAAACGACGCTCCCATCATCGAAGATGTGATTGATGAAATTCTTGCATTTATGGGTGACTCAATCCTGGTTGCCCACAACACTTCTTTTGATGTTCCTTTTTTTAATTCTGTCCTCCGAAGACTGGGCAAAGAAGAACTTCAAAATAAAGCGATTTGTACCAATTTAATGACCAAATATATGATTCCGAATCTTCTCAGCTCGAACCTGAACTATATGAGTAAGATTTTTGATCTGAATCATCAAAAGGCCCACAGAGCATTGGATGATGCTCTCGCAACGGCAGACTTGCTGTTAAAATATCTCAGCATCTTTATTCATAAAAAGATTCATAAAGTGAACTCTCTTTATTATCCCAAGAATAAATTTGAGTTGGATCGAATTCATTACAAAAAAGCAACTCCGCTTGAAAAAGTAATTGCACATATTGAAAGCTTGAATTCCCCTATCCTCGTTACGTTAAAAGGAGTTGAAGGAATTGTTTTGTTTTCTTTTCCCAGTCTTGCGACCGAAAAGGAAAAACAATACCTGATTCAAAAAATAAAAGAAATTCCTTATGAAATTCTGACCATTAAAATGATTGGACCTTTTTTTCAGGGACTCATTGAGCTTTCGACTTATTTTTCAAAGTTAAGTGATTCACTTCAAAAAGAAACGATTCAAAAACTGAGTGAATTTCATGGAATTGATTTTACTTCCTTGAATGCAGACAATGCCGTGGATTTTAAACATGACTTCATCGTGATGAATCATCTTATTCCCGATCAATTTGTCATTTATCCTTTGCGTTCTCTCCATCACAAAATGGAACTGGTTTTTCGCTATCCGACTCATCAAAACAAGCTCGTACAATACATAAATTCAAAGAGTGCGAGAATCGCTCAAGGGAAATTGAAAAAAGATCATCTGGCCCCACTGATGAATAATTTTTTGTGTGCTTACCTTGAAAAAGCAACAAACTATTTGTTGATTAATAGAAGCCAGCAGAAAATCGTCAATGCAGATATCAAGTCTGCGCTCGAGACGTTTATGGAAGAGAATCCGAATAATTATAATTTTCCGAGAAATTATCTTTAAGAGCGTTGAGCGCTGTAGATCAATCGAATTTCCTGGCGCAGGAAAGTAATCTCCAGTTTCTCAAAAACAAGAAGATGCTGAATCAGTTTTGATTGCGCAATTTTTTCTTCATATTCAAAATCATGATCCAGTTTGAGAACGATCTGATTTGAAAATTCCATCACCTCTCCACTCATTGAAGTCAGGTTCGTCTGAGTAATCAAACGCTCGTGAGCAAAGGCGGTCATGAGTTCGCTTAGAATCAGATACATAATCATCGACATAATCGAAGAATTCATCTGATGTGAAAATGTTTCCAGCGTTGGGACATATTTAACATCCAGACGAAGATTAGCTTCAATCATTCTGAAACGAAGAAGATTGAGTGCTTGATCAAGCGATGCTTTGATGGAAGGGGCCTGTCCGGCAGAAGGAGAAAACTTTGAAAAACCAAGGAAAATTTCCACGAGTTCTTTGCAGCGTTTAGCTCCGTTTCTCATATCATCCAGGTCAACGAGATTGTCTTCAGACCATTCTTCAAGCGAAAGAAGTGAAAGAGCGGCCAGAATTCCGGCCAGCGGATTATTCAATTCATGCGCAATAGAACTGGAGATGATTCCAAGTTCATCCACCGAACCTTTTGAAGTGCCTTTCCCGCTTTTGGATGCTGAGGAAGTACTCGCTTCGCGGTTTTCTGAGGTATAGAAAACAAAATAAGAAGCATTGATCAGATTTATTGGAAATTCAATTCTTCTGATTTTATAAAATTGCTGATGAAGCTCAAGACTTTCCTGATCGCGAAAGCGCAGGCATTCCTTCGGTAAAATTCCAATTTTTGCAAAAGACTCGTTATAAATGAGCAAGTCCCCCTGCCCCGAAATGACGGCCATGGGATAAGGAATTTTTGAAAATATTTTTTTCCAAAAATCAATTTCGCCATCGCTTTTAATCAGTTGCTGATCCTGCAGCTGAATGGTCCGCAGGACTGTCGTGATAATCAATTCAAGAGGACAGGCTTCAGATTGCCATTCATGATGTTTAAATTTAAGAAGCAGAAAATAATCGTTATAAGGAAGATGAAACACCAGTGTATTCTCATCAATTTCTTCTTCGATCAGCTGTACTTCATGAACAATGATCATATTCAGCAGTTGAGAATGTTTTTTAGCAAAGCTTTTAAAATGAACATTCCAGTTCTTGATTTGTTCGTCACCTAAAAGCTGTATTTCCAGATCGAGCAAAGCTTCAATATCTTTTTTCTGTTCCGTCGATTGATTTCTCAAAGCTTCAGCATTGAGCGAGGCATTGCCCATTTTTATTTTATCGTAAATTTTTTCGCTTTCTTTCACCTTGCTTTGTAAAGCTATGCGCTTTTCAATAACAAATAAACGTTCGAGAAGCGCGGTAATTTCCTCATATGAATTAAAATTAATCTTTTCAACATTGGAATTATCAAATGGTTCGTTTGAGTCGATAATAATGAGGCGGTTTTTATAACGTGAAAATTGTCTAAGACTTTTCTTGTGCGCAAAGATCACACTTAAGGTGTAATCATCCGTACTTTTGAGTTCTGTCTGAGCTTTAATTTTTTCGTCTTGTAAGGCACGCAGAATAAACTCAGACCGCTCCTCCTGAACCAGGCGCGGATCAACAATGAAATTCATTCTGGTTTTATGCTTAGCTTTCATTTTTTAGATACTTTTCTTTTACCATCGTGGAGATGCAAATTCAATTCTGCACCGGCCGGCAACTGGTCAAAGGAAGTGACAGAGGCGACAACGTGGCCCTCGCTGGACTCGACGTATCCGTATCCTCTCTCCAGAACGTTGGAAGGATTCAAGACTTTAAGAAGCCTGTCTGAACGATCGAGACGATGATGAAGCTGCATCATCTTTTCCTTCATCAATCGCTTCATTTCTTCAAGATTAGTATCCAGTTCAACATAGAATTCATGAATGTGAGTCAACTCATGTAATCGGTTTCGCAAATCGCATCTTCTCAGGCGTTTTTGAAATGAATTGAACTGTCCCCAGATAATATTGAGAATGGAATGTGGATGGGCATGTTTTAAGCGGTTGTGAAGACGGCTGGATTTGATTTCCATTGTACTTCTCAATCGTCCGCGCAAACTGCGCATTTTATCTTTAATCATTGTCTGATGGTGCGTGATAACTTCAGCAGCGGCTGAAGGAGTCTCCGCACGAAGATCGCAGACAAAATCGGAAATGGAATAATCTACTTCGTGACCTACGGCCGAGATCGTAGGAATAGGACAATTGTGAAGATCCCAGGCAAGGCCTTCATCGTTAAAGGCCCAGAGGTCTTCCAGACTTCCTCCTCCGCGGGCAAGAACAATGAGATCAATTTTTTTATCTGCTGGAGCTTCCATGGAAAACTTAATGACATTGTGAAGAGACTGACGAAGTGCTCTCGGCGCATCGTCCCCCTGAACGAGAGTGGGCACAATCACAAGATCCATCCAGATCGAGCGCCTTTTATAGATATTGATAAAATCCGCCAGCGCAGCACTTCGTTGTGCAGTGATCACGGCCACGCGTTTAGGCATTACAGGAATTGGTTTTTTCTTGTCGAGGTCAAACAAACCTTCCGACGCTAATTTGCGCTTTAACTTCTCAAATTGTTCTTTGAGATCGCCCACTCCCAACGGAGTGATTTTTTTTACGATAACCTGAAAGGTTCCGCGTTTAGGATAAACATTGATATCGCCGATCACGACAACTTTATCACCATCTTTAATTTTGCGGATGAGTGGATTGCGGAGAGCATCCATTTTAAAAAGAGCCGCGCTCATGCACGCATCTTTGTCAGAAAGAGTGAAATACCAATGGCCGGAAGAAGAAAGGGAGAGATTGGTGATCTCTCCCACTATTGCTACATTTGAAAAATTGCTTTCGAGCAGGTCTTTAATTTCACTGACGATCGCGGAAACATTTTTTGCAGGTAAATCCATTAATTATATTTTTAAACTCTTAATCAGGCCGATATTTTTCAGATAGTTTATCGCCTGAAGAACCTGATAGTCATCTCTCGGTGCGATCTTTTTGTTAAATTCGTCATCCGATTCTGCCACTTCTTTGTTTTTGCCTTTCTTTTTCTTTTCACGCATCTGCTTAAAACGCTCTGTTCTTTCAATGCGCTCTTTCAATTCATTGGCCTCGCGGATTTTTCTTTCTTCCGGAGTTTCAATAGTTGCGGTTAAGTGATTTTTCAGATCTTTTTCGCGGATGAATGTCGTTTCTTTTTTATTGCCTTCGACAAACTCTGCTTCTACTTCATCAATAACTACATCTGGTTTAATTCCAACGGCCTGGATCTTGCGTCCACTCGGAGTCATGTACTGTGCAATTGTCAGCTTTACACCGATTTGTTCATCGATTTTTGCAACTGATTGAACTGAGCCTTTTCCAAAAGACTGCGTTCCCATAATGATGGCCCTTTTTGCATCCTGAAGAGCACCAGAAACGATTTCAGAAGCAGAAGCTGTTGAACCATTAATCAAAACAATGACCGGAATATCCAGTTCTTTTAAACCCGATTTTTTTACGTAACGGATTTCTTTATTTTTTGGATCGCGCCCTTCTGTTGAAACGACGATTCCATCTTTTAAGAAAATCGAAGACACATCAACGGCCTCGTCCAGTAAACCGCCTGGATTCGATCTGAGATCCAGAATAACTCCTTTTAATCCGCCTTTCGTTTTTGATTCCTCTCTCATTTTCATAAGAGCTTCAGAAATGTATTCAGCTGATTTTTTCTGGAACTGAGTTAAACGAACATACGCGTATTGGTCTTGAATCAACTCATATTTAACCGGCTTCAGGTAAACGATTTCGCGGGTGAGTTCGACATTTTTAATGCCGTCTACACCTTCGCGGGCAATACCTAAAACAATCTTTGATTTTGTTTTTCCACGAAGACGATCAATCGCCTGCTCAAGAGTGACACCCACCATAGATTCGTGATTGATCTCGACAATTTTATCACCTGGACGAATACCAGCTTTAAATGCAGGTGAATCTTCAATAGGTGTAATAATGACGAGAATGCCATCTTTTTGAGTAACTTCGATGCCCAGCCCTCCGAACTCTCCAGAAGTTTCTTCCTGCATCTTAGCGAAAATTTCTTTATCTAAAAAAGCTGAATGCGGATCGAGTGTACCCATCATGCCGTTCAGGGCACCTTCGATAAGTTTCTCAGTGTCCACTTCGCGGTAGTATTGAGACTCAATCAGATAAAGGACTTTATTGAAAAGTTCGAGTTTTTCAAAACGCGATTTCTTTGCGGCTTCTGAATTTGCATCCGGAGCTGCAGCATAAGTAAAATTTGATTGAAGAGTTAATAGCGATAAAAGCAAGAGACTTTTTAGTTCTCTTTTCATGATCTTCTCCTTCCATGAGAGATAGATGCGTTTTAGATTATTTTCTTAGATTTCTCTTATCTAAAAGCAAATATGTATTTTGGGCTAAATTGTTTTTACGTACTTCAAAATAAATCTTTCCGTCGCCTAAACCGTTCGTGTTGCGAGGGTTCGTGTAGCCGACGATTTGCGACGCCTGAATGCTGTCGCCATTCTTCACGCTGTAATCAAACTGTCCGAGAAGAACTGTTCTTGTATCGTTGCCATGATCAATCATGAGAACGTTTCCATAACTTGCCAGAGAGCCTGTATACACGACTCTTCCCCCTTTCGGAGCATGAACTTCATTCTTGCCCTGAAAGTTGAACGTGACGCCTTTTTTCTGATAATCAATCCCCATCACTTGCGCAATTGGAGGAAGGAAATCGCCACCGGGCGTTTTGTCCAGAATTCCTTGTCTCGCCTCAAGAGGCTGAGAAGGAATTTTAATTTCTTCAGTAATCTGAACCGGCGCTAATTTTTCTTTAAGAGCGGCTTTTTTCAAAGACTCTCTTTCCATGGCCAGTTTGTTTTTTGATTCGTCGAACTGAGTCTGAGAAGACATTTTTTTCTGTGTCTCAGCTTCCAGATTCTCCCGTAGATCTTTTTTCTTCTGCTCAAGTTCTTGCATAAGAGCGAGAAGCTCTTTCTCTGTTCTCATCGAATCTTCAAGACGCTGATAAAGTCTTTCCACGTCGTCCTGAACAGCTTTATTGGATTTCATTACACCGTCGAGATCGACAAGGCGGCGTTGAAGATTTTCTACGAGAATTTTTCTGGAAAGAATATCAGCAGAGCTTTCGGTCTTTTCCAGTTTATTGAGCAGCACTCCCATCAGGATTGCTTTCGTTTCATTGTAATTCTTTTTTAAATTCTGATTATCGAGATCGGCATTCTTTTTTGCCTGTGAAAGCATTTCTTCAATTTTTGCTCTTTCGTCGGCCAGCTTCAGGTATTTTTTATTCTGAATCCCAAGGTTCATTTCCACATTGGAAACTTCTTTGGTCATCGTTTGAATGAGACGATTCTGATCCTGAAGCCTGCGCTTCATTTCAAAGACATTAACTTTTTCACCCGACTCAATCGCTGCGGATAAACTCAAAGGCAAAAGAATCAAACAAAGAAGTGATGATTTATTCATGGGGAATTAACGGTTCTCCCATTGGTAACTTTTAGAATGGAGAAGGATTCCGGCAACAAACAACATCAGAGCTGCAATCAGATTCAAAAGCTGAGGCATCCCAAGAATAAAAGTAGTCGCCACTGAAAGAACAAAAATAACAGAGAGACCAAAGCTCGCCATTTTCAGACCGATCTTTTTCTTGCGTTGGTAACTCTCAAGAAGATAAGAAGCTTCGGCAATTTTAGATCTGACGGAGAGAAGAGAGATCATCCAGAACATGAAAACGATAAATAGATAAATTGAATAACCCCAGGCTTTAATCGCTGTGATGAATTGATTCTTTTTATCCAAAGTCTGATCGTTCACTTTAACGGCTCCGAGAGTAATATTGCCCTCGCCCACAAGGTGTGTAAGGTAATCGCGGACAAGTTCCTGGGCACGCGGCTTCAGATCCTTGGCGTAAATGATTTTCAGACCAGCGTAGTTCAAATCAAGTGTTGTTGTCGGAAGGTTGATCTGCATGGCCCCGAGGATATTCTTCACTTCATCTTTGATTTGAGTTTCTGAAAGAACTTCTACTTTGTGAACGCCCGGAAGAACGGCCATCTGGCGCGCAACATTCTGGTAGGATTCAGTTGAAGCAATCAATGCGTAGAAATAAGATCCTGCTTTGTTTTCCGGAATAAGTTTAGTGAACTGCTCTTCAAGAAATGCTTTTTGTCCGATGGAAAAAACCATCAGGATTGAAAAGAAGAACAGAAAAAAACCACGCACTGGTGATTTAAAAAGAATTTTAAAGAAATGATTTAAATAAAACATGCGTGCCCCGAATACACTAAACGTCCATTGTCTAAATGAATAATCCGGCCGGTAAAACTCTTAATGAGTTCTTTGTTATGTGTGGCCCAAATGACAGTCAATCCTCTTTTCGCATTATAGAGATTGAAAACATCAAACAACCTTCTTGTGTTATCAATATCAAGCGAGCTCGTTGGCTCATCTGCAATCAGAATGTCTGGTCTTGTTAAGAGCGAACGGATAATTGCTACTTTCTGTTGTAAACCACCGTTGGCCTGATTGATTTTTAAATTGAGTCTGTCTTTGACTCCAAGAATGCGAGCAAGCTCGTGCATATCCTGGACGAATTCATTTTTGTCTTTGTAGATGCTTGAGTCGTAAGCGAACATCAGATTTTCTTCGCAGGTATATTTCCCCATGAGGCGAAGATCTTGAAACACGTTTGAAACGTAAAGATTTTTTTTACCGCCGAGAACGTTCGGACGAATGACTTTTCCTGAAGTAGGTTCCTGCAAACCAGAGAGCAATTTCAAAAGAGTTGTTTTCCCTGCTCCACTCGCACCAGTGACAAAAATAATTTCACCGCGTTCGATTGTGAGCTGAACATTTTTTAATGCACGAATTTCGCCGAACTCGACAGAAACATCTTCGCAATAAAAAATGGGACCGTTAGAACTATGAGTTCCGCGATTCATGCGCTGATTTGTATTGATGCTTTGATTTTGCATAACGACCTTTTTATCCAAGTCAATTTCAACAGTCATCCTGACTGAGAAAGGGGTACGCCCCTTCCTCAAAATTTTAACTTAAATTTAGGTTTTTAGGTAGTTTTCTGTAAAACCGAGAAATTTATTCCGGTATCCAAAACAAGTTCTTAGCTGAAACTTCCTTCAATCACTCCCTCTGCCAGGAGTAGCTCGTAAGCAGAAGTTGAGCAATAGACGTTTGGAATGAAGTTATTGCTGTTAAATAGCCTTGAGATCAGTGAATTTTCGACATCTCCCAGAAGCCGGACTTCCCCGTTTTCCATTGAGATTTTCACGGGATCGCGGTCAAAAAGCACGTTGGCGAGCTTTTCCGAAGTGTTTTTGGCAACGTTTTTAGGAGATTTTACAAAGAGAATCGGCTTTTTAGGAATATCGTAAATCAGCCAGTCAGAGGGACTACCTTTTTTCTTTAGGACTTCCTCGATCTCATGGATTTTTGCCAGAGCGCGTTTGGAATATTTTTCCAGAGCGCCAGGGTCGTCCTGGGAAAGCAGACGGGATTTAAAGTCTTCACATCGGATGGCCTTTCCGCCAGATCCCAGCAAGATGGTTTTCGCCATATCTTTAATTTTCGGATTTTTGTCCAGATCACCATTGGTGAAATGCTTATGAACAGTCGACATGAAGTAATTATCGTTGAAGCCGTAAAACTTCATCGGATCTTTTTCAATCATCTCGAGAAGCTCGCTGTAGCGGTAGATATAACCCTTCTCCAAAAAATAAGAACAGATCGTTTCAGCAATAGAATCGTACTTAGCTCCTCTTGGAGAACGAATAACCTGCGAGTACCAGGCAAAGCGGCTCATCAGAAAATCTTCCACGCAATAAAGAGCGTTGTGACGAATCGTAAGAATATCGTGATTCTCAATTTTCTTTACCTGAAAGTGATAAAGCAGATAATCGCGGTCGTAAGATCCGTATTTCAAACCAGTGTAATGAGCATCACGCAAAAGATAATCCATTCTGTCGCAATCGACCTCCGAGTGAAGAATCTGATTAGCGAGAATACTTTCATCAACGCCTTTGACGAGATCGGAAATTCGCTGAGGATTGATGCCGTATTTTTTCAAAATATATGTGATACCGCCTTCGTAATCTGTGTTTTTAATGATGAAAGCACCGAGGTTTTCGTGATCATCAGAAAGACCTTTTCCGCCTTTTGCCTTAGTCGTTTCGCCGTAGGCAATATAGGCCATCTCAGTTGTATGCGAGAACATAAATGTTCCCAGGTCGTGCATCAGCGCCGCCAGACGAACACTCTTGTGATAAATCGCATCCTCTGTTCTGCAGTCAGGATCCATGAGTTCTTTTTCACTCACAGCTCGCTTACATGACTCTAGAATTTTAGAAGCATTATGCATAACTCCAATGGAGTGATGAAAACGCGAATGCTCAGCTCCTGGAAAAACATAGCAGGAAAATCCAAGCTGCTTAATCCAGCGAAGGCGCTGATAAAATGGCGACGAGATAATTTCCCATTCAATGGGATTGAGTTTTATGAATCCATAAATGGGATCGTAAATGACATGTGATTTTTCTTTATTAGATTTTACCAGTGACGGTGTAAGAGACGCGACTTCCATGTGTTTTGCTCTCAAAAACAAAAAGGCCCACTACGAATAGCGGGCCTGCGATTTTGCTTGTATTAATTAATGTAAATTCTTTTTTGATTTTGCTTCTTTTTTCTTTTTCTTCACAGAGGCCATAACCTTTGCGTGAATTAGTTCAAGCATGATCTTCGCTTCTTTTCTTAGATCGTTATCGTTCACGAAGCGGTAGAAATTCTCAATATCGATAGCAGTTCTAAAGTTCCTCGGCGTTTTCGGGCTCTCTACAACTGTTTCTTGTTCTATTATTGACATGGGGTCCTCCATTTAAAGTCGTTCAATTGTACCTTATTCACTCTCGCAATTACAAGTTCTTAAGTCTTAGGCTTCTTTATCAAACTCAATCCCGTAAGAGTGAAGTTTGTTGTATAGAGTCTTAACTGTAATTCCAAGAACTTTAGCAGTTTTTGTTTTGTTTCCACCAAGGTTTTCAAGTGTGCTCATGATGTGGTTTCTTTCTAGTTCTTCAAGCGTCACAGGGATAAATTCCACTGGTTTTACCGCTACTACTTTTTCTACAACTGGCAGAACTTCCGCATTTTGAATATTCTGGTCAAGGTGAAGCTTCTCAATAATTGTTCCTTCAGCAAGGATGTACGCTCTTTCTACAACGTTTTGTAGTTCGCGAACGTTTCCTGACCAAGAGTATTCTGTAAGAGCTTTGATTGCGCTTGGTGAGAAAGATTTTTGCGCATCTTTTGCTTTTCCAGAGTTCAGGAAGAAGTTAGCAAGAACTTCGATATCTTCTTTTCTTTCTCTTAGAGCAGGTGCTTTAAGAACGATTGTTGAAAGTGCGAAGTACAGGTCTTCTCTGAATGAACCTTCACGAACCAGGTCCATCAAATCTTTTGTTGAAGCTGAAATCAATCTTACGTCTGACTTGAAGAATGACTGGCTACCAGCTTTAATTCCCATTTTTGCAGTCGCATATTGCATAAGTTTGTTTTGGATTGCTACTGGCATTCTTTCAACAGAGTTGATGAATAGAGTACCGAAGTTAGCTGCTTCAAGCATACCAACTTTTGAATCATCACCGAAAAGTTCGATATCAAGTTGTCTTTCGTTAAGAGTTGAACAGTCAACAGAAACGAAAGCTCTGTCACGTCTTGTGCTTCTGCAGTGAATTCTTCTTGCGATCATTTCTTTACCAGTCGCTGCTTCACCCATGATGAAAGCAGAGATGTCTTTATCAGAAATTCTATCAACGAGAGCAAGAAGATCTTTCATTGATTGTGAACGACCAATGATATCTCTTTCGCTGATTTTGTAAGTGTCTTGTAGTTTAAGACCTGAACGAGATTCTTGAAGTTCTTTCTCTTTAAGTTCGATTGTTCTTAGAAGAGTTTCGTTCATGTTCTTAGCTGCAAGGTACATTTTCATGTTTTGGATTGGAGCTTTGATGTCGTTCATGACAGCTACACCAAAAGTCATATCTTCTCTTGAGAATTCACGTTGTGCTTTAGTTACCTGGCAGTGAATTGAACCGATTACTACACCGTCTACTGAGATTGGAAGGCAAAGTTCAGCTTTAACACCAAGACCTGCTTCTCTTGTGAAAACCGGGTCTCTTTCTACTGAGTTTGAGAAGTACCCTTTTTTCGTACGAGCGATGTATCCTACTGCGCCTACACCTTTTTCAAGGACTTGTTGGCCGTCTACGATCTGGCCATTTTCTGACATAAGGATCGCTTGACCGTTTTCTAGTAGTTTATAAGTTTGAACAATGTCTACGTTCATATGGTCCATAAAGAACTTATTGATATTGTTAAAGAAATGAGCTTCATCTAGGCTTAGGAAAAGAACTGAAGAAAGAGTTGCTAGTTCTGCTTGGTGCTTTTGAGCTGATGTAGTCATTGTAAAACTCCTGGACAATTTTTAGTGTCAATTGCGATGCGTTACTGAGAAAATAATACACTGCGTCTGAATTTTTTACAAGACTAAAACACTCAATTGTTCAAAAAAAAGTCAGGAATTTCGTGATTTCTAGAAGTTATACCATCTAGGACTTATACAGTTCCCAAAACCACCAGTCACGGCCCCTAGAATGCCCCCATCTTTGTCCATAATGTAGATATTCTGGTCGGCCTTCACTCGAGAGATCACTCTTTGACTGGTAAAGGCGATGAACTCTCCATCATTGGAGTAAGTTGGATCCTCATTAGAACCGAAATCCTTGGTCAGGCGAGAAAGACCTGAGCCATCGGAGTTGATGCGGAAGAGATCAAAGCAGTTGTCGAGCCATGATGAGAAAACGATTTCTTTTCCATCTGGTGAAAAGCGCGGAGTCGCATTGAACTGGCCCACAAACGATATGCGTTTTACGTTTTTCTCTTCGCCGTTAGGATCGAGCGTATAGATCATCGCTTTTCCCGGTCTGTCTGAAAGAAATGTCATTAACTTCCCATCGTAAGTAATCGAGGGGTCAACATCAGAAGAAAAATGGTTCGTAATTTTTCTGGTATTTTTTGTATCGAGATCCATTTCGTAAATTTCAGCGTTTCCTGAAGCAGTCATAGTAAGAGCTATACTCTTCCCCCCTGGCATGAAAACCGCTCCCGAGTTGATCCCGTCCCGTTGAGAAATAATTCTCGCTTCCTTAGTATGCAGATCCATCAGGTAAAGATTGTTGTTTCTTTTTCCTGATGAATTTTGAATGAGGGAATAAACCAGCCAGCGACCGTCTTGTGAAAGAGCAGGTCCGATGGCGATACCGCCATGGCTTGTGAGTTGTTGAACATTCTTTCCATCGAAATCCATCATATAGATTTCTTTGACAGTCTTTGCCCCGCGGGAATTTCTGTCTGATACGAAGACGATCTTCGATTTGAAAATAGAATCTTTGCCTACAATTTGCTTATAGATGTTGTTGGCCATCTCGTGACCGGTCTTTCTCATGCTGGCAATTGATGTGGTCGCCGAGCTGTTGAAAATTTGTTTTCTATTTTTGATATCTTCTACGGCAACTGTGATTTTCATTGAATCGCCGGACTTTTCTGCACTCACAGTGCCTAAATAGCGTACGGCCTTAGCATTCCAATACTCATAGTTTGTCGGTGGTCTGTACGTTGTATTGTTGGGAGCAGCTTCCACAAGAAAAAATCTCTTTTGATAAAAACTGAAATCGTTTCTTAAGAGTTTTACCAGATCATTGATCGCTGTCAGCTGACCGCTCGTGACGGCTCCGGTGATATAAGGATCCTGAATAACCATTTTATCTTTTTCAAGCGTCGCCTCACCTACCGCTACAACTGTAAGGTTGTCGTCTTGAGCGAAAAGCTGAAACGATAAGAGAAGGAGAATAAGAGCAATAATGTTTCTCATATTGGAAATCCTAAAATGATGTCACCGTTATGTCCCCGTCTCAGAAGTTCTTCTGAAAGACGCGGTAATGGTGAAGACGATTTAACTGCATCAATGGCCCGTGAATCGAAATCTGGTTCACCGCTGGATTGATAAATTTCAGCGCGGGTCACTTCTCCATTGGGAGAAATCCAGACACGAACGCGACATTTTAATTTCTTATCTAAAAGATAGCTTGGAAGCCTCCAGTGAGGACGGATCACTTCCGGCAATTTGGTGGCGTATACCTGAAACGCAGTCATTTCGGCAGCACTGCCTGAACCGGTGATGGCCACGCCTTTAGACAATTTATTTCCCGAAAGAATCAATTGCTTAAGGTCGGTGTTTTTCTCCCCGTAAAGACCTTTTTCAGCCTTCACGCTTCCTTCGCCTTTGATTTTTTTATTTCCGATTTCCTTTAACTTTGAAAGGAAATCGATCTTCTTTTTTTTGCTGGCCTCTTCAAACGCCTGATTGGGATCTTTATCCTCTGCTGATTTTTCTGCTTTTGGCTCATCCTTAACAGGTTCTGGTTTTGCCTCTTCTTTTTTCGCCGGTTCCTGAGCAGGGGCAGCTTCTTCTTTTTTGGCCTCTTCCACACCACTCGAAATATTTTTCAATTCATTTAATGTGAATTTAGGCATTGCCACCATATCCACTCTCACAGAAGCCTGAATGAGTTCCAGATTTCTCTCACGCAATTTTTCCTGTTGAACAGAAATAATTTTTCCGCCGATCAAAGTCAGTGAAAAAAGCGCAATGTGCACGTAAAAAGAGCGGCGCAAATAAAAAGGCAGCTTCTTGACCGTGTACGAATGAGTTTGTGGGTCAGCGTAAACTTTCATTTTAGTTTTTATCTTCCGTCACGGTGACAAGTGAAATTTTATGAATTCCCCCGCGCTTCAGGAAAGACATCAGCTTCGCCACTTTTCCATACGGAAGATTGAAATCAGCACGAAGAAAAAGTGTATCTGTATTATTTTTCTTAAATTGCTTCTGAATTTCAGGAATGATTTCGTTATTCAGAATTTTGTCTTTGCCTAAAAAATATTCTTCGCTCTTGCTGAATGAAAGAATAACTTGAGTGGCATTGAGATTAACTGGATTCACCTCTTTTGTTTTTGGAAGATCAAGTTTGATTCCATTCAACATTAAAGGCGCTGTAACCATGAAAATGATCAAAAGAACGAGCATAACGTCAACCAACGGTGTGACGTTAATATCGCTGATGGCCCCTTTCTTTTTTGAAGTATTAAAGGCCATGATTAATCCACTACTGATCGTTCAACGACATTCAGGAAATCTTGTCCAAAAGATTCCATGTCAGTGTTGATTTTTTCAGATTGATTGTTGAAGTAGTTATAAAACCAGACCGCAGGAATGGCCGCTGCAAGACCGACTGCTGTCGCAACAAGCGCTTCAGCAATACCAGGCGCGACTGCATCAATAGAACCTCCGCCTCCAGCTAAACCTGAGAAAGCATCGATGATCCCCCAGACAGTTCCAAAGAGACCAATGAAAGGAGCTACTGAACCGATTGAAGCAAGAGTTGAAAGAAGTCCTCCAAGCTCAGCATTGGTTTCATTCACGCCTTTTTTTAATCCACGCTCTAAAATGCCCAGACCAAAATTCTGAAAGTGAAATGCAAGTCCGCTTTTGTGCTGACCAGTGTATGCTTCTCTTATTTTCATCAATTCGGCATAGCCGTTGGTGAACAAAGACTTATAAGGAGAAAATGGAAGCATTTCACTTTTTAATAAAACATCTTTTAAGTTTTCAGATGTTTTATAAATTTCGTAAAAGCGTTCATTGTTTTCTTCTACTTCTTTAAAAAGTTTTCTCTTCTTTAAAATAATCGCCCATGAAAAAACTGAACATGCGATCAAAAGACCGAGAACGATTTTAACAACGAAGCCAGAATGTAAGATGATTCTTAAAATATCCAGATTTCCAGATTGCACGCGATTACTCCTAAAAAAATTGATTCCCTCTCATCATAGACAATCTTTCTGGAATTTTTAAGCTAATTTAATCCCGATAAATATACTCTGGATTCTTTTTAACGGTGCGATTGAGGTAGAAGACGGCAAAACCAATAAGAATGAAAATGGAGAAGCTCGAAATGCTCTTTTCCATTGCAAGAATGGTGTAATTTGAACTCCACACGGGATCGAGGCCCAAAATCGTATAGCTGGGAACCATGAAGGCCAGGAGAAACAATACGGGAAGAGTCCAGTTGCGTCTTCTCCACTCTCCCAGATAAAGCAGAAGAAAAAAGTAAGCGTAAAGCTTTATGCTGACTGTCTGCTCATAAATAAAAGTCGCGTATGTAAACCAATAAAAAAAGAGCGGAAACAAAAAGAGTTTTCGCTTTTCATCCCGAGACGATCTCAATGGAAAGAAAATTTCCAGAATCACCAGCATGGCGTAATCGACCGAGAAAAAAATGATGGTACCAACAGCAGACAAAAGCATGCGATGCAATTCGAAAATAATGGTAGTGTTCAACATCATTTTTCCGAGGCCCATAAGTCCGAGCAAAAGAAAAAAGAGAGCGACGAAAATTTCTTTTCTCGGCAATTGGATGCTGTTCCGGAAATAACTGCGAACTAATGTAATCTTATTGCTCTTGAGCCTGATAAACTGCAGGGCCAGATAAAATATCAGCACCTTTGAAAGAATGATGAGAAACCATCCCCGGTCACCTATCCAGTCCCCGATAGTGCGGATGTTATGGTTGAGTAAAAGGTGAAAATACGAAACCAATGAAATCAAAACGAGGTGAAAACTCCACAGCACAAAATAAAAAAGGGCGTAATACTTGATCTGCGATCCAAGAGGAGACGCGAAAAATTCGGCCACATCATTTAGTTTTCTTCTTAAGTCCATTTAGAGTTCAGTATTCTTCGGTTTAAGCCAGTTTAATTGCAGCTCAGGAGATGGATAAATCTGATTGTACTTTTTATAAAGAGCATTGGTCTTCGTCAAATTATCAATTTTTTCAAGCAAGGTCAGATAGGTATTCCACATTTTGAGATCATTTTTCAGCAAGACATCAATTTCTTTCGTTGTTTCGAATTGTTCCTGAAAAGTGAACCCCTTTTCAAAAAGCATCGTGCTGTATTTTTTCAAGTGCGTATCAATCAATTTCTTGTCAAAAGGTTTACCGTTGAAATTTGATCCGAGAAAATTTTCCAGCTCTTTATCGGACACATAGTTTTTAAAATACCCTTTTCTGATACGGATGAAATCTTCAAATAAAAGAAGAGAAATTTCAACCTTCGACAAATCGAGGGTTCTGATAAAAGGAAGCGAAAGAATAAAAATATATTCATTGTCATTGCTAGGAAGGGCAGCGTGAACGATTTCAGTCGAATCCATCAACAGGATTTTAATTTTCTTTTCAAAATGCCCTTGGGATTCAAGAAAAGCCGTAAAAGCTTTTTCCAGCTCAAAATCCGGCTTGTGTATATCCCACTTTAAAGATGTCGCATTCTTCACCAGCCATAACTCAGAGAAAAAGCTCCAGAAAACATCCTGCGTGGGAACGTTGAAACGTCTCATCTCTTTTAATTTTTGAGAATCTAGATATTTTCTTTTCTCGTCCTGCTTTTTCTTCAGCTCTCCCTCAAGACCATCCTTTTTGATAATGTCTTTAATGGAAGAAAAATCGAGCAGATCTTTTCCCTGTTCTTTAGTCGCTTCTTTTTTTTCAGGATCGCCTTCAGCAAGAAGTGTTCCTGTACAAAAAAGCATGGCACCCAAAATAAGAAAAAACTTTGCTGGTATCATTGGCGAACCTTTGATTTCCCCTGAACGTACTGATCATACAGTCTCGCCCAGTAATAAAGATCGTTGATATCGAGATTGAGTCCGTCGAAGAATTTAGGATATTGCTCTTCAAAACATTCGTTCTTTTTATCGCTCAGGTAATCGGCCATCACGTAGCCTTCATAAGGACCAACCGTCACAAGATGCCAGTTGTTCTCCCCAAAAAGAATCATTTCTTTCCCGTCTTTGGAAACTTCCTTCATCACCTTCACTGGATGGTTGCAACTGATAGTCGTGAGAACCTGGGAATAGCGAGACGGATTCTGGTGGACATTGCCCATCATTTCCGAGAAATACTTTACTCCAATCATGCTCTTTTTCATCGCGTCTGCTGAAAAAGCAGAGACCGAGGACAGACACAATGTGAATAGTAAAATTTTCTTCATTATACTTTCCATCTGAATTGAATTGTTTCCCATTCGTGACACTGTGGACATCTCCAGAAAATACTGTCGGAGTTATAACCGCATTGGCGGCAATAGTGTTTTGCAAGTGTCTGATGCAGATTTTCCAGAAGTCCTTTTGTTTGAACTAAAGCTTCATCTTTTTTCTGCAATTCAATCAATAATTTAATATATTCAACTTTCATTACTTCTGAAGAATGTTTATTGTTGTCCATCCATTCTTTAAGCAGGTCAAAAGCATTCTGAGTCAGACCTGATTCCTTCAATAGGCGAACTTTAGACAGAACGACTGAGGCAGAATTGACCAGATCTTTATCATTCATTTCCAGAAAGTATTTTCTTAAAATTTCCAGACGCTCTTTGTAGGTTTCTTTTAACTCTGCATTGCTGGTTTTGAAATCTTCATCAATTGAAACAAAAATAAAAGAAGCATACATCGGATGTTCTTTTAAAATTTCCAGCAACAGGAACTTGGCTTGTTCCATATCCCCGCTTACCAGAAAGAGTTTCAAGCGGAGTATTTTAGCGGACACAGAAGGAGCAAAACGAAATGCATCTTCTAAATCCTCTTCACATTTCTTGAACTCACCTTTTTCAAAATATTGTTTCGCTTTTTGAACCAGGATGTGTGAAATGGTTTCGGCCTGATTCTGATGTCCGACTTTTGAAAGCATAATGCGGTAATTATACGCTTGATCCCAATCTTCAGTGTCTTCGTAAATACGGCAAAGTGATTGAATGACTTCATATTGGTCGCGGTTAATTTTCAACACGTCTTTATACGTCTCAATGGCCTTATCAACAAAACCGCCCTTGTCGAAATCCACTGCAAGTTCTTTAAGTGCACGCAAACGGTGAGACTCAGAAATATTTTCTCTGGCGATGAGTGAACGGTGAATAGAAATAGCTTTTTCAATTTCGCCATTTGAACGAAATAATCCACCGAGAGCGAAATAAGTTTCAATCGTTTCGCGGTTGATATCAACGGCAGAAAGAAATTCTTTAATCGCCAGATCTTTATTTCCGGAAATCAGGTATTGGGTAGCATTCAAAAAGATTTTTGACTGCGCTTCGAAAATGGAATTCCGATAGCGCTTGGATAATTTTGCACCCGTCTCTTTCTCAATGAGATAATGGTAAACGAGCACCAGCGTAATCAGCGTGGCGACGACACCAAGTAAATGTTCTGTCAGAAATGCAGAAAGAGAGCTTAAGTATATTTCCATTATTTAAACATAAGAAGAGGTGCCTTATCGCTATGGACAAGGTTATTAATATTGAGTTTTGAAATCCCCTCTTCAAGAGATCCCATGAGATCAAATAATCCTAAAACTTTTTTCTTTTTCATAAATTTCAAAGCGAATTCATCTTTCAGTTTGAGGTCTTTGTGAATCGCGCGGCCTGCTGTCCACAAGCTTCCCATTTCATCCACGAGTCCCGCTTCTTTAGCGCCTTCACCTGAAAAGATTTGTCCTTGAGCGAGTTCTTTTATATCACCTTTGATTTTATCAGATCTTTTTTTCATGATATCGCCGATAAACTGCTGATGAACTCCGGCAATCAGCTTATCCATCATATCTTTTTCTTCAACCGTTAAGGCACGCGAAGGATTTCCTGCATCTTTATAGCGACCGGCCTTCACTGTCTGTGGAGCGACTTTGGCAAATTCATATAGCTTTGAAAGATCCATGAATTCCATGATAACGCCGATTGAACCAGTGAGTGTTCCCGGGTTAGCCCAGATTTTTCTTGTCGCCGCTCCAACGTAATAGCCACCGCTGGCAGCAATAGCACCGAAGGAAGCAAAAATTGGTTTCTTTTTATCGATGCGCTGAATTTCTTCGTAAATTTCCTGAGTCGGCCCTACAGCCCCACCAGGAGAATTAACTCTCAAAATAATGGCTTCAATTTGTTTGTCATCTTCAGCAGCTTGCAGAAGATCGATCGTGTCTTTGGCATCCATAATAACGCCTTCGATTTCAATGACTCCAATATGAGCGCGGTTAGATTTTCGCTCCAACTCTGAAGTGTCATTAAACGCATTCATTGTGTAAGTAGCAAACAGAACCAGGATCACGAAAAAAACGAAAACCATCGCAAAGACACCGAATAAGGCCTTGCTATTTTTTGAAGAGGTCACAAAAACTCCATTTTTTGAAATAACCTTTAGAAAATAATCCTTTCTATAGTCTCAAAAATACGGGCTTCCGTAAACAATCTTTAAAAACCTGACCCGAACACTCAAGTTATTTTATCATTAAGCCGATGAGGTGAAAGTACCGATAGGATCGGGTAAGGAGTGAAATTATGAAAATTAAAACAATCTCTCTCATCGCTCTCTCTCTGGGTGTTTGCTCTGGGGCCTTTGCCACAGACTATAAATCGCCTGAGTTTAACGAAGATTACAAAGTAGAAGGAGCTGTGAAGGCAGACCGCGGAATTGCTTCGGAAGAAACAGACCGTGAACCTTCATCAGTTGTTGCTAAAGAAAAAAAGAAAGTGGAAGAGGAAAAAGCAGAATCGGCTGATCCTCAACCGTGGCGCTATTTAAAAGGTGGAACAGAAAAACCTAATTACTAAGCGATTCTATTCGCTTTGATAATTCGGTCTCTGCTCGATCCCATAAATTAAGCTTTTCATACTCGCTTTTTAATTGACCGCAAGCGGCCAGGATGTCCTGGCCCTTTGTGGTTCTTGTCGTGCAAACATACCCTCTTTTCAAAAGCTCTTCTTGAAACCAGATAACTTTCGAATTACTCGGACGTTTGAACTTCGAACCAGGGAAATCGTTGTACGGGATCAGATTGATCTTTGATTTGTCTTTTTCAAGAAGATCGACCAGGCCTTGAATATCTTCAGGACGGTCGTTCAGGTCAGCAATTAAAATGTATTCGTACGTAATTCTTCTATAAGCTTTAAGGGGCACTTTGCGGATCGCTGTAAACAATCTTTCGAGATCGTAAGCCTTGTTAATAGGCATAAGCTCTGTACGGATATTGTTGTGAGCAGCGTGAAGTGAAATCGCAATATTGACCGGTGGAAAATCCCACATTTTTTCAATTTGAGGAACAAGTCCTGATGTTGAAAGAGTGATTTTTCTTTGAGAAAGTCCAAGCCCTTTGTCTTCCATGAAAATTATGGCAGACGTGCGGACGTTATCGTAATTGTGGAGAGGCTCACCTTGTCCCATATAGACGATGTTTGTCAGTCTTTCTTCCTCACTCGCATTATCCTTCAGCCAATACTGAATCGCCATGAATTGCCCGACGATTTCGTCTGGTAAAAGGTGGCGTTTTAATCCCATCGTTCCGGTGTGACAGAATGTACATCCGATCGCACACCCGACTTGAGAAGAAATACAAAGCGTGAGTCTGTCTCGTGCAGGAATTGCTACGGCCTCAACCGTTTGCTCATCATGCATCTTCACCAGAAATTTTCTTGTCCCGTCTTTTGAGAGGCCATTCCAGATAATTTTTGGAAGGTCGAGATCGAGATTTGTTATGAAATCTTCTTTGATTTTTTTTGAAACATTGGTCCAGTTGTTGATGTCGCGTTCCTGAAGTTTGTACATCCACTGGTAGATTTGATCTGCCGCAAACTTGGCAAAGCCGCGCTCGGCAAGATAGTCGCGCAATTCACTCAAGGTGAAGGAATAAAGAGATTTTTTTCTTGGCTGCTTCGCAGTCGAAATAGGTGTTTGGTCCGATGAATTTTCCATAGGGGCATTTATAGCAAACTTCGCTTGTAATGGCGACGTAAAGTAATTTTTACAAACCAAAAACAGTTCGGTACGATTTTAAATAGACCTTTTTTAAACAGGATGCTTAAGAATGAAAACTCTATCTCAACTTTCTAAGAACTTAACCCTCGCGGTTATACTTGCGACGGGTATCACGGTTCAGTCTACCGAGGCCGCTTTCAATTATGCCCACCCCGTTCCTAAAGATAACGAAGTCTTGATGACTGTGGGGACGGCAAGCCAACCCTCTTTACCTAAGCGAATGAACGTTCTGGTCTGGAACTTACACAAAGGCACAGATGGGACTTTTGCGACTGATTTCACCGACCTCGCCTATAAAAAAGATTTAATTATTGCCCAGGAAATGCAGCTCGATCCTTTCATGGAAAAAGTGTTCGCGGCCTTTCCTCTGAATATTTACACAACGGCGACTTCTTTTTTCCTGGGAAAAGAATTTTACCGCACGGGTGTAGCGACTGCGACTCAAGTCCAGCCGGACTCTGAAAAGTTCATCCGAACACAGACTCTTGAACCGGTAGTCAATTCACCAAAAGTGACACTCATTACTCAATACCCGATTCGTTCTACAGACAAAAAACTCACGGTCGTCAACATTCACGGGATCAACTTCGTCGATGTCCCTTCATTCAAAAAAGAAATCGGACGCATTTATGAAGTTATTAAAAATATCCCTGCTCCGATGATTTTTGCCGGAGATTTCAATTCCTGGAACGACGACCGCCTGAATACTCTTAAAGATCTTTGCGTGAAAATGAAAATGAAAGAAGCCAACTTCTTTCCTGACAACCGCATGAGATTCAACGGTCGCCCGCTCGATCATTTTTTCTATACAGAAGACCTGCGCGTTCTCGAAGCAAAAGTTGAAGGTTTTTATCAGGGATCTGATCACAAACCACTCGAACTGGTTATTGAGTACTCACCATTAAAAGCACCATTCGAAAAAATCGCAAAAAGAGAATAGGAAAAGTTTGCCTCTCACTCCTTATATGAGCATAAGTTTCGTATCCTAGAAGCAGGACACAAATGCATTTGCCTTATAAGGAGTTTTGCGTGAGCAGACAAAATATTTTGAAGGTTCTTCTTCTTTCTTTAATCCTTTCGTCATGTGGATTAATTGAAAAATGGAAAACACCAGAACAACCTACCGATTCAAAAACATCAGCAGCTGAAACGACAAGCACTCCAGATACTCATGATGATCTTTTTGCTTCTTCAATGAATGAAGGTGCAAAAGAAACTGATTTGAAAAATGGAACTGATGCTCCTTCTAATACAGCGAACGCTGCTCCTCAAACAGAAGTACAGGATGATTTGAAATCTCTTGAAGCTGAATTTTCCGGCAACACAACTGCGACGACTGCAAAAGAAGTGGCAGCTGATGAAACTGCAAAGAATGTAAAAGTTGAAGAAGCTCTACCGGAAATTAAAGAAGAAGCTCCCGTTGTTGAAACAAAAAATCCTAATGCCGGTCACAAGATGTCTTACACTGTTCAAAAAGGCGAAACGCTTATGCAAATCGCTTTTAAAATTTACGGTGACATCGGAATGTGGAAACAGTTAAAAGCAATGAACAGCAATATCTTTGAGAAGAGAACAGCTCTTCGCGCAGGGATGAAAATCGCCTATGCTGCTCCTGAAAAAGAATTTGTATGGAATCCGGAAGGAACTCCTTACATGATTAAAAACGGTGAAACCCTGGGCATCATTTCAAACAATGTTTATCAGACTCCTAAAAAATGGAAGCGGATCTGGGAAAACAATAAGCCACTTATCAAAAATCCAAACATGATTTATGCAGGCTTCACTCTTTATTATAAATCTGAAGGCATGGCGAACTATGTTCAGCCAAAGGCCGTTCAAAAGAAAATGGCCGCTGTAAAAGCTGAATCACAACCAGCAATTGAAGAAGTAAAAGTGGAAAAAGCTCTCTCTCAAATTGAGCAATCTGTCCCTGAAGAAAATACAATTGATCTGACTAAAGAAGTGCAGTCAGCACCAATCAGAGATCTCAGCGAAGAAATCAAAGCAGATGCTGAAATTGACGAGGCCATTGCAAACTAATCTTGCTCAATAAGATGAAGTGATTGCAACTCTGCTGCTGAAATTCTCTTGGTATCAATGAATACCTTATAATTGCCAATTTCAACCACTTCGTGCGCGCAAAGAAAGCAGTGAGTTCGAGATTCATTCTTGTATTCCAAGCGCGATTTTTGATTGATTGTCTTTAGCAGCACTTTTCCGGAAGAAGTTAATTCAATTCTAAAATGAAAATCGTGGATGTATTTCTCCTTAAGAGTAATGTCCGCGGTTCCGTCTCTTCCAATGACATACTTGTCCAGCAAGGGGAATTCTATCCGTTCGCTAGTCTCTTCATTTACAATAAGAACGATGATCATAATCTCTTTCTTCCATTTTGTTTAACTTACTAACGGCAAGTCATTTCCATAAATGAGAAAAAAGAGAGCGAAACGGGCCGATGGTCCATTATACTGATGAGAATAAATTTAGTCGCAACACTTAAAAGAAGCGAGATAAAAACCCTTTTTTCTTCCGTTCGATGTTTTCCATCACATTGCCTTTTAAAAGCAGATCACGATGAAAATCAGACGAAGTCTGGGTACTTTCGAGTAGCGTGTTGTATTCCTGAACGGAAAGAAGACTGACCTTGCCTGCATTCATTTCTTCACAAAGTTGAAAGGCAAACTGATTCAAACGATCGGTCGATTCAAAAGGACCTATCATTTTAGCGTGTATATTCCCTGCAGAGAGATCTGTCTTAAATTTTTCTTCGTAGAGCTGGTCGGCGACTGAACGGTCCAGAATCCCCTTCTCATCCAGAAGATAAAGAAGATAGTAAGCTGAATCGCTGTGAAGTTCCGGAAAAGCATTGAGGTAATTGTAGACGCCTACAATGTATTCGATATCTTTCATGAGAACACTCCAAAGTCGATAATGACTGAGCCTTCAGGAGAAAGCTCAACTTCAAGTTCATTCGGGTACGTCTGAACAATGACATTGATTTCATCCAGAACTTTGTACACGACAAAATTCTTATTGAGATTCATGCGGATTTTTTTTCGATAGCTGGTCGGATTGTAGAGTGACAATCTTCTAATCTCTTCAAACTTCAATTCGTTGGTCGAAGATGGTCTTGTTCTCCAATAGTAATCAATGCCATCCACGTTCAGGATAGGCACATGAACCAGAGAGAAAGTTTCGACTATGTTTTTCCAGAATTCTTCGTATTCACTTCCCGCCATTTCGCCGAACTGATCACCATCAATTAAAACCAGTCTTCCCTCTCCAAGTGAGATGTTTTGAATCTGAGTTTTAAAGCTTACCTTTTCCACGTTAAGGGAATTTTCCAGAAAGAATGTTTCCAGTCTTTTAGTATATTCCTCTGAAAGTCCTGATCGATTGAGAATGACTCTGCCGCCGTTCATGAATGTTTTCAGGATAAAATTAAAAAGAGTTCTATCCACGTCATGGCCGTGGAAAAGATGAATATGCTCTTGATATGGGTTCTTGTTTTCGTGAAGTTTCAACGTATCGTTGGATATAATTTTATAACTCCAGCCGAAATTCTTCTGTAAATAGTTCCAGAGGTGAAGCTGCTCCCAGCTTTGAAACATTGAACTGACGCCATCAATTTTTTCGTAAACTTTGAAAAAAGAAAGCGGTGAAAAGACAGCGATGTCTTCATATTCATAGGCTGAATTGGCCGACAATCTCGAAGGAAGATAAGAATTCGCCACAAGATCGTTGAGCTCTCTTGAGAGAACGCCTTTTTTCAGGCGGTGAGAAATCAAAACGGATGAAGGAATGATATCTTTGGCCAGAGATTCATAAATTTCGGAAGTGTAATCTACAGTGGAAATTGTTCCCGAAAGTCGCTTCAGGAATTTAGAAGTGCTCGCGCCGAGAAAAGCGACGTCGAGAGTTCCTTCAAAATTCGATCCGATATTCTCGCGCGCGTTTGTCGCGTAGAGATCCTGAACCGTTTTATTGAATTCAAATGCGTATTGCTTTTCTTCTATCGGAGAAAGAGTTTGTTCTTCCGTTTTTTTCCCTTGAAGAAAACGAGTGAAAGCTTGTTCAAAGGTTTTTGATGTATCTTCCAGAAAACTTCTGAACAGACCGTCTTTGAAATACCCGCAGCGAATTCCCCACACATCGGCCGGAATCTTATTGGCCACAAAGTATTGTCCTAGTTTTTTGACAAATTTATCAAAAGCCTCGAATACGCGAGGATCAAAAAAAGAATAAATTTTTATTAAATTTTCATCGGCATCGATGATCCCGTAGGCCATCTGTTCGTTGTTTAGGGCCAGTCCTCTTGCCAATAAATGCGGCAGGCCGCCATTGGGAAGAAAGGGCGCCGGTGTCAGCGGAAGGAAGAAAACGACTTGTTTTCCTACTTCAGTGGCTATTTCGTACAATTTTTTTAAATTTGTTTCCGGTCTGTGCTCTTCAAAATCGAACTGATCCCCTGTTTCAGAGTGAAACGACCAGTTGATGGGAATGATAATTCTTGTTCCAGGAAACTCCTGAAGCTTGGTTCTCCAGAGAGAAGCGGAGGTTTTCCAATAAAAAAACCAATTCTCACCTGGAAAAACTGTATCTAAGTCTCGTGGAACCGGGGTTGTAAGGGTCACTACTAACACCTCATGTCTTACAGTGTCTGTCTAAATTTGTTATAAATTCAGGACTAAATTTTTAAAAATTATAATCTGCAAAAAGGCGGTAAAGCAATGTGGTTTTTCACCGAAGAAGAAAAAGACCTTCAAAGACTCTGTAAAGATTTCGCTAGTAAAGAATTAGCGCCATTTGCAGAAAAACATGATCACGATGAATCATTCAACTTGAGCGCATTCAAAAAAATGGGCGAACTCGGTGTACTCGGAATCACTGCAGATCCAGAATACGGCGGAGCGGGTATGGGGGCAGTCGCTGCGACTCTCGTGATGGAAGAATTCGGAGCAGCTTGCGCTGGTTCAACTCTTTCCTATCTCGCTCACTCAATTCTTTGTGTGAACAACATTCAGAACAACGGTTCTGCTGAACAAAAAGCAAAATACCTTCCGAAGCTCATCACCGGAGAACACATCGGCTGTATGGGAATGAGTGAACCTGAATACGGCTCAGATGCAGTCGGCATTCAGACAAAAGCTGTCAAAAACAGCGACGGTTCATACACAATTAACGGAGCAAAAATGTGGATCACGAACGCACAGTATGCGGACGTGGCTTACGTTTACACGAGAACGGGAGCTGAAAAGAAAAACCTTTCAACTTTCATCGTGGAAAAAGGAACTCCGGGTTTCTCTGTTGGAAAACCGATTCATAAAATGGGAATGAGATCTTCACCAACTGGTGAATTGATTTTTGAAAACGCACGCGTTCCCGCTTCTGCCCTTGTTGGAAAAGAAGGCGACTCTGTTTATCACATGATGAAAAACCTCGATATTGAAAGAATTACCATCGCTGGTATCTCTCTCGGTATTGCTCAGGCCTGTGTAGATCAATGTGTGAAATACGCCGGCGAAAGAAAACAATTCGGCAAACACATCGGCTCGTTCCAGATGATTCAAAAGATGATTTCTGAAATGGCGACTGAAACTGAAATGATGAGAAGTTTCCTGTACACGACAGCAAAAAAATACGACATGGGAGAAAGAGGTCCTTCGATGGCAGCGATGGTAAAACTTGCGCTTCCAAAAATGGCCACCAAAATTGCTCTAGATGCTATCCAACTCCACGGCGGTTACGGCTATTCACGCGAATTCCCGCTTGAGCGCATGATGAGAGACAACAAGCTCAACGAAATCGGCGCAGGAACAAACGAAGTCATGATCATGATTATTGCCAAGAACCTTCTGGGTAAAGCGGCTCTTGAATAGGTGTTAAAAGAATGAACGAATTACAAATTGAATTAAAGAACCAGTTAGAAAAATACCGTCTTCAAAAAATTGAACCACACATGGAACACGATGATGAGACAGAAGAATTCCGCATGGACATCTTCAACGAACTCGGTTCACTCGGTTTCACCGGAATGACTCTCCCTGAAGCTTATGGCGGAATGGGACTTTCTTATGAAGATTTTTCAATCGCTCTTTGTGAAATTGCCAAATCATCTGTTGCCTACGCAGTCACCATTTCTGTGTCGAGCATGGTGCAGGCCATTCTTAATGAATTTGGAAATGAAACACAGAAAAAAACTTATCTTCCTGCTTTAACCAGCGGACAGGAAATCGGCGCTTTCTGCCTTTCGGAATCCGGAGCAGGATCAGATGCCGCGTCTCTCGTGACAACTGCGAAGAAGACTGTCGTTGATGGTCGCGCAGGTTACGTTTTGAACGGTTCAAAAATCTGGATTACCTCAGGTGGAATTGCTAAAACTTATATTGTCATGGCAAGAACCGGCGGAGACGGCGGAAAAGGTGTTTCTGCTTTTATCGTTCGCGACGGAACCCCTGGTTTCAGCTATGGCAAAAAAGAAAAGAAAATGGGATGGAAAGTTTCTCCGACAAGAGAACTCATTTTCCACAACTGCTTTGTTCCTGAAGAAAATTTACTTCTCACTGAAGGCGAAGGATTTAAAATTGCCATGGCCGCTTTAGAGAAAGGGAGATTTACTATCGGAGCCATTGCTGTCGGTTGCGCAGAAAGAGCTCTCGATGAATCCGTGAGATACTCACTGACTCGTCAGCAGTTCAAACAACCCATTTTTGAATTTCAGGGTTTGCAGTTCATGATGGCCGATATGGCCACAGAGATTGAGTGTTCAAGACTTCTTGTTATGCAGTCAGCTCGCGACTATGACAACGGAACTCCAAACGCAAAACTTGCGTGTATGGCAAAATTAAAAGCGACTGATACTGCAATGAAAGTTACGACAGATGCAGTTCAGATTCTCGGCGGTGTCGGCTATACAAAAGAGTATCCGGTAGAACGATTCATGAGAGATGCTAAAGTTCTTCAGATTGTCGAAGGAACGAATCAAATCCAGAGAGTTGTTATCGCCCGCAATTTGAAAAAAGAATACACAACACACTGAGGTGATTTATGAGTCTTCATTTCCGATTCTCTGAGAGTGTTCAGGCAGATGTATCGAAACTTGATTCTTTCAAGCAAATCATCAGCAATCCCAAGACTCAGTTCTTTCACACTTTCGAAAGAGAGGAATTACTCAAAAGCACTCGTGCTGTGTATGAAAAATTTAAAGACAGAAAGACGTTCGTTCACGTCGGCATCGGTGGCTCAAGTCTGGGCCCCGAAATGCTTGTGAGCGCGCTTCAAAAAAACAACACACGTTTCGTGTTCATCAACAACATAGATCCAGAAGAACTAGCCAGTCAGCTCAGTGAAATCAATCCCGAAGAAACTCTCTTTTACTTCGTTTCTAAATCCGGCGGAACGGCTGAAACGATGGCCGCTCTTTCCATCGTGTCCAATCTTCTCCATGAAAAGAAAATTGGAAAAGATCAGCTGAAAAATTATTTCGTTTTCGCTACTGATCCGGTGAAAAGTGAGCTTCTCGATTTAGGACGTGAACTCGGCGTTTCTCTTCTTGAAGTTCCTTCAGATGTTGGGGGACGTTTTTGTGCTTTAACTCCCGTTGGCTATCTGCCTGCTCTCTTTGCAGGTATGGACGTTGGACAATTAATCAAAGGTGCTATGAGTGGACAAAAAATATGTCTTCTCAACTCGGCCGAGAATCCCCTTTTGAAAACAGCTGAGTTTTTGTTTCAGTTAAAACAAAAGAAAAATATCTCTCAAACAGTTCTGATGCCGTACTCTTCAAAATTAAGAAATTTTTCTTTCTGGTTTACCCAACTATGGGCAGAGAGCCTCGGAAAAAAGAAGAACACCAAAGGTGATATTGTACACACAGGGTTTACTCCGATCGTAGGCTACGGGGCCACGGACCAGCATTCTCAAATGCAATTGTTCATGGAAGGACCAAACGATAAATGTCTCGTTCTGATTGAAGTCGTAAAATTTGGCGCAGACTTCAAGCTAGACTCGACAATAAAAACTAAAGCCCTAGAAAAACTCTCAGGTTATTCTCTGGGCGATTTGATGCAGGCTGAACTCAACGGAACGCTGAAGGCCCTTGCCGAAAACGGCAGGCCTACATTGCACCTTCAGATTGAGCGCAATGACGAATTTCATATGGGAGAGCTCATCGTTTTCTTTGAATCGCTCACTGCTTTGATGGGCGACTACTTAATGATTGATCCTTTTGATCAACCAGGTGTTGAGGCTGGAAAGATTTATGCCTACCAATTTTTGAATCAGTTGAAATAATTCCGACTGTTAGTTAAAATTGGTAGTTAGAGAATTGTCTTTAATAAGGGATCAAAATCAATATGAGTACTGATGATACAACCATCGTCTTAACCGATATACGTGCAGCTTTACAAGCTTCTGAAAAAGAAGCGCAATTGAAGCCAGCAGCGCTTTTAGTTGTTGGTGGAGATTTGAACGGAACTCTTTTTGATTTGAAAGATCCGCAAGTAAGCATTGGCCGAAACGCTGACAATACAATTGCCCTGGAATTCAATGGTGTTTCTCGTTACCACTTCAAACTGCTTGCGAGCGGTGAAAATCACGTGCTTGAAGATTGCGGTTCAAAAAACGGAACCTACCTCAACAATAAAAAAGTTGAAGCCCTCACTCCCCTTGCTAAAGGCGATATTATCAAAATCGGAAGTATCGCTTTAAAGTATCTTCCAAAGGGTGATCCTGAGAGATTGACTTACGATAAGCTGAATCTTGAAGCAAACACAGATAAACACACTGGTTGTTTCAATAAAGGTTACTTCAATAACAAAATCACTCTTGAAGTGAATAAATGTAAAGTAACCGGCGAACCACTTTCACTAATCATTTTCGATCTCGATCACTTTAAAAAGCTAAATGATAATTACGGCCACGATGCCGGAGACTTTGTTTTAAAAGAAATGGCCCAAATCATTCGCACAAACGGAATTCGTGAACAAGACGTGTTCGCTCGTTACGGTGGTGAAGAGTTTGTTATTCTTTTACCGAAAACAAATCTCAAACAATCTTTCGAAATTGCGGAAAGACTTCGCAAGCTTATCGAGAGCAAAGAATTCATGTACGACGGGAAAAGACTTCCCGTTACAGCATCTATCGGAGTTGCTGATTATCGCCAGGGAGTAGTTACAGGCACAGATCTCTTCAAAAGAGCTGATGAGGCCGTCTACAAATCGAAAGAGGGTGGCAGAAATCAGGTTAACTTCTATAGGGGCTAATGAACACAAACACTGATTCTGTTAATCGAAAAATTGAAATTCTTCCAGAACATATTATCGACCAGATTAAAGCTGGAGAAGTTCTTGAGCGCCCAGCTTCGCTCGTCAAAGAACTCATTGAAAATTCTCTCGATGCCGGCTCAACGGAAATCAATATCCATTTAATTGAAAACGGTCTGGATCTTCTCTCGATTGAAGACAACGGCCACGGAATGACTTTTGAAAATCTTCCCTACGCTTTTCTTCGCCATGCTACCTCCAAGTTGAAATCGTATGAAGATTTATTCAGCCTGCACAGTTTCGGCTTCAGAGGCGAAGCACTTGCCAGCGTAGCGGCCAGTGCGCGCATTACATGTACAACCCAACCGTCCGATCTTACCAAAGAAGGCGGTAAAATTATCATTCACGGCGGATCTCAGGAATTACTTATTCCTAATAAAGCAAACCAGCAAGGGACAAGTATCTTCATCAAAGATCTTTTCTATAATACACCTGCGCGATTGAAATTTATTAAATCGAAAGTCAGTGAAAAATCCGCTTTGAAAAAAATGATTTATTCATTTGCTCTCGCCAATCCGGAAGTCAGCTTCTCAATCAAGTGGGATGAAAAAGAAAGAGAAATCTTCAGACCGGAATCTGCTCTCGACAGGGCCAAGCACGTTTTCTTTCCCCGCAATTCAAAAGATGTTCAAGGTGAAGTCTGGTCGAGTTCAGAAGAATACGACGGCTACAAAGTTGAAGTATTTTTTTCACCTTCAACTCATTCGACTCCTCAATATCGTCATCATTATCTTTTTGCAAACAATAGATTTTTTCAGGACAAGTCTCTCCATTCGGCCATTTTAAGAACACTTGAATCGCACTGGCGCTACGGTGAATCCGGCCATTACATGGTTAAGATTTCAGTCCCTCCGGCAGATATTGATGTCAACGTTCATCCAAATAAAATCCAGATTAAGTTTTTTAAATCAGATGTTATTTACTCGCTGCTTGTGAGTTCGTTAAGAAGTGCCGTTAAGAAAAATTCAGTGCCCGTTCAACCTGCCATGATTTTTCAGGATCAGGCACAGGAACAGTTTTTTACACGTGAAGAAAATCAAAGTTTCGACCTTCAACATATGTTTGGTCAGTCTTCTGAACAGAATCAACATATATATTCATCTGAATCGCAGGCTCAACCGGTCAGCCCCGCGGGTTCAAGTACGACGGGTCTATTGATAGGAGTGATCTCTCCTTCTCTACTCCTGCTTAAATTGGAAAATGCTTTTTTCGTTGGTGACGTAAAAAAACTAATGGCTTCTTTTTTGGAACTTTCACTTTCTGATTTCATTTCCAAAGAAGAAATTGCAGGTCCACTTCTCATCAGTGAGCCTTTCAGGATGTCAAAAGGCAAAATTGACGGACATCTGGAGGAGCTGAAAAATCTAGGGTTTGAACTCGACAGGCTAAACCCTGAAGTTCTTGCTTTGAGAACTCTGCCTCGTTTTGTTCCTCAGGCGCAATCCAGAGAAATCACACAGGCCCTTTTAAACTATTTCACTCAAACGCGCGTGAAAGAATATTCCTCTGCTGAATTAAAAAGTTTTGTAGCCAATAATTGGGAATCGACAGCGCTTCCTTCTGAATCGTTGCTGGAAAAAATACTTGCAACAACCCGGGAAGGCCTTGTGCAGCTCACAGAACAAAATATTCGGGGTCTTCTTAAATGAAGAATAAACTGATTATCGTTTCGGGTCCTACAGCTTCCGGTAAAACAAAAATCAGTATTGAAATTGCCGAACGTCACCCCGGATCAGTCGTCGTCAATTTTGATTCATTACTTTTTTACAAAGAAATTTCAATAGGAACGGCCAAGCCGTCTGAAGAAGAAAGAAAAGGCGTCCCCCATTATATGATCGACGTGGCTTCCATCAGCTCACCTATGAATGCGGCCGATTTCATCAAAATGGCCCAGGCCCGGATTGAAGATCTTTTTTCCAAAGGAAAAACGATAATACTCGTCGGTGGAAGTGCTTTTTACCTGAGAGCACTCCTCAAAGGTATGTATGAATCAACTTCACCTTCTGATGAAATTAAAAATAAAATTGAAAAAATGTTTCAAGAGGGCGGTATTGAGGCCATCCTGGACTACCTTCGCCAGCATGATCCTGAGTCGCTGAAAAACTACCATGTGAATGATCATTACAGACTCATGAGAGCGGCCATCCATTTTGAATCGACTGGAACAAAAATCTCCGATCAAAAACAGACACTGGATGAGAAAGATCCTTATGATTTGAGTTCGAGTATTCATCCATGGGACATTCTTCACCTCTATCTCGATCTTCCCAAAGATCAACATTTCCAAATTATCACTGAACGTACAGAAAAAATGTTTAAAGACGGTTTAATGCAAGAACTAGAAGGGCTGGCCCAGGCCGGTTTTTCTTTAACGGAAAAACCATTATCTTCTATCGGGTATAAAGAAGCGATCGAGTTTCGCCAGGGCCTGTTCAAAACCGCCGAGGAATGTGTAGAGAGAATATCCATATCAACTCGTCAGCTCGCCAAATCTCAAAGAACTTTCTTCAATAAGATCCATCCTAAAGAGTCTTACAATCCCCTTTCAGACCGTGAGAAAATTTTTTCGAGCGTAGAGCAATTCCTTTTAAAGTGATAAAGTAGAGATAGTGATCACCTACAGGATAAAAAGCTCATGGCGCTGGAAACACAACGATTAAAAATTATTATTATTTCCGATGGAACCGGTGAAACGGCTACAGCAATTTCAAGAGCTGTTATGGCGCAGTTTAAAGACAGAGAAGTCTATTTCACCCGTTATAAAAATATCAGGACACCGGAACAAATCGATGCAATCTTTAATGAAGCAGCGATACACCATGATCTTGTTATTCATACGATCGTTTCAGGAAAACTGCGCGAATATATCGCAGAACTTGCGCGCACTAAACATGTCCGCACTCTGGATTTGATCGGCCCTGCCCTGACAGCATTTTCAAATTATTTTAATCAAGAGCCGATGTCTGAGCCAGGACTTCTTCGTGCCGTGAACGATGAATACTATAAACGTGTCGAAGCGATGGAGTTCACTCTTAATCACGACGATGGAAGAAATCTCGAATCGCTTCATCTTGCCGATGTCATTCTCGTCGGCGTATCAAGAACATCCAAGACTCCTCTCTCTGTTTATCTCTCACAACACGGAATTAAGGTTGTGAACATTCCGATGATAAAAGATCAACCACTGCCAAAGGAACTTTTTGAAGTTGATCAACGAAAAATTTTCGCTTTAACCATTGATCCGAATTCACTTTCGGAAATCAGAAAAAACCGATTGCAACGACTTGGGGCCGATAAGCACCAAGGTGAATACGCTGAGCACGACAAGATCATTGAAGAAGTTGAATGGGCCAATACCATCTTTAAAGAAAATAAACGTTGGCCTGTTTTCAATGTTACGGATAAAGCGCTCGAGGAAACTGCAGCAGATATTATGAAACTTCTCAATATGAGAAAGAATAATATTTTCAAGCAAACGAAAAGCGATCAATCGGAATAAAAATGGAAATTTTTAAAGAATTGCCTGACATCACATTGCATTTTTCTGCAACTGTCGGGATCCCTGTTGTCAACGAAGATGGAAAAAAGCTTGGCGGTCTTGTTGATTTCTTCATCGACTATGAAGAGATCTATCCATCTGTTCTTGCCATTCAATACAAACGCAGTGGAGTTCTTTTTTATATTCATTGGGCTGAAGTTGTCAGCTTTTCCTATAAAAGGATTGTGGTTAAACAAGAAGCTTACCCTCGTCGAAGCCGCACATTTCCAAAAACATTAAACACCAAAACGGTGACAAGTATTCTCGCCAATCAATTTGCAGGTCCAACGGTCGAGTATCCCCCTTTAGGTCAGATTGTTCTCGATAAACAAATCGTCGACACTCACGGTAAAAAAGTTGTCCGGGTTAATGACATACAATTTATTCGCGCTGGTAAAGATTTGCGGGTTACGCATGCAGAAGTGGGATTGAGAAGCTTTGTCAGACGATTAAGTTTAGAAAGGCCGATCGACCTGATGGTAAAGGCCGTTAAACCTGGATCAAAATATTTAAGCAACGATACGACTATCAACTGGAAATACGTTCACGCTATCCCGAATCGAAATGTGCAGAAAAGTGTGCGTCTCAATCTGACGAACGAGGATTTGCGCGATCTCCACCCTGCAGACATTGCCGACATTCTTGAAGATCTCGACAGTCACGGAAGAGAGATGATCTTTTCTAATCTGGACCCCAAACTCGCAGCTGAAACTCTTTCAGAAGTTGATGAAGAATTGCAGGCTTCTCTTCTTGAAAATGAAAACCCTGAAAAAGCGGCTGAAATTATCGAGAATATGGATACGGATGATGCCGCCGATTTATTGAATGAACTAGACGAAGATAAAGCTGATGAAATTATTTCCAATATAGATGACCTGGAAATTCAGGAAGAAATTCAGGAACTCCTCGAACATGATGAAGATACGGCCGGAGGTCTGATGACTTCTGAAATTTTTGAAGTAACTGCAGAGACCACAAAAGCTGAAGTTTTAAAACAAATAAAACAGCGTTACGAAGAAGTTGCTTCTTTTTACGATATTTACGTCATCAATGAAAATAAAACATTAGTCGGAACGCTTTCTCTTCAGGAATTGCTGATTCACAATGAAGATCTTCAGGTGAAAGACATGATGAACGAAACTGATATTAAATGCCTTTTCGTGGATACTCATTGGAAAGAAGTAGCTCAGTTTATGAACAAATACAACATGGTCACTTGTCCGATTGTTTCCCGCGAATATGAATTACTTGGAATGATTTCAGTGGATGATATTCTCGACAGGCTGCTTTCATGAATCAGATTAAAAAAAGTATTCTTTCGAACCCTTTCTGGACAAAACTAGTGCTCATGTTAAGCATTGTCGGCCCCGGACTGGTTACAGCGAATCTTGATAACGATGCAGGGGGAATTGCGACCTACTCTCTGGCCGGTGCTCAGACAGGATACCGCTTCATCTGGATTCTCTTTCCTGTTACTGTCGCACTGATTATGTTTCAGGAAATGTCTGCGAGAATGGGAATTGTATCCGGTAAAGGTCTGGCCGATCTCATTCGAGAAAAGTTCGGATTAAAAGTTACTTTTTATTCTCTCTTCTTCTTATTATTTGCCGATCTCGGTAACACCATGGCGGAATTTGCAGGCATAGCTTCGTCGGGAGAAATCTTTGGTGTTTCGAGATTTATCAGTGTGCCCATCTGTGCCGTTCTCGTCTGGCTCATCGTTCTCAAAAGCGACTACAAAGGTGTTGAAAGAATTTTCATTGTCGGATGCAGTGTTTTCTTAACCTACATTGTTTCGGGCTTTCTGGTAAATCCAGACTGGACTGAGATTTCTACAGCGATTGCCAATCCCAATTTTCACAGCATAACGGCAAAAGACTTTCCTATTATGGTTGGTCTCATGGGAACTTCAATTACGCCCTGGATGCAATTTTATTTACAGGCTGCAGTCGTCGAAAAAGGCATTCCGGTTAAACATCTCTGGCACTCAAAAGTTGATGTCATTGTCGGCTGTACTCTAACTCTCATTATCGCAGTCTTCATTATGATTTGTTGCGCGGCCACGATCAACAAAGCAGGCATTAGTATTTCTACGGCAATCGATGCGGCCATAGCCCTTCAACCTCTAGCTGGAAAATATGCTGGTCTTCTTTTTGGTTTCGGTCTTTTTAACGCTTCGTTTTTCGCAGCGGCGATTCTTCCTCTGGCGGCCAGTTATTACATTTGTGAAGGGATGGGTTGGGAATCAGGTGTTGATAAAAACTTCAAAGAAGCTCCACACTTCTTTTCTATTTTTACACTCATGATTGTCATTGGAGCTGCAATTACACTCATACCGAATATTAACTTATTCAGCATTCTGGTTTATTCGCAAATAATCGATGGTCTGCTGATTCCGATTGTCATTCTTTTCATCATCAAACTTTGCAATGATCCGGACATAATGGGTGAATATACCAATTCTCCGATGCAGAACTTCATCAGCTATGCATTAGTCGCGATGATGATCTTCTTGAACATCCCGATGCTTTATTTCACTTTTTTTGGGAATTAAAGAAGCTCGCAGAGATCTACGGTCTGGTCTTCGCGGTTGAGTGTGACTTCGATTTTTCTTTCGATGTCTTCACCTCTTTTCTTGAAATAGATTTCATAAGTAGCAGGTGTTAACTGCCCTTTTTCATCCAGCCCAAGCGGAAAGCCAATACCAAATGATTCAGACATTGGAATTGGACTAACTCGTTTTTCACCGAGAATTTCGTATCGAATCTCACCTTGTGCGCAGTTAGATGACGTATTGACGTATCCATAGGCAATGGAAGGCATTTCAGGAATTTCCATCTCGACTGTTGAAGTATTCTCTACACGCATTTCTTTGATAAAGTGTTTCTTTCCTTCAATCTGAATTCTCAAAATAAAATCTTTTCCTACCGGAACTTTTACAACTGAGAGTTCAACTTCTTTTTTTACGCCATCAACAAAGACTTGCATCTTTTGTTTATCAAAATGCGCAAGGGCAAGCTGACCTTTATCGGCACTGACATCGTGACTTGGTTCAACTGCATGTTGCTGTTGTGGTTCATGTGAAGCAACAGTACGACCTGGGTTTTCATGTTTTACCGGGGCTTCTACCATGGCAGGCATTTCCGGTTCTTTCAATGAATAATAAAGATAACCAGCGCAGCCCACAACGACAGCAAGAAGGGCCGCAATCACACCGGCCGAGTTCTTTTTCTTGGCCTGCTTAACTTCGCCTTTGAGAATTCTTGTTTTTGTTCCATCGGTATTTTTTTTGATTCCCGATTTAGTTGCACCTGGTTTTAATGTCGTTGTTGTTTTATTCCCAACATCGACATTAACTTTTGAATCTGTTCTGTCAGATTTAGCTACCTGACTTGCTCCAGTCATTGTTCCCGCAACCTTTGGAGTCGCAGCTGCAGCTTTCTTTACAGTCGCTGTTTTACCTTTTGCTTTGGTTTCATTATCAAAGCCGAAATCAAGAATCTGCTCTCTTTCACGGGCCTTTGGCTCATTGGAAGCAGCCGCGGCACTATCGCTCTCACGAGGATTGCTACCGACTTCCTGTTCTTTTTTCAGCTCATCTAAATAAGGTCTGATATCGATCTTACCGAACTCAAACATTTTCTCGCGGTCTTTTTTAATTTCATCGCGGAAAAGCTCTTGAGCAAAGTATGATAAATCTGTTGCGTTGAAGTCAGGGTATTTTGCATACAAAAACTTCATGAGCGCGCGGTTCATCTGATCGAGGTTATCGAATCGTTTATTTCTGTCTTTGCTTAATGCTTTAAGAACAATCTCATCGAGTTCTTTTGGAACGTTCGGATTGATTGATGAAGGCACCGGAATTTTACATTCCTGAATCTTTTTCAAGACAGCAAGGTCGTTGTTCTCTTTGAATAGTTTTCTTGAACACAGCATTTCCCAAAGAGTAATACCAACTGCAAACTGGTCATAACGAGCGTCCAGTTCCTCGCCTTCAAGGTATTCAGGGGCAAGGTAAGAAAGCTTACCTTTGATTGTTCCAGCTTGTGTAGATTCAGAATTTTTTTGTGATTTCGCAATACCGAAGTCGATGATCTTCACTGACCCATCATACGTAAGCATGATGTTGTGAGGAGAAATATCACGGTGAATGATGTTTGCTTCCTGCCCTGTCAATTTATCTCTGAATGTATGGGCGTAGAAAAGCCCCTGACAAGCTTGCGAGATAATGTATGTCGAGATCTCAACTGGAAAAACGAATTTTCTTTCTTTAAGTTTTTCAAGATACTCTTTTAAGTTACGACCGTCACAGTATTCCATGGCAACAAACAGCTGCCCTTTGTTCATACCGTAGTCGTAAGTTTGAATAACGTTTGGATGTAGAAGACCAAAAGTAACTTTGATCTCATCCATGAACATTGTTTTGAAGGCTTCGTCTTTTGAGAATTGAGGCTGAACCATCTTTATAGCGACGACTTTATCTGCCTGCTCGCCAAGAAAGCGCGCACGGCAGATCTTTGCCATACCACCGTCGACCAAATGATCCAGGATCAAATATCGTCCGAAGCGTTCGCGTTTGTTTGACTCACTCATTAGTTGACTACTCCTGATAACTTTTATCGGAATAATCGAGACAAACTTAAATTTATTTTATCAATTTTTCTGAATATCCAGGGAAGTTCATATTCAATGGTTTACGATCATTGGTCTGTTTGCAAATAGCGAAAATCTTGTACAGACGAAAACTGTTTTGGATCGCATCCGGATGCTGAAGAAGGTGCTTTTTGAACTCTGGAAGTTCGAATCTGGTGTACCCGTTTTTCTCAAGTTGTTCGTAAAGCATAGAATAAGGAATATCTTTTGTGTCGAGAGAGTAGGCCATCACAACCCGCGCCTCTCCACATTTAATCATTTGCTCCAGTTCATCTTTTGACAGCCAGAAATTAAAAGCGGACTGCGGAGAGATATGGGCCATCATGACATCAAGTTGTAATGTGAGTTCATGATACCAGGACGTTTTATCGAAAACTAAATCTTCTTTCCAGACTTTATCAGCGAAGGTCCCGTTTTTAACTAATAGTACTGAATCCTGAACAATATTCTTGCTCAAATTGGCCGTTGTACAGGCACCCAAAAAAAGTACGAATGTTAAAAGCGACACTAATTTAAGCTTCATAAGATTTAATCCAGCTCAGTATATCTTGGTAAACAATTTCTTTATCCCTTTCATTATACAAGTCGTGCTTCATAAGGGAATACTTCTTTTCAGTGAGAAGTTCTTTTTTAATTCCTTTGCAGAAATAATCCATCCCTTCGCTCGCCAGGGCATTTCCAAATTCGGACTTAAGCAGGAGCAGTGGTCTATCGATAAAATAAGAGTCTTGATATATATTTTGAGTTTTCTTTTGCAGCTCTTTTACACTGTTCAATGTCGGACGATGAATAATCAGTGGATCTTGTTCATAAGTGAGTATATCCAAAGAGTCACTGAGAAGATCTTTTCCAAGAAAAAAACGCGCCGGTCGAGTTTGTCCCAGAATTCTCTTAAAAACATTTTTTTCATTTAAAATCTGCTCTTCCATTTGAAGAAAGATAGATTGAAATTTGAGAATGAAGTTTGACAGGATCATGCCATCAATTCTCTGTCCTGCTGATTCTTGAAATCTATTGAGAAGATCCAGGGCAACTAGTCCCCCCATTCCGTGTCCAAGAACAATCCATTTTTCATGTGGTTTTTTTTCGGAATAATCTAAAAGGTTATGAAAATCTTGAACAAGATATTCAAATTTTTCAAATTGTCCCCGCGTTCCTGAACTCAAGCCGTGACCGACAAAGTCCATTGCTACGCAAGTGACTCCGGGAAGATGTTCTCTCACCCATTCGATGAAATGCACGAAGCGACCATGATACTGGCAAAGGTCGTGCAACAAAAACAATGTTATTCCATTGTCACCTTGCTCTTTAGGAGCAAACTTTTTGACATAAATATGTGCGGGACCAAAACCGACGGCAGGATTGGAAGAAGCAAAGTGACCAATCTGAATTCCATCACGCAGACTTTTCCAGTTTATCGACTTTAAATCATTTTTTACGGCGACATCATCAAGCATAATTCTGAATCACTTTTCGCGCGTCTTCATTTATTTCAACAATTTTGCAGACAGCTCGTTGATGTTTTGGTTCGTATTCTTCAATGTTAATTTTTATATTCTTCGCTTTTAAATCTTTACCTGTATAAATCGAGCACAATTTTTCAGAACCAGTTTTGAAAGGCCCTGCTCCAAGGATGGTACATTCTTTTGTTCCCGCTTTATCAACCAGTGCGATCAAAGGAAGAGGATCATTTTCCATGACGAATAAAAGAGGAGCCTCATCTTTTACCTGATCCAAACTTACATCAAGTTTAATTGGATTTAAGGGAGTGTTCCCTGCTTCAATCCAGCCTTTCAGCCCAACAGCATAGATGAGAGTTTTATCATTGATTCTATGTTCTTCTTTAGCTTCCTTCAGTTCGTTCAATGAATAAGGGCCAAAGTATTCCGCATCAATTAAATTTTTCCTATCGCTGCCAATTTTCAAAAAGAAAAGTTCTTCATCCTCGCGGATTTTTTTCCAGTCAAATTTAAATTCCATTTCAGGAGAAGCTGCTTGTTCAGGTTGTTCTTGAACTGCGGCCGTCGCCTTACCACTCATGTCGAGTTCAGCTACATCTTTTAATCGTTCCCAGTTTTGAAAACCTTTGCGCCATACATATGATTCAAGATTTAATTCTTGTCTGGTGAATAAATCGCGCAAAACTTCCACGCTCACGGGCCCAACTCTTTCAGAACCGCGCACGTAATACCAGTTAACCATAGTCTCTTTCCCCTCTTTATAGTCTTTCTTTCTCCTTCTATTTTAACTTTTTGAAAGTACGTTGATAGCGCGAAACTTTTGCCCTATCTGGACGAAATTGCTCAGACTTGAAATCTCCTACTCAAGAAATCGGAGAATTTTCCGATAAGCCGAAGGATGACTGTGACTTAAGTAAACGATGAAAAGGTAAATATTATGAAGAAACCACTTTTATTAATCGCGGCCAACTTGATTGTGCTGTTGGGGCTTGCTTCATGTGCAAAAGAAGAATTCGCCACAAACAAGGGTGCCCAAAGTGCGAGTATCAACCCGGTTGTAACAACTTCAACTCAACTTTGTTCACAAAGTACGTTAGTCAGTCCAAAAGTCGATGTGCTTCTTCTTTGGGATAACAGTTCAAGTGCTCTCTTCATTAACTCGGCAACGAAAGGATCTTATAATCAACTTATCCAGAGCGTTTCTGAAAAGTTCGATTACCATATTCTTTCAGCTCCACTTATTTCAACAAACAGCAATTCACTCTATGAAGCTTCTCTTGTCGTTAAAGATTCAAGCAGCGTCAGCGGAACAGCTTCTAGCATCGTGCGAACAAAAGATCAGGCTTCGGCCGCTCTGAGTTTTTCGACGGCCGCAGGTTCATACGAACCGGGTGTTGATCGCGCTACTTCTATTATTGAAGCCAATAGGGCCAATGGTATTTTCCGTAATGACGCTTATACAATCATCGTTGTCATGTCTAATGGTGATGATACAAGCTGTGAAATTGCTACTGGATACAGTCAATGTACAAGCACAGACTGGTCATCAAGAATGCAGACTAAAATTAATAAACTTCTTTGTTTAAGAGGAAATGTCAGTGGCGTAGATTGTTCAGGCACATCGGCGCTTAACTCATCAATGATGAGATTCATTAACATTGCTCCACTTACAAGTTGTTCAAGTGGTCTTAACAAAATTAACACTCGTTATAGAAAAGTGGCGAAGACTTTATATGAAACGTCTTACACAAACGGCTGGCCAACTTCAAACGACAACCTGAATCCTTTTACCAGCAACGGTGTGCCTTATCCGGACAACTACGATATCTGCTCAATCGATTTCAATCATATCTTTGATGGTGTAAACACAGCGATCAAGCAGACACTTATTAAACACGTCTATGAATTCTGGCCGGTCGCGGGCAACAGTGTTTCCATCGACCCGGAAACTCTTCGTGTCGTCAGAGATGACGGTAAAGTTTTAACAAACCGTACAGGTGAATCAAGTCCATCAAATGGTTTTGCTTTCATCGGTCCGCAAACTGCTCACTATACGAGAAGCTTGCCGACTCACGGTGAACCTTTCACTGGTCAGATGATTCAGCTTTTTGGTTCTCAGGACAATGACCTGATTGTTTACCCACGCTGTCTGACAGTGACATATGATGCTCAAAAAGCACAATACGGTTATATTTATCTGAAAAACGGCGAGCCTTCTGTTCCGTCTATCGAAGTTCGAATCAACGGACAAATCGTTCCACAAAACGCGACGAATGGTTGGGATTATATGGGTCTTCAGTACACTTCATCGCTTGATTCAAGTCTGAAGATTGTTGATCTACCGGCAGGCGCTACATCCGGTTACTTCATTCGTTTGAACGGCAGTTACAAATTCAACAACACTGCAGGCGCTTCAACTTCAGTAAACGTATACTACACATCTAAATCTGCTCAATAAAAAGGGTGCCAGGAGACTTCTTGTTACGCACATGCGAAACAAAACGTCTCCTGGCACCTTTTAAGATTTCATTGCGGCCTGAGCTTTCACATCATTCACGCGATTAATCGCGTTCATGAAACGCACGACAGGGTACATTTTTTTGAGGTAATCGTAATTGATTGTGGTGGAGATATTATTCTTATCGTCCATTCTGTATTCACCACAGAATTTTGCATTCTTCGCGCCCATGAAGTCATCCATCTTGATATCGATGTTGTATTCTTTAAAATGGGCCACGACTTTAGTGAGATCGATATCGCATTTTCCTTCAGTCACTTCACTCTTCTCGCATTCTTCCATCACCTTCACAATGAACTTTTCACATTTCGGTGAAATGACCATTTTCTTGTCATCGCGAAGAGTTCTTTGAGTATTGAAGAAGACCTGAAAAATTTTAAATGTCTCTGGTTCGCGCGTGCTGTAAATTTTTGAAGAATCTTGTTCATCGATTGAAACTTCGACAATTTTCTCTTCTGTCAGCAGTTGAAGAAATTCTTCCATTTTTGCTTCATTCAGATTGAAAATATCGAGAGCGTAAACTTTGAGTTTATTGTAATGAAGGAACCACTTCCCGTCTCTGCTTTCTCCCAGAGACCTGAAAGTTAAAAACAACATCGAGAGCATTTTAACAACGTCTGCGGCCTGAAAAAATTTATAGTCAGAAGAAAATCCAACAGAGTTATTCTCAAGAGCTTTGACTCTTTCATTTGTTTTGCGAAGTCTTTCTGCGAGTGTGTTGATGAGAGTTTTAAACCAAGGGTTTAAAGCCTGCATGGTTTTTTCAAGAGCGATAAAAGAAATTTCAATAACGTCGACTGAAGTAATCGCTGCGGCCGACACGCTTCTTGTTTTTGATTCAGGATCGAAATACGCCATCTCACCAAGAACTTCGCCGGAGCGAAGGACAGCTATTTCGACAAATCCTTTTCCTTTCGGACGGAATAATCTCAGCTGTCCTTTTTGAATGATGTACATAGACTCAGCTTTGTCTCCTTCATTAAAAAGTATCTGCCCGGGAGCGAGAGTTTTAATTCCAGATTTTTTCTGCGCGCTTGCCTGTGCTGCTGGTCCTGTACCTGATGTCGTCATTTCAATCCTTGAGATGGCGTTTTAAATTTTCTAACTACAATCTTTCGATAATCAGAGAAAGTGCTTCTCCCCCACCGATACAAATAGCTGCCATTCCGTATTTAGCTTTTTTGTTTTCCATTGCTGTCATCAAAGTCACAACAATTCTTGTTCCACTTGCGCCAATCGGGTGACCTAAGCTCACACCACCGCCGTAAATGTTCACTTTGTTGTGATCTAATTTTAACTCTTTCATAGCGGCTAGCGCAACTACTGCAAAAGCTTCATTAATTTCAAACAGATCAATTTGATCAAGCTTTAGGTTTGCTTTAGTAAGGGCCTTATTCATGGCCTCAACCGGAGCAGTCGTGAACCACGTTGGGTTTTGAGCATGAGAAGCGTATGAAACGATTTTGAATTTTGCTTGTGATTTATATTCTTCACCACCAAGGACGATGGCCGCAGCTCCATCATTGATTGTTGAGGCATTCGCTGCTGTGATTGTTCCGTTTTTATCAAAAGCAGGTTTTAGTGACGGCATTTTTTCAAAGTTAGCTTTTCCCGGACCTTCGTCAGTTGAAACAACAGTGTCCCCTTTTGGGCCTTTGATTGTGACAGCTGCAATCTCTGAGTTAAAGATTCCATCTTTCTGAGCAGCTTGAGCGCGCTTGAAAGATTCAATTGAGAAAGCATCTTGCTCTTCGCGGTTTGTATATTTTTTTACAGCTTCTTCTGCACAAATTCCCATAGGTACATTTGAGTAGGCATCTGTCAGACCATCAAAAGTCATTGCATCTTTCAACGTCGTATCGCCGAATTTAAATCCGTTTCTTGAATTTGGAAGAAGGTGTGGAGCTAAAGACATATTTTCCATACCACCGGCAACAACAAGTTTATTATCGCCCGCTGCAATTGTTTGGGCAGCAGTGATAATTGTTTTAAGTCCTGAACCGCAAACTTTGTTGATTGTCGTACAAGGAGTTGATTCCGGAAGGCCAGCATAGATCGCCGCTTGACGTGCAGGCGCTTGTCCAACACCAGCTGTGACAACGTTACCCATGAAAACTTCATCAACTTTAGAAGGAGCAATTTCAGCTTTCTTCAAAGCTGCATCGATTGCCACTGCACCAAGTTTCGGCGCTGTAACTGAGGATAATGAACCCATGAAACTACCATTGGGAGTACGAGCACCAGATAAAATATAAACGGCCATTTTAATCTCCTTTTGCATAAAAAAATTTGAATCATTAAATCACACGCGCTATATCTTGGACATACGAAATCAATGGAGTTTTTATGTTTTCTCGCCTAGACCACGATATTCCTGCGGTGCTTTTTCCCAAAGATTGGGCAGAGAGTTTAAAGCAAATTCTTCTAAATATTTACGGCGATAAATGCTTGAAAGACGATAAAACTTTCGAAGTATACGGGTTCTCTTATCCGAATGAAGTTCTCATGATTGTCTCTTATGTCGGCCTGGACAAGAATGTTCTGCCACTGACGCTTTCCGTTTCTGCGGACCTGACAAAAGAAACTAAAGTGGATGAAATTCAAGACGACATCTTCGATTTCGTAGGTGTTTTCTTCGATGAATATTTCGCCAAAACAGAACACTCTGACGAAGACGAAATTTTTGAAGAATTTGTCCTGGACTGGGATGAAGTAGAATTCAATCAAAAGAATTTCTTCGTCAAAGTTAACCGCGAAAACATCGCGCTCACCATGGCCGCAGACGCCCTTCTCGGGGAATAGCCATGATCTTCGCGCCAGAGTTTAATCCTCCTGAAACCGCCACATCAGAGAGATTAAACCTGGTGCTGTTTCCGACTAACCAGGACTATTCAGACAGCGATTATGAAGCTGTGATGGAGAGCAAAGAGTTTCTTCGCAACTGGAGCCAGAGTTCGTGGCCAGAAGATTCTTTTACTGCTCAGGAAAACCACGACGATTTAAAACTTCACATCGACGATAATCACACTCACCGCGCCTACGGCTACATGATTTACACCAGCGATAAAAAACGCTGCTTAGGCTCTCTTTACGTCAACCCGGTTCATACGTGGCCACAGTATCACGATCTCATTGAAGGCGAACGACCGGAAGAAGTTCTCGATGCGAGAATTGATTTTTGGCTGCGAGACAGTGTGAGAGAAGATCTGGAAATGATCTTTGTGTATTTTATTGCAGACTGGATGAGAGAAGTCTGGAAAATCAAAGCAGCAATTGTTTCAAGAGATTCGCTGACTGAACGAAATGAGTGGATTGAAGATTTGAATTTACCGCTTGTCTGCAAATTGAAATCTAAAACGACCGGTGGCCTGACTCTCCTCTATAAAATATAAAAAAAAAGCCCCGTTTCCGGGGCTAAATTTTTAATCATCAAATGAAGGTTTAACAACCTTAGTTTCAAACGCGATATCCTGATCATCATCAAGAAGTTCGTCGTCTTCAAATGCATCCAATTCTGCTTCGTCAGTCTCGATATCGAGATCTTTAAGAACGTGGTTGAATGCTTTATCGTCAGCAAGATCGTGAATGATAGTTTCGATGTATTTCATTGGATACTTGCGTACCAGGTCTTCGATAATTTTAGCGAGACGACCTTCAGCAAGAATCGCTTCTTTTTTCTTAACGTCCTTCCAAAGTTTGATGTAGTGGTAACGGCAGTAGCCGCTTGTCGTTGCCGGGTTATCACAACCGCGAACAACACACTCGTCAGATTCAACTTTGAAGAGATCCATATTTCTAATGGCACCGAAAACATCTTCAATAGAAAAGTCTTCAGCTAGAGCAAGAATTTCTTCAGCAAGGTTTTCTTTGATATCGTCATCAAGACCTGCTTTGCCTTTTTTTCTTACTGGAATGATTTCTTCTTCTTCGATTTCATCGAAAGTCATTTTTACTTTCTTTGGAGTCTCGCCTTCAAAATCATCATCCTCTTCTTCTTCATCACCGCGAGCTTTTGAAGCTTCTTCTTCCATTTCTTCTTCAAAAGTCGGTGCGCCTTTTTTTCCTTTCGCTTTCAGAAGTTCTTTTTCTTCTTTCTTCGTCAGTTTTTTTGGTTTTTCAGCTTCAGCTTTTTTAGCTGCTGCTTTGAGCTCGGCTTTTGTCGGAGCTTTAACAACTTCTTTTTTTACCGGCTTTGCCGCTTCAGCTTTCTTAGTTGCTTTTGGTTCTGGTTTTGCTGCAACGACTTTTGTTGCTTTTACAGGAGCTGCTTTTACTGGAGCTGGCTTTGCCAATCCTTTTTTAACTGCAGCTTCTTTTTTCGTCGCTTTGACTTCTTTTGCTTTTTTCGTCGCTGCGATTTTTTCTTGAATTTTTTTGGCGATATTGCCTGCTTTCGCCGGAGCTTTTGCCGTAGCTTTAGCTGGAGCTTTTACTGGAGCTGCTTTTTTGACAGCCTTTGCAGGAGCCGCAGGTTTTTTAGCTGCTTTCGCCGCTGGCTTTGCGACGACTTTTGCTGCTGGTTTTGCCGGAGCTTTTTTTGCTGCGGGCTTTGCTGGCGCTGCTTTCTTCACATTTTTTTGTGCAGCAGGCGCAGCTTTTTTGGCTGCTGGTTTTGCAGGCTTCTTCATACCTATGTTCTCCAATATTTTCTTAAACAAATTATTCCTTTACCTTCGCTAATGCCATCAATACTGTCAAGCTTGGTCAAATGACCTTATAGCTCTTTTAGTTCATTGGCCGCAATAACAATTCTTTGGATTTCAGAAGTTCCTTCATAAATTTCAGTGATCTTAGCGTCTCTGAAATGGCGCTCAACAGGATATTCTTTTGTGTACCCGTTTCCGCCCAGAACCTGAATGGCCTCTGTCGTGATCTGCATACAAGATTCGCTGGCAAAAAGTTTTGCTTGCGCAGCTTCTTTTGAGTACGGAAGACCATTGTCTTTCAAATAGCTGGCGTTCAGGATCAATAGTCGTGAAGCAGCAATTTTTGTCGACATATCAGCAAGCTTGAATTGAATGGCCTGAAGTTCAGAAATTGGTTTTCCAAACTGCACGCGCTCTTTTGAATATTTTTTAGCGTAACGGAAAGCGGCTTCTGCAATCCCCAGGGCCTGAGAAGCAATACCGATACGGCCGCCATCAAGAGTTGAAAGCGCAATCTTAAATCCCTTCCCGACTTCACCAAGAACATTGGCCTTCGGAACTTTCACTTTATCGAGCCAGATCTGAGCTGTTGAAGAGCCCTTGATTCCAAGTTTGTCTTCGAGCTTTTGAACTTTAAAGCCTTCGCTTTTTGCTTCTACAATGAAAGCTGTAATCCCTTTGTGGTCATTGGTCTTTGTCGTTTTCGCAAGAACAATCGCTACGCCGGCATCTTTACCGTTCGTAATGAAGTTTTTTGTTCCTGAAATTTCATAGTGGTCACCTTTATCTTCAGCGAATGTTGTCAATGTTCCCGGGTCAGAGCCGGCATTTGGCTCAGAAAGGCAGAAACATCCGATAACGCCGCCGCTGGCGAGTCCCGGAAGATATTTTTGTTTTTGTTCTTCAGTTCCAAAAGAAAGAATCGGCCACATACAAAGCGAAGTGTGGGCAGAAACAAGAACTCCAGTCGAAGCACAACCGCGAGAAAGTTCTTCAACGATGATGGAATAAGACGTGTAGTCCATGCCGGCACCACCATAGTTTTCAGGAATGTATGATCCCATAAAACCATTTTCATAAAGCTTATTCACAAGATCCTGCGGAATTTTTCCGTCGTGATCAATCTGTGCGGCCAGAGGTGCCACTTCAGAGTCAGTGAATTTTGCTACCATGTCGCGAATTTCTTTGTAGTTTTCTTCGAATAGAGATTGCATTGATGTACCTATTTCCCTTTGAATTGAGCGGATCTTTTTTCTAAAAAGGCCTTAGTTCCTTCTCTCATATCTTCTGATGAAAAAATGGCCGAGAATTGTCTTTTCTCTAGCTGTAATCCTTCAGTAGTGGTTAAGTCAATACCTTCGTTCATAACTTTTTTAGCAATAGAAACAGCGAACGCTGAGTTTGCTGTGATGACCTTTAAAGTCTTGGTTGCTTCCTCAATCATTTCAGTACGAGTATTGAACGTTTTTACGACAAGGCCCAGCTCTTTTGCTTCGGCAGCCGTCACATTTCTTCCTGTGTAAATAATTTCTTTAGCGTGATTTCTTCCCACGAGTTTAGCAAGGCGTTGAGTTCCGCCGAAACCTGGGATGAGTCCCAATTTCACTTCCGGTTGTCCGAAAAGAGCATTGTTAGTGGCATAAATAAAATCACAGCTCATGGCCATCTCACAACCGCCACCAAGAGCGAAGCCGTTTACACAAGCGATCATCGGAACTTTCATTGTTTCCATCAGCATTGTGACGTTCTGGCCCAGGTGACCAAGTGTATAAGCATCTGAAGGACTCATATCGCTCATTTCAGCAATATCAGCTCCAGCAATAAAAGCTTTTTCGCCTTCGCCAGTCAGGATGATTCCTTTAATAGCGAAATCATCATCCTTTTGCATTTCCATTAGCACTTCTTTTAGCTCCGAAAGAACTTCAACGTTAAGAGCGTTGAGCTTTGTCGGACGATTAATTGTAATCGTTGCAAAAGAATCTTTAACTTCAACTTTCAGTGTGTGCCATTCTCTATTTATATTCATAAAAACCTCTTCCTGATTTGCGTCCCATTCTTCCAGCTAAAACATATTTTTTTAGGAGTGGACATGGACGGTATTTTGTATCTCCCAATCCTTCGTAAAGAACATTCATGATCGCCAGACATGTATCAAGACCGATAAAGTCAGCAAGCTCCAATGGACCCATTGGCTGATTTGTTCCGAGTTTCATCGCCTGATCGATATCCGCGATAGAGGCCACACCTTCGTAAAGGGCGTACACGGCTTCGTTAATCATCGGCATAAGAATTCTGTTAACCGCGAAACCTGGAACGTCGTTGGCGCGGACAAAAACTTTGCCCATTTTCTCAGCGACAGCGGCCACAGTATTGAACGTTTCATCAGTCGTTTCCAGACCTCTGATCCCTTCGACGAGTTTCATCACCGGAACCGGATTCATGAAGTGCATTCCCGCAACCAATTGCGGTCTTTTTGTCACAGCGGCGATTTCAGTAATTGAAATAGAAGAAGTGTTTGTCGCAAGGATTGCTCCAGCTTTTGCCACTTCATCCAGCTTTCTGAAAATATCGAATTTGATTGTCTTGTTTTCGGTCGCTGCTTCGATCAAAAGATCGCAGTTTTTAAATTCTGTCAGATCAGTTGCCGTTTTAATCAGCCCCATTGTTTTCGTCACAAAAGCGTCGTCCCACTTTGCTTTTTCAACGCCTTTTTTTAATTGAGTATGGATGAAATCCACGCCTTTTTTAAGGCCCTCGGCCGAAACATCGTAAACTTGAACTTGATAGCCGGACATCGCCGCTACCTGGGCAATCCCGCGTCCCATTTGCCCTGCGCCAACAATACCAATAGTTTGGATATTGATCATGGTGTACCTCACTGTAAATTTGGGTAAGTAAAATCCGCCTTATGATACAAACGGAGGGCAAGAATCACAAATAAAACCTTGCCAAGATTTAAAAAACAGAATAAAAAACTATTCTCATTAAATTGCTAGTTGCAAAAAGTTAAATGTTCTAACGGTAGGAGTTAATTGTGGCAAACCACAAATCATCAGAAAAAAGAGCAAGACAAGATATCAAGAAAAATCTTGTGAACAAAATGAACGAGTCTAAGTCAAAAACTGCTGTTAAAAAAGTTAGAGACGCACTTGTTGCTGGAGACAAAAAAGTTGCTGCTGAAGCACTTAAAACAGCTCAAGCTGAACTTAGAAAACTTGCTAAAACTGGCGTTATCAAAGCTAACACAGCGGCTAGAAAAACTTCTCGCCTAGCTTCTCAGCTTAACGCTCTAAAATAGTTTTTAACCTCGTAAGAGTTTAATCATATGCAAGGCCACCTTCGGGTGGCCTTTTTAGTTTGTACTTGTTTGGTTTACTTCAAAGCTTCTCTTCTTAATTTTTCAACAGCAAAAACGTCTTGAGCTTTTGAGAGAACTTCAAGGTCGGAAAAAAAATTCAGATAAAACTTCACCATGTCGCGATTGAGTCTTTCACTCATATCGAGAACTCCCATTTCATACTTGGATGGTTTTGCTTTTGCGAGAATGTCCTGTGGATAAAGAATTTTGATGAGATGGTTTTGCATTGATGAGGCAAGCCCTCTCAGCCAATCGTAATCGAGATCCTTCTTCAGGATTTCCTGAAAAAAAAGTTTGGGATTGCGATGAAACAATTCAACCAGATCAAAGAAATCAAAACGCTCGCGCGCCACTAATTCCTTGAGAAAATGAATATCAACTGCACCTTCCGGAAAATGCATTTTAACGGTATCGATTAGCCAGAAGAAAGATTCAAAATTGTGTTCGAGATTTTCCAACGCAAATCTTGTGACCGCGCCGTCAAAATGAACTTCTCGTGCTTTCATCGCAAACTGCCACATCTTTGGTCCATCCCACGGGCGTGGCGAATCCATTTCTATGGCATGAACTTTTTTATTTTTGGCAAATTCAGTAAATGCTTTGCTCGATTTTGTGAAAAAAAGAACAAGCTTTTTTGTACTCCAGTCAATTTCAGTCTGGACAAGAAAATCCAGCATGCCCGAAGGAATGTTTTCACCATTCATGACAAGAATCGGATCGCCCTCGGAGAAAAAAGACAAATTGATAAAGTGCTCTTCAATAAAATCGCGAGTCACTTCATTGCCTGTATAAAGCGAAAATTTCATTTCTTTTTTGGGAATACGGTCGAGAAAAACTCTTTCAAGATAAGGATCATCTATTAAAAAAGCCTGGATACTCTCGCTTTTTAAATCCATCGTCTGTGGATATTTTTGCAAAAAATCCCAGGGAAGAATTTTAGAAAGCATTGAGAACTACCTGCTTGAAAGTTTGAGCGGCCTGGTAACAGGTATCCTGGAGACTTTTTTCAAAGATGCCTTTATTTTTAACAAAATTCACTTCGCCGGCATCGTTCGTTGTTATATTCGGACTCGCAACGCGATCAAAACTTCCTGTTAAGGCAATCACATCCTGCAGGACAACCTTTGGATGAGCTTTTACCAACGGACCGAGGTCACTAGTCATAAGATCGATTTCATCTTTTGAAGGACGCTTGATTAAAATGAGACGCAATTGAAAGTCGTAAGTTGATTGAATGGGATAATAAAAAGTTGTTCTGCTTCCAATCGACTTCTGAACATCTTTATCAGTAAACAAAGTCTGGCTTGTGCGAACAACTTCATTGTAATGATCTTTGGATTCTACAATACCGATTAACACGGCATCGGCTTCACCGCCGTCGCTGATTACTTTCAGACCGGAATAATCATTGAGGGCCAGAGTTATTTCGCGAGTCATTGGTGCTGCCAACTGAGGCAGAACAGAGCGATTTATAAACATCGGAACAGAAATTGTTTTGATGTCATAGCCAATCAAGGGGTTATTGCTTGTATTGAAGTGATATCCCGCGCAGCCCGTAAGCATAAAAACCGCACACAGGGCAGCAATTAAGGCCTTCTGATAGGTAATGATGGGATAAAAAAATCGCGCTTTCATAGACCAAATGCTACCCTAAAAAACAATCATGTTAAAGAAGCTTTCGCAATTTATTGAGTCCAAGGATGCTGGTCAGAGCTCTTATCATAAAGAGAAGACAAGCAATCAAAAAAATGTCCAGGATAGTTTTGATTTTCTTGCGCTCATCCGTGCCTGGAAGGATATTGCCGGCGCAAAGCTTTCAGAACACACAATTCCCCTGAAAAATCAGAACGGAACATTGATAGTGCTTTCCAACCATTCGGCATTTGCCAATGAACTTTCCTTTATGGAATTGCCTTTAAAGAAAAAAATTTTTGAAAAATTTCCCGGACTTGAAAAGCAAATTCTTTCTATTAAATTCATTGTGGATACAACTCACTTTTCAAAACAATATCAGCAATTCATTACGCCTGTTGAAAAGAAAAAAGCCGAGGTTTTGCATCCTCACTCGCCGGAATATAAAAAATTAAAAAAAGAAGCAGAAGAATTATTTTTTGATTTAGATGATAAAGAATTAAAAGAAAAAATGATCTCGCTCTACATTCAATCAGCAAAAAAGCTTCATTAAATGTTCTTTGACTTCTTCAACTCTCCGTCCTTCGCGTTTAATATCAAAATTTAAATTTTCATTGATAAAAACAATTGTGGATGAAGTTCCTGAAAGATCTTCACTGCTCTGATCTTCTAAAAATAAAACATCAGAAGCGTATTGCTGATGAAAGCTTTTTGCTTCTTCTTTTTTTGTCATTGGCGGTTCGCCTGTCAGATTGAGACTTGTCGAAAAAAACGGAGCGCGTAGTTCGTGACTGATCGCTTGTATCACAGGTGTATCGAGACAGCGGATGCTGACATATGAACTCTCCCCTGTCGCCCATTTCGGAATGCGTATCTTTGCCAATGTCAGAGGAAGACCCAGAGTTGTTTCCAGTTTAAAAAACTCTTCGAGCCACTCTCTTGTCATCTCTTCGGGAAGTTTAAAGCTGGCGAGAAGTTCATCAGCGCCCGCAAACATCATTGAAAGAGGCTTATCTTTTGACGTTCGTTTAATATCTGCAATTTTCTCATGTCCCGATTCAGAATAAATTGAACAGCCGATTCCCCAGACGGTATCGGTGGGATAAATAAACACATCATCGGCCTTGATTTTCATCTGTTAAACCGGAAGAGGTTTGTTGAGAATATTTCTGTAGTAATAGAAGAACAAGGCCAGGATGATCAGCACAATAATGATAAGCAGATAAAGAAGATAATTGTCATTTCTCTTCTTAAGCTCTTCCGGCATAACCCGTTCCTGAACTTCTTTGGGAAGATCTTTTGTGATTTCTTTTGCCTGGGCCGAACTCTTGACTCTTCTTTCATGCAAAAGTTTTTCAGGCTGATGATCGGCCTTGGATTGCACCGAGGCTGATTTTTTAACCAGATGAAGTCCTTCTGGCTTCTCGTGCTTCGGCTCAGCTTTAGGCTTGTCATGCCCGAGCGTATCGAACATTAAAGTAAGATTTGAATCTTCTTCAATCTCATTTTTAAAATTAATCATGCCGGATTTTTTAGAAGGAGCTGGTTTAACTTCTTCAACGGCGGCTGCAGCTGGTTTTTGTTCAGGTACTTTAACTTTAAAGTCCAGGTCTTCTTCGACCACGGCTGCGGATGCAACAGCAGGCGAAGCTGTCATTGAAGCAAGATCAGGAAATTCCAGATCATCATCTTTCGGATAAACGGCAGGTCCTTCGTCCGCAACTGGTTCAGCTATTGTTTTTTTTACTTCAACAGGACGAGGAGCAGATTCAACATGAGTCTGGGCCCCATCATGTCCACTTTGAAAAGCTGGAGTAGACGGTCGAGCGACCATGCTAATGTCCGGAAACTCGAGATCGTCTGAAGCCGGAAGCTTGATATCATCCTGAGGCGAAGCAGTCGAAGTTGTGGCCACGGACGGAGCACTTTGTATTAACGTAATGTCTGGGTACTCGAGGTCTTCCTGCTTGGGCAAAGTCGCGGGACCTTCATTGGTCACTTTTAAAACCTGCGTTTTATTGGCAGGTGCTGTATTCAAAGAAGTTGTTTTATCCGGATTTTCTCTCTTGGATAAAACGCTTTTTGATTCAGAAATAGGATTGTAACCTTGAGGAATATCGCCGTAGAGAAATTTATCGACGAGATCTTTTTCTTTCAGAGAAAACCAGAAGCCGTTTCCACTGGTCACTTCGTCATTTAAGCCGAGCGCACCTTTTTCCATAAACTCGATCACCTTCGCTTTTGCGACGGGACCCAGAATCTGGTTTTGTGTTGTCCGAATGAGCCAGTTTCTTTCTGTGTTCACTTACCTACCAAAAAAATCCGATCAGACCTTTAAGATCTTCATCGTTAAATCTTAAACCACCTTGAATTGTCCCGCTTTTTCCAGCGCGGAAAGCATCGTTGACAGACGCGCGTCCATACAACACGTTCCAGATTTGCGTTTCAGCAGCGAATCTGACGTTTGCTCCTTTCTTCTTTTTATAGTCGAAAGTCTCAAGTGAGAGTTTTGTATTGATTGGTTGAATACGATAATCGAGACCAAGTCCACCGGTCGATTCGATTAAACCACCGCGAAGATCGATGTCGCCGATCCGGCGGCCGATCTGAACATTGAATCTGAAAGTATTCTTTTCGTTTTCTTTTTTGTCTTCAGTAATGGTTACACCATTAGTAGTTGTGATTGTTGTCTTCTCTTTATCCGGTCCGATTTCTGAAGTGGTAATCCCCAGATGATAGAAACGTTCCGGGCTTGGGAAAATTCTGAAAGCTGCTTCTGTATCGCCACCCGATTTCGAATTCACACCACTGAAAAGGGAAAGTTCTGTACGTAATGATTCAGCTTTACCAACAATTTTTTGCACGCTTGATAACGTGTCTTTAACCTGGTCGGCAATCTCATCTTCAACAACAAGTTTTCCGATTGTTCCCTTACCTCTTTTAATGTCGGCAACAATAGATTCAAGATCGCCCGTCAGTTTCTTTGTGTTGGCGAGAACTTGCTTTACATCTGACATAGCACTGTCGGAATTATTGCGGTCAACCTGATAAGCCAGGTCTTCTGAAAAGGCCTGAAGGTTGTCCATCATCGCATTTAGTTTTTCTTCATTTCCAGTAGTCACGCGTTTTAAACTTGCAGTAACTTCTTTGGTATTGGCCACGAGCTCCTGAACATCGGCCAGGATTTTCTTTATTGGTGAAGCTTCACCTTCTGGTGAAATAGAATCTTTTAATGAGCGGACGATTTGTTTAACGTCAGCAAGAACTTCAGATGAATCCTTAATAAGGTTTTCAATTCCAGCCGCTTCTTCTGAGTCAATAAAATCATATTTGCGCAGCAATTCCGTTGAATCGCCAATATAAATTTCAAGGTATTTATCACCAAGGAAGCCCACAGACTTGATTCTTAGCTTTGAGTTTTTTGTAACCTGAATTTGTTTTAGAATTTCAAAAGTGATGAGCGCTGTATTTCCCTGAAGTTCAATTGAAGCAATTCTACCTGCATTAATCCCTGCTACTTTAATTGGTGTTTTAGGAAAAATTCCGGACGCATCTTTGACGATTGTTCTATATGTGACGTACTGACCGAATCCCGATTGATTCGAAGTAATCTTTAAGGACATGACGACTACTGCGATCATAGTTGCAATAGCTAATAGTCCGACTTTAAATTCATTCATTCAAAAAATTCCGTTTAATATTTAGAGTCTCAAAAATTCCTGAACTAAAGGGTTCTGGGAATTTTTAAACTCACCGACGGGTAAATATTCAATAATCTTACCACGGTCCAAAAATGCTATATAGTCGGAAATTTCTAACGTCGCTTTCACGTCATGAGAAATAATAACCGACGTCATCTCTCGGCCTTGATGTTGCGTGGCCGTTTCTACAATCAGATTGTTTACCATTTTAGTCGTGATCGGATCGAGACCAGTCGTTGGTTCATCGTACAACATAATATCCGGGGACAAGGCCAGCCCGCGGGCCAGACCAACTCTCTTTCTCATCCCTCCCGAAAGTTCGGAAGGCAATTTTTGAAAAGATTCTTCTTTAATCCCGACTGAGATTAACAGATCATGAACTTTCTTTTTTATTTCTTCATCAGTGAGGTTGGTAAATTCTCTCAAAGGAAAAGCGACATTCTCTTCAGCTGTAAAAGAATCGAAAAGGGCCGCATATTGAAAAAGCATTCCGAAATTTCTTCTGAAATCCCGCAGCTCCTCTTTAGTCAGTTTTTCAAGTTCGCGCCCAAGAACAGTAACAGTCCCGCTCGTAGGATGAAGAATGCCCAAAATATGTTTCAGGAGTGTCGACTTACCTGCCCCCGAAAATCCGAGGATAGTCACAATCTTATTTCTGGGAATATCAAAATTGAGATCTTGAAGAATAATGTGTTCGCCGAATTTCTTCGTGACATTTTTAAAGGAAATGGCCGGATTTTCAAATGTCAGCAAACCATTCTCCTATAGAATTTTAACAAGAAAGGTTGTTAAGAAATAATCCAGAATCAAAACTGAAATCATCCCCCAGATAACTGCGAGATTCGTTCCGCGACCTACTCCCACCGCTCCTTTCTCAACTTGAAAGCCAAAATAAGTTCCGATGACAGAAATGACAAAACCAAAAACACCGGCCTTGATTATTCCCTGCCAGAGGTCGGCGACGTACATAAATTCTGAAAGCTTCGAGTAATACATCGACTCATCAATCATGAGAGTTTTTGTACCTACAAGATAAGATCCGACGTTACCTATAAAGAGAAAAACAACTGAAAGCATCGGAACTGCAATTGTTCCTGCAATAATTCTTGGAACTGCGAGATATTGAATACTGTTGATCCCCATAACTTCGAGAGCATCGATCTGCTCAGTTACTTTCATCGAGCCGATTTGCGCGGCCATGGCGGATCCTGCTCTTCCTGCAACGATCAGCCCGGTAAGGACGGGCGCTAATTCCTTTGCCATGGCAATCGCAACGATGGCCCCGACTAATGAATCGACGTTGATCAATTTAAATCCGAAATAAGTCTGAGTCGCAAAAACCATTCCGGTGAACATTCCTGCGAGCAGAATAATGAGAATACTTTTATTTCCGATGAAAAAGAGTTGTTCGAATAAAAGCTTATTGCGGTATGGACGTCTGAAGGCCCAATAAAAAAAGCGTGATGTATAAAGAGAAATATTCCCAAGACCATTGATTCCATCAATAACAGTGGAACCAAGGTTTTCAATTCTAACCTTTAAAAATTTGCTCAGTTTTTCAATCACGTAATTAGTTTAACCGATAAACTCTTGGAATGCGAGGAAGGAGTGAGCAGAAAAGTTCATAAGGAATGACTTTTGTTTCTTCCGAAAACCTGAGTAAATCACCCTCGTTTTCACCCCAGATGGTGAACACTTCGTGAGCTTTGATATGGTCTTTCGCTTCTACCGGAAAAAAAACATGAGTCATGTCCATACTCACGCGGCCGATGATTTTACCTTCAAAGCCTTTGTGATTGAGGTGCGCCCCCGAATAGCGGTTGAAAAAACCATCTCCATACCCGATAGCGAGCACGGCGATAATGCCGTCGGAAGGACAAGGTGTGGAGTTGTAGCCAACGGTGTCCCCTTTTTTCACTTCAAATGTTCTGAGAATATAAGTTTCAAGTTTTGAAACTAACTTGCCTTGAAAAAAGCCCTGTTTTTTTATGTCGTCATTGAGCGAAGTCGGTCCATACATCATCAGTCCCGGTCTGATATGGGTTTCCGTTAATCCCGTTTTCTGTTCGATGGCCCCGGAATTGGATTGCGAAGTCCGCTCCAGAGTTATGCCGTTTTCTCTGAAAAAGTTTTTTAATTCTTCAAAACGTTTTCTTTGAAGAATATTTTTTTCATCTTTATCCATGTCGAAACTCGCATTGGCATAATGCTGGATAAAGTGATGAATGGATGTTCGCCCGTGTTGCTTTAAACGATTTAAAATCAGAGGAGCATCATTCGGGTCCAGCCCAAGACGATTCATGCCAGTGTTGAACTTTAAACAAATCGGGAAATACTTAAACTCAGGCGTGTGAAGAATATAATCCAGTTCACTCACATTGGAGATGACGGGAATAATTCTGCGTTTAAGGTAAATATCGGCGTTTTCTAGAAGCTCGAGTTGAATATCGGAAAAAACATAAATATCGAATTCAAGATCGTTAAGTTCTTCGCGCAACTTGAGAGCTTCACTGATAGTTGCACAACCAAAATTGCGGACACCAAGCTCGGTCTGAGCAAAGCGGGCCACTGCGATCATTCCGTGGCCATAGCCATCGGCCTTCACCATAAAAAGAACTTCAGGTGATGGCGCCAGTTTTTTTATTTCATTATAATTGTGAGCAAGATTATTTAAATTGACGACAAGTCGGCTTCTAAACTTCATGTAATGGCTCTTTTCCCCAGATCAATTCCCGTGTTTTTAGTTTTGCCAGGGATTCTTTATCAGCTGCCTTTTCCGTATTGGCCTGCTGAGCAGTTTGTGTAAATTTCAAATACGCGTACGCTGAAAGCGGAACCATCGCCACTTTGGGATTGATGATTTGGGCAAGCACGCCTTCGCTGTCTTCAAAGTATTTCCAGTATGAAAATTTTGAAGAAAATTCTTTCAATTCATCAAAGAAAGCATCGAGATCAGTTGCATTGACTAGAAATGCGAGATGATTAACTCCGTAGTCAAAAACGCGAAAATCGCAACGCGATTGAATTTCAAGTTTATTGATGAATTCTTTTTCAAACTTAGTCCAAAAAAAGCGATGACCGCCTTTTTTCATAACCAAATCGACAAGTGCACTTAAGTCTACATCGATCAGTCTGTAATCCATTTTTGTTTTCTCGAAAAGAAACTGATCGAGAAAGCTCATCGCTTCAAAAGTTGAAGTAAATTTTTTGGAAGGGGTCGGTTCAGCATCAAGTTTGTTTCTGAAGCTGGCGTAAAATCCGTTCAGGTAAGCTTCAAGCATGTTCCAGTCAAATTGATTGTAGAAAAGTTCATTCTTCGCCTTAACGAACATTATTTTGTCAGGCTTCGCCTGATTGCCTTTAATCAATATTGAAACGAGATCTCCTCCCATCAGATCAACGGCTACCTGTGTGGCCATGTTCTGCGCAAAGAGTTCAATTCCATTCGTACAAGCCTGGCCGAGCCAGAGTGATGGAATCGCTCGGAATTTCTGAACGTGAGAAATTGGTGAAAGAAGTTTTTGTCCGTTGAAAGAAAGTTCCATCATCGCAAACTCTGCGATTTCATCAACACCTTGAAAGACTTTTTCAACTGCACGGAAAAAATCTGCTTCGCCTCTGTGCTCTTCCAGTTGCAGACAAATTGATTTTACCATTGATTGGTATTGATCAGTCTGAACCAGAGTCAGCTTATCCATTTTGAGCGATTCAATAAGTTCGCTCTGTTTGTTTTTTTCTGTTTTCAATACGGCGTTTTCTTTTTCAATCGCCATGAAGTGATTCAATCTTTTCAGAATCGCTTTTAAAGGTGCCTCATAATTTTCAGTTTTCTTCAAAAGGCCGAGGTGAAAAAAATCATTGGTTGAAATGAGAAGCGGTTCCGTATTTTTTGTGTAGAAGAAAATAAGAGGAAGTTTTTCTGTGTCGATATGTGGGTGATTGCGTAGAACGAGATCTCCTTCGCTCATTTTTTTAACATCAACGATGCAAAGTGAAGGTATGCGGTCAATAGTCCCCTGCCAGAAAGTTTTCAGGTCTTCGTAAAAATGGGGAATGATTCCCAGCTTTCTGAAAACGGCTGAAATCTCTTTCACTTCATTGATGTCTGAAAATAATAATGCGACTGATAGTCCTTCGCTCATAGTCCACCTCAGCCTAAATTATGCACTAAAGCCGAAAGCGACACAATCTCTTTTACGTTCTCGGGCGAGAGAGTGAGATCCGCGATGGTCCGGTAGATTTCCCAACGGGATTCGTATAATTTTTTCATTTCCTCGTCGGGTAAATTTGACAACGGTCTGTTTGAATCGCCCTTAATTCGCTCCCGGCAGAGATCATAGGGCGTATCGAGGAAAACGGTTTTGCACTCCGGATTTTTTTCAATAAGCGCGACGACATCCGGTGTAAGGGTTCCGCCTCCCAGAGCAATGATCATATTTTGAGAATGATTGAGCAGTGCTTTAAGTTTTGACTTCTCTTTATCGCGAAAAAGCGGAAACCCGTTTTCCAGAATCCAGTCCCCCAGTTTCTCAGGTGAAAGCCCCAGATCCAGGGCGAGAGCATGATCCAGATCGATGCAGTCAAATCCAAGAGAATTCCCCTGAAATTGTTTAAGGAAAGTGGACTTTCCTGCTCCCGTAAATCCGCATAATAAAATTTTCATCCTTAGGATTGTACTTTTAAAATCTCCTGATATAAATCAAAACCTATGAATAAAACAAATACGCATGTGAATAATCATTTAGACGCTAAAGTTTATGTGAACAAATACAGTTTTGATATCATCGAAGATTACGAAGTCGATGAGAAAAACACCCCTTGGGTTCAAGAGCTTCTGACAGAAATTGAAGAAGACATTGGCAACGAAGGTGAATACCCGAAAGCGACGATGAAAATTGAAGCTCAGATCACGCGAAAAACGAATGCTTTTTTAGGTGATCATCTGATTTTCAAAGGCGATCTCAGTGCCCAGTTTCACCAACCTTGCGGTCGTTGTTTATACCCTCTGGCCGAAGAGTTAAATCTCAACCTGGCCGCAGCCTTTTTGCATGAATCCCAAGAGCAAAAGCCTGAATATGCTGAAGCCACAACTGTTTTTGCGGACGGTCAAGAGATGGAACTTTATTTCTTTAGAAAAGGCGTCGCCGATCTTAAGGAATTTATCCACGAGCAGATTTATATCGAAATTACACCGTTTCCTAGATGCGAAGGTGAATGTAAAAATCCGGTCCTTTACTAATTCCAGGTTCTAAAGGCAATTCCATCGATGACCTTGGAAGTTCCCGTGACGGGAGAACCCTCTGCAATAAACTGAATTTTGGCATTGAACTCTCGAGAGAGAGCTTCCGCTTCTACTTTATTCATTGGAACTTTAGCTCCAAGAAATTTTAGGCTTCTATAATCAATCTGTATTTTTTTATCGAACACACAGCCTGCAACCGGAGAATAGAGTCCACTCAAATAACAAGCTCCGAGATTGGCCAGTTTATTTAAGACTTTGAAGTGGATGTCAATTTTATTGGAATTTTCTTTGAACTCAAAAGTTTGTGCCAGGTTAATTTCATGAGCACTCATTTTGACTCGTTTTAATAACCATGGAAGTTTGTGCTTCTGATATTGGCCGCTCGTATACTCGGGGCTATTGTGCAAAACAAAGGATCTCAAAACCATACTCGTTGCTTTCATTCCATAAACTGAATTGAAACCACAGTGATCTCCATAGGGAAGATTCAATATTCCCAGGTTTTCTTTAGCGTAAGAGTTGAGTTTTTTTAATTTCCCCGCATTCACTTTGTTGTCTACGACATGATCGTCTTCTGAAGCAAAAATCAACGTAGGCGTCTTTAAATTAACCGGCCACTTTTTGAAAAAACTATTGGCCTGCCAGAATTCAGCAGGCGTGGTCGGAACTCCTCTTCTGGTCAATGATTCAGAAACTAGCCAGCCCAAATAATCTTTCATCTCAGCTTTTGATCCAGGAGGATTTCTCTCTATTAACTCTCCTATTTCACCAAGCGAAGCCTTGCCATCGTTCAGTTGATTTTTAGTTGCCATAAAAGCAGCATTGGCCACCAGAACACCATTTCCTTCTTCATAAAGATCACCTAAGTTTCCGTCCTGATATAAGTTTTCCATGGAATCATGCAGATCCAATACAGGACAAATGGCCGTGACTGAAGAAAAAATATTATTGTAATAAGAAGTAAAGATGGCGGCGTTTCCCCCCAGGCTTGCTCCTGCCATGTGCAGACTGGAAACAAGATCCTTAAAAGGGGATTGATTCTTCACCCACTCCCCCACGGCCAGAGTTTCTGGTCCTTCGGCATTTCCACCAAAAGTAAATTTCTTATTCATTTTGATGTAATCAATGCCTGTGTTATTCGCCAGAAATAAAACATTAAAGGGCGATTGATCAAAAAAATTCATCAAAAAATTTTTCATGGAAGCAGTCTCTTCGGCCGCGCAAAAAACACCGCAACGATAAATCACAAATGGCCTTGGAGTGACAGAATCTTTAAGTGCTAAAACTCCCGGAATCAAAGTTTTGTCTGATAACTCAATGACGATTTTTTGAACTTTAGGATGTTCAAAAAAGCTATAGTCAGTTGAAGAAAAACGGAGAAGCCCCATCAGTCCTTTGACAGACTCACTCGAAAGCTTTTCTCCACAGCGTTCAAAGTATTCATTGAAATGCTTGTACAGATCTGCCTTCGTTCGCGAGTGCTTGAGAAAATTTTCTTCATTTAAAAACGGATCGCAATCAGGCTGGACAAAAGTTAAATTGTCTCCGGTGATTAAACTGTCCTTATTGAAGGGCTGCTTATCCGTCAGGTTATTTTTGAGGTAATCGTAAATATCGTTATGGATCCCTAAGGGACGAATCACCTGCAGACTCTTCACTTTTAAAGGTCCACCGCTTTCTGCCTGGGCTTCGCCGATCGTAATCAGACGCACAAAAACCAGGACAGAAAAGATTAGCTGTTTCATAAGGATCCCCTTTTTAGATAAGGGCTTTTCGAACTAAACCAGACTAAGCTTTACAGGAATTCCTATAACACAGTGAAGCGCTCAAGCTCTTTGACACCCTGCTCTCGTTGGGCATTTTGTAAAAAAACTTGCCTAGGGCCCATTTTTAACGTAAAGATATGACCTTCATATTTGAAAAATTTTAATACTGTTGAAGTTTAATAATTGTCGCGGAGTATACAATGGCAGTTCCTAAGAAGAAAAATTCAGTTTCAAGAAAAGGTTTAAGAAGAGCTGGTCAGCACCATAAACTTTATAGAAAACACCCAATGACTTGTTCAAACTGCGGCGTTCATGTAATGCCTCACGCTGTTTGTACAGCTTGTGGTTTCTACAAAGGTAAAGCGGTTGTTACTGTAAAAGCGCAAAACGAAGAAGCTGCTGCAGAATAATTGTTCCAAACTTAGTTTTAAATAAAGCCGGCCCTTAGATTCAACAGAATATAAGGGCCCTTTTTTTTTGTCTTAAGAAATTATCGCAATACAAGGACGTCCCAATGTACGAAGCAAAAATTCTGGGAACCGGAATGTACGCTCCCAAAAAAGTTATGACGAACTTTGATTTAGAAAAAATCGTCGAAACAAGTGATCAATGGATTTATGAAAGAACCGGAATTAAACAGAGACACATCTGCTCTACCGAAGGCGGAGAATGGCCAACAGACATGGCCCTTTATGCGACCCGCGATGCCCTGAAAGCTGCCAACTTACAACCAAACGACATCGACTTTATTATCTTTGCCTCTGTTACTCCTGACGTAAAACTTCCAAACTCAGCTTGTATCCTTCAGGTAAAACTGGGAATCACCAACAACTGTACATGTCTCGACATTTCAGTCGCGTGCTCAGGATTCGTTTACGGTGTGAATATGGCCAACTCGTTTATTAAAACCGGTCTGGCAAAAAATGTTCTGGTCGTAGGAAGTGAAATGCTTTCGCGCGAAGTAAACTGGAAAGACAGAAACTCATGCATTCTTTTCGGCGATGGTTGCGGAGTTGCAATCGTTGGCCGCGCTGAAGCTGGTTCTGAATCAAGAATTCTCTCTACTATTTTAAACTCTGATGGAACAGGCGGAGAATATTTCGATCAACCGGTTGGTGGCTCTGTCACTCCGATTACTCCGACTCATATTGAAGAAGGTTCGCACTTCATGCAGATGAAAGGAAAGGAAATGTTCAAGGTCGCGACGAGAACTCTTGCAGAAAATGGAAGAAAAGTTCTTGAGATGGCAGGAATGCAAAAAGAAGATATCGACTGGGTTGTTCCTCATCAGGCCAACATCAGAATCATCGAAACCACTGCTAACCTTCTTGGCATGGGTATGGATAAGATGATCGTCAATATTGATAAATACGGAAACACATCAGCAGCAACTGTACCTATCGCTTTCCACGAAGCGATCCAGGATGGTCGAATTAAGCGCGGAGACCTGGTTCTCTTCGACGCTTTCGGTGCAGGCTTAACAGCTGGAGCAACTCTCCTCAGATATTAAAAAACAAGGAATCGTTTATGAGTAAATCTGTTACGCTTCTTTTTCCCGGACAAGGTTCACAATACGTGGGCATGGGAAAAAATCTCGATCATTCACTTTTCGATAAGGGAAATGAAATCTTAGGTTACGACTTAAAAAAATTGATGCACGAAGGACCGGAAGATGAGTTGAAATTAACTCACAATACTCAACCAGCGATCCTGAAGCACTCAGTGACTCTTTACAATCACCTGCTGGAATTTTTAAACCAGCACAATGTAAAAATTGACCGCGTTCTCGGCCACTCAGTGGGCGAATACGCAGCTCTGGTTGCCGCTGGCGTTCTTTCTCCATACGATGCAATTCACGCTGTTCATTTACGCGGAAAATACATGCAGGAAGCAGTTCCTGTCGGTCAGGGAAAAATGTTCGCGATTTTAAAAGTTCCGGCAGAAGTTGTTACAGAAGCCTGTAAAGTTGCTTCAAAACCCGGCTCAGAAGTTATGCCTGCGAACTTCAATGATCCTTCTCAAATTGTTATTTCGGGAGAAAGCGAAGCGTGTGCAAGAGCTGTGGCGTGGCTTTCTGAAAATTACAAAGAAGCTCATCGCGCGATGGAACTGAACGTATCAGCTCCTTTCCATTCTTCGCTCATGAAACCTGCTGCCGATAAGCTGAAAGAAGCTTTCTCGCATTTCAAATGGCACGAGAATATTGTTCCTTATATCGCCAACATCAATGCTACTGAATACCCTGTGGGAACAAATCCAGAACTCATTATGGAAAACCTTTACCATCAGGCGTACGGTCCGGTTCTCTGGACTCAGTCGATTGAAAAACTTCCTTCTGACACGATCTGTGTTGAAGTTGGTCCGGGCAAAGTTCTTATGGGACTTGTTCGCAAAATCAACAAAGATATTAAAGTCATTTCCCTTGATAAAGATGAAGCTCTCGCTGAGCTCGCTCAAGTTTTAGGAGTTTAAAATGTTAGCCACTTATAATGATTTAAAAAATAAAACGATTCTTATTACTGGCGCTTCACGCGGTCTCGGAAGAAAAATGGCAGACGCTCTTGCAGAGCAAGGCGCTCACGTTGTTTTCAATTACAGAGGCGATGAAGAAGCTGCGATGAAACTTAAAGAAGAGCTAACTGCTAAGGGAGCTTCTAAAGTTTCTGCGCTTAAATTTGACGTGACAAATACAGCTCAGATGAAAGAAGCCGTAGAGAAATTCGTTGAAGAAAATGGACCAATTACAGGTCTGGTAAATAATGCAGGAATTTCAAAAGATCAGATCGTTCTTCGCATGAAAGAAGAAGATGTCGTTGCTACAATCAACACAAACCTGACATCGGCGATCATGCTGACTCAGATCCTTTCGCGCTCATTTTTAAAAGCGGAAAATGTTTCGGTTGTTAACATTTCTTCGATTGTCGGTCTTATGGGCAACGCTTCTCAAATTGCCTACTCTGCTTCAAAAGCAGGCCTTATCGGATTTACTAAATCTTACGCAAAAGAATTAGCGTCTAGAAATATCCGTTGTAATGCTATTTGTCCTGGCTTCATCACCACTGATATGACTCATGCTTTAGATGAAAAAGTGAAGGATGCGTACCTGAATTCAATCCCTTTAAAACGCATGGGCGACGCTGAAGAAGTCGCGAATTTAGTCTGCTTTTTATTGAGCAAAGCATCGTCATATATCACTGGAGAGACGATTAAAATTGACGGCGGATTATACATCTAATAAAACTATTACTTATTTTGAAAATTTTAGGAGTTATTAATGAAAGACAAGGTAATCAAACTTATCAGCGACGCAACTAAAATCGATATTTCAAAGATCAATCTTGAAACTAGTTTCGTTGACGATCTAAACCTAGATTCACTTGATATCGTAGAACTAATGATGAAAATGGAAGATGAATTCGGCGTAGAAATTCCTGAGGAAGATGCTGAAGGACTAAAAACGGTAAAAGATATCGTTACATACTTAGAAAAGAAACAAGCCTAATTAATGAATATGAAGGCCCCTAACGGGGCCTTTGTTGTTTTACGGATGAAAAATTAGAAAGCGTTAAGGAGAACAATCCAATGAAACTTAACAGAGTTGCCATCACAGGAATGGGGGCCGTCACAGGACTTGGCCACACATTGAAAGACAACTGGTCTAATGCCCTTGAAGGCAAATCAGGTGTCAGCTTGATTGAACAAGCAGATACAGAACAAATGCTGACAAAAATTGCAGGTGAAGTTAAAAACTTTCACCTCGCTGAACATATCTTAGAAGCGAAGGAAGCTCCTCGCTACGACCGTTTCATTCACTTTGCTATGCACTCGGCGTACGAAGCTTTGAATGATGCCGGCTTAATTACAAATAACGAAATCAATGCGACTTATGAAGCTCATAAAATGGGAAGTATCCTCGGTGTTGGTATCGGTGGATTCCCTGAAATTGAAAGAACAGCGCAATTGCTTGTGACAAAAGGTCCGAAGAGAGTTTCACCTTTCTTCATTCCTGCCGTTATTCCAAACATGACAACGGGATTAATTTCTATTCGTTTTGGATTACGCGGACTCAACTATTCTATCTCATCAGCTTGTGCTTCAGCTGCTCACGCACTGACTGCTGCTTGCTACGAAATTATGTTTGGCCGTCAGGACATCATGGTTTCCGGTGGTGCTGAATCGGTTGTGTGCCAGCTTGGTATGTCAGGCTTCATTAATATGAAAGCTCTATCACGCAGAAACGATGAACCTCATCGCGCGAGCCGCCCGTTTGATACAGACAGAGACGGATTCGTTCTTGGCGAAGGCGCGGGAATTCTCGTTTTAGAAAATTACGACAAAGCTGTTGCTCGTGGAGCAAAGATCTACGCTGAAATCGTTGGTCACGGTGCTACGTCAGATGCTTATCACATTACAGCTCCACACCCAGAAGGTGACGGCGCTTACAACTCAATGAAGATGGCCGTTGAATCAGCGGGCGTTGCTTTCAATGAAGTTGGATACGTGAACGCACATGGAACATCGACTCCGCTTGGAGATATCGGTGAAACGAAAGCAATCAAACGCACATTCGGCGATCACGCAAAAAATCTTTACGTGTCTTCGACAAAGTCGATGACAGGTCACTTGCTTGGAGCAGCTGGCGGTATTGAAACTATTTTCTGTGCGATGGCGCTTCATGAAGGAATCATTCCTCCGACAATCAACCTGGAAAACCAGGATCCGGAATGTGACCTGAACTACGTGCCTAATAAGCCGATTAAAGCTGACATCAAATACGCTCTTAACAACTCATTTGGATTTGGCGGGACAAACTCATCCCTCCTTTTAAAGAAGGTATAAAATGTTTTCAAAAGACTCAAACGACCTTTCTAAAATTGATCCGGAAATTTTTTCTATCATCCAGCACGAGCGCGCTCGTCAGGAAGATGGACTGGAGCTGATTGCTTCAGAAAACTACACAAGCCAGGCCGTTATGCAGGCGCAAGGCTCGATCCTCACGAATAAATATGCTGAGGGTTTGCCGAATAAGCGTTACTACGGTGGATGTGAGTTTGTTGACCAGGGTGAAATTTTAGCAATCGAAAGAGTCACGAAATTATTTAATGCCAAATTTGCCAACGTTCAGCCACACTCTGGCTCTCAGGCAAACATGGGTGCTTACTTTGCGATCCTAGATCATGGAGACAAAGTTCTTGGAATGAATTTAGCGGAAGGTGGTCACTTGACTCACGGATCTCCGGTAAATTTTTCTGGAAAACTTTTTCACTTTTCTTCTTACGGATTGAATCTTGAAACTGAAAGACTGGATTTCAATATCATCCGTGAAACAGCAAAATCAGTAAAACCTAAATTGATCGTGGCCGGAGCTTCGGCTTACGCGCGTGAAATTGATTTTAAGACTTTCAGAGAAATTGCAGACGAAGTTGGCGCAAAGCTGATGGTCGACATGGCCCATATTGCTGGCCTGGTTGCGACAGGTCTTCACAACTCTCCTATTCCTTACGCTCATGTAACGACATCGACAACTCACAAGACTCTTCGCGGTCCTCGCGGCGGGATCATTCTGACTGAAGATGAAGAACTGTTTAAAAAGTTAAACTCAAATATTTTCCCTGGCATTCAAGGTGGACCTCTTGAACACGTTATTGCTGCAAAAGCTGTAGCGTTTAAAGAAGCTCTTCTTCCAGATTTTGCAACTTACCAAAAACAAGTTGTGGCGAACTCTAAAAAACTTGCAGAAGCTCTAATGAGCAAAGGCATCGCACTTGTTTCAAGTGGAACAGATAACCACCTCGTTCTGGTAAAAACAGATTCTGTTGGTCTTTCTGGTAAAGAAGCTGAAAAAGCTTTAGAGCACGCAGGAATCACTTGTAATAAGAATATGGTTCCGGGAGATAAGAGATCGCCGTTTATTACGTCTGGAGTGCGTTTAGGGACTCCTGCGATTACGACTCGCGGTTTAAAAGAAGAACACATGGTTCAGCTGGCCGACTGGATTCATTCGGCACTAACGAACTCTACAAATGAAGATCATTTAAAGAAAATTAAATTGCAGGTTCTTGAACTCTGCAAGGCATTTCCGGTATATAAATAAGTATGCATTGTCCTAGTTGTAACTCCACAAACACCAGCGTTATTGATTCAAGAACACTCCTTGAAGAAAATTCCGTGCGCCGGCGCCGTAAATGCGATGCCTGTGAAATGCGTTTTACAACGTATGAGAACATTCATATTCAGATGCCGTTGATCGTGAAGAAAGACGGTAGACGCGAAAACTATAACCGCGAAAAAATCATGAAAGGTTTGAAAAAGGCCTGTCAAAAAAGACCAATTTCAATTGATGACATCAATCTGTTGATCAATGGTGTTGAAAGATCTCTGCTTGAAATTTCACAAACTGAAGTAAAAGCAAAAGATCTTGGAACAATCATCATGGATCATTTGAAAAAATTAGACCCTGTTTCTTACGTTCGCTTTGCCTCATTCTATTGGGACTATCGCGATATCGAAGATTTCATGTACGGTCTGAGAAACAATCTGCACTCTGAAAAATCTATTTCCGATAAAGGTGAAAAACGTGAACGTGAACTCCAGTAATAATAAGCCTCAAAAAAGAACTCTTGCCAGAGAGTACGCTTTTAAATTTATCTACAAGCATTTGCTTTCTGATTTTATCAGAGAGAAAAACCAGATCATCAGCGATAACAAATCTTTTGAAGATGCTTTGAATCTTTTCGATCAAACTTATTACGAGCACGACAACGAACACCCGGACAATACAATTGATCCGCATACTAAGATTTTTGCACGCGATTTGATCTTAGGTTCCCTTCGACATGAAGATGAAAATTCTGAGTTGATCGAGAAATATCTTTCAAATCAAAACATTGCAAAGGTTGACCGCATGAACCTTGCGGTTCTTCTTCTTGGTGCTTACGAAATTAACAATGACAGAGACACCAGCCCGGGTGTTTTCATTAACGAATACGTTAACATCGCAAAAAAATACTGTCCGAATGATTCTCACGGATTCATTAACAGCGTTCTGGATAAAATAGCAAAAGATGTCTAATTCAGCCGATCTGAAAGTTTTCCTGGATCGCTTTACTCCTGACATTCTGGGAGCGTTCTGGATTACTGACAGTTCGTTGTCGCGATCTCTTCAGGGTTTTGATCATTTCAATTATTTATTTGATGGTCTTCTTTCTCAGTACCTTCACGGTGTTGAAAAAGATCTACCGAAGGCCAATATTTTCTTCACGCAAAACTTCGCGCAGAAAATTTTTCTTTCTCACATTCACAATGTCGGCGATATTTCCGGTCATCTCGATGAGCAAATGGCCATTGTGAAAAATAATGGTGAAACAAGAACAAAGATTTTAGTTCTCAACCAGTCCGCTAAAGACTGGTTGAATGAATTGAAGAAACGTTACCCGCAATTTGATTTTCAGAGTTTATAATTCCAAAAACTATTACGGAAGTGCGCAAATATAAGTGACCCACGAGTCGCAATTTTCTACTGTCTTAGTTGCGCGTGAGAAAACGCCGTTGCCGCTTCCGTCTTTATCCACGCCTTCCCAATAGATAATTGTTTCGCTGAAACCTGCGTCTGCAAGAACGTCGCGAAGCTCCTGAGCATCCCACATGCGCCAGTCATACGAGAAAACTTTTTCGTATTTTGTGTCGCCTTTTTTGAAGTGAATATAATACTGAACTTCTGCAGTGAGTGGATTGTAGCTGTCGCAGTCCCAGAAGTACGTGTGGTTTTTGTGTTTCACTGATTCTTCCAGCGGCTGGCGTGTTTCATTTCCGCCGAACATATCAATGAAGAAAGCGCCGTCTTTTTTCAAATGCTTTCTGACTTGAGAGAAATATTTTACGAGATCATTTCTTTTCTTAAAAAGGTAATAAGAAAAGTTGAATGCGACCACTACATCAGTTTTGAAGTTATAGTTGTCCATAACGTTTCCGAGAATATACTCCATTCTCTTTTGATCATTTTCAGGTAGCTTGAACAAGTGATTTTCAACACCGTAAGAGATCGGTTCTATGTCCAGATCGATGCCTTTAGCAAAATGCTCTTTACTTTGAGCAACCCACGCGCACGCCATGGCCCCTGTTCCGCAGAAATCTTCGCGAAGGAGGAGTGGCTTTTTCCCAAAAAGTTTTTTGTATTCTTTATTGATAAAGTCCAGATCCGCCTGAGGATTTTGAACTGAGCCTTCGTACAATTGGTACTTCTCGTCTCTGGTTAACTTCTTTGCGGATGCTTTTTTGGGTGCAGCTTTTTTGCTAGTTGTTTTGGCCATGTTTTGTTCCTTAATAGTCTTTATAGGATTTTACTTCTACCAGACCGGATTTATAGTGAGTGTTGATTGTATTTTTTCTTTTAAACCGCTCATCATTGCAGATGTAAACCGCGCGGGCCAGTTCAATGAATTTGTCATTGAAGGTTTTCGCTCTTTCGAGATCGCGGATATCGTCTTCTATTGTCCACAATTTTGAATTGATTTCAATCATCTGTTGCAGATGAAAATCAATATTATCCAGTTTGAGTGACTGAAGTTTCTCAGCAAGAATGTTTTCTTCTTTGCGGACGTGGGCGAGCTTTGTTTCGTCGGTAATTTTCAAAAGCTTTATTTTGAGAATTGAAAGTTTATCAACTAACTCTCCGAGCGAAATTTCGCACTCAATATTCATGAAGAGATTTCCCTGTAGATGATCTCAATGATCTCGTAACTGATAACACCTTTTGGCGTACGGACGTCAATTGTATCACCAACCTCTTTGCCTATCAAAGAACTTCCGATAGGAGATTTCCAGCTGATTAGTCCGCGGCCCGTATCAATTTCATCAACGCCGACAATGGAGAAGGTCCTGGTAACGCCTTCTTCGTCGCCAATGATGACGGTTGCACCGAACTGCACTTTGTCGGCCTCGACTCCTGCAGGGTCTACGACCACAGCGATCTCAATTCTCTGAACCAGAAAGCGCACGCGCTTGTCGATTTCGCGAAGGCGTTTTTTTCCGTAAAGATAATCCGCGTTTTCGGATCGGTCGCCATTGCTTGCGGCCCAGGCCACCACTTTGGTGACTTCAGGACGTTCTACGCGCGATAATTGATGAAGCTCGTCTTGTAAAACTTTAAGTCCCTTGGGCGTGATATAATTTTTTTCTTTATGAGTCTTCATAGCTGGTGAAAAGTTTACTCCAACATCTGTCTTATGCTAAGACTTAAGTACAAACAAGTGAGTATTTATGACAGCACTAAAAGTTATTCGCATGGGTCATCCTACACTACGCCAAGTGGCCGAAAAAGTTTCGATGGAAGAAATTGGCACGGATGAATTTCAGAATTTTCTGAAGGACATGTACGATACAATGAAAGTAGAAGGAGGGATAGGCATTGCCGCCCCTCAGGTAAACGTATCAAAGCAAGTGTGTCTTATTGAATTGCCGGAACACAATGAGCGTTATGGAACTTTAGGCACGTCGCCACTCTACACTATCATCAATCCGGAAATTGAAATTCTCGATCAGGCGCCGCAAGGTTTCTGGGAAGGATGTCTTTCTGTGCCGGGGCTTCGCGGTTATGTTGAGCGTCCTCGAGCTGTACAGATAACTTATTTCGATGAATTCGCTGAGCCACAAAGAATTGTGGTGGAAGATTTTTTGGCGACCGTGTTTCAACACGAGCTCGATCATCTTTTCGGTAAGCTTTACATCGACCGCATTACAGATACGACCAAACTTTCTTTTGTTGAAGAGTTCACGGAGTTCAATGGGGTCTCGAAAGAAGATTCATTGGATGAATAAAGAAAGTGAAGCCGATTGCGTTTGTCCGTTCTGAATTCAAAGAAAAATTTTCTATCCCCAGACAACCAGGGTTAACTTCGCTTCAATCAAAGATTGAATTTGTTTCTCCCTATAACAGAGCTGAAGCGTTCACCGGGCTTGAGGGCTTTTCGCATGTGTGGGTGATATTTGAATTTCACCAGACAGAAGAAAATGATTCGCTCACAGTGAGACCGCCGCGGCTTGGGGGAAATAAAAGACTGGGCGTTTTTGCGACGAGGTCTCCTCAGCATCCAAACAGAATGGGCCTTTCGGTTGTGAAGCTCATCAAGATTGAAAGTGGCGCGCTCCTCATTGAGGGCGGTGATTTTCTCGATGGCACTCCGGTGTACGATATCAAACCCTATATCAAAGAAATTGAATCGATTCCGGAAGCGACATCGGGATGGACGGCAGCAGCGGGCAATGAAAAACTCGAAGTCGTGTTTGATTGTGATTGCGATGAAAAATTAAAAGAAAAAATTGTGCAGGTTTTGAGTCTCGATCCCCGCCCCCGTTTTCACGAGGACGGTTACAAGCAATATGGATCAAGATTGGGCGATGTTGATGTTCATTGGGTTGTGGAAAATAATATCGTTCGCGTGAAAGAAATTATTTAACAGAACAACCAGTGTTTCCGCCTTGAAGTGAAAAGGCCTTTGGTTTTTCGCCAGCTTCTTTGGCCTTCTTTTCAGCTTCCAGCTTTTTTAAGATATCTTCTTTTGTGTCACAAGGAGCGCCGTCTTTTTTAGTATCGGCCGTAGCTGTAGTTGTAGCAGTTGTGATGGGAATGATTTTCTTTTTTGTTTTGGCAGCATCTTTGGCAGCATCTTTTGCAGCCGCCATGAAAGAAGCAAAAATGAGAACGAGTGCTGATGTCACGATTAATTTCATCTTAAAATCTCCTATTCATCCGAACTATAGTTTAACATTTTAAGCCCCATCAAGCGGCGGTACCAGCTGCGAGGCATTTTCTCGAGAAGGGCAACAATGATTTTCATGCGGAATGGGAAAACGTACAATACTTTTTTCTTTTCGATGGCCTTCTTGATCAGACGAGCGGCCTTGTCGGAGCTCATGAGAAAAGGCATTTTGTGATTGTTTTGCTGAGTTAACGGCGTGTCGATAAAGCCGGGAGCGATCGCTGTCACGTTGATCCCTACGCGCTTTAGATCGATGGCATAAGACTCGCAGAGTTTGAGGACGGCTGCTTTAGAGGCGCTGTAGGCACCGGCGCCTGGAAGGCCCATAAAGCCTGCGACAGAAGCGGTGGCGACAAGGTGGCCTTTCTTTTTGGGCGTCATGAGTTCGAGAGCAGGTTCAAAAGTATTCAAAACGCCTTTGACGTTGATGTCGATAATATTGTTGGCGACAGAAAACTGGGGAGTTTTGGATTTGGCGCCGACTGAACGTCCTGCATTAGCAAAAACGATGTCGAGATTTCCTTGTTCTCCACCGGCAAAATCAAAGATCGCTGCACGCAGTTCTTCGCGGTTGACGACGTCGACCTGGTAGCATTTGAGAAGCTTGTACTTGTTGCGGATTTCAGAGGGAAATTTCTCGAGGTTGCGGGCGCAGACACCTACTCGATGTCCTTCCTCTAAATAGAGTTTTGCTAGTGCGAGACCGATTCCCGTTGTTCCGCCGGTAATGAAAATGTTCACTGAACCCCACAAAAATCATGAATGATAATGGAAATAGTCTAGGCCTAATAAGCTTTACGGACAATAAGAGAATATTTGGCAATTTTTTGGACTCTTTTACTCATTTTTAGCTTGACGGTAGGGGGCGGAATTCTTTATATTTACCAGACATTCTCATTGATACTACATCCACGGGGGAGTAGTTAAGTTGGTTATAACGTCTGCCTGTCACGCAGAAGGCCGCGGGTTCGAGTCCCGTCTCTCCCGCCACTTTAAATTAATTATTACATCAGGGCTGCTTATTGCGGCCCTTTTTTTTGGGAAAAAAGCACACCCTGGTTTTCCCAAGGTGCGCCGAAATCTTTCCTTAATTAATCCGCATCTCTCTCTCAACAGACGGGCGTCTCACAATCGGACTTTGCTCACGGTGATAGTGTCTTAATCCATGCTCAGTCTGGCGATCTTTAGAAAAACTGCTTACTCTCTTCAGATAACCGATGACCCGTGTTCCGTAATCCACATTATCGCTTCCGCACTGACTGCAACGTCTCAGTGTTCGCTTATCGATATTTTCGCATTCGTTGCAGATGGTTATTTTAACGTTCGTGCAGAAATAATTGCATCCTGTCTTCGCGGAAAGTTTAATGATCTTTTTAAAACCTTCCTGATTTAAAGCTTCATCTAAATTCAAATGAAGAGCTGAACCACCATCAAGATAACGGTTGATCTTTTCTCCGTGAAGAACGAATTTATCGACTACGTTCGTTCCTTCATCCTCAACTACGTAAAAATAAGAATTGTAACAATCGCGCGGAACTTTATAACCATCGGCCGCATCCCATTTCGCATTTTTCACGCCCAGATTTTCTGCCGGAACAAATTCAGTATTAAACATATGCCCATATGTTTTCTTAGCTTCAATATTTTCATCGTAAATGATTTTCAAAAGATTTCCGGCAAAATTAATATACTCTTCATTATTTCCCGGGTTGATCCCTAAAGACTCTGCCGCTTCAACCATTCCGTTAATTCCAATGGTCAAAAATTGTTTTTTAAGCGAAATAAATCCCGCTTTATAAACCGGCAGCATTCCCGCCTGGTAGAAATCTTCCATCAAGCTTTTATAGGCCAGTTGATATTTGTGAATTTTCTGAACTTCTGTTTTTAAATCTCTTTTATCTTGAATCAGGCGATTCATGTTGATCGTGATGACATTGATAGACCCAGTGGAAACGCCACCTGCTCCCAGAGAGTAGCTGAAAGTATTATCCGATATTTCATTGCGAAGGCGGCAGCACGAAGCGAGCGAGTCTGCGCTTTTTGATTGATAAATAAAGAATGAATTGCCACGTGCCAGCTCCAGCGAACAACTGTCAGTGAAATCCTGGTCAACCGGTCCATTCTCATCAATCAACATGGCCGCAGTTACAACAGGAAAAGTTAAAATTGATTTTTTTCTTTCTTCGTTAAACCAGTTCATGAAATAGAACTGCAGTTTTTTTACACTTTCATAATCCGGACGATCTCCATTCGGAAACACAAAACTTCCAAACAGACTGTCGAAGTAAGCCTGGTCATAAATTGAAATATTCCAGAACACCGATTGATATCCGCGTGCGGCCGCAGGTTGGTTGATAGAATACACAATATGCTGAAAATGATTTTCAATCGCTTTTGAATGAAGTTCCAGATAATCATGACCGTAATCAATGCGCGCGAAATGATCAAAATAAAGAAGAAACTCTACTGTCGCAATGGCGCCTGCAAACTGGGCAGAAACTGCAAAGATCAAATTGATAAATGATCCACAATAACTCTCAAGATGGTTTGGAGGCAAAGACTCTCCTCCCAGATCCTTGATCCCGTTCAACAAGAATGGATACATGGAAATGGAAGCACAGTACGGCTTCAACGAAGTTTCATCGTGAACATAAATCTCGTGATTGTTGATCTGGCGTAAATATTCATTGGCCAGATCAGCTCCGAACATTTTTTCAATCTTATTGAAAACCAATGTCCGGTTAACCTGAATATTAATATCTTTGTTTAGCTCAGCTTCCAATGTAGCAATATTTTTAAATGACACGTTGGCATTGGCATCAAACTTTGAGCCACTGGCCGCGTTCTCGGCGTCCAAATAATCATTTATAAATTTGATTTTATCAGCTACTTGCTCCTTCGTTAGTTTCAACATTCATCTCTCCTTGTGTGTTGTGTGTTTGTGTGATGTTGTTTTTTATGAATGCGTGATTTAATAAAATATTTTTTTCGAGATCCCAAAATCTTTGATTGGTTGTCGGTGAATCCAGTCCTCCCAATTCTTCTCTATAAGGACCAGTCTTCAAAAATGTAAGTTCTCTTCTGATCTCATCCGAAACCTCGTCTGCTCCGGTGAACAAACATGTTTTTAATTTTTTCTCTCTTGCGATCTGAAGAAAGCGGACGAGCTTAAAATCCCACTCCCCTCCAAAGAACACGATAGTGCTGATATAATCTTCATAGGGAAGAAGGATTGATCGATATAAAGTCTCGCTCAATTCATCGCCTGTATCGGCCCACAATTCTTTTGAATGACATCCCGGACATCGATGAGGACAATTAGTGATTTGAAAAATCAAACTAATTTCACCAGGGACTTCTTGTAATGATATGGATGTGCCTAAACATCTCATGCTTCTCTACCTCGGAGAAAGATTGAGTTCTTTGCATCTAAGTAGAGACCGGACTTTCTACCGTTGCGGGACAGTTTTGGAATTTCACCAAATTCATCAATGCTTAGATAAATTCATTTTTATGGTCGCAGGAATTGTTGTCAACGAAAGCTCATTGTTTGAATAAAAACCCATCGCGGGGGTGGACAAAAAGGCAGAAAGACAAATGGCCGACTGTTTTATTTCTTCAAATGGATTTTATTAATGACTATAAATTACCTAAAGTTCCACCCCCAACATCTATTAATATTATGTCAAGTTCCAACAGATTTCAGCGATAAGCGTTTCAACAACAAGAGGTCAAATATGGCGTTAAGATCATTTTCAATGAAAGAAAAAATAGTCTCCATCGTTGCTCCACTATTAATCTTTACCATCGCACTCTGCGCTTATCTCGATTACGGATTTTATAAAGAATGGAAAGCTGCTCAGTCTGTTCAAGTTCAAGGTGTAAAGCAAATTGCTGTCTCAGCCTTCATACACGATTTGCAACAAGAACGGGCCCGGTCTGTTCTCTATAGTAATAAAGCTGTGGCCAAAGATCAGGTTGATGCACAAAGGGCCCAGGTTGATAAACAGTTTTCCCTATTAAAAGATAAGCTTTCAACTGAGTCCGAAGATGTTGCAAAGTTAAGCAATAATCTTTTAAAAGTCCGCAAACTGGTCGATGAAAATTCTGAAGCCAGCGTTTTTACTCCAGTCTTTAAAGAAACCATTTCTTCTGCGATCGCTTTACAAGTCAATCTCTTCGAAACGGTGAACTTCAACGGCTTCGAAAAAAAATTCAGCAGTCTCGCAATCTTCGAAAAAGCTAAAGAAAATATGGGACAGTTGCGCGCGAAACTAAATGCAATTTTTGGTGCTTCTCAACCAATTACAGCGAAAGATCTCGATAGCATCAGTTCCTTGAAAAGCGGCATTCTCTCGAATCTGGAGTCCCCAGGCCTTCAACTATCTCCCGATGGAAAAGCTGAAGTAGATAAAATTCTTTCGTCTGATAACTGGAAAGATGTCTTAAAAAAATATGAAACTGTCGTTGAAAAATCGGCGGTCGGAAATTACGGAATCAATCCAAAAGAATTTTCTGATGCAATTACTTCTCAAATCAATCTTGTCTTTGGAGTTGTTCAATCTGAACACAAAATCCTTTCAGATACGATGGAATCAAAAGAAAACGAAGCTAAAAGAAATTTCACATTGGCGATCATCGGTGTTCTTGTTCTTTTGAGTATTACTGTCATCACATCACTTAAAATTATCAACTCTCTGACTAAAGAACTCACTGATGTCATTGAAGAGCTCAACAATAGTACTCCGCAACTTACGGCTTCCGCTCAATCACTCAGCAGTTTGAGTACAGAACTTTCGTCAAGCTCTACTGAACAGGCGGCAGCAGTTCAGGAAACAGCAACCAGTCTCGAAGAAGTTTACGGTATGATCAATCGAAATACCGGAAACTCGCAAACGGCCCGCCTCTCTTCGACTCAAAGTCTTGACCAGGTGACAAGCGGTCAGGATTCAGTAAAAAGCATGCTGGATGCCATCCGCAATATTGAAAACAATAATAATTCGCTGAATGAATTTATCAAAAAGAATAATAATGATCTTCAGGAAATCGTAAACGTTATCGGTGATATTTCTGAAAAAACCAAAGTCATCAACGACATAGTTTTCCAGACAAAACTTCTCTCTTTTAATGCTTCAGTGGAAGCTGCGAGAGCGGGAGAACAAGGAAAAGGGTTTGCCGTCGTCGCTGAAGAAGTCGGTAATCTTGCTCAGATGAGCGGAAATGCGGCCACGGAAATTAAAACATTATTAGACAGCAGTATTACCAAAGTCAGCAAGATCGTAGGCGATACAAAAACGCAAGTGGATCATCTTACTAAAGACGGCCGCGAGTGCATTGACTTGGGAATGAAGCAGGCAGAGGAATGTACTTCAGCGTTCAACAATATCCAGAATTCAGTCAGTGAAGTTGAGAAGCTAATTTCAGAAGTTGCAGTCGCCTCGGTGGAACAATCCAAAGGTGTCGAAGAAGTGAACAAGGCCATGACTCAAATCGATCAGGTCACTCATCAAAATACTGCTTCTTCGCAAATGCTTTCGTCCAATGCCGAGCAAGTTCTGCAGCTTTCTGGCTCGATCAAATCGACTTCAGATAAATTGTTTTTGCTTCTGTCTGGAAAGGCCAGCTAGGCTTTCAGTGGATTTTTTTTAACGAGGCTGTCGGCAAGACACACTGGCACGAGTACACCATCTCTGATGGTCGCGTCCGGACAGCTTCGGCAAATTTCAAAACTTCCGTCAGCATGAAGTTCCGGTCCTTGCTGAAAGGTGAAATCTTTATAGTGAATTTCTGCATCTTTTTTAAGAAGCTTGAAAAGAAAGGAAAGTGTCTCGCTCATAACTTTCAATGAGCGGCTTGCCCAAGCGTAATAAAGACAAAAAAGGACGGCGGATTTTTGATCGAGCACCTTCCCGAATGAGATGGCCTTATTCTTTCCGATTTTATCGTTGATATTCTTTTCGACCACTGCTCCAAAACTCGGACCAATATTCAAAACAAAATTTTTCTCCGGAGTCTTGATGACGAAATTATAATAGACCAGCCAGCGCGCACTTTTGTGATCGAGATTTGATCCCAGATAACTCACTGGTTCCATATTGTATTTTTCTTTCAATATTTTTCTGATCGAATCAAGAGACACGCCGTGCTGATACTCCTCTTCAGCACCAGTTGAAGGATCGGGTGAAAAACTGGCCGACCTGAAACAATTCCCAAGAATAGTCGTCGAAGAAATATCAGTGGCAATTTTCGAGAAATCCGTGCTGCAGGTAAAAAGACAACGAGTGACGTCCTTGGAATCCAAAGCAAAATCGATTATGTCCGGCAGCTCATTTAAATTTTTCTGATAAAGAGTGGCGACGAGAGAAGAAACAATTCCCGCGCGGGAGATTTTCTCCGTGATCACTTTTCTCAGCTGATTAAACTGTTTCTCAGTTTTATAACCTTTTCCATCAGGTCTCGTCTGAAGTGAATCTATATGGACATAAATTTCTTTAAGCTGAGCTTGCTTCAGCTCTGCTAAATACTCTTCGGTAAGAGTCATTCCATTGCTGGCAATCTGAACGTCTTTACCAAGAGACCTGATATGAGAAATGAGTTTCAATAAATGCGGATGAAGAGTCGGCTCTCCCCCGGCAAGGGTCACAACAGAAATCTTTCTCAGCTCCAGCGCAAGAGCAATCTCGCGCTTTAGCTGATCGAGCGGTTTCGTATAAGTATTTTTATCTTTGTAGCAAGACTCACAGGAAATATTACATTTCTGGTTGACCTCAATAACGATATGAGGCACATGCTCGTCTCTGAAGGGAATTTCAAAAAGCTCACTCTCAATGAGCACTGGCTTCACTCAAAGATTCAGCAATGACGAAAATAAACGTGCTTTCACGAACAGCATGCTCTCTGTATTTCGTAATCAGATAACTTATATTGTATCCAAGATTGCCAAGATGGGAATCGTTGGACTGTTTCGCTGTTGCAATTTCATTGACGATTTCCAGGACCCGATTTTCAAGGTCCCGGTGATCATCAATAATTTTAGAAATTAAATCTTTGTCCGAATCTGAATGTTGTTTCAGCATCCATGGATAGAGGACAGTCTCTTCTCTGTTGTGATGAAGACGGCTCAAATCGTAGAAAAGCTGCATCTGCTCCTGTATTGAAGAAAGCTGTAGGTGAAAATCTTTCGCTGAAATCAATTGTTCCAGATCTTCCAGCTGACGATCGATCAATTCATGGTCGCGGTTTAATTCAACAATCAGTTCTTTCATTTAGACCTTCCAGGTTTCTCCCGAATAAATAATTTCTTTCAGGGATTTTCTTCCTTTTTTGGCAACGACTTCTTCAATCTGCTTGTCGTAGTCATCGTTATAAGTCGACTGAGCTTTCTCAAAAAGCACGCCAATGGCCATAGGAAAATGAGGCGGGTTGCTGTATTCGAGCAATTGATAAGCAAGAATTTCATTATGCTTATCATGGACCAGAATATCCTTTTCTGTTACGCCGTTCTCACCAATAGTCACAACTTCAAGTGAAAAATTCTTCAGAACAATTCCTTTGTTCTTTTCTTTTCCGAAGATCATCGGCATGCCGTGTTCAAGATAGAGAGTGTTGTCTTCTCTCGTCTGTCTGTTTGTATACACATCGTGAACTTTGTCGTTGAAAATGACACAGTTTTGGTAGATTTCAAGGAAGGAAGCGCCCTTGTGTTTGTCCGCTTCAATCATCATATCTGTGATGTGTTTTGGATCTGTATCGATCGTTTTTGCCAGGAAAGTAGCTCCTGACCCAAGGGCCAGCTTCCCCGTGTTAAATGGATAATCCACTGATCCGTGAGGAGATGTTTTTGTCACTGTCCCCTTTTCAGTTGTCGGTGAATATTGTCCCTTAGTCAGACCGTAAATTTCATTGTTAAAAAGAAGGATATTGAAATCGATATTTCTTCTCATTGCGTGGATGAGATGGTTTCCACCAATCGACATCCCGTCACCATCTCCCGTAATAATCCATACTGAAAGATTTGGATTGGCAACTTTCAATCCAGACGCTACTGCAGGAGCTCTTCCGTGAATCGTGTGAAACCCGTAAGTTCCCATGTAATACGGAAAGCGCGATGAACAGCCGATACCAGACACACACACGATATCTTCTTTTTTCTTCCCGACTTTCGTCAAGGCAAGTTGAAGACTTGAAAGAATCGCATAGTCCCCGCATCCAGGACACCAGCGTACTTCGTTGTCGTTACCAAAATCTTTTTTCTTATATTCAAATGTTGTTGTTTCACTCATAGAAGATTTCCTTTTTCCATAGCTTTTAAGAAGGCATTCTCTAGTTCAGAAATTTTGAACGGCTGTCCCTGCATTTTATTAAAGCCGGTTGCACGCACTTCAAAGCGGGAGTTCAGGATATTTTTCAATTGCCCGTTGTTCAGTTCCGGAACGATGATGTTTTTGAATCCTTTCAACAACGCTTCTGTATTTTTCGGCATTGGATTTAAATACTTCATGTGCATATGAGAAATCTTTAATCCTGTTTTTTGAAGACGTTTCACCGCCATGTGAACGGCACCGTAAGTGCCTCCCCAACTGACGACTAACAGATCACCTGTCTTTTCGCCGAAGACTTCCTGATCAGGGATAAAATTCTGAACGAGATTTAATTTCTTCTCGCGCAGGTCACTCATCAATTGATGGTTAATCGGATTGTGTGACACATTTCCTTTATTGACGTCTTTTTCAAGACCGCCGATTTGATACTCGTGCCCTTTCATACCAGGAACGATCCACTTGCGTGCAAGCGTCGATTCATCTCTCATAGTCCACTTGGTATTTTCCGGAAGATCGACTTCTGGATTAATCAAATGAGTTTTAATTGTCGTAAATTCTTTATCGAGATCCGGAAGTTTCCATGGCTCAGCACCGTTTGCAATGAATCCATCTGTGAGCAGAATAACCGGAGTCATGTGCTCAAGGGCGATTCTTGAAGCTTCGAAGGCCATATCAAAACAATCGCTCGGTCTTGAAGCTGCGACGACGACAATGGGAGCCTCGCCGTTTCTTCCGAAAACGGCCTGATTCAAATCTGATTGTTCAGTTTTTGTCGGAAGACCTGTTGAAGGCCCGCCTCTTTGAACGTTGACGATGACTAGTGGAATTTCGTAACTGACAGCAAGTCCCATCGCTTCTGTTTTAAGAGCGATTCCCGGACCTGATGATGTCGTGACTGCCAGTTTACCAGCGCAGGCTGCTCCGATGGCCGAACAGATACCGGCGATCTCATCTTCTGCCTGGAAAGTTTTTACACCGACGTTTTTGTGTTTTGCCAGTTCATGTAAAATATCTGTCGCTGGAGTAATCGGATAACTTCCAAGGAATAAATCAAGACCAGAGGCTTCAGAAGCGCGGATCAATCCGTACGCTGTCGCCTGGTTCCCGTTAACTTGTCTGTATGTTCCTTTAGCAATGTCTGCTTTTGGAACCTGGTAAGTTGATACAACATATTCAGATGTCTCAGCAAAATTTCTTCCCGATTTGAGAGCGAGAATATTCGCTTCCATCATCACTTTGTTGTTTTTAAATTTTTCTTCGATCCACTTGATGGTTGTATCCAGTGATCTGCCATAAAGGAAATAAGTCACACCGAGAGCGTAAAAGTTTTTACACTTATCGCGCGATTTAGTGTCTAGATCAAGTTCAGCAAGTGTCGCCACTGTCTGGCTTGTAATGGGTGCTTTCAAAATGCGGTATTCGCTCAGTTCACCAGTTTCAAGCGGATTGTCTGTATAACCCGCCTTAGTGATATTCGCTTTTGTAAAAGCGTCGATGTTGACAAGAATATAGCCGCCGCGCTTAACCGACTCGAGGTTGGCCTTGAGGGCCGCGGGATTCATCGCCACTAGCATGTCGACATCATCACCAGGTGTGAAGATTTCAGTTGATCCAAAGTGAACCTGGAAACCGGAAACACCGGCAATGGTTCCTTGAGGAGCTCTGATCTCTGAAGGATAATCAGGAAATGTGGAGATATCGTTCCCCATTGCTGCTGACGTGTTGGAAAACTGAGTTCCTGTCAGCTGCATTCCGTCTCCGGAGTCACCGGAAAATCTTACGACGATGCTTTCAACTGTTTCTGTTGTCATATATTACTCGCGTCCGATGGAGTTCACCGGACATGACTCCATTTGTTCCATTACTAATTCAATTTCTTCTTTGGTCACTGGTTGCTTATGAACATAAGCATTTCCATCTTCGTCTTCCTTGAAAAAATCAGGGGCCGATGTGTAACAAACGTTGCAGGCAATACATCCTTCTCCGTTGTCATCATCAGGGTCTGTGGCAAACCATTGCCCAGCTACGTTTAATTTATGTTTTGCTTTTGCGTTCGCCATAGTCTTCTCCGCTCAATAATATTTTTTATAATCCGTTTGGTTCATCAACATCGTTTTTATCTACGAGTGGTAGTTCATCACCCGGTGAAATTTTGGCAAGAAGGTCTTCAACCATTTTCTTGTGCTCGAGTTCTTCTTGTTTTAATTCATTGAAAAGGGCCTTCACTTTCACGTCAGTGACAAGCGCTTCTGCTTTATGGAAAAACTCATAAGCTTTCACTTCACTTTCTCTGGCAACCAGAAGCGCTTTTTTCACAGACATAAAACTTTCAGACTTATCAAAGGATGGAGCTTCAATTTCCTGAAGATGATACAAATCCTCCAGCGAAATTGAGCTTGGGGAATGGCCGAACAGCTCATTGCGTTTTTGTTGAAGATCGTCTGCATGTTTTTTTTCATTTAAGGACATTTGATAGAAGAAATCGCCGGCATCGCCGTTTGCCTGACTGCCAATCTGGCGGTTGAATTCTTCATAACGGGCCTTGGCTTCAAGTTCGACTTGGATAGCGAGATCCAAAGCTTCTTTTAAGCTCAGGTCTTTTAAATTGTGTTTCATAGTTTTAACTCCAGGTTTGATAAAACTATAGAACTTTGGCCCGGAGGCAAATATGATAGAGGTCACATTTTTGTATTGAAGAAATCAGCCCCCAGGATGGAATTTAGATCAGAGACTCATGCCCTGAAACAAATTCTTCTCGATCATCAATTTGAAAAGTTCGTTGTGAATTTGTCGGGAATTTTCCGTGAATCCGGAAGCTAACAGTATGTCTTTAGGACAGTCACCGGCCACACGCTGCACGATGATATCGGGTGCCAGATGAGTAATGAAGAGCTGCAGATAATCGAGATACTCTTCTTTCGACTGAAGATGAAAATTTTCCTTTTTATAATCATTCGCCATGATGGTGTGATTCACAATTTGCAGATTATGAATTTTGACGAAATCAACTTTGAGATCATTCAGAAGAGAGGCCGCTTTAAAGCAGACTGTTTGATCCTCCCAAGGAAAACCGAAGATAATGTGCACTCCAACGGGAAGCCCGCGCTGTTTTGTTTTTTTCACAGCATCGATGAAACACTGAACATCGTGCCCGCGGTTGATTTTTAGAAGTGTGCTGTCGAGAGCTGATTCAAGCCCGTATTCGAGACAGACATAAGAAGTCTTTGCTAAATGCTGAAGTAAATCCAGAACATCGTCGTTAACACAATCCGGTCGCGTACCAATAACAAGTCCGACAATCCCCTCTACACTTAAGGCCTCCGTATAAATACTTGTGAGTTCTTCTATCGGTGCATAGGTATTGGAGTAAGTCTGAAAATAAACCAAAAACTTTTTAAGCTTGGGATTTTTCCTTTTATAAAAGTCTATCTTCCGCAGGATCTGATCTTTAAGCGACTCAGCAGGCATCGCTCCGCTGTTGAATTTTTTGTTGTTGCAAAATGTACATCCTCCGATGCCCACCCGTCCGTCGCGATTGGGACAAGTCATATTGGCATCGATGCTGATCTTCTGGACTTTTTCTCCGAAGCGATCTTTGAGATAGGTTGAATAGTCTTTATAAGGCTTTTGCATTGAAAGAACATATAGGATGAAGAAGGAAAATTGTATGACCTAAGGCAGTCAATTTGGGAAAAACTTGACCTGAATCCGATGATGCGACTGTTGCAGAAAGTGTGCTTCCTTGAGGGCCACTGGTCTGGAATTTTTACATTTATTGAGGACAAACAGTTAAGACCGCAGGTATAGAAAGGTATCTTATTGAGAGGTCTTTATGAAAAAATCAGTTCTGTTGTTAACATTTCTCTCTTTTACTGCATTCGCGGGTTACGATACTTCAAGCACGCGCCTCTGTGCAGACGGAAAATACAAACTGACAATCAAACGCGAAGGATCTTTTTTCGGAAAAAACTGGATCACACTTGAAGAAGACAAGTTCTTCGGATCAAAACTTATCAATGAAACGTACGAGCAGGACTGGTCGCCTGAAGGTGAAACAGAAGTTGAAAGACTGGCCAAGAAGGAACTGCCATGTTCGAATGATGACTTTTATCAAATGCTGAAATCACAGAATACAAATGTGATCGAATCGTACACTTCCGGAACTTATTGCGAATCCAAAGGTGAGCGTTCACGCATTTATGTCCAGATCAAAAAATCAAATCAGATTTTAAAGTTTGATGTGGAAACGCAATGTAAGAGCAAAGAGGGATTTTAAAGAAGGCTTTTAAGTTCTCTTTTCTCTCAAATTTCGATAACCTTTATTCATGTCCAAAAAAATACGCCCAAAATCGAAGAAAATTCTTTTTCTCTCAGTCTTTTCAGTTTTGATTGCGTTCTTTCTTTTACTTGAAATGATTTCATACCTATCTCTTACACCAGAAGAAAAACGTTTGCCTCCCTCCAGACTTCTCAGCGTCAATCAGAATAAATATATTCAGGAATTTTCATTAACTACAGGCTGTCTATTCACCGATGCTGTCATCGGACATCCAGTTTTAGGGTATGTCTATCGGCAACCCGACTATATGTCCTTGCGCTGTCAGAGAATGACCAGAGTGAATAATATCGGCATGCGCTTCGATCGCGATTTACCTCTGGTGAAAAACAAAAAGGAATTTGCCCTTCTTGTTGTTGGGGGCTCAGTCGCCGAACAATTTGCCAATTACCAAAGAAAAGATGAGCCCTATTTTTTTGAAGAACTTTTAAATCGTTCTATTAAACTTCCTTCCGGCAAAAAGTTTAGAGTTTACAATGGATCAGTCGGCGGCTGGGCCATGCCGAATCAATTAAATATGATTCAAATGTACGGCGATCGGATCGATGGCGTAATTGCTCTGGACGGTTACAATGAAGCGGCTCCCATTGCGAGAGGCGAACGCCTGGAAAAGATACTACCGGATGTGTACCTGCTTGCAACCTCTCCTAAAAATAGTTTCGTGCACATTTACTTGAAAGTCTTGAGACGACTGCAGGAAAATTTAGCAAATACTTACCTGAAGCATTCTTATTTTTTTAATGTGTCCTACAAAATTATGGTGGCGGTCTTAAACGGCACCATTCTTTCACCTGAAGTTCTAAGTGAATTTTCTGACGGAAATACTGAAAAAATAAAACTTCCAATTATGGAGCGCCGTCAGTGGGCCATGAACAGCTTGCGCAGATATTTAATTCAGTTTCATGAAAGTGGTCGCATGCAAGGAATAAAAACGGCGCACTTTCTGCAGCCATCAAGAATGTATGGAAAGGTTCTGACTGAGAATGAAAAGAAAGCAAAAGAATATGGCATCACTGAAGTTTATCAGCAAATGGACACGCTCTATTCCGATCTTGGAAAAAAATATCCAATACGAAGCCTAACTCATATTTTTGAAAATGAACGAGGCGAAATTTATTCTGATCATATTCACTTCATTCGTGGTGAGCGCGACTACTCTAAAGGCAATGAGATGGTTGCCACGGCCATTGTGCAGTATTTGAAAAAGTTGTGGAAGTTTTAGCAAAAACTTAACACTAAATTGATAAAAAACGGTTTAGAGAACAAATTATTTTTGTGCTAACATTTTTTCAATGAAGCAGCTTACATCATATATCTCAAATCAGTTTGGTAAGCTCACGCTTTTACAAAAATTAATGCTGCCAGCTTCTGGTCTAATTTTTTTAAGTAATCTCAATACATTTGAAAACAATACGTACCCATCTTTTTTAGCTGTTCTAATGATTTGCTTACTAGGAATTATTTTTTCGAAATCATTTCGACTGACATTGGCCGAAAGTTTCAACGCGAAAATTCTGATTCTTTTAGTGCTTGGTTTTTTTATCCGTTTGCACTTTTCACTCTTCAGTTTCGTTCATATGAACTACCATGGCATGTTTTATTTATTAAGCATTTCGAAATTAATGGGTTTCGAAGAAACACCATATGGCTTTACTTATAATATTTTTTGGTATCCTTTTAAATATTTCATCGGTAGCTCAAGATTTTTTTTATTTTATGCAAACATCGTTTTGAATATGGCCACGAGCTATCTTTTTTATATAATTATAAAAAGGTGGACGAAAAAAGAATCATTAGGTCTTTTAGCCGCTTGCCTGTTTATCTTCTCTCCTCTTCAAGTATCAATTGCAGCGACCGAGTCCCATTTTGTTCTCTATTCATTCTTTTTATTACTTTTACTTTGCTTTTCAGAGGAACCGTCCAGCCACAATAAAACCTTCCTCCCTTTCATGTTGGCCTTCATGACTTTTCTTCGCCCAACTTTGTTTCTCATTTATCCATCTTTTATAATTTATCTTTTTTTACGCAAAAAAATGTCCCGCGATGATCTTTTTTACTCCCTGCTAATCTTTTCATTAATAGTTGTTATTCCTTTCACCGTAGCCTTTCTTAGTCTCTACAATGTTTTTTTTCATACGAACCTTCCAGTTTTTACTGTTGCTCAAAAAGCGGGCCATACTCTTAATATATTTAAAACAAAGTATTATACGCTGATTTATTCATTGCTTGTTGGTATGGGGTTAATGAAAGTGCTCTTTACACAAAAAATGAGAACTTTTGCCCTGGCACTGTCCCCGATCTTTTTTCTTGTGTTAATGGAAGCAATTTTAAAACATAGTGAATGGCATATTTCAATGTATTACCAAACTACCATTGAGATTTTTTATTTTTTATTAATTATTGTGACGGCATCTTTTTTTGAAAATGGTTTTAGAAAAAAGAAAATATTTTTATATTCGATGATTGTGCTTGTGCTTTTCTTTCAACTTTATTCTAAACTGAACATTTACAACACAAAATACGATGAACAAATTGAACAGGACTTTGTTGACAAGACATTAAACAAGTATGAACAAAGTGGATTAATTTTTACAACCTATCATGACATTGGAAAAGGGTCAGAATTTTTTAGTCCCATTATCTTTTTCGATAAGAACCTCAACATTACGAATACAATTACTTCTGTATCAGACATTTTATCTGAAAATTTCTCGAAACAATACTCCGGCAACAAGATCTATTATCGCAGCTTATCTGAGCATGAATCTTCATTTAAGGAAATTGAAAGGATAAGAGGACTGATTCCACTCGATACATATACTTTTATTTTTCATCAAAGATTTTATTCTCACATAGCAGAAGGTTCAAACGCGACTGTAGGATTTTATCAAATCACGAAATAAATTGATCAATTCTTTCAATGAAGATTCATCCAGCGCCCCAGCGCCTTCGCCGCAATTCCTTGAGCATAATCATTCGGGTGCTGATCTACCGGATGCACCCATAACTCTGCATCTTTAATTCCTTTAAATTCCGGAAATAAATCAAGCGATTCAACTTTTCTCTTTGCCAATTCTCTTTGAATGAATTGATGGACGTGCTGGAACGGATAATTTTTCTGAGTACTGTAAAACAACGGAAAAATCATGACCAAAAACTTGCTATGTTTTTTTTCAGCAGCGATCTTCATCTGCTCAATAAGTTTAAAAGTTTCTTCCAATCCTTCCGTATTCTGTGCGGGATCGTGAAGCTGTTGATAATAGGCAATCGTTCTCTTCGTAATTTCTTTACGTTCAAAACTTCGGATCAAATACCTCGCCATATTTGAACTTTTATAAAGTAGATTCATTAAACCGTTGCGATTGTTTTCAAAAACCGTTGTGCGAAAATTTATTAAATCATCGTACAGTCCTGCCTCTTTATACTCATACTGATTGACTGTATCTAAGTCCAATTTCAGAGGAACTTTGCTCTTAACGATGGGATCATTTAAAACGTAGGCATACACAACCAGGTCCGGATCCACTTCCTGGATCGCCACATTGAACATTTCATAGATCTCTTTGATATTGAAACCGGAGACTCCCCGGTTGATTCCATACAATTTTTTGGATGATAATTTCTCAAGCTGCTTGATCCAGGTGTCCTGAGGCTTTACCCCCTGGCCTGCTGTAAAACTGTCTCCAATGGCCAGAACCTTTAAACTTCCAGGCTCAAACTTTTCATTGGGATAAGTGAGATTTACAGGCTGCGATCTATCAACTGTAAAATACGTTCTTCCGAACATATCTTTTTTTTCGATGAAGTAATTGCGGTAATTCGACGAGTATTGGTCTTCCGTATTAATGAATTCAGGCGGCACGCCCACAATCATTCCAAACAACATATCCACAACAAAAAGTACTACCAGATTGGCAGCGACAATCGCCGTGATCTTTGCAAGTTTACTATTCATTAAATTAGTTTATCCTATTCCCATGCAGACAACAATTAAAGACACCTCAAAATCGAGACTCCATCTTTATTTAGTCCTTTTTGTGATTGTCGTCCTCGCAGGATTTGCAACGCTTTTCCAGCTTTGGGAACAGGATATCAATTGGCAAATCAAGGCAGGAAATGAAATTCTGAAATCCTTCACTCTCCAAAAAACAGAACACTGGTCTTATACCGTCAACGGCACCCCATGGTTTAATTTTCAATGGCTCGCGACCATCGTCATCGCGACAGTCTATCAATTTTTTAAAATCGAGGGACTCATTTTCTTCCGGGCACTCTTGCTGGTTTCGCTGCTCGGATTACTTCTCGCGACTATTAAAAAATACACCCGCGATCATTTTCTTAAGGTGTCGATTCTCTTTCTGCCATTTTTTTACTCGGCCATCGTTCCGCGCATTCAAATGCGACCTGAATTTTTTGTCATCGTTATGAATGCATTGTTAATTCTGATCTGGCAGCTGGATAAATCGCATCGTTTTAAAATCGGACTGAGCTCACTCATTATCCTTATCTCAACCAACATCCATCCAGGTGTCGTTCCATTTTTACTTCTGAACGTAGCGGCCTTCCTGTTTCAACTCTCTCTCACTACCAAACAGAAAGCAGGTTATTTTTTTTTAGTCACTCTTTGTTTTTTTATTACTCCTTACGCCAGCGGATTGCCGTCTTTTCTTCTTCGCCACTTAAACTACGAAGCCAATACATTCATGCCCAATCCGGAATATTTTCCTCTTTCGCTAGAAGACTTCCGCCTGGAAGACAACAGCCTCTTCGTCTGGTCCTGGCTCATACTGACTGCCGTTTTCTTTATCGGATGGTTTCAAAAAAAGAGTCGCGACATCTTTACATTGATTGTCTTTATTCTTCTCACTCTGCTTTGCTTTAAAGCTCCGAGGGCCATTCCGTTTGCCCTGCTCTTTGCTTTTCCCACAATTATTTCTGGCCTGACTAATTTCAGTCAAAAACCTTTTATTCAGAAACATCATTACGCTGTTCTAATATTTTGTATCTTTTGGGAAGTGTTGCAAATCAAAACCACTCCTTCTCCTCTTGGCCTTACAGTCTACAATGAAGAGCTTCCTCAAACGACTCTCCAATTTATTAAAACTCATCATCCACAGGGGAATATCCTGCACGCTCCTTTCTATGGTGATTTTTTATTAAAAGAACTTCCTGATTATCCAGTCTTTTTTGATTCAAGGGAAATTCCTTACGATAGTCTTCAAAAAGACATCCGAGCGATGTTTGAACGGCCTGATCGCATGATGGTTGTTCTACAAAAATACAAAGTGCAGACTTTACTTCTGCCGATGAATTTCATCTTCTCTCCTCCTCTGCTCCAAGGAATCAGCCGCCGCGAAAGTTTTTTCAAGCCCGCAGAGTGGGCCGTCGTTGCCTTTGATCAATCTTCCATGCTGCTTCTGAAAAGAATTCCTGAACATCAGAAACTGATTGCTCAATTCGAATACAAATACGCCTTACCGGACAAATCTTTTAATCCAAACTCTGATGATGTGAAAAAAGAACTGATGAGATGCCGGCAGGAGAATCCAACGCTTCCATTCTGCCAGCAATAGAATCATTTATTGAGATCTGAGTTCGCCAGAGACTTTAAACCTTTCAAATAGCGGTCCTGGCACTTATTGTCGTAAGCCGCTTTCGCTTTTTCATAGCCTTTTGACATATTCATCGAATAAAGCAGTTCAGGAAACTCCTTACACTTTTTAGGAATTTTATCCTCTCCTTGATGGGCAAACTGAAAACAATAAGCATCAGTATGGAGCCTTGTCATCCAGCTCATCTGTTCTTCTGAAAGTTTCAATTCAATATAATTGTTCGCTTTAAGAGAAAGATCTTTTCGAAAATTCTCTTCTGCTTTGATAGTCTCTATATCTCTCTGATCGCGGGTAACGACATCTTTAGAAATTTTTTCGTATTCCTGTCCGCAAAGTTCTTTGCGCTTGAAATGTGCAAAAATCCCTTTATTAGTTTCATTGATTTTGATGCCGGCCATATTCTTGCCATCGAGACAGGCTTCAATAAAAGCGGTTTTATTGGCCTCATGGTTTTCTTTTAATCGATCGACAACTTTATCATCATATTTCTTTTTTTCTTTCATCGTTTTATCAAGACGGTCATTGATTTCTTCCATCTTGTCATCCCTGCCCTCTAACCCATCAGCAGACTTCGAGTAAAACTGATTTTCCGCAGCTAAAATCTTCAATCGCAAATCCTGCATAGTATTTTCCGCAGAAAGAATTTTTCTCTGAAGTTCTTTCAGCTGGCCACAGAAATAACCTGCGCCATTGTCCTTTGAGGCCTGGACATTATTTTTATCCGCGAATGTTAAAATGCGGTCATATTCTTTCAGCTTCTGATCAAGCTCATCCGCAGCGCTGTAATAGATTTTGCGACAAGCAGTCGGCATTGTCTGATCTTTAAATTTTTCCATGAACAAATCTCGGTCAAACCGCATATCTCTCATACTGTCTGCGAGCTGTTTCACATAATCATTCGTCAGGTTTTTCCCGTCAAAGAATTCAAAAGCGGCAAGATAAGCATCGACAGCTTGTTCAAGTTTAACCAGATCATTAAGTTGCGTATCCCACACGTTCATTGCTTTTTCTAAGTCTTCCCAGTCCAGTTTCTTTTTCTTAGTGCCTGTGAAAAGCTCATAGAGAAAACTAATTCCCGAACTCACTCCCTGAATGGCCAGATTCACGGCCACTCCTCCGAGAGCTGCGCCGGCCGCTGTATAAAACGCGACCTTGGCCATGTGATTGGGATCCATCATTTGCGCCATAATCTTATTAGACTCTGCCCAGTTAGTATTGAATCCTTCCATGTTTTTATTGGCGGCAGCGAATTGGGTATTGGTGTTATTCCAATTGTTATTGGCATTGCCTATCTGTACGTTGGTGTTGTTCAGATTATTATTAAAATTTCCAATTTGTGTATTTGTGTTTGACCAGTTCGTATTGGCATTTCCAAGCTGCGTGTTGGTATTATTCCAGTTATTATTGGCATTCCCCAATTGCACATTGGTATTGCCCAAAACAGTGTTGGTATTATTCCAGTTGTTATTGGCATTCCCTAACTGCACATTGGTATTGCCCCAATTTGTATTGGCGTTGCCTAACTGAGTATTGGTATTTCCAACTGTCGTATTGAGGTTATCAATGCTGTCTCTCAATCCAGAAGTATCGAGCGAAAAATTGAAACTCGGGGTTGGCGAATTTGTCGAATTCCCGGCCCCTAGTATACTCCCCAAATTCAACCCTTCAGCATGCGCTTCTTTTAAAATGAACTGCTGAATCCAGTTGAGCCAGGATGTTTTTTTCTCTGTCGCCTCTCCCTTATAAGTAAGAAGCGTTTTGTGAAGCTGCTCTACTTCCGCGTTGACGTTTTTATTGAATCCTAGACGAATGAAGGACGTCACAATCAATACGCGATTGTCTTCTTCTTTTAAATCGATTTTCACCTGACGATTAAGTTTATTAAATGGTCCTTCTAGTTTATAAGAATTATTTGATCCCTTTAATTGAATGGTCTTCCCAAAAGTCTTTTGCATCGTATGCGCGAGTTGATTCAGATTAGTTTTTTCCTGTGGATTTTTTAGAAAAGTAAAAGTCGTTTCAACAATCGGAACTTCCGTTTTTCCAAACCACATTGTTTTTTTGAAAAGTTTCATCTGTAGTTCAGACTTGCCTTCTGCTCTTTTTACCAAGGGAGTGTAATTCCAGCTCGAACTGAATTCCTGTTGATCAAGGACCGCCGCTACTGAAGGAGTGACAGAGTTAAAAAGGAATAACGAAACAATGACAAATGAATTAATCTTCATGTTTGCACCAAAGTTGAGAAAATGTCCTTTTCTTTTCGGAGACTTCGCACAATTACTTGAACTGGCCAGTCGGGTATGAATTCTCAGCCACTTGCCTCTTGAAGCGCCGGAGATCTGCTGTCTAAAGTGACCCATAAGTAAAACTTTTCCATGTTGATATCAGGTCATTTAATGCAGGCAAATCGTTTGCACTCACCCCATATGTTTGCCTGCTTCAAACTTAAATTAAATTGGCAGGAGAAAAATATTTTTTGGAGGTTGTGATGAAATTGAACATATTTCTATTGGTCCTTGCTGCGCTTTCTCTCACGGCATGTAATGATGATGATAATCCAACGACGTCATCTGGAGGAACTGGCGGCACCACTCCCGTTCAGACGCTTAATGCATTCGATAGTGTCAACAATGCACTGACATCCTTAACTGGAAAATTTCCAACGGCCACTTGTGATGCCACAACAGGAGCACCGTCAACGGCGCCGGGCTCGGCCACATTTGTTACTGATAAAATTTTCTGTTCATTAAGCTCAGCTTCGAGAAGCACCGGTTCAGTCCGAGGAGGCTATGCCAGAACCGCGGGTCTCCTTTGCGCTGTCAATAAAGCTTCTCCTATGACCAATGGAACAACTCCTACCATTCACGACAACATCACTATATCTGAAGCAGACCCGTGTTTTACGGGAGGAGCAGTTGATTTGAACGCAGATGGAGACACTGCTGATACTGTTCCTGTTTCGTTCCGTGAAACAACAGGAGGCCAGGGAGATTTCGATACAAAAATCGAAATGCAGACAAATGCGACGGCCTTCAATACTTCCGGAACAAGCGATACAACACTCTATTTAAAAAATGCGGCGGATTTAACTGCAGCTAAATCTGTAACCGCGGCAGGTGTTTCAGAAGCAGTGATAAAAAAATCAAGCGGTGAAGTTTTTTATGAAAATCGCGATTACACAAATAGTAACCACACTCGCATGTATGGAAAAGGAACAGTTGAAGCCAACGGGACTATTTCAAATCTCACAGGACTTCAGGTTATTGAAGCTTCAGGCAAGACTGGATCAGAAGCGAACTCTGTCATGTATGCCACTGACGGAACAAACACCTGGCAAGATCAATATGTAGGAACAACTCGTGCAACTGGATTTGATACTTGTACGACAACAACTACAGGTGGAACTCCTAATTGTACGGCCCTGGTTATTCCATACGATGCCGGCTTCCACGATTTCACTGCAAACCCTGCAACGAACTATAATAACGGCACGATGATGTCTACCACCGCGCCGATTACCATGAGTTTCTAGGATTGAATTCATAATGGGGAGCGGTCAGTAATGGCCGCTCTTTTTTTTAATTGCTATTGAGGACATTCGTCGAGATTAGAAGAAACCTCAATGGATTTTTCTTCCGGATCCACATTCAAACAGAAAGGATTGCCTGCATCGAGATTATTTTTTGCAAACATGGAAACATCTTCGCAATCATTTCCGTCGATAATCATAGACCAATCATCTTTCCATTTACCATTCACGGCCGATTGATAGTGAACTCCATTAAAGAAACTTTGACAGTCTAGCAGAACTCGTTTTGCCGGGTTGGGGACTGAAAGCTCCATTTGATAATCCATTCCAGGCACTCGTTGATAGCCATTGATCAACAGTTTAGATTCTGAAAAGGAAAGCATCAGGGCGATCATCATGAGCACTTTCATAAGTCCTTCCTTGTTAATTAAACGTTAATCCCCGACGTATGAAAGCGAACTGATTTGGATCAGTTTTCCAATAAAAAAGCCCCTGAAAAGGGGCTTTTTTGCTATAAGATTGTGACTATCTTTTATTTTCTTTTTGAATCAATTTCCAACGTTTTTTTGATCAACGCTGTCGCAGCTTTTGATTGCATTTGATTGCGATGGCAAGAAGCAAATGAAGCAATCATGACTTCCTTCTTATTCTTTGTAATCAAGATGCGTGATGAAGGAGCATCCATACATCTTGGCTTATTGGCATCTAAATCGACAATTGCATCCTTTGCTTTAACTGCATCGATATTGTCTTTGATTTCCTGAATTGTATTTGGTGATAAATCTTCCAATTGAGTTTTTGTCGTCTTCACTCCTCTGGTCACAACGACTTCAACTTTTCCAGTCTCATAAACAGAAAGTACTGAGCTGTATGGGATCGGAGCAAATCCTGAACCGCGTGTGAATTTAATAAGAGCTTCGCTTGAAAAAGCTGACGCTGAAAAAGCTACAGTGGCAAGAATAAGCAATGATTTCATATGGACTCCATGGGGTTAAGTTTGAAGTCTTTTACCAAAAGTTGTGAGGCTTAGGTGAACACCTGTATAAATTTCATCGTCATTAATTAAGAATTTGAAACGGTCTTGAGTCTTTAGGCAAAGTCACTACAAATCTCGTGCCTTCGCTCTCATTGCTGGTTACATTCACCTGGCCGCCGTGTGCTTCAGCGACGCCTTTGACGAGAGTCAGCCCAAGCCCCCAACCTTTCTTACTGCCGGTTTGGGCCGTATGAGAGCGCTGGAAAGGTTCAAAAAGTTCGAGCTGTTCGTCCTTTGGGATCGGTGGACCGAAGTTGTGTACGCTAATCTGAGCGGTCTCGCCGGTTTGTTTTATACTGACTGTAATTAACTGCTGAGGGTATCCGTATTTAACTGCGTTGCTGGCAAGATTTTCGATAACTCTTCTTAAACCGTCTTCATTCCAGAATCCAATAATAGAATCGCGGTCAGTCTCCAGAATAAACCGATCGCCATAGGCGGCTCCCAACTCCCTCAAAGTCATAATCGCGACTTCGCGTAGATCACACTGATTCATCGTCAATGACAGTGATTCGCCGGCGCGCAATCTGCTTGCATCGAGAAGATCGCGGATCATTTGATCCATTCGATCGATACTCCTGATAATTTTCACAGCGAGCTGCTGGTTTTTCTCAACATTCTCTGGTCTGCGAAGAATGAATTGAGCTCCCATTTTAGCCGCTGTCAAAGGAGTTCTTAAATCATGAGTAAGTGTCGCTACAAACTGCTCGCGAAGCTCGCGCTCTTTTTCCAGGTTAGAAGCATACTGATGAACGTCTACTAATTCCCGGTCGCGCTTGCTCATTTCGGAGCGGTAAATATAATCTGACTCGCGCTCTTTATTAAATCGGTCGAGAGTGACCGCTATAAAATTTGTCAATGAATTGATGAAACGAAGATCCTGCTCTTTCAAATGATTATTGCATTCAAATTGCAGAACTCCAAAAGTCTCGAGATTGGATAAGGAAAGAGGAAGAGCGATATATCGGTTTGTTTGCTCTTTGGAAAGATCGCTTTCTTCCAGCGAACAAATGGGCAATTCATAATCGTTGGACAATGGATTTGCCAGGCATTCATGAGAAATCGGACAAACCAGATATTCAAATAAATTCTGAGCATGATCGATGGCGCGTTCGCGGCACTCCTCCGCGGCCCTAGGATCATACCAGACTGTCGAAACAGTCTCGTAATTTTTTTTCTCAAGTAAGGTGATTGTATGAAAAGAATAAAGTGAATTGAGTGTCTGAAAAATTTCCGGAAAAGTTTTTCCCACAGATTCAAAAGTGGCAAAGATACGGCTGATCTCATAGAGAATCTCAAGTCGTTCAGCTGCTTTATCATCTTCGTCTTTTTCACCTTCAGAAAAGATAGCCGCTGCATTCTCTTCTAGTTCAGAAGTAATAACATCTGCTGTGAGATCTCCCAAAACACTCAAAAGCTCAACAAAAAGATAGCGAAAAGACTCTTTCAATTCTTCTGGATCAGCTTGCTCGAGCTGATATTGATTTTGATCAAAGTTTATTCCGGAGCTGTCGACTTTCAGTTCCTGCAAGAGAGGAAACTTATCTTTGCACTGATAAAGAACACGATTTACAATCGACATCAACGTCAGTTGATTTAAAGAACGCGAGGCCTTTCGAGAAAGAGCTTTGAGCGCGTGACTGAACACTGCGACGATTTTTTTCGCCGGCATGTCTTTCGTTGCTTGCTCTAGCCAAGCATCTATCTGTTCTTCACTATGACTGTTATACATATTGTGTTTTTAAAAAAGTGGTTGCCCTATGTGTGAAGGAAGCGCGTCGCTTTTTTCCCCCAATTCCGGACATCCGTCAAGAAGTCTGCCTTAAGAGATTCATTAGAAAAAACTTATATTACTATTAGGCTTTATATATTTTTCGCAAAGACATAGGCGTGATGAAATTTCCTGAAGAATGCTTTAAGAAGCTTGGGAGTTCCAGTGCACTCAGAAAACACAATTGATCAGTCTAACCTAGATGCTCTCCTCCAGACTATGGTGGAAGGAATGATCATTCAAGATACTTCGGGTCGGATTATTCAATATAATCAGGCCGCACTTGAAATTCTTGGCATGGCCGAAGGTCAGCTCAACGAACCGGAATCAGAAGAAATTGAAAGTCCACCCAATGATGAAGCCGCTGAAACAGCTTCGATGGATGCTGCTGAATGGGATAAAATTTTTCCAGGAAAAGATCATCCGGGAATGGCCTCCCTGAAGACCGGACAAATTCAAAAAAATCTTGTGATGAAAATTTTCAGGTACGATGGCGAAGTGAGATGGATAAGTCTTAATGCTGTTCCGATCGTCAACAATCGCACAGGCCAGCCTTATCAGGTCATCAATACGTTTACCGACATAACTGAAATGCGACGAATGGTAAATGAATTAAAGCAGGTACAACTTCTTTACAATATTTCACAAGATCTGATGGTGATCACAAATCAGGAAGGATACTTTAAAAAAGTAAACCCGCGCTTCACGGAAGTTCTCGGTTACGATTTCAAGGAAATTGTATCGCAGAAATTTATGAATTTGATTCATCCGGAAGATCAGGACGCCACTATGAGTGCCCTGAAAAAAGTAGGAAACAATAAGTCGACCCACTTTATCAACCGCTATAAAGAGAAAAACGGTGAATACAGAACATTCGATTGGGTCGTGGTGAAAGACAAAGAGACAGGTCTACTCTACTACACTGCAAGAGATATCACGGACTATCGTTCCGAAGAACTGGACATCATTCACTCCTCGCGTGTTTATTCAATCGGAGAATTGACAAGCGGTCTTGCTTATATGATCAACGGTCAGATTTCGATTATTGGCGGCCATTTGTCATTTATCAAAACTCAGATGGACCAGGATGATATGAATATACTGGATGTAAAAAGAAAAATCCAGGGCATTGAGGAATCCGTTCAGCGTCTGTCGAAGGCGATCAAAGACCTCAATTCATTTGTAAGAAATGCCAAAAATGAAGAGATCTCAGACGTCTCGCTGACTCATATTCTTGATAATGTCATGGAGCTTTCTCATGAACGATTTCGCATTCACTGTGTAGGTCTCGAGGTAGACTTTGAAGAGAATCTTTTCATCCGCTGCAGAGAAACTCAGCTGGCACAGGTCTTAATAGCTCTTCTGAACAATGCTTATAATGCTGTTCACACTCAGCGCGAAGGCTGGGTGAAGTTATCCGCGAAATCAAAGAATGGCGTTATCACTATCAGCATTTCAGACAGCCGGGAAGGAAAAGACAAATCAGAAATGAATGTCGTGAGAAATATAATCGAAGAAAATTTTGGTTCAATATATTATGATTACTCAAGCCCGCACTCTAAATTCGTCATCGAATTTCCAGCAGTGCAGGTATTGAAATAAGAGAGACTGAATATGGAAGAGAATAAAACTGAATGCAGTCCACATCAAAAAAATATTCTTGTTGTAGAAGACAATAAGGAAATTCAGGACTCTCTGAAAGTTGCTCTTGAAGTTGAAGGCTACAACGTCTTTACGGCCGACAATGGAAAGGAAGGCCTGGAAGCACTTAATAAAATGCCCACCCCATGTATGATTCTTCTGGATCTCATGATGCCGGTGATGAACGGCTGGGAATTCGTCGAAGAAATCAGCAAAGACATTATGCTCTCTTCAATCCCTGTCGTCGTCGTCTCTGCTTTCGGCGATAAAAAAGGAACTCCAAAAACTGAAGGCTACATTCAAAAACCTGTCGATCTGGATGCATTGTTAAATACAGTGAGCAAGCACTGCGGCTGCTGATGTATGACAAAAAAATGCGCAATTGTTCTCAATGGTGGTGGCGCGAGGGCCAGTTATCAGGCGGGAGCACTCCGGGCGCTTTATGAGATCATAAAAAAAGATCAAAACCTTTTTGAAATAATCACAGGCAATTCTGCTGGTGCCATCAATGCCGTTTATCTGGCAAGCAACGCTGAAGACTGGGGTGCTTCAACTCAATCCTTGCTTGATTTATGGACCCGGATCAAACCTGAAGACGTTTATGATCTGAGCCACTACACAATGGCAAAGCTCGGTTCCAAATGGATGAAAGGAACTTTTCTTCGGAATGCAGTCGAAAACGATATACTCAATGGACTTTTAAATACAGGTCCACTTCGTAAAACAATCGAGCGCGAAGTTGATTTCAAAAAAATCCGTGAGCATTTTCTTCTGGGCAATATCAACGGCGTTTCTCTTTCCACTACAAATTATTTTTCAGGCGCTAGTGTTGTTTTTCATGACGGAGATACATCGATTAATGAACACTCCAAGCCTGATCGAATTATGATGAGAACAGAAATCACTTCTGATCATGTCATGGCTTCAGCGGCTATCCCGTTATTTTTTCCTCCGGTAAAGATCGGAAAATCATTTTACGGTGATGGATGCATTCGTCAAATTACTCCACTATCTCCTGCAATTGATCTCGGCGCTGAAAAAATTATTGCGATAGGTGTCCGCTATCAGCAATCGCTGGATGAACAGATTGAAAAAACATTAAGGATGAACCCGATGCCGCAGATCAGTCAGATCGCAGGTATTATGATGAACGCCATTTTTCTCGACTCTCTTGATGCCGACTACGCCCGCTTCAGCAAGATCAATACGATTGTAGAGATGATGGGCCCTAAATCTCCCTGGCGTTATATTCCTGCACTCATGTTGAAGCCTTCACGTGATCTAGGAATAATGACGGAAAAACTAAGCAAAGAGCTGCCCGTCATGCTTCGCTATTTTTTGAGAACAATCGGGGTCTCCGGACAATATGGCCTGGACCTTCTCAGCTATCTTGCTTTTGATTCTTCCTACACGGAACAAATTGCGGAACTCGGCTACGAGGATACGATGAAAGAAAAACATCGCATTTTGAATTTTATTGATTCCTGATCAGATCTTTTTTCTGAGCATCATATAAAACATTTTAAAATCGGCCATGAGGCTCCATAACGGATATTTAAAAGTCGCCGGAGTATTTTTCTCAAGAGCGTAATGACCAAACCAGGCAAACCCATAACCAAAAATGGGAATCAACAAAAGTGCTTTAAAATCTGCTGTTGCAAAAACATAAAAGAGAATCAAGTGAACAATTGAAGTGCCGATGAAATGAAGTCTGCGATTATGAGGATCGGCATGTTCCTGCAAATAAAAAGGCCAGAAGTCATCAAATGTTTTCATATACTAAGCAGTTTGCCATGCTTTATTAAAAATGCAAGCTATTGACTAAGGAATGTCATTCTTATTTACTAGCTTTATTCACTCACAAGAGGACCATTATGAACTTTGCCAGAAAAATTTCTTCACCCGTAGGCGATCTTTATCTTGTAGCAACGAGCGAGGCGCTCATTGCTCTCGATAGTAGCCCGGGGGATCTTTTCAAAAAAGCTGAAAAAGTTGAGAAGCATAAAATCCTGGATCTCACTGTGAAACAACTCAATGAATATTTCAAAGGCAAAAGAATTGATTTTGATATTCCTTTAAAAATTGAAGGAACTGAATTTCAGAAAAAAGCCTGGAATGCCTTGACCAAAATTCCTTTCGGAAAAGTCTGGAGCTATGGCGAGCAGGCTAAGTTTTTAAAAAATCCTAAAGCGTGTCGTGCCGTTGGTGGAGCGAACGGAAAAAATCCAATTGCGATTATTATTCCCTGTCACAGAGTAATCGGTACATCGGGAAATCTTACTGGGTATGCGAGCGGGATGGACATGAAAGTGGCGCTTCTGAAATTAGAAGGCCATCGCGTGGATGGCCTTCAGTTAGTTCGCTAATTATTTTTATAAAATCAGTTTAAAATTCTTCATCAAAAAGACCGATGACGACTCTTTTCCAGAGAGCAATTTTTTGTTTCTCCGTGACTTCTCTCGTCTGCTTAAGATAACCGTCCATGACCTGATTCATCTTTGCATTGAAGGCCGGATTATAAATCATCACACCCGATTCCATATCGTGAATAAAACTTCTCTTGTTCAGGTTGACCGAACCGATGAACGAAACTTTACCATCGACTAGAATAATTTTAGAATGAAGAATAACTCCGGGTTCCGTGTACTCAAAAATTTTTATTTTATTCAAGAATCGATTGATCCCGGCCTTATTAACTTCGCCCAGAATGATCGCCGCCGTATCTCCGGAAAGATCGATTCTTGTAATCAATTTTACATCAACTCCTCTTTCCACTGCTCTTTGCATCGCCTCACCCAATTTTTTTGTCGGACGAAAATAAGGAGATGAGAGTCTGATGGATTTTTGAGCGCTGTCAAAAACCTGGATATAAAATTTCTCGAGCATGTCATCATCTTTATACGGGATCGACATAAAATGGCGAACGAGGGCCGTTTCACTGGCGCGGTCAAAGTAATGTGGATCGGCCGCAGCAGATGAAACAAAATTCTGATTAATACTTCTGACATAAAAGGTTTGAGAATCTCTTTGCCAGAGGGTCATATAGTGAGAGGCAATCTGCTCGGCCATTTTCTTTGAACGGATTTTCATTTCAAAGTCTCTCCACGGAGCATAGCCTTCGTCAGCTCCTTTATAGCTTCCGTATTGAACAAGCTCCGGAAATTTTCTGACATCAGGAACTTTCATGAAAACAAATCCATCGTGAATATTTCTTCCACCGATAAACACGACGTTGTCGGCGGGGTTATCTGCAAGCGTGATGAGAAGTTTTACGTGCATGGTTCTGTGTAGCTCGCTGAAGTGATCCCAGAGAGATCCTCCATCAGAGTCATATTTGAACTCCTGCACTTTAATATTGTTTGAACTCTCCACCAAACCGTGAAGCATAATTCTGTCTTTTTTGTTGGCAATGACATCTGAATTCAGAATCCGCACTTGAGTGCCATGATCCGCGTGCCATTTGGCCAGTCTGGCGATGAGCGTTCCATAATAGTCGTGACGGAAAACAAGATAAGAAATAAGAATCGTATTTAATTTCGGTGCTTTTGAAAAATCCAGTTCAGCATACGGATTCATCTGTTCAATAAATCCATCAGGCAGAGGTTGGCCAAGTAAAGCTTCAGCTTTTGCTTTTAAACCATCAATTGGCTCTTCGAGAGTTTTGATATCTGTGACCTCTTCCGCACAAGTCATAGATTTATAGACTGGAGTTAAAAATAATTTTTCCGGACCAGTCAATCCTGATGCATCAGGAAGAACACAAGTTTCAAAACGGTTTTTTATGTCGGAAAGATGAGATGAATCCTTCAGATTGCTCACAAGTTTAACACCGTATTTGATTTCGGGATTAGAAGGATCAAAGAATGTCAGATCGCACGATCCTACTTTTTGATCAAAATGAAGAATGACTTTGGCAGAGCTGTTTGACTGCTCATAAATTTTAAATCTGCTTGGAAGATCTTTTCTTACGGCGCGGGTGAAAAGAACTTTTTTCATTCTGAAATCAGCATCACATTTTATAGATGCTTCGAGATAGCGTCGCACATCGTTTTCAGTTTCTTCCTCTGGCATTTTTGTCTTTGGAGGGGCAGGACTCCAGATTTTATTCACAATTCCAAGTTGATAATCATTGGTGCCGTTTAAATCCATTTTGAAGGTTCTTTTAATCTGATTGTTTTCGAGTGAATAATTTTTCAGCTCACTCAAAACCAGTTTTTCTTTTTGTTTGCGGAAGTTGCGTGTGTATTCTCCCCACTGACGAAAAGGTTTATCGACTGAAGGAATCTCATTGGCAAGAGTCACATTTTTTCTTTCTAAAGAATGAATGCGCGATTTCAATTCAATTAAATTTGATTTCATGTCTTCGATGTTCGAATCGTAGCGGTCATTTTGCGGAGTCTGGTCGAGTTCTCTCTGAAGCTTTTTTTCCTGTTCGCGAAGTGAATCAATTTCTATGGAATCAGCATAAGCCTGCTCCATTTTCTTTTCATCCAATGTTGAATCAGAAGAAGGTTTTCTCCAGAAATTAGTCTGGCAGGATTGCACTGACAGAATGGTAATAGCTCCTGCGATAATCCAGGCACATTTTGATAGAGTACGCTTCATTTAAACTCCTGAGGAAGTGAGTACGCACTCTATTATAATTTCGATGAAGTTTATTTTCTTCCGAAGGCGAATTATGCCTATGGAAAAAGTTGATCGTTCTACTCGGCGTAGATGAGAAACTCTTGTTTGTTGGAAGGAAGCTGAGTCGCTAGTACGACTTTGAGACCCATGTTGCCTACAAAAGTAAGATACATCGGCACTCTTTTCACCAATTCGGGCTTGGTCATTTTCAGAGTGATAAAAGCTCCCTTAAGAGACGGCTGAATTTTCTCCACCACTTTTTCGATTTCTCTCAACGTTCCTTCCGGCGGAAGGTTCATGTCGACAAAAAGCCACTGCACGTGATCGCGAAGATCAAAAACTTTGAAGTCCTGGATAGACGTGTGGTGATGATAAAATTTTGGATTGGAAACACAGATATCATCCATGAGCCCCGGATCGATTCCTTCTACACTCAGACCTTTTTGTAGAAGAGCATAGGTCGCGCCTCCTGGACCGGATCCAATTTCCAGTGCGTGTTCACCTGGTTGTAAAACAGCGCCGGCGTAATCAACTCCGTCGAGAACTTTCAAGTAAGCGCGCGACGGGCTTTCCTCGGGAAGTTTGTGAGGAGAAAACCCACCTGGCCATGGCGCAGTCAGAAGTGAACTCTTGAATTCGCCTAAATAAAACTGGTCTTTTCCGTTAGCTGTAACTTTAATAATTTCCCGCGCCCAGCTGCCAAATTCAACTTTTGGCGATTCGAAAATCTCACCGTCTTTGGAGTAAAACAATACAGGGCCTCTGTAGCCAGAGCTTGCAAGCTTCCCTCTCATTTCTTCCAGACTTCCTCTGCCCAGGAATCTGCCGAAGTGACGGCAAAAGACAGGTCTCAGCGTCTTTCCCAGTGGGCGGATTTCTTTAAAGGTCAGAAATCCCTCAGTGGAATAAGCAAATCTGAGCTCGGGGTAAATAAGGCGGATTTCCTCTTTTAAAAAGGATTCGCTCCCCGGATTGCAGAGGAAATAGAAAAAATTAGCATCTTCAGTAGTATTCTGTGGGTTGTTTTGGTTTTGTGACATGATTTGTGATATCTACCACGTAAATGGAAAAATTTAAACGCGTCTACATTGAAATAAGTAATATTTGTAACCTTCAATGTTCATTCTGCCCGGTTGTGGACAGAGACAAGAAGATTATGAGTCTGGATTTGTTTGAAAAGACGCTTTCGCAGGTGGCCCCGCTCACGGAACAGGTGTGTCTGCACTTGATGGGTGAACCGCTGGCGCATCCGGAGTTTCCGGCGATCATCGCTCTTTGTGAAAAATACGGAGTGAAAATCAATCTGACGACGAATGGGATTCTTCTTAATCGTTATGCTGAACTTCTTACTACCAGCACCGCATTTCACCAGGTGAATTTTTCTATTCATAGTTTTAAAGATAATTTCCGGGATAAAAGCATCACGCCTTACCTCATGGATATTCTCCATTTTTCAAAGCTCGCTTTTGAACGCAAACCTGAACTCTACATTAACTATCGCCTCTGGAATATTTTTGAAACACAGACACAGAATGATTCCAACAAAGATATCTTAAAATCCATTGCTGATTTTTTTGAAGTCGAAATTAAAGAAGACATCGACGTCGGCAATATCAAAAGTAAACGCATCTGGAACAGAGTTTACCTGCATTTCGATTCGCGCTTTGAATGGCCGCACCCTTCAATGCCGCTGCAATCAACGAAAGGTTTTTGTCATGCGCTTTCTTCTCACATCGGGATTCATGCCGATGGCACAGTTGTGCCTTGCTGCCTCGATAAAGAAGCAAGACTTGCATTGGGAAATTGCGCCGAGACATCTTTGGGAGAGATTCTTCAGGGAATGCGCGCACGGACTATGCGTGATGGCTTTCAAAAAAAATTCTTGGCAGAAGATCTCTGCCAGCGCTGTACCTACATAAAGAGATTTCAATAGCTTGCCAGTTTTTTAGCTTCCATTAAAGAATGCCCTTAGAATATCCGATAAGAAAACACGGACAACCTAAATAAGGGCAGATATGACCGAAGAAGAACTCAACCGGAAGCGCCAGGAATATCGGGATACCGAAATTCAAAATAAGATCGCTTCATTTTCCTCAGCAGAAGAGTATCGCCAGGCGACTCTGAAGGTGAATTACACCCGCAGAAAAGTCGTGGTGGGTCTCGGGAAAATCGGCTGGACACTCATTGTGGGACAGGCCACATTTCTGGTTTTTTTCTCAGCTCTTTTTGTTATCAGTTACATTCCGAAAACCAAGTTTCTCGTGACGAAAATCCTCCCTTAAAATTGCCAAACTCCCCCCTTTTATGAAATAAATTCCCCTATGAAAATACTCTTATGCGTAAGTGGATCGATCTCTGCCTATAAAGCACATGACATCGCCCGTGGATTCGTGAACAACGGCCACGAAGTGAAAGTTATTCTGACAAAAGGTGCCCTCAAATTTGTTGTGCCGGAAGTGTTTACTTATCTCGGCGTAAAGGATGTTTACCGCGACGATGCTGACTTTCAGGCAAAGAATGTTCTGCACGTTGATCTTGCCCGCTGGAGTGACATCATGGTCATTGCTCCGCTTTCGGCCAACACTCTTTCGAGACTGGCCCGCGGTGAAGCGAGCGATCTGTTGACTTCAGTTTTTCTCGCTTACGAACAGACAAAACCGATTGCAGTTTTCCCTGCGATGAATTCGATGATGCTTTCGCATCCCTTCACTCAGGAAAATTTCAACGAACTTAAAAAACTAAAAACTCTCGGCAATGTTTTTATTTCAGGAACTAATGCCGGCACTCTTGCCTGTAATGAAGTCGGTGAAGGAAAACTTCCGCTGGTAGACGAAATTCTTGCTATCGTTCCATCCCTTCGTGCCCCTTTCAATACGACTGTTGCAAGAAAAAAAGTAGTGATCACAACTGGGGCGACCATTGCTCCACTTGATCCTGTCCGTTTTTTAACAAATTCATCTTCTGGCATTACTGGCTTTCATCTCGCAGTTTCCGCGCTTCATGCCGGCCATGAGGTCGTCGTCATCGCAGGAAAAAATGCTGTCAAGGATCTCGATCTTCTTGTGAAGCATCCGTTCTATAAACTTGTCAGAGTTACAACTGTGACTGAAATGCACGATGCCGTTCATACAGAAATTCAAAATGCACAGGCCTATATTTCAGCAGCTGCCATCTCAGATATCGAGTTTGATATCTCCAGCGAAAAAGTGAAAAAAGAAAATATCGGCTCCGCTCTTCCGGTGAAGAAAGCGATCGATATTTTAAAGTCTGTCATCGATAAAAAAATTCCTGATTTAAAAATCGTGGGCTTCGCTGCTGAAACAGATTTAAGTGATGCCGTCCTTTTAAAAAAATATCAATCCAAACCTTGCGATCTTCTCGTCGGTACAAAAGTAGACAACGGTATGACGGGCCAACAAGCTGTTCAAGGTTTCAATGTAAACGAAGCGAATTATCGTTTTGTCAGCAAAGGTGAAGTCACCTCTCTTCGTCCTTTATCAAAAACTGAATTAGGCGATGTGATCTTCAACTTCATCAAGATTTAATTATGATTAAAATTTTTACAACTCAAAAAGATTATAACGACTACAAAAACAAAATTGCTCATGGATCAATCGGCATTGTTCCGACGATGGGAAATCTTCACGAAGGGCACATTTCTCTTCTTCGCAAATGTGTTGAGGACAACAAAGTCAGTGTCATCACCATTTTTGTGAATCCAAAGCAATTCGGTCCGACTGAAGATTTTGATACATACCCGCGCACTCTGGATGCCGACGTTAATAAAATTTCCAATGTCGCTCTTCATGCCGGTCCTGAAAAAGAAATCGTCGTCTTCGCTCCGGCCTCAAATGAAGAAATTTATCCGGAAGGATTTTCGACAACGATTCACGTTGCCGGTGTGACCGAAAAACTTGAAGGTGCTCTTCGCCCGACTCACTTTGACGGCGTCACCACAGTTGTTTATCGCCTGTTTAAAATCATTGGAGCTACCAACGCTTACTTTGGACAGAAAGATTATCAACAATGCCTGGTGGTCAAAAAGATGGTGAAAGATTTAAGTCTTCCCATCAATATTCATATCATGCCTATTATCAGAAATGCGGAAGGGCTTGCGCTTTCTTCCCGCAATCAATACCTGAATGAGCAAGAGCGAAGCGAAGCTCTTCATCTCTCGCGCACATTAAAAAAAATAGAAAACATGATCAGAAACAAGGAAGACTACCGTGCGCTGGTTGACTTTGAACTGACAAATTCAAAATGGGATTACCTGCAGGTTTTGAATGCCGACACACTCGAAGACACAGAAGCGAAGACAAAAGACTTCGTCATTCTTGGAGTCTACCGTCTCGGCCAGACAAGATTGCTTGATAACATAGTGGTGCATACTTTATGATGGACAACGAATTCAATATCGATCCGAATTACCAGGCGACGCTTGTTTCAATCGTCTCTTCTAATTTTCCGGATCATACGACACAAGCTGAAAGCGAACGCTCGATGATCGAGTTGCGAGAACTTCTTCGCACGCTCGGACTCAAATGCGGTTCGTCCCATATTCAGAATAAAAAAGAGATTGATCCAGCAACGATTCTTGGTTCGGGCAAGCTTGCAGAAATCGCAGAAGCGGCCGAAGCTGAAGGATCAAAACTTCTGGTCTTCGATTTTGAATTGACTGCAAGACAGATTACCAACATCAGAAAAATTACCGGTCTCTCTGTCGTCGACCGCGTTCACGTCATTCTTGAAATCTTTGCCAAGCACGCGCGCACTCGCGAAGCTAAAATCCAGATTGAAATTGCCCGTCTACAATACATGCTTCCACGCCTCGCCGGTTTCTGGTCTCACTTAAACCGTCAGCGCGGTGGTGTCGGGGTTCTCGGTGGTGAAGGTGAAAAGCAGATCGAGCTCGACCGTCGTATCATTCGCGAGAAAATTGAGTTTTACAAAGAAGAACTCGTTCAACTTGAAAAACAAAGAGTCGTGCGCAAAAAACGCCGCGAGAATCAAGCGGTCACTGCGGCCCTCGTCGGTTACACCAACGCGGGAAAATCTTCGATCATGAATCGCCTCTGTCGCGTCGATATTCTCGAAGAGAACAAACTCTTTGCCACACTCGATTCCACTTACCGCATGCTGAATCCGGATACTAAACCGCCGATGATTCTGATCGACACCGTAGGATTTATTTCTAACCTTCCGAACACACTGATTGACGGGTTTAAAACAACTCTCGAGTCAGCGATGGAAGCAGATCTTCTGATCATAGTTTGTGATATTTCCGATCCCCATTTTGAAAAACAATTGCAAGTCACTTACGACGTTTTGAAAGAACTCGACGTAGAAGAAAAAGAAAAGATTATTGTCTTCAACAAGAAAGATCAGCTCGACGACGATATTAAAAAGAAAATTATTTTGAGAAAGCACCCGAACAGCTTTCTCGTTTCAAGCTTTGATCCGGAAGATATGAAAGCTCTTCGCAGCCACATCATCAATTACTTCCTGGAAAAACAAGCGCACTATGATCTCTTCATTCCGTATGAAGATGGAAGTGCTCACTCTGCCATCATGTCTAAAACGAACGTCGTGAATACACACAATCATGAGAAAGGCATTTTCTATCGCATTCGCGTTCCTGATTTTATTTTTGGGAATCTTGGGGTGCAGAAGTATGTTCTGGGGCCTAATGATCCTATGACGAACGATGCTTTTTGGGATGAACAGCCGACGGTTTGACGGTTTTCGGATCGGTTGGTTGTTGGGCGTTGGACGTTGGGAGATCTGATTTCAGTTTCTGATTTTGATTCAGTCAACTGGTCGTCCAACATCCAACGTCCAACCGAGAACGCCAGCTAGTGTTTCAAACGAAAGTAAACCGCAAGCAAAAAAGTGACGATCGTAAGCACGATCCCAACGACAACAATTCTCGTATCCTTATCCATAAATATTTTCCTTATTTTCTATTTTAGCAAAATAAGTGATACTGACCTAGCAAAATATTACTCGAGGCCTTTATGAATAAACCAGCTTTCACTCCACCAGCAAACGTTAAAGATGTTTTAGACAGACTCCAACGTCCCAAGACGGCCGTTATTACCGGCGGTATGCCTTATGCCAACGGTCCCCTTCACTTGGGTCACCTCGCAGGCGCGATGGTTCCACCGGACATTATGGCCCGTTATATGCGCATGCTGATCGGTAAACAGAATGTTCTTTTCGTCAGTGGAAATGATGATCACGGTTCGACTTCTGAAGTGGCGGCGTTTAAGGCCGGCATGCCCGTGAGAGAATTTATTGACCAGATTCATGACAAGCAGGTTGAAACGACAACCCGTTATGGTATTTCCTATGATATTTTTTCCGGTACTTCACAACCTGACTGCTACCCTGTTCACAAAGAAGTTTGCCAGGATTTCATGAAGCGTCTTTGGAACAACAAGATGCTTGAAAAGAAAATTACCAAGCAATGGTACGATCCGAAGATTGACCGCTTTCTTCAAGATAGAAACGTCACTGGAAAATGTCCGAATCCTCATTGCACCAACGAGACTGCTTACAGCGATAACTGTGAAGTTTGCGGAACTCAATACGATCCTTCTGAATTAATCAATCCTAAATCTTCACTGTCGGATGCCACTCCTGTTTTAAAAGACACAGCACACTTGTGGCTGGATATGTGGAAAGTTTCTGATCAGCTGACGGATTGGATTAAGACGAAACAAAACAAATGGCGCAAAGGCGTTTTCAATGAAGTTTATGAAACAGTTCAGCCTGCCCTCCAATTCGACAATACAAATGAGCCGGCCTTTAAAGAAATGCGCACGACTTTGCCAAAACATAAGTCTCGCTACGCTCCTGGAAAAAAAGTTGTTGTTCAGTTTGAAAACATTGCAGATTACAACACAGGAATTAAAGCATTGAGTGATAAAGGGATTGCATGTGAACCACTCGATGGATGGGCCCATAGATCCATTACCCGCGACGTGACCTGGGGTATTCCTGTACCTGCAGAAATTGATCCGGATATGAAAGGCAAAACTCTTTATGTGTGGCCGGATTCTTTAATTGCACCGATTTCTTTCTCCCGCGTGGCACTCGCGAAACAAGGCCGCGATCCAAAAGAATGGGAGCGCTTCTGGAAAGATCCTGAAGCGAGAATTTTTCAATTCCTTGGTCAGGATAACGTTTATTTCTACGTACTAATGCAAGGAGCGATGTGGATCGGCGTCCGCGGCAGCGATACTCCTGACTACACCATGACTGATGTCTACTCTGTTTTCCACTTGATGGTTAACGGAGAGAAAATGAGTAAATCCCGTGGAAACTTTTACAGTGGCGATCAGCTGACTGAAGAAATGGGCTACGATCCGGATCAAATACGTTACTTTCTCTCAACGCTGAGTCTTGCCGAGAAGCAATCTAACTTTGATTTTGAAACATTTAATGAAAGAAATAAATTTCTCGCCGGTCCATTGAATGCCTCAATTGAAAAACCAATTTCAGCTGCACATTCTAAATTCGGTGGAGTTGTTCCCAATGGAAAGCTTCTTGAGAAAGCTGAAAAAGAAACGATGAAACTTGTTCAGATGTATGTGAAGAATATGGAAAAGGCTGATCACATTACGCTCCTGGGGCAAATTGAAAACTATGCCCGTCTGATCAATAGTCTCTTTGTACAACATAAGCCGCACGATGACCGTCACGATGAAACCGAGCGTGCCGATGCACTCTATACGTGCTTTTATATTTTAAAAAATCTCATGATTATGCTTCATCCATTTGTTCCGGCAACAATGGATAAGGTTCGCCAGTCTTTAAATCTTCCGGAAAGTATTTTTTCAATTGATGAATTGGGAAAACCAATTCCAGCAGGACACAAAATCGGAGAGAAGCAGAGTTATTTCAAAGCGGTTGAAGGTTCGCAACAAGAAGAATAATGAACAAAAAAAAAGGCGCTGATTCAGCGCCTTTTATATATTTTTAAATCATATTTAATAAATCAACACCGACACTAAAATAGCCCTCACTTACACAATCGCTATCAACTCCGCCATTTAAAATTGCCGTGTGCTTGATGACATCACCCTTTTGAATTTCAATATCGCGGACATCACTGTATGTGCTTGGCCCTGATTCCATCTTGGTCGCGACGATGTCAGCATTTTTATAAATTCGCCAGGCAACGCTGTTGTTATTCGCTGAGCCGGACCACGATAAACGAACTGAGCCTGTTGCAGGAGAAGTCCACGTGCTCAAAACTCTTTCTCCACTGACGGCTCCGCCCTGACAATGCATATACTGTTTGTTGTAAATTGAAATATCTCCCTTTGCATAGACTGTCAGAGGAGCGCATTTCTTATTGAGATCATCTACTCCTCGCCCAATAGCATTGCAAATCGAAGCAAGACTTGTCGTTGAAGCAAGAGCGTGACAGCTTGAAATATTTCCATTTGCATCCAGAACAACGGCAAGGGGTATTTTGAAGGTCTTCATCTGTGCGCCCTGTATCTGTTTTCCTCTATTCCAATTGATAGTCAGAACAGTCTCGCCATCAGATTTTCCAGCGGGTACATAATAAATTTCATCCGTTTTTAAATCCAGAGAACTAATGACCACGCCTGTGTTGCCATTCTTTTTTTCTCCCACGCTGAATCTTTTTTGAGCTGTATTATCAGAGAGCACTTTATAAATATCGGTCGTTGCATTTTGCTTGGTCGGGGCTATACCTTTAAATGTTTTTTCACACGAAAGTGAATCACCCAGCATATTGCGGATTTCATTCCCGATAGCATCGATATCTAAATTGGCCGCAGTCGTTTTCTCATTTTTCGACTGCTCTTTAAATAAATGCATCATCCAGACGGAGAGACCACAAAGAAGTCCGATCGCAATAAGAATTTCAACAAGAGAAAAGCCTTTATTGTTTTTCATTTTGTCTTCCTGTTGTCGATCACTCTCTTTAATTTACCTGTACGGGTATTTCCTTCCATTTTATCCATCTCGACAACTTCAATTTTCAAAGGATGAATAAGGTTCTTTTTCAAAATATCTGCGTACACTGTTTTCTCTTTTTTAAACGCTTCAATTAATCTGTCGCTGACTTCCTTAGATGGCTTTAATAAATGCCCTGACACTCTCAAAGTAAGTTCATCCTTATGATCAAAGTGGTCCAGGACCATTTGAAATTGTAGGCCGCTAATTTCCTTGAGTGTGTTCATTGCCATCGTACGAGTGTCTTCAAAATAAACTGAAAGTGTCCCCAAACGAGCAGCCTCGTCTGACCTCCCCTGCAATTGAAATTTGCGGTAAGGAGTCTCCGGACTTTCAACCCACATGGCCAGATCTCCTGCTGGATAACGGATGATAGGCATAAGTTTACGGGTCAGGTTGGTGATGAGAACTTTTCCTGCTTTATTCATTTCAGTAATAACTTCATTTGTATCAGGGTCTACAATCTCGATGATGTTTGCCCCATCAAAGACTCTGTGTTCGCCGTTTGCACAAGATCTGTCTGAATAACCCAGAAGACCGGCATCAACGCTGGCATAACCGATCGAAGAAATCTTTATGTCTGGAAAAATTTCTCGAAAGGCCTGGTATTGATCAGGATAAAGCGCCTCTCCCCCAAAAAGAAGTTTTTCAATTTTTATTTTTGGATAGTGAGATTTTTCTTTTTGATAATATTCAAATAAAGTCAGAACGGCCGAAGGAACGCCAAGAATCACGTTGATATTGAATTCTTCAAGTGTCTTCAGAATCTGTTTCGCTTCAGTCATTCCTGCAATTGGAAATTGGGTAAGCTTTTTCTCGGAAGCAGGAATCCACTGAATCGAGTCTTTGATAAAAATAAAAGACGAATAAAGATCACCGACATAAAAAAGATTGGCGACCCGGTCTTCATTATCAAGAATCCCCTGTGCCATTCCCCATCCAAAATATTTTGTGAAGCTTTGCCACTCCAGCGATGTGAAATAAGAAAACTTGGGAGCTCCTGTACTTCCACCACTTTTAAAAACAATTCCATCTGGAGAATCGGAAGTAAGAACTTTTGATTTCCAGAAGGCTGACTGCTCTGTCACAGGCAAATCAGCAAGTTTTGTAAAAGATATATTTTTGTAGAGTTCGCGGTAAAAAGGCGAATTCGCCTTAGCATTCTCTACAATTTCCTTTAGAGTCCATTTTAATGTTTCCATACCAACCTATGATCTATAACACTTCTCAATTTTCCAGTGCTCGAACTAAACATTAGTTCATCACGTTTACAAAGCTGCAATTCAAAATCCAACACGAGATCTTTTAAGACCACTTCGGCCAGATCTTTATACTTATCCAACAATCTGTGACGGACTTCTTCAGGAGTAACATAATGCTTAAAATGATTCTCAATTTTCATCAGAACTTTTTCTTTTCCTTCGCCTTCTCCGGGGTAGAGATGTAATTGAAAGGAACCTTCAAAATCATACTCATCAATAAGTATCTTCTGAAATTTCTGATAGCTTAAAAAGATCGTACCGATTCTGAAAACATCCCCATGGCGTCCGAGGAGTTCAAAACGGGTTCCCGTTCTTCCGCATTCACATCTGCCTTTTAAAACACGACCGACATCACCGATCGCATATCTTTCTATTCGCTGCCCTTGACGGACTTTTGACGTAAATAAAAATCTTCCAATTTCTCCCGGTTTTACCGGTTTATCATTGATCAAATCGACGACCTCGAGTTCATGCAATCGTTCGTGTAGATGATGAACGCCGCCGACCGCAAATTCACATTGATATCCCAACGGACCTGCATCTACAGACCCATAACTGGCCGAGCGGATAATCTGCACACCAAATTCGTTTGAAAGATAGTTTCTTTGTGATTCGCTGAAATGCTCACCACCATAAAATATTTTTTTTATTCCACGATAATTTTTAAAACGTTCAGCGTTGGCTGAAAAAAGCTGGATAAAATAAGAAGGCATTCCCAGCAATGTATCAACATGATTGTCGACAATTGTTTTTCCCACAAGCTCAAAGTCAGTGCTGGCCCCCATCGGAAAATGAGTTGCGCGCAGTTTTTCCAGGATCGTAAAAAAGCTGACGAATCCACCGTACAAACTACCGGCATAAAACAAATTCATGCAGCGGTCTTTAAGCGGATCCAGTCCGGCAGCATAAAGCCCTTCAGCGGCGAGCTCCATCTGACGATGATAATCATCATAGGTGAAAATTGAAAGTTTGGGTTCACCGGAACTTCCACCGCTATAAAAATAAAGATCAGAATAGCGTTCATCTACTTTTTGATTCTGAAAATCCGCTTTCTCCATAATTTTTTGCTTCTTAGAAACAGTATGAAGTTGTGGATCTTCAAAAGTATTTTTCCCTTTCATCAGACTTTTCACCGGAGAATCTGTATAGGAAATGCGCTGACAATATCTTTCCAGAGCATAGACGCCGTCGTGAGGTTCACCGTAGTAAGAATCAGTCATCTCCCCTATGGCACGAACGCGCTGAACACCGGCGACGAAGAGTTCTTTCGTCAATTCTTCAATTTCATCGCTGCTTGCAGAAAGACCTGCCGTTTGAAGATAGACTTTTAACGGGCGCAAATTGCGGACAATATTTTTTTTGGGAAGTGGTTTGACCCAGATGGTTCTAAAAAGAGGAGAAGCACTCAACCCAACTGAATCCTCAATGTATATACGCCACTCGTTCTTTGAAGAAACGATGACATCGCTTTTTCCATAGACTGAATTTAATCTCACTTGCTCTTTTGTCACAGTGAGCTCGGCCATTTCCTGGAGGCCGGGTAAAACTCTTTCCATTGTCGGTGAAACAATATCCAGAGCAGCAGCGAGCTTTTGAGAAAAAGATTTAAGTGTTTTGAAATCGGCCTCTTCAACAAAGACGCATTGAGGACTTGAGCAGGCCATTTGTTCATTGTTGCAGATTTCAAAGGCGAGAGACTTCAACATTTGCTGATCATTCATTGTAGACTTTGAAACATAAGCAAAAGAGATTTTGTGTCCCCATTCAACAATTCTTGCATGTGTGGGGGCAAGTTCGCGCAAGCTTCTGATACTTTCTTCATTCCCCCATGCAGAAATGACATCCGCAATTGAAAGAAAATTTTGAAGATATTTCTTATCTGAGGAGGGAACTTTTCCGACGGCAATATAGTTTTTGAAAACACCGGTCTCGTCGAGTTTGCAAAGCTCATGATAAAAAATGGCGGCAAATGAACTGTCTTTTCTGGCCAGCTTCAAAACGTTCACGTTACCGGCAAGCAATCCTTCGATGACGCCGAGAACTCCCAGCAACGGAGAATTATTGGGAGTGACATGAACAAGAACTCCCAGGGGATACCACGATTCAAAATGATTTTCTTTGAAATTAATTCTTTTAAGCTCGAAAGGAAAGTCGCTGCCCAGTTCTCTTTTTAATTTATCCCGAAGATTTTCAACAGAGAGAAAATCTTCGAGGGCCTGCATGGATTGTTCTGCATCCGCAGGCTTCACATCCGGGCGTGAACGAAGATCTGACTCAAGAGCTTTATAAAACTCTCCTTTCTCTCTCAACCGTGCACCGGCCTTCTCGATTAAGTTAAAAAGCAGCGTATGCGACAAAGGGCGCTGGCTCCACATTTCGCTGTTGCCAATATTTTCATGAAAGTATTTTTTAAAAACTTCATCGCTGACAATTTTTCCCTGCCAAAGATTTGCTACTGTACTCATCAACTCTTTCCTTTTAAAAGCTCGCTTGCAGCAAGCGCGCAACTTTTATTTTTTGAGACTCCTGCTCTTCCATGAATTCTGAAATAAGGTGTAGGAAGTCCGCAGCCACAGGATTCGGGTGTATGCAAAGAGGCCATGTCTCCCATTATGACTGAATGGCCAGGCATTGAAGTAATATAAGGTGATATGAAATGCAAAAAGCCTTTCTGGTCATAACCTAATGGTTTTAATGTTTCCACATCGCGGATGAAAACACGCGACCAGACGGGAACATGGAATTCATGATTTTTGCATTCGACATAAGGAACGCAATGTTCGACAGACCCAAAGCCATCGCGCAGACGCTCATTTGGTATTCCGAGCATTTCTTCAACGAGAGCATAGAAATCATTTTTATCGATCGCTTTGTCAGCATGGCCTTTCCATCCACCGCCTAAGAAGACGAGAGAATCTGGATGCATTTTAACAGGTGGGATTCCGAGTTTTTTCATGCGTTCAAGAGCGAAATAAAAGAAAGCAGGAAATCCAAATAAGCGGACAGGTAAACCCTGGCGGGCAAAATCAATAAAAGCATCAATAGTGCCAAAGCAGTCAAACTCATGGGTTCCACTGCCGGTTAATTTCAACGCCGTAAAGACTTGATTGACCGGTGCATACTTGCAGAGAAAATTATCAGTGTAGGCAGTCCCCAGCTTGGACGAACTTTCAGTCTCATAACTGAAGAGAACGTAATTGCATTTTTGATCAGGCGTAACCCATCCGTATTTTTCAAAAATAAGGTCAACCATTCTTTGAGCGGAACGAATCGTCCATTCATCAAAGAAAATCTGGGATTTTTGTCCGGTTGTGCCTGATGAAGTTAAATGAAGAAAAATATCTTTTTCGGGAACCGACAAAACTTCATGCGCTTTGAAAAAATGGGCCCAGAGATGTGGAATTTTCAGAAGGTCATTAAGTGTTTTTAAAGACTCTTCTTTAAAATTTTGTGAAGCTGCCAGCTTTTTATAATAATCACATTTTTCCATATGCCATGAAGTGACTTCTTTCATTGCCTGAATAAATTTTTCATCTTCTTCAGCAAGATTTACATATGGGTCTGCCAGATCGCAAACACTCTGAACTGTTTTAAGCTTGTTTGAATCCGGAACGCTAAGTTTTTGGACCATAAATGACCTCGATCGTATCTAAATTGATTTGTTTCCAGGCATCAACATACTGATCAATAAAAGGTTTAAAAGGAGAAACGACCGCCATTCCCTTAAAGTTGAGTGGTTCCATCGTTCTGCTCATGACAATGTAATCTTCAAAATTCTTGTTCACCTCTCTCATCGCTGGATAGATAGCAGAAGGAACAAACTGTCCACCGAGAAGAGTATCAATTAAAGGTGCGTGCTTTACATTGACGAGCACTTCGATGTACGAAACCCCGATATCATCGAGAAGCATGTAAAGGCTGGTGAGTCTTCCATGCAGTTCAGAAATGGGGTGAGTAGCCTTAATAAGTGTACAGTAGCCATCGCGCTTACTGAAATAAGCGAAAATATCCATTCTCCCCTTCTTCTCTGAAATAATCATGTTGGGTGTGTGGAATGGAAAAAAACGGTCCGCTGGATCAGGAAACTTTTCCAGAAATTTTCTGTAAACGTAATGAGGGGCACGGATAATTTCAAAACTCCAGTCATCTTTTCCCTCTGGAATAATGATCGGTTTTTCTTCATCTGCTTTAGGAATAGAAATTCCCGCATTGAGGTTTTGAAGAATATTGTAGAGGGGCATAAGCTTTGGAGAGAGAATATCAATTGGTTTTCTCTTTTCCAATAAATGCTCTCTGTGCTTGGCAAACAAAGTTACCGTTTCATACTGATGAAGCCTGTGAGCATTAGGAAAAATGCCCAGTGGAAGGTAACCGTTTTTAATAAAAATCATTTGTGGACCGACTGTGATTGTTCTCGTCGTCGCATAAAGTGAATTCAATCTTTCATCTTTGCTCAGAAAAAACTCACTCACATGTGAAACGAGCCCATTGCCGATTTTATGACGTTGATAGTTTGGATGAACGACGAGACCTACGAGCTTTCCAATTTTGTTGAATGAATCGATCTCAACAATCAAACAGCCGCCAATGACTCTGTTCATGACATCGCGGGCGACCAGTACCATATGAGATTCGTTATCCTGAATGGCCTTCAGAAGCAGATCAGCATCTGTTCCATAGGAGATGGGATATTTCCTTCCATAAACTGCGCGATACAAGTTGATGATCTCATCAACATCGCCAGAATCTGCTTCCTGAATTTTAATGTCTACGCCGATTTCCATGATGATCCTTTTAATATTTTAGGCATAAGTAGTGCTATAAATATGACAACCGCTCCGCTGACTTTTGCGAAAGTCGGAATATAAACATGTGGGAAAATAAGACCGGAAAAGCTCAGTGACAAAGGCACTGAAGCGGCACTGATAATATTTACCGCTGTCATAATCGCCGGCACTTCTTCTTCAGGAAGGGCCGTTTGAAAATAAGTGAGCACCTGAATATTGAGGAATGTAGAGAGAACGCCGATGCAGAAAAGAACGGCTGCTCCCTGCCAGGTCTGCTGTGAGAACGAGAAAATCAAAAAGAACGCGCCAAAAAGAAAAGAAACAAGCGCAATCATATTTATACGCTTCTCTCCTTCCAGTTGAAAGTTGGCGAGCGACATAAAAATACCAGTGAGAAAAGCGCCAAGCCCCATACAGCCTTCAATGGCAGCGAGAGAGCTGGAATCCCCCATATACATTTTTTCAACATACCAGGGAATCATCACCAGAATGGGAGTGAAAACTAAATTAAGAAATAAAAAACTTCCAAGCATTCGTGCAATGTCGGGATATTTTTTCAGAACAGTTCGAGGAGTCATCGGCGGAGGATTATCTTCTCCGCTATCGCTCAAGGCCGATCGAGTCTGCAATCCGGTCTGCAATAATCCGCTGAGAAGAAAGCTGATCGCATTCACGAGAATCAGCGTCTTCAAGCTCACAAGATTGAGAAGAAAAATGGCAAAGGTCGCTCCCATAATAGTCGAGATCGACATGCTGGAATCAATTAAAGCATTTAATCCTACAATTTTATCAGGTGAAACTAATTGAGGAGGCAAAGTGAGAATGGCGGGGTTGAATAAACTAGATCCTACACCAATAAAAAATCCCGCAATAAAAAGACCACTTAAAAGCGCGCTGTCTTTTAAGTCCATGACAAAAAAACCGCCGTAGAGAAGAAAGAGAACGCCCGATCGAAAATAGGAAGTTGAGATCACAGTGCGAAGAGGGCCAAGACGATTGATGATGTTGGTAGAATAAAACGCCATGAATAAATGCGGAAGAAAGCTGACAGTGAGAAACCACGGAACCACATTGATGGAAAAATTTTTAGTGAAATACCACACCAGTCCGATGGACATCATCTTTTCACAGATTGTGGAAACAAGAAGTGATAAAAAAATGCGAAGAGCATTCCTGTCTTTCAGAATTTCAAAATTGATTGCACCCATAAAATTATTTTATGGGCAATGTGGTATTCGCAACAGGCGGAAAGTTTTAGCTTCCCAGCGAACTAGTCAACTAAGCTTAGTATACTGCTGGCCAATGTTTTAGCCTCGAGAGGTTTGACCAGAAAAAGCCTTACCATCCCCTCAACAGACGCCCGGTCAGATTCCTCTCCCACGCCTACCAAAACGGCCTTTTCACCGTAAGGGCGAAGATTCTCGAGCTGGGTCCCTACCGTTTTGACATCGAAAACAATTACGTCGGGCAATAAATCATCCAGAAGATAGAAATTATTTTCCATTGTTTCAACGGTGTAGATGTCTGCGCCCTTTTGTTTTAGGGCGAGTTCCATGGTTTTGCGGAGGAAATCCCCCTGATCCACGTAAAAAACTTTTTTCATAGGACCATTTTGTTGGTACTCTTAAATAATGTCAAACCTAGTTCGAGTCATTGATAATCTTTCAGGCACCACTCTGATGGAAACAACCATGGATAAAATCCAGGACGCCTACTCTTTTGCCGCGATGATGGAAGAAGAAGGGCTGGATATTGAGATTATTGCTCCGGGCTTGTCAGAAACTTTAATCAGCTCACTTGGCGCCAGCAGCGAAGAGATTGCTGAGTACAAAAAAGGTTTAGACGAAGAAATCACTTCTCACAACGATGAATTTGGTGATGAATTTGGTTGTGCCGTTTGCCTCCCTCCCAAAAAATCATGACCATTGAAAATGTCGGATCAGAATTCAACCTCGAGCTTTTTTTTCAAGCACGGGAGAAAACGATTGCGGCCGTCCGGAAAACAGCGTCGCGTATCGTACCAGGCATGACTGAAAAAGACGGCGTCGCGATACTTGATGAAGAATTGGCAAAGGTCGGCGTAGAAAAATTCTGGCATCCCACAAAATTTCGAATGAACAAAAACACGACAAAAAGTTTTCGCGATCTTTCCGACGAAGGAATTGTTTTGCAAAAAAATGATGTGTTTTTTATCGATATCGGTCCAGTTTTCTATAATCACGAAGGCGATTACGGAGAAACTTTTTTTGTGGGCAACGATGAGATTCATGAACATCTGAAAAATGCTTCGCAATGTGTTTTCCAAAAAGCGCAACACGAATGGCGGGAAAAAAATTTGACTGGCCAGGAACTTTACGCCTTTGCTGCCACTGAAGCTAAAAAATTAGGCTTCACTCTCAATTCAAAAATGGCAGGACATCGCCTCGGCGATTTTCCTCATGCTCTTCACTACAAAGGCAAATTAATTGATATCGACTCAACTCCGCTGCCCCATTTATGGGTTCTGGAAATTCATCTGCTGAATGAAAAACACGGGGTCGGTGCTTTTTTTGAAGACATTCTCAAATAAAAAAAGCCACCCGCAAAGGTGGCTTCTTACTGCTTGTATAGAGAACAAAAATAAATTTGTATCAATTCCGAAGCAATAATTCGGATTCGATCTTTCGTCTCTGCTTATATAGAAAGCATCCTTCGTGCCGAACTGAAACCCATTAAAATTTCATCTGCAAAGCTTCGCCGTTGAGGCTTTTTTGAACTCAAGCTGGGGCTAATTTGAAAATTCAAAAATAAAAATATCCCGATCTTTATTCTTTGGAGTGAGATGCGCGGGAACTTTTTCGGTAGAGAAATTTTCTTTGTAGCCAAGCTCATTCATGCTGGTAATAAATTTCTGAATATAAGCGCGTCCGGGGTCAGCGAGAATGATTTTTCCGCCTGGATTCAAGAAGGCAATTAAAGCTTTTGCCACTTGTAACGGATGCTGGCTTTCATAGAGAATGTCTGACCCGATTACTAAATCAAAAAGGCCAAGATCATTTTTTGTCCGTTCGATTTCATTGCGCCAGTTCATCACACGATAATTGAATTCAATCTTATTTTGTTTTTGATTCTGCTCAAGAAAAAGGGGAACGTCTGCATGGAAATCCGTAGCAATAATATCTCCGCCTTTTTTTGTCACCACAAAAGAAGGCAAGGCCAGACCGCAGCCGATTTCCAGAACTTTTTTTCCTTTTAAATCCATCGTTGAAATGAATTGTGAAAGTCCCACCCCAGCTTCCCAAAGAACGCCGAAATAAGGGCAATATTCTTCGGCCAGCGAATTATCCTGATCTTCTTCCCCGAAAAAAGAGCAAAGCGTGTCGATACTTTCATCGAGATCGCGGATGGTCGTGATCTCAAAGCCGAGAACCGACATTTGCTTCAATTGGTATTCAAATCCATGTGTACTTTTCATAACAAAATTATATAGATTGCTCTTGCCTATATTATACATCCATTTTTTTACAGCGTTTAATACTTTTGTAAGAGCAAAATAAAAAATCTTCAGGTAATCATACTTCTGATTTTTAGCCAGGAGATTTCCATGAAAAAACTTGCTTCTGTTCTTCTACTTCTTCTATTAAACAATGCTTTTGCTCATTCAATTACGATTCCTTTGAAGCCTAAAGATTTTTCGCATCATCAACTCGACGATATTTATGTCGGACACAAGAAGATCATTCTCACTTTTGACGACGGACCAAATCCCGTGACCAGTCGTTTTCTTGATTTGTTAGGCGAATATGAGATTAAAGCGAGTTTTTTTGTCATTGGAACGAATGTACAGAAACGCCCAGAAGTAGTCGCCCGTGCAGTTTCGGAGGGTCATGTCATCGGCAATCACTCGATGACTCATTTTGCGCTCAAAAATCTCGATCCAATCATGTGGAAAGATAAAGTGAAAAGTGAAGTTCTCGATGCTCATGATGTGATCTCTCCTTACATGACCAATGGATCTCATTTTTACTACCGCGCCCCTGAAGCAGCCTGGGCACAAAAATATGCAGACTTCTTAAATGAGGATCCAATCGGTCGCGATTATATCGGGCCTGTTTTATGGGACATCGGTGGAGAAATGGAATACAGAAACGGGAAACTTGTTCAAGCTGCAGACTGGGATTGCTGGGCAAAAAAAGTCTCAGTGGATGATTGTTTAAAAGGTTACTTGTATGAAATCAACCAAAAGAAAGGCGGCGTTGTTCTCATGCACGACCTGACGAGCAAATCGTATCAACTTCTTGCCAAGCTTATTCCGGAGCTGGAAGACCGCGGGTATACGTTCGGCACACTCAATGATGTCGAATGGAAATCAAACATGAGATAATTAAATTATGGAGCCGCTTGCTCTTTAGGCTTTAACAGCTTCGGGTAAGCGGATTTCATATATGACTTTGTTATAATATCAAAAAGCGAATCACTCTCTCCTCTTTCAAGTTTCTCCGGCTTGATATTCTTTAAAATCATTTCATTTTCAAAATCAGTTTTTAATGTCTCAGCATTTTTTTCAGATACGGCAACCTGCTGCGCGCGCGATTCTTTCTTGGCGGATTCAACTTTGACAGCTTTTTTAGACTTTTCTTCCTCTGTAGCGACAGGGCGAAATTTGCTCAGATCGACTTTGTCATTTACGCTGTCAGTGGCAACCTTGAGATTGGCAAGTTTTTGGTCGGAAAGTTGATTCAGGCTTTTGCGATAAACTGATTTGGATTTATCTAAATACCTGCCTTGTGTTTTTAAAAAGGATGAACGCACATCTTTATTAAGTGTGTCCAATTCTTTATAGAGATCTTTAATTTCGTCACTGTTAGCTTTTCCCGCCAGGCGAAGCTTGATTATCTTATCGTACACTTTAAATGAATCTCGCATTTTAGATTTTTCGTTATTCGTAAACAGACCACGACCGCGGGAATCAGTTTGATTCAACAACGTTTCATCTGCCGTGAATTTTTTAAATTTCACGCAAGACTGAGTTTGAAGGCAGGCGCAATTCTCATCAAGTTTTAAACTTTTCCCTGAACGAATCAGGCATCCGCTTTCATCTGCCGCCCGGACAGTGCTTAAAGAATATAAAAAAGTCAAAATAGCGAATCTGATCATTTTATCATCCTTGATTATTTAATGAGACATTTTCCGCCTTTTCCTAAGGCGTAACATTCAAACTCCATAAGGATCTTCTTCAGATCTACTCGTGAAGCATAGCCCTCTTTTAATTTTTGCGAAAAAGGAGCAGAAGAAAATTTGTAGATATAGTTTAAATATGGATCCGGTTTATCAGCTGCTTTTTTCTCCAGCAGTGTATTATACGTTTGCTTGTATTGATTTAAGAGCATGTCGAGAATACAGATGTTGTTGGCAATCAATTCACGGATTCCTTTATTTGTCTGGTTAAGTTGCTCTATCTTTCTGGTGATTTCATTAATTCGTGATTGCGGCGTTTTCATCCCTTGCATTTGTGCCATATTTTGTTGACCTGCATATTGCTGATAATCCGCCATCGCAGAGGCAATCGAAAGAATGTTATCCCCTTCTCCGCCCATTGTTGAAAACTTATCAAGAATGGCCCCGGTTACTGTTTCCTGATTCGGATTGTGATAAATCCCGGTATTCATCATGTTGGCCTGTACCCGCGAAGTTTCACCTCCCCAGATATCGTAATATTTTTTGTCTTCGTTTTTTGAATTATCCAAATGCTGAGCAAGCGTGCTGAAGTAGTTGTTCACATTTCCTTCTGCCACCAGCTTTTTGAAATCTTCTTCAGTGCCATTAGGATTTTCCTCTTTAAATTTCCCCCAGTGCTCATGGTAAGATCTTCCGCTGATCAATTCAGCAATAGCAGCGTCTGAGTCCACGAGAGTGAAGTCTTTATCGTTTACTTTAAAGGTTACATCTTTTCCGTCTGCAGTTCCTTTGATCGTTCCTGACAGCAGTGCAAGAATAGTTGTGGCTTCATGATTGAATTTCGTTTTTAAAAGTTCAAGAAGCGCATCTGCCGTTTTCTTTACATCCTTTTCTGCCTTATCAACCGCTTCCTGGGCCTTTGCTTTAGCAGCAGTCGCCGAAGCAACGGCAGCATCTCTGTCCGTACAGTCTTCAGACCCATCATCTTTTTTTGAGCAGGCAATAGATTGTGCTGACTTCAAGCTTTCGTTGGCCTTCTCCATATCTGCCTTGGCCTTCTTCAAATCTTCTTTGGCCTTTTTTAATTTATCGATGGCAGTTTGCAGTTCTTTATTAACTTCAGCGACTTTCTGTTTTGCCTGAGAAATTTTTTCTTCACGTACACTATTTTCAGCAATGGCCTGATTCAAAACAGTATTGAGTTCAATTGTTTTTTGTGTGATGGTGTCGCTGTCAGCATTAAGTTCAGAAAGCAATTTGACGACCTGATAAATCATGCATCCTTGTGTAAAAAGCTGCAATTGAGACGTCGCACTTTCATTGGATTGAAATTTTTCACAGCGTTCGATAAAGGCCCGCGCGTTTTCATTCATCTTCACTTCATTGGCAGAAAGCTGTGAAGCTGAAAGAGTTTCAGTGGCGGTAAACATATCAACTGATTCAGAGAGACCTGGATTCAAAACGGGCTTCGCTCTGGTAGGATCTTCCAGAAACGGCATCGTATAGGAAAGCATTGCCAGTCGTTCAATAGAGCTTGTGATCGCTCCTGCTTTCATTTGTTCGGGTTTATATGTACAGGCCAGTTTGCCGTCCTGCTCGTCAACTTTAAAGGCGTAGTAATCGAGAAACTTGGCATCGTCATCATTGTGCTTCAGCTTCACATCTGTAGTGACATGTGCGAGAGCGCTACCAGATGATTCTGAAGGTCCAAAGACAGCACCGGTTGATGGGCCGACAACAAATTCGGAAGCCATTAACGGTTGAGTGAATAATGCCATTGAAAGAAGTACGGCTAAAATTTTTTTCATACAAATATCCTGCGAATTAATTTGATTTCGTCTGAGCTTCTTTCTGACAAGCGACGATGGCCTCTCTTGAGCCGAGCTTGCCGCATTTTTTGGTTTCTACGATATGTTTGATTGTTGAAGAATGAAGAACTTCGCGTTGCTTTTGCAAATCCTGATCGACTTTCTCCTGATCCAGCGACTCAGAAGAAAACTTAGGCGTGGTAATTACATTTTTTTGCAGTTTAGCCAGGTCGGCTTCGGCCATAGGATTTTTTTGGGACTTTGAATCTTTGTCTTTGTCTTTGTCTTTGGGCCCTCTATTGCCGGAGTCAGCGGCCACCAATTGCAGCGAAAAAAAGACCATCAAAAGGCACAATGATATCTTCATGAACTCTCCATTAGATGTATTTAAACCTATTCTAATGGATAAACGAAAATATCAAAGATCTGGCGGAAAATGAGCATATTTTCCGCTGGTTATGTTAATTAAAGGACAAGAGACCTAGACCAGAATTTATGCCTGTTATGGCCTTTTAAGGGTCAACAGCAGTGCTACAATCACTTGGATCAAAATTGGGAGTTTTTCCCTGTAATGGTGGCCGGCATGTGTTCTCAACACATCTTCCGAAGGCCAGTGTGTTTTCACATCTTAAAGCACATGATTGAGTCCCATCTGCTCTTTGCCCTGTCTTTACAATTTTGCATTTAATGACAGGAGACTGTTCGCACATGGCACTTATGATACAAGTGTCGCCGGTTTTTTTACCGCAAAAAACATTCTCATCCGGATTGTGGTCGCCGCACGTTTTTGTGGCCGAGTGACAACAAAAACTTTCACAATCAAAATCCGAGTTGCAATTTTCTGATGCCATTACTCCGAGAGATAATAAAAAAAGAGAAGCTAGTAAAAGTGTTTTCATCTATTTTCCTTATTGCTTTGGAACGCACCCAATTTTTTTGTCAGAAGTTCGAACATTGCCGGGAATGCCCATTGGAACAGTTCCGTTTATTTCAGCAGGAGTTCTGACTGTGAAAAGTTTTCGATGTCCTTGAATCAACGGATCTGTACTATCATTGGCAGGCCAGTAATAATGAACAGTGCTTGTATGCATTTTATTTTTTGTCACTTTGACTTTAAATCCGTTTTCAATCGTAAATCCGTACTTCAGTAAAAGGCTTTCGGTTGCAAACATCGTCCCATAAATTGTTCGGTAAGAGATTCCATCCTGTATGACTTCACCTTCTTTCTCGGCCAGATACAAACCTTCTGTCGCATCCATGTAATTACCTAAGAGTCTGAAGAGAGGAACTTTGCTGGAAAAATCTTCGCTTGTAGGACAGTAGGCTTTCCCCACTTTATCAATAAAGGGAACCATCATGTAACCCAACTGTGGATAAGCTGTTCCTGGTCTGTTGGGATATCCAATGAGATTAAAAAGATTCAGGTGCACTTGTTGGTTATATTCAGACAACAGTCTGCGCTCTAAAACTTTATTGATGTTACTTTCACCATCCAGAAAGCGTGGTTCAAACTTGTCCCACATCACATTCATTTGCGGAATGAATTCCAGTCTTGGATAAAGAACAGAGTCGTTTCCAGGATATTGAATTTCATCATGACAGACAACGCTCGGAAGACTTGCTGAAGACGAAGGCGGCATCGGTGCAGGTGTTTCCGCATTGGCAAAATAATAGTATGTTTTCGCAAAAGATGTGCGTTCGATTTCTCCATCAGGTGAAATCTTTCCACCGTAAGTAAAACAGCTGTATTGATTGATTGGAGAAATCTTCAAGGCTCCTTCAGAATCATCTGAAGAATTTTTATGTCTTCTTAACTGGAATTCCTCCGACTCGGCGGCCGAACCTGTTTTTGCTTCTACGATTTTCAGAATATAAGTTTTATCATAAGACAGATTATTTAAATTTGCCGTAAGCGAATTGGATGCGGGATTTACTGTCACTGGAATCAACATTTGCTCAGTACCATCAAAAGCATTCAACATACATTGCGGAGACGTTGCGTCTCCATCAAGCTGAATCGTGCACCAGTTGTACAGATTTCCAAGTTTAGCGTTCAGAGCAATTTCAGGTCCGATGATCATGGATAAATAAAGCGTCGGTGTAGAAGTTACTGGTTTGCTTCGGCAAAAATCTTCGCAATCGCTGATCAGGTCAGACTGACCATTCAAACATGAACAAAAAGATCCGGCCTTCATCGCACGAGTCGGTCGAATATCTCCTTTATCGGCGTGATTCAAAAACTTAATGGCAAAATCTTCGGATTGAGTCTCATTATAACCCCAGATGTGAGAGGCTTCATGGACGAGTCTTTTTTGCACTTCTTTTGAAGCTATTTCCAGCTCATTGTCAGTTCTTCCTGAGAAGGCTACATAAAAAGGTTTCAGCACTTTTACCGACGGAGGATTGACGACATAATCCATTTCAAGCATGCGTCCTCTACGGTAAGCATTTTTACGGTAGAGCTTCTGAAGGCGATCATAAGAAAGTGTATTCTGCAGAATGCCTCTCCACTCAGGATGAGTTACAAGTTCAGGAAGATCAGAATCAATAATTTTATGTTCCAAATCTTCTGTCGCCATCTTTAGAATTTTTATGGATTGCTTATAAGCAAATCCACCGTTACCGGCATCGTCTCCTCCGCCGTTTGCGGCCATCGCATTGAACGTCAATGCCATAGCGAGTAGTCCAAATTTAAATTTCACGAGCTTCTCCCTTAGTCGATTGTGTGAGTGGAATCAGGTGAATGCCGAGATTGTACACTCTCGTCTTTTCTCCTTCTCCCATGAATTCAGACATCCTGATTCTGAATTTTTTTATTTCTGCTTTTACCTCTTTCATCTTGTCTTCATTAATGGCAACGGTGATCGAAGTAATATCGCGTTCCTGAATATCGTCGTGTTCAAGTGAATGAATTGCTTTTTCCAGAATTTGTTTTTGAAAATGTCTGATCCCTGCAGAAGCAATATCAGTTGTTGTCGATAAGTGAGTTGAGGTTCTGTAAAGCTGTCCTCGCTCATCGCGATCAAGAATTTCCAGACGAAGAAGTCTATCTACTGCAAGCTTGACTTCCAGTTCAGAAATCCCGAGCATTCTGGACATCCATTTATAATCTTCGCGAAATTCATCTATATAGAGAAGCTGGGTGATACCGTAGTGGTACCATTCCTTCATGGCCGTAAAACATTCAATCGAAAGCTCTTTTTCTTTTTTGTCCTGATCAGTTCTTTCTGATTCGTGAGACAAATAAAAAGAGTAAAGTCTTTCTCTTTCTTCAGGGCCAAGGACCAGCGCATCCGCAATTCTCACAGCGAGATTGAAAGTCATTTTTCTTTTGCCCGACAAAACTCTTGATAGAACAGCTGGATTCACATCCACCATTCTCGCAAAAGCTCTGAGAGAAAATTGAGGGTTTTTCTTCGTCTTGCTCTCAAGTAACTGAGCAAGCCACGTTCTTGTTTCTTCTTGAATTAAATTTGTTTCCATAAATTCATTATCGTTAGTTTCAAAAAATATGAAAGAGTTTTGACAACAAAGTGTTACCAGCTGGAAACATCCGACTTTAACAGTGAGGTATTTTTTTGCCGTTGGTAGTAGCAAACTAGGTTTTTTCCTAAAATGAGTTAACAACATTTAAAAGGACACCAGATGAAAGCAACTCTTCTTGCCCTCGCCCTTTCTTTAAATTTTTCATTGTTTGCTAAAGATGATCACTCTGCTCATCATGAAGTTCCTGCTGCTAAAGCAGTTGAAGTTAAAGAAGTTAAGAAAGCAGATAAAAAAGAAGAAAAGCATGACGAACATAAACGTGAATCCGGACCAGTTCCTGCCGCAAAATCTTTCACGATGCTGAAAAATGGAAACACAAGATTTATTAAAGGAAATTTGAGAAGAGACGGAGCAAAGAAGGCTGACCGTGAAAGACTGGCCACCGGACAAAAACCTCATGCAATTGTTCTTTCATGTTCTGATTCACGCGTACCTCCTGAAGTTGTCTTCGATCAAAAACTCGGTGAGATCTTCACAGTAAGAACTGCGGGACAAGCTCTAGACTCTGCAGCGATCGCTTCCATTGAATACGCCGTTTCACACTTGGGAAGTAACCTTATCGTTGTCATGGGACACGAATCCTGTGGAGCTGTAAAGGCCGCTTTGGCGACTTTAAAAGGTGGAGATGCAGGAAGCCCTTCTCTCAATAAGCTTGTGGGCGATTTGCATCCTCATTTAAAAAGATTTTCGGAGTTATCACAAACAGACGGTGTCGTTGTTGAAAGCTGGGCCAATGTGGAAGGTGTGACAACCGATCTCATCGATCGATCAGAAATTGTCAGACGCTCAGTTGAGGTGGGCGACGTCACGATTCAAAAAGGATTGTATCATCTGGCCACAGGTGAAGTGGAATGGAGATAAAAAAAGGCCCTCAAACGTGGGCCTTTTTTATTTTTTAAAGAACTTTTTTAATGACGATGATCAGCGCCGAAAATCCCGGCTCATTTCTATAAAGCAAATGCCCTGTTGAATCTACAATCCCTTTACCATCAACTGTAAACTTTGGAATGCGCGCTCCACTTGTTTCTTTGATTCTGTTGAATAGATCTTCCGCAAGAGTTTCTGGAAGACGAATACAACCGCCAGATGCTTTTGAACCCAATGCTCCTTCAGTGCCCTTTGGAGCTTCGTGAAGAGCGATTGGACCGTTAAAGAAAATAGAAAACGGCATCTTTGTTCCGCCGATAATCTTAGAGAAAATGCCACCGTAGCTTGAAGAACGGTGATCTTTATCTAACCAATCTGGTGTGTAGTAACCAGTCGGTGTAATTGACCATGAATCTTTCTTAGAGTGGTGTTCGCCTTTTTTTTCAAAAGCATCGCGTCCCGTAGAAACAAATTCTTTTCTGATCAGTTGGCCATATTCGTAAACTTTGATTGTCTGAGCTTCTTTTCCGTCCTCAGCTTTGTTAACGACAACCACGTAGCGGAATTCGTTGATCCATGGCTGAGTTTTAAAAAATGATTCCTGGAAATCAGCAGCTACATCGACTGGTCTTTCCGGTGTAGTAAAAACTCCACCTTCATCAGCAGTTGCAGTGAAAGCGATTAGTAAAAAGGCAATAAAACCAAATATAGTTTTCAAAATGAGCACCTCATGAATTGTTTTAGTGAAGCGTACATATCATTGGTGAAATGGATGATCAAAAGGAAAAAAACATAAAAAAAAGGGCCGCATTTCTGCGGCCCCATTCATACATCAAAGTTGGGTTAAAACCTTTTCAGTACTATAGATCTTTTTTGAATTTATCAGCAAGAGTTGCAGTCTTAACTTTTTCAGTCGACTTGTACTCTCCACCGTGAGCAGCAGCTTTCATAGAAAGAGCGATTTTCTTCGCTTCTTTATCTACTGAAATAACCATTGCTTTAGGCTTGTCACCTTTCTTAACTACGTCAGATGGTTTTTCAACTCTTTCATCAGATAGTTCAGAAATGTGGATCAGACCTTCGATTCCTGTTTCAAGTTCTACGAAAGCTCCGAAGTCAGTTACGCGAACTACTTCTGCTTCAACAACTGTTCCAACTGGGAATCTAGATTCGATTTTTTTCCATGGATCTTCCTCTAGTTGTTTAAGACCTAGAGAGAATTTTTGGTTTTCTTTATCAACAGCAAGAACCATTGCTTCTACTTGCTGACCTTCTTTGAATTCTTCAGCAAGGTTGATGTTTTTCTTAGTCCATGAAACGTCAGAAACGTGGATAAGTGCATCTACGTCTTCTCCGATGTCAACGAAGACACCGAAATCAACGATTGATTTCACTTTACCTTTAGTTTTGTCACCAACTTTGAACTTCGCTACTAGTGCGTCCCAAGGGTTTGGTTGAAGTTGTTTTAGACCAAGAGAGATTCTCTTGTTTTCAACATCTACGTCCAATACTTGAGCTTCGATTCTCTCGCCAGCGTTGAAGTGTTTAGTTGGGTTTTTAATTTTGTTTGTCCAAGACATTTCAGAAACGTGGATTAGACCTTCGATTCCGTCGTCAAGTTCAATGAATACACCGTAGTCTTTTACAGATACGATTTCGCCAGAAACTTTAGTTCCTGGAATGTATTTTGACTTAGCTTCTTCCCATGGGTTCGCTTGAACTTGTTTTAAGCCAAGAGAAACTCTTTCCTTATCTGTATCGAACTTAAGAATTTTAACTTCGATTTCGTCGCCGATATTAAGGATGTTAGATGGGTGCTTAACTCTTCCCCAAGACATATCAGTGATGTGTAGAAGACCGTCAATACCACCAAGATCGATGAATGCACCGTAGTCTGTGATGTTTTTAACGATACCTTTAACAACCATTCCTTCTTCGATTTGAGAAAGAATTTCACCGCGCATTTTACCGCGTTCTTCAGCAAGGATTGCTCTTCTTGAAAGAACGATGTTTCCGCGTTTCTTGTTGAACTTGATAACCTTGAATTCCATTTGTTTACCAATGTACTTATCAAGGTAACGTGTAGGACGGATGTCAATTTGTGATCCTGGAAGGAACGCCTTAACACCGATATCAACTGATAGACCGCCTTTAACTTTAGCGATAACTGTACCAGTTAGAGGTTCACCTGATTCACAAGCAAGAGAGATTCTATCCCATGCTTTTAGGATTTCAGCCTTATCCTTAGAAAGGATTAGGTTACCCATGTTTGATTCAAGTTTTTCCAGGTAAACTTCGATTACGTCACCTGCTTTAATTTTCAGTGAACCATCGTAATTTTGGAATTCTTTTACTGATACAAGACCTTCTTGCTTGTATCCGATGTCTACAGTTACATAATCTTGACCGATGTTGATGATTGTTCCTTTGAACACTTCACCTTCTTCAAAATTTTTTGATGTAGAACTGTCTAGTAGCGCGCTGAAATCCGTTGCAACTTTAGTTTCAACGTCTTCACCAATGACGACGTCGTAACCTTTCATCCAACTTGCTTTCAATTCTTGTTTTTGAGCCATAAATACCTCGAGAAATTTTTTTACCGACTTAATTTCTTAAACCGGCCCCAGTTTTAACTTTAAAAAAGTATGACTAGATTTGAAGCGCCACTATAAGCTTTTTTCACAAAAAAGTACACACTTTTAAGGAGTTCTTGAGCTGTAATAATTCCACAGTCGTCCTATGATCGGCCCCGGACATGGTATAACACCATAGATCATTTTTTTAATTCTTAGGAGACTTTATGAAATCACTTTTAATTTCAGCTGTTCTTTTGTCTAGTTTCACGGCCTTGGCCGGGCAATCGATTCCCGCCAACCCCGAATTGAAGAAGACCGCGATCGAAGCATTCCTCAAAGAGGCCAATAATCCGCAATCAGTTGTGGGAAAAGTTATTTCTACCGTTAATGAACAAAATACGGATGGACGCAATCAAGACGGGTCAATCACCTTGCCGGTGACTAAAAACGAACTACAGGTCTCACGCCTTTCATCGGAATTTATGCATAATCCGTGGCACTACGCTTATCTCAGCGAAGACAAGAAAACATGTTTTGCCGGCGGTGATACAGCGACATTCCTGATTCTTCTTGAGAGCAATATCGGCGTTCACATGGCCTCAGAAATGGAAACAGTCCCTTTTACAGTAACCGTCCATGAAGCTTTATCTGCAACAAGAAAAGACGGTGCCGAAATCGAATACTGTGAAGACGTCGCTTACGATGAAAAAGATGAGTACGTTGTGGCCCCTGCTCGCATTCAAGTGGAGTCTGTTAAAGCTATCGATATTCAGGAAAAAGAATAACTACATTTTTTCTACGCGATCGCGGACAAGCTGAATATGTCCTTTCAGTGAATAGATGTAGTCGGAAAAATTCTTCGGCATCTTCATCTTGTCCACGCGATCTTCAATCTGTTGTATCTGCTTTAGATAGTTTTGTTTTTCAGTCTCATCTGCTTCTGGTTTAATCTGCATTTCTAAAAATTTCAATTCGCCATAACGTTGATAAATTTTTGTTTTCTGTCTCCAGAAATAGAGTTGCGGCAACGTTTTGATTGCTGGCAACAGAAACGCAAGGACTGGAATGACGAGGAAAATAAAGCGGTCGAGCCAGGCAGCGAGCCAATAAGGCAGATATCGTTGAAGAAAAGTTCCACCAGATTTATAAAATTGAACGGCGTCTTTTGAGAGAACAAATGAATCGTCTTTGCTGTTGGGGAATTCCCCTTTCTTTTCAAAAATACCGGCCGGGTTGTGAACTTCGGTCGCGGCCTTCAGCAAGAGATATGAAAGTGCAGGATGAAGACGGTCGCGGATGAGCAATGTCGTTGTTGAAGAAACAAGATGAATATCCTGCGCAGGAAAATCAGATTCGAGATCCAGCGCTCCTCGAGGAAGAATCAGATGGCGGAAAGCAGGATCTTTTCTTGAAATCGCTTCGGCCTGCACGACGTTCATCAGTTTAATACCTTTTGTCGTCGCCAGATCTTTCACAATCGGACTGCTTGCGGGAAGCATAAGGATGGCCACATCAATCTTGCCTTTTTTTAAAGCATCAGCGGCTTCTATTGAATTCAGGTTAACAAGATCTGCAACAGCAGGGTCCAGCCCGGAAACATTCATCAAGCGCTCAGTGAGAACGAGAGTTCCATGTCCGGCCTTGCCGACAGAAATTTTATCGCCGACAAGCTGTGAGAGGTATTCGTAAGTATTTTTTCCGCGATAAAAAATCCAGATTGGTTCATAGAATAAACTGCCAAGGGATTCAATATTGGGATGCTCCTCGAATGAACCGAGACCATCCTGGACAAACGCTGCAGAAACACCGGAATTGTCTTCTTCCAGCATATCCATGTTTTCAAATGGCCCGTTGGTGTATTTGATGTCGAGCTTTACACCATCGGCCTTCAAAATGCGCTGATAAAGTTTTAAGGATGATTCCAGTTCCATCTGATCGTCGCCGACGGCAAGCGTGAGATGATCAGGCGGTGCGGGATTTAAACGTTGTACGACAAAGAAGAGAATGAAAATCGCCAGTGCTCCGGCAAGAACCGAGAAACCGAGTTTTTTATCCATGAGAAATCACCCTAAAAGTTTCGAGTCATCAAACGTGACTTATGTATGCTTCCGGAAAAGCCGCGCTCTTCTTTGAACAGTTCTTGTATACAAAGATAATAACTGCATCTTGTAACCTTTGTAAGAATGTTCACGTTCAACAAAGTACTTATATAATTTTGTTTTCTCTCTGAAGACAGCGTTGCCCAGGATGACTTTTTCCCACTTATCGCGCAACTCTCGGGCATCGAAGAGCTTGTAAGTTTCCCCTACACCTTCATAAACATCGAGCAGATCTACAGAACAAAAGTTTCTCGGAATAATGACTGGCACTTCATTCATCAAAGCACTGATGGCAAAATCTTCAATAAACTCAGTGGGCCCGTTGCTGATCCAGACATCGAGTTCGGGTATAACGCTGACAATGTCTTTGTTCGTTACGAATAGAACATCTTCCTGTAGCTCCTGTTCCTGAATCTGCTTCATGACTTCTGGAAGAAGATCAATGGACTGGAAATCCACGGCTGAAATAAAAAGCAATTTGCTTTTTTTACCACCGGGAGTTTTTTCATTCAAAACTTTGAGCGCGGAAAGCATTGGAGTGATCTTCGCGATATTCTTGATTGCAGGTGAAACATAGGTTCCGGCCAGAAAATAATCTTTATATAAATCGAAATTAATCGCGACTGATTCGCCCGCCGGAATTTCCTCTTCCTGCTTAATCCCCATACCGAAATATTCAATTTTTTTCAGCGGTAGTCCCAGATTTCCCAATGCATCCTGAGTAAGATTCTTATTTGTCAAAAGAAGAGAATCGATTCTGGCAATCAATGGACGGTACCAGAACTGCTGTAAAGGTTTATCAATTGTGTGATCCACAGTCACAACCAGTGCCGTGAGATTTTCGGCCTTCAGTTGAAAAGAAATCGACAGCAAAAGATCAAAGTCATAGCAATGAACGATATCTAGTTTTGCTTTTTTATTGATCGGCCGCAGAGACACATGCTTGTGATAAGTGAAGAACCGATTGAGGAAATGCTCTTTAAAAGGAATGATCTCAACGTCAATCGTCTTAGCTGCCTGAGCAAGAAAAGATCCTTCATAGGTGCAAAGATAAATATTGTAGCCATGTTTCTTGGCCACACTCATATCGCGAAACGCTAGACGCTCTTTAGTACTCCAGTCTCTGGACGGAAGAACATACAAAATATTGCGAGCGTACTTGTTTACCATTTTATTTTGTCAAAACACCTGGTTTGTATTCAACCAGTTCTCCGTAAATAGAACCTAGTTTTACTTTTGCCTGGAACTTTACAAGGCGTTTCCCTTCATCCATCGCGTACCAGAAATTGATATCGCCACTTTTTTGCAGAACACCCGGGAAGTGAGTTTCTGCTTTCAGGCGATAGGCCCTGATATCATTGCCGTTAACCGAAACAGTCTCTTCACCCACGACTTCAATTTTTAAAAGCCACGTATCTCCTCTGGTTGAAACGGGGAAATCGTATTTATCTCCTTTATGCAATGGAAGTCCGCGTACAAACTGAAGGGCCGCAAAAGAATCCTGAACATAACGTGGAATATATTTTTCCAAATGCTCTTCTTTGTTTGCGCCTTGCTTTACTCTCTTATACCAGGTCATGACTTTATGTTTTTTAAAGTCAAACAATTGTAAGTCATCAACGTTTTGTTTTTTCTCTCTCTGGATTAAAGAATATTTGATTGGTAAAAAAGTATTTTGTTCAATGAAAGTTTCGATCGTATCATCGAGCCAATAGAAATAGCGGTAAGCATCGCGCGACTTGAATCTGGCAAAATAATGATAGGCCATTTTATCACCCAGCTTCACGATGTCTTTTGAAGTCATTGTGATGTAACCGGCCGTTACGCCCAGATATGAAATGGCAATGATCGATTGTTCGCCTTTATAGAACACCGGTTTGAATTTTTCCCAGACAGGTTTTGAAACGGCATCGTAGTCTTTGAAATTTTGAGGATAGTCTGCGGGATACTCATCCCCTTTGGCGATAGCGGCTTTCACTTCTTTTTCAGGCTTTACAGAAACTTTATCAGTTTTCTTTTCTTCACCTTTTGAACTTTTCTTTCCCTTCACTTTTTTGGTTTCGACGACTGCTTTAGGTTCAGTTTTTGATTCAGTCTTTGTCTCAACGGGAGTGTATTTTTCAGCCTGATCCTTACTCAAATCAAAAGCATCGACGAGATCTTTTTTCTCTTCAGTGCCGGACATAAGGCTTTTTTTATCGTCTTCAAAACTTCCACAGGAAGCCAGAGCAATGAGAGTCAGGAGATAAGTTAAAATCTTTTTCATTTTCATATTATTAATTCCATTTAATAAATATTTTTTAAGCAAGAATCGATAAGCTCTTTCGTTTCAAATTCACCGCTTAAAAAATGAATATCCACTTCAAGAAATACAATCGATTCATCATTCACTATCTTCTTGAGGCGAACGATATCTTTTTCAGTTGTCACGATAAGAGCGTCTTCGCTTTTGGCATAAGACAAGAGAGAGTTGATTTCATCCGGTTTGAAAAAGTGGTGATCCGGAAAGGATTCTGTGACGAGAACTTCAGCGCCAAGATCTTCAAGCAACTTGAAAAAAGACTGCGGATTAGCGATTCCGGCCATGCAGATCACTTTTTTATTTCTTATCTGGTCGAGTGTATAAACCAGATCGTAAGAAGCATTGTAGAAACCATTTGGTCTGAAACCCACTTCTGCAAACTGAATTCCCTGCGGTAAATGCGGTCGCAAAAGTTTTTTCAGCGATTCAACTTTTTCCGGCTTTGCAATATCAGCGCGACCGATAACAACCAGATCGGCATCTTTGAGTGCGGAAAAACCTTCGCGCATATAACCCAACGGGGCCACATGGTAACGGGATAATGGCATGAGTGCATCGAACAAAACGATATTGAGTTTGCGTTTGATTTTAATGTGCTGATGTCCGTCTTCAAGCAAAACGACATCGGGCTGCACTTTTGGAAAATAAAAACTTAAATTTTCGCTTCTTTTTTTTCCAACAACGACTGTGGCGTCGTTCAGTCTTCTGGCAAAAAGCAGAGCTTCATCGCCGTAGTCTGCAGCATCGGGGTTGATTTTTTTTCCGGCCTGAATGAGTCCGCTTGAATTTTCAAGTTTGCCTTTATAACCGCGCATAAGAATCATCACATGCTGATTCTTTGAATGAAGATATTCAGAAAGCCAGAGAGTGAACGGCGTCTTACCCGTTCCCCCGAATGTTAAATTTCCGATGGAAATAATAGGCACAACAAAAGAGCGCTGTCTTAAAATTCCATAATCATAACAAATGCGACGGAGATAATAGATGGAGCCCCAGATCCACGACAATGGTGAGAGAAAAATTTTTTTAAGAAGTGAGATCTTTTTTTCCATAAGAATTTTTTATTACGTCTGCCATGTAAGAAGGGATATCAATTCCCTCACCTCTGACCAATTGCTTGGTCTCTGAGAGCCTCTTTTTTGTTTCGATAAACTTCTCTTTATTATAGTACCAAATCTTAAATTGAGACACGATATTATACCCGTTAACCTGATCCTGAAGGAGTTCAGGGAAAACGGAGCGATTCTGTACGATATTGGCAAGACTGATAAACCATCTGTAGCTGACGAGATTCTCGAATATGAATTGGTTGAGAAGAGAAGTCTTGTAGCAGACTACGGTTGGAACCTCAAACAACGCACAAGTAAGCGTCACTGTACCGCTCGCCGCAAAAGCGAAATCTGCATCTTTCAGCGCAGACACCAGTTCTTCATTGGCATAAATTTTATGAAAATATTTATTATAGGGCTCAAACAAGTCTTCGCGCACGCTTGAAGATTTGACGATGGAAATCTGCAAAGGAATTTCTTTTTGAAGCATTTTAATGGATTCAATAAAGGCCGGCATAAGGCTCTCTACTTCAAACTGACGGGAGCCAGGAAGAAGCAACAGATGAACAGGGCTTGAAAGATCTTTGGAATGAAAACCGGTCAATTCTTTCTGATAAGTTGTCCAGAGTGGATGATCAATGCCGACAACGCGTTTTACACCGCGATCAAAAAACCATTTTTTTTCAAAAGGAATGATTGTGAAAAGTGTGTGCACAAACTTTGAAAGTTTTTTCACACGATATTCTTTCCAGGCCCAAGCCTGAGGTGCCACATAGTAAAGAACTTCCACTCCCTTCTCTTTTAATTTTCCGGCAAGTTTCAGATTAAAAGACTGGTAGTCTACCAGAATAGCGGTTTTGGTCCCACGTCGGTCCACTTCTTCCAGGATATGGTTCATGGCCTTCAGGTAAAAAGGGATTTTGGTAATGACACCGCTGTACCCCCATGAAGAAAAATCTTTCAGGTGATAGAGAAGTTCAAGACCTTCGCGTTTGAGTTCATCTCCCCCCACCCCATAAAACTGAGTGTCGGGAGATTGCTTCTTTAATTCAGAAAAAAAGCTCAACGCATGTTCTTCACCGGACTTTTCACCGGTTATGATCAGGCAGGATTTCATCAAAGCATAACCTCGATATTCTTGCGCGCACTCTCCAGAACTTTATCAATCAAACGGACAGCAGTAAGTCCATCTTCGAGTGTAATGATCGGAGCTTTTTTGTGAAGAATCGAGTTGTAGAAATTTTTATGCTCAAGAAGAAGATGATCTCGCTTCTCATACGTTCCAGTGTTCACGTATTGAGGACCGGTTTCTTTCCCCAGTGCTTCGGAAATTTCATTTCTCATCAAATCAACAAGCAATGTTCCTGCGTGATTTGAAATTTCCAGTTCACGCACTTCTTTGGTCTGGTTGCGTCCGACAGTAATCGTCGCACGATTCCCTGATTTGAATTTAAAATTCGCTGTCACGTAATCGTAGTGGTTTGTTCTCATTTTAAACCCCATCGCTTCAACACTCACTGGTGTTTCACCGAAGAGAAAAACAAGAAGATCGAGATCGTGGATCATCAAATCCTGAACGACATCGACGTCAGTTGCGCGGCCTTTGAAAGGCGCAACTCTTTTTAAAGTGATGTGCGAAGGAGCATCGAAGAAATGTTTGTATTCATCTTTTCTTTCCCACGCCTGATGAAATCTTTCGGAATGTCCGACTTGCAAGACAACCGGATGAGACTTGAGAAGCGATTGCAGCTTTAACGCTTGTTCTGTCGTTTCCGTAATCGGCTTTTCACAGAAAACATGTTTGTTGTGTTGAAGAAGATACTCGACGATTTCGTAGTGAAAAGAGGTCGGCGTGACAACAAAAGCAGCATCAATATTATCGATACATTTCGAAATATCGTCTACGATTTCCACGTTGGGATGAGCTTTGGCAGCTGCCTCTTGCCCCGCCGGAAATTTTTCGACGATATATTTTAATTCGGCCTGCTCAGAAAACGCTTCCGCTTTCTGTGCATGCCATTTTCCTAAATGTCCGTAGCCAATAACGGCCGTTCTAATTTTCATAAAAGTTCCAGGAACCTTGTTTGTTAAGCGTTGAACGGAGCGATTCCGATTTCAGATTTTCTGATCTGTTCAACCATTTCTGCGATGACTCTATTGTCTTTGTATTCAAGCATCAATTCAGGGTGATCAACGAACGCACGCGGAGAAAGATTTGAAGATTCAATTGTTCTGAGGAAATCCACAACTTCTGAAATCTCCTGCTTGCTGTAGCCCTGGCGTTTCATTCCAATAATGTTGATTCCTTTTAAGTGAGCGCGGTTGCCCATCGCTGTACAGAATAAAGGAATATCGCGGTCGATGGCCGAAGCTCCACCGATATAAGCGCCTCTGCCGAGTGAACAGAACTGTTGAATTTGAGTTCCACCGCCGATAATAACTCTGTCGCCGACTTTTACGTGGCCTGCAAAGTTAGTTGAATTGGCGATTGTACAGTTAGAACCAATTCCGACATCGTGACCGACGTGAACGTAGGCCATGAATAAACAGTTGTCGCCGATTTGCGTGATTTGATTTTCCTTCAGAGTTCCTCTGTGGATTGAACAGTATTCTCTGAATGTGTTGTTATTTCCGATCACTGTGCGAGTCGGTTCGCCTTTATAAGAGTTGTCTTGTGGTGGAGCACCGACTGAGCAGCCCTGGAAAAATTTATTTCCTTCGCCGATTGTCGTATGTCCATCGACAACAACGTGTGAATAAAGAACAGTGTTGGCGCCGATGACAACATCAGGGCCAACGATACAGAAAGGTCCGATCTTTACTGTTTCATGGATTTTTGCTTTTGAATCGACAATGGCAGTTGCATGTATATTGCTCATAAAACTTTCCTTGTTATTTGCTATGACATTTTTAGTGAAGCGAGAACAGTAGCTTCACTCATCAATTGATCGTTGTGATAAAGTTTGCATTCGCTGGTGATCATCGGGCCTCTGATCTTGAGACATTTTGTCACAAGCTTCAGATCCATTTCCGGAAGAACAGGCTTTCTGAAGCGCGCTTCATTGATTCCCAAAAGAGCGACATCCATTTTCATGGCCGCAGGATTTGCATGCACGAGAAGAACGATAAAGCTCGTTGCCTGGGCCATCATTTCAACTTGAACAACGCCCGGAAGAATCGGGTAATCAGGAAAGTGTCCTTTAAAAATATTGTGATCTTTTTTGGTGCGGTAGTGAGCGACAACTTCAGCATCCTGAATGTCTTTGATGTCCACGATTTCACCTGGAGCTAACGTGCGCCCAGGAATTGTTACGCTTTCAACCGAATCGATAAAAAGAAATGGATCGCGGTGAGGAAGAATTTGCATTACCTGATCAGTATTTAAAATCATAGTGTCTCCAATTATTTTGAGAGAGAGTGTTTGCGAATATAGGCCACTCCCTTCATCCATTCTTTAATATCTCTCGCTGGAAATCCTCCAACGACTTCGCCATCATCGACATTACCGATGACTCCGGCGTTGCCTGCAACCTGTGCAGCTTTCCCAATAGAAATTCCGTTTGCCAACGCTGCTTTTCCACCTAGAACTGCATAATCGCCCAGGGTACAGCTTCCGCCAAGTCCGCTTTGGCCGCAAATAATCACACCACGGCCAAGTCTGCAGTTGTGTCCGATCTGAACCTGATTATCGATTTTAGATCCGGCCCCGATTATCGTCGGAGAAAATGTTCCGCTATCGATGCAAGTCCCTGCTCCAATTTCGACATTGTCGTGAATGATAACAGATCCCATGTGCCACACTTTTAAATGTTCACCATTTTTAAAATTGTATCCAAAGCCATCAGCACCTATAGTGCAGTTGCCGTGAATGCGTACGTGCTTGCCGATTTTGACATTTCTGTAGATGACAGAGTTAGCGAAAATTTCCGTGCCTTCGTGTATCTCTACTCCGGACATCAGAATAACACCCGGGTGAATTTTTACGTTCGCTCCGATAATGACATTTTCACCAATGAAAGCGCCTTGAGCAATCCAGGCCGTGCTGTCGACGACAGCTGAACCCATTTGTCTGCCATCGACGATGTCATTAGGGTGACCGATTTTTTCATCGTAAAAAGGTTTCGACAGAAGGGACATCCCAATGTTGACGTCAGCGATCGTGGCTAAAAATTTTGCTTTGTCAGTAAGTGTTGTTTTTGTGCTTTCATCGAGAAGGTCGAAATATTTTTTTTCGACAACTACCCCTGTTAAAGGGCCAGTCGTTTTCTCGAGCCATTCGTTTAAAAAGTTTTTGTTTTTGATAAAGACAAGCGCCCCTTCGGCCAGAGCATAGGTATCAGTGATGCCAGAAACGATTGTGTCCGCATCGCCTTTTAAAATTTCAACGCTTGAATCGTAATTGTGAAGGTTTCCTAAATTCACTTTTAATCCTTTTGGAGGTCCCCTTAAAACATTGAAGGACCCGGAAGCAGAGAGCTTGCGGGTCCTTTTTTTTATCGGAAAATTTTTAGATCTATCTATTTAGGAAATTTCTTATTGTACGTTTTGATAACTTCGTCAGTAAGATCTTTCTCTTCTTTTGCAAAAAGGATCGGAGCTGTTGCTGCTTCATACACAAGATCAACGTCTGCTGATTTTGCTACTTCATCAACCACTGCTTTTACTTTTTCAAGAATCGGAGTTTTTAGTTTTTGCTCCATATCCTGGATGTCTTTCTGGTAGCCGGCCGTTTTTTGTTGGATTGCTACGATTTTTTCCTGGATTTCTCTTTCTTTTTTGCCTTTTTCTTTATCGTTTAATACAGACGCTTTCTTTTGGTAATCGTCTTGCATTTTTCTGATTTTATCTTCTTCGTCTTTCAAAACTTTTTGTTTGTCGTCGAAAGATTTTTTCAGTTGGTCGCGAACAGATTGCCCTTGATTAACTGAAATAAGAACTTTTTGAACATCAACTTTTCCAACCAGAACTTTAGCGAATGCTGAGCCAGTGATCATCAGTGATGCAACTACAGCGATTAAAGATTTCATGAAACATCTCCCTTTATGGATTTAAATCTTATCTTAAAACAATTGTCCTATATCAAAATGGAATTGAGAACCCTGATTTTTATATTCGCCTGTCAGCGGGTAACCGAATTCAAAACGTAACGTTCCGATCGGTGAGAACCAGCGGAATCCAAAACCATAATCTGTGTACACGCGCACTTTATCCAATGTTCCTGCATGACCAGCGTCAAAGAACACAACCCATTTCAGACCAGCTTCGCGTGATAGCGGATGCTGGAATTCAAGGTTAGTAAAGGCCGAGAAAATACCGCCGGCGTTAAAGGTCAGTTTCTGACCAGTACTGTTTGTCACCGTGCGCTTTGGCCCAACAGCTTCGTAAGCATAACCGCGAAGGTTTCTAGAACCACCGAGAGTGAATTTTTCAGTACGCGGAATCGGTCTTGCGTTAACTTCATCCAGTCTTCCGGCATAGAAACGCGAACGGAAAATCAGGTCTTGCCACACAGGATAGAATCCGCGAGCTTCAGCTTCGTTTTTCAACCATTTTTTGTCTCCGCCAAGACCTGTATACTCAGTTGAATAGCTGAGGAAAAGCCCTTTGCGTGCATCTGAACGATCATCTCTTCTGTCGTGAACTATCGAGCCTTGAACTGAAGAAGCAAGTCCGTTTTCAACGTTGACGTCAATTGTCGGGTCATCAACAGTCTTGATCTGAGTGTCTTCAAGTTTGTAAGTCGTATAAAGGTTTGTGTATTGGAAAACCGGGTAACCGACTCTCACGTTCATCCCTTTCTTTTTCTCTGTGTATGAAGCAGATGTATCGTCGTTAGAAACGAAGACTCCACCACCGAGAGACCATTTCGTATCCAGGAAGTATGGCTCAGTAAAATCTACTGAGAACGTTTTTGACGTATGAGCAATGTTCAAGCTGAACGTTAGATTTTGTCCCATCCCGCGGAAGTTTGATTGAGACACAGACGACTGGAAGAAGAATCCTGTCGATGTTGAATAACCTGCTCCGAGAGAAATTTGTCCAGTGTTCTTCTCTTTAACCGAAATTTCGACATCCAGAACATCTTCTTTATCTTTCGGTGAAACCGTGTTGAAGATAATTGAATCCGGCTCGAAGAATCCTAAGCGTTGAACGTTTTCTTTTGACTGGCGTAGAGCTGTTCCGTTGAACTTCTGACCTTCGCGGATAAGAAGCTCGCGGCGGATAACTTTATCGCGGGACTTAGAATTACCTTTGACTCTGAAACGGCCGAAGTAGGCGATCTTCCCTTTTTCAAATGAGAATTCGACATCTACCTTGTTTTCACCAGGAACAACATTCAGGTTACGAATAACGTTGGCGAAGGCATAACCTTCATCCTGATACATTTCTGTCAGGAGCTGAATATCTTTTCTCAGGGATTCTTCCGAATATGTTTCGTTTTCTTTCAGAGTGAGTTTTTCTCTCATATCTGTTTCAGGGAAAAGAACTTCGCCCTGGAAAGTAATTTTATTCACAGTGAACTGCGGGCCTTCCGTCAGCTTCATTGTAATGAATACCCATTTTTTATCTTCAGAAACCGTGATTTCCGGAGTGCCCACGTTGATCTGCAGGTACCCTTTCATACGGTAGAAATATTTTAATCTTTCGATATCGTTCTGGAAGTTAATTTCTTTAAAGTTTCCTGATCCTGAAAGGAAAGAAAACAAGCTGTCTTCCTGCGTCTGAAGAATACTTTTCAGCTCATCATCCTTGAAAGCAATATTGCCCAGGAAGTTGATTTTCTTTACTTTGACTTTATCGTATTCTTTGACGTGAAAAATGAGTTCAATATTTTCTTCATTCAGCTTCTTGAGTTCCGTGTCCACTGAAGCCAGGAAATATCCTTTTTCTTCGTAATGCTTAAGAAGTCCCTGGACGTCATTTTTAATCGACGTTGAATCAAGAATTGAAAAAACCTTTGTTTTAACTTGTCCCTTGAGATCGTCGTCTGAAAGTCCGTCATTTCCTTCAAAGGAAATTTTGGTAATGATCGGCTTTTCTTTCATCTTGAAGATGAGAGTATTTTTACCGCCGACAATTTCGTGGTGAGCTTCGACTTCATCGAAGTATTTCATGGAATAAATTTTTTCGAGATCTTTTTTGAGGAGATAATTATCAATCATCATCTCCGGCTTTGAGCCGATACGTTCTAAAACCGCTTCCTTCTCTACTTTTTTCAGACCGATCAATTGAATCTGATCGATCTTAAAGAGATCTACTCTCGGCCCTAAATCTTCTGCTGCAAAAAGATTCTGGCAAAACAGAATTACGAAAAAAAAAGTCGAGATCAATCTCAGAGACATAAATCTCCATCAGTGGATGAAATAACTAAGGTATTAAAAAGTAGCAAGAACATTACGAAGTGCAAAGAAATTTCTAGGTTTGACTGTGCGCAAGGCCACTTACGCCAATTTGCCATCTTTCATTAAGAATTGATTGCTAAAACTCTCGGCGATACTCGGGTCGTGAGTGACGACAACAAGAGTGGCGTGAAATTCTCTCGAGAGCGTGCGAAGAAGCTGGATTACTTTTCTAGAGTTCTCCGAATCAAGATTTCCCGTTGGCTCATCGCAAAGAAGGAGCTTGGGTTTAAGGGAAAGCGCGCGGATAATATTAATTCTCTGCTGCTCGCCTCCGGAAAGTTCAAAAGGATATTTCGCCAGGCAATGAGTGACTTGAAGATTCTCCGCCAGCTTGAGAACGCGATCTTTGACGTCCTCGGTCTCATTGGCAGCAAATCCCGCCAGCCTTGCAGGCAATAAAAGATTGTCGAGACAATTCATTGAAGGCAATAAAAAGTGAAATTGAAAGACGAACCCAACATAGCGGTTGCGATAAAGAGCAAGTTCTTCATCGTTGAGCGAAGCGAGATTCTTCTGATTGACGATAACTTCTCCTTCAGTCGGACGATCGAGTCCTCCAAGAAGATACAGCAGCGTTGATTTTCCGGAACCACTTGCCCCACGGATGAGATACTCTTCCCCTTCATTCATGGAAAGGCTTACACCATTAACGGCACGCGATTGATTATAAAATTTTTTGACGTTTTCCAGTCTGATAATAACGCTCATTTCTCTGTAGTCCTTTTTGCCTTAAGCAAATTCCTGTCTCAATCCTTCGAGGAGGCTTTTTTGTTTTAACCTGCGCAGGAGATAATATGTAATCAGCATGATCCAAACCAGCGCCAGTGCAAAGACAAAAGCATAATCTTTTGCTGTCAGATAGAGTTCAATACGGGGCATGTAATAAATTTCAGAAGGCAGTTCGAAGAGTGAAAGATGCAGAAGCAAAAATTTAAAAATCTGCACGAACACAATGGAAAGCAGGCACGAGAGAACCCAGATCAACAGCACCAGCTGCATCCACAGATCGGCCATCGCTTTCTTTGAAAGTCCCAGGGCCTTAAATAGAAAAAGCTCTTTGGATTTCTTCTCATTAATAAAAATAATGAAGGCCAGGATGTTGAAAATGGAAATCACGACCACCATCTGAAGAATCAGGCTGATCATGATTTTTTCAACTTTTACTGCTTCGATTAATGAAGAGAACTCTCTCCAATATGGTTTAAAATAAAAATCATTGCCGAATGTCGTGCGAAGGCCTGGCAACGCATTTTCTATTTTTTCCAGATCATTTTTGGGATCGTGGCCAGGAAGGTTCATCGAGACCATATTGATGTGATTTCCCAGAGCAAGAATCTGCTGAAGTTTTGCAAGTTTCAGATACACAATGCGCGAATCTTTTTGATACACACCGTGAGTAATAATGCGCGAGACTTTAAATCGCTCCAGACTGGGCATTGATTTAACGCCAGAATTTCCGCGGGCAAAAGTCAGGACTATTTCATCGCCAATTTTGATATTGTGAATGCGTGCTATTTCAGAACCGATTGCCACTTCGTCATCATTGAATTTGAGAGGTAGTTGGACTACTTCTGAATAAGAATCATCCACTCCGCGAACGAGAACTCCCCGGCTTTCATCATTGAAAATAAGAAAACTTTCGGATTGAACAAAAGGGGCATAGTGATCAATGTGTTGAGATTTGAACTTTTCTTCGAGTCCAGGTGTAAATTTGAAGAAATTTCCCGTACGGGAATTCATGACTATTTCGCCGGCCGATTTTTTAAGACCTGTTTTTAAAGCGCGGTCAAAACCGTCCATCATTCCCAATGTCGATAAAATAACGGCGATGGAAAAAGCCATTCCTGCCAGAACTCCCACTGCAAATTTAATTGTGCCGGGTGAATCTAAAAACAAAGTGAGGAATAATTTAAAGCGCGCACTTTTCATCTTTTTTACTCATGGACCGGCGTGGCCATTTCAACCTGCCAGCGAAGATAGGCATCCATGAATTCATCAAGATCGCCTTCCAGGACTTTTTCCGCCTGTGAAGATTCGAAATCCGTGCGGTGATCTTTTACCAGTTTGTATGGGTGCAGAACATAAGATCTGATCTGCGCGCCGAAAGCGATGTCCTTTTTATTGGCCTCTAATTCTGCTTCTTTTGCCCGTCGCTTATCCATTTCAAGTTCATATAAACGCGAACGAAGAACCTTCATCGCCTGTGCCTTGTTTTGAAGCTGAGATCTTTCATTCTGACAAACGACGACAATATTTGTCGGCAAGTGAGTGATGCGAACAGCAGAGTCAGTAGTGTTAACACCCTGACCACCTGAACCGCCGGCGCGGTAAACGTCGATGCGAAGATCTTTATCCTGAATATCAATCTGAATTGTGTCGTCAATTTCCGGTGAAACAAAAAGAGAAGCAAACGATGTATGTCTTCTTCCAGCTGAATCAAACGGAGAGAGTCTGACGAGGCGGTGGACACCAGATTCTGATTTCAATAATCCATAAGCATAGTTGCCTGTGATTGTGAGGGTGGCCGATTTAATGCCCGCAGAATCCCCTTCCTGTGTATCAAGAACCTGAACTTTAAATTTTTTAGATTCCGCCCAGCGGATGATCATTCTGAGAAGCATGTAGGCCCAGTCACACGACTCAGTTCCACCGGCGCCGGCATTCACAGTCACGATGGCATTGTTCGGATCTGTTTCACCAGAAAGAAGAACTTTTTGTTCGGCAGACTGAAATTCTGCAAGAAAATTCTTATAAACTCCGATCGCCTCTTCAGCGCTCGATTCATCATTTTCTGTGGTTGCAAAATCCAGTAAAACATCGAAATCATCGTAAAGCTGCTTTAAATGAACATAGGTATTGACGATTTCTTCAAGGACGGATTTTTCTTTCTGAATTTTGGCAGCATTGGTGGAATCATCCCAGAATCCTTCCATGCCTTCGATGCGTTTTATTTCTTCGAGGCGGTTCTGTTTCTTTTCAATTTCAAAGCGACCTCCGCAGAAGATCGAGCTTTTCTGTGTAATTTTTTATATCGAGTTTTTTCTCATTGAGTTCGATGCGAATTTGTTCATTCATTATGTAAGCCTTTTATAAATTTTCTTCACTAAATCGTCTTCGTATCCTTGCATGATTTTTTCTTCTTTTGCCGAGATCTCATGGTCGAAACCAAGCAGATGAAGAAAACCGTGACTCGCAAGATGAATCACTTCCTGAACGTACGTTATACCAAATTCTTTTGCCTGTATCTTTGCAACGTCACGGCAGATAACCAGATCCCCTAATTCAACTTGAGGCAAAGTTCTTTCTTTTGATTTTTTGTCCGGTCTCAGGTTTTCATAGATCGGAAAAGAAAGGACGTCTGTGGCATAGTCTTTATCGCGATAGTCTTTATTCAGCTTTTTTATCTTCGCTTTTCCACAAAGCGTAAGCGTTATAGTCACCTCTTTGACACCCTTGAAGTGAGGGTTCTTTTTAAGGAATTCCAGAAACGTTTTTTCGACAACAGGAAGAACATCGGAAAGGCCGATAATACCTTTACTAGGCTGTCTTTTTATTCCACTATCATTTAGAGTTATGCTTAATTTCATCCCTAAAAAGGTACCACATGAAAAGTAATTTTGAAAAACTAAAAGATGTCATCAAAGAATTAAGAACACCGGTAACAGGCTGCCCTTGGGACTTGAAGCAAACCCATGAGTCATTGCTCAAGTATTTACTGGAAGAATCTTACGAATACATTGAAGCGGTCGAAGAAAAAGATCCTAAAAAAATGGAAGAAGAAATCGGAGACGTTTTATTGCAGGTTTTACTTCACTCGCAAATGGCGTCTGAAAACGGTCTGTTTGATATTGAATCTGTGGCCGCAAAACTTTCAGAAAAGCTTGTCCGCCGTCATCCGCACGTTTTTGAAAACAAAGATACGACCCTTTCGCCGGAACAGGTTCTCATTAATTGGGAACAAATAAAAAAAGAAGAGAAAGCGCGCGAAGACAGCGAGAAAACTCACCATCGCATTACCTCTTCTGTGTTAAACGCACCACCACTGATGTCTGCGGTAAAGATTGGCAAAAAAACCAACGATATAAAATTCGACTGGGATGATTACTCTCAGGTGGCCTATAAAGTTGAAGAAGAATGGCAGGAACTTAAAGAAGAACTTGCTCCCAACCGTGAACTTAACAAGGCAGCCGTATTTGAAGAAATGGGCGATCTTCTTTTTTCAGTGGCCCAGCTTGCCCGCCATCTCGACATAGATCCACACGATGCTCTTCGTGCTGCCAATAAAAAATTCTTGCGTCGCTTTCATGCAATGGAAGATTTGATGCTCGCCAAAGGGGTTCAATTGGAAAGCATGAATCAGGAACAGATGGACGTTTACTGGAATCAGGCTAAACGAAATGAAAAAGCTCAAAAATAATTTAGTAAAGCTGACAGCTGAATCCCGCCTGTACAATATTCCTGTACCAATCATCGGACTTACAGGAGGAATCGGCACGGGGAAAAGCACCGTTGCTTCTCTGTTGCGCAAACACGGTTTGCCCATTATCGATGCTGATGCCAACGTAAAAACAGTTTACCAAAAACCTGAAACGGTTGAATTCATCCGTCAGCATTTTCCTTCCGCAGTTTCGGGCAAGGCCGTTGATTTTAAAAAATTGCGCGAAATTGTTTTCTCTAATCCAGATGCGCGCACACTGGTTGAAGGCCACATTTACTCTCATCTTCCGCAAGTTTTTAAAGAAGCTTACAGCTTATTCGATAAACCTGCTGCCATTGTTTATGATGTGCCTTTGTTATTTGAAAAACAACTTCACCTTCTTGTAGATGTTTCAGTTTGCGTCTACGCTCCCCGTGAAATTCAAATTCAACGTCTCATGGCACGCGATCATTCATCACGCGAACTTGCAGAAAGCATTCTTTCAAATCAACTCGACATTGAAGAAAAGAAAAAACTTTCAGATTTTGTCATAGAAAATACCGGTGACTTAAACCAGCTCGAAAAAAACATTCAAGAGTTCATTCACAATGTCTTTGAAGCTTAGTGATCTCCTCAGTGAATTTCCGCATATTGCGCTGGCAAGTCCGGCGGAGAATGATGAGTTGCTCGAGTATTACCACCAGACAGAACTTGCCGCGAAAGAAAGTGCAGTGATCTACAAACGCGGCGATAATTTTTTTTCATTTCTTCGCGAACGCAGTGAAAAGTTTTTTGTCTTCACATTGAGAGACGACAACAAAAAACTTCAAGGCGTCGCCGTCGCTTCTTTTCGCCCCGGCTATATTGCGGGTGAATTGCAGACTATTGGCTATCTGGGAGACCTGCGCGTTTCTTTGAACCGCAAGCTCATCCGTGAGTGGAGAACGTTTTACGGAAAATTTCTGCAAAAATCTCCTGATCTCGAAGAGACTGGTCATTGCCGCTATTTTCAGACTGCACTTATGAGCACCAATGCTTATTCGAAAAACAATCTTGCTGAGACAAAAATTCCCAATCTTTATTACAAAGAACTCGCCCGCTACCAGATGGTGAACATCATCGGTAAATTTGGTCGACCAGCATCCACATATCAAGTGAAGTTTGCCGGTCCGGCAGATAAAGATGATTTAATTAAACTTCTTTCAGAAGATCACAGAAATAGAATGTTCGGGCATGATTGGTCCCACGAATTTTCACTTCGTTTAAATGAGTGGAAAAATTTTTCGCTGGATAACTGGATCATCATCCGCAACAACAAAGGCATGGCCATAGCTGCTACATGTTTGTGGAATCCGATTGAAAGCAAGCAGATCATTGTTCCCAAAATTCCTTTAATCTTCAGCGCGATTTCTAAAATGGCGGCCGTCATTCCGGGACTGCAGTTAAAACCTTTGCCGGTCGCGGGAAAACCTATCGACATACTCTATATCAACCAGCTGAGTTTTGTTCACGGTCTGGACCAAAAAGAAAAACAGGCCATTTTGAGAGCTGTTATTGATCTCGCTTTCACTAAAAATTTCCACATGCTTGCCTATTGTGATTTTGACCGGGAAGGACTGACGAGCTCCATGAAAGGTTTAATTACTCAAAAAAATCAAATGGGATTTTTTAGTGTTCATTACAAAGATGAGAACGGTCTCATTCGGGATGAACTAGCCTTGAATGATAAGATGCAGACTCCGGCCTTTGATATGGCGTTAGTATGAAGAAAGAAAATCTCTTGTATCGTTTTCGCGATTTCCTGAATCGCCTGCAGGAGAAAGCTTACTCTTCCCACCGGATTTCTTTGTCCGTCTTCTTCTTGCTGATGGTTGTTTTACTCATTCCTTTTAAGCCTCTCCCTGTTTATATAACTGTCGACAAACTGATCAACAAGCATTTTGAAACGAGTCAGGATTTTTTCAGGATGAAAGACGAGTTCAAGCTCGGTACCAATGCACTGGTTATTTTTCAAAAGCCTGATGTTCCTTTCAACGAAAAAGAACTTTGTTTAATCCGCAAATGGGCGGTCACTTCGCCTCTGCAAATTCCCATTTTACAAAATACAATGTCTCCTCTTTTTTTAAGGCAAGCCGAGTATAAAAAAGGCGCAGATGGTTTTGATCAATTGCTGTTTAATACTATTGTTCCCCTGGATTGTAGTCATCCAATTAACGAAAATCCACTGCTTGCTCTTAGCAACACTCCATGGAAAGGATTGCTTGCGCGGGAAGATCAGAAAGATTTTATGCATGAATTTAATCTTGAAGATCGCGGTGAACAGGATTTTGAAATCAAAACTGTACCGTCTGCAGCACGGACGTTGATGTCATCTGCTCCTGAAATGAAAACCTACTGGCTCGGCGATGCGAGCTATCAGTTTTTCATGGCCAAGGGACTCCAGATCAACAATGCTCTTAATGGAATCATTGCCCTGTTCATTCTCTTTTTTTTCCGCTGCTTTTTTGGCACCTGGAAATCCGGCTTCATCTTAATCGGCACTCTTCTCTACAGCAGTTTGATTTTATTTTCACTGATGTCTATTTTTCATATTCCGATTGATATTCTGAATAACTGTCTCATTCTTCTTCTCACCGTGAGCTCTCTCGGGGATTTTGCTTTTCTGACTCACCATCAGCTGAACAATGCTAATGAGCCCTGGATGAATGCTTTCAAAAAACTTGTGACTCCAAGTTTTTTTACCTCCTTTACGACGTTTATCGGTTTTGTCTCTCTTTATACATCGGACATCGATGTCATCAAACGTCTGGGAGTCTGGGCCGGCATCAGTGGCATGCTTGAATGGTTTACCGTGATGTTCGTGCTTCCTCCTGTTCTGAAAGTGACGCTGAAAGATCGCTCATGGGTGAACAATGAAAAGAGAATCAATATCCTGCCTCTGCATTTATTGGAAAGAATCAAACCGAAGAAAAAAATTTCATTGCTTCTGCTTTCTCTATTGATCTTTCTCCCTTTTACTTTTCATCGCATTTACATTTCAGACGTTCCTTCGGAATTATTCAAAAAAGATAATCCCTTCCGCCAGGGCATTGAGTATCTCCAGCAAACGCGTGGCTTTAAAGGGGATGTCAGTCTGGTTTTTAATGATAAGGGAAGAGTGGCGATCAATAATGAGATTATCGAAAAATTGCGAAAACATCCTAACGTTGCACGTATAGACAGTCCTTATGAAATCAAAAATTTCCTGTTGAATAATTTGAATCAAGAGCAGAAATCACTGGTAGAAGACGGATTAAAAACAACGATTCAGTACCAACGATTTTTTTCTGACAAGCGCGCTCGCGCCGTTATTTATTTGAAAGAAATAGAAATGAAAGACATGAATGTCATGAGACATACAATCTCACGCGAACTGTGTCCGAATCAGGAGTGTGCTCTTGCCGGGGCCCTTGTTGCCTATGCGGATTTCTCACAAATGGTTCCTGAAACTCTCCTCGACAGCTTTCTTTTAAGTCTGCTTCTGGTTTTCTTGTGTCTATTCGGTCTCGCTTACTATACCGGCAACCTGAAGCGCTTCCCTGCTTTATTTGCAACGTCACTATGGGGTGTCGGTGTGACGTTGATATTGATGGCCGGACTTCAAGTGAGAGTGAATTTTGTCACTTGCGTGGTTGTATCCATTCTCGTCGGAATGACTGGCGATAATACGATTCAATATATCCTCGGCTCAATGGATAGTGACGAAGATCCGCTCATGAACGGCATTAAAGAAAGAAGCGGCGGTTCTGTCATCACAACTTTTATTATGATGATGTGCTCGACAATTTTTTTCTTTTATTATTTCGAACCACCTCGCGTTTTCGGCGGTCTGCTTATCTTTGGATTTCTTGCCTCGCTTGCAGGCGATTTGTGGCTGCTTCAGGGTCTTCTACCTGAAAAGACTTTAAAAAAATAAGAATAAACTCTCAGCTTTATCCGACTTTTTAACTCTGAATTTTGTCTAAATTACAGTTATTGTAAAGCTTCCTTATTTTATTTCGATAAGCTAAAAAAAATCCATCGAGGTTATCGTGAAAAAATTCGTCCTTCTTCTCGCGCTAGTTTCAACTCAGGCGTTTGCTCAGTCTCAAACAATGTATGAGCAACGGTTGATTACTGAATCCGAAAAAGGACATTTCGACGAATACGAAACGCAGAGATCGGATACACTTATGCTCGTTTCATTCAAAATTTATGGAAAAATTGATCATTGGAAAGAGCTCGCCGTTATTAATAAACCGCTTTTGAAAGGATCGATCAAACTTGTTCCTGGAATGAAGTTGAAATACAAAAGGCCAAAGCAATTGTTCGATTGGCACCCGGAAGGCAGTCCCTACCTGATTAAAAGAAACGATACCCTGGGCTTAATTTCTTACAAAGTTTATGAAACTCCAAAACGCTGGAAGGAGATCTGGTACAACAATAAGCCGTTGATAAAGAACCCGAACCGCGTTTATGCCGGCTTCACCATTTATTACGTTGAAGATCAACCTAAAGTTGCAGATGATCTGGAAAACAGTGTCTCTTTAAAATAGAGGTCGGTAGCGAATCGCAATGGATCGATCGATTTGATTCTGCATGAGATTCGCGCAAACTCCCTTGCGTTCCCCTTTACAATAAGCTGGAATGATTTTTCTTGCCAGATAAGTGCTGGTTGATCTCGGTATAGCCGTTCGCTTTAACCAGTCTGCGTACCAGCTGATCCAGGATTTCAGGGAAGTCTCCCTGACGAGAAAATCATATTTAAGATCAAACCAAAATTCATACTCTCCGCTAAAAACATAAAGCGGCGCTTTGATTTGTGTCGGTTGATTCAACATGCCGACAAATATTGTTTCCCCTTTGATATCGCGGATTAGAATTTTGCTATTGTGATCTTTGAAAAGCTCTGCGATCTGCTGATAAATTTTTGGATCTTCGTATCCATTGTCGCCAATAAAAAAAAAGGGCCCGGAAGAGTCGAGATGGGCCTTTGCGATCAATTTTATTCTGTCCTGTTTGTGATTGTCTTTTTTATTAATGAGAACTGAAGTCACGTTCTCTCTCTGATACACTTCGCCCTGAGGAAAATTGTTTGAGTTCAGCCAGTCCGTAGTGTCATAAACTTCGCGATAATTGTCTGTTACGTAAAATATTTGAGAATCCAATGATGATAGCTTGAGATCGTCCAAAAGATTTTTCATCCCAATGAAATAATCATTGGGTGACATGAGATATTGAGCGACAGCGTACTCCGGAACCAGGCTTTCCGTTTTTCTGAGAGTATCATCCACATCAGTTATGACTACCGACGCTTTTGCCTTAAGAGCAAAGAAAAATAAGAAAGTCAGAAGCCTAAGGTGCACAGACGTATTGTCCCACATAAGCTCCATTCGGTATTTGCATAACTACGTTGGAGACTGCCGTTGAAATTGAAGTTGAGGAAGTAAAATCCAGTGGAATTCCACAATTTCTGAATGAGTCCATACTGCCATTGTCGGCCCGGACCAGATCCAGGGAAGCAGTCAAAGCGATCACCGGCAATTGTCCACTTACAGAATCCGCGATAACGTTCATAGATTTATCAAAAGTTGCACCATTTGGAACATTGATCAAATAATCAACATGCCCATCAACATAGTTTGGATAAGCAAGGCTAATGTTTTGTCCCCACCATGTGTCGTTGTAAGCGCGATAATGAACAGCTGACTGGAAGGCTGTTGCTGTAACTGCAGATGAAATTGTGCGGTTCCATTGAGTTGTATCAACAATTGTCGGATCTACTGGAATAAAAAACTTCAAATCAACAGGAGTTAAGCCGAAGGAATAATCATCAAAATCAATTCCATTAGCGGCGTAACGTTTTCCATGGAGATAAGCTAATGCCATCGAGTTATTAACTGCTACTTTCGAAATTCTCACCTGGTTATCGCAGCCAAGAGTTCCGGCAAGACTTTCTTCACATTTAGGATTAATGGCCCCTTCAAAGACAAGCAGATCTCTTTCGGAAAGTTGATATGGAGGAAATTGTAAATCCATCTGAGGCGCATTGATTCCCAGAATATCATCATAGATGGTATTTCCACGATGGTGAGCAAGTGAAACAAGATTATCAGTTTTGGGAACGTTCATGATGACGTCACCTTCACTGCTTCCGTTAAAGCTGACAGTTGAATTTGAACCGGAAAAGGCATCGTACTTAACGTTTTGATCGAGATTTTCAGGAATATGAACATAGAAGTCAGTATCAAGAGAAAGACCAATTTTTGAAGCCAGAGTCGTCTGAGTGATATCGGCAATTCCATTTTCGATCTGAGCGGCAAGAGGAACTTCTATGTGATCGTTGATGCTTGCAATCCCTCTGACTGTCGCTGAATTCAACAAGGCAATGTCACCTGCATCGATTTTATTCTCAGCTGCTGTCGTTGGAGCAGAATCAAGTTCATGTTGCAAAAAGGCGGCATAAATTGTCTTGGTATTATTTAAATCAATCTTCAAAGAAGCTTTGTAATCGTATGTGTAGTCAAAATAAAAAGCCTCTGTTTCAGTTGAAATATAAGGAGCGTCTTTATAAGTGACAGTGATACGTTTTGTCTGAAGATTTTGAATAAATCGAATGCGGTTAAAGTACGTTGTAAGCGTTTGCGCACACCCGTCTCCCAATCCGCTTGAAGAAACATACTTGCACAGGTTAGGAATATTGATGAAATACTCAAAGTGATTAGTTGTACCGGGTACCAACTGCATATCATCTTCAGAAATAAATTTTTCAACAAAATAATAAAAAGCTGGTTTATTTGTGTTGAGTACTTTGTCTTTTAAATAGGTCTGTCCAAGAGCGTTGTCTTTTTCTGCAACATAGATATCGGTCAGATCCTGCTTGTTGATATTCAAGCCTTGAAAGATTGAATTGTTTTGTGAATTACTTACATCGTAACCCGCCCATGTCAAAAGAGAGAAAATATTCACACCGTGAGAAAGAATGGCGTTGGCGTTAACTTGCAAAAATTCTCTTCTGGCTTTTTTCTTAAGCAGAGCTGTGACTTCAGCATCACTTACTTTAATCACATCTTTGTATGAATCACTTGTTGAGAGATCGTATTTTACATAATCTTTAAACTCTTCTAGGTTTTTATCCCGCAAACTTAAATGTTCATAAACTTTGTAAACGGCAGGCTCGCCATTCACCGAAACAACCATCGTGAGCAATGAACAAATCGTTGTGCTCATTTGATCGGCTACGCATTCAGGAATCAGGTTTGCAAAATTATTGCTATCTACGGCTACGCCTATTGCTTCCTGCGCCTTAAATTTAGCAAGCAAGGCCATCCTTGCAGAATAATCTGGTGAATGCCCTTGAAGTATTGGTGCCGGTGAAGTGGAAACTGCCTGAATGTTTGAGCTCATCGGGCTCACTGAATTTGATTGTAAAACCAGACTCGCAACTGTGTTCGAATCAATTGGGCAGCTGTAAATATCATTGGCCGCATCTATACAGTTGGGATCAAAGTTGAGATCGAAATCGTTAAGAATCGCCGTCTCTGCAGCACCAAAAGTATTAAGAGGCATCACTGAATTGAGATATTTTAAAATAACATTATTTGATTTATTTATCTTTAATTCGAGGTCGCTATATAAAGACTGATTCGCGGCCGTGTACTGAATCGTATCCGTCGATCCGCTCCCGCCACTTACGAACCCCGCAAGCGATGAACCAAACATTCCTCCTTTACTGCAACCAGAAATCAGGAGGATTAAGGCCAGAGGGGCAACCGAAACCGCAGTTTTTACTTTACTCATAATTTGTACCTCTAAACTAATTTACGGTACATCTTGACATATACTTGAGTTAAATAATCAGATTTCCTTTAACTCTATGAAAAAGCGTTAATTAACTTAGCTGATACGCAAGTTGTGACCTATATCAATTCTTCATATGTGCCCATCAAATCAGTCACTGATATAAGAAACCATCATAAAACTCACTATGATGGACACGACCTCACCTATCAGGGCAAGAAGGGCAAAGCTCCGCAATCCTAAATGGGTCGTTCCCAAGTAGAGCGCCAGATAACTCAGCATTGTGGTGAGTGAACATAAAAGAATAAAGGCAGAAATTTTATTGCGATTTTTACTCATCGTCAGATTGATCAAATAATCTATTCCAATTCCGAGAGTGAGAATCACAGAAATATAATTCAATACCTGCAGCTTGATATTAAAAATAGAAACAAATGAAAAAAAGGCAGCCACAATGAAAAGATAAGCGAGAAGAAATCTCGGGCGATTAATACTTTTGGAAGAAAAAATAACAATCAAGAGTAAAATCAATACGACTGATGTGACCACTGGTTTCCACCAGAAATCCATAATCATTTCACCAATTGTAGAGAGCATGGGAATAATACCAACATAAAGAACACTGCTTGGCGGATTAATCGTTTTTCGTAGAAGATCGATCCGGTTGAAGAAACCGTTCATCTTGAAGAGATCGGTCTCCAGCTTATTGAGATTGAAAGAGAGATAAAGAATATTGCCCGGCACTTTTCCCTTTTCACTGAAAATCATTTTCAAGAAAGGCGGAGCCTCCATTTCCATTTCGCTTGAGAGCGCTTGAGTGCCGTGGGAAAGATCGAGTAGCTTCTCCTCTTCTGCTATGATGGAAGGAAACTGTTTTATAAAATTGATATCTTTAATTGACCTGAGCCGCTTCAAGTACATTTGTTTTTGATTAATGTCAGAAGGAATAATATCGCTCCACGAATAAATCGAAAATTCCGGAACGAGTTTGCGGATGACCGGATCGTTATCAAGCACGCCTTTAAATCGAAAGGCATCGCTTGCATTATCCAGAAGAATAACTCCAGTTGGAAAGAGACTACTGTTCACTGATATTGAAGAAATTTTCCCCTTAAAACTTTCAAAGCTGGAACTGGTGTAGCTTCGATCTTTAATTTTATTCATATCAGGCTCAAAAAGATTTTCGCGTTTGAAAGCCCCGCCAGCAACAAGTCCGATCAACATGATGAAAAAAAGACTGACAATAGCGAGAGCAGGAATTTTAAATTTAAATTTAAAATCTAAATTGTGATGAACGGATTTTTCCAGATCACTGGCCGTAAAAATATTCAAATTAAAAAGAACAGGGAATAATAAATAGTAACTGATAAAACAGAATAACATTCCGAAAAAGCCAAGGATGCCAAAATCTGAAAACCCCTTGAAGGGTAAAAAACAGAGGACACCGTAGGCGATCGACGTTGAAACAGTTGAAAGCAAGGTTGGCTTGAACGACGCCTTGAAAACTGAATCAAAGAGGTGCACATCATCAACCTCTTTATATAATTTTAAATTTGCCATTAAAATGATACCGACATTAATCGAATTTCCGGCAATAAGAGAAGAAAGGAAAAATGCATTCGAATTAATATTGCTGAAGAACATGGCCCCAAATGTATAAAGTCCCCCTATCCCAAAAATGAGAGGAATAAAAATAGCAGCCACGATCTTCCACGACCGGAAAAAATAATAGAGAAGCCCGACAAGAAGAAGTATTACAAGGACAGAAGATAAGATCATATCTCCCCAAAGTGATTTGTACTCGTTGACAAGAGAATGAGCAAAGCCGTTAAACTTAACCGCTTTAAGTCGTGGCTCATTCTGCATCAGCTCTTTCGTCAGACTGTCGAGTTGAGTTGTAAATACCTCAGCCTCTGCAAGGTTGATAAAAGGATGTTGGTGAATAATAAAAATCAATGCAGATTTTCCATCTTTCGAAACCAGCATTCCCTCTGGCAATTGAGAAATTTGCTGAAAGATTCCCATTCTTTTGTATTGAATGAAATTGATGAGAGATGTTTGAAATCTATCAGGCGTTTGAGTTTTCTTTCCCTTCCGATCAAAGATTTTTTCATCAAGAGCTTTGAACTGATTGATAGGATAGTAATACGGGCTGTATTTTTCAAAAAAAGCGAGCTCGTCTTTGAAATTGTTTTTCAACAACGCTGTATTAGAGATTTGTTTTTCTTTCAGCAATCGGCTTAACTTATCCGAAACCTGCCCGCATTCACTGGTGCATTCCATAGCTATCAAAGTATTATCGCTAAATGGAAACCTGGAATTGAATTCTTTCAGATTGTGAATCAATTCGTGTTTTTTAGGAAGCAGGTACTCAAGTTCCGGTCTTAATTTGTGGAAGAAAGAAACACTTCCCACCATCAGGAGCAATAAAACAAATAAGAGAAAGGCTCCTGCTTTTCTTTTATTTTCGATGAGAAATGCAAACCACTTTAATTTCTTTTTTTCCAAACAATAATACCAATCAGAAGCAAAGGGAGAAGAATCAATCCCCCTGTCACTTTTTTATCCTTTAGCGCTAGAGGGATGTTGTTCTTTTCTTGTCTATTTATCGTTTCATGCAAGGATGGAGCTGAAGATTCTGAAACCACTCTCTCATTACTGGCTTCAGCCTGAGGAGTCGTGTTTTTCTGCACTTGAAAACTTTTGCCGTAATTGGTTTCCTTAATCCAGCTTTGATGACTTTTCTGAGCCTCTTTTTTTAATGTTTCAAAACTCTTGAACTGGTAAAGATTATCTTTCTCATTTTTAATAATTAATTTATCAGCATGCTTGAACATTAACTGAAAGGATTCTTTGTCCTCGTTATAATTTTTTAATTCGTCATAAAGACCGGAACTTTTTTTCTGAATATCCTTTTCAAGGTGTTTTTTACCTTCAGGCGAATTGTACTGCTTGATTTTCTTTTGAAATTTCTCAATTTCTTTGTTTTTTATTTCCTGAGTCACTTGAGTTTCAACCTTGCCCAGAGTGCATTATGATCCGAGCTTAAAGATGAGTCTTCAACGTGACTTTCAATAGTTGTAAAGCCGCGCACATAAATATGATCCAGCGGAAAGGCCCTGAATTTTTTTCTCTTGTCGTTTATGAACCCTATTTCTTTCAGTTTGTGTTTGCTCACAAGGAGATTTACAAATTTGGTCTTTGAAAGAGAAAATGTATTAAAGTCTCCGGCGAGGATCAACGGCCCCTTATGTTTTCTGAGTTTCTTCTCAATATTGGCAATTTGTTCAAAATACATATAATCCGGAACGAAATTGATTGCATGAACATTCACAACCAGCAGAAGATTTTTTGATTTTTTAATTTTGTACCATGAATACAAAGTCGACTGACGAACCCACATAACAGGCTCATAATATTTGGAATAAGTAACTTCTGACTTTACAGGTTTAGTAAAAGTTCCGGTTGCAACTCCGGATGCCACGTTGGTCTTAATATGCACGTGAGCATTACCCGCAGTCCAGCAAAACGCTGAATCATTGAAAATCTTTTTCTGTGTCTGGTTGAAAAATGTTTCCTGAAGTAAAAAAAGATTTGTCTTTGTTGAATAGTCCTGAAAACCTTTCAACCACTCTTTCTTCATTCCTGTAAGCATATTCCATGAATAAAGATCTATTGTTTCAGGAAGCTCGCGTGAAATGTTGCACTTGCCGAAAAACTGTGTGACTTCAGAAGCACGCGGTTCGCGAAACGCTCCCTTGGCGAAGGCTGTATTTTCAATCATAAATTTAAAAAACAGTTCCGCAATCATATCTTAAAATTTGTAGAGTAAAGACGTTAAAATCTCAGAGCGCTTCAATGTTATTTCTGTATTCTTGAGTTTCGAATAGGTAGATGAGAACTCCAGATTAAATTTTTCAAATATCATCGTTCCAAGGCCCACAAAGGCTCCCGGTCCACTGAGCGTTTTATCTGAAACTTCCTGTCTGTTCATGTGATAACAAGGCGTATAATTTAGTGTCGCTGCTATCGTCCAGTTTTTTTCAAAAAAGACCGGCATATAAATGGCGCCTGCATTTAGTGTGGAATAATAATCATCGCTTTTCCCGATATTGAGACTATTCAAAACATACAGGTGTGAATTCTTGGAAATTGTTAAACTCGCCAAGGGAAAGACGTTCCATTTATTTTCTTTGAAATAAACAAAAGAATTTTTCAATTCTATTTCCAGGGGAAGATTTATTGTCTGGCTAGCTTTCGCCAAACCAAGTTGTGGAATATAAAGCCACTGTTTATTTTCATCGAGATAAAATTCTCCTCTTCCTCTCAATTGAATGGCGTCACTTTTGATCGTTTCAAATCTTCTTTCGCCTTTAAACTCATCGACAAAGGAGCTATTAAGACCAATTCCGATTTGAGGAGAATATTTTTTAATCCAGCTTTCATTTTCTACAGCAACGGCTTCTTCGACTTTTGTTTCAGGAACAGTCCCATTGACGACAACAGTTTTAGGTATTTCTTTATTTTTTAAACGCGCTTTAAGCCATGCTGGAAATTCCAGATAGACGTACTGATTAGTTTTGATGTGATTGAAATCGCTGATATGTGGATTCACTGATTTGATAAAATTATAGAGACTTACTTTCTCGCTGGAAGAAATCTCATTATAGGTTTCTCCCAAAGACTGAATAATAATTTCTTGTAGATTTTGATCGCGCTCGCGAGTCGGAGCATTCGTCCAGATTAATTGCGAATAAGCTTCACTGAATACCAACAGTAAAAGTAGCAGCAACAATTTTGTCTTCATTCGTAAATCGTAGCACTAATTAAATTCTATAGACAATGTTTATTGATCATACATATTATTGAGTGATGAAAAGACTTATTGCAATGGTGTTCTTTTTTACTCTGGTAATGAGTACACAATCTCAAGCTTCTTCTCTAAAAGAATGGAGTCAGGAAAAATTGAAGTACGCTCAATTTGGCGTAGGCGTTTTCAACAACTCTCCTTTCTCGACTATTCGTAACAATAAAGACTCCAAAGATGTTGTCGGGCTCACTCCAAGTTTCATTCTCAATGCCCGTCTTTTAAAAGAAAACTGGGCGTTTCTTCCGGAATTTAATTTCATTCCTTATTTTAAAACAGCAAACAATTATACAAAAACAGTGACTAGACTGGGACTTCTTGGCGGCTATTCATTCAGTGATAAGTATATGGTTCGCTCGGGAATAAGTTTTTTCAGAACGACTTTATCTGGAAGCGGCGGAGTTGTTTATCTGAACAATGGGACTTCTACATCACCTTACTATCTTCCCAAAGACGCTACTGAATCTTACAACACAACAATAGATGTCGGACAAGAATACGCTTTCTCTGAAAATTTTTCTGTTCGCAATGATTGGAATATTTATCAAATGTTCTCTTCTGATAAAAGAACGTTAGGCTTCACACTGTCGGTTCATTACCATCTCTGAGGTAGTCATGTTTAAATTTGCTGCAACTTTAATTTTAGTCGTCGCTTCAACTGAAGCCTATTCTTTCACCCTTCAAAACCAGGCCTTCACTCATTTCCCTGTTGATGAAGTGACTGTGAACATTGCTGATACAAGTTGCAGCAACATCAATATCACTCCCGCCATTCTTAAAGATTATGTTGAAAAAGGAATCAATCGTTTCTGGAATACAGTTCCTTCTTCCAGATTAAAATTAAGAGTCGGAACAATAAAAACCGGACTTAATATTACGAACGTCACGACGCTGGATCAAGTGATTGCCTTAGCAGAGACTAACTCAATAATAGTTTCCTGTTCACCAAACAATACGATTTTCACTAATCCTTATATCCATGCTTTTGCCAACATCAGGGCCTCCAATCCGAACAAAGCTGCGGTCCTCATCAACAACGTTGGCGCTCCTACTTTTGGATTGAAAGAACAGGACGAGCAAATTGCCATCATTGCTCATGAAATCGGACATGCAATCGGCATCGGACATTCTGAAGATGATACGGCGCTGATGTACTATTCTGCTTCTGGAAAAACTCAGACTCTTCTCACTAAGGATGATGTTGATGCTGTCACTTATCTTTATCCGAATCGACCACCTGTATCCTGTGGTTCAATTGAAGATGTCAGCAAGAAAACACCTGGCTCATTTCTTTTTCAAATGGTCATTGGTTTTTTGGCGATTGCTACAATGCTGAAGATAAAAGGGAGAAGCAAAGGTGCCACAGGCGCGACACCTTAGATTTTGATTAATAAAGCATGAATACGTTTAAGTGATCGGCCGCATGGAATGCGCCATTAGACTGATTCAGGATTCGCACAGCTTTTGATACATCTTCACCCTTTTTCAATTCCGGGAATACAGAGGCATAGGCTTTTACATCCCAACCGATCGAGCGTCCGTAAAAATAATTTCTGAATTCCACTGATTTTGTTTTTCCATCAGGTCCAGCAATCATTTTTGTGACTTGCTTTTCACCGCCTTCAAAAGAGACTGGTGCCAATGCTTTCAGATCGCGTGGAGGATTCATGTAGAGTGAAGGAAAATCGACGGCCACGACTTCGCCTGTAATATCTGATCTCACAAGCGTTTTTCCATTCATCATTTTTTCTACGTTCTCTGCTCCGCGGTCGATGCGGTTAAAAAAACCGTCGAAATAATTTGGATTGAAAAGATCCGTTTCACTTGTTGGTCTGTCTTTCAATTCCTGCCAGGCAACCACGGCCAGGCGGCTTCCTTCTTTAAGATGTTTGAAGGCCACCTTCATATTCTGTTCACCATTTGTTCTCAAGGTGAAAAGATTTTTATATTTTGATTTCAATAAAACATCATGAATCTTCTTTGCTGTCACTCCATCAACTTCGGACAAGAAAGAATCGTAACCATACAGGCCGGCAATTTCTTTTGAAAAACTGACGAGTTCAGCTACATTGTACGCTTGAAATCTCGCTGCTCCAGCGAGTGCATAATGAAGTGAAGAAAGCGTTGCCAGCCTTTCAGCTTCACCGATCGTGTTATAACGTTTGAAACCGTCCTGAAAAGAAGCCGTTCCATAAAGTAGTTTATTGTCCCAGACGACTCTGCTCTCTGCAAAGTTCAAGGCCTTTATTCTGGACGCTGCTTTTAACAGCTCAGGATACATGACTTTGCCTACAAAATTCTGCACGTCTTCAGTAGTGTAGAATCGATTGGCGTCATCTTCCATCATCATTGGTTCACTTGTATATTTAAATCCCGCCATCCATTGATCAGTCGGAAGATTGATTTTCATCAAAGATGCAAAATTGAGAACGCTCGAAAGAACAACTGAATGTGAAAGTTTTTCCTTGGTCACAAGCGGATACATTTTATAAGTAAAAGCACGCAAAGCATGCATTGGAGTTACCAGTGCCGCAAAATATTTCAGATCCTGAGGAAATGAATCGTAGCGCGAATCAAGCTCCACCAGAAGCTTTTCCAGCTCCTCAGGAGTTTTCGCAGCTAAATATTTATCACGAAAAGATTTTAATTCCTTGCTCATCAGATCATCTGTGACTTCCTGATTCGAAGCGATTCTTCTCTTTGCTCTCTCCCCCGCTTTTTCTTTTTCCCAGGTGAAAGCTTTATCTGAACTCCATTCATAATTGCCGGGATTAACGACAACTATATCTTTTGCACTGACAAGAGAGGTGCTCGCTAGCAACAAACAAAAGACCAGGCTCTTCATGACTCCTCCAAATTTTACCAATATATAAACGAAAGAATTTTTCCCCATTTAGGTTTTTTCTTCTCAAATTGCGATTTAGTCATCGCGCGCGCTTCCTGATAGGCAGGAGTTGTCCGCACGGCCCACTTCGCCATTTTCATCATCCAGCGAATTTTTTTCAGGAAAGAATATTCCGGAAAGGCATAATGGATGACTTTGTAGGATCCAATGACGAGGGCCACTTGCATAATGAGAACAAAAGCGATTGTTCCAAGAAAAGTTTTTACAGGACCCGCTTTTTCGAAGATCGAATCATGAAGATCGAATTCAAGAGGAAGATGAAAAGATTCATCAACCTGATGAATGTGATTTAAATGGATCCATGAATTTTGGCGGTTATCGGGATAATATTTTTTTATCATCCGGTAATAACTTAAAGTAAATGCTTCCAGCTTGGCACCTGGAAGAAAAACACAGGCCGGAGCTTTTCTGACAATCCATGCAATTGTATTTTTCAGACCTCTTGAATCGGCATAAATCTTTTTTTCCTGCCAGTTAAAGACAGCATTGGAATAAAGAAAATGTCTGAATCCCTGGGAGTGATAGAGTTCTTCAAAGGCAAATTGCTTAAGCGAGGCACTCGCTTCAGGTGATATTTTTTTAAAATCTCTTACCAGAAAACGAACACCATAAACAAGAATCTGCTCGAACAAAACCAGAGCTTCTCCGACCAGTTTTAGGTATTCGAAAAAAAGCCTGTGTCTTTCTTCTTGAGATAAAGAATTATATTCTGCAGACCCAAATAATGGAGTGAGCTCAGGAATAAAGTGAACAGAATCAAAATGCATCGGACCCGACATAAATTCGTGCCACTTATCCCGGAAGTTTTCCTGGTGATGTAAATAGGATGAATAGATCGTCTGTCTCATCGAATGTATTATACGTGAAGGTGATGAATATTCGCACCATTTTCTTTCGGCAATTCTATCCTAAGAATTTTACTCAACTAAAGCATTTGTTCCAGGTAAGTTTTTGTCCTACAATAGTTTCATGATTGAGAAAATAACCGCTCTACTACTCGTGCTTATCTGCGCTTATCATGTGATCGCAGGCGCGTTCGTCCTGGGTCCCAAATCATGGATTCAGCTTTTTGGAAGAAAAGTTTACGCCTTAAATATTCCTGAATCTTACGAACCCCGCTATGAAGTCTCTGTCAAATTTTTGGGACTGCTTGCATGGACAGTTGCAGCTCTTGCTGCTCAAGCCCTCATCTGGCCGGATAAAAGATTGCAGGCCAGTACACTTTTCATTTTCTCAGTACTTTTTATCGCACGGGCCGCTCTTCGTATTGTTTTGAAAAAAACTCTTGATGATGCTTACCAGTTGTCTTTTAAAAGAAGTCTTGGAAACATCGCCTTCAACATTTTATTAAGCCTTTTCACGCTGGCAGTAGCAGCGTTGCGTTTGTAAAATGGCCGCGCTCAGAAGAAAAAGTGATTGGCGAAGTCTTTCTCTTGTTAGTTTTACGTTTCTCTTAATTCTTTTTCTTTTATCGCTCCCCTTTGCAAGTTTGACCTGGTGGTCATACCCCCTGCTTTTTCTTCTTCTCACTTTTTTTATTGTCGACTGCACGTTAATTAATCACAACCACCGCCATCATCAGATATTCAACAATAATAAACTGAATGAATTTTTAAATGCTGTGATCTCACTTTGCATCGGGGCTCCTTCTACCCGATTGCACCTGGTTCATCATTTCAATCACCATCTTCATTATCCAGGCCATGAAGACTGGAGTCACTATGAAACGAACGCCAGAGGCGAAGGGTTTGGCAGAATTGTGAGTTATCTTGTTAATGCAACAAAGGCCATGACGAAGAACCGGGATCAGCTGGTTAAGACAAATTATCATCGTCGCGCACTCAGAAATGAAAAAATCATTCTCTATGCCTTCAGTGCAATCGCTCTGCTACTGAACTGGAAAATGTTTATTGTAATGATTTTACCTGCGTGGTTTCTGGGTCTTTCTTTACTGTTAACGTCGAATCTTTTAAATCACGACCACTGCGATCTTGCTGATGAAATCAATCATTCGCGCGATTTTATCAATGGAATTGAGAATTGGTTTTTCTGCAACAACGGCTACCATACGGCCCACCATCTTAATCCACATCTTCATTGGGAAGAACTCCCTGCCTTTCATGAAAAGAACGTACGGCTTCGAAAGAAACCAGAATTCACTAGTGGCTCATTTTTTATTTTTCTTGTGAAGTATTCTTTGCGCTTGATTTAAATATTGTCATTGGCATCAGGACTGACAGGGCTGGAACGATCGCATGATTCTCAATTTCACATCCCGGGGCAATTTTTGAATCACCACCAATGAGCGCATCGGCACCGATTTTAATTTTTGCCAGAAAGATTTTTTCCTTGTTGATCAGATGTGAAGAGAATTTGCTTCCATAACCGACAACTGTTCTGTCACCGATCTCGAGTAAGTTGCGGTCCAGTATTTCAATTCTCGGAGACCAGTACACAAGCTTGCCGATTTTTGCTCCCCATAATCTCAGCCAGGCTGAATATAGAAACGGTGGAATTCTCAGCAACTCTTCAAAAAAAGGAAAACGGGAAAACAGAAGCTGAAGTTGAGCTCCATACCACCAGATCAAAAGTTCTTTGTCGGATAATCTATATCCTCCGGGTTCGAACTCGTAGAAAAGATGAAGGGCCCTGAATAGCAAAGGCGGCAGAAGATAAATATACAAAAGTATAAAAGCAATAATTTCTGCGGGAGATTTCATTTGCAAAAGGCCGATGATGAAAATCAGCAATTGAAAAAAGGGCAAAAGGTTGCCCAGGAGGAAGAGAATTTTCACTTTGCTTATATTCATCCTTTAAGCTTACAATGATTGTATGAAAATTCCTACCCGTCTCAATATAGTTATTCAGATCGCGGCCAGTGCCACTTCACTTTTCTGCTTGTGGAGTGCTTCACACTATGAATCTTGGGCGATCAAGATAGCTGCCGCATTGGTTTTTTCATTCACCAACAATACGCTTTTTTCCCTGCTGCATGAAAGTGTGCATCGCTGCTATTCAAAAAACAGAGCGATCAATGAAACGGCAGGAATCATGGCCGCAGCGTTTTTTCCGACAGCACTCGTCTTTCAACGCACGTGCCACCTTGGACACCATTTAAGAAACAGAACAGATCATGAAATGTTCGACATGTATTATCCTCAGGATAATAAGTTTCTGAAGTTCACTCAGTACTACGCGATTCTCACCGGCTTTTACTGGTTGTCACTTCCATTTGGCTGTCTCATGTATATGATTGCGCCTTCGTCGTACAATATCTTCAAACATATGGCCAAGAGTACAGACGCAGAAATGATGCTCCCATTTCTTACACATCCTTTGAAGAATCGAATTCGCCTTGAAATTTTCTACACTTTTGCTTTCCAGATTGCCGTGTTTTATCTCCTCGGTCTTAACTTCACCGGCTGGATTCTCTGCTACTGGATTTTTGGAATGAATTGGGGTGGACTTCAATACGCTGACCATGCTTGGAGTGAACGCGACATCAGAAACGGAGCGTGGAATCTTTATGTTCCAAAGTGGATGCAGGCCGTTTTTTTAAATTATCACTATCACAAAGTTCATCATCAACATCCGACAGCGCCGTGGACTTCATTACCTGAAATGGCCGAGCCCAATGGACCGCGTCCTTCTTTCTTGAAAATTTATCTGGAGATGTGGAAAGGCCCTCGCCCGGTAAATGCTCCTGCGCCGAAACCTATCGATGAAGAATTTAAAAGACTCGTTGGTGACGGGAACGCTTAAAAAAGGTTCCAACACACTTTCCTGTAAACAGTGCATACAGGAAAGTGTGTTGGAACCTTTTAGGAATAGTAACTCAATAGCCACTCAAGATATTTTTTTAGAACAGTATCTTCAGGGGCGAGAGTTTTCGTGTCGATAAAAACACCTTTACTGTTATCAGCTTCGTCCTGAAAGAAACGTTGAGAGAAATATACCTGGATTTCGCGCTTCAACGATTTTCCAAAGACCATTATCTTGGCTTCACTCTTCCCTTTCGCCACAGGTGCATTCACGATCATCATGTAGTTTTTCAAATCTTTCACTGTCGTCACTGCTAAAATAAAATTACCAGCATAAACGGTGAAATCTAGTGATGCTTGCTTGCCATAGAAAAACTTCATTAACTTATCTGAAAAACTCGTTCCTCTGATTTCATAATCCAAACGAATGCGAAAGCTGTGTGCATCTGGTTGGCTGAGAACTGGTTCTTTTAAAAGATGCCTTAAATGCACAAATTGGAAATGATCAATATCGAAAGCGTTGGCTGCGCCAACGAACCATTCATTCTCCAATTTTATTGACTTCACGGTTGAGGGCAAAAGTGAGATGGGATCTACACCGGCAAAAAAAGGAAGATCAAAGCTTGCCTTTTTATCGTTAAAAATAAAAACCAATCCATGTCTCACCACAACCGGATAAGCTTCCTGGTAAAATTTTTTATGATGAAGCGAGCACTGAACTTTCCCATCAACAACACAACCAAGCGCGAGATCCGCATTCATATGAGGACAACGTCTGCTCATGGCCGTGATTTTTCCATTAGAGCGGAAAAGAATAATATCCAGCCCCGCCACATTAGAGGCAAAAGGTTTATTTGTTATATTTTTTTCTTCCGTGACAAAAAACCAGCTCTTTGGTTGTACCGGCAATTCTCTAGTGCTTTCCATAAAGCGTCCTTACATAAAATTTTCGGAAACAAAATTCCGCAAGAAGCATTCCACCGGCTATATCAATCAAGTGATGCTGATGAGTGAGCAAGACACTCACGGCAATAAGACAAAACCATGCCCAGAAAAAAAGATAATAGCGCTTGATTGAATCGAGCAAAATGCGCACGAATAAAAAACTGAATGTAATGTGAAGTGAAGGAAACGTATTAGCTTTTTCATCGAGGTGATAAAGTTTCTGATAAAAAGTCGCAAATGCTCCTGTGACTTCGGTGCGTACAAAACCAATCGGCGCCGGCATGAGAAGAAAGAAAAGTCCCGCAATGACTGTCGCCCACCCCATTGCTCTATTGAGCGCGCGCAATTCATCTACTGACATTGTGAAGGCCGGCACCCACATGAGAACATTTAATGAAACATAGCCGAGAATAAAGGCCGGTATCATAGGAATCTGAAGTTCCATTGGATGATACAGTTGAAAATGCCAGGTGTGCTTGAGAGCAAACCAGTTTGTAAAGCCGTAGACTGAAATGAACAGAATTGTCTGAAAAAGACTCAATTTCAAATAAACAATCAGGTTCTCTTTTTTGAGGCTAAACATAATCGCCTAGAAAAAATTCCAGGCATACCAGCTCTGGAAAAAAAGATGAATAAAGGCAATCGTGACAATTGTGAACGTATAACGATTGACGAAAATCCACTTGGGATCGTCGGAAGCAAAATACACATTTTCCATCTGCTCCTGAATTGTTCTGAGTTTAAGAAACAAAAGAGCAAAAGAAATTTCCGCTGCCGTTGTGAGAAACAAAAGACAGATATAGCTGAGAACAACAAAGCCTCGTGAGCCAAAAGCAACTGTAGGAATTTCATGACGAAAGATGAACATCAATACTGAAAGCCCAACGATGTGAAAAACATCATGAGAGATTCCATAACGGGGGCTCCAGTTCATCCATTTATAAATCATGAACAGTTCAAGAATTCCTCTCGTCCACCAACTGATGAGATGAAAGACAATAATCACTTTTAAAAAGGATGGCACGTAAGCTGGAATGAGATAAAAAAACGGGAGAAAAAACCACGACTGAATTGTGTAGGAAAGCCAAAAGGACTTCGGCCATGATATAGCTCCGCCAGTCCAGGGATTTGGACTACTCTGCTTTTTGCGATAAAAATTCGCAAGCAAGGTCACCACGAGAGGCCAGATGATCAGCGCGAATTTTGAAAAAATGGTCAATTGCTCCATAAAAAAAATTGTATCTTAAACGTTATTCTTTTGTAAAATAACTTGATGAAAGATGATCTTTACATGGAATGGCTTTGTTTCAAACAGCATGTCTTTTTTTCCCTGAGAAACAAACGCTACCTTCTGATCGCCATAACCCAATATTTCTACTCGCTGATCAACTGGAGACAGGCGCGAAGCCTTCGTTATACTTTTTGCACCCTCCAGCTCATTGATGATTATCTCGACGGTGACAGACCTTGCCCGGACCGTGTAGAGCCGCTTCGTTATCTCGAAAACCTGAAGCAATCCATCGGCAAAAATTCTTTTGATTCATCTGAGCTGCAGCAAATGACAAAATTCTTTTTGCTAAGGACCGAAAAAATTCCGACCATGAGAATTGAGGCACGAAAAGCGTTTAATGAGCTTATTGAGATCATGATGGCCGACAGAAAAAGAGTTCTTGAGAAAAACATTTATAGTTCGCGCGAAATGCAGTTTCATCATCATACCACTTTCCACTATTCCCTCGATATCGTTTTGATGGCCATGGAAAGTCCTCTTCGAAGTGAAACAATGCCTGAAATTCTGGATATCTTCGGCTGGTGCTCAACAGTGCGCGATCTTGAAGAAGATCTGGATAAATCCCTGGTGAATATTCCTTCTGAAGTGACGGCGAAAGTACCAAACTTTCTCTCTCTTAAAACTTCGGAAAAAATCAATTCTCCAGTGATAAAAAACTGGCTTATTGAAGAGACTTATAAAGCTGAAAAGCTGTTCACAGTTTGTGATCATAAATATGAGGTAATTAAAAATATCCACGGCTCCTTTATTTTTAAAATGTTTCTCAATTCCATGAAGAAATACCTCAAGGTCTATCATGCATAGAAGTCTAGTCGCCTTTGATCAATTCCTCAGAGATCTTTTCAGACTGTGCCTGAAATATAATCTTTTCGTTTGTCTGCTGACGCTCTCAATTTTTGTATTCAGCGGTTACCAGACAAAAAAACTTACTCAAAGTGTGACGATAGAAGATCAGCTCGATCCGTCCATGCAATCTTCGAAAGATCTTGAAACTCTCAAGGATTCTTTTGGCTCAAATACATCGCTCAGCCTGATTGTCTTTCCTGAAAAGAAAAGTTTTTTTGATAACAAAGAACTTTGTCGCTTACAGGAAAACATCAATTCATCTGTAAGAAACAGTAACCTCATTTCTGATTTTACTTCGCCTTTTAAACTTCGTTATGCAGCTCCTCAGGAGAATTCGTTATCCTACCATCGGGTGCTCGTTAATCCATGTGAAGACCAGTCTTCATTGAACAACCCACTCTCTCCCCTTCTTGAAACACCATGGCAATCTCTTCTGACGGATAGAGAAGCAAAAGATCTCACTTTCAATTTCACTGTCTATCCCAAAAATCCAAAAGGCTTTTATGGCGATTTTGATTCTGAAGGTATTGAAGCTTTCATGAAAGAAATGGAATCCCATCTTCCAAAAAGTTTTTTCTGGAGCGGGCCGCTTGCAATGCAGTTTTATACACTAAAAGGGCTCGCCCAATCGCAGTGGCTCAACTTCATGGTGATTCTCATTATCTGGATCACTCTTCGCATTTATTTTGGAACATGGAGAGGTGGTGGCATTTTCTTGCTGTCTCTCTTTTTTTCTTCCGGAGTGATTTACGGAGGAATGGCCATGGCAGGACATCCGATGGATATGCTTTCGTCCTGTTTGTTTTTAATTCTCGCTGTTTCATCTCTTGAAGATTTTATTTTTGTGGCCCAACACCAGCTAGAAACAAATGAAGGTTTTATTCCCTCACATCTTGAATTGATTACACCGAGTTTTTTTACTTCACTGACAACAATTCTCGGCTTTGGCTCACTCATGACTTCTGACCTTCTTCCCATTCGAAGGTTTGGAATGTGGGCTGCACTCGGTTCAACGACAGAATGGATTGCGATGTTTCTTCTCGTTCCGGCCTTCATGCAACGCTTTCCCTCGTGGAGAAACTGGGTCAATGAAAAAAAGGCTTTTAAAATCTCCAAAACAAAAAAAATTATAAAGAAAAAACCATCCTCGCACTTCGCCAGATTTGCTTTAGTTGTTTTTATCTTTTCGGTTTTCTCGATTAAGAACTTCAGACTTTCTCAAACTCCATCTGAGATGTTTCCTAAGAATCACCCTTACCAAAAAATGATCGATTACGTGAGAGGCAATCGCGGATGGGAAGCAGAGGCCAGTCTGTTCATCGATCACAATGTTCCAGAAGAAAAAAGAAAAAGTCTCCTCGAATTTGTGGCGAAAGAACCTTCCGTTCAGAACGTTGAGGATTATAGAACCGCTCTTGGTTTTATTTCCAAAAAAGTCTCGGATCCACTCGCAAAAGAAATGGTGCAAACGGAGTTTTCTCATTCCAAATTTGCTGATCGCTATCTTTCTGATTCGCAAGATGAACGAGCGATTCTTTATTTAAAAACCACCAATACTCAAAAGCTCAACGACCTTCGCACTTCCGTCGCCAACCTCTGCCCTGCTCACGAATGCTGGGTGGGCGGAGAGATTATCGCCTTCGCTGATTTTTCCCGCAGTCTCATTCATACTTTGTTTGACAGTTTTTTCCTGAGCCTTGTCCTTGTGGGAATTGTTATTGTTTATCTTGCCTGGGCTTCACGAAAGCATAGCTACTTTTCTCTCATCATCGCTTCGTTCTGGGGACCGGCAGTCATTCTGTGTCTGATTTACGCGTTTGATTTATCGATTAATTTCGTCACGTGTATCATTGCTTCCACTCTTGTCGGACTCACTGGCGACAACGCTATTCAGTTTATTTTTGCCGCTAAAGATGATTCTTTGGAAAAAGGAATTGAAGAGCGCGGACCAAGCTCTCTCTACTGTGCCCTGACAATGGGACTTTGTTCACTTGTATTTTTGGGTTCCTATTTTGAAGCGCCAAAAGTTCTCGGAGTACTTCTTGCCGCCGGCTTTTTTTTCTCACTCATTGGCGATGTGTGGATTCTCAATGGCTTGACCCCAAAAAAGCATGAATAGCCTGACAAATTCTCTCACCTAACCAATAAATAAAGTTTCCCCTATGAAAGAACGCTGGCATTTGTCATAATATTTCGAAGAAATACTTGAAGGAGATCTCCAATGAAAAAACCGTTTCTTTTTGCCCTGGCACTGAGCTGCTCGCTTTCTGCCTTTGCTAAAACTGGCCCAGTTTCTATTTCTAAAATGGCCCCATTCAATGATTCATGGACAAGAGAACTTTCAACTCCATGGAATGCCAACCACAACGATCTCGTGGCCCGAATGAAGAAGCAAGAGAAGAGCAGAAAGATTGCCTCTGAACTTGATCAGGAATATTTCGAAGGAAAGATGTCTCCTGAAATGAAAAAATTCCGCGATGAGTTTCTAAAAATCAAAACTGCTGATGAGCTCGATGCAAAATTGACTGAGCTTGATAAAAATTACGACAAACTTCAATCTGAAGATATCAAATTCATGGCGGCTCAAATTATTCCAATGAGAGCACTAAGAGGTTTAGTGTGGAGACTTGTTCCGACAGTTGAAGAGACAAAAATTACACACAGCCTTCTTGTCACTCAAGTGAAGTCGATGGCCGTGAACATGAAAATTTTTCTTCCGACTGAGCAATGGAATGCCGCTTTCGATTATATCACTCAACCATTCGTTCAAAACGGACAATTTCCTTTTACAGAAGAAGGCGCGGTTGTGGCCCAATTTCCTCGCGGAAGTGAAGTTCACGTTCAGGCCTATATCAGAAGTGTCGTTATTCCCATGATGAAAACATCTGCTGCTCGTTTAGAAAAACTGGATCTTTCTGATGATCAGGTTATCTGGGACAATAAACTTCTTTATGGACCAGGTTCATTCCCTTCAGCAATGGATCGTTATTCACTTGTCGGTGAGGTTGAAAAACAAACTTCTCTTACCTATATGTACGGAACGCTTTCAGAACTGGCTTACCAGAGTGCTTACTCTCAGGAAGGCGGAATGAAAATGAATCAACAAATCTCTAAACTTTACGGTTGGGATTCATTTTTAAGCCAGGTTGACGGAGTTCCAGCTTCAAAAAGAATCAACATCATTCGCGATCCTAAATTTGCAGGCTGGGGAAGAATGTATGAAGACGGACAAAAATGGATGAACGCTTCTTGGGTCTTCCTTGCCCGCTCAGTTGAGCACGGCGATCTTGCCTGGACAGCGATGAAGAGCCGTCCGGTTTCTGAAACTTATTTTGCAGACAACTCATACGCTCTTCCTTTTCAAAGAGTGATTGGACTTCGTATGGATAACCTGAAAAAAATGATTGAAGGTCCGACAATGATCAGATCATTCATCACAGATGAAACAACGACTGTGAACCTGAAAGACTTTTATATGAATCCTGTTCAGGACCTCAAAGATTTATATGCCACTCAATTTGAAGGCGGAGCTGAGATGAATACAGTTTCACTCAATACAAAATCAGGCGTGAAGAAACTTTCTTATAGAAACTATACGAAAGGCAGACCAACTGGCTGGAAAGTTGAAGTTTACAAAAAGTATTTTCCTAAAGTGAATAGCGGAAAAGATCTTGAATCGACTGCGAGAATTCTGTCTCAAGGATGGGGAACTTCCGCAGTGGCCATGCCTCTTGCGAATTACATGAACTAAAATGCCAAGGCCGGAAGAAATTCCGGCCTTTTTTTTAAACCCAGATAACCAACTCAGCTTTCTTTTCAATTTCAAAAATATTCTTATCACCCGCAATCCCCAGGTTGCGAAGTCGCTCAATCTGCAAATGAGGTTCATCAGCAGGTGTTGATTGAAAATTCGGCGTGATCGCGGGATCAAGGTTGCGCCCCTGAAGGTCCATGATCCATACATCCTGTTCGATCACTCGTCTGGTATAGAAATGAATGAAAGGCTTTAATATCCCTCCCACAAAAGGCAGCTTGTAACCAATGTAAGTGTACACGCGGGTCTTCATCGTTGAGACTGGAGTACACTGCGAATTAATAATATATTTGTAATTTGAACCAAAGTTGTAATCCACGCGGGTAACGTTTGGGAAAATAAAATGATCCGTATGTTCCATCGGCTCATTCTTCGGATTAAGAAGCGGTTTAATGAGTACTCCGATGTTGTCATCCTTCTGATGATAAGTGACAAGCACTCCCCCATTTTTCGTTTCAACGGTAATCGGAATATTTTTTAAACTTTGATTTCTGAACCAGCCCTTGTGAACAAAAACGGTATGAGGAACGTCCATGAAATTTTCAACAAGATTTGTGACCTCATTGTTAAAATCCGTCACCATGAAGTAATGGCTCCATCCCTTGTTATCCGATTCGACGTGAGGGAATCTCCAGATTTTAGATTCATCTTTCAAGAATGGATCACCCATCCAGACCCAAACAACACCATCCTGCTCTTTCGTGGCAAAAGTTTTTTGGCAGCGCTTGCCCTTGATCATTTCCGGGCCTTCGGAAGGAATGCTAGTGACTAGTCCTTCTTTGTTGTAACTCCAACCATGATAAGGGCAGATTATCTGACCATTCACCACTTTACTCTCTCCGAGTTCCGAATGGCGGTGAAGACATTTATTGATCATGCAAACCGGTTTTTTATTTTCATCGCGAAAAAGAACAAGTTTGGTATCGTAAATCACACATTCAAAAGGTTTCGACTCCAGCTCTTTCGACAAACAGGCAATATACCAATTGTTGATCAGATCGCGGTCGCGTTCTTTTAAATCAGATTCCCTCATGCTTTGATCCTTTGACGAGTAGTAGTGGTTCTAATTTTATATTTCCACGGATTGGAATTTGTTTTTCACTATAGGCGAGATATTCATCCATCGCTTTCTCGGCAAACTTTACTTCACAAACAGAAAGTTGATGAAGTTCTCTAGCAAGTTTGTAATGAAAATTTTGTTGAAGAAGTTCTTCCATTCTTGTTTGAATTTTATCTTTAAAAGATAACGGATCTTCTCCATCAACAAGAAGCTGGTAATGCGCATGCGGCTCGAGAAAGGCCAGCAAAGTAATTGCCTTGATGCCGAATTCATCAGAAACAGATACCAAAAGATTTTGGGCAAGTTCCGCCGAGATCTTTTCTCCGACGAGATCCACTTCATTGATTCTTCCCAAAAATTTCAGGCATGGTGTTTTCTCAACGAAATCTTCAACAAGCAATAAATCGTTAAGCTTGTAGCGGAAGAAACCGCTTCCTGTTGTCAGGACAGGAGTGACCTTCATTCCTTTTTCAAGTTTCCATACCGGAAGAACTTCACTTGTTCCTTCGACGATGAATTCATAAAAATGAGAATTCACGGCTACCGGAAATTTCTCCTTGTAAGGAATCGTCACAACTCCTTCTGTTGCCCATAACCCCTTTGCCTCAAATCGGGCATGAGGAAAGAGCGCCTTCAGTTTTTCAGCATAATATTCTGAGGTCGAAGTGGCCCAGGAACTGATCATGACCAGGTCTGGAAATAATTCTTTCGTCAATTGTGGAGAGAGTACTTCGTGCTTTTCAAGAATCGCTTTTATTTTTCCTTTTGTATGCGAAAGAAAATATTTTTTTTCTTCAAGCATAAATTCAAGGAGCTCCAGCAAAAAGGTCGGACTCCAGATAGAGATGAGAGTTACTTTTTTTGTCAGCAATGAAAGTAAAGCTATTCGCATTGACTCTTCAAGAGAAGAAGCAGTCGCTGCACTTTCATCCATGGTCATCACTTTTTCAAGAAGCTGCTTTTCCAGACCAGCAAAAAAATCAAGATCATTGGATTGATGTTCTTCGCGCATTTCCTCCGGCAGCCAGGAAAGAGACCAGAAGTGTGTGCCGTGCTTGATATCCGGATGGCGTTGGTAAATATCATAAATCCAGGGAGCCGTTGCCTGCCAAAGCTCTGCTTTAAATGTTTCGGTATAGGGAATCCATTTTATTTTTTGAGTCGAGCCACTTGTAGGAACGAAATGAGTACGGCCTTTTTCTTTTTCACGGCGCTCTTCCACCATGTTTTTCCATTCGCTATACGTAGTAACCGGGAAATGAAATTTGAACTTTTCATAACTAGACACACCTGTGAGCTTAAAAAGAATATCTCTCTGGGCCTTTTCAGGATTTCTCAAAGCTTTGTTAAACAGATTGTGATTTTTTCTGCAAACATATTTGAGAATGTGATGGCAGAAATTTTTAATCATGACTTCTTTTTTTGCTTCAAAAGTTTTTTCACAAGCTTTAACGGGTGAACAATTCCCAACAGAGGATCGACTTCACCGAGGCAGGCAAGTTCATTGCCTTTTTTCCAATCGGGATTTTTTTCACTGAAAAATTTAATCTTAGGGTATTTTGCTTTAAGCTCGTCAGTAATTTCAGCAATTGAATCTTTTAAATGTTCGTGCTCATTTTCACCGAATTCAATTACCCCGGTCTCACGATTAAATTTCCCCGGGTAGAGTTTTTGCGAAAGCCCTTGTATCAACGAGCGGTGTTCTTCCGGTGTTTCCTTGTCATAGCGGGGATAATAATTCAGAAAATTATTCGCTAGGAGAAGATACGTTTTATAGCCTTTGGAAATTAAAAACCACCATACAGGTCTGGTCGGGTATTGAAATTTCAGAATAATCATATTCTTCAAAAATTCCATTGTGAGCGCGGAAGTTCCCCAGTAATCGGGAGCAATAATGGTGTCTCCACTGTAGAGAATGCGGTAATTCTTTCCATGATGAGGAAAATCAAAATCAAGCAATGTGGAAAAGCCCTGGATACGCTTTTGATCATCAAGCATGATAATCACTCTGGACTTTGCTAAAAGATCCTGCTTAAAACGTTCAAAGGAAACGTTCTCGTAAAAGATTTCAAACAGCTTGAACATCTCACTAATTTGAGGATCGCGCAGGGATGAAATCCTGATCGTTTTGGAATGCAATTTTCGTTTCATCTGTTCATTGTATGTAATAGACGGAAGCTCGTAAACAACAAACAAAAGTTTTACTTTTATCCTGATCTTTGATGTAATTTTCTGATGAATACAATAGCCATTCCTTCCTCGTTTAAAGACTATTATTTTAATCGTCTCGATGCCCGCTACGTCGTCTGCGGAATTCTTGCCACCTACAATATTTTAGGATTGACCGTTTTAGGTTTTAACCGGAGCTGGGAACAAATTCTTCTGACGGTTGTTGCTGGTATCCTCCTTCAAGTTTTTTACGACTGGTTTTTCAATAAAAAACTTTGCTTTAACATCAGCGCCGTAACGACCGCTCTGGGGATGTGTATTCTGGTTAATTACGGGCATAGCCTCTGGTATCCAATCGTCCCTATTTTCCTCGGTATTTCTTCTAAGTATTTTTTTACGTTCAAGGGAAAACATACATTTAATCCGGGAATGATGGGAGTGACGATGTCACTCATCCTCGCAAGCGAATTTATTTCATCTGCACCTGCGTATCAATGGAATGGTTTGGGTGCCATGACAATGTTTGTGATTATGCCCGCACTTCTTTTTTTCATGCCAAAGATTAATCGCACATGGCTGGTAGGTTCTTTTCTCATCGTCTTCACTTTGCAAATTACATTGCGATCCATTCTGATCAGACACTATCTTCCTTTTAATACTCTCTTTTTCGGAACCATTACTTCGCCTTCATTTTTTCTTTTCACTTTTTTCATGATTACAGATCCCGCCACAACTCCCAATGATAAAAAACAACAGATCATTGTCGGGACTTCGCTGGCCCTGCTCGATCTCGTTTTCCACTTATTTTCGAGCTATCACACATTCTTCTTTGCAGCCCTGACATTAGGTTCGTTTCGTTTCATGCAATTCCATTATAAAGCGGCAAAGGAAGAATCCAGCTTTGCTCAATATTTCAAATCCAGATTTTGGGGAAGCGGTTATTACAAAAGATTCTTCACCATTCTTGCTTTAGGATTTGGTGGATTTTTCTCCTACCAGGTTATCGGGAGAGATGCTCTTTTTAAACCCGATATCGGTTTTCAAATGCAGCTTCAATCAGCTGATAAAACACACATGAATTTCACGAAAGGCGAACTCCTGGACCAGGTTGATCCTCGCGTGCAGCACATGGGGAAATGGTTGCTCGCTATTTCTGATGGCGTAGCAGTCGGTGATTTTGACAACGACGGATTGATCGATGTGTTTTTCACTAATGGGCATAAATCTCCCGCTGACAGAAATGCACTTTTTAAAAACAAAGGCGATTTTCAATTTGAAAGATTTCCGTCCGCTGAACTAACCAGGTTTGCTTCAGACATAAAAAAATACGGAGTCAATTCAAACGCCATGTTCGTTGATTATGACAATGACGGCGATCTGGATTTATTTGTGACTTATGCTTTTGGAAGCGAAGGAACTTCGCGCTTGTTCTGCAATCAGCTGCATGAAACCGGCAATGTTTCTTTTGAAGACTGCACAGATAAAAATGGTCTCAACAAGTTTACCAACTCTGCTACAGCGAACTGGTTTGACTTCAACCGTGATGGCAAACTGGATTTGATTGAGGGAAACACCATTGCCACTTATCTTCCTGACTACAAAACACCCACAAAATTAAATCTCTTTGATCTTCCCAAGGCGGAATACGAGGGAGATAAGCGCATGTTTAATTTCATGCATGAGTCCTGGCATCGTGCAGAGAATGGTGGAGTTAATTATTTATTTGTTCAAAATCCAGCTGGTGGATTTGAATTCCTCGATCCAAAGAAAATTGGCATGCCGGAAACAAAATGGACAATGGCCATCGGGACAGCGGATTTCAATCAGGATGGATGGGGCGATCTTTATATGGCCAATGATTTCGGTGCTGATGATTTTTATTATAATCACGAAGGAAAATATTTTGAAAATTATAAAGGCCAGATGTTCGGCACCATCGGTAAAGATACCTATAAAGGCATGAATGCAACCGTCGCGGATTTTGACAATAATGGATTGATGGATATCCAGGTCAGTAATGTTCATCATCAATTGCAGGCCGAAGGAAATCTTCTCTGGTATTTTTACACTGACATGAAAGATTCCTTTCATCCGGAAATAAAAGATCAAGCTACTTATGCGGGAGCTTTAAACGAAAACAGATTTGGCTGGGGTGGAGCTGCTGCAGATTTCAACAATGATGGCTGGACCGATCTGACACAGGCAAACGGCATGGTGGACGATGCGTACGATAAGAAATTCGAGAAGTGTCCTGACTATTGGTACATCAACGAGAAAATAGCGCGCTCATCTCCGGAAATTCATAAATACATCAACAACTGGGGAGATATTCGCGGAACGTGTATTCATGGCAATGAAAAAAATCGCCTTTATATGAATCGCGGAATGGAAAAGAAACCGCAGTTCATCGACATCGCTGAATACATCGGTATGACTCAAACAGGAAACTGGAGAGGAATGGCCGTTGCAGATTTTGACAATGACGGACATATGGATATCATTGCTTCTTCCCTTTATAGAAATCCACTGGTCTTTAGAAATGTACCTGATGTTGTTTATGAGAAAACTCATCATTGGATCGGGCTTGAGCTTGAATCACAGGATCCGAAATGCAATCGCATGGGTATTGGAAGTAAAATAAAAGTTCAAGCATCGGATGAGACTGGAAAAATCTCTGAGCAATACTTTGAAACAACACTCATCAATGGTTTCTCGGCCCAGCATGACCAGAGAGTGCACATTGGACTTGGTAGAAAGAATAAACTTCTCAACGTGGCTATTAACTGGTGTGGTGGAAAATCTGTGGACTACACTCATCTGACTGTTGATCAATACAACAAAGTTGTTTTAAAGGAATAGAATGGATCAACGCGATTACCAGCAGCTCGTAGAAAAATACAAGCAGTACCGTTCAGATAATTTAACGGCACTGGGAATCACTGCAGGATTGACGTGTGCTGGGATAGGTTTAGTTCTTTTTTCCATTTCAACAACCGGTCCTGTCTGGATTATCGCACAACTCGCTCTCGGCGTAGTCATTCTACAATGGTTTTTTCTTTTACATGATCTCGGCCACGATCATTTTTTCAACAACACAATGATCAATATTATTGCAGGCCACTTTTCGTCGCTCTTTTGCATTCTTCCTTTTTTTCCATGGAAATATATCCATCGCACACATCACTTATGGACAGGATGGAAAGACAAAGATCCGACGATGACAATCATTATTCCCAGAGAGGTTCCGGGATGGAAAAAGGCCATTGTGAATTTCTGCTGGAAATACTGGATTCCTCTTTTCACACTTTCTTTTTCATTTGCTAATTTCTGGAATGTAAAAAAGCTAAACACGATGTTTCCGCAATATAAAGCAAAGAATCTTTTTAGTATTTTATGGCCGGCACTTTTTCATCTGCTTATGATCTGGTGGTTTGGTTTTGCCAATTATCTGCATGCATACGGATTGGGTTTTTTAACATTCCTTGTTCTGTGCGATCCTCTTCTGCTTTCTCAACACAGCTCAATTCCTCAGAACCACTCGCAAGGTGAAAAAGTTCCGGCCTTTCAATTTCGGGAACAGGATCAATACACTCGATCCCTGACTTTTCCTCACTGGATGAGTAAATTTATTTTTCTGGGATTCAATAATCACATTGTTCATCATTTGATTCCAACGATGCCGGGTTATTATTTATCGGAAATAAAAATTGAGAATGCCAACGATGAACACTGGTGGAAATGGTTAAGGAGAGCAAAATCAACTAAGGGTTTTGATCTGCTATTAAGCGAAGAAGCGAATCTTAAAAAATAATTTATAAAGTTTGATAAAAAGAACACTGCGAAGGCAGTTGCTTGATTTTCTCAAGATAAACCGATTTCAATTCATCCCAACTGGCATCACCGTCACCTGCTTTTGCCTCTTCAGTAAACCACCAGTTCAAATCCTCTCCACAGCCATCTCCTTCGGGAACAGGCTTCTGTGAAAGACAGCCAGGGCTGTCGGAAGGGCACTTCATACGGACATGAATATGATCGTCATGTCCCCACCATGCGCGCATTTTATGTTGTTGTTCTGAAGTCAGACGAAAAGGCCCGTTGTCATTGCAAAGTTGCTTTTTAAAATGAGGATTAATGAAGATTCTTTCAACACCTGCATCATTGGCAAAAAAACGAATTAAATGTTTCTGCTCATTGTCCAAACTAGTCACTGGCTTCATTTCTTCCGTTTCCAGCGTGGTAAAACTTAACTCATCCTTATCAGTTGGAATTTTAAACCAGATGTCCACATCGAGACCGTTTTGATGCGAGTGATGACCTGTGATCGTAGGTCCTCCGCGCGATTGTGACATATCTCCGACAATGATTTGTTTGTGATTTTTAGCGAATTCGCTTCCTGCATTTGTCAGCAGATTGATCAAATCAGGATGTCCCCAATAGCGGCCTCGCTTTTTTTGAGAAAGCAGAAGGCCTTTTTCTTTTCCATTAAATGTGACAGCTCCCTTGAGGCAACCGAGCGAATATTCTCCCAAGGCTTCAGCTTTTCCTTCGACAGGCAAACGCGATGATAAATTCACAGCAAAATCAGGAAGCTGATGAGAACAACTTGTTGTCAGTAAAAGAGTCAGAAACAAAAATCTTGAATAATAGCTTTTCACTGTTCAGGAGAAATAACTTTCAGATGTTCTTCTGTTAGTCCTGAAAGCTTGCACATATCATCTATGCGTTTCATTTCCGATTTAAGGTTCAACACAAGCGTTTTTAAAACTGCGACTAATTCCTCATCTTTTGAATGCGAAATATTCGTCAGCTTGGAAGCTGAGAAGTTTGCGTTGTCCAGATTGTTTCTGATGGCATCCAGACGCGTTCTGATCGACTCTAAATCGATTTTCTCACGGCCTTCCACAATCATATCCATTTTTGTCACGGTGACATCCAATTGAGTCACGACTTCATTAAAGTTGTTGAGTACTTTTTCAAACCCTTTCATTTCCAGTTTAATTTTTCCCAGGAATTGATCCACTCTCAGCGTATCGTCTTCATGGTTCTGGAAAATAAGCAGTTGATCAAGGACTTGAACAATTCTCGACTTGAATTCGTCCACATTGCCCTTAAGCTCTTTGAATTCGCCTTTCAGAGAAGTTATTGTCTTGAGGCTTCTGATGTATTCGTCGACTGTTTTTTCAGCATTCTCAGCAGTCGAGAAAATTTTGTTCTGATCTTTGTAAAATTCTCTTGAAGAGTTAATGACAAATCTGAATTGTTCTTCAAGTTGATCGCGGGCATCCAGTACAGAAGAAACAGCTGATTTAAACTGATTGTATTTCGCCACCTGAGTTCTTTGCGTTTCAAAAGAAGCCACAAGTGATTTTCTCATATCTGTAACAATATTTCTCTGTTCATTGAGGGCCGATTCCAGTCTTTCAATTTCACTGGATAAGTCATCTCTCGATGTTTCACATTTTTCTACATAGTGATTGAAATTGGTATAAAGCTCAATTCCACCTGCTTTCTCAATTTGTGAACGAAGAGCTGCTTTTTTATCAGTTGTGATCGATTCATTCGTTTGAGCTTCAATCAGAGACAACATCGGAGAAATAATCGCCGTTCTTTGAGCGTTGATTTTTTCCTGAACTTCAGAAGTTGGATAGAAAATAATCATAATGCGTTTCTGTCCGGCATAATCAACCGGTGAAACATGCATTTCATACGGACGCGCAGGAGTTGCTCCGGAACCACTTCTTACCTGGATATTATAAATGCCAGGAGTACTCATTCTTAGAGCTGATAAAAGTGCACTGTTATCTTCAAGGTCTGTGAATCTTTGCAGGAAGTCCCATGTTAAATCTCCACCTTCTTCATCGAAGTTCTGGAGTGACCACTCTTTATAGAAATGTGGATTTCCCCAGACGAGATTCAAATTCGAATCAAGAAGAATAGAAGCAAATGGCATCGCTTCCTGGAAGATCGAACCAAAGGTCATGCGTTTATGAACGTAGTCATGGTATTTATCTAGTTCAGCTTCAAACTCAGATGAGAATTTCACAGCTCTCTTGCCTTCAAGAGGAAGAAGACCGTCTTTAATTGTATCAAGAATAAGCTTTTCTGTTTTCTGTGAAGCTCTTTTGCTTGACCAGTTGTAAAGAACAAAGCCAAGTGCGATTGAAGTTCCGAAGCTTGCAAATATAATGATCAATGAATAAAGAATTGTTTGCGAGCTTTTTTCAAATTGAATTTTCTTCAACGCGATTTCAGGTTCAACCATTTTGAACCATGTCTGATAATCAGTTGCGAAGTCTTTATAAGTTCTGTTGAAAGCTTTGTGATCTTCAATGTAGCTGTCAAGATTTACTGATTCAGATTTGATTGTTTTAATTCTGTTGAGTATGGCCCCTTTAATATCAGCTGGAAGTCCCGACGATTCTGTAAAGTTCGTCATCGCTTCGATATCGTTATTAACGGAAAGGGCGAGGTTTTGCGTTTTCTCGAAATTGTATAATCCACCTTGCATTAACCGGCCTGGTGAAGTTTTAATTCTTAAATTCATCGACATCTTTGTCAGTGTCGGCCATTTCTTTTCTGTGACAAAATTTTCAAATGTTGTGACTTTAGAAGTGATGTTATTGAGAATAGTTGTCAGCTCTGGAGCAGACTGAAAGTTGCTCAATTGCGTTTTAACTTTTTTTAAGTTGTCATCAAACGTACTTTTCTCACCAACAGGTTTGATGGCCTTTAAATCATGAACATCTTCTTCCAGACGGGTAAAAATCTTATGGGCATCTTTAATGCGGTCTCCGTCGACGAATTTTTTAATTTCATCAATATCGTTGCGATCTTTTACAGCTTTAACTTTACTTGTTCCATCGTAAAGATTGCTTACGTACTCAATATTCAGCAGGCCGGAATCCCAATAGAATTTAGCGCCATAAAGAAATAAACCTGTCATGGCCACCAAAACGGCCACGTAATAAAAATGCACAACTCGTCCTAGAGTAAATCGCATACCTGCTCCTGAGAGATAATAACTGTCCTGAATATTTTAGCTGAAAAAGAGAAAAGATTATTGATTAAATAACGAAAAAAAATCGATTGTTCGATAATATGTAGAAACATCCTGTTCCCCTGCCAATCCGCGCGTGAAAGTATCTGACGAAAGATTACCTTTCACTGGTAGTATGATTGAAACAGGTCGGAATAGAAAGGGAAAGTGCAATATTTCTTTGTTGGCGGATTCCAGACGAGACAAGTCTGGTACTCCCATAAATGATCTGACTGCGAGATCATTTCCCACTTCAATTACGTTGTGTTCACCTACTTCTTTAACGTCTTCTAAAAGGGCGCGATAATGACAAAAGATATTTGAAAATCCAACACAATAATTTTCTTTTGGTCCCACATTGAACTTCACTTTATAAATGAGTGCTTCATCATGAGAGATGTCCACTTTCAGATCCAGGCGAAACAGACCAGGTCTCGTTGTTTTCTCGAGATTAAATGTTAAAAGAACTTTTTGTCTTAGAAGTTTTCTGGTCACCACATAAATGAACTTGCGGTTCATCTGCAAATGCCCTTCTTCCAGAATCATACCCGACACCAGGAGTCTGCTATCGTCCAGGCGAACGTCAACATTACCGTGATAATTAAACAGTGTAACGACAGATAAAACTTCCGGAACAAGTTCCAGAATAAGGTTCCACTTCTTCAGGTCAATTTTAGATGTGGATTTGTAGTAATCAAAGCCTTTGAATTTGGATTTGTTGGAAAAGAATTCCGTGAAAATACTTTCCAGCTTTTCATCGAGAACTTTGGCCACCTGGTCGTAGTTTTTAACAGGTCCGTCCACTTTCTCATCTGCTTTTCTCTTCATCTCGGACAAATAGTAGTACGCTCTGCCGATCAATGGAGAAAGTGAAAATTCTGAAAGAAGCTGAATGTCCTCGAGGGTACTCAGGCTTTTTTCAAAATCTTCATGATATGAGTGTTCAGGTTGTCTTCTTTCCATTCTTTTTCTTATGAAGCAAGATCTTCAACTGATTCAAACAATGTTCTTAGTTTTGCTCTCAGTTTTAAAATAGCCTGCGTGTGCAGCTGAGAAACGCGCGATTCAGTTACATCCAGAACCGAGCCGATTTCCTTCAGGTTTAAATCTTCATAGTAATACAGAGAAAGAACGAGTCTTTGCTTCTCAGGAAGAGTCATGATCCCTTCTTTGATTTTTTCACGAGAATCTTTCTGGCTTACAGTTGTGTAAGGGTTAAGCGCTCTGTGATCTTCCATGACTTCAGAGATAAGTTTCTTATCCCCTTTGTTGAAGCTGGCAGAGTCATCGATATTGAGAAGAGAAATTGATTTAGCTTTGTTCAGAAGATCATGGAATTCTTCCTGGTTCATTCCCAGTTCAGAACACATTTCTTCGTCAGTGGCAGGACGGCCCAGGCTTGCTTCAAGTTTTGAGTAAGCTCTTTCAACAGTCTTAGCTTTTTCACGGATAGAACGAGGAACCCAGTCCTGGGCACGAAGTTCATCGAGGATAGCTCCGCGAATACGAAATTCTGCATATGTCTTGAATTTGTTATCGCGATTCGGATCAAATTTTTCAATGGCATCCATCAAACCGATAACACCACATGAAATCAAATCATCCAGTTCTATATTTGATGGAAGACGTGAAGCAATTTTCTGTGCAATGTACTTAACGAGTGGTGCGTACTCGATAATAATTTCATCTTTTACTTTCGGTTCTACGGTAGAGCGATAATCTTTAAGGTTCTTTAATTTTTTAGATAGAGTCGACATCTAATGCTCTCCCTGCTTTTAAATTGTGAATCGAACGTCTTGTTCATGGCGAGAATTGGCGAACGGCGCGTACTCTTCGGCCGCAGCTCTGCCCTCTATCTCTTCGGTAAATTTTCTTACGAGTTTCACGAAATTCTTATGCAGGGAAGAATTTTCCTGTTCCAATAAAACTGAATCAAATTGATCGACAGGTGTCTCTTCAAATCTCACTCCGCCGAGGATGTGAAGACGACACTTTAGAAATGTTTCAACTGTTTCACTCAGAGTTTTTACCATTCTCTGGTATTGAGGCTCAGAAGAAACTTTGTTGATTAATAAATGGTTGTCATTGACCCCAAATTCTTTGTTCAGAATTTTGATCAAAGAATATGAATCTGTGACTGATGATTTATCCGGAGTCACAACGACAAAACGATAATCGCTGTAAGCGTTCAACGTTAATGTTTCTTTCGTGATTCCGGCCGGACAATCGAGAATGATGTAATCGTAATCTCTCTCATGATTTACGAGAATATCGATGATAATTCTGTCAATTTCGAGAGATTTATTAAACATATCGATGCTTCCATTGCAGCCGGAAAGCAAATGAAGATTTCCGTCTTTGTGAAGACAGTCATCAAACTCTCTCTGAGCGGAAACGAGTTCATAAAAATAATTGGTGATCGGAAGGCCAAGTTTCACAACTGTGTTTGAAAGATTTGTGTCACAGTCGAGAAGAAGAACTTTATAACCAGTGTCTGCCAGAAGGCGTGCCATTTTCACAGCGACAGAGGTCTTTCCTACTCCGCCTTTTCCAGCGGTAATGGAGATGGTTTTTGCTTTTGAACTTGTTTTTTTGGACTGGTATTTGTTCTGAGAAACTAGCCAATCACTTGGATTGGACTTTTTTAAACTAAGCATGGACTTCCTGTCTCCCCTTAGATTCTGCTTTTGTTCAGCGAGAGTCCCTCATGGACTCTCACTTTTAAAAAAAATAATTAACTACGAAAATTTAAAAATACCGGCGAGAATTCTTTCGGCAGTCGCAGCTTCAAGATCATCCGGAACAACTTCACCTGTTCCAAAAAACTTGTAAGGGAGATCTTTGATATCTTGTGTGATATTAAAGAGCGCACCGAAATTCAAACACGCATCCAGGTGAGAAACTACAACACCATCAGAGAGGCTTCTGTATGTTCCCAGGACTTTTCTATTGTATAACTCTGTATGAATTGCCGAAAGAGTGATCAATACTTCCACTTTTGAAAAAGCACGTCTTAAACCATCGATAAATTTTTTCGTATCATTGCTTTCAGCATCGTTGCACTTGTAATCGATAAATACTGATTTGCCATCCTCAGTAGCCTTTCTGCACTCAGAAACAATTTCTGCAATGCTTGCTGCCTTGATGACATTCATGCCGAAAATCTTTTCTGCGAATGAAGCTTTTGGCTCATTGATAGTGGCCACATTTCTGATAATGACTGCATCTTTTTTTGTTGTTGCAATTTTTTGAACCATTGCCGTCTGACCGCATGAAGCTTCTGAGACAAAAACTGTAATCACCGGCTGCTTATTGCTTACAGAAGAGAAAAGAGGCATCGCTGTTGAAACTGTCGTCATCATTTCACGTAAAGCAAATTCAAAAACAACATCTGCATTTTCAACGTCTGATTCAGTTAATTCAAACAATCCTTTTTTGATCAGATGCTGAATGTAACTTTCATTGATATCAAGACTTCTGAGAGTTGTTCTCAATTGATAAATACCAATTGGCTCTTTTTTGTGAATGCGTTCAAAGTTGCGGGTTAGTTCAAAAAGTTTTTTCTCTAACTCTTCAACTTTATTTTTTTGTTTTTCAAACATTTCTTCGCCGATCATTCTTCCCTGAGGAGCTTGTGCTACTGGAGCAGCTTGCTGAACAGGAGCCTGACGTTGCTGTTGCACTGGAGCTTGTTGTCTCACCGGAGCCGCTTGAGGAATCGGTCTGCTTTGTTCCATTTCATCATCAAAATTAAATTCATTGCGTGAATGATGACGTTCTTCCCTGCTTCCTTCGCCAAGACTTAAAAAATCATCGAGTCCAGCTCTCAGATTTGAAGCCGCGTTTTTTACGGTAGACACTGGTCTATTTAATCCAGCAGAACCATATCCGCCTGCGCGGTTGTTTGTTGATGTTCTTTCTCTGTTCTGTTCATGTTGATCGATCATATTAGCTATATATCCTGCACTACCGTTATAAAATTCATCTTTTTGATTATCGTTTAAAATCGTATCCACAGAAGCTTTCTTCACGTAATTCTTCTCTGAAATAGCGGCCGTAATTTCGATTTTTTTCTTTTTGAATGCGCCCTTGAGTCCCTTGTTCGTGAGCGTCTTTAAAATGACGGCATCAGGACCAAGTTCGCGCTTGATGTCTCTTAGAGCTTCTTCGATTGTGTCTGCTTCAAATTTTCTAACGTACATTTATTACAACCTCACCGTTCCTAGTGATCTAATGTTCGCATCTGGCGAAAGTTCATTGTGGCTTACTACCACAAGGTTGGGGATAAATTTTTCAGTCAACCGCTTGAAGTGCGAGCGGATAACTGGTGAGCACAAGACAACCATTTTCTCACCCATATTTGTTGCTTCTTCAATTTTTTCATTGAGAGAAGCCAGGATGATTTGAGTCACTTTAGGATCAAGAGAGAGCTGTTGTCCCTGATCCGTTTGAATAATATTTTGAGCAATAGACTCTTCAATATTACGATCTAAAGTAAACAACGGAATATCTCCCTGATCACTTTTAATCTTCTCAGTAATGGTTCTATACAGAGCTTGACGAACAAATTCAGTCAACGCTTCTGTGTCTTTAATTGTAGGGCCATACTCAGATAATGTCTCTAAAATTGTGCGTAGATCACGTACAGAAACACCCTCTCTCAGTAAATTTTTCATGACTTTTAAAATGATTCCCAGATTTAAAATGTCAGGTATCAAATCGCCCACCAATTTCGGGTTCGTCTCTTTAAAATTGTCCACAACACGAACAAGTTCCTGACGGCCAAACAGCTCGTGAAGATTTGATTTCAGAATTTCCGTTAAGTGAGTTGCTACAATGGTCGAGCAATCTACTACGGTATAGCCATTGTATTGAGCATCTTCTTTTTGATCTTCAGAAATCCAGACGGCCTGCAATCCGAAGACAGGTTCAGTCGTCTCAACCCCTTCCATTTTTTCAATAACTGTTCCCGGATCCATCGCGAGGAAGTAATCAGACATCAATTCGCCTTTCGCAACCTGAATGCCTTTAATTTTTACAGAGTATCCACCCGGCTTTAATTCCAGGTTGTCTTTGATTTTAACTGAAGGAATGATGACCCCCCAATCAAGAGCAAAGATTTTTCTCATATGGGTAATACGCTCGAGCAGATCACCGTTTTGTTCAGTATCAACAAGGTGAACAAGTCCGTATCCCACTTCGAGCTCCACCAATTCCATATTGAGAAGTTCTTCGAGGTTTTGTGGATTTGCTTTTTTGGTAACTTCCACGGCCTTTTGTTTTTCGGCCACTTCTTCTTTTGTATTACTTTGTTCAATTTTGTGGGCCAGATAGCCCAGGGCCGCGCCCATTGCAAAGAAAGGAAGTTTTGGAAGTCCTGGGATTAAACCAAAAATAACGAGAACCGCTCCGGCAATGTAAATGGCCTTCGGGTGTACTTTAAATTGTTTCTGAACCTGTGTCCCGATGTTGTCTTCATTCGTATTTCTTGTAACGAGAATACCGGCAGCAGTCGAAATAATAAGAGCAGGAATTTGAGTGACGAGACCATCACCTACTGTAAGAAGTGTGAACGTCTCAGCAGCTTTTCCGATATCCATTCCGTTTTGAGCAACACCGATGATGATACCACCGATGATGTTGATAGCTGTAATCAAAATACCCGCGATGGCATCACCGCGAACGAACTTCGAAGCACCGTCCATCGACCCGTAAAAATCTGCTTCCTGAGCAACTTCAGCTCTTCTTCTTTTTGCTTCTACATCGTTGATCAGACCGGCATTTAAATCGGCATCGATCGCCATTTGCTTACCAGGCATCGCATCCAACGTAAATCTTGCAGCAACTTCAGCTACACGCCCCGCACCTTTTGTAACAACCATAAAGTTGATGATGACGAGAATGATGAAGATAACGATACCAACAACAAAGTTACCCTGAACAACGAACTCACCGAAAGACTTGATGATTTCTCCGGCCGCGGCTGTTCCATCAGCGGCTCCGTGAATAAGAATATTTCTTGTTGAAGCTACGTTCAGAGCAAGACGGAATAATGTCGAAATCAAAAGAACAGATGGGAATGTTGAAAAATCAAGCGGCTTCTTCGTATAGAGTGAAACGAGCATGATGATGACTGAAAATGCCAGCGATAAAGCGAGGAGCAAGTCGAGAACGATCGGCGGTACTGGCACGATCATTACAACCAGGATCATCAGAATACCAACCGCCGCGAGGACGTCCGGCCCCTGACTGAAGATTTTCATTTTCTTTAACATTTCATCCATATCAATCACCTACTCTTTTCATGTCTTTTTACGACAGAGCTTTTTTCTTCTTTTTCAGTTTATAAACAAACGCCAGAACCTCAGCGACCGCTTTATACAAATTGCGCGGAACGGGTTGTCCTGTCTTTACTGTTTTGTAGAGTGTTCTTGCCAGAAGAACATTTTCAACAATCGGAATGTCGTGCTGTTTTGCGATCTCTCTGATTCTCATTGCCATGTGATCCTGGCCTTTACCGATAACCATCGGTGAAACCATCTTTTCAGAATCATATTTTAAAACAATCGAAATATGCGTCGGGTTAGTTACAATAACGTCTGCAGTCTGGACATCCTTAATCATGCGCTTTCTCGACATCTCTCTCTGGATCTGACGAATACGCTGCTTAACTTCAGGATTACCATCCTGCTCTTTGTGTTCTTGTTTTACTTGTTGTTTTGTTTGCTTCAATTTCTTTTGGTATTGAAACTTCTGGTAAGCAAAATCCATCATCGCCACCACACCAAGGGCCATGATGATCGCAAATGAGAGCTTCATCAGGAGTTCTTTTCCATAAACAAAAGACTGATAAAGTTCGAGATGCATGAAACCGTTGTATTTTGCCAGATCGTCTTTCAAATACAAGTAAACGACAGCGAGAACGACTGTAAATTTAATAAGACCTTTCACTGTTTCAAACAGCGATTGCATTGAGAAAAGCTTCTTTGCACCATTGATTGGATTTACGCGGTCAAAATTCAATTCAAGAATATCTGGTGAATAAAGAAATCCGATCTGGGCCACCTGAACAAGTACACCAACACAAAGAGCTGTCATCATTACCGGGGCTCCGCACTTCAAGGCCACCATGAAAGTTTTTGTTGTGATTGTGTTCAAAGATTTTTCTGTATAAGCAGAAGCAACGTCGAGCGTGTAAAGCCACTCCACATATTTTGTGAGTTCTTCATAGATAAAAACAAGTGAGAGCGAAAGAGTCATCAGACAAGCTGCCAACACCAGTACAGATGTAAGTTCGCGCGAAGAGGCTACATCCCCTTTCTTCCTGAACTCATCAATCCTGTGCTGGGACGGCTCTTCGGTCTTTTCCCCGTCGTCTTGTTCGTCGGCCATTCTAGCCTTCTCCTAAATCAGAACTCTATGAAATAAACTGGAACCAGGCTCCAAGTTTTTCCGTATAGATTCTGAAACAAGTTTGAAAAAATTCGTCACTTCCAGTAACGAATACTAATAATCCTAAACCAATATTCACGGCGAAGCTCACAGCGATTACGTTCATCTGTGGAACTGCACGGGAAACAATTCCCATCACGGCATTGATGACAACGTTGATGAAAATCATCGGCGTTGAAAGCATAAGCGCAGAAATGAAGAATGCTTTAAACATCGTCATGAAAAATTCCGGCGAGTGCGCCATCTTTCCAAGGTTGTAAACGTGGACACTTGAAAAAGAGTTAACGACACCTTTAAACATCGGAATCAAAGCCCCTGATGTCAGAATCATCATCAGCACAGTCCATTCGATCAGTTTTTCAAACGGCCCCACTTGTCCACCGGCATTCGGATCAAAATAGTGAAGAGCATTGAATCCGATCTGCTGAGTAATCAAAGCACCTGCCGAAATAAAAATACTCATAATCGATTTCACAAAGAATCCGATCACAAGTCCGATCAAAACATTAAAAATTGTGAGATACCAGAAACTCTGCGCTCCCACATGCTGAATATCCAGATAAAGTTGATTCTGAATCATCGGGAAAAAAGCATAAGTAATCACAAGAGTCGCAAGAACTTTAACAGTCATGGGAATAGAAACGTTATCAAACAACGGCATTTGAAAAATAACTGCCAGCCAGCGCGAAAACGCCAACCAGAAAGCTATAAGTGGAGTCATGTCTGTTATTTGAAGATTAAGCATTTTAAACTATCGCTCCATTACGATTTTCGGAATATTTAAAATCAAATCTTTTGTAAAAGTTGTCAGCGTATCAGACATCCATGGTGCAAAGAAAATAAGCGCCGCTACAATCACCAGAATTTTTGGAATGAATGAAAGCGTTTGCTCGTTGATCTGAGTGACCGCCTGGAATAATGAAACCAGAATCCCCATGATCAAAGCGCCGATCAACATTGGAGCTGACACCATAAGGGCTACTTTAATTGCTTGATGAGTAATGTCTGCATAAGAATCAAATTGCATAAGCCACCTATGGGTTAAACGATCTTAGAATTGAGCCCGTTACTAACTGCCAGCCATCTACTAAAACAAAAAGTAAAAGTTTAAATGGCAGCGACACGACAACCGGCGGAAGCATCATCATCCCCATCGCCATCAGGACTGAGGCCACAACCATATCCAGAATCAAAAATGGAATATAAAGCAAAAATCCGATCTGGAAGGAAGTCTTCAATTCCGAAATGATGAACGCTGGGATCAAATAGTGAATCGGCACATCGTCAATTGTATTCGGAGCAGTTTTCCCTGTGACATCATAGAACAAGCCGATATCTGCCTTGCGAACCTGCTTTTGCATGAAGCTGCGAAGGCCAAGAGTGATTTCATCAATCGCAGCTGTCGTTGTAATTTGCTTCTGCATGTAAGGTTGAATCGCTTTGTTGTAAATTCTCTCCCCTGTCGGTTGCATAACAAACATACTGAGGAATAGAGAAAAACCAACAAGGACCTGGTTAGGCGGCATGTTTTGAGTCCCGATCGCCTGTCTCATAAAAGAAAGAACAATCAGGATTCTTGTGAAGCTTGTACAAAGAATCAGAATCGACGGTGCGAGCGTGATGATTGTAAAAAGCAAAAGAACTTCAATTGAATCGACAAGGTTAACCCCCTGCCCGAAGTTGATCGACATCCCTGGCAAGTTCACAGCATTTGGATTCGCTGCCTGCGGAAACGCCAAAGCTGGCAATGATAAAAGTGCCAGCGTTGCGAGAATTTTTGTTAATGTCTTCAGTCTACTTTTCGACTTTAGATTTTCCAGATCATTCAGAGCTTCCATGCTCACCAATCCTTATTGAATTTGTTTCATGTTTTTAATTTTCGTTTTAATCTGATCTGAAAATCTGACCTGATCTTTCACAGGTGCTTTTTCAATCGCCTTCGCTGCATTCGTCATCGAACGGTCCATTACTGGAGCAGGAGCAGCTTCATCAGCTTCGGCCAGCATATCGTCCAGTGAATAATCGTTGGCGATCGTATCTTCTTTTAATTTAAATTCTTTTGGTCTTTTGTTAGCTGTATACAGATTTGTATCGAAGTTTGAACCAGTCAGTTCTTCTTCACCAGTTTTGATTAATCCAGAAACATCTTGAATTTCAGAAATCAAAGTCATTCCTTGTTCAGTGTTTGAAACCAGAAATACTTGCTTGTGTGCCTTTACCATCATCAACGTTCTCTTAGGTGCCACGTGTGTTGTGCTGATAACTTCAACCAGCTTTGTGCTGTTTAAGAAACCAAGACTGCCCTTCTTGATAACTCCTTTCTTGAACAGAGTAAGAACTCCGTAAAATCCAAGAACCATCAAACTTAGGAATGCAACGAACTTACCAATGTATCCAGAGAGAGAAAAACCAGACTTAGAAGGCTCTTCTTTTGTAAATGCAGACTTAGCTTCGTTCTTTTCAACACCAGATTGGGTCAAATTGACTCTGTCATTTTTAACAGCGGTATCAGCCTGGGCCTCATTATTTGTTTTTGCAGCCTGTTCAGGGTGCTTTTCCGCAGCTAATTTTTCATTTTCTTTAACTAGTGAAGATAAATAACTTTCATCAAGTTTCTCTGCTTCAGCATTGTTTGCTTCAGTTGCTTTATCATTAGCGACGATGGCCGGAGCACGTCCTGCTTTCGTAGTTGTCACAGCTGGAGCTGCAGCTCCTCTTGGAAAACTTACGTCCACAGAGCCATCTTTCAATGTGATATTGACCAGTGATTCTTTTCCAGTGAGAGAGTATGGAAGAGTCGCTTTTACGCTGACAGTATCTCTATCCGCTTGTGAAGCAGTCAGAACTGCGCCACTGATTGTTCTTTGGATTTTTCCCGCAACGTGTGCGCTTGGAATCGTTACTGTAAGTGTTTTATCTTTTACTGAAATTTGCGGATTATCATTCAGATTTCCCGCCAATTTAATCGAAAGACGATTTTCAGAACCAGCATTTTTAAGTTCGAGGGCTTTGACATTCACATCATCAGCAAAGGCTGTTAATGCAGTAAAGGCGAACGCAACAACGGCTAATTTTTTCACAGTGTAACTCCTTTTACTTCAAAGTCTCGATTCTTTCGATTGGAGAAATAATATCTGTTAGACGAATACCAAATTTTTCGTTAACAACGACAACTTCACCTTTTGCAACCAGCTTGCCATTTACAAGAATCTCAAGCGGCTCACCGGCAAGCTTATCAAGTTCAAGAACCGAACCTTGACCGAGTTGTAGTAAATCTTTCACGATGATCTGAGTTCTTCCCAGCTCAACTGAAACTTTTAGTGGAATATCCAGAATGAAATCCAGGTTCTGGACTTTCAGTTTATTGAGGGAGTCATCTCCCGCTTTTACTTCATCCGCCATTCTTTCTACATTCACTTTATTCATTCCTTCTCCCCTATCTATCGCAATTTTAAATTTTAGTTCTTATTCAGTTTGTTTATTCTTCTTCTTGTTCATCGTAAGTAATCGGCGTGTTCACTTTTGTAATCTGAACGGCGCGATTGCCTTTATATGTGCCCATTAAGCATTTCATTTTTTCAACACCTTCAACCGCCACAGTGACTTCCCCCGAAGCATCCTGGTTAAGCGGGATAATATCTCCCGGCTCAAGCGTAAGAAGATCACCCAATGTCATTTCTGCCTCACCAAGTCTCACGACAACTGTCGCTTTTGTGTTCTTGATGTGCTCGTTCATCGCCTGTGTCCAGATCGAATCCGCCATTTCGTTGTCGGTCTGGAAGCTTGATGAAAGTTTTTGCTTAATTGGTTCGATTGTTGAGTACGGAACAACAATCATGATTGTTCCTGAAGCTGATTCAAATTCAACTTCAAGAGTTGTTGCGATAATAACGTCAGATGGAGGAACAACCCCTACGAATTGCGGGTTAATTTCCGTTCTTAAATACTGAGCATCGATACGGTGAACTGGTGCCCACGCTTCTTCAAGATCGTTGATCGCCATGTCCATGATCTTTCTCATGAACGATAATTCGATCATCGTGAATTCTTTTCCTTCAATCTTCGTGAATGGTCTGTCAGTTCCGCCGAAATAAGAATCGATGATGGCGTAAGCTAGTTTTGATTCAAATACGAGGAGGGCCGGGCCTCTTAGTTCGTTAAAGCGCATGATACACATACACGATGGAATCGGAAGTGTGTTAACGAATTCACCAAACTTTAAAAGGTCGGTTGAAATAATTGAAATAGTCGAAATTTTTCTGAGTGAGTTTGAGAGAGATACACGAAAGCTTCTGATGAATCTTTCATAGATAATCTCGAGGATAGGCATTCTACCGCGGATAACTCTATCTTGGTTGGTGAGGTCATACGTCTGAATATTCTCATCAGCATCGTCTCCACCACCTGCACTTCCGCCTGAATCACCGCCGCCGGAAAACGAGTCACCACCACCGTCGTTGACTGCGTTTAATAGTGCATCTACTTCATCTTGACTTAAAACCTGCGCCATAATCTTCCCCTCCTGGGATTCATAAAGCTATGAAACGTTAACCTACTGTCGACGTCTCTGTCTCTGCTAACAAACTAGTTGATTTGAAAACCAACGTAGTAAATATCTACAACCTGACCATCAACCAGAAAACTATTGATTGATGATTTCAATTCTTCTTTCAAGTAATCCTTGCCTTCTTTTTTCAAAAGTTCTTCAGGCTTTTTTGCATTCAGCATACTGATGATCGTATCGCTGATTTGTGGTTTTCTTGCATCCACTTCTTCTTTCTTTGCTTCTTTATTAAATTTAAGAACAAGAGAAATACGAATGAATCTTCTTGGTCCATCTCCTGGAGCAAGGTTCGCTGTGAATGGTTCTAATGGATAAAGAAGTCCGTCAGCTTTTACACCTTCAACTTCACCTTTCTTTTCGCCGCCGCCGTGTCCACCTTCAGCTTTCTTTTCACCGTGGCCACCGCCTTCAGCAGCAGCTGCGTGTTCACCACCGCTTTCAAGATCTTGCTTCATAACGTCTGCAGCAGTCGTTACGGAATTTAATTTTTTATGATTTTGAAATTGAAAAAATCCAATTGCACCAACTGCAATCGTATTTACTAGAACTAAAATAACTAAAAGAGGATTTTTGCCGGAAGGAGCTGCTCCTGCTGCTTCGTTCTCTTGTTTTTCTTCGGCCATTACTTACCATCCATGGATTTAAACCGTACCTGTCAAAAATTATACATAGAACGGCAATTTGGTTCAAGTGCTGGTCTTGAATTCTGGCAAATAATTCCCATCGGACCACCTTTTTGTAGTGAATCGCCAGAGCTTTGACAGTTGGCCTTTTGACAGAGGAAAAATATGCCTAGCCCGCAACTTCAAGTGCCTTAAAGTAGATCTGGCCGGAATCCAGCACGTTCAGCAACTGGCGCTGCCATTCTTTTAGTTCTGGCTTCAGTTTGATATCTGCCCATAATCTTTTTTCAGCAAGAAATGAGTTATAAAGATCAAGTGGTGACTTGCTCCGCTTGTGCTTGATCCCGTTGTGAAAAATATAATGAAGAACATTCTTCAAATCTCTCGGTGAGGATATCTGCCGGTAATGGTAGCGATGTTTATAAACTGTCCCCTTGGCGGCCTTTATCCTGTTAATGGCCTTGGCCAGTGAAATGCCAAAAGCTTGCATACCTGAGTGAAGTCTTCGGTTACAGCCAGCCTCCACCAATAAATGAATATGATTGTACTCCAGGGTATAATGAACAACTTTCAAGTCTTTCAATCGCGCTCTCTTTATAGCGTGATGAAGAGCCTTCAAAATTTTCTTATTCTGGATATCTGCCTTATTTGATTTTACCTTTATCGTGAGATGAAAAGAGCGTGGTCGACTGAATCGTGGTCTTTCGATATGGCGGATGCCTCGGTCATGGGTGGCCGGACGACCTTTTTTCCCAAAAAGTTTTAATTGCTCGCCTTTTCTGATTTTCATGTTCCATCTCCTTATGAGAGTGAACGTGCAAATCAGGCAGAAATGAACCCAATCCTATGTATTCAAAAACCTTAAAGCGCAAATGTCTTTTGAATTAATTTTTGAAGAGGGATCAGCGGGTTTTCTCGTTCATAAATTCTTTCCAGGTTTTTCCTGGTTTAAATTTAGGAACGACTCGAGATTTGATTTTGATTCTGCGTTTTGTGGCGGGATTGACACCCAGGCGCGCTTTCTTTTTGTTTTTTAAAAATGTTCCGAAGCCTACCAAAGTGACATCTTCACCCTTCTTTACGGTACGCATGATTGTGTCGAGCATGACTTCGATGAAATGATCCGCTTGTTTCTTAGTCATGTTGGAAAGATCACTGTCTTTTAAAAGAGTTTCGACTAATTCTTTGCGGTTCATGAATCATTCCTAGAATTTTGAATCTTCTAATTGATAGAGTTCTTCTTCGATGGCAATACGGAGGCTTTCTGTGATGGATTTTAAAATCTGGGCCGCATTGTCAGGGCGATTGGAGTTTTCGAGAAGAGAACGCATTAGGACTGGCGAAAGATTTTTGTAAAATTCGTCGAAATTGAGGTTCACTTCGAAATCGACGCTGTCGACAGCTGCAGCTAAATCTGTTTCGAGTTCAAAAAAGGCAGTAATTAAATCGAAAAGGTTATCTTTTTGCAAAATGCCTTTTAATTCGCGGGAAAATGTTTTCTTTAATTCATCTTCATTATGAAGAGTGAATTTGTGTTCAATGAAATCCTTCAGAGTGAGATTGTCTTCAGGGCGCTTCTCTTGAAACGTTCTGTTTTTTCTCATGCCTAAGTTTGTGTAGAGTGAACTATCCATTTTTTCCCCTTATCCTGGAAATAAAAAAAAGAGGCCACATGAAGTGACCTCTTTTTATCCATTATAATGGCAATTTAAAAAATGACAAATTTGTCTAAAGCTTAAAGTTTAAGCTTTCCACGTTTCTGAAGTTCGTCAACAAGTTGAACAAAGTATTCAGTTGGGTAAGCGCCTCTTACAGGAACACCGTTAAGAAGGAAACCTGGAGTTCCTTGCATGCCGAAGTTAGCAGCTTCTTTTTGATCTTCTTCGATTCTTTTTGTAACAGCGTCAGAGTTTAAGTCTTTCTTAAGTCTCGCCATATCAGCGCCAACTTGTTTTGCTGTTGCTTGAAGGAAAGCTTCACCGTTTTTAAGTTTTCTTTGGTTTTTGAAAACTTCGTCATGGAATGCGAAAGCTTTTTTCTCATCCTGAAGTCTGATCGCTTCGTAGTATTTAGCAGAGATCATAGCTTGTTCGTGGAAGCTAAGTGGAAGGTGCTTATAGATGAAACGGATTTTTCCGTTGTACTTCTGAAGAAGCGCCTGAACTGTTTCGTATCCACGTGAACAGAATGGACATTCGAAATCTGAGTATTCAACAAGAGTGATCGGAGCGTCTTTTGGACCTCTGATAGATTCGTCTTTTCTGATTTCTGCAACAAGCGGTTTATCAAAAGACTCTTCCAGTTTTTTCTTTTCATCTTCTTCACGCTTCTTGCCCATTTCTTCCTGAGCATTTTTAGCTGCGTTCTGAAGTGCTGTGATAAATTCAGCAGGGTGCTTTTCAATAGCATCTGTAAGAACTTTTGGGTTCTCTTGTAGAATTTTCGTCATCTGTTCTTTTAGTTTCTCATCTGATGTACAGCTTGCGAATAAAGCGGCACTCAAAAAGACAACAAGTAGTTTTGCAAATTTCATTATCCATCCTTGTGTTGGGAATTTCTGCGAGTTTTAGCTCTCTCATTTTCTCAAATTTTATAATTTTTTCTAGCTTTTTAAGACAGATTAAATCAATCAGGAATTCTTTGTCAGATTTTTCTGGATGTAATCGAGGTATTTATTGATCTTTCGGGTATCGTCTCTCAGGTAAGAATACCCGATGAGGTGGACGCGATTGTGATAGTTACCCTTAAGGAACGATCGCATTGTTGCAAAAACGGCGAACGCTGGACTGGAAACTTTTCCATAAAGGTGAACGCCCATAAAACAATAGACAAGAATGTGCATGCAAATGAAGAAATAGACGGCAATATCCGCAACATTGAATTGCTCTTCAATGAAGTAACGGATGTCCTGCTTGTGACCCATAAGATGGCCCGATGACAGAAACTTTCTGGAAAGATCATAGATCTGTTCACGAATGGCATTGTTGGCCGCAAAAATTCCCACAGAAGCAAGCAGTGCGAAGATCATAATGATAAAGAGATAATTTACAAAAAAATTCTTCTCGAAAACAGGTTTGTGAATGCGTGTAAAATCATTTGGAACGTCTACTTTTCCCAGCTCCCCTTTTGCTTTTGCTTCATCAATTTTTGAAAAAAAGAAAACGGAAAAGGAAGTCAGTAATTTAAGGTCAGATAAATAATCCGGCGTATAGTAATGTTCTCTGTCTTCCATTCTTTCTTCGCAATAACGGCTGATGACTTTAAAAGGTCTGATCAAAATGCCGGAGAGGTAAAAACCTAAAAGAAAGATAAAGATAATGGCAAGAATCAGATAAGGAATCTCATCGTATAAAGATGAATAAACAAAATCGATAAAAGCGTCCTGAAATTCAGTGGCCCCGGGGTAACCGTTGGCCACAAAGAAAAGTAAATTGATCTTCAAAAGTAGATAAGTAAACAGTAGTACAGACAAGGTGAAAGCAAGAGAGATGCAGACGAATTTAAGCCCTGTTGAAAGCTTAAACATAAATTCATCGTTTTCGTAATATTCTTTAAGCAATTTGAATGTACTCATAACTTAACTATCGTCTAAATCCTGAAAATTCTTTATATATCCGATAAAAATAAGCCACTTCTTCAAAAGTATTAAAGTAAATCGATAAATTACCCGAACAGGTCTTTAGACATAAATCCTCTCGTGGAGAAATGAGATGAAATTGCCAATGAAAAAGACTCTTCCGATCATGATGACTGCCCTATTGCTTCTGGGCTCTTGTGGAAAGAAAGAGAACAAGATTAACACTAACGCTTACGGTGCATCACCATTCAGTGTGAACAATCCGGTATTCAGCGGATCAGCGGGAAATACCATCGTCACACAATACAACAGTATTAAGAGCACAATCTCTTGTCTTCCAGGTCGCTCAAGACTTTTGAATGATGTGAGCTTTTATGTTCAAGGGACATTCACTGGAACGGCCATCGGTGGTAACTGGCAACCGGGTTTTATGAATAACGGAACAATCAGTGATATGTATGTTGGTGTGAGTGCCTTTAGAGACTTGATGTTTTTAACGAAAGTCACAAATGGCGGAGCAGTTGTTGGTTACAACGTTACACTTTCATTCTGTGAAGTACCAAATGCTTACGTAAATTATCCAGCGCTTGTTTCAAATGACCGCGCTCTTGTAAACTTCCAGGCTCCTTACGGAATTTATATCAATACAGCGAAGCCATGTGGCTACGGTTTGATTGCTTCAGCTCAAAACACAGTGATTGTGTCACAAAGAAGTACAACGAATCCGTACACGTCGGACTATCCGATCTATACTTCTTTCGCAGCACCTTCTTGTCAGTAAGTTAAAAAGAAATTTTTAAATATGAGCGCCGGTTATCCCCGGCGCTTTTTTTTTGTCTTCGCATGAATGCGCGGCTTTTGAGTTTGCTGAGACTTGATAAAAGATTCAATTCCCTTCACCACGGCCTTTGCATAATCATCCTGAAATTGTGGATTCATCATTCGCACTCTTTCTTTCTGAGTAGAAATAAAACCGACTTCAAGAAGTACGCCTGGACGTTTTGAAAGAGCGAGAACATAAAACATGCCGGGCTTGATTCCTCGGCTGTGAATACCGTATTTGCGCCCCACTGATGATTTGATTTCGGAATGAATATTTTGCGCAAGCGGTTTAGAAGTATTCACAGTCTGATCAATGACGAGATCGACAAGGATTTGCTGAACGACAAATTCATCACCTTTCGTCTGAACGTTTTCAGCTTTTTCCACTTTCTTAATCGCCCAGTCATCAGCGTTCCCGAGATAGTAAGTTTCAAATCCTGAAGCGGGACCGGTTGGACTGGAGTTAATGTGAATGGAGATAAAAAGATCCGCTTTCGTTTTTTCTGCAATGGCGGCCCGTTCTGGAAGAGAAACCGTGCGGTCAAAACTTCTTGTCAAAAATGTCGTGTAGTTTTTATCCAGAAGCTTTTCATAAATTTTTTGTGCAATTGAAAGAGCGATATCTTTTTCTTTGATCAGCTCAGGAGGAGTTCGCCCGACTGTTTCTGCTTTAGCGCCATCATCTTCTCCGCCATGGCCCGGATCAATGAGGATAGTCAGCGCCGATGCCGATTGGACAAGTGAAAATACAATTGAAAATAAAAGAAGAGTGAAAAGAAATTTCATGAAAGAAAGTCTAATACATTTTTTTCAGAACGTGACCAGGAAAGTAGTGAGCAAGAATCTTTTTGTAACTCCAGCCCTTCATTGCCATGGCAAAGGCACCCATCTGGCAAAGCCCGACACCATGGCCAAGGCCTTCGCCAATGATGGCTATACTTGTTCCCTGAGCTTTGATAGCAAAGGAATTGGAAGGAAAAAGAACCCTGCCAAAATATTTTCTAAGAACCGCTTTTTCAACTATGTATGGCCTGTCATTGATGTAAAAGTTAACTGTGAATTTATCAATTTCATCAGGAACGAGAACAATGGATGAAAAATCTCCTGTCAGTCTTTCTTTCAGGTAGCCTTGCTCACTTGCCCATAAGAAAAAACTTTTGAGACGCTCGCGACTGATAAAATTAGTCCAGCCTTTCGGACCGATGTCATGGCAAAATGGACAATTGACGGACTGATACCCTTCTTCTCTGTTATGCCAGACTTGATCTGGCCTCAGCGTTTTTCCTCCGCACTTCGCATGAAAAAAGATCGGCTGGATGCGGCCGGATTGTGTTGTCAGAACTTCACCTTTAGTTTCAAAACTCGCAAGATTGGTTGTTTCTGTCGCATCAAAGAAATTTCCACCGACTTGATGTTTTTCTGAACTCTCCAGATCGTAATAAGCTTCACTGCCAAGTTCTTTTGTGACCTGTTGAGTTTTCATTTTATGAAGAGCGTATGTGCGTGCAGCAACCGCCTGCGCTTTCAATGCTTCGATCGGCCACTTTGGATTCATTTCTTTTGTTAAAAGAGTGCTGATGTAAGCTTCCATCGGAACTTCATTGACGATATCGCAGCTGTCACCTTTAGGAGATGTAATGACTTTGAACATACCTTGAAATTTTTCGTTTCCATACGACAGCAATCCTGTTGGACTTTCAAGTGTCGCGAGCAGAATTGGTTTATTCTTTTGCTTGTTTAAAGTCGTAAAGGTTTCGCAGTTAAACTTTACCGTCTTTTTTCCGGTATAAGTTTTAATGTCGTTATTGAAAAGAAGATGTCTTTTCAGATCCAGTCCGGTGACCAGAATCTGTCGCAAAGATTTACCGACTCGCACGCTGATCAAAGGAATGTCAGTCGCCATGGCAGAGTGAATCTGCAGTAGAAGAATGGTGAAAAGAAGTCTTCGCATCCTGCTTAGATTTCCATCTGTTTAAAGTGTGAGAGTTCCTCATGAAACTCCTACTTTATTCTATCTGCAGAATGGAAAGGGTTGAAAGCGATGATCAAATTTTCCCAACACGTTCCATCACTTTCTGAAGATCGATCCAGGCCGTGCGTTTCATGTTTGGATTAATAAGGAGAAAATCGGGATGGAAGACAGGCATGAGGCTGAAATGACAATCGCCAACCTGTTTATCGAAAAATTGACCGTGAATACCTGACAATTTCTCTCGTCTTCCCAGAAGTATATTGGTGACTGTGGCCCCGAGACTGACGACCACTTTTGGTCTTTTCTCAGCAATAAAAGACAAAAGAGTCTTGGTCGCTTCATCTGGATTTTCCAGATTGGAAGCCAGATCAGAAACATTTTCCAGCGCCTCCAGGAGAGGATAACGGAAGAATTCACCATTTGTTAATTTCATGGCGCCGATCATTCGACCGAGCAAATCTTCCCCTTCTCCAGCATAAGAATCGCCCAGAAAAAGGACTTCACACAAGGGAGCTGGGCCTTTAGCAACAGAAGCTGGTGCAACTGATGGAGCAGATGGTGCAGGGCTAGGCGCCGCTGCCACTGGACGATTTTCAGCAGCAGGTAATTGTTGTGCTCCCTCGAGAGAAAAAGACTCTGTTTCGGAGTCTAAAAACCATGAACTTTCCTGAAACAAGGCCCCTTCGAAGGTCCTCATTAAAGGATTGTTATTGGTACGTGAAAGCTGAAGTAATTTTTTAAAATTTTGGTCCATAAGCAAATTTATCCACAAAATCTCATTTTTGGGTGCAGGTGTAAAGACGCGCAAAAAATCTTCCGAAAAAAATCTTGTAACGCTAAAAGGAGTGCCTGCATGTCAATGGAAACTGATTACAAATTTGAGAACTTCCAGGAATATTATGGAGACATCAAAAATGTAAAAAAGATCATCAATGAGTGCCAGATTTGTGGAGCTAAGCTCGTTCTTACTCACCTTTCTGATTACAAAAATTTATTGATGCAAGAATCAGCAAGATGCCCGGATTGCGGTCAGGGCGCGCGTAAGATTATTCATATCATCAACTAGAACGAAATCAGGCCGGAGTCCCCTCCGGCTTTTTTTTATTTCTGCGCGCATCTTTCTTGTTAAAAACTCGTTTCGTTTCTTCTTTGTGATGAAGCTTTCGTGAAAATCTATGGGCTTCATCTCTCATCTGGACAATAATCTTATAAAGCGATCTGTTCTGATTCAACATATATGGATTAGTTCGTCCCGGAATGACCAGACGTTCTTCACTTCGCTTGATATCTTCATTTTTAAAACCATTTTTCGTTCTGACGACTTTTGATTTTGCTATTCCGATGACAGGAATTTGAATATTGAATTCGCGAAGAGCTTCGCGGAAAACATTCACCTGACCTAAGCCTCCATCGACGATAAAAACATCAGGTAAGTTTCCATTGTCCGATCTCCTTGTGATGAGTTCTTTCATCATCGCAAAATCGTTGTTTCCTTCGGGGCGTTCTTCAAGATGGTAATAACGATATTTTTTCTTATCTGCTTTTCCGTCGTGAAAAACAATTTGCGAGGCTGTCGGTGACGTTCCCTGAAAAATGGCGATGTCGTAACATTCAAGAACAACCGGACGTTCTTTCATTCCCAAAAGATCTTTTAATTTATTCAATCCCACGTAAACGCTGTCTTCGTGAAGCATGCGAACGCGCTGCTGTTCAAAAGCATGATCGCGTGTGAGATTGAGAAGAGAATCAAATTGTTTCTGCGGTGGACGCACGCGGATACTGTCATCGAGAGTCTGTACACCAGCTTCGAGAAGCTTGTTACTTTCATCAGTCATTTGCGTTACGATTAACTGAGGCAGAGAATCGTAAGTTGAAGAGTAATACTGAAACAGAAAGTTATTCACCGACTCTTCCACTGAATCCAGAATTTCAAGATTGGAAAAACTAAAATTTTTGTGACCGAGAAGAACGCCGTTTCTCATCATGTAAATGGAAAGATCGAGCTCAATTTCCCCCTGATAGTAAGCGACGATATCGATATTGCGTTCGCGATCAAGCTCGGCATTGCTTTGCTTGAAGTTATTGGCGAATTCCGTAAGCATCGTCAGGCTGTCTCTGATTTGCGCCGCTTTTTCAAATTCCTCATTCTCCGCGGCAATCATCATTCTTCGTTCGAGCTCGCGAATTGTTTTGACGCCACTTCCGGAAAAGAGATCGCGGGCCAATGTCAGGTCGCGTTCATAATCATCGACAGAAATTTTTCCCACACACGGCGCCGTACATTGCTTCATTTGATACAAAAGGCAGGGTTCTTTTCTGGTTTTAAAATCGGTCAGCTTGCAATCGCGCAGCGAGAAGCTTTTCGTGAGAATACGGATGATTTCCCAGATATTTGATCCCGTGACAAAAGGACCGTAGACATCAACGCCTTTGCCTCTTTTGACTCGTCTGATGAACTCAAGTCGTGGAAAAGGTTCATTGTTATTGATTACGACATACGGATAAGACTTATCGTCTTTTAAACGAATATTGTATTTGGGCGTATGTTTTTTGATGAGGTTGTTTTCAAGAACGAAACTCTCCGCATCGTTTTCAGTGATAATAAAATCAAAATCGGTGATGTGAGAAACGAGAATCTCTGTCTTAGGGCCTTTGGCAGAGTTATTAAAATAAGAAGAAACTCGCGACCGTAGATTCTTCGCTTTCCCAACATAAATGATTTGGTCGCTTTTGTTTTTCATCAAATAACAACCGGGTTTAGTCGGAAGTAAACGCGCTTTATCCTCGAGTTTCACAGTCACAATCTGTCTTTGATCTCCAGACTTGCTTTGCCCATTTTCAGAGGGAAAATTTGTGTCATTAATGTTAGTGGGCTTTACAGAATCGTTCATTTTTCTTATTCTTATATGATCTCTAATTAAAGAAATCCTCTCACAAAAGGTTCGTTTTATGGCCGAAATTAGCGTCGGAAAAGAAATCCTCTCTCAATGTAACAAATGCAAACTTATCCTAGCACACATCATCGTCACGATGAAAGATGCAACAACACCAGACAAAGTTATGTGCAAGACCTGTAAAGGAACTCACGGATTTAAAGATCCTGGTGCGACTAAGAAAAAAACATCAATTGATAGAGTGATTAAATCAGCTAAGTCTGCCTCTGGAAGAAAAGTTACTGAAAGCGTTGCTGAACTGTGGACTAAAGCACTTAACAGAACGACATCAAAAGCTCGTACTTATAACATGAAAGATTCTTTTGCTCTTGGTGACATCATCGAGCACCCGACATTTGGTCAAGGTGTAGTTGAAAGACTTATCGATAACAATAAAATCGAAGTTATTTTCCAGGATGACTACAGAACTCTTCTTCACAAAAAATAGTCTTAACTAAAAGTTGAAATAAAAAAGGGAGCTATAAAAGCTCCCTTTTTTTTTGCCTGATTTATTTTTTTCATTAAGGCATGAAGACGCCGCCATTAACCGAGAATCCACCAGAGAATCCACCTGAAGCGCCCATTGCGTATGGAGCTCCACCGTACATTCCAGCACCACCCATTCCGTAAAGATCGTTTCTTGCATTCATATAGTTTGCATACAATCCTGATTGGGCCATCTGATTAACTTGCGCGTTTCCTTGCAGACGAGAGTAACCTGCCATCTGCTGACCTTGCATTGCCATTTGCATTTGCATTTGTTGTGACTGTTGATCGTAGTAACCGCCACCCATTCCAGGGACACCGTATCCAGAACCACCAGCGTATCCGCCAGTTGCTCCCCAGTAACCACCGTTATTAGGATACATTCCACCACCTACACCAACGCCAGCTCCACCAGGGCCCATTCCTGGACCATAGATACCGCCGCCAGCTCCTGGGAATTGACCATAGATACCACCGCCTGCACCTGGATAACCACCAGGATACATTCCACCACCTGCGCCTGGGTAACCGCCAGGGTAACCACCACCAGGGTACATTCCGCCGCCAGCACCAGGATAACCAATGCCACCGCCAATTGTTCCACCAATTCCGCCGCCTGGGATTCCTACGCCAATGCCTGTGCCTGGACCATAGATTCCACCACCAGCTCCTGGGTAACCGCCTGGGTAACCACCGCCTGGATACATACCACCACCTGGATACCCACCAGGGTAACCACCACCAGGATACATTCCACCGCCAGCGCCTGGGTAACCCATACCGCCGCCGATGCCGATTCCACCATTCACGCAGAGAAGACACATTCCTCCGCCAGTACCAATTCCGATACCACCTGGATAATTCATTCCCGGGCCACCAAGTCCGCCACCAATGCTTACGCCGATGCCTGGACCATAGATACCGCCACCCATTCCACCTGGGTAACCACCCATGCCTCCTGGATAACCGCCCATTCCTCCCATACCACCTGGGTAACCTGGATAACCGGGGTATCCGCCCATGCCACCCATTCCGCCGATACCACCTGGATATCCGCCTAAACCACCACCGATACCGATTTGTCCTCCGATACCAATGCCTGGACCATAAATTCCACCGCCCATACCACCTGGGTAACCACCCATGCCGCCTGGGTAACCACCGATGCCGCCGCCGATTCCAATGCCGCCCATGCCGCCTGGATATCCGCCTAAACCGCCACCGATACCAATATTAATTCCACCGCCGATACCTGCGCCCGGCATTCCTAAACCATAACCAAGCATTCCCGCCAGACCGTTACCAAGCCCCATTCCGAGACCCATACCAAATCCGCCGTTCATACCGCCAGGGTACATTCCACCGCCGATGCCTATACCGCCGCCCATACCACCACCGTAGTAAGGACCCATCATTCCGCCAAGAAATCCTGGAGAATATCCACCAGAGATAAATGGATTGCCGAAACCGCCGTAGCCGTTTCCAACCATTCCGCCGTAACCAGCGTACCCGCCCATCCCCATTCCGTTACATGAAGCTGCAAATTGAGCTGCTTCATCAGTCGCAATTGGGTTCGCGCCTCTTTGTGTATTGTAATCAAGATATGAATTAAATCTGTTCGTACACTGCTGATAACCTTGAGCGTATGAATCGGCCCAGGCTTGCTGTGATTTGTAAGCGTATTTTGAACTTAAATAAGTTGCACCAACGAATGCTAATGGTTGAGCGACAATCCCGAGAGCTTCAACCCATGGATTCGTTTTTTGTTCTTGTTTGAAAAGACAGTCGACACAGTCAACACCAGCTTCGCCCGCAGCGCCTGCAATATTCACTCTGAGACAAGCCCTGTATTCATCCTGATACGCCGGATGATTCATGCCCTGACAATCAACACTGCTTCCAGCGTTGGCAATAGGTTCAAGCATCATCGTCATCGCAAAGATGCTGAAGATGATTTTCCCTTTGGTGCTTAGGGTTTTTGTACTGTAAAATCGTTTCATAAACGCTACTCCAAATTGGATTGTCGAGCTTAAAGAGTTCAACTCAATTTTAATTTTCGGTAATTATTGGACAAAAGTTTAGAGGAACTTTTATGCCTAGTAGATCAGGCGGGTAAAAGGTTAGAATCACGAACACTAAACTAAATTGAATCGGAAGGCATGGATGCTGAGTAAAAATTTTTGGGTGGCCCTGGTATTGTTTACCATTTTAGTCGCCTTTCCCATTCTCTCAAATCCCTTCTCTTATAAATACGGTCCCAATCTTCACGGAGGCGGCAGCGACTCTTATTCATTGTTAAGAGAATTTGCCATGAGAGCTGATCCCGACCTCAAGCCTCTTGTTGTCGATGGAAAAAATATGCTTGAAGCTTTTCCTCATGGAATGAAGCTCGCCCCTTTATTTGATTTCCCTACTCTGTTTGCTCTCTCGATTGCGAAGATCACTCATTCAGCTGTCTTCGGTTACAACTGCTCGGTTATTCTTTCTTTTATACTGATGTTTCTTTTTTCGTATTTGTTTCTGCAAAGAAGAATTGCCAATGAAAACATCCGTTTTCTCTTTGCTTTTCTTTTGAGCTACACACCCTATCAGATTTACCAAAGCGTTGATCACCTCACACTTTCCTATTTGTTTTTGTTTCCTGCTCTTTTTTATTTTTGGGAAAATATTCTGGAGAAAAAAAACTTCATCCGGAATCTGTTGATCATTGTAATGATCCAGGGCCTTTCTATTTTCTTTCACCCTTATTATTTCGTTATGATTCTCCTGATGAATTTTCTTTTCGTCGTCTTTTATTTGAGAATTCTTTTCACTCTTGGAAAAATTAATTTTAACGTCAAAAACCTGCTTCAGCTGATTGCCGTTTCAACGGTCATGATCTTATTGGTTTTGTGGTGGAAAAAAAGCTTTGAGCAAGCAACTGGAGTGCAGTTTGCTTCAATTAAACGAGGAGTCAGTGATTACTTCAACTTTGGCACAAGGCTGTCTGATTTTTATCTCCCGCCGACATATTCTTTTCTTTTTGAAGGATTAAAAGACTGGAAACTGCAGGATACAAGCGGACACTTCAGCAATATTGCCGAGAATACACTTTATGCAGGAATGCTCAATCTGGGCCTTGCGCTTTTTTACCTGGCCTCAGTCATTGGTAAAAAAAGACAATCTCCTCATTTTAAATTCCTTGCGATCATCGTTTTTTTTCCACTGCTCTTAAGTCTTCCGCCTGAAATTAAAATTTTCTCTTTCTCGTTGCCGACTCCGAGTGCTCTTTATCCGGTACTTCTTCCGACCTTCAGAACTCTTTCACGCTTCGGTGTTATCACAACTCTGGGTCTGATCACTATGAGTGCCTGCGCTTTTGAAATGATTTATGAAAAAGTAAAATCACTGCAGAAAAAAAGGACCTTGCTTCTATTTTTTTACGTATTCACTCTTTTAGAAACAGGTAATTTACACAAACTTTTCTTTTCAGATACAAGCAATGTTCCCACCGTCTATGAACAATTAAAAAATTTGCCGATTGATCCTGGTAAAGGCGTACTCGAAATTCCCAATGTCTGGGGCTACGTCAGCACATACTGGGCAACTTATCATCACAAGCCGATGTTCAATACTTTTGAATCAACGAGTCCAAATTTTCAGGCGCTCGGCGCTCTGAGAATTAAAAGTGTTGATGATCTTTTGAATTTCGCACGACAAAACAATATTGAATACATCATTTATCATAGCGATAAAAAAGAAAGCTGGATCAGCAATCCCATAATCAATGAGTACAACGACACGATGATTTTTTATGAGACTGCCCGCTACTCTTATTTGCTGAAGGTTCCGCCTCAGTAAAGCGAAACAGAAATGGAATCTTCCGGGTTGTAGGATACAGTTTTTTTCTTTCTCGCCAGTATAACCATCTGGCTCGACCATCCTGGAAAAAATCTCGCCAACCATCCGAGTGTTTCACCAAATCCTGGAATATACACTGAAGCGCCACAGGCATTTTCAATTTCAAATCCATTATTGGAAAGAGCAAGCTTCAATGTTTTGAAAGTAAAATCGCGATAGTGGGGAGAACGATAGCGTGCAGAAAACTGCGGTGGTAGTCCGAAAAGCATCATGAGAAACGAAACAGGAGTGCGGATATTGGGAACGGTCATGATCAACTGTCCACCATCTTTTAAAACACGATTGATCTGGCTCAGAAACAAATCCGTGTCAATAATGTGTTCAATCGTTTCACCGGAAAAAACAATTTCAAAAAAATTATCTTCAAAAGGAAACGGCTCTTTTGAAAAATCGCATTGTGAAGCCTTTATTCCCACCTTCTTTGCTTCTTCTACAAACACAGAAGTGAAATCCAGTCCGTAGATGTCATGACGACTGGTTAACTCGCGCAAAATTTCTCCATCAGCGCAGGCCACGTCGAGAACTTTTGCAGGTGCAAGCTTGGCAAAAATCCTACGCACCATTTTCACACGATTTTCAAGATGAACGTCTTTCGAATAAGAACGTCCTTTGTAATTTTCATTTTTATTGCGTTGTATATCCATGGTGAACTCAATTAGAATTTATAAAAAAAGTTTAGAGGAGTTATCATGAAAATTATATCACTATTCTGTCTTCTTGCTGCCTCGACGATTGTTTCTAGCTTGACTCTTGCAGATGATGCCGCGCCTGCTGCAGCAGTTCCGCCTGTCGCAGTCGTGGTGAAAATCCGGGGCGACGTTCTTTTTAATGATGGTCTTTTAAAAGAAGGCGACGTCATTTCGAAGCCGGGAAAAATTGACACTAAAGAAAAGTCTTTCATCCAGCTCAAAATTGAAAAATGGAATAACACTATTTCCATTGGTCCTCTTTCTCATATGGTTCTCAATTTCGCCGAGGACAAAAAATACACTCTCGATTCTGGAATCTGCCGCTGGAAATCTTATGCTCAAGGACCAGTCAAAGGTAAAATCCATACACGCAACGTGGCCATGGGTGTTCGCGGAACAGATTTTTACCTTAAAGCAAACCGCATTTTGGGCGAAACTGAAGTTATTATGTTTGATGGCGAAGTGTTGATGGAAAATGCCACTGATAAAAACGACAGCTTAGCTGTTAAAAAAGGGCAATGGGGCGGTCTCGGCGGACGTTTTGGTGAAAAAATCCGCGGTCCGATTGATCTTCCGAAAGAAGTCCTCGATACTACCCTAAACATTCTGGAATAAATCACATGAACTGGCAGCTTACTCTCCAATGGATCTTCTTAATCGCACTGATGGCATTTGGTGTTTACACCATGTATGTGATTAAAAACGAGAAAAAAACTTATCTAAAAAATGCACGTGAGGTGCACTTTAAAAAGTTTAAGTTATTCGTTCCGCACTGGTGGGGAGAAGTTCCGGCGGGTGACAATGAATTAATGTTCAAGCGGCTCGATACACGTTATGAATGGGAAGCTCATTTCATCTGGTTCAATGAACCGTCGGCACTCGACATTATTGAACTTTTTAAAAGCAAAATCACTGACCGAAAAATTCTTTTTGATGAAGACACAAGCATCATCTACAACCCGAGCGATTTCCGCGAAGGTGCATTGGTGGGCAGTGGACGATTTGAAATGGTCCGTCTCGAGGGAACGGCGACTGAAGATCGCCAGGAACGTTTGTATTACGATGCCTTTCTTATCCGCGAAAAAGCTACGGGAGAATATCTTTACGCCGAAAGCAGAAGTTCGGTTTTAAACGGATTGGTTGAAGGTCCTTATTTCGAAGAAGTCATGATCCGCATGGAACTGCTTTCATAATCACTGACATTTTAATGTTTTGATTTTTTCAATTCCTGTATCGCTTGAAGACAGCGGATCAGGAAAGCGCAAACCAATTTCAACAGGCGCACGCAACTCACCCTTTGTTCCATCCATTGGTTTCAAAATCTTTGCCTTGAAATGCGACGGCTTGTCGATAAAGGCTGCAAGCGTTGTCACATCGGCTTTATTCACCAGCGAAAAAGTCATTTGCGATCCCGTTCCCTCGCGAACAATATAACTCATTTTGAGCGGAGCTTTTTCATCGTACTTCAAAATGCCTTTAAATTTATACTCGCCACATCCGGAAAAATCCTGCGCGAATAAAGGAAACGATATCAGAAACAAAAGTATTTTCATCATAGAACAAAATCCCTGCAAGGATTGCTGGAAGCGTTTTTGCTTCTGTTGTAGAGGCCTTCGTAAACTTTCTTCGCCTCAACTGAAATGCGGCTTGAAAGATTATAAGTCGCTCCGGATTTGGCGAAAGCTTCGTCCTGCGCTTTTAATTTATCGCGACCGTTTTGACTCAGGTTCGCTTTTACATACTCAGAAATTTCCATTTGTTTCTTGAGCTGGGCCACGGTGGAATCCCACATGCCGCCAATGTATTTTTTTCCCTTATCTCTTTCGGCCAGTCCTTCGTAGTAAACAATTGACGATTTTAAATCCAAAGAAAGAAAATCCAACGGTGCATAGGCATCCCAGGCTTTTTGATCATTGGGAAATTTCTTTTTGAAAATATCTTTGATTTCGTTTTCTACATCAAATTTCTGGCGAAGAGTTTCTTCATAGCCTCGCTGATAATTTCTGTACTCTTCAAGTGCTTCGCGAAGGTTCTGGAAATCGCCGCGACTCGCTTCATCCGTGACTGCAGCCGTTTCTTCCATCTGCTTCAGCAGTTTAATAAAATCACTATGACTACTTTCCATCCGACAAACCTGCTCTTCAAACTTGTCGCCTCTTCTCACATAAGCAGCAGAGAAATTATTCAGGTTTGAATAATTGTAATTCAAATAAGGAGTGAGAAAACGATACATCATTTCGTTGATGGCCAGTCCTTCTTTCGTATTGATCATCGGGAAATCAGGAGTGCTGCCGGTCGATCGTGAAGCTATGAAAAGCTCTTCAAGGCTTTTCCCTTTTTTCATATTGTCGAAAAATTTACTTCCAAAAGTAATTGGATAAGAAAAAGTAAAAAAGCCCAGATTCACGGCGGTCGTAGCGTAACTGTATTGTTCCGGCCCAGAAGCCGAAATTAGACAAACTTTATCGTTGTGTAGATTGAGAAGATTTCCAGAGTAACAACTAAAATCGAGAATCCCCAGCTTCACATTTTTGTCGGCTGCGAGATTGATGATTTTTTCAAGTTTATCCAGATTAACCGTTCTTGCCCCGCTGAGATTATTCAGTTCGGTGGCCGTACTGTGGGCCAGTGCCACTCTATGAGTTTTTTCAGCATCTTTGCCTGAACTTCTCTTTGCTCCATGAGTATCAAAAGAAATGAGCAGCTGATCTCCGCTTTTCAATTCTCCCTTTTCCAGCTTTTGAATAATTTCATCCATCAGCGCATTGTAATTTTTCTCAGTAAACGTTCCCGCATTTTTCGCTTTTCCCATTTTAGACTTGATCAAGTCTTCGGTTTTCGCGTGACCGCCGTTGAAACTGACAGTGGAGTCCCAGTCAGAACTTTTAATAAAACTACCTACTCTTTTGACTTCGCCATCAAAAATGGTGGTTTCACCTTGAGGCTCGCCTCCTCCACCCATGAAGTAGAATTGCTTTTTAGCTTCTTCGGAATGCCCGACAGAAACGCTCAGGAGTAATAGAAAGATCGGAAGAACAAAGGCTTTCATCGTATTCATAAAGAATCTATCGGGTGTCAGAGGCTTATGGCTTAAATAATTTTCATCCTCTCTTGCAAAAAATCCTGGTTGAGCTACAACCGCCTCAATTAAACACAGGAGTTCTTCATGAAATCATATCTTTTCATCGCTTTAAGTTTACTTGCTCTTAATGCCTTTGCCGCCGGGCCAAAATGCGTCAATATCGGTTCAAGATCAGAAGGCTGGAAAACAACAGACGGAAAATTACTTTGGGCCAATTGCTCGAAGGAAGCTCTTGTTTGCGAAAAGGATGAATGGGTCAGCTACAAGCTGGATACAGAACATATGCGTCTTTTGGGATGGTCTAAATGTTCTGAGTACTCATCGAATAAACCTTTTTGTGCGAACATTGGTTCAAAATCTGAAGGTTGGATGATCAACGGTCAGCTTCACTGGGACAACTGCTCTGAAAAAGCTGTTCTCTGCGGGGCTAAAGGATCGCGTTCAGAAGGTTGGTATGCGGCAGATATGGAATTAGCGACTCGCCACGTGATTCAAAAAGGCAAATGTACAAAATAAATGGTAAAAAAAAAGCCCCGGTTTCGGGGCTTTTTACTTTCTAGTTCAGCTTTTAATTTTTTTTGGGTGAGAAAAGTCTGATCTTAGCGACAAGGAATGAAATCAGATCTTCGTCAGACCCGTAAACATCATCAATCAAATCACAGTTCAAAACGAAATCTTTCATTCTGACAGCAATCTGGTGAAGAGATTCTACCAGGTACAACCCGCCGATATTTTCACCATTAAAAGATTTAATGATTTCTTTTCTCGCGTGGTTGAACATTTCTGATTCAGTAACGTCTTCAGGAAGGTTATCAACCCCCATTTTTTCTTCTACTTCTTCAATAGCTTGTTCGCGAACATCTTCGTCTGTCGCGAAACTTACGCCGTATTCAGTCGCCATAGCTTCAATCAGAGGTTCTCTGTTTGTTGCATGAAACTCAATCAACTTCTTCTCTTTAAGATTGTTGATCGTATAACTGGCGAGGGCGCGCAATGTATCAAAATCTGTTTTCATTGAAACCTCAATTCATAAATAACTTCTTTAAGTGTAACGAGTTAAATTCCATCATACAAGAAACTTTTTAATTTTCTTGACTTTCCTGCCCCTACAAAAGATTTTTAAACCCACAATGGACACAAAAAATAATTTCATAGAAGCCAAATCAGCGCTGAATTGGGACGAGTATTTCATGCTACAGGCCATGATGGCGGCCTTCAAATCCAAAGACCCGGCCACCAAAGTGGGATCAGTTTTCGTCGATAAAAACAATCATCAGATCACCATGGGCTACAACGGTTTTGTCGCAGGAATCGACGAAACAAAAGTTCCGTGGGGAAAGGACAAGAGCGCCCCTTTGGAATTTCAAAAGTATGGCTACGTTGTCCACAGTGAGGCCAATGCCATCCTGCACGCAACCCGCTCTCTGGAAGGGGCCCGGGCGTACGTGACTCTGTTTCCGTGCAACGAGTGTGCAAAGCTGATCGCGTCTTCCAAGGTGAAAGAAGTTATTTATCTTTCCGACAAACATCAGGAAACGGAACAGGCCCGCATTGCTAAAAAAATCTTTGATCTTTCTGGCGTGACCTATCGACAACTCTCCTTTAGGGCCGAAATTCTCGGTAAATTGACTGAGCATTTGCAAACTCTTATTGCCGATCTTTAATGAACATTTTCATGGAAAAAGGGGTCAGATACGGCCATAATTCTTCGGTCACACAATCCAGAGGAGAATTCCATGAAACCTTTCGTTATCGTTCCAGATGGCTTCGACAAATCCCTTTTTGAAGAATTAAAAAAATGTCCGGACCTCGATGTTCACCCGACATCAAAAGTTTCTCAGGATGAACTCAAGTCTTTGCTGCCGAAAGCGAGCGGTCTGATCATCAGATCAGCGACAACAATCAATGCTGAACTTCTTGCACTGGCCCCAAATTTAAAAATCGTTATTCGCGCAGGCGAAGGAACAGATAATATCGACAAAACTCTTTGCGCAGAAAAAGGTGTGAAGGTCGCCAACACTCCAGGGGCCAACAATAACTCTGCGGCAGAACAGGCCATCGCTCTTATGATGTCTTGTCTTCGCAACACTCCTTTTGCCAACAAAACTATGCACGAAGGTAAATGGGAAAAAAACGCTCTGACAGGTCTTGAACTCTGGAAGAAAAAAGTTGGTGTCGTTGGTTTCGGACGAATTGGGCAGATTGTGACAAAAAGAATTTCAGGATTTGAACCGGAAGTTCTTTTCTTCGACCCAATGGTAGAAAAATCAGAATTCTCTTTCGCAAGAAAAGCAAAAGATCTTGCCGAAATTTTTTCTACTTGTGACATCATCACTATCCACACTCCACTCATGCCGGCCACAAAAGGGATGATCACACGCGAGCTTCTCTCAATGATGAAGAAAGAAGCTATTCTGGTAAACGCTGCCCGCGGTGGCATCGTTGATGAAGACGCTTTATACGACATTCTCAAAGAGAAAAAAATCCGTTGTGCTGGTTTCGATGTATTCGCAACAGAGCCACTTCCAGCAAACTCAAAATTGATCGAACTGGACAACCTCATCATGTCTCCGCACGTGGGTGCTTCAACAGAAGAAGCTCAGTTCAGAGTCGGCGAAATGGCCGTTCATCAAATTAAAGAATTTCTTTTAAACAACAATCTTCTCAACGAAGTGAAAGGAAAGTAAGAATGAAAACGCTTGCGATTATCGGTTCTCAATGGGGTGATGAAGGAAAAGGAAAGATTACGGACCTGCTCGCTGAAAAATGCGAAGTGGTTGTTCGTTACCAGGGCGGAAACAACGCCGGCCACACTATCATTGTCGACGGAAAAAAAATTGTTCTGCACTTGATTCCTTCCGGAATTCTTCATCCGCATTCAGTTTCAGTGATCGGCCATGGAGTCGTGTTTGAACCAGAAGCGTTCATCAATGAACTGAAGAAAGTTGAAGAGGCTGGAATTAAAGTTACTGGCAACAATCTAAAAATTTCTGAAAATGTTACGGTCATTACAAGTTACAACAAACTTCTCGATGCTGCCCGCGAATCACAAGGATCAGTCAAAATCGGAACAACTGGAAAAGGAATTGGTCCGGCGTACGAAGATAAAATCGGAAGACGTGCTGTGAAGTTAAAAGATCTTTTCGATCTCGAAAATCTAAAGAAAAAACTTCAACGCAACCTGGGCGAAAAAGAAATTCTTTTCAAGCACAGATACAATGTCGAGTTCCCGTCTGTTGATCAGGAAGCAGACAGACTATTTGCACTTGGAAAAACGATTAAGCCATATGTTTGCGATACATTCTCAGTACTGGACTCTGCAGTTCAATCAGGAAAGAAAATTCTTTTTGAAGGCGCTCAAGGAATCCTTCTCGATATCGATTACGGAACTTATCCATACGTGACTTCTTCTTCAACGGCCCTCGGTGGAGTTTACACCGGTGCAGGCATTCCAGAATCACACGTTCAGGAAGTTTTAGGTATCACGAAAGCTTACACGACAAGAGTTGGCGAAGGACCTTTCCCTACTGAACTTTTCGATGCTCTCGGAGAAGAAATTCAGACGAAAGGACACGAATTCGGAGCAACGACAGGAAGAAAGCGCCGTTGTGGATGGCTTGACCTTCCTCTGTTGAAATATTCAGTTAAAGCTTCAAACCTCACTTCTATCGCTCTCACTAAACTTGATATTCTTTCGAACATTCGCGAACTGAAAGTTTGCGTGGCTTATGAATATGAAGGAAAAAGAATTGAGTGTGCTTATCCCGGAATTGATCTCACTCGTGCAAAGCCCATCTTTAAAGACATGAAGCCTTTCACGGATGATTTCAAGAGCGATAAGCTTTCAGCAGAACTTGAAACTTATATTAAGGAAATTGAACAATTTCTGGGCATACCAGTAGGCATTATTGCTTTTGGGCCTGAGAGAAAAGAAATTATTTTCCGTAAGAATTATTTTTAACCATGTTCGCCCGCAAACTGGACATTCTTCTCATCATTGCAGTGGTGTCTGTTGCGGGCTATATCATTTACACACGCGCGATCAATCCTACTGTTCCGGTTAAGCATGAGACTAAACTCGTCAAGGCCAATGATATTTTGAAATATAAAACGCGTCTTTCTTCTGAAGCGATCAATACGGCAATTACGAGTGCAGCCTGTACAAATTTTCTTAAAACGTCTGCTGAACAGACTTTGATGGAATATGCTAATGAATTCATCGATAATCATGTGGCGGAAATTTTAAAAGCCTGCATGGGGGCCATTCCTGATAATCTTCAGGCTAAAATTGATGAAGCCCTCGTCCGTTGCAAAGATTCAACACGCGAGAAAATTTCCAATGAATGTTTTAGTGCCCTTATAAGTGCAAAAGCAGGAAGTGTAGCAACAATTATAAAGCCTGATGTTGATCCTCACGAGCTAAGTTCAACAATTCTCCTTCAACTGATTTCAGAAAAATTTACCAATGGTTCTTTCTTTGAAGATCCCGAAAAAGGCCTTGAGTTCGCCGACGCTCTGATTGATAAAGAACCGGGTTTCCTGGGTGGATACAAAGTTAAAATGATGCTTTTAGCGACCACGTCTTTGAAAGATACAGCTAAATATCAGAATGAATTTCTGGATACACTTGATCAGGCCAAACGACTTGGCCCAAACGATCGAGAACTGCTCGAACTGGAAATTGCTGAACGAGGTGATGTTTTTAATCCTTCTGAAGAAAAGAAAAAGTCTGGTTCATTTGTCGAATTTCTCGATCAGGAAGGGGCCAAACATCCTAAAGAATGGCTGTATGATTACTATAAAGCGCAGGCAGTCTATAACAACGGCAAGGGCAATTATGACGAAGCTGTTCGTTTAGTAGAAATTGCTCTTCAAAAGGCGCCCAATGATCGACGTCTCCAACAGACGCTGGAAAACTTAAAAAGTGACGATGAACAAAAGCGCAGTCATCCCTTTGTCCTCTCCGTAGGCTTCAGTCTTAACGATCTATAATCCGACTATTTTGCCAGACTATACTGGCCAAAATTTCATCCAGCTGACAATTTTTTTAATTTTGTTAGCCTAGAATAATGAAGATATTTTCATTTTTATTTGTTTTTCTTTTTTCACTATCCGTATTCTCAATGGAAGCAGATGAAATCCGTGTCTATAAATCAAAACATCGCATGGATTTAATCTCTCAAGGTCGGGTTATTAAAAGTTATCGTGTCATGCTTGGTCGTGGTGGAAGCAAGCCAAAACGCAAGCAAGGAGACAACCTGGTCCCTGAGGGTAAATACTTTATCGATTATAAAAATCCTGATTCGCAGTTTTATAAATCACTGCATATTTCCTATCCAAATGAAGAAGATAAAAGACGAGCTTCAGAAGCTGGTGTGGAACCTGGCGGAGATATCATGATTCATGGGTATCCAAACAGACCAAAACCTCTCTTTAAATTTCTCAAGAAAATGGGATTGATTAAACTTGTCGATTGGACTGCGGGTTGCGTAGCTGTTGATGATGGCGAGATGGAAGAAATTTATCAAGCTATTGAAGAGCATACTCCTGTGACAATTGTTCATTAAGTACATCAGGATCAAATGAGATTAATAAAAAATATCGCCAAGGCCATTATTCATAATCAAGGTTATGATGTTGTGAAATTAGCGCCCATTAAAGAGCGCGAAATCTATAATGCCTATTACCTGGGCAACTGCTTTAAGTGCATCAAGGGCGATCCTCTCACCGATACAATCCTGAAAGGAAAAATCTGGGACAATCAGATTCCCGATATTTTGAAAAAGGTCTCTCAAAGAGAAGGACAAATTGTAGAAATTGGAGCGAATATCGGTGCTTCAATTCTTCCTCATACAAAAAATTATCCCGACAAGAAATTTAAACTTTTTGAACCCGTTCCTGCCTTTTATAAATTACTGAAAGAGAATCACCAGCAATATAATGAAAAATCAAACGTCGAGATTTTTAATCTGGGATTCGGTTTAAATAACGATGAAGAAATTTTGATTAATGTTGGGTTAGGAACCGCAGGAAAATCCAGATTGGTTCAATATCAAATGGCAGATCAAACGATCAGAATCCCCTCAAAAAAAATTGATTCATTCCTCGCTGGTGAAAAAATTGCTTTTATAAAAATTGATGTCGATGGGCATGAATTAAATATTCTTAAAGGCGGAGAAAAAATTCTACGTGATCAAACGCCGGTACTTTTTTTAGAATATGCTCCAAAAGTTATTGCTGACATCGGGCAGACTCCGGAAGAAATTCCCTATTTCCTGAAAGACCTTGGTTACAATGAAATTTCTATCTGGGATAATTATTCGCAGTTTATAAAAACAACGCATGATTGGGACGAACTCATTCGTATCGCAAAAGCGACTCCACACTATCTTGACCTGCTCATCTCAAAAATCTAATTCACTTCGGCCATCGGGCATTAGGGTGATCAGGGAACGCGTCTTCTCCACGCAATTCACGCTGCTGCTTTTCCCATTGCTTTAAGTATAAAATCATTAATCCGGACGAAGCAATCAAAGCAATGACGAGACCGGGAATTCCATCGAGAAAAGCTTTATTGGGATAAATATAATAGCGCTGAAACCAACGGGCAGTTCGATAAAATACTTTTGGCATCGTCATTTTCTCGCCATTCTTAGCATCCCATCTGGCCAGGTCTTTGTCGGTATAATAATTTATTTTGTTTACCCAGTTTGAAATCGTCACATTGGTAAAATGCAAATAGCGATGATCAAGACGCCCCCACTTCCCCTCTTTTTGCAAATCTTCATGTTCTGAACGCGCACTATAACGGGCCATGCCTTTTTTAAAAAGCGTCCCTCTCCAGTTGTTATTTCCGAAGCCATGCTTCATCAAATAGCCCATAAAATAAACTGTCGATTGCGCATCAAAACCGTCATAGGAATTGTCTGAGCTGTTCAAGACTTTTTTCTCAATTTCCTCTTTTAGTTCTTTTGTCACGATTTCATCACTGTCCAATCTCATGATCCAGTCGCCGCTTGCTCTCTCAATTCCATAATTGACGTTGGCATAAATGAAATCTTTGTTTTCGAAAAATTTAACATTGGGATAACTTGTACAAAGTGCTTTTGTTCCATCCGTGCTGAACATATCTACGATGACGACTTCATCGCACCAGGTGAGTGAGTCGAGTGTGGGCTTGACGAATTTCTCAACATTGAAAACGGGAATAACAACCGAAATCGTTTGGCGTTTTTGCATAGTCATCCTCTTATACTTTTGTCAGGCGGAAATAGAGAAACCAGGCCGGAAAAATCCAGGCGAGGTGTTCTTCATAAAATTTAGGAAATTTATTGGCGAATCGGGTAAGCAAAAACTTTCTCATCTTTGAACCATGAAACATCAATTTGCGTTCTTCAATTTTAAATCTTGCGCCTGAGTAGTAGCTGTACTTATGTTCATCAGAAAAACAATCAAAAGAAAAAAAACTCAGATGAAATTTATGAGTGGGATCAATGTACGAGTTCGGCGAAGAATAATGCGGAGTCGTGATATGGAAATCACCTCCATTTTTTAAAATGCGATGACATTCCTGCATGACTTTGGGGATATCGTTCACATGCTCTATAACATCATAACACTCAATGCGGTCAAATTCGTTTTCGCTAAAGGGATATGGCGACATATTTAAATCCCAGATGACATCGGCACCTGTATCTTTCGCAATATCAAGTCGCACAACATTTTCTCTTCCGGCGATCTTTCCGCTACCAACAGATAAGATTTTCATGAGTGAAGACCTTCCTTATAAAACTGCAAACAAGCATTCGCTGCTTTTTCCCAGGTAAATTTTGATTGAATATGTTTTTCCATTGACGATGGTTCGCTAGCTCCGGCCATTAATTGTTTTATTTTTTCGCGCAAATCCTGCACATCACCTTGTCTAAAAAGAAGTCGCTTTTTATCTGCGCAAATTTCAGGATACGCACCGATATCTGAAACGAGCGTTGGCAAATTCATTGCCATGGCCTCTAAGGGAGCAATCCCTAAAAGCTCCGCTTCGCCTTTTAATTTTTCTCCGTGAAGTCCTCTATCTGTACTTGGAAAGACCGCGAGGGCCGCAGTCGAAAGAGTTTCTTTGACAGTTTTATCATCTGCATTCGTCAGAAACCGGACATTTTTATTCCGGGCGAGTTCATTCAATTCATTGAAGTAGTTTTTATCCATCACCCGACCGATAATAGTGAGCTCTTCATGATCAATTGCCTCGATGAGATGATGAAAACCTTTGTGAGGCAAGATCCTTCCCAGTGAAATAATTTTTTTAGAGTTTAAGGAATGCACCGACTGAAAGTTTTCAGGATTAACTCCTCCATAGACAGGTTTCATCTTTAAGTGAAGCCCGGAAAGTTTTTTTCCTGAATATTCAGAGACCGGTAAAAGACCTGTCGCGAACTTTGCAATCCCCAGGCGAGATAAATAAGTCGTCCCCCCACCGCCGTGGTCGGTGAGAAAAACCGGCTTATTGAGAAGACGAGACCAAATCAAAGCACTTTCGGCCAGCACTGTATAAATCTGATGAATATGGACGATATCCGCGTTTTTAATTTCGGTATAAAGATTCACACACAATGGATTTAAAATATTTTTTTTGATGTAACAAAGCGGTTTCCTCACATGAATGCTGACTTCGCCTTCCTTATAATTTTTGTTTTCTTTTCCGAAAGTTAAAATCGTCACTTCAGCTGTTTTGGCCATGGCGAGAGCGAGTTCATGAACATATCTTTCCCCTCCCCCCATAACCGAATCTGGTGAAAAGTATGTAGGAGTAATATGCAGAACTTTTAAACGTTCACTCACTTGCTGACTCCATTAGCTTTTTTCTTAGCGAGATAGGCGAGATGAGAGAATTTCAAATATTGTTTTGGAAGAAGAAGAAACATTCTCGTTGGCAAAGAATATGAGCCGTGTCCGATCCGCTTCAAATGATCAATTGAAACTTTCTTCAGATTCGATTTGAAGTGAGTCGCGATAAAATCCCTGTCACGATTTTCTTTTAAAGCTTTGAATAAAAAATTCATCTGAGGGATTAAGACCTGTGGAGTAAATTTATTAAGAATATGTTCTCGCCCACGTTTTCCGAAGTTCTCCAGAGGATACTTGCGATCACAAAACCTTTGCATAATTTCAACAAGATCTTTTTTATCTTTAACAATGACCGCAGTCTCATTGTGAATCAGTACTTCCAGCTGGCTATTGTCGGATTTTGGTGTTGAAACCGTAATGACAGGCACTTCACAGAGCTGAGCTTCGGCCAGAACCATTCCGAAACTTTCCCCGATGGCCGAAAAATGCAGAAAGCAATCCATTGCATTGTAGGCCAGGCGTAGCTGATCATCGCCTTGGATTTTTTCTATCAATGTTATAGCGCCATCCTTAAAACTGGTAAGAGTTTCAATTTCTGTTTTTAGATGTGGAGGAAGACCAACCATTAACAAATGAACATCTTTATTTTGTCGGTATAGCCGATCAAAAGAAAAATAAATTTCCGCATGAAACTTTGCCGGTGACTGCTGACCAATTCGTCCAAAAACAAATTTATCCAGTGGAAGTCCAAGTCTTTTTCTAGCTTCAACAACAACTTCTTTTTTTTCTTTGTAGAAATTTTCGGGAAGAACCAGATAAGGGACGACAATACCGAAAGCGCGGCGTTCAAGAAAAGTATTCCATTTCCACAAGCACCACTCCGAAAGATGGCAGTGAACATCGATTAAAGAGGCTTCTTCGGAATTGTCTGCAACAGAGAAAACATTCGTTTCCACAATCTTTGTTTCGCCCTTCTTTAATGTTTTAAGGATTTTTCCAAGAGCGTGATCTGTTCCACCAGCACGGTGAATATGAATAATATCGGGCGCCCACTCAAGAATTTTTTCAAGACTTTCATTCATAAGTTCGCCATGATCGTAAACGATAACTCCAAGGGCCTGCAGTTCGTTTTTCCTTGGACCGTCATCGTAAACAGGAAGGACTCTTGAATCGTGACCCTCTTTAAAATACGCTGCCGCAAAGTTCTGGGCTGCGCGCTGAGTTCCGCCAACATCCAGGTCATAGACAATAGTGAGGATTTTAAGTTGCATAAGCCCTCACCTTTCCAATGTAATGCAAACTAAGCTTTCTGAATTCAGAATCAACCGCGAAGAAAAATCCGGCAAACAAAACCGGAAATGAGATTAACTCCACAACGAGAGAAAAAATATTATGGGCCGGCAATCCGACCATAAGCTTTAAACCATAAATGAGAAAGACGATGACAAAAGCAGCATGATAGCGCAAGAGCGTAAAACTTCTGATCCAGCTTTTTCCAAAATACATGAAAAAGTAAAAGGCCAGAACGTTGATCACAATCAGAGATAAAAAATACCCCTGAGCTTTGTAAACTTTGCAGAAAATCAGTACGGCCGTATATTCAAGAGCAACCATCAGCATTTCACCGAGCGTTCTCTTTGAAGCCTGATTGCGCGCGTATAATATCGGATAAGTAATATACCTGCTGGCAAACGCCAGGTGGTAAGCTGCACAGATAAAAACGAGTTCCTTAGCGTCGGCCCAGTTTTTGTTAAAGACTAATGAAATAATCTGATCGCCCAAAACTCCACCGAGCCCAAAGACAAACGCAAGTACCAGAATCATTTTTTCCATTGAACGGCTGGCAAGTTCTCTCGCCGAAGCAGTATTTTCCTGAATGTTTGCAAGCGCAGGAAAAAGGACATGATTATAATCGTAGGCCAGCACAAGCGGAATTGAGACCAGAGAAGAAACCCAGAATATCAATCCGATAGTGTGGATATCCATATAGAGAGCAAGGATAACCGGAAGAATCATGGCCTTGCTTGTAGGAATAATTGAATTAAGCTGAAAAAATAATCCACGCTGAAAATGACCGCTGAATGTTTTAAATTTAAACTTCGGCCAGATTTTGAATTTCAAAAGCAGCATGCATATAAAAGTTTTCACGAGACGGCTGACAAGAATCGCAATAAAAAAAGAGAGAATTCCAAAATTCAGATAAACCAGAGAGATTTGAAAAAGGTAGAGCGTAATTTGCTCAACCATTTCAATTTTCGCAAAGTCGCCATAATGCATATTTTTTTGTGCCTCAACGATTGCAGCTCCGATGAAGGCTTCAAGAGGAAGGATGATGGCAAGAAAAGGAACAAAATTCATAAAGGGAAAATTAAATTTGTAATAGCTGATGATATGCGGATAAGCGACTACAAAAAAGATCATCCAGAAGAGACCAAGCAGAAGCCTGATTCCCATGTAGGCAGAAAGATCGTTCTTCTCAAGCGGTCCTTTGCGCTGAATGAGAATATCACCGAGTCCGATATCCGTTAAAAAAATCAACGATGAAAGGAAGCCATAAATAATACCAAAGCTGCCGTAGTCAGAAGGCACAAGCTTGTAAGCGAGCAAAAGTGAAGAAGCAACCTGCAGAAGTTTAACAAAAACTGATCGACCTGCGAGAAGCAGAAATCCGGATTTTAATTTAGACGCTAATTCAGCCTGAGACATCTTATTGACCTTTCTCTCGAGCATTCAGATAGGCCTGGATAGCTACGTTTTCCTGATTTTCATAGATAAATTTCTTAACGCTCTCTCTTCCTTTCTCAATCATATTTTTTCTGAACTTTTGATCCGCTATTAAATGATCAAGAGTAAGAATCAATCCGCGAAAGTCACCGCTTTGGGACAATAACTCTGTAGGCACCATCATATTAACGCCCGGGCAATCATAGGCAGCGACAGGAAGATCCATCGCCATCATTTCCAGAACGCCGAAGCCAAAGCTCTCCAGATAGCTCGGAAAAATTCCGTAAGAACAATCTGCAAGATGAACCGGCAATTCTGAAGGATCGTATGTTTCTATAATTTGCACTCTGCTTGCACTGGCGCCCCCAAGATATTCCTGGATTTTTTCGGCATTCGGAAACATTCCGACTACGCCCAGAAATTTAAATTCAATATCCGGGTGTTTTTTTGAAAGTGTGAAAATGATCTCCGGAAATTCAACAGCTCCTTTGCGGTTGTCGAACGTTCCGATAAACGCCACTTTTTGTTTTTTCTTTGTGCAATCATTATGTTTGGAAAAAAGTTCATATCTTTCATACTGAAGCCCGTAGGGCTGAACGATAATTTTCTCTTCCGCCATACCATTCTTTATCAAAATTTTTTTATCGTCTGGATTTGGAACATTAATAAAATCAGCATTCGCCATTGTTGCCAGAGATTGATCGATTTTTTTCTTTAAGCGTTTTATTCTCGAACGCCCTTTAATCAATAATCCGGCGATGGAACGGAGACCAGGAAATCTCGGTATAGAAATTTCTCTAAAGTGAAGATCGAGAAGAACAGATCGTGCCACGAGGAGACTCTTCACTTCTTTTTTTAAACAATAGGGTAAATAAAGTGATTCAAACTCGATGACGTCATAGTTCGAATGATTGGTAAGAATATACTTTTTTAAAATTTCCGGAAAATTTTCAATTCTCCACAACTCATCCATGTACGGATCATCTATTCCCGCCATTTCATCAATTCCGACAAGATGAACCTTATGTCCCAGCCTTTTATAAAACTCGGCCGCTTCAAGATAAACTTTTGCTCCTCCCAAAGTCGCTTTGAGAGGAAGATGGCAGCACATCAAAATATTGAGTTGTTTTACGTCATTCACAAATAAATTTTATCATCGCTTGCTAATTTGCAAAACAAATCGGCATGTTTTGATAAGCTATGTTCGCTGTACCAGTGATACGCATTATCAGCGATCTTTTGAAAATCTTCAGCTCTTGAATACGAATACTCTTCTTCTGCGCTCAAATAATGAACTCCTTTTTGAGCGCTATCCACAAGCTGATTGTCCCACGGTGAAGCCCAAACCAGTAATCGATGAGAACAATAGGCTGCAAAGATTCCAGACTTGCTCAGATACCCATTTGGATAATTGATAAAACCAAACCGGGATTCTTTCAAAATTCGACTCACTTCCTCTGCAGGGAGGGCACCAAAAAAAAGAATTTTTTTTCCTGCAACGACATCAACGTCAGTCTTCGGTTCAGGCCCGATATCGATAATTTCAAGAACGCCAAGTTTGAGGCAGAGCTTTTCGAGCTGTGCAATTGAATTTTTATAAAGACGCTCTTTCGCACTTTTATTTCCAAAAATCACCATGCGGTTTTTTCTGTGAGAAAGTTCAGGTGTATTTTTCGGCTCGCCTATATTAGAGAATACAGGCAGAACTTGAATTGAATGTTTTGAATGCCCTGTATAGCCTGCGAGTATTTCTGCATACGAGGTTCTGCTGGTAACAAAAGAATTACTCAGCCTACCTAATCGTCGTGCAATCATTCTCTGCAGTGGCGAGGTCCAGAACTGACTCGTCCATATTGGACCAAAAGCGTATAGTTCATGAAACATTGTTATGAGTTTTCTTTCAGGATGATTTTTTTTCCATTGATCCAATGACCTTAACAACCAAAGAGGCGAACCACGTCTGGCGTAGCCGTACCCTACATAATGTAAAAGAACGACTGCATCTTTTTCCTGAGGCAATAGCGACGCAAGCGAAGGAACTGTTCGCTCACTGACTTTTTTGACTTCGAATGCTTCAGAAATTTTTTCTTTTTCCCAGGAAGGATCGCCCACAATGAATGATGATTCTATTGAATGAAGACGATTCATTTCTTTTGCCAGAAAAAGCCCGTAATCCCCTAATCCATCTATGGCAGGAGGCAAACGAGGTACTATCACGGTCATCTTTTTAAAAGTCATGTTTTAAATTATAATTGTTTTCATGAATAATGTGCAAAAAAATCAAGATCCGAATTTTTATTCACGCGACTATTATCTTCATAGTTGTGCAGGCAGTGACGTTTTCACTTTTGGCGGAGAATCTTCACACGCACTTTACTCTTACATTTTCGAAAAGATGAATGTTGATGTAAAAGGAAAAAAAGTTCTGGATCTCGGCTGCGGAAGGGGGGAACTTTGCATCTCAAGCATGCGCAGAGGCGCTTCCAAGGTAGTTGGTCTTGATTTTTCTCAGGCCGCTGTTGAAATAGCCAATGAACATTTGAGAAAATGCAGTGATCTTGCCGATAAAGACATCCACTTTATCCAGGGAAATGCCTTAGAATTAAATCTCAAGACCCAATTCGATGTCATTTTCCTTACCGATATTGTTGAGCATCTCTTTGACGATCAATTAGAATTACTCTTCAGCAAAGTTCATTCACATCTTGCTCCTGGTGGAATTGTGGTCATTCATACAATGCCAACAAAAGAGTTCATCATCTTTGGACAATATTTAAAATTTTTCCTTTATCTTTTTAAAGGAAAAAAATATCACTTTCTCACTTTCTCACTTTCAAAGACCAGGCTGCTGAAACGCATGTCAATCTTCATCACAAAGAACAACTTAAAAAAAATTTACGTCATTTTAACTGCAAAATCTGGTATGATTTCGCTGATAACGGTCCCCTAAAAAGGATAATATCGAAAACTCCTCTGGTCAGACTTGTCAGTGGTAATTTGTGGGCCGTGGCCACTCATCAAAGAAATGATTAGATTCTGATCGTTAGCAATCTTTCAACAACTTTCTTGTAGGAATTTTTTTTGAATCTTTCATTGAGGAATTGAATCGCTTCAACAATATCAAACGGCTGTTGAGGATGGTTTTCCTTGAATTGAATAAAGTATTCAACAAAAGCTTCGGCCACAATCATAATCTTCGCCATTGGGGAAATATCATCCTTAAATTCTTCAGCAAACCCGATTCCGGAATTCATGCCGTGATGTTGTTTAATTAACTGATCACAACCAATGGGTGCGCGTTTGAATCCAGAAACAAGCTCCGCAGCTAACCGCGCATGATTCGTCACCGTATGTTTTTCGTGTCGGGATAGCTCTGATGAATTCAATAACTCCTCTTCGCTACGTAGATGAGGATATTTCGCGCAAATTGGGGCCAGATAAATATCATGAAAGAAAAAGACCAGATTCATTTTATCAACCTGAGACTCTCCTCCCCAATCAACGTTTCTCACAATGTGAGTGGCCACATAGGATCCAAGCATAGTGTGAATGTACACAAAGCTATTGCGATTATTTTTAAAAATATTGAACAGTGATGCCAGATCAGGACTTTCTGTTGCTACTTCAGCCATGACTTTTGAACAAATATTCGCCAGATGGACAATTTCCTGACTCGCTTGCGGACTGACGAAATTATTCACGAAAAAATCAAAGCCTTGATTAATAATCTCGGTCTTCTGTACAGTAGTCAGCTGATGGCTTTTCATCAGGTCTTCTTTTAAAATTTCCGTGATTTTTTTAACAACTTCGAGTCGTTCATTGGATTTGATGTAGAACTTTGAAATGCCCTCAGATTTTAAAACTCTCGCCACTTCTTCTATAGAGTTTTTCTTATTGGCAAAAAGAACATACTCATCGTCGAGCAAAATATAGAGAGAAGTCGGAGCTTTATGAAGATAATAAATGAACTCAATGTCTATCGGATAATATTCAGGCACTTCGTAACTGGCCATCATCTGTGCCGTCACGTTCAGGCTTCGCGCTGCTGAACTAAGAAGAGAAGGGATATTAAAATAGTCGGCCAACGAAGTAATTTCTGAATTGTTATTTATCTTCTCATCATCTCCGACAAAAATGATCGGCATTCTTGTCTTCCCTTGAAGTTCTTTTTTTAAATCCTGGTTATCCATCGAAGGCTGGGCCACTACTAAAGCATATTCATTCAGATGATCGGAAATAGCTCTGAGAGAAGACAAATTTTTACAATACGAAATCTGTGCCTCCAGATAAACGGAGAGATTCGTTTTATAAAGTTGGGCCAGTAGTTCATTCTCCAAAAGGAGCAAAATTTTTCTCATTTAGCTGCCCGAAAGTTAATAACTGATTAACATATCGAGCTTATCATAAAAAAATTTAGTCGATTCTCTAAATTATCTTAAGAATTAATTTACATTTCCGAACAATTTGCACGAGGACTAAAGAAAATGACCCTATTTTTTCAAGAAACACTATTTGATAATTCCGCGATGATCATCATCAGCTTCATGGTTGCATTCACTACTTATTACTTAATAAACAGTTCCAGAGAATACTTTTTATCTTTTCTTTATCTTCCCGCCAGCAAATCGCCCACCAATGCCAAGCTTCTGGGTGGCCTTGGATTCACTACTGGAATTACCGCGGCCGTTGTTTATCTCACTGCCACTCATACACAATCTTCATTGGTCACCAAATCTGATTTATCGTTTGTTTTATTTTCACTCATTCCAGTTACACTCCTCACAGTCTCAGGATATATCGATGATCGCTTTGAAATCCGGGCACGCTACAAATTAGCCCTGCAATTGCTCGCCATTTCAACGTTTGCTTCATATACCACTTTTCACGTTGCTCTTAATCAGCCACTGGTTGTTTTCGGTTCTTCAGTAGTTCTGGGAATACTTTTAATCAATGGCACTAATCTGCTTGATGGTCTGGATACCATGACTGTTAAATTAGGAATTGTAGTGTCTCTTGCGTTTGCTTATCTCGGGATGAAATCAGAAAGTTCTGTGGTTATTTTAATTTCCGCCTGTACTATTGCCGTCCTTGGCTCCTTTTATCTTTTCAACAGAGAGCCTGCACGCATTTATATGGGTGAGATTGGCGGCAGTGTTGTTGGATTTCTTTTTTATACTCAAGCTACACTTTGCTATAAAAATCTTATCAAATTTCAAAATGGCTATAAGGCTTTTTCCTGGGTCATCATTGCCTGTTCACTTCCCTTGTGTGAATTGGGCATCAGCTTTTTAAGAAGAGTGATTATGAAGAAGTCGCCATTCAGAGGTGATAAACTTCACCTGCATTATATTCTTAAATCGAAGTATAAGCTTTCTGCCTCTGCGACTTCTACTTTTATGGCCATTCTTTACGGAAGTATTTTTTCATTGGGGTATGTTGTAGCAAAATACAGTCTTCCACAGCTGGGCGCTTTGGTCTCCGTGGCCCTGATTGTTTCATTCTATGTCAGTACTTGTTATAAAGAATGGGCGTCTACTATTTCAGAATCTTTGTCGAAGAATTTATTTCTGTATTTTGAAGAAAAGACTGTTCACGTCTTGAATTCTGAAACTCTCAACAACATCTCTGTCACTGTCATGAAGAGTAGTACAAAAAACCGCAGAAGCAAAAAAGCTGCGTAATTAACTTTTATTTTTCAAAAACAATTCATGCCGGATTTTTGCGAGCTTTAAGGTGCCGGGATCACATCCAGTGTATTTTCCAGTATTCACGTAAGTGCTGCCGCTGCTGCGATTGCAGAATTCAATATGCTCGCAAGTCATACACTCTTTAAAATCTTCTTTCTTTAATTTACGAATTTGATTCAGCACAGGCGAGCTCGCCCAGATTTCTTTAAACGTTTTATTTGTTAAATTCCCGGAAGGAATCGGAGCGCCAATGCAGGGAAACACTTCTCCATTAGAACTGACTCCGCAAACCGATTTAGCACAGGAACATTGAAGATTTTTTTCTTCGTTCAAAACCATGAAGACTTCCGCAAATTCACCTTCAAGTTGTTCTTTGAACTGCTCTTCTGTTATTTCAAAATCGCGTGCACCTGAAGAACCATCGTATCTTTCAGTCATTTCAATTGAAAATTGAAAAGGCAGCACATTCTTCTGACAAAACTCAACCATCTGCTTTATTTCGCTCACGTTATAACGATGGATGATGATGCTGATATTGAGATCAAACTTCTGTTCTTTTGCGGTGAGAATGCCTGCAATTGTTTTTGCAAACATTCCGTTTTTTCCGGTTAAACGCGAATAACTTTCCTCGGAATAACCATAAAGACTGACATCCATGCCCGCCAATCCGGCAGAGTACATATTTCGACAACGTTCTGTTGATAAAAGTGAGGCGTTGGTTTTTAGCCTCACTTCCATTTTATTCTGTCGTCCCTGTCTGATGAAATCATCAAGATCCGGATGAAGAAGAACTTCTCCTCCCGAAAGATTCAAATAAAGCGTGCCGGCTTCTGCCAGCTGATCAATGATCTCTTTAATTTTTTCCGAAGAGAGATTGGTTAATTTAGGAGTCTCTGTCTGTGACGTTCTGTTGAAGTTATAGCAATGACCGCATCGATAATTGCAGTTCTGAGTCAGCTCGACAGTCGCAACTAAAGGAATTGTTCTCTCGGCAGCTTTTCTTAAAAGATTGTCCATCAATAAATGGGTCATTCGCTATCCGAAAATAATAAATCTTTCGAGTGAAATTCGGCGATAAGCTCGTTCACATCACGAAAGGCCGTTTCCAGATCAACATCAAATTCATGGCAAACTTTTGCGACGAGTGCATCTATATTGTGTTGCCCATCACATAAGTTCCAGACAAAGCCCGCCACTTCATTCAACTCATGAACTTCCTGCCGACCTTTGGAATCTAGTATGACAATTTCAAGCCCAATAGACTTATATGCTAATCTCTCTGCCCGCAATGGTTTCTTCATAAGAAAACGCTATTATTTATAGTGAATTTACGCAAGAAAAACTTCTATAATAGAAACATGGAAATACTTCCGTCCCCCTACAATCTGAATCAATTAACTCCGGATGTAATTCAACGCCATCATCTTGAGGGACTCTTATGCCATTACTCCCCTTCATCATGTTCAGAAGAATTTTCAGCTCGATTCAAGAAACAATGGATTCATAACTCTACCTTGCTTGATGAATGCAGACAGTTGGGTGAAAAAGCGCTTCGCGTGGGCATTGAAGGCGTTTTACTTAAAGGAATTCATCTTCTGACTTTTCTCTATCAGGATCCAGGTCTGCGTTTCATGTCAGATATAGATTTACTCATTTCGCCCGATCACACGGCAGAATGGGAAAAATTATTGCGCCAGAATGGTTTTGAACTCAACTCCACTTCCAGCTTCGGCGGAAGAAGCCACAAAACGGACTGGAGCAGAACTATTCAGAATATTGAAGTAAACCTGGAATTACATACCGACTTATTTTTTCACCTGCATCGATTTGACTGGGAAAAGCAATCTTCCGGGATTGAAGGCTTTCAGGCATTGACTGTGACAGATCTTTTTCTACACCTCTGCGGTCATTTAGTTTTCCAGCATACATTTCTCAGATTGAATTGGTTGTATGATCTCTATTTTCTTTACGAGAAAGAAAAACAGAATATCAACTGGGTGCACTTGTATGAAAAATCACACAAAGCAAAACTGTTCCGGTCAGTCCAGATGGTTCTGTGGGTTTTAAAGAATCATCTTCAGGTTGAGTTGGGCGAAACCCCATCCACGCTTTTCAATCTTCCACACAAGCAGTTGTGGCAATCATTGCTGACGCCAGAATTTCTACTTAATCCGAATGAGAATACTTCGCGTTTTTTAATTTTAAAACATATGACAAAGGATTCTCTGCAGGATGCTGTCGAATATGATTTACTTTGGATGAGACAAAAATTTTTCACTTAACAAAAGCCCGAGCAGCGCAAATTTTCTAATAAGTGGCCCCCTCAATCGTAAGCGTGAAAACAGAACAACCAGATTATGGCGATTAAGGACATATATCTGATCGTTTCTTTTTAGAGAGATCACGCGTCCTAAAAAATCATTGGGGCTATTTTGATCCATGACAATTGAAAAATCACCTTTAGTCTGGAAATCCTTATTCACTATTCTATGAGCAACTAATTCTCCGTTTGAGCGATCTTTATAAAGAACAATATCGCCTGAACTGAAATTCGCAGCACTCATATCAACTTCAAGACTGTCACCTTCTCGTAAAAAAGGGTGCATGCTTAAGCCGTGAAATTCAATCCATTGCGTTTTCATTTATCGAGAAGATCCCATATCGAATCTGATTTTTTGAAATGCAATTCATAAAAAGGAACCCGCAAAGATGCCCATTCTGCAAAATCGAGAAGGTGTTGCAGATCTTTTTCATTCATCGTCGGCCAGTGGAGGTTGGCAAAGCTTGCCAGCAGCTTTTGGGTGCCTTTCATTCTCTCCGTTGTGATTAATTCATCATGATCGTCCTGGACGAGCCAGTAAATGGCCTTGACGGGAACTTGTTTATCATAACCAATCATTGAATTAAAGCGGCCACCGATGGCCCCTGCTTCCACACACAACATATTATTTTTTTCTGAGATAATATTCATATCATCGCCAAGAATTAAACGCGGCGATGATAATTCAGTTATGGTTGTTTTTCCTGCGCCGGAATGGCCAAGAAAGAGATGGGCCAGATTATCACCGGAGGAGCTCAATACACATGAGGAGTGCATGACAAATTTTCCTTCGCTTATAAGTTTACCCGAAATAAACCAACGTAGAAAATTATAAAAACCATCAGAAGTATCGCCTTCAGAAATGAGAATCACTTTATCATTCTCAAATTTAGAGGCGAAGTCGCGCTGTACCGCTATCGTATTTTCTTCAAAGGACAAACAGTCCTGGGAAGATTCGTCGGCCCATTCTTCAGATGTAAATCCAAGAGTGCGTGGATCAAATAAATAAACCGTAAAGAATTCTTCACTCTCTGTTATCCAGTGAGCAGGAATTAACTTTTCCAGAGAAGATATAAAAGAAGCTGATTGAGTTATAAATCTCAAAGGAATGCCATGATAGCGACAGTTAAAAATGAAATCAGAGGTTTCAGGAAATTCAAAAGATAAGCTTTGAAGCAGAGTTTTTTTGCGTTCTATAAGATCAGGATTGCTGATTTCTTCCAACATTTTAATTAAGAATTGCGTTTGCTTGAACCACAGAAAGCGGGAGCTGTCGTAGAGGCTTTGCGTCCGCCGGTTGTCGTACCATTGCAGAGGGCCCCATAAGAGTTCAGCTTTTCAGAAGCGATCGCGGGTTTGATATATTTTTTCTTTGCAGCTGTGTTTTTGTCCTGCGTTTCCACAATATCTTCATTGACGGCTGACTTAGATTTACTCATAAAAAACTCCATTATATTTATTTTATTCTCTTTAAAACTCATATGCCAAGCTCAATCAAAAGATTGCGCTTAACTAGAAAACTTGACCATTTATCTTGCGGACATAATCGAGAACTTTTTCAATCAAATGCCAGATTAAATAGAAGACAAAGCTCCACATACCTAACTTTAAAAATTCTTCGGTATACAAAGTTTTTCCTGAAAAAATTTGTCTGCTGATTTTTAAAACCAGTGTTTGCGGAATTAAAACTGCCAGGTTTTTCAAATAGACCGGAAAGACACTCACCGGAAAATAGATTCCCCCCAGTATGGCCGCTACGGTTTGCAGCGAATAAAAAACGCCCATTCCCTTTTGAAATTTTCTGTAGAACTGAATAGCAATCAATCCCATGAATACAAAACAAACGACTGCAAAAACCTGACTAAGAAAAAACGAGGCAAACATTTGTCCGTTCAACGGAAAAGATAAGAATATTTTGCTCACGATCAAAATAGACGCTACACGAAGAATTAAAAAAAGTGAATCCGCAGCGGTTTTACTCAGGACATATTTTAACGGAGAAATTTTTAATCCCGTTAATGTCAGGAGAAAATGAGAATTGCGGATGTCTGCATAATGCCCAAGTAACCTTTCTGCAATTCCCATGGGAATGATGAGGGCCACTTCTCCAGCTAATAAAAAAATAAATAAAGAGGCAGTGCTTGTCTCTTCAGTCTTCAATTCAAAAGACTGCCCGGCGTAATAGATAATACTCAAGGTTAGAAAAACTGAAAATAACTCGAAAAATAATTTTAATATCCATGAACGGGTTTCAAATATCTTTCGAAGAAAAAGACTAAGTAAAAAGGCAATCATAGTTCACCCAGGCTTATTGTCTTAATTACCGTGTCGGGATGCCAGATGAACTTCTGTTCAGTGATGAAGATAAGGGATTCTGCAGACAGCTTCTCGATAAAGCGCTCAAAGAAGGCACGATTTGCAGGAGACATGGTCAAAAAAGGTTCATCGAGAAAGAGTATTTGAGGCTTAAAAAACAAATGGAGAAATAAACGAAGAATTTGTTTCATTCCCTGAGAATAGTTTTCAGAACGAGAATGAAGAATTTCCTCAAAGACGGGCAGATCTTTAAAATCTTTTATTCTCTTTTCCGTTGTCGCGAAATCTACATTCAGCGATCGCGAAATGAGCTCGATGTGTTCCATTCCCGTTAAATCGGGACACAATCCCAGACTGGTTGTTGATAAAAAACTAAACCTTCCTTTTTCTAGTTTTTCAGGATGGCCATTGTTGAAAAGAATGTTGGAATTTTCGGCACTCATCCAGCCGGCCAGGGCCTTAAGCAAAGTCGTTTTCCCCGAGCCATTGTCGCCTTCAATAAGAATAATACCGGGACCATCACAATTAAAGTGTAACTTGTCACAGATGACTTTCTTTTCGAATTTCAATGTAAGGTTGCTGCATTCAAAACGCAGCGGTTGAATTGTCATCCTAAGATAATTGTATTTAAAAATGTAAAATGTGATAAATTCTTTTTATGAAAATCTCACTTTTCGTGCATGAACTTCTGCCTCAAATAGGCCATTCCCGTGCCTTGATTGAACTCATGAACGGACTTTCGCCGGAGCAAAAAGCTCAGGTAGAGTTAATCGAAGCAGTTTGTTGTGAATCAGCTAATCTGGATGAGCTTTTTCCCGAATTTAAATGCCGCAAACAGTTTATTAAAATTCCAGGGAAAGGCTTTAAACCCTTCATTCTTAAAATGCTCAGCTATCATCTCTTTTCCTATTTTTACTCTGCGCTTTTTTGTAGAGACAAAATCAAAATCGGGATAGGCATTGCTTGTCTGAACGTCGACATAGCGAACATTCAGTTTATTCATGAACAGTGGAAAGAACCTTTCTTTTCAAAAAGAAAGATGGGGCCGGCGACTTTCATTTATAAAAAAATTCTTTTTCTCTATTTCGCTGTAGGAGAAAAAATCCTCTTTTCTGATGCGAAGAAACATTTCATTGTCATCGCACGTTTCCTGCAAAAATTTATCGAAGATCACTTTCAGACCGATACTTCTCAATTTACCCTGATACCTTCAGGAGTGAATACAACAGAATTCAAAACAAATCCTGAAAGACAAAAAGAAATCGAACTGGAATTAATTTCAAAATATCCCGCTTTAAAGACAATTAATTTTAATCAGCCGGTCACTCTTTTCATCGGTGCTTTTGAAAGAAAAGGACTGGATAAAGCTCTCGAGTATTTAGCTCAATTCAATTCAAAGCAACTGATTCTCATCGGCAAACCTGAGAGCTTCTCGCACTGGAAGTTTCCGCAGAATTTGAACATTGCTCACATTCCATTCACCAAAGAAGTGAATAAGTTCTACGCAGTCTCAGATCTTTTTCTTTTCCCCACTTACTACGAACCTTTTGGTCTGGTGATCGTAGAGGCGTTCGCCATGGGATTAGATATTATCGTTCCCGCTGACAATGTCGGCGCGAGTGAAATTCTGCCGGCAGATGAAGGAGTTCATTTCTTTCAGCAAAATGAATCCATTCCCAAAATAGAATTCAAAAAGATATCTCCAGAAGTCCGGTCTCTCCGAATGGCGCAAAGAACTGAGCAACTTCTTCCTTACAACTGGAAAGCTGCTGCTGAGAAATTTTATTCAATACTGTCGAGATATTGATAAACATCAGTCACTGCAACATAAGCTTGAGAAAAACTAAATCTGCTTTCAATAAGCTCTCTGGCATTTTTTGATAAACGCTTGGAATAAACTTCATCAGTCTTCATTTTCAGAATGAGTTCTTTCAAACTTTCCACGGCATCAGAATCTCTGGCCAAAATAATTTCCGCCGTCTCATTCTCTTTAACAAATTCAGAAAGTCCGCCATAGGGCGAAGAGATAACGGGCACTCCGGCCCCCATCGCTTCGGCGACAGAAAGTCCAAACCCTTCATCAATAGTGACTGGATTGAGATAGAGATTGATAATTTTATAGAATACAGAAATATTGCTTTGATGCTGAACAAAGATTACTTTTTCTTCCGCTTTTTGAGCTTTCACATATTGAATCAAAGAATCATAGAATCTTTTATCTTCCGCGCTATTGGGTGAACCAACGATGACAAGTTTGCTATCATCCAGGTTAAGTCCAATAAAACTGCGGATCGCAATTTCGTAACCTTTCCCTCTGGCCATTCGCCCGATTATTCCTAAAACAAAAACTCCTTCAAGCCCAAGCGACTTACGCAAAGATAAAGCTTCTGTGAGTTTTGGATTTTTTATTTCGACTGGAAGTGGAATAACTTTTCTGCCATATTTCGCCTTCCTTAAAAAGAAAGAGCTGTAGTGTTTTTCCAATAAAAAATGCGAGCTGAACAGCAACACATCGACGGAAAACAAAGAAGCGAGATAATCGAACATTCCCCCAATGGGGCCATGTTGAAACCAGACACGGTTCGTACGTGAGAAGATCGTACTAAGTCCCATCACGAATTGTGGATACCCCATGGTTGAATGAATAGTGTGGAAATTGTGTTTTTTCAGAAAATGGCGAATTTCGATTACTGCTTTAAAAAGCTTAAACGGATTGCGCATTTTAAATTTATTTTTGAGAACCGTGACAGCAACGCCTTTATTTTTCAGTTCCTCCTCGAGATCGCCATGATTAAAAAGAAGAAAGTGCACATTATCTTTTGTCTCGGCATGAACGCCTGCGATATTGACCAGAAATTTTTCAGCGCCGCCAATGAATCCGTTGGCCGAAACATAAAGTATTTTTTTCATAAGTTTATCAGGTTAGTTTTAAATTTCTCATAGGTCAGATTCTGATTATAAAATTCACGACAACTTTTTGAAAGAGTTTCATAAAGCTTTGGATCTCGTTCAAGCAGTTCCACTTTTTCGCGCAATTGTTCTTTATTCTCGACTTCATAAACCAATCCGGTCTTGTTCTGCTGAACCAGAAAATTCACACCTGTGTGAAGCATTGGAGCAATTACCGGTATTGATAGGGCGAAAGATTCGACGATAGTCATACCAAAAGCTTCAGCTCTGTTCTTTGATCCAACAATCATTAAATCACAGGATGAAAGCAGTTCATTCTTTTGCTGATGTCCGATTTTTAAATGAAATTTAATATTGGGAGCAGCAATAGATTGAAGATCGTCTCTTAACGGACCGTCGCCTACAATATTGAGTTCATAAGGAGTATCGTTAAATGTTTTAATAAGAAAATCAAATCCCTTATAAGGAACCAGTCTTCCGATAGAAATTAATTTTTTATTGAAAGATAAATTCTTTTTTTCAAAAGAACTTTCTTCAATGCAAAAAGGAATGACTGCACGAAGAGGGGAATTGAGTGGAGATAAAACCGGGGACGAATCCCAAAGCTCTTTGCTCGAAACTATGATTTTGTTATAGACCTTGAGCGAATGTTTAAAGTACCAGTTATACACTCTTCCTGGTAGACCCTTGTTTACGATATCACTGTGATAAACAGCAACAACTTCTACATTGTTCTTCTGCAGAAAAGCTTTATGCCTGTAAACAACTTCGTGCATGAAAGGATTCGGTAAATGAACATAGATCCGCTTGATTTGATGCTTTTTCACAATTTCAGGAAATTTTAAAAAAAATCCGAGACTAAAGGGAGCATTGAGGAAATTGATTTTTTCTTCAACTCGATGAATGACTTCACCGAACTCACCTTCTTCCTTTTTTTCTTGATTCGAGAAAGCACAAATATAAACACTATCACCGTTTTCACGATGGGCCTTTGTCATCATTTTTTCGACAAGCTCTATGCCACCGTAGACAGGAGGATAATATTTGGCGAGCTGAAGTACATTCATTTATTAACTTTTTGCAGGAGAATGAGTGTTGAAAGTATGGATATACCAATTCCGATCAAACCCGTGTAATAAGCGCGGTCTTCTCTGAAGAGATCTTTTTTGATGAAGATTGAATCACCGGCTTCAATTTTGAATTGATAAGCTTGAACATCTCCCCCTTCAGAAAGATTAAATTCGAATTGTTTCAAAGAACCATCGGCAGCCGATCTTGTTAAAACAACATCATCGATTTTTGCCGTTCCGCTTGGACCACCCGCCATGGAAAGTCCTTTGATTAAAGTCGTATCTGTAGGAATGAAATGCAGACCCGGCTTTCCGACTTCTCCCCAGAAATGGGTTGGAATGAGGACTTTATTTTTAACAGACGTATTGTAGTAAACGCTTCCGCTCTGTTTCCCAAGATCTTTTACTTCGGATGGCAAAGCAATTTCCTGAAGCGAGAGTTCTGACTTCATTTCAGACTTTGCATTCTCGGCCGAAAAAACAATCGTTCCACTCAACAATTGATAACAAATCACCAGTGATAAAACTTTTTTTATGCTCATGATAAAATAATAGTTCCACTATGAATAAAATACAAGAAATTGAGTTTAGCCCAAAACGAAACAATCTGCTCCTGGCAGTGCATGGATTCAATATTTTTCTTTTGTGTCTTAATTTCGCTTTAAATTTTCTGGGTGAGCCATTCCTGAAATACATCTACCTTATTCAGGTAGTTTTTATTTTTGCTACAATCATCAGATTTGATTTTGAACAATCTTTCCCGGAAATTCTGATTCTTTTTTTCATTGAAGGTCAGGGCCGTGTTCTGTGGGAGTATCAAAGCTGGGCGAGAATTGTCTTCGACACGCTTACTCTGCTCGCAATTCTCAAAATCTTTATTGTACGAAAAAAGATCTTTGAAAAAAAATTAATTCCCTGGCCCGTTTTGCTTTTTATTTCCCTTCACTTCCTCTGGTATATAGTAGAATTATTCAACGTTTATTCAGCATCAGTGTTCGGAGCTGTAGCAGCTTCGAAAATCTATATCTTCCCTATTTTTCTATTCCTCGCGCTCTTATTGTCAGGGCTGGATTTCAAAGCCAAACAATTCCAGACAACATTAAATCTTTTTCTCTTTATTATCGTTGCCGAAATCATTCTCAATTATTATCAGCTGCTGATGAAGCAAAATCTTCTTTTGGGAATATCACAATATTATTTTAAGGCCATGCGAGACGGCGTTTTCGTCAATAACCTTTTCCGTCCATTTGGAACCGGCGCCCTTCCAGGGGCCATTTCTATTTTTCTTTTTACGACTGTAGGATTTTTATTCATTAGAAAAACAAAAATAAAAGGAACACTTCTTCGTCTGGCGGTGATCGGAGCTTCAAGTTATACGATTCTCATTTGTCAGGTCCGCTCAGCTTTCATCAAGTATCTTCTGATCATCGGCCTGATTGAGCTTGGCCTCATGTTCTACGAACGATTCAAGCCTGCCAAAATTCTTCCTGTATTCTTAATTGGCCTTATCCTCGCAGTCGGGGGAAAAACATTTTTGCTTGAATCAGAGACGACTGGAGATGAAAACCTTGATTACGCCAAAGAAAGAATGTCTTCTCTTGCGGACATGAATAAGTTGAAAGGCTCAAGATTGAATGTCGAAGATTTTGGACAAATCGCATGGTCTAAACTGGCCGATTATCCCCTTGGTCTTGGACCAGGGATGACCGGTGCTGCCAGCAGTATTAACAAAGAAGAGCTCGCCTTTAATCCGCTCATCAATAAAAATATGCTTTGGACTATGGATAATCTTTTCATTTCACTTTTTATTGACCTAGGAGTAGGGGCTTTATTCTATATTCTGTTGATTTTTTCAATACCCATTTATTTCTTCCGTTATCTCCTCACATTTTATTCAAAAAAAATGGAAGAAAATTTTCGCCTGCTTCTCATTTGCACGAGTACTCTTGTGGTCATTCTTATTGGTAATTGGGGTGCAGTCGGATTGACTTATAATCCTGAATCCTTTGCCTTCTGGTTTTTTGCGGCGGGAGGATTCAAAATCATTTATTCATTTAAATCAGGAATTGAAGGACGGGACGTCGCCAATAAAGTCCAAGTGTGAAAAATAAAGCTGAAGATCTTCTTCACTATAGATTTGATCATCAAAGAAAAACCTGACTACGACAGAGAAAATTAAAATAAAAACTGAGAGAAAGATCGAGTAAAAAGAAACCTTTACGAACGACATAACATGAAATTCACGAACAGGAGCTGAAGTTTCTTCAAACAAGAGGTCGCTCGTAATCGTGGAAGCGAGCAGCTTCAGGTTCAAACGTTTTGATTCAAGATTTTTAATGAATTCCAGCTCGTGCCGGGCCTTATTGACTAAAGATTCATTCATCACTTTAGTTTTCAAAAGAAGTTCCAGATCTTCTTTCAATGAGACAAATTCTTTTTCAAGCACTGCAATTTTTTTCTGAGAAACCGCCAGGTCAAATTCAATTGATTTTTCTTTTGTGTGCTGTTCTTGAATAAAATTCTCATCGCGTTCGCTGTGTTCATCAAGCCTATGTTCTTTTCTTTTGCTCTCAAGAAAAGTTAATTCCATATTCAGTTTATGGATGATGTCTCGATCCTTTTCACTTAAAGACGCTGACGAGATTACGGAGAGAGCTGCAATATTCAAGCGAAGATCATTAATTCTTTTATTGATAGATAGTGATTCGGAAGCCACAAGGCGATCTGTTTTCTCTGCTCCAGAAAGTGCTTTTTGATTTTGATGTGAGCGTGCTTCATTTTCAGTCAAACCGGTTTTAGAAGTGTTGATTTGAACCTGCAACTCCCTCATTCGTTCCTTGATTTCTGTAATTTTAATCTCATTCTTCTCATTGCTATCGAGAAACTCAACCCCACTGGAAACGGCGAGCAGGTTCTGATTTTCAGCGATGAGCTTTTCTACTGAAGAAAGTTCTTTGCTTATTTGGTATTGATGAGATTCTAGCCTGTATTTTTCAATCGCAACGATGAGTTGTTTCTTTGAAGACTGAAGTGTCAACAGATCAAAAGCATGAACACTCAGGTTAAATCTGTTTTCTGATACTCCCTGTTCAATGACAAAAGAATTTCTTAAATAAGGGATGGTCGCCAAAATGGCACACTCTTTCTCCGCATTACACTTTTTTAAAATTTCTGTGACCTTCATTCCTTTTCCTGAAGGGGCCCCCAACACCATCTGCGAAAACGATGGATCACCATAAAGGAGTTCTGCATAATTTCTTAGAAAACTGTGACTGCTTAGAGAAACATTTAGTTCGCCTAGATTAATGACTTCGGCTTCATGAACTGGAACCAATGCAGACAAATCGTTTGAAACGTTATGCTTAATGATCGTCTTAACAGGTATATTGCTCGTATAAATTTTAGGTTGGGAATAGTAGAAGAAAAGAATATTGAGAAGGAATAAAACAGCCGTGCAAGTCACGTGCGACTTGTACCTGAAGCCAAGCTTCCATAGCAATGTAAAATTAATGACTGTGGTTTCATCCAGCAGTGCTTCGATTTTTTTCAAACCCTCTCCGTGGCTTTGATCCCACAGAGCCTATCGGCAAAAAGTTAAAAAAAATTAATTGAGATTAAGGCTAATCGAAAGAAGGTACTTCACCAATAAAGTCAAGATTTGCAAAGTACGTTTTGAGATCGTCTTCGCAGTAAATTTTATCATCCATAAAATAACGAAGAAGGATGGAAAGAATATAAAAGAAGCCGGCCATCAGTGAAGAAAATAAGAAGATCTTAATTATCGTCGAACGACGAAATTCACGGGCTTCCCGACCAAAATCTTCAAACACTAAATCTGAAGTCATGGTGGAACTCATCAGTTTCAAGGATAACTGCTTGGCTTCAAGATTTTTTAGGAATTCTATATCGGTTTTAAACTTATTGGCGGAAGTTTCTTTTGAAAATTTATCCTTAGTTAAAACATCGAGCTGCTCTTTTGAAATTCTAAATTCTTCTTCAAGCCTTGAAAGATTATTTTTCGCAACTGAATAGTCAAACTCAATATTTTTCTCTTTGCCTTCCTGTTCTTTTCCAAAGGCTTCTGTATAGCGGCTGGCAATCGCGCGGCTGCCAACAGATAATTTCTCTTCAAGTTTTTTCAGTTCTCCCATCATTTCTGAAAGAATGGCCTTGTCAGAATCTGAACGATTCGCTTCCGGAATGCTGGAAAGAGTGGCTATATTCAGCCGAAGGTCATCAATCTTACCTTGAAGCGACAACTCCTGCATTTTTGACAACTTGTTTTCCTTGCGCGATTTTTCAAGATGACGTTTATTTTCTGCAAGTCTTGCTTCCAATGCAGAAACATTCGCCATTTCGGTATTGATCGAAGCTTGCAGCGTACGGATTTTCTCCTTCAGATCAGAGATTTGAGTGTTTGTTTTTTCATTCTCTTCTAGGACATTAAAACCATTCATTTTATGAAGAAGCCCACGGCTCTCTTTAATCAGATTCTCGACGGAATTCATTTCTTTAATGACAAGATATTGTCGCGCTTCGATTCTTTCCGTTTCCACCGCTTTAGAAATGACCCTGGCCAATGCAAAAACGGTTTCTTTGTTGAGTGCAGTCACTGTTATCAGATATCGGTTGCTGGTCATCCCCTGCTCCAGAACAAAAACTCCGGAAAGGGCACCGACGAGTTCAGTCACCATGCAACCAGCATTGTTTTTGCATTGAGATCTGACCTGGTGGCCGTATTTTTTCCGGCCATTGACGATAGAACCAAAATTCAGTTCATCAAAATTTTTTTCTTTTACCATCAGCTCTGCAAAACGCTTCTGAAAAGAAAAGCTTGTGAGAGAAACAGAAAGCTCACTAAAACTCAACGCATTGAGATTTTCGACAGGTTGGAGGCTTGTCATATCATTTGAGAAAGTATGGCTCTCAGCTGCTTTAACTGGAACGCTGACGGAATAAATGAGCGGCTGAGAAAAATAGAAATAAACAAAGAGCCCGCCAAAAGCGAGGATGGCGAGGGTCAAATGAGAGCGATAGCGGCCCACAAGCTTCCAGACAAGCCTGAAATTCAGAATGGTTGTTTCATCAAGTAGATTACTTAATTTTTCCAACTACAGTATTCCTAAAATCTTTTTCCTTTTTGGGCGGTCTATTGCTGAACTTGTTTCAAGCAATACTCCGTTCAAATTTACATTATAATTACTAAAAAATTTCTTCACTGCTTCCACTTTGTGTCCAGAGGAGGCGTTCGGTGAAACAATAAGAGTTAAAGACTCGTAAAAATGAGAAATCCTGTAATTAAACTGAAGATTCAATTTCATTTTATCGAGTTCTGGCACGTCCCAAAGAACGATGTCGTAATAATCAAGTATGGTTTTCACTTCCAGATCAAAAGTTTTACTGTATTGATGTTCATCATAAACGCGCATTAGTTCTTCATAATCAAGAAAATCAAAATGATGTTGATATGAATGATAATTTACGTTGTCACCGAATCCGCTTAACTGATACTGCTTCGGTTTTGAGTCTTTATAAAATTCCGCAAAAACACCGTGTCTCAGCTGATCAGAAACAATCGCGATTCTGTATTGATCAGCATAATCAAAGTAACAGCAAAGACCGAGGATCGTTCTTTGTTGTGAATTCTTATATCCGGTCGAAGTGAAGGCAAAACTTTTTGTTCCTTTTTTGTACTCTTCCATGAACTTTTTCCCTACGTGAAAAAGTTCATCGGGATTGCTGACCCTTGAAAGGTAACTGGCAATTTTATCAGTTGAACCTTCACGATTGTATTTCTTTTCAATTTCAGGAGTAATGATTTCGAGTTTCGGTTTTAGAGCTGCACTCATTTTTTTGCTCCTTCGTGGAGAATCCCTTTCATTGGAATTCCCAATGACTTGAAACGCTCCTCTACTTTCTTCACTTCTTTGAGAGTTACTTGTCCCGGTTTTACAACGACTGAAATAGAATCCAGCGACCGCAAAATATCGAGATAAGCTTCTCTAAAATCAGGTAATTTATTTTCTTCAGGCATGGCCCAGAAGACAGACTCAAATTCAGAATAGATCAGCTTCAAATCCATATGATTGTGTTTGTACTGCTGTAGAAGTTCTTTGTGATCGATAAGACAAAGCGGCCCCCATTCGTGAGTAGTCCAGCTGCCGAGCAATCCTTTGTTAAACCACAGTCGGTACTTATCCCATTCCGGTGATGACAAGTCGTTGACGACAATTAAAACCGGTGAATTATTTCTGGAATAACTCACGCCACTGGCGATACCGAGAAGATAAAAATCGTTTGGCTTTAGTCCCACTGATACAAGACCAAAGCTTTTCTTTCCGTTGTCGATATCTTCGGAATAAGATTTTGTCACTCTATACAAATCGGCCGCATTTGCGACTTTCAACTGCATAAATGGAATGACTTCCTTTTGCAGATGAGCGCTTTTATCCTGAACAAGCTTTTCCGCAATGGATTTTTTAATATCCAGCAACGACTTTGGTATATAAAAGATGAGTCCGCTTTTTTTGGGGATCTCTTTCTCTTTTACGGTGAATAGTTCTTTTTCAGAATTCACGAGACCTCCTTAACAGATAAAATCTTTTCCATATCAACAGCAATATTTTTTTGAATCTCTTCTGCTTTAGTGAAAGACTTGGTAATAAACCGCATACGAAGAACATTATTAGTCGCAATATTTTTAATCTTATTAAATAAATCCCGGCGGTCATAAGCGACAACTTTGTAACCGTTAACATTGCTTTCAAGGATCTCGCCTGCTCCACCAAGTCCTGTAGTGATAACAGGAACGCCGGCTTCATAAGCTTCAACAAGCACTCTTCCAAATGGTTCGCGCTCCAGAGAATAATGAATCAGACAATCAATCTGACCGAATATATCTCTCGGTTCACAAAGTCCCTCAAAAGAGACGAGTGTTGAAGGAAATTTTTTTGCGAGCCTTTGAAGTTCTTCTTTATAAGTGGAATGAGAACCTGAAGTCTGATAAAGATTATCGCCAAAAATTTTAATTTTTTTGATGCCAAGGCCTTGAAGTTCTTTTTCATACATCCAGGCAAAGAACATTAATTCATGAATGCCTTTCCACGGCGCCATCATGGAAACAAATCCTAATGTCTCGACGCTGGAAATAGATCTGTCATTTTTTAATCCGCCCGAAGGATTATAAACAACCCGCGACGAGTAATTTTTCCAGGGTGAAAGCAGCAACTGCTTTTGAACAGACTGAGAATTACAAATGAATTCCAGTCTCTCTTTAGGGACATTGGTTAAAACACCCCAGAGTAATGCGCTCAGTTTTGAATGATGATAATAATCTCTTAAATGCCAGGTGAGTTTTCCTTTAAATTTCATTCTAATATTTAAAAGAAAAAATAAAAAAGCTACCTTATTTCCGTTGAGATAAATGTGGTCGTAATTTGTAAGTTCATTCAATTGCGAATAACCGAAGATCAAAGAGAGCGCATTTCCTGCAGCAGCAAGGCCAGGCAGAACTCTTGTTCTCGACAAAGAGTAAAGCGAAGTCGGATAATCATATTCTTTATACTGACCTAAATTCTCTTTTTCTATAAGTGATTTGAGTGTTGAATGGCCATCCAACCTTGGAACATAAAAGGACAGCTCCACATTGCGAACCGTCGACAGCTGGAGCAAGAGACTTCTCTCTGCCCCGCCAAGCTTGTTGGTATTCATCATGACTGCAATTTTCTGGATCATGCAGCCCCTCTCGTCTCCAGGAATCGGGAGAAGAATAATTTATATTCTGAAAGGGAGTGATCTTGAATTGTGTGCGCGTAACATTGAAAACGAATCAACTGATAAAGAGCTTCATCCTTAAATGTCGGAATAGATTCCAGTTCAGATTTATCAGTAGATGAAATGACATATCCCGTCTGTCCGTGATGGACTGCTTCCGGCAATCCGCCCGTTTTGAAGACAATACTTGGCACACCAAATTGTCCGGCCTCAAGAACAGTCAGACCAAAGCCTTCATAAAAGCCTTTTTTCGAATGATCGAGAGAAAGGAGAAGATTGTAATGAGCTTTTCGATAAGCTTCATTTCGAGTTTCATTTTCTTCGTCGCTGAGTTCTTCAAGACATATTTTTGAGGATATGAGGTTATTTCCTTTCGGAACAATCAATCGCACAGGCTTCCCAAAAAGCTCCTGAATGTTTTCACAGAATTCAATTGAACCGGAAAGGTTTTTATGAGGAACATTTCTGGCGATACAGGTAAAAATCAATTCTTTTGAACAGGCCTGAGTGTTCTTTTCAAATTGTGCTTCGGTCATTGGCACGCAATTGTGAAAGATGACATCTCGTGAGTGATCAAGAGAGAAGCCAAGAGCTTCAGCTTTATCCCGAGTCGCGCGGGAAATAAAAAGATTCAGGAATGATTTCTCCATGAGAGAAAAATACTTTTTCTTTTGAAATTGTTTAAAAATCTTTTTCAATAAATGAGGTGAAGTCATGAGCACCTCTGATCCGTGCACAAAATTGATCATCTTTTCCTGAGCGTGCGGCATGAGCCAGCAGAACATGACATGAACGTTGATAATCAATTCGTATTTATTGAGCTGTTCAGAATCATAACTCAAAATATCTTGTGGTGAATTCCAGTGAAAAATTTCATAAGGAATTTTTAAATCATTAAATACTTCTTCAAGATTGCGCGTAAATGTCGTCAATCCACCAAGCTTTGGTAAATAATCTGAAGTCGTAATTAAAATCAAAAATCTCCTCCTAAAAGAGAGTAGACACCAACTTTAATTATAGGAGATTCTTAGACGAATTTTCTTTATCGGAAGTTTTCGCCTAGAGGAAGGAATTACCTTCTGAAGAGACCGTAAAACAGACGAGAAAGTGATGATCTGGGTTTTCTTTTTTTCGCGCCAAACTGCCAAGGAAGAACAGTTCTGATATCCAGACCATGATCTTTAAAATAGTGCATGATCTCACGCTTGAAGTTTTCTTCATCGAAGTTATTGCTTTTAAAAGAGATAAGATAAAGACCGTCCATTTTAGAAAAGCAATTTTGAAGTTCCAGATGGCGTGCAGTGATCGTTTTAATGTCAGGCAAATCCCAAAATACCAGATCATAGGAATCGATTAAATCCTGTATATCGTAAGAGTCCCTAAGTATTTTCTCCCAATCAGCAAAGGCCAGATTTGAGGCAAAATTAAAAAAACCGTCTTTATAAAAAGACTCTTGCAGGAAATCGCTGAATACTCCCCCTTTGACATTAAAGGTGACGATAAGAATTTTTAAGCTGGGAAATTTTGTATTAAACAAATGGGCAGCAAGAAGAATACATTTTTCTTGTGAGTTTTTATAATGAGTAGAACCAAAGGCGACACTCTTTTCACCTTCTGAAAAATTTTGTTCGATCTTATTGAGAATAGGTTTTAAATCATCATTAGCGACAACATCATACTTCAATGGTTGTTTGGGAAATGTAATTGTGTTGTTCATTTGATTAGGTAACCATCTTTTAATCGTTGCTTTCACTCGTCTTATCGAATAATTTAATGAATAGTTAAATTAACTTTTTTTAAAAAATATATGTCAGATAAATCAGATTCAGTATTGGCCGTTGGGAAATATTCCGCTTCTCTTTCTTTAACCGAGATCGGTCTGGGAAGTTTTCTGCACGGCTTATCGATTCCTTTTGCAGGTCAGTTGCTCTCACTTAATCAAATTGCGATTATGAGCAGGGCCAGCTCCATTCAAAAAGATAAACTCATCGCTTTAAAAATTTCTCTCATTTCTTCATTGCTGAAAAGTTTATCTCCTGCCGGAAAGAAATTAACACCTATGCTGGCCATTCTTTCACAGGGACTTTTTTTCTCCACAGGTCTTTCACTCTTTGGCCTTAATCCAATTGGTTTCTTCGTGGCGATTGCCCTTTCGGCAGCCTGGGCCTTTATTCAGCCACTTCTTCTCCTCTACTTTATGTTTGGAAAAACGTTGCTTGATGTCGTTGAGTATTTTCAAAAAGATTTTAAATTTCTAAGTCATCTGACACTGCAGATGACTTTGATACTGGTGTCTGCCACTTATTTAATTAAACTGACGACAGGTCTTTTTCTGGCCTGGAAACTTTCCAGAATGAGTGAGACGCAATTTGAAGAAATACAAAGCAAGTTCAATGTTAAAACAACAAAGACTCTCAAACGTCATAAAGAATCGCAGTCGCAGCTTCTGAATGCTTTCTCAGATCTTCTGCAACCATTATTTATTGTTTCGTTTTTACTGACGGCTGTGTTTATTTATCATTCTCAAAGTTCAAGTGTGCAGTTGATCTGGACCTTGATGAGACCTCTTGCTATAGGTGTTTTAATTTTTTATCTGATTAGAATTTATCCGGCGGACAAGCTTGTTTCCTACCTTGAAAATAAAGGCTTCAAGGAAACTTCACGTTCACTTAACCACGCACTGGAAATTATAAAGAAGAATCGCGAAGAGTAATCAGCTGGGCAATTATGCTGAAAGCAATCTCAACCGGATTGTTGTTTCCAAATGGTTCTCCAATGGGACAATGAAGTTGGGCAATCACTTCATCAGCAACACCTGCTTTCTTCAAATCTGATTTCAGGATGCGCGCCTTACTCTCGCTTCCGATGACTCCAACATAAGGAAAGGAATAATTTTTCAACGCTTCAGTCAGGACTGGAATATCGTAAGCATGGCCCATCGTCATGGAAGCGATAAATGTTTTGGGATGAAGAGATTTCACAACGTCTTTCATATCGCTGGTTGAAATTTTCGCCAGCTTATAATGATCGGGAATTTTGTTAAGCCAATCCTGTCTCGGATCAACCCAGGTAATGTCACAATCTAGTTTCAATAAAAGAGGAATCACTTCCTGCGCAACATGTCCGGCTCCAAACACTGCAATTTTCCATTTCGCTGCCGGAAGCATTCTTTCAAAATAAAGAGATACAACTCCACCACATGTCATGCCTACATCTTTCTGCAAATTCCACTCAGCAAAGTCATGATCTGTATTTGCTGCCAGCATTGCTTTGGCGTGAGCGATACATTTTTCTTCTACTTTGCCGCCACCAACAGTTCCGAACAACAAACCTTCACTTCCAACGATAATGCGAGCTCCGATTTCCTGAGGCGCACTTCCTCTGGCATGAACCATCGTGACGACCACAGCTTCTTTACCGGTTTCTCTGAGTTTTTGAACATGATCAATGAATAGTTCATTCATAACGAGACAACTCCATCAAAATAACTTCATTGGTTGCAGGGCTGGAAATTTGGGGAAGCTCACTGTGGCTTCTGTAACTTAAAGCATTCTTCACCGCCGTCCATGCCGAAGCACCTAAAAGCAACGGCGGTTCGCCCACAGCTTTTGAGCGATGAACATTTTGAGTGTTTGAATGATTTTCCATCAACTCTATATTAAACACGCGGGGTGTATCCTGAATGTTAGGAATTTTATAAGTGGTCGGTGAATGTGAAAGAAGTTTTCCTTTTCCATTATAAAAAAGATTTTCTGTCGTGACCCAACCTGCGCCTTGAACAAAGGCACCGGAGACTTGTCCGACATCAATCCCTGGATTGATTGGTCTTCCCAGATCCATCAGGATATCAGTACGAAGAATTTTCATTTCACCTGTGTATTCATCAATTTCAACCAGGGTAACAGCGGCACCATTCGTAAAATAGTTAAAAGCTTTTCCGGTCAGTGTTTTCTTATCAAAACCTAATCCTGGAGTTTTATAAAAAGCGTAATCGCCAAGGGAAATTCGGTTGAAATAAGCAAGCTTCAAAAGGTCCACCCAGTCGATTTTCTGATCCGTGCCTTTGTGTCTCGCCGTTTCGTTTTCCAGAACAATATGATCTGTATTCACTTTCTCATCAAAAGACGGAAGTTCATCTTTGTCAGTTGGTTTGACTCCCGAGAAATGCAGATGCGCTACATATTTCAAACGCGCCACAATTTTTTCACAGGCAAGCAGGGCCGCGGCTCCGTTGATATCGGCACCAGAAGAAGCTGCCGTCGGAGAAGTGTTGTGATTTTTTTCCGTTGAAGTTGACATCACCACAACTTTTTTCGGATTTATGCCAAAAGCGTGCGCTGCAATTTGAAGAATTTTAGTATTTACTCCCTGGCCCATTTCGGTTGCGCCTGTGGAAACCTGGACGGTTCCATCGAGGTGAACGTTGATCAGTGCATTTCCCTGATTCAGGTGTCGCGCGGTAAAAGCAATACCGAATTTACAGCCGGTCATTGATAGACCGCGAAGCTTTCCGTTTTTCTGCTGATTGAAATCCTTAACTTCTTTGTGAAGCTTTTCATAACTGCTGGTATCGTGAAGTTTATCGAATAATTCCGGAAGAACGTTGTTATCGACGAGTTGTCCGTATGGAGTCACATTTCTTGTGTCTTTTCCGTAAAGATTCACACGGCGAACTTTGAATGAATCAATTTTTAAAAAATTCGCAATGTCTTCAAGGATGCTTTCGATCGTCATGTTTCCTTGAGGACCACCAAAACCGCGGAAGGCAGTATTCGAATGTTGATTCGTACGAACAGCTTTTCCTTCTATAAAGCAATTTTCTAAATAATAGCAACCATCGATGTGAAAAAGAGCGCGGTCGAGAATCGATGGAGTGAGATCCACATAAGCTCCGCCATTAGCAACGAGCTGTACTTTAAGTCCGTGAATTTTACCTTCGTGATCAAAGCCTACTTCAAAATGATTTTTAAAAGGGTGACGTTTTCCAGTCATCATCATGTCATCATCTTTAGTAAGAGCGAGACGCGCAGGTTTTTTCAATTTGTGTGCGACAAGTGCTGCCATCGCTGCAAAGTGTGCAGCCTGACTCTCCTTCCCGCCGAAGCCGCCGCCCATTCTTTTTACGATACAGACAACCTGAGAAAAATCGAGGCCTAAAGCATGGGCCACCACATGCTGAGTTTCTGTCGGATGCTGAGATGAAGAATGAATTTCAAGTTGACCGTTTTCCAGTGGATAGACGATGCTGGCCTGCGATTCCATATAGAAATGTTCCTGTCCACCACAGATAAACTCTCCCTTTAAAACATGAGGAGACGAACTGATGGCAGCATCGGCATTTCCGCGTTTGAAGACAGGAGCTTCGCAAAGAATTCTTCCTGCTGCCAGTGCTTCATCAATAGTGAGATACGCTTTCGTTTCTTCAATATCGACAACGATCGCTTTTTTTGCAGCAGAAATAGCTTCATAAGAAGTCGCCGCGATGATGACCATGGGTTCATCCATGTAGCCAATACTTTTTTCTGCAAGAATTGGTTGTTCAGCGACAATCGTTCCCCATTTATTGTGAGGAACATCTTTTCCGGTATAAATGCCAAGGACTCCCGGAATTTTCAGTGCTTTTTCGCTATTGATGCTTTTAATAACCCCTGCTGAAACCGGAGCTCCCATCACTCCGACCAGTACTTCATTTTGAAGTTTTGCTCTGTCGTCGATGAAGACACTTTCTCCAGTAACATGTGAAACGGCCGAATCGTGTTTTACATTTGTTCCCACGCTCATTATTTCACCTCCACAGAAAGTTCATCAAAACATTTCAGAAAAAAGTTTTGAGAAACTTTTAGTCGATATTCTTTACTGGCCCTTAGATCCGACAATGGATTAATCAAAGTCGGAACCATTCTAGCAAAATCTTCAAACGTCTCGCGCTTGAAATCGGCCCCAACCGCTTTCGCTTCTACATCTTTCAAACGAACGACGGTTGCAGCAACACCGCCGAGAGAGAAGCGAGCAGCTTTAATTTTTTTATTTTCCACTTCCAGAATTCCGGCAAAAGTAACTGCCGAAATATCAAGATCGCGTCTGACGGATGCTTTATAAAGTTTTACCAACTCTCCCGATTTTAACATTGGAATTTTAATCGCAGTGACAATTTCCTCTTTTTGCATGTTCAGTGTTTTATAGCCGACATAAAAATCTTTCATCATGACTTCGCGCTTGCCATTCACGCTTTCAAGAACAACAAATGCATCTGAAGTGAGGAGATAAGGGATTGTATCGCCGATCGGAGAAGCATTGACGACGTTACCAACAAGAGTTCCCTGATTTTTAATTTGAGGAGAAGCAAAAATATGCAGAATATTTTTTAATTCAGGCACGAGTGTTTCAACATAATCTTCAAACTCAGAAAGAGTGACAGTCGCTCCGACAGTAAGAAAATCTTTATCGTGTGAAATTGTTTTAAGTTCATCAATATGATAAAGCGCCATCGTTTTTGGTGTAGTCATTTTTCCTTTATTGATCACTACGCCGATGTCTGTTGACCCCGCAATCAGTTTTAAATCCGGATCTTCATTTTTAGCTTTAAGAGCTTCAGCCTTTGTCACAGGAAGAAAGATTTTTTTGTCGCCAAGATTCATCATCAGTGAGTGGTTTTTCATCTGCTTGATTTCTTCCAGCCATTCAGCATCGTAATATCGATCTTTCAAAAGAACGGCTTTGCTTATATCAATTGCCATAGCGGCGTTGATGATCGGCTGATATCCGGTACAACGACAAAGATTTCCGGTTAAATAATTTTTCGCTTTTTTCTCAGTGATGGTTTTATTATCACTTTTAGTTTTTTCTACAAGTCCCGCCATCGCGCAGATAAATCCTGGCGTACAGTAGCCGCATTGAGCTCCATTACAATCAACCATGGCCGATTGAACCGGATGCAGCTCCTGTTCTGTCTTCAAGCCTTCGACTGTCACAACGTGAGCCCCATCGATCAGATAGAGCGGGATGATGCATGAGTTGACTGATTTGAAATTTAGCTTTCCATCCGCACCAGCGTCGCGGGCAAGCAGTACCGTGCAGGCTCCGCAGTCCCCTTCAGCGCAGACGACTTTAGTTCCGGTCATACACTCTTTTTCACGCAGATATTGCGCGAGAGTCATGAAGGCCATGTCACCGTCTATTTCGGTTCGTTTTGAGTTTATTGACGCGATAATTTTATTTCGATTTTCCATCCTGAAAATATAGAATCGCTAGGCTTTCCTGTAAAGTTTTCAACCTATTCTTTTCATCGCTTTTCACTCGAAGAAGGCTTGTTTATAAAGCTCTTTATGAAAACTTTAATCTCAACAATTCTTTTGACCTTTTTCTTAACACAATCGGCCCTGGCTCGCGTTCAGATCAAAGAAGTGCGTGTCACAAAGAGCCAGCGAAAACTGGAATTAATCACCGTGGAGAACCAGGTTTACAGGACCTACAAGATTATGTTGGGCCAGACACCGGTGGGTGCAAAGCGCGTTGAAGGTGACAATAAAACTCCGGAAGGAACTTATACGCTCGACCTTAAAAATGATCGCTCAAAATTTCACCTGGCACTGCATATCTCTTACCCGTCTGCCAAAGACTCTCTTCGCGCAAAACTTAAAGGACAGAACCCTGGTGGAGATATCATGCTTCACGGACTGCCGAACAATTTCAATGAAATGAAAGAATGGCTCGCTTCTAAAAATCTTGATGGACTTACTGATGAAGCGATTCGCGCTGCTTTACCTGATTATGATTGGACGAATGGGTGTATTGCGGTGACGGACTCGGAAATTGAAGAGATTTTTTCTTTGATTGATGTTCCGACGAAAATTACGATTACTGAATAAACCGGACTGATGACTGATGACTGATGACTGATGACTGATGACTGATGATAGCCGTTTTATGACTACTGTAAACTGATTTCATCAAACTGAATCGTCAAACGTCAGTCGTCAAACTTCAGTCGTCAGTCAGCTATCATCCTACTGAACAATCTCCCCAAAAAGCTTCCCATTCTCCATTCTAGTCAACTGCACTTCAACAATTTGATTGCTCAAATCAAGATCAGTCTGCACCTGAACGCGAAGATAATTTGAAGAGTATCCTTCAAATAATCCCTGCTTGTTTCTTCTCTCGAACAGAACTTTAGTTTTTTTGCCGATTTGATCTTCAGTGAAGAGATTGAGTTTAGCGTCGCCGAACATGAGCAGCGTTTTTACGCGGGATTTTTTCTCAGCGTGATGGATATGACTTTCCATTTTCGCTGCTGTGGTATTTTTTCTTTTTGAATAAGGAAAAACATGGAAATGAGTAATCGGAAGTTCTTTCACTAAATTGAAAGTGTTTTCAAATTGCTCTTTTGTTTCGCCTGGAAAACCGACGATCATGTCAGCGCCGATGCCTGCATTCGGGAAGGCGGCCATGAGTTTGCTGATGACTCTTTTATAATCAGCAACAGTATATTTTCTTCTCATCTCTTTCAGGATTTGATCGTCACCGCTTTGTAGAGGAAGGTGAAAGTGATCCTGAACTTTTGGAGAAGATTTTAAAACTTCAATCAGTTCATCTGTAATAGTGTTTGGTTCAACTGAAGATAAACGAAATCTTTCGAGTCCATCGATTTCAAGAAGACGCGCCACCAGATCATGCAGTTTTTCGCCCGTTGTTTGTTCGTACTCGCCGATGTTCACTCCGGTGAGCACAATTTCTTTAAAGCCTTGAGAAACGAGTTTTTTGGCTTCTATAACGGCGTCTTCTACTGAGATCGCGCGCGAACGACCGCGGGCAAAAGGAATAATACAAAAAGCACAAACATAATTGCATCCGTCCTGAATTTTCAGGAACGCTCTTGTATGAGAGTCTGCTGTTGTTGTCGCAGCTCCATAAAACTCCCACGCTTTATCAACGTGAATTTGATTAGAACTTTCTTCATCGAGATATTCAAAAACTTTATATTTTTCAGTGTTCCCTAAGACGAGATCTACACCTTGCATGCCCGCAATTCTTTCAGGCTCCATCTGAGCATAACAGCCGGCCACAACAATTTTTCCTTCCGGAGAAGATGTATGCGCTTTTCTTATAAGGTTTCTGCACGTTGAATCGGCAGCATCTGTCACAGTACATGTATTGATAAAAACGACGTCAGCTGCTTCACCGAAATCGACGATGTCATAACCGCGGTCTTTGAACCCCTGAGCAATAGATCCGGTCTCAGAAAGATTGAGCCGACAGCCCAAAGTATGCAAGGCTACACGCTTGTTGTTTAGAGTAACATTTTCTTGATTTTCCATAGGGCGAACATAGTCCCGTAACACCCCCTTTTCAAGTCACAAAAAAGGGTTCGGAAAAGTTTTCATAAATTTTTTGATTTTTTCGTTTGACAAAAAAGCTCGGTCCAACTATTTTTAATCTCACTTTCGAAACAAGTTTGGTCTCTTAGCTCAGTTGGTTAGAGCATCTCCCTTTTAAGGAGAGGGTCCTGCGTTCGAGTCGCAGAGAGATCACCATTTCGAAAACTTACCGGAATTAAAACGAATTGCAGTATATGCACCCATCGTCTAGCCCGGTCTAGGACATCGCCTTTTCACGGCGGTAACCGGGGTTCGAATCCCCGTGGGTGTACCAAGTTTAAAAAAAAGCCTCGATTGATTCGAGGCTTTTTTTTTGCCTAAAATCCATACCCCTTCCCTGAAATATTTATCTGCTTCCCGAACCTTAACCTAAATTAATTTGTCTAAGATTTGCTTCCCCTATAAGTTGGCCTCATTTGAACAGCTTTCATTCGAATCGAGGTGTGATTATGAAAAAGTTTTTTCTTCTTTTGGCCTTAACAAGTTCATTTGCAGTCTTTGCTGATCCGGGCACTCTTCAGAGTCCGGTGAATTATTCGTGCACAGGCGATCAGTTTTCTATCCTGGGAACTGATGGAACAGTTAAATCTTGTTATCCGTATCTTTGTAATACTGCCGTTGAAGGACAACCTGTCTGCAAAACTCATTGTAACAAAAGCGATGAATGTCAGACTGGAAAAGTGTGCGACCCTGCGGCCGGAACTTGCATTTAATTTTAGGAGCTACATATGAAGACAATATTTAATACATTACTCCTCGCCTGTGTGCTTTCACCTCTGGCTTCTTTTGCTCAGGACCCGATCGTTATCGATCATCTCGACAATACAACTTTTACGGTTGATCAATACAATCCTCAGCCGAGATCTTATGCAACGATTGTTGGTACAGGTTTCTTTCAAGGTTCAAATTACAACGATACAAGAAATAAAGTTCAATTGATGTTGCGCCAGATTTATCCGAGACTCGGCGGCTATCAAACGATTCCTTTTGGGGACGTCGGAGGCAGCAGACGTCCAGTCAACATTATGAGCATCGGTCCTCAGGCCATTGTCGTTTCTTTAATGGATTTGTTGATGCCTGCAAATGCAAACACAGCGTGGAGCTTGAGCGTTTGTGCAGTTGGTGTTGGTTGTTCTAATTCAGCGACCATTTATTTAAGAGGTCCGGGTGCTCCGGATGTCTCGATAGCCACAGGAACCAACCCGATTGATCTTCCGGCCAACGGAAAAAATCAGGCCATTCAGCTCTCTGTTCGCGGTCTCACAAACAATGCTCCCGTTTTAAAAATCGGAAAAACTACACTTCAAGGAAACTTCGACGGCAGTACGACTCGCTTTGTGATTCCAGCGGCCATGGTTGCGGCTCCAAATTTCGTCCAGGCTTTTGTTGAAGATCCGATGACAGGTTCAGACTCAGAACAATTTGCCTTGAGAATTTTTGGTGTACCTGCACCTCAATTATCTGCTCCATTGTCGATCTCTCAAAGCTTAATTCCCGGGCAAGCGATCCAGGATGCGTCTTTTGTTATTCAAATGGCCCCGATGACATCGCCAACACGAGTTGAATGGATTGACGGCGACAAAGTCACCGCTCTTAATGTTCCGCTTGATTTGCTGACTAACAGAGCGAAAGTAACTATTCCAGGTTCTCTCCTCAGAGCTGGCAGTTACACTGGAAATATTCGTTTAAGTAATATTGCCGGAGCAACATCGGTTCCTGTTAACGTGGCAATTGGAACTATTATTATCAGACCTGATCCAAATCCGAATCCTCGTCCGATTCCAAATCCGCCACGTCCTCGTCCAATTCCATAGACAAAAAAAAAGGGGCTTCTTTTTGAAGCCCCTAGTTTATTCTAAATTCTTTCTCAACTTGTTTTTGATATTTATCCAGCAAACCTTCCGAACGCATTTGCTTAAGAACATGTCCCAATTTTTGGGCCACTTGTGAATGTTTTTTTAACAGATAAGGATAAATCGGAACTCTGCTCTCCAAGGTGAAAATTTTTTTAATTTTATTTCGAATATCGGATTTAAAATTTGCATGAAAAAGGTAAGTCTCAACATTTTCTTCTAAATCACAATGAACATAAACATTGCGTATGAGAAGTCTTCTTACCCCTTCTTCTGTTGTCGTCACATCTTCAACTTGATTCAGCGGCAAGATTTTTATCACCAGAGTACAAATTAAAAGTTAAATACATCACTGGTTCTTCAATTCGAACAAGATCTGTTCGGTCTTTACCCCATAGAGCTGTGCGGGCAATATCGCCATCAACGATTCCCGACCGAGTAGACATATCCAGTCTTTTCAAAGGAAAAATTCTGATTTGGTAATCCATCTTAAGGCGTTTGAAGGCTTCGTTATAAACGAGAATAGCAAGCTTTCCCACAAACGTATTTTCATCATTGTTCGCCCCAAAAACAATTATCTGAGATTTGGAAATAGGGTCGGCTGCTAAAGCATGACCACTCAACATTGTTAAAATCAGTAATAATATGCACATCGAAGGCTTAATCATAAAAAGATTTTATAGTCCCAAAATAAAAAATAGAAGCAGTAAAAACTGACCGCTTTTTGATATTTAATAATTCGATTTTTATTGCACTGTTGGCCCTCACATCAAAAGAAAAAATTAAGAGGACTTTATAGAATTGTTTTGTTACATCATTGTCAGTTTTGCTTACAGTTTGGAGAGCCCTATGCCACTTCTTATTTTATTAGTCAGTCTTCTTTGCTTGAATTCGGCCAATGCCATTATACCAAGACCAGGCCCAGGTCCCATTCCTATTCCGACTCCACTTCCACCGAAAAAAATTACTCTTCCTCACGCACGCTATACAACGTTGCAAAGTGCCCTGGATGCTGTTGCTGATGGCGGAGAAATACTTTTAAATCCTGGAAGCTATTCCGGAGCCAAAAGTAGCGACAAGAAAATTTCAATCACAGGTAGTGCCGGAAGAAATGATGTTGTCATCAATGGCAGAATTGAAGTGGGCAATAAAGGTGATGCTTCAATCAGCAACCTGACCATTAATGCCAGTGAGTACTGGGGAATTGTAAAAACAAATAATCAAACTTCGCTTCGTCTTTCCAACATACGCATCAACAACGGTGGCGTTCAATCTCAGGGAAATGCCGCAATCGAAAGAGTAGAAATTAACAATCCTCAAACCGGTCTGGCGCTTTCACAGTTTTCTACACTTGTTTTAAAAACAGTAGATGTAAATAATGCTTCTGCGTTTGGTATCTGGACTCAAGGTCTGGACAACTGCAATGTTGATCTGGCCCTAGTAGGCGTCAGAAAACCAGCTCGTCAGGGAATCGTTCTGAAAGGAAAAAATTGCAACGGAACAGCTCAATACCTCCGCATTGAAGACGCTAAACTTGCTGGCGTTCAGGTGGAGAATTACAATTCACTTACAATGAACGGCTCAACAGTTTTAAGAACTGCTGCCGGTTACGTCAAAGGTTCTCTTCCTGTCAGCGTGAGAGATGATGTGCCAAGCTTCGGCGACGCTGTTCTCACTCTTTGGTCCAACGTGACTTTGCAGAATAATAATCTGAATAATAATTTCAGAGCTGGTGCAACTATTCTCGGGTGCAATGCTTATAGAAATGGCAGTCTTGAGTTGGGAAATAATAATTTATTTGCCAATGGTCTGGATCTCTTTATTGTCACTGTCGCTTTTCCAGGCGGCAACAATGATGAATGTTCTGGTGCCGGAAGATTAAACGATCAGGGCGGAAATCAATGCGGACAGAATGCAGATAGCGTACAGCCGTGTCGTGCTCAATCGACCTCTATTGAACCTATTCCGGTTTAGCTGGAAAAAGAGGGATACATTTATCATCGATTCTTTCTTCCATTTTGGCTCTTTTTCGTCATCTCCTGTTCAGGGAGCACTGTGATGAATACTCATGAAAAGGAAAACCAGGAACTGGTTGCCAGGCTCAAGGCCATTATTGAACCTCAGATCGGAACGAAAAACGTCGGGGTGATCATCGGGATTTATGATCAGGGAAAAGAAACCTATCTTTCATTTGGTGAAACCGCATTGGGAAACAAGTCGAAACCGGAAGTCGATACTATATTTGAAATTGGCTCTCTCACAAAACCCTTAACTGGTCTGATGCTGGCGCGTTTAATTGAATCGGGTAAAATCAGTGCAAAAGATTCTGTTTCAAAGTTTATTCCCGAACTTAAAAATCAAAAAACAGGTGAGATTACTCTCGCGGAACTCGTCACTCATACATCAGGACTCCCTCGTCTTCCTTGCAATTTACATTATAAGCATATTGAAAATCCTTACGCTGATTACAGCGAGAAAGATCTTATTGAAGGTCTTCGCAACTCTTCTTTTACAAGTGGTAAGTGCAAGTTTGAAGGTCATCCGACGGCGACTGCCAATTACTCCAACTGGGGTTTTGGGCTGCTTGGATATATCCTCGCGCGCTCGCAAAACACAACTTATGAAACATTATTGAAAGAACTTGTCCTTTCGCCTTTGGGACTAACCCATACAACTTTGAGTGTGGATAAACATAAAAGAAAAAAGCGCTCTCAAGGCCATACAACAGATCTTAAGGCCACACCATTCTGGGATCATCAGACGACTCACGGAGCTGGAGCTGTTCTCAGTACAGCCCACGACTTGCTTCTCTATGCACGCGCGCTTTTACATCCAGAAGGAACTCCATTAAGACAAGCTTTAAAACTTTCAATCACCCCTGTTTTTAAAACTGAGCCGAACGATCTTGCCTTCACCTGGTTTGTCAGACCCAGTGGCAATTATTGGCATGATGGAATGACAGGTGGCTTCAGTTCGTTTATTAAAATATATCCAGGCAAAGATCGTGCAGTCCTTTATTTATCCAACACTGCACATGAGCTCGAAGGTTTTCTCGATGCTGTTGAAAAATAACGTGTGTTAAGAATTCATTGGAAAAAGAAAACATTAAGATAGAAATCAGCAATACAGTTGCAACAATTTTCTGCTGGCATTAATTTCATTACCTTATTAAAGTAATACCAATCGTTTTAGAAAAGGAGTTTTTTATGAAAGCTATGATTACTGCTGCTCTCTTCCTGTCACTTTCAACAGCGTTTGCTGCTGCTAAGTCAAAGGTTATGTTCGTAACACCAAAAGATGGTGAAACGGTTCCTCAAAGTTTCGAAGTTCATTTTGGAGTTGAAGGAATGACTGTTGCTAAAGCTGGTGAGATGAAAGAAAACACTGGTCACCACCACTTGATCGTTGATGGAAAATCAGTAAAGAAAGGTGAAGTTGTTCCTAAAGATGAAATGCACAAGCATTTCGGTGATGCTTCAACTTCAACAAAAGTCACTCTTCCTCCTGGAAAACACACGTTGACTCTTCAGTTCGCTGATGGAGCACACAAGTCTTACGGTGAAGATTACGCTTCTACAATTACTGTAAACGTAAAGTAATTTAAAATAAAAAAAGGCCGGAATTTCCGGCCTTTTTTTACCTTTTAGATGTGGTTTATGGCTGCACTACCACCATCATAATCGTCCTTGTACGGAGGGGTAAGTATATTGTCGGTAAAATAAGGTCCATTAATTTTGCCAAAGACATAAACGAGAAGCTCATTGATATTTTCCACAAAACAGAACTCCATATCTTTTCTGATTTCTTCAGAAACTTCTTTCAGATCTTTTTCATTTTTCTTCGACATGATCACGCGTTTGATTCCTGCCCGGTGAGCAGCAATCAATTTTTCTTTTATGCCTCCCACAGGCAGAACAGCTCCTCTCAGAGTAATCTCACCTGTCATAGCAAGTTTTGTATCAATGGGTTTATTCAACACAAGAGAACAAAGCGCTGAGAAAATTGTAATCCCTGCACTCGGTCCGTCCTTTGGAATCGCACCACTTGGAACGTGAATATGGAAATCAGTTTTCGCAAAATTAAATCCTGGCAACATGTTTGCGAGTTTCGATCTCACCAGCGAAAGTCCGATATGAGCTGATTCACTCATCACATCACCCAATTTACCAGTCAGCTGAATTTTTCCGGATCCCGGCATCATGAGTGATTCAATGAAAAGAATATCACCACCTGCCGGCGTCCAGGCGAGACCAGTCGCCACACCCGGGACGGTACTGGTTTGAATATGTTCGTAAGAATTTTTATGAATGCCTAGTTCTTCTTCAATCAGTTCCGGAGTAATAACGACTTTTTCTTCACCTTTTCCTCGAACAATTTTTTCAGAAACTGTTCTGAGTACCTTGGCAATTTTTCTTTGTAGTTCGCGAACACCTGCTTCGCGGGTGTACTCATCAATCATCATAGTCAGCATATCATCAGATATTTCCACCTGCTCAGGTTTGAGTCCATGCTCTTTGAGCTGCTTCGGCAATAGATGATTTTTTGCGATATGCATTTTTTCATCAGTTGTATAACCGGAAAGCTGAATGACTTCCATTCTGTCCAGTAAAGGCGCAGGAATGGTTTCCAGCGAGTTTGCCGTTGCAATGAAAAACACTTTCGACAAGTCGTAATTGATATCGAGGTAGTGATCCATGAAAGTTGAATTCTGTTCAGGATCGAGAACTTCCAGCATCGCTGCTGCAGGATCTCCACCATAACCGCGGCCGAGCTTATCAATTTCATCCAGCATGAAAACCGGATTTTTCTCTTTACCTCGTTTGATTCCTTCAATGATTCGTCCAGGCATTGCGCCGATATAAGTTCTTCGGTGACCACGGATTTCCGAGTCGTCGCGAACACCTCCAAGAGAAGCGCGCACAAATTTTCTGCCGAGCGCTTTGGCTATACTCTGACCAAGAGACGTTTTACCAACTCCCGGAGGACCAACGAATAGAAGAATTGAACCTTTTTTATTAGGAGAAAGTTTCATCACCGCGAGATGCTGGATGATATGTTTTTTAATTTTTTCTAATCCGTAATGTTCTTCATCCAGAATTTTCTGAGCAGCATCCAGATTGATTTCTTTTGGTTCAACATCATTCCATGGAAGTGCGAGAATAAGTTCCAGATAATTTCGGATCACATGAGATTCAGCATTTTGCTGTCCCATTGTTTCGTAACGATTCAATTGATCGAGGGCAATTTTTTCAACTTCAGCAGGAAGTTTCGCACGCAAAATGCGATCTTTGAGAGTCAGTTTTTCTCCTTCAGCTGAAAATTCACTTTCCTCTCCAAGCTCTTCTTTTATGGCCTTCAATTGCTCTCGCAAAATGGATTCGCGATACGCTTTTGAAGTTTTCTCAGAAATCTTTAATCCCATTTCTGTATTTACTTTGATCATTTCACGCTGTTCAACCAGCAACTCGAGCACTTTCAAAGCTCTGGTTTTGACGGAAGCGATTTCCAGGATCTCTTGTTTTTTGGCAAGGATCAGTGGAAGATTCTGGGCCGCAAGATTGGTAAAATCAGCTGCGCTCTCAAATTGATCGAGCGTTCTTTTAAATTCAGGTGAAGCATTTAGGCTTTCGAGAATTTCAATTGAAATATCTTTCAAGCTTCTCAGCAGAGCTTTTTCAGTCGGTCCATCAAGATCGACGATATCGGGCATTGCCTCGCCTCTCGCTACCCATGAAGCAAATGATTCTTCAAACTCTACCTGGAGGACTTTGAATCGATACAAAGCTTTGATGTAAGCAATGGTTTCATTGCGCTCATTCTTTTCGATTCTCTGAATGGTACAAAGTGTTCCGACGGTGTAGAAGTCAGACGGCGTAGCCTGCTCGATCTGTACTCCTTCCTTGAGGGTGATCGCTACAAAAACCTTGTCTTTGGACTGTTCGAGCGCGCGGTTAATGGCGTTCAATCCAACTGATTTGGATATGAGAACAGGCAGCGCAACGTCAGGGAAAAGCACTGTATTTTTGAGGACCAGGGTTGGTATAAATTGCTCAATATTTGTAAGAATTGGTGTTTTCATGATCATAAGTTGATAGCAGGGAAATTAACGTCAAGAGCTGCCGGAAAATCTTTTTTAATTTCTTATTGCAGTGGCATTTGATAGAGTAGCTCAGTTATTTCAAAAACATTTATTGAGAAGACAAAATGAATACAATTATTAAGATAGCGCTGATCTTTCTGGCAATTACAGGGGCTTCTACCCTCCTATACAATTACACTGACGTAACTTTCGGTACGATCGATTACTTCACTAAACACGGCTGGATTTTTCTGATCTCCATTGCCCTTTTCCCGCGCTTGACGCTTCTGGTTTCAGGTCTGATTTTTAATACGGTGGAATTTGGCGGCCTTTTCTGGTGGGTGGGGTTTTTCTTTGCACCGCGAATTCTTGTCGCCATACTGGCAACTGTTGCTTATTGGCAAACCAATCAGGTACTCGTCATTCTTTCCTGGCTGATTGCTCTGGGCGGTGAATCTTCGGAAAAAATTATTATTAAGCGCCGTATGAAGGGAGCACCTCATAAATTTGCTGACTATAGCGGTGGGGAAACCATCGACGCTGAATTCAAGGTAAAGGAGTAATTATGTCTTATCGCATACAGCTTAACTGGAAAAGAACCACAGAAGACTTTGCTTACGATAAATTCAATCGAGCGCACACTCTGCACTTTTCAGGATCTCAACTGTTAAGAAATTCCTCTGCCCCTGAGTATCTGGGCAATACAGATACGGCCAATCCTGAAGAACTTATCGCTTCTGCCCTTTCAAGTTGTCATATGCTGACGTTTTTAGCAGTGGCTTCAAAAATGGGTTATACTGTAGATTCATATGCTGATGAAGCCGAAGCTCTTTTAAACAAGAACGAAGAAGGACGCATGAGCGTGACCGAAATAAATTTAAAACCTGTGATTGTCTTTTCCGGAACTAAAATTCCAGATGCGGACCAATTAAAGTCGCTTCATGAAAAAGCTCACAGAAATTGTTTCATCGCCAACTCAATTAAGACAAAAGTAAATATTCTCTAGGGAGAGATTGTGAACCAGTTAGAAAATTATAAATACGATCCTGCAAAATGCTCATTGGCAGAAACTTTGTTTGCTGCTCTTTCAAAGCAAGGAACACTTCCGGAAGATCTGAGCGTTGTTGATTTTTTTAAGGCACTCGAGCAGCCGCCTGAAAAAACTCTCGGTGATTATGCCCTCCCTTGTTTTCGTTTTGCTAAAGCATTAAAGAAGAATCCCAATCTCGTGGCCGAAGAACTGAAAAAAGAACTTGAGACTTCCGGCAATCCCTGGGTTTCTAAAGTCGATTTGAAAGGCGCCTTCCTGAATATCTTTACTGATCAAAAGCAAGTCGCAAAAACACTTATTCCTGAGCTCATCAGCCGCCACGGATTTGATATTTTAAAAGAAAATGAAGAGCATGTGAAAACGAGAGTTATGATCGAATACTCTCAACCAAACACTCACAAAGAGTTTCACGTTGGTCACGGCCGCAACGTATGTCTTGGCGACAGCTTATGCCGCATTTTTTCTTATAACGGTTTTACCGTCATCCCTGTTAACTATATCGGCGATGAAGGCGCACATATCGCCAAATGTCTTTGGGGCGTAGAAAATTTTAAAGGCGAGCCGCTGACAGATAAAATTGAAAATAAAGCAGAATGGCTGGGTCAGCGTTATGTTGAAGCCAACAATGCTTTGAAAGATGCAGACGATGCGACAAAGGCCAAGATTCAATCTGAAATTTCAACTATCCTCAAATCCATTGAAAGCAAAACGGGAAAATATTACGAGATCTGGGAAAAGACCCGTCAATACTGTCTCGATGATTTCAATCGCATCTATAAATGGCTCGATGTAAATTTCGATCATTTCTTTTATGAGTCTGAAGTAAGTGAAGCGTCTCAAGAAATCGTAGACGAATACATGAAGAAAGGCCTTTTCAAAGAAGATCAAGGTGCCGTTGGGTTTGATATGTCCGATAAGAAACTCGGCTTCTTTATGGCGAGAAAATCGGACGGGACAACGCTTTATGCGACCAAAGACCTTGCTCTTGCGAAAGTTAAATTCAACGATTATGAAATCGACAGATCTATTTATGTTGTCGGAAGTGAACAAAATTTCCATTTCAAGCAAGTGTTCTACGCTCTTGAGAAAATGGGGTTTAAACAAGCAGAAAAATGCTACCACCTTTCTTATGGAATGGTTGTTCGTCCTGAGGGGAAAATGTCTTCCCGCGCTGGCAACTCTTTTACATTTCTTCAGCTCATCACTTTAGTTATTGAAGAAATCCACACGTATCTTGATAAATATAAAAACGAATGGGATAAAGCACGTATGGAAGATACGGCCCATAAACTTGCCGTCGGGGCCATCAAATACGGAATGCTTCAGGCCGATCCCAATAAAGAAATTGTTTTTGATCCTAAAGAATGGGTTTCGTTTGAAGGGAACTCTGGTCCATATCTTATGTACAGCTACGCCCGTACACAATCGATTCTCAACAAGGCCACTGAACAAGGTCTTGAACCGAAATTTGATCATCTCGATCTTCTGACTCACGAATCGGAAAGAGAATTAATGAGACATCTTTACGACTTTAATCAGACGGCCATCTATGCTTGTGAGAACTATAAGCCTTCAACGATAGCAAACCACCTCTTCTTTACATGTAAAGCGTACAACCGTTTTTATACTGAAGTGTCGGTGATGAAAGCTGAAACAGAAGAGCTTAAAGGAGCCCGCCTTGCACTTCTTAAAGGCTTTGCAAACACGCTTAAGACAGGTCTCTACCTTTTGGGTATTACACCGCCTGAAAGAATGTAAATGCATCAGGCAAGCGTAAAAAAGATAATTCTATGGACTCTGGCGTTTGCCCTGGCAAGTGTGTTGGTTTCTTTTTCAAACTTTGAATCTTCCAGTAACGATTCAAAATACTATTCGACTCTGGTGACCCGTTATTATTCTCAATCGTGGCCTGAAATTCTTACGGCTAAATGGGGAGAGAATTATTGGGGTTTTGCTCCTGACACTTATATGCGCGATCAATTGCCGGGACAGATCGTGATGGGCTCGGCCCTCGCTAAAATCGGAATTCCCGCAAAGCACTCCCTGCACATTATAGAAATGGGTTTTCTCTTAGGCGCCTTTTTATTGTGTTTAAAAATCGCTCAGTTCTTTGGCAACAGATCAGCAGATCTTATCGTTTGCGGAATGATTTTACTGCCTCTTACTTTTTCCTATACGATTCGCGCCAATCACGAAGCAGGTCTCTTCTTTTTTTCTGTGCTCGCACTTTATAGCGGACTTCAACTTTCCCATTCTAAATGGTGGTCTTTAGCTGTCGTTCTAAGCTGTCTCGCACTCATGTGGATTAAAGGACCTTTTGTTGTCTTTGGTTTTTTACTTTTCAGCTGGGGTTTTTTTCTGAATCACAAGCGAAAATATTTTTCATGGTTATTCACATTTTTCATCTCCGCTATTCTTGTTTCAGGCTCAGGTTTCCTCTATGAAAATCTTTTTAGAACCTGGACGAGTGAACCTTTCTTTTCTGTTTTCTGGAATATTCAAATTGAACAACGTGCTTTGAATCAGGCTTCTCATCCTTTCCTTATTCAAAAGATTTTAAATTTTAAATATTATTTTCTTAAATATCTGGCGTATGCGCTTCCTTGGACGGCCGTCGGACTTATGGCCCTGATAAAGGGAGAGAGAAAAAAGATAATTGAATTTTTAAAAAGTCCTCTCTCCATTTGTTTTCTAGGCGCGGGGTTGATCTATATCGGCGCTTTTTCCATGAGTGATCGAATTGCCGGCAGATACACGTTTCCCGGTTATTATTTTTTTGCAGTATGGATTCTTTTATTATGTCAGGCAGGATTCGACGTTTTTCAAAAACTCACGGCAAGGCTAAGCGGTTTGAAGGCCCACGCTCTGGCGGCTTTGCTGTGGATCGCTGTGGTCATTAGTCATCTTCTTTAAAAATAAGAAAGGCCGCATTCGCGGCCTTCCTTATGTGATGTTTCTCTCTCTCGTTTTAAGACTATTCAACTGAAAGGATGATCAGCTTTGAAAGCTCGACATCTGATTTTCCTTCAAGACCTTCAATTTTTCTAAGTTCAGAAAAAGAAGCATTTAATCTGTCTGTTGATTCACCATCAGCAAGAAGATTGATAGCGTCGTTTCTAACCGCTTTCATAAGGGCTGCAGTTCCACCGTTGATAGACGCTGTCGTTGAAGCGAATGGTGAAAGTGCTGTTCCAAGAGCTGATCTCACAACTTCAACAACTGTATAGACAGGTGAAAGAGTGATATCTACTGCGAAAGTTGACATAGAAGTAGCAAGTAAAAGAGCTGCGATTGTTGCTTTTAATTTCATAGTTCCTCCAAAAAAGTCATTTGTGTTGAATGAAAAATAACACAAAAAAGTACGCCAATAGCAGGACCTGAATTTTTTATATTCCTAAAGAATTCTTAATTTAAAAGGTGTCTAAAGTTTAGACGGCCCTTCATGCAGCAGGTACTTTTTTCAAAAGACCCCGCCTCTTTCTAAGAGAAAGCTAAAATAAGAAGATCTAAACAACTGAGGTTTTTATGAACTTATTTAGCGGGTTTCTCTGCCTGATTCTTCTAGCAGCTCAGCCTGTCGCCAGAGGCGAATCGCTGAAAGAAGAGGGATTTGCCTATAATAAAGAGACTAAGGCCGCGCGTTCACCCCAATTCATGAATGTTTCAGGATGGATAAATAAAGGGCTTTTGATAAGAAAAAGAATCAATTTAAACCAGGCCTATGACCGTTCTCCTGACCCTTCTGAGTTTAAAAGTATAGAAGATACTTTTGCTGTAAATTATGAGTTCTTTAAAAAAGATCCGACCTTTAAATGTCGAAGACCCTCTTACTACAATTATTTTTCAAAATTGTTGAATCAAAAACCTTTTGAAAATGAAACGTGCCAGGCCAATAGAAAAGTGACTTTGATTTCTGAAACATCCATCAGCAGCAATCCGATGATGGCCAGAGAAATTGATCCCGATCGCATTTACCAGATTCATTATTTATTTGCCGGAAAAGGCAAGCAAATGATGTCGCGCTGGGGACATGCCATGTTCAGGATTATTCTTTGTGCTCCGGAGAAAGCCGTCGGCCCCGATTGTCTGAATGATTATGCCCAACACATTGTTGTCAGTTACCGCGCCAATATCGAAGACATGAATATTGATTATTCTAAGGGAATGAACGGAGCTTACGCCTCTCAATTGTTTCTGATGAACATGAGCGAAGTCGTTAATGAATACACTAAAGGTGAATTCAGAGACATGATTTCGTTACCGATAAAAATGGACCGCACTCAAATCAGACAATTCACAGACAAGCTTCTGGAAAACTACTGGAGTTATAAAGGACGTTACTACTTCCTGACCAACAACTGCGCAACAGAAGCTATGAATCTTTTGAGAGCGGCGTATCCTGAAAACAATAAAATCCAGACGGCCAATATCGTTCACCCGCTTGGTCTGTATGATTTCCTGATTAAGAATGGACTTACCAACCCTGAGCTTTTAAATGACAAGAAAGATGCCATTAAAAAAGGTTACCTTTTCCAGGGTGTGACAGACAAACTTCAGCGTTCATTGGATCTCTTCGCGAATAATGAAAATGTAAGTTTTGAAACGTTCGCTTTAAAACTTTCGCCAAAAGAAAGAAAATCTTTTTATGAAAATGCACTAGAGCAATCGAACGATAAGGCCAGAGTTATGGCCAATGCTTTAAGGCTTGAAGAGCAGATTCAACTTTCCAGAGAGCAGCAGTTTGCCAAAAAACTTGGCAATGCTTTATTCGGCAAAGAACCTATGCCTGAACTGAAAGACACAGTGATGGAAGAAAAAATCCTCGCGATGAAAGATCTGTATAAACAGTTGACGGCAGCTTCTGAACTCAAGGCCGGCTACGGTATTCCTCTCGACAGCGAGTTTAAAGCGGCGTCTCCTGAGTCTTTAAAAAAAGTCATGCAGGAAATCCAGGGCAACATGGAAGAGTTGAAAGAAATCGCCATAAAATTCTTTCCTGAAGAAGTGGAAGACATGAAAGGCACGCTGGAAAACAGACAGTGGATTCTTTCGCAAATGAGCAAATAAGATGAAAGCACTGTTAAGCCTGGCTTTACTTTTTTCATTGGCTGCGTCCGCAGAAGACTGCCTTCGCTATATAGGTACATGCCAATATTATCTCTGTCGCGAAAAAGAACACGCTTGCGGAACAAAAGGATATTATCTGGGTTTTGCTTATAAATATTGTCTGAATGCAGAGTCAAAACTTAATCATCATTTAAGTGAAGAAGGAAAAGTCTGGTCGAAAAATGTCTCCCAATGTCTTCGCGATTCAGTTGAACGAATTCCTTACGATGACAACTGTACCGATGCAAAGCAGACGGCCTTTCGAGAACACGGTGATTGCTATGTCGATACCGGCTTTTGCCAACTAAGCCACAAAGATCAACTGCATGTCGCCTGGTTCGTTAAAAAAGAAATTCGACGTCCCATTGTCCTCAAACAAGGATTTTCCATTCTTTCTGAATGCCGTTAATGAGTTTCACTTATACTGATGACTTCGAAATTTTTCTTTTTAAGTGAAGCCAGGCTTTCGGGAAGATTTTCAATAATGGATTCTTCCAGGGCCGTAATAATCTTTTCTTTCAAAAAAATGCGATTGTGAACAAGAGAGACTTCCCTGGTCGGAACTGGATTCTGGAATTCACGGACATGTTTTTTATCTTCGCCGGATAAATTGAGAACCGCTAATTGAGGCAACAACGTATACCCTTCGCTGTTAAGAACCATATTCTTCAACGTCTCAAGATTTCCGCTTTCAAATTTCAGATTGTCATGGAGACCGATGTCTTTGGAAATCTTGCAAAGATTCAAAACCTGCTGGCGAAAACAATGTCCTTCGTTAAGCAACCACACGTCGCTGATATCGAGATCCTTGTCCTTCACTTTTGCCTTTTTCAATAAGGGATGATTGTCGGATGCAAAAACTGAAAAAGGTTCGTGAAATAAAACTCTTTCAATAAATGTTTCGCCTTCAAGCGGTGTCACCAGAAGCCCGGCATCGATTTCATCTTTATTCAACAGCTCAATAATTTCTTCAGTCTTGAATTCTTCAATGGTCAGATTCACCGTTGGATATTTTTTAACGAATTCGCCGGCAAATAAAGGAATCAGATAGGGCGCCAATGTAGGAATGACTCCCAGACGGAAATCGCCGCGGACTTCATCTTTTGAGGCATCTATGATGGCAAAGATTTTTTTATACTCGCGAATGACAAGTCTCGCCTGCTGAATGATCTTCTCACCTTCTTCTGTTGTTCTGATCGGATTTTTCGAACGATCAAAAAGAACGACGCCTAATTCCTCTTCAGCCTTTTGAAGCTGCATACTCAATGTAGGCTGAGTCACATTGCAGGCCTTGGCCGCTTTTCCAAAGTGTTTATGTTTTTCTACTGCGAGGATGTATTCGAGTTGTGTTATCGTCATTCCCTTATCGTAACGTCAATTGAGACGCCACCACAAGACCAAAATAAACGACCCAGAATAAAAAAAATCTTTTTTTATCCGTCCTGGTCAGATCATAGGAAAAATAAAATGTTTTCTTATCATTGAGCCCTCGAGTCACAAGGGACAAAGCTCCGCGCTGAGAGTGCCGGATGGCAAAAACCAGCAAAGGAAAAAAAAGAAAAACTTTATCTCTTAAAGGAAGCTGGCGCAAATGAGCATTGAGCCTGATGCGTTCATACTCATCTCTCAGAAGTGTAATAGAATTGATCGCAAGTAAAAATGGATAACCCCAGATGAGTTTCAATCCTTTGTGAACAATTAAATGCAAAATCACTTTTGTGTAATCAATGGCAGACGATGAACAAATTGAAACAAAAGAAACCATGAAAAGTTTCATCATCGTCATAAAAGCTTTATCAACAGAGCTCTTGAAGAATGTCATATTCAGAAAATGGTAAGCGTCTCCATTTTGAAGTTCTTTAGCCGGATTAAAGACAGAGAGCAAAAAAAGAGTGAAGCTGAAGAATAGAGCGTAGCTCACAACCTTAACCAATTTTTTGGCGGCTAAGCCGTTTTTCAAAAATAGAAACAATACGACAGCGATTAAGACACTACTAAAAATAAGATTTTTATTGATCAACAAAAAGATCAATGAGGCAGCGGTAATCAGAAAGACATACCAGGAATGAATGTATTCGCGTTCTCTTTGCATTATTCCCTCTTCAATGTCTGGTCAAGGTTATAGACAATCGGTTTCAAGGATCCAATAAAATGGTCATCGTGGGAAATAATAAACTGCACTTTTCCCATTTTCTGCTGCTCGAGAATCATTGAGCGAATCATCGCAATTGAATTTTTATCCTGACCAAAAGTAGGTTCATCGTAAAAAAGGACCTGGCGATTTTGATAAATTGTCATCAGAAGCGAAAGTCTTCTCTTTTCGCCTTCCGATAAAAGAAAGGGTGAACGGGTCAGTTCAATTCCTTTAAAAAAATGGCCGAGGATTAACTCTCTGTCTTTATCAGGTAGCTGTTTTAACTCTTCGGCAATGGTGTCATAAAAAAAATGCGTTTCAGGATTCTGAAACACAAAGCCGATATGGTTACGCATTTTTTTCAAAGCAATGAGATGGCCGTTAACGGACAACTCGATCTCACCTTCGAGCGGTTTAAGCAGCCCGGCCATGAGCTTAAACAAAGTACTTTTGCCTCTTCCATTTTTACCTTTGATCACAACAATGTCACCGGACGAAGCCGAGAGATTCAAATCACGAAGAAGAGATTTTTGTTCAGAGTAATGGAAAAAAACATGATTAAGTCTCAATTTGATTTTTTCTTCTGGTCCGGCAAAAGCAGGCCATTGAAAATGAACATCGTTATTATTTTCGGGCAGTGCCTCCTTTAACTCGCCAGCCTGGTCGACAACCAGAATGCGGTCAGCTCGAGGCAAAATCTCATCAGTATGATGATCAATCAAAACGATTGTGCGCTTTCCTTTCATTTGAACAAGCCAATCGTAAAATTCTTTTCGCGATTGCGTATCTAAAAAGGCGGTCGGTTCATCAAGAAGAAGTACTGAAGGATTGACGGCGAGAAGCGAGGCCAGAACTAGACGCTGACATTCCCCATTGGAAAGATTGGCGGTTTTCTTGCCCCACAGGCTTTGCAGTTGGAAATAATCTTCGAGTTCTTCTTTTCTCTTATCCATTTCTTCACGACTAAAACCAAAATTTTCCATGGAGAAAAGAAACTCTTCAGAAGCGTTTTGATAAAGGAGTTGAGAAAATGGATTTTGAAAAAGAAACAGAATTTCTTTCAGATTCTTCTTAAAACCTTCGCCATGAAGAGAGTCACCATTATAAGTCACAGTGCCGGTTAGTTCACCGGCCTTATATTCGGGGATAATCCCTTTTAAAATCTGCAACAACGTACTTTTTCCGCTTCCGGATGGTCCCGTAATGACCACGAGTTCACCGTCACGAAGAGTTATCTTCTCTTTGCAAAATAATTTTTTATTTCCGCGGCTGAATGAATATTGAAAAGGACCAATCTCGTACATATTAATTTTTTCGCGCGATCAGAAATTGATCGAGAAGCCCAAGCTTTACCAGTCGTTTGGAAACGACCTCGCTCAAATACCCGGCGAAAACAGCAGACGAAATAAGAAATGAAATCAATTGAACAGCATTAACTGAAGCACTCATATTTTTGTAATCATACAAAGCAAAGTCCAGGGCGTAACTAAAGAAGGCTGATAAAAGCGAAGCCAGAATGAGTACTGAAAGGTTCCATCTCTTGTAGCCAAACGTCATGAAGATGAATTCCGCCCCGAGTCCTTGAACAATACCCCAAACCACCGACATCATTCCCCAGTGAGTGAGCAAACTTTCAACAAACGCTGCGATGATAGACGCAATTAAAGCGATCCCTGGCTTGCGGACAATTTGCGGTAAAAACACTGAAGCAAAAATCCAGAACCCAGCCGAAAGATAAGCCAGTCCATAAATTTTCAAGAGAGGTTTGAGAGCTTCATAAACGAAGGTCCAGCCCCAGAAGGCCACACCAAGGGCCACAGCGACAACCGCGGTTAGTACAATTTCAAAAATAGTGATTGATTCGAAAAGCTTTTTCATGATCCTTTCCTCCGCAGGTTTTGGCCTGATCAGGTTCGAGGGTATTTCTCAGATCGACAGCTGTCGACCACCCCTAGGTTGATAGATTTTTTTATATTAGCTTTGGAGGAGGATTTTAGCAAAAAAAAAAAGCCCCCGCCGGGGTCTAATCGGCGAGGGCCTAGGGTTGAAACTTATCGTTGGCGTCTGTCACCACGATCTTCGCGTCGATCATCGCGTCTGTCTTCTCTACGCTCTTCACGACGGTCTTCTCTTCTTTCTTCACGTCTTTCTTGTCTGCGTTCTTCGCGCCGCTCTTCTTTCCTATCTTCTTTGCGCTCTTCCTTTCTTTCTTCTCTCCTGTCTTCTTTTCTGTCTTCCTTGCGATCCTCTTTTCTATCCTGGCGGCGGTCTTCGCGTTTTTCTTTTTTCTCTTTTTTGTCTTTATCTTCTCGAGCTGGTCTTAAATCCTCACGCATTTTTTTAATGTCTTCTTTGGAAAGATTTAATTCCTTCGCTACTTTTTGAAGAGATTTTTCTTTTTTCATAAGAGCAGAAATATCATCCATACTCTTGCCTGTTGTCTTAGACATTTCAAGCATGAGCATAATCTGGCCGTAACCAAATTTTTCATCTCTATATTTTTTTAATTCTTCTGCTGAAATGCCGAATTTCTCAGTGATCATTTTGATCACCTGAGGTTCTTTTTTCACAGACTCACTTTCAGAAGGAGCCGGAGCTGGTGAAGTCGTATCTGTTGTAGTCGGTGCAGGAATTGTTGTATCTGTTGTTGAAGGTGCTGGTGCCGGATCTGTTGCCGGAACACTGACCGTTGTATCAGGTGATGGTGCTGAAGCCTCTTCCTGAGCAAATGTTTGCGTTGATAGAACTGCAACTGTTAATAACAAAAGCGCAAATTTCATAATATCTCCTATATATAGATGTTCTCGCCTGAATGACTAAAATCCACCCCGAAGGGCCATTCAAAAGCTTTGACGGCAAGGGGGCAAGAAAGTTTCAAAACTTTTCAACTTTCTTTTTTTTTACTGGAATTTTAAGATGTTAGCATGTCCTCTAAAATTTTTGCGAAACTTTTTTCATCGAAATACGTCAGTATGAATGACGAGGATTTGATGAAATTGATTCAAGCTAATGATAACAATGCCTTTGAAGAACTCTATTCGAGATATCGGGTACCCGTGCACTCATACCTAAGTGGACTGGTCAACTCAAACACTGCGGAAGAATTATTACAAGAAACTTTCATCAAGATCATTACTAAGAACAATACTTTTAAATTTGAAAGTAAAGTAAAGACCTGGATCTGGACGATTGCGAAGAATACTCTCAACGATTACTGGAGATCTGTTGATCACCGTATTCAAAGTTCACTTGAGTCTCTTCACTCTGACGAGTCTGGCGAAGAACTTTACGCTTCTCCACTCGATTCACAAGAAGAGCAATTTTTAAACAAAGTGACCAAGCAACAACTTGATGCTTGTGTAAAAGAATTGCCCGTAGATCAAAGAGAGATTGTTTTTCTTCATATTCAATCAGAACTATCAAACCAGGAAATTTCAGAACTGACTGGCGCAGGTATAGGCGCTATCAAATCGATTCTCTTCAGATGCAAAGAAAAACTGACTGCGTGTTTTAAACGCGGAGGCCATCTATGAAAACAAAAAATTCTTTTTACTCATGGCTTGCTTTAAAAACTCAGTCCGAACCTGCCGCTTCTGTAGATTCAAAAATACTTGCTTTCTCTTCTCAATATTTCCAAAAAGAAGAGAAAAGTTTTTTTACTGGATGGAGACTTTCTGGCGCGCTTGCTCTCACTGCAGCTGCTGTCGTAATTATTCTCATTAATAAGAATCCTTCATCTCAACCCGGTCCGGCATTAATGAGTGAAGCCCCTGAGATGATTTTACATTACAATGACATTGAACTCATGGCAGATGCCTCGCAACTTTCTGATGCAGACTGGGCGAGAATCAATGGACAAAAATAAAAAAGGATTTCATAGGTCATGCTGACAAAAATTTTAATCATCTTTATCTTTGCGTTGCCCGCAGTAGCTGCAAACAATGATGACGAAATCATAAAAAACCTCGACTTCTTTCAGAGCATGGAAATGTTGAAGGAAGAAGTAGCCTTTGTTTCAAATACGCATCCCGTGGCATCTGGTCAGGGAAAAAAAGAAAAGACAAAGGAAAAAGCTCCGGAGAAAAAACAATGAAAGCATTGTTATTTGCAGTTATAATTTCACTAAGCCCATTCACAAAATCGTTTGCCGATGAAAACATCGAAAAAAATAAAGCTCAATGGGAAAGGCTTTCTACCACTGAGAAGCAAGCCTTGCGTGAACGCTATAAAGAATGGTCCGCCCTTTCAGATGAACAGAAAAAATCCCTGAAAGAAAGATATGAAGAATTCAGAAAGCTTTCACCAGAAAGAAAAGAAAAAATCAGAGAAGCCTATTCAAAGTTTAAACAACTTCCTCCAGAAAAACAGGAAGTCATTAAACAACGTTTCGAAGAATTAAAAAAACTAAAGCCGGAAGAACGAGAAGAACGTTTAAATAAAATTAAAGAGGCCCTCAAAGAGCGCAAAGAAGATAGAAAAGAAGAAAGAAAGGAAGACAGAAAAGAAGATAGACGTGAAGACCGCCGGGAAGACCTACGTGAAGAACGCAGAGAAGATCGACGCGAAGAACGCAGAGAAGAACGTCGCGAAGAAAAACGAGAAGAAAGAAGAGAAGAAAGAAGAGAAGAACGTCGCGATGACAGAAGAGACGATCGCTCTGGAAAACGTTAAATAAGAAAAGCAAATAACTGAATAGGATGTTCATGAAAAAAATAGTTCTACTGACTGGCCTGCTCAGCCTCACGTCGGCTCATGCCTGGGATTTTTCGCTGAAAGGAGACGTGCAAAAAGCCTTCACCAACAACGTCAACTTAACCAATACCGATCCGATTACTGACAACTACTCCATTTTGAGCGGTTACCTTCAGGCTAAAAGTGAAGAATGGAAATTAAAGTTGAAAGGCAGAATGGAGAAGTACAGCAATCAAACAGAGAACGACAATTACACGACAGATTTAAGCCTTCAGTATAAAGCTTCCAAAAGCAGCGACTATACAGTCGGAGTTTACAAACAAGTATACAATGGCACGCCTGCGGTCTCCACTGATACTACCAGCGACAACAGCGGTCTCAGAATGGCGGCTAACTTCACTCATGATTTTGTTAAGAGCAAAACATTGGGATACTTTTCAGTTTCAGGTAACTTCAGAAATTATTCCAAAATAGAAGGCCGTAAGGATAAAATTCTTGGTCTCTCTCTTGGTCTTGAACAAACGATTGCTAAAAATTTTCTGCTCGTTCCGGATCTCACTTTTCAACACAACAGTTCTGCTGATGCTTACTATAGCAATAACTCCCTGGGTCCGAGTCTTCTTCTGAGCTATACTCCCGATGATACCTGGGAAATTTTTGGCGATATTAGCTATGCGCGCACTACGTATTCCGGCAGAACAGTTTCAAAAATAGTTCGCAATAAAACCGTCACCGAAAAGGAATATCAGGAATTAACTACGACTGATGTGGGTTTTATTTACTCTTTTCCCCAATACTTCTCTCTTACCGGCAAATACACCATTTCCACTAACTCTTCGAACAATTCAAGTTCAGCCTATAAGGCCAATATCGCCTACCTTGGAGTTGGGCTTAAATTCTAAGCAAAGTCTAATTGTCGCCCGGCTTCATCCAGTGAGAAATCCGGGCAATTTACTTCCCTTTTGAACCATAATCACCTAACCTATCACGGTCGTTTTACATTCTAATTAACCAAGGAATTGACCGTGAGTAATCAACGAAATGATCACAATGAAAAAACTGATCGACATGAAATTTTAGACGAAAAGAGACAACAGGCCCTGGACTATCACAGCGAAGGTCGCCCGGGAAAAATCGAAGTTATTTCGACGAAACCCACTCTTACCTCAATGGACCTTACGAAGGCTTACTCTCCGGGAGTCGCATGGCCTTGTCTGGAAATCGCCAAAGATCCTGAACTCGCTTACAAGTACACCGCAAAAGGTAACCTGGTTGCAGTTATCTCTAACGGGACAGCTGTTTTAGGTTTAGGAAATATCGGTGCCATCGCTGGTAAACCAGTTATGGAAGGAAAAGGTCTTCTCTTCAAACGATTTGCTGATATTGATGTTTTCGACATCGAAGTCAATGAACCAACGGTTGAAGGAATGGTAAACATCGTGGCTGCTCTCGAGCCAACATTTGGTGGTGTGAACCTTGAAGATATTAAAGCACCTGAGTGTTTTGAAATCGAAACTCAGCTCATTGAAAAAATGAACATTCCTGTTTTCCACGATGACCAGCACGGAACAGCGATCATTGCGACTGCTGCTTTCTTGAACGCTATCGAGGTCACAGGCCGTGATATCAAAAAAACCAAAGTTGCTGTTTCAGGCGCAGGGGCTGCAGCGATTTCAGTTTCAAAACTTTTCTTCGAACTTGGTCTTCCAAAAGAAAACCTGATTATGTGCGATTCAAACGGAGCAATCTATAAAGGCCGTACGAAAGGCATGAACAAGTACAAAGAAGACTTCGCAGTTGAAACAAATGCAAGAACACTGGCCGATGCAATGAAAGGTTGTGACGTGTTCGTTGGACTTTCTGCTCGCGGTGTAGTGAACGGAGAAATGGTTGCAAGCATGGCGAAGAATCCTATTATCTTCGCGATGGCAAATCCGGATCCTGAAGTTTATCCTCATGAGGTTGCAGCTGTTCGTTCAGATGCCATCATGGCAACGGGACGCTCAGATTATCCTAACCAGGTTAATAACGTTCTCGGTTTCCCTTTCATCTTCCGCGGAGCTCTTGATGTCCGCGCGAAAAAAATCAATATGCAGATGAAGCTTGCTGCTGTTAAAGCACTTGCTGAACTGGCGAAAGAAGAAGTTCCTGAAGAAGTTAAACTTGCTTACGGCGGCGAAGATTTTAAATTCGGCGTGAATTATCTTATCCCTAAGCCATTTGATCCGCGCGTTCTTACACGCGTCACTCCAGCAGTTGCCAAAGCGGCCATGGATTCAGGAGTCGCAAGAGTCAACATCGACGATCTTTCAGCTTACGCTCGCTCGCTTGAAGGAAGAATGGGCAATACAGCTCAATTCATGAAATCCCTCAGAGACCGCTTAGGAACTTACGTTGCTAAACGTGGCAACAGGGTAAAAGTTGTTTTTGCTGAAGGAACGAACACCAGAATTCTTCAGGCTGTGAAACAACTTGTGGAAGAAGATAAAATTGAACCAATTCTTCTTGGTAGAAAAAAAGCCATTCATAAAAAGATGGATCTATTGGGTCTTGAAAAACTTAAAGACGACGTTAAGACCATCAATCCAAGAAAACATGAGAAGTTTGAAGACTTCGTCCGCATGTATTCAAAGGAAAGACAAAGAAGTGGTATTTCGATTTATCATGCTGAAGAACTTATGAGCCACCAGAACTACTTCGGTTCTATGATGGTAAAACATGGACTGGCAGACGCAGTTATCACTGGTCCAACACTGAACTACGCTGACTGTTTCCCTCCACTGATGCATGTTATCGGCACACAGGAAAAGAAAAGTGCGGCCGGTATCTTTATCATGACTTTCAAAAACCGCGTTCTCTTCTTTGCTGACTGTGCGGTTCAGATTGAACCAACTGAAGAGCAGCTTTGTGAAATCGCGGCCGGTACAGCTGAATTGTTCAGAAAACTAATGAAACGCGAACCGCGTATCGCCTTCCTTTCTTACTCGAACTTCGGTTCTAACGACCACGAGAAAGCTAAGAAAGTTAAACGTGCTGTTCAGATCACAAAAACGCGTTACCCTAACCTCATCGTAGACGGTGAAGTTCAGGCAGACGTTGCGGTTAACAAAAACCTTCTGGATAAGCTTTTCAACTTCTCAACTCTCGATGCTCCGACAGACATTTTGATTTTCCCTGAATTGAATTCGGCCAACATCAGCTACAAGCTTCTTGCTCAGCTGGCAAACGCGAACGCTATCGGACCAATTCTTCTTCCGATGAATAATTCAGCGAACATCATTCCAAGAACTGCGAGTGTTACAGAAATCGTTAATATGTGCGTTCTTTCAGCTTTATTGTCTGACAAGAAACTGAGCACTAAGGAGTAGTCATGGAAAAAATCATCGTAAAAACTGATAAAGCACCGGCGGCCGTAGGAACTTACTCTCAAGGAGTAGCTATCAACGGAACGTATTTTTTCTCAGGACAGATCGGAATTGATCCGGTGACAGGAAACCTTGTTGAGGGATTTTCAGGACAGCTTAAGCAGGTCATGAAAAACATCGACGGGCTTCTTTCATCACAAGGCTTGAACCGCGAAAGCATCGTAAAAACCTCAATTTTTCTGACAGACTTAAATAATTTTGCCGAAGTGAACCAAGCTTATGTAGAATTTTTTAAAGAACCTTATCCTGCACGCAGTACTGTTGAAGTTCCAAAACTTCCAAAGGGCGCGTTGGTAGAAATTGAAGTGATCGCTGCTAAGTAAAACGAAGTAGAGTTAATGATTTTAAAAAGTAAGTACGTCTTCGAATCAAAAACAACCAGAATGTATCGGCACCTCCAGGGGGTGCTGATCGTTCTGCTTTCTGTTTTCCTGACGTACTCATTCGTCTGTTCAATTCTTCTGCTAGATGCACGTAACGAAACTAAAAACGCTAAAACTAGTTTTGTAAACTCTCCTCCTGATTTAATTGTCGTTTTTACCGGAGGACCGGGCCGGATTGAATACGCCATCAAAAAGGCGCAGGAATTCAAACAGCCAAACGTGTTTATTTCGGGTGTCTATGAAAAGAATTCTGTAAAGACGTTGATGAACCCGATCAGCCCTGAAGCGACTCAGACCGATCATATCGAAATTGATTATACTGCCCGCAATACAGTTGAAAACGTCATCTCTACGTTGAAGTATTTGAGAAATAACCGCGGCTTAAATAAAATTCTGATTATCTCTAGCGATTATCACATCATGCGTATTAAGCAGATTATCAATACGCTGATCCGTGAAGAAGATAAGTTCGAGTTTTTCTTCTCAGCTGTTCCATCCAGCTATCTACATTTAAGAAATATCAAACTTCTTTATATCGAAACGTTCAAACTCATCCGCACCAAGATTTTCCTGATGTTCTGGGACCAAAAATCACCTATTGATGTTTCCTGATTAAACGCGGGTAACGGAAATAACTTCTTCAAGGGCCTCAATAGAACTGATCGTCTTTAAAAGCTCTGAATAGTCTTTTACTTCAATTTCAAAGATAAAACTTCCCTTTCTATCAGGCATCGATTTCGCCATCGCAGAACGGATATTTATACCGCTGTTATTGATTGTTTTTGAGATAAGGGAAAGAATCCCTGGCTTATCCTGAGTCATGACTCTCACGCTTACAGGGTGAGTGAAATTGAATCCTTTATTCCATGAAACTTTAATTGTGCGTAGAAGAGTTTCTGCATCAACGCGGTTACAATCGCCTTTATGGACAGTAATTCCCCGGCCGCGTGTAATGAAACCGACAATTGTATCCCCCGGAATCGGGTTACAACATTTTGCCATTCGAACCATTACGTCACTCATGCCATCGACAATAACTGCATTGTCCCCATGAGTTTTTTTGCGGACATTTTTCGTCATCTCGCTTGAATATTTTTCAATTTCTTCAATTTCCGGGATGACATGTTTTTCGGCGATATCTCTCAATGCAGGAATTGCACTGATGACATCTTTCGCTGAATATTTTCCAGATCCGACGAGAACGCACAGTTCTTCTTCATCAATGATATGGTTTTCATCAAAAAATTCTTTAAAGTCATTCTTCTTAAGGAGGTTCTTGATACTTGTCCCGAGAAGCTTGAAAGCTTTCTCGAGAATATCCCGTCCAAGTTCTCTGTTTTCGTCGCGCTCAACTTTAAGAAGCCACTGCTTGATTTTAGAACGCGCCTTAGAACTCTTGGCAATATTCAACCAGTCTTTTGTTGGAGACTGAGTTTTACTGGTGAGAATTTCGACTGAATCACCCGATTTCAAAACGTGTCGGAGAGGAACAATCTTTCCGTTAACTTTTGCGCCCACACAGTGATGACCGACTTCGGTGTGAATTTCGTAAGCAAAATCCAGCGGAGTAGCGCCGTATTTTAATTCACGAACATCGCCCTTCGGTGTAAAAACAAAAACACCATCGAGATCGATATCATTTTTGATAACGTCGAGAAACTCGCGGTTGTTGTCAGAATTTTTGTTGTACTCAAGGAGTTCCTGAACCCAGTCGAGTTTAGGAGCAGATTTACCAGCGAGACCTTCTTTATACTTCCAGTGAGCAGCAACCCCTGCTTCAGCAACTTCATCCATCTCAGTTGTTCTGATCTGAATCTCAATTCTCTCTGCGCGCGGGCCGATGACTGACGTGTGCAGCGACTGATAGTTGTTTACTTTAGGAATGGCGATATAGTCTTTGAATCGTCCTGGAATGGGCGTAAAAGACGAGTGAATAATACCAAGCGCTTTATAACATTCCGTAATGTTCCCCACGATAATTCTGAAAGCAAGCAAGTCCTGAACCTGCTCGAAATCAACTCCACGGGAAGTCATTTTTTTATAGATCGAGTAGAAATGTTTCGGTCTTCCCTTCACTTCAGCGTGAAGAGAATACTCAAGAAGTTTTTCTTTAATAGTCGAAATAACTTCCCTGATATAAGTATCGCGTTCCGATTTCTTCATCGAAACTTTCTCAGCAAGACGGTAGTAAATCTCAGGCTTCAAAAAGCGCAGACACAAATCTTCAAGCTCAGACTTTACTGAGTTAATCCCCAGGCGAGAGGCCAGTGGAACATAAATATCCAGCGTTTCCTGGGCAATCTTCTTTTGTTTCTCATCGGACACGTATTGAAGTGTGCGCATGTTATGCATGCGATCTGCAAGCTTAACGATGATAACGCGAAGATCTTTCGCCATGGCCACGACCATCTTGCGGAAGTTCTCAATTTGCGATTCTTCTTTAGATTTAAATTTGATCTTTGAAATTTTTGTCAAACCTACAACGAGATCAGCGACACCTTGATTAAATTCTTTTTCAATTTCCTGAGGAGAAATTCCGCAATCCTCAACGACATCGTGAAGGAGACCGGCCATGATTGTATCGAGATCCATATGCAGACGAATTAAAGTCGCAGCGACGTTCATCGGGTGAATGATATAATCTTCACCAGAGCTTCTTTTTTGTCCTGAATGCGCTTTCTCTGCGAAGAGATACGCTTTTCTGAGCATCGTAAAATCGGCGTCGGGATAATACGCTTCAACCCTTCTTACAAGGTCGTCAACGGTGAGATCTCTTTCATGAGAAAAATCTAAGTTTTGGTACATTCCCTACTCTTGTCCTATTTATCTGATAAGATCTTCTCGGTAATTTCGGAAAGTCTTTTATAGGCGTGTTCAATATCGTCGTTATAAATTAAATGGTCGAAATCGTGTTTGCGCAAAAGTTCCTTTTGGGCATTCATCAAGCGAAGGTTAATAACGGCCGTATTCTCCGTTCCTCTTCCACGAAGGCGCTTTTCAAGCTCCTCTACCGAGGGAGGCGAAATGAAAATGACATTGGCGCGTGGACCGAAATAGGCCTTCATCGCATCGGTCCCCTGAACATCCAGGTCAAACAAAAGATGCTTTCCTTCGTTTAGGGAGTTTTCCACGAATGTTTTTGAAGTACCGTAGAAATTCCCATGAACTTCCGCCCATTCAAGAAATTCGTCAGCATTTCGCATATCGAGGAATTTTTCTTTATCGATGAAGAAGTAGTGATGTCCGTGAATTTCCCCCGGTCGCATTGGACGGGTTGTATAAGAGACAGATTCCACCAATGAAGGAAAATCTTCCTTCAAGCGCTTGATCAACGATGTCTTACCGGTCCCGCTGGGAGCGACAATGACAATCAGTTTTCCGTTTTTGTGATGATGACTATTCAATATTGAGTCCCTGCTCGCGCATCTTTTCCAATTGAACTTTCATCTGCACAACTGCATCTGAAATTTCTTTCATAGTTGACTTAGATCCCATGGTATTTGTCTCACGACCCAATTCCTGGAGAATGAAGTCAATCTGTCTACCTACTTCATTACTTGATTTTAGTAGGTTTTGAAATTTTTCCAAGTGGGCATGAACGCGGTTAATTTCTTCATGGATATCGATCTTTTCTAAATAAAAGATCACTTCCTGAAGAAGTCTGCTGTGCTCAACATCGACCAGCTTTTTATATTCTTCAATTCTCTTTTTCAGTTTTTCTTCAACGTTTGCTTTAAAATGCTCGGCATTTTTTTCAATCACCTGAAAGTGAGTCTTGTAAGTCTCAAGATGCTTAACCAGCACCTTCATCAACTTCTCACCTTCAGCAGTTCTGGATTTCTTCAACGAAGCCAGTGCTTCACGGAAAGCCTTAAGTGCAAGCTCGTTAAGTTCAGTTTGATTCTCTTCATCCTGATCAACCATGAATTCTGATCGCAAAAAATCAGTCATGTTCACTTTTGACTCAAGCCCGTTGCTTTTTAAAATCGGTGCAATTTTAGAAACGAACTGAGAAATTTTATTCGGATCGAGATCATCAAAGCGACTTTTGTTCTCTGCCCTCTTGATGTTCACATACACATCAAAAGTTCCGCGTGTGAATTGATCATTCAGTTCTTTTTTCAACTCCATTTCAAGAGACGAAAGTGTTCCAGGCATTTTAAACCTGATGTCTTTGAAACGATTATTCACGCTTTTAATTTCGACGGAGACGACGTAATTCTCAGACTGCGCGTTCGCTTCACCGAAGCCGGTCATTGATTCTGCTGGCATTGTAATTCCCTCTTAAAAACTTTGCTGGAGGATATTACTATTTCATTTAGAGATCAAGGGCCCAGCCACCGACTCTGCCATACTCAAAAAAGATTTGTTTTGCACTTCCGTCTTCGAAAAATACCCAGCGCTCATTTTGATTGCGAGGGTTGCCAGCGATATCAACTCGTGAAGGTTTCCCCCACGCCTGCATCACCTGTGATTTTGACATTCCCAGATAAAGATCTTTGCTGTGAATAGAGCGCTTCTGAATGAAATCCTGCCCTTTTCCCTGATCTTCCTGCCAATCTGCTTTCTTTGTACTGATATAGTTAGCGCGCTCGTTCAGAGAGAGGCTCAAGTAATACAGTTTATCAGAGTCAGAAGGCAGATATTTTTTATCCTTCGCATATTGTTCCAGATATTCTTCTGGAATATCTGCCTCTTTTTGCTCGAGCTCGACGCGGATTGATTCCTCTTCCTTCATTTTTTCGCGGCTGCGCTCAGAAGAAGGCGTGCGCTTCTGGATTTCTTCTTTACTGCGATAGGCTTCTCCGCTGTCGCCACCGACAACTTTGAAATCTCTACCCGCTACTAAATAGGGATCACTCTCCCTGTTCATCTCTTCAATAAAGCTTCGGTCCGGTAAAAAGCCAGAACAGCTGGTTAAAAACAGCGAACTCATCACCAAAAACGTCCATTTCATCAAATATCTCTTTTCCATAAGACACTCCTCACAATTACCTGCCAGACTCTTCGGGCACGCCTTTCGCAAAGTTCACTTTCCTCACATCCGAATGGTCATGGAGGCAGAAAATTCCACGCCAAGACCGACCGACGAGCTCGGCCATAAACCTTTTTTAAATATCTTCAGCAAACCGCCGATCAGGACAGTGAGGAGATCAGGTGAATTTTTTAATCAAACTTGAAGAGGCCATAAACAACTTTCTGGAAAAGCTTTTTGAAAAGCTGAAGGCCGTCATGCCTCCTTTCGTTTTTGTATTCCTGCTCGCTCTTAAACATTCACCGCAGACAGTTAAAACCAAATGGACCAAAATATATCAGCCTAAACTTCGCATCACGATGCTGAAGCTGATTGGGTACACTGAGCACTACACAACAATGGTGCGAGGTCATTTCACGGCCGTCCTTATTTATCTGCGCTCTGAAGAATTTAAAAAGGCAGATAAGAAACAGCTGATGATGAAGCCACTTGTCTACGCTAAGTTCAATCCGTTCAAAGCGCTGACGTTTGTAACCACCTTTGCCGTTATCATGCTTGCGGGGTCTGTCATTTATTCCAATGCTGCAAAAATTGTCATTGGAACAAAAGCGCTAAGAAAACCGGCCTCTTTTTCAGAAGCCGAAGAAGATTTGTTTGTTGAATTTAAAAATCATAAATTTGAAGTAAAAATCGGCGGCGCTGGTGGCGGCCACGGTGGTGGTGCTGCTGTTGAAGAAGAGGAAGTCATTTTTCTCGATGTCAAAATTGAAGCTAAAAATGAACACGAAAAAGTCTTATTGGAAGAAATGGAAGAAATGATCGACGACTCAATGGAAGGCATTCACCTTCCGGTGACAGGACTTCCCATTTCTGATGAAAATAAAAAAGAAATTGAAAAATTAATGGCGAAGTCACTCAATGAAGACTTCACTCTTTTGGGTTATCACGAGCCGGTAAAGTCAGTAGAAATCAAACAAAAGCTTGGCGGACGTCCTGTGTATTACAGACAGGCGGAAAGAATGTTCAAGATTGAAGATATCAATCTACAGTTATTTCTCGAAGATACTAAACGCAATAAACAGGTCTGGATTGACTTTTCTATTCTCGCTTCAAACAGAAACGCCATCATTTATCTGCAGGATCATGAAGTGCAACTTCGCGACCACCTGACAACAAATGTAGAACCTGTCATCCCTCAACTTCCAATCGAAGAAGAAGGACGACAGATCATTAAAGATAAATTGCGCACGGAAATTAATGACTTTCTCGAAAAAAATCACATTGAAGGAAAAGTTCTAGACATCTATCTCGACTATCTCCTCGCCTCTTGATTTCACCAGCATCGCTTTCAACGTATTAGGGCTGATATCCAGAATTCGCGATGCTCTGCTGATATTTTTTTCGCTTTTATCAAAGACTGTCGCACAGTAATCAACTTTTATTTCTTCGAGCGTTTTCCACTCATTGTATGCCTGCCCGATGACATTGGTGTCTTCTTTCAGTGAATAATCGCTGTGATCAAGAACAAGCTTTTTACCTCCAGACAAAATTTTCTTTTTGTGGAGATGTGATGATAACTGACGATAATTCCCGGGCCATGGGCATTGAACATAAAACTTCAGCAGTTCTTCTGATAAAACACAAAATTGCTTGCGCTCAAACTCCAGACAAAACTCCTGGATTTTCTCCGGATGTGATCTCAGATTATCAAGCCCCATGACAATTCCCGAAGTGAGGCGATAATAAAAATCTCTGCGCATTTTTCCTTCGATAACTAACGTTTTTAAAGGAGTTCCCGAGGCAAATATCAATCGTACATTTGATTGAACAGGACTGTTTCCTCCGACAGCTCGAAATTCCTGATTGTCTAAAAAAAGCAGAAGCTTTGTCTGCAGCTCCATTGTTAAAGAATCTATTTCATCAAGAAAAAGTGTCCCTTTATGAGCTTCCAGAATGGCCCCTTTTTTCTCTGTCACTGCGCCGGTGAAGGCTCCTTTTACGTGTCCAAAAAGTTCGGATTCAATAAGCCCAGGCGAAAAAGAAGACAAGTTGAGGTGGACGAAATTTCCCTGACGTCTGCTTTCTTCATGAACTTTTCTGGCCAGTGTCGTTTTACCGGTTCCTGTTTCTCCTTCAATCATGACATTGAGAGAACTCCTTATCATTTCATCTGTTAAAACATTTTCTTCTGTCACCAGTTTTATTTTTGGCTGCGGTTTTGGAAAATGAAGTCGATTGTAGCCTATATCGATTGTGTCGCCTCTTTCGACGAAAGCTTCAAAAGAAAGGATGCCATTTATTCTAAAAGGAGTCTGACCAAGACTGCGGAAAAGATAACGGGAGCGCTCATCGTAGGCAGTTGAACAGAAATGCTTAATCAATACAAGTTCGAATGCATGAAATTCCTTATCGAAAACAGGAAGATTTAATTCGCCACTGGTTGAATCAAAAGAAAATTCTTTTGAAGTCTTGATCAAATAGCGGAATCGTTTCAGCCGATACATTTTCTTTTTTTCCTGCAAGGCTTCGAGAATGAATTCATCATCTTCTCTCACTCCTCTTCCGCCGATACTTGATTCGAGGTTATAAGGTATTGTGCGCTCCAATTTACGTTCACCCATGTATTCTCCTTTGTTTGGACCAACTGCGCTCTACAAAGAAGGGGCCAAGACGAGAAAGGTGCAATTGTGTGTTTTTTGCATTATGATGGTGCTGAAGTTAAACCAGAGTAAAAAATACGAGACATTCAGATGAGCTATCAAATTAAACAACATTCAGCAGATTTCAAAATGGGAATTTCGGATCCTGCTCAATTTGAACAATGGCTTGCTGAACATCCGGATGTTATCGGAGTAGGTTTTGTCGGCAGATCGAATGTCGGGAAATCTTCCACCATCAATGCCCTTTTTGGTTCTAAGACGGCACGAGTTTCAAAAACTCCGGGCCGTACGAGAGAGATCAATATTTTCGAATTTGAACTTGGCCTCAACGGTAAAAAAAGTGATTTGCAGAAATTTGTTTTGATCGATTTACCTGGATACGGCCACGCTGAAGTTTCAAAGGAAATGTCGAGAAACTGGGATCAACTGATGACATTGTTTTTCTCTTATCTCTCCCCTTCTATGATGCTGGTGAATCTTCAGGATGCCCGCCATCCAAATCAAGAATCGGATAAAGCGTTTCATAAGTTCCTAAAGAATTTCACGCGAAATGCGATACTCGTTTTCAATAAAATGGATAAATTGAAAACACAGAAAGAAAGAGCTGAGCTCGATAAAATGAAACCGGCACTTTCGAAAGAATATAAATGGATCAGACAAATGTATTTTGTTTCAGCTGAAACAAAAAAAGGTCTACCGCAAGTAGAAGAAGCCATTGTGGCGCATTTGCTGGAAGAGCTTGAGATTAGAAAATCAGACAGAGACGCTGATAATGAGATTGATTAATCTTCTGGTTTTGTTTCTGGTTTCTTTTCAGACTGTTTATCAGAAAGAACAGCAATATCCTGAGGGCATTTAGGCCCGGCTGAAAATTTAATTTTATGGACCTGGCGCTCGATTTCTTCGAGATCTTTTTTGCAGGCACGCACCGTATGCAACAAAGCACGAACTTTCGCTGAATCCCATTCGACTTCACCGGAATCTATTGCTTTTTCCAATAACCGGCCTAGCTCTTCATAGGTATCTTTTAAGTGCGCATTAGTTCGCGATGCAGTCAGCATCTTTTTTCCAATGACACTTGTCTTTATCATTTCCTGTTGAAAGCCAAAAAAGAAGCGGTTGAGCTTTGCTTTCCAGTCCGATTGTTTTTTCATCGGACCAGTATATCCTCACGCGATCAAACTTGTGAAGAATGAATATTTTGGTAGCATGGTTAGTAGAAAACTCAGTTAATTTTAAGAGTTTAAGAGAAAGAAAGTAGGTTATGACTAAATTTGAGGCCCTGGAACAAGAACTTGAAAATCGTTATGGAAAAAACCGTGACCCCTGGGGACTTGAGCCTAAAAGAGCGATTGCTGATTTAAAAGTGCTCTATCCACTCTACGAATATTATTTTGATGTGCAGGTTCATGGAAAAGAACAGGTAAAGGACAGGCCATACATGGTTGTATCCAATCACACTGGTCAGATTCCCATCGATGGCATGCTCATTTGCACGGCTTTTGCGACAGAACTGGAAAGACCTCGCATTCTTCGCCCTCTCGTTGAGAGATTTTTGGCGGGATTGCCTTTTCTCGGTCGCTGGTCTTCAGAAGGCGGCGCTGTTCTTGGTGATCGCAACAATTGTCTTAATCTATTAAAACGGGGCGAATCCGTTCTCGTCTTCCCTGAAGGCGTTCCAGGTATAGCCAAAAACACAAAGGATTTTTATAAGCTGCAAAGATTCACCAAAGGATTTCTCAGAATGGCCATCGCGAGCAACGCTGAGATTCTTCCTATTGCCGTCGTTGGCGCAGAAGAATTTTTTCCGTATGTGTTTCATTTGAAAAAGATCGCGAAGCTGCTCAAAATTCCCGCACTTCCTTTGTCCTTGAATCTCTTCCCTCTCCCTTCGCCTATTGATATTTACATCGGCGAGCCGTATTCTCTACCAAAAGAACTTAGTCATGAAGCTTTGGATGAAGAACTCGAAGTTCACATTACGATCATTGAGAAAAAAATCCAGGAGCTCACTGAGCACGGTCTGAAAAATCGAAGAACCATTTTGCAGAGATTGAAAAAATGAAATCTGTTCTCATCATCGGTATTCAAGGTGCGTTGGCAAAAATTACGGCCGAGTTTTTAATTAAAAAACATCCGCAGATCAGAATTCACGGAGTGGATTCGCGTGCGATTGATGATGTCCCTCACCGCTCTCAATTAACTTTTCAGCAGATAAAATACACGCGTACTAATTTCGAAAAAATTTTTCGCGAATTTAATTTTGATACTGTCCTTCACCTTGGCCGTCTCGGGCATTCGCGCGCCACAGGAAATATCAATAAACGAATTGATATTAATCTGGTTGGTACGAATACGATTCTCGAGCTCGCTCAAAAATTTCATTCCAAAAAAGTTGTCATCCTTTCGACCCATCACGTTTATGGGGCCCACGGTGACAATTCTATGTTTTTGAAAGAAGACGCTCCTCTTCGCGGCAGCTTTAAGTACGCCGAATTGAGAGATGTCGTAGAAATGGATCAGATGTGTACAAACTGGATGTGGAAAAACCAGAACCATATTGAGACAGTTGTGCTCCGTCCCTGCAATATTATCGGGCCACAGATCAAAAACTCGATCACCCAATATTTAAAAACGCCTTATGCGCCTTTGCCGATTGACTACAATCCCATGTTCCAATTTGTTCATGAATTCGATATGGCGTCGATTATTGTTGCCTCAGCTGAGTCGCTCAAAACCGGAATTTACAACGTTGCCGGTGATGATGTCGTCAGCCTTCATGAAGCTTCTGCGATCGTTGGAATGAGAAAAATGAAAGTTCCCATCATTCTCGTTGAGCAACTTGCAAAAATCATGACTCCCGTCTGGAAATTTCCAACCTATCTCATCGATTACCTGAAATTTCCCGCGACACTCGACAACAGCGAACTAAAGAAAAATCTGGGAGACAATATTTTCCGTTTCAGTGCAAAAGAGGCCCTTGAGCTTCTTAAATTAAATTGACGGAACTCCCCTCACTCCATTAATATAAGTTCTCCAATATCAGTGCCTTGGTGGTGGAATGGTAGACGCAGCGGATTCAAAATCCGCCGCCCGCAAGGGTGTGCGAGTTCGAGTCTCGCCCGAGGCACCAATTTCAGTTTAACTTCTTAAGCTCTCTCACCAAACGAAAAATCGTATTTCAAAGATAGGAACATTGAAAGGATTCCGCCGACAAGGAATACTCCTCCCATATAACCAAAAATCGCAAAGGCTTCCTTCGCTTCGCTTCTGCCCATTTCCGGACCGTAAATTCCCGCAAACAACCAGACAAAAGGATAAAGAAATCCGCCGACAGCAACCATATAAGAAGCAATTGTGACAAGATTTTTTGGAGCTTTAAGGCCAGCTAGTAAAAGAAGAATTCCCATCATCATGGCGCCAATTCCAGTCGCATGAAAGTGAAAGCGTTGATAATAGCGCCAGTTTTTATCCTGTTCGCCTTTCATCTTGGCCGCTTTTTCCGTCGCATCTGTGATGCTTTGGATTTTTACATTCTTCTCAAGTCCTGCTGTGATATTCTTCTGAAAGAGATCTTCATTAACAGCAAAGAGAATGGAAATAAAAACTCCCCCAACGATGCTTAATAATGCTAAAAAAAATGGTATTCTCTTGATCATAAATTCTCCTTTGTGAAATTTTGATCGCTAAAACGGCCAAGGTCAACCCTCTCAGATTTGATATTTTCTATAAAACCACTGCTTCGCCATCTCGACTGTGACCAGATAACCAACCAGCATTGTGATCAAAATCATAAAAAATTTCAGGGGAGGTTCAGTAAACCCCAGATGTATACCAAAAGGAGTTAAGGGAATCAGAACTGCACCGAGAACAACTGAGAATGAACAAATGATTAACCAGGGATTCGGATGACTTTTGAATGGATTTCTCCTTGTCCGGATGACAAAAATCACCAGGACCTGAGTTGCCATCGATTCGATAAACCATCCGGTGTGAAAGAGCACTTCATTTGCCTGGAACAATTTGAACATCAGAAAAAAAGTTAAAAAATCAAACAGTGAACTGATCGGACCGATCACAAACATAAAATTTCGTATCAACTTCATATCCCAGCGATGAGGCTTGTTAAGGTAATACGGATCCACATTATCGAGAGGAATCGGCAATTCAGAAATATCATAAAGCAAATTGTTGAGTAAAATCTGCAAAGGAAGCATCGGAATGAAAGGAAGAAAAACTGATGCCCCGGCCATGCTGAACATATTGCCGAAGTTTGAACTCGTTCCCATCATAATATATTTGATGATATTGCCGAAGGTTCTCCTTCCCTCCAACACTCCCGAGTGAAGAATCCGCAAATCGTGTTCCATCAAAATCATATCTGCTGCCTCTTTCGTTACGTCGACAGCGGTATCGACGGAAATTCCTACGTCCGCCGAATGCAGAGAAGGAGCATCATTAATTCCATCTCCCAGGTAACCGACAACATGCCCTCTGTTCTTTAAAGCGAGAATAATTCTGTTTTTTTGAGTCGGATTCATCCGGCAAAAAATATTGAAACGCTCTACCACAGCAGAGAGAGTGGGGTCATTCATATGCTCAATCTCTGCTCCCGTAAGAATGCCTTTCACTTCAAAATCAAGTTGTGAGCAGACATGTTGAGTGACCAGTTGATTATCGCCTGTAATGATTTTTACTTCGACGTTGTCTCGTTTCAATTTGATAAGAGCATTCTTCGCACTGATCTTTGGTGGATCAAAAAAACCTGCAAAGCCGGCAAAAACTAATTCTGATTCATCATTCACGACTGCGTGATTGTGTGAAACCGGAACTTTTTTGTAAGCAATGCCGAGGACTCTAAACCCATCTTTACTCAGTTTTTCAAACTCGGCATTAATTGAAATCAGCGACTCTTTAGTCATTGGGGCAACAGACTTTCTATCATGGAGTTCAAAACTCACGGACAATTTGATCAAATCTTCCGGCGCGCCTTTTACAATGAGCAAACGCTCATTTTCTTTTTCAACAAGAACAGAAACTCGTCTTCTCTCAAAATCAAAGGGAACTTCGTCAATTTTTTTACAGTGGCTGACATCAATTGTTTCGTGTTCAAGGATGGCCGTATCGAGCGGGCTTTTTAATCCTGATTCAAAATAGCTGTTAAGATAGGCCAGTTCCAGGACGCGCTCGCTCTCAATTCCCTCCGGATTGATGTGGCGTTCGAGATGAATCTTTGCTTCGGTTAATGTTCCGGTTTTATCTGTGCAAAAAATATTCATGCTTCCAAGATTGTGAATGGAAGACAAGCGTTTCACGATCACTTTTTCCTTGGCCATGCGGATCGCCCCTTTTGAAAGTGTCACTGAAACAATCATGGGCAAAAGCTCAGGAGTCAGACCTACAGCAAGAGCAATGGCGAATAAAAAAGATTCAGTCCATGAGCGCTGAAAAAAAGCATTTATCAACAAGACAAATAAAACTAAAAAAACAGTCATGTGCATGATTAAGGAACCGAAGTTCTGAATTCCTTTTTCAAACTCAGTTAAAGGAGCATTCGAGGATAAGGATTCCGCGATAGCTCCCATGCACGTTGCCTGTCCAGTCCGGCAAATGAGCGCCTTCGCACTTCCACTGACAACCGAACTTCCCAGTAAAACAGAGTTTTCCGCAGTCAAAATATCGGTCGAATCATTTTTCTCCTGGACTAACTTCTCCACAGGATAGGACTCACCTGTTAAATGAGATTGATCTACAAAAAAATCATTGGCTTCGATTAATCTGCCGTCACCTGGAATGATGTCGCCCGCAGAAAGGAAGACTAAATCTCCAGGGACCAGCTGCTCAATGGGAATTTCCAGAGTGCTGCCATCGCGAAATACACTCACGTGAACGCGAACGGAATCGCGCAAACTCGCCGCTGCTGTTCCTGCGCGGTACTCCTGAAAAAAATCCAGCGACACACTCAAAATCACAATAATGCTGATGATGAAAAAACTGGCAAAGTCTCCTGTCGTTGCCGACAATGCACTTGCCACTAATAAAATGAGAACTAAAGGGTTCTGAAATTTTTTTAAAAACTGCGTGATGAGCAGATGTTTTTTTTCAGACTTGATCAAATTCGGACCAAATTCAGACAATCGCAACTCAGCTTCACTTTTATGTAATCCATCGACTGTCGTGTTCAACGTCGCCATTAACTCTGACGTTGGCATCTGCCAAAAAGAAAATTCAGAATGAGTCGATGGATTCTTCATAAGCCTTCCTAAGTTTCCGTTTCATTGTGGCACTCTTCTTTTCAAAGTTCATTGTCATCAGTGTTAAGAAAAGGTTACGATCTAAAAATCATGTATTACACCCTCGCCCACATTCAATACGACGGAAGCGCATATTTTGGCTTTCAATGGCAAAGCGATCTTCTCACAATTCAAAGTGAACTCAATCGCGCGCTGGGAGAAATTCACCCGGGAAAAATCACGACGATGGGCGCTTCAAGAACTGATACGGGAGTTCATGCCATTGAGCAATTCGTAAAAATCACAACTGAGAATCCAATCGCGTTTGATGTGAAAACCTTAAATGATGCTCTTCCGAAAACTATCAGGGTTGTGGGCCTGGAAGCTTGCGACGGGGATTTTAAACCTTCGGCACACACTGTTTCCAAAGAGTACCGCTATTTCTTCACGAATAAGCAAAAAGTGGATTATGAAGACAGAAGATTTGTCGCCAATATTTCTGCTCCCCTTGATTTGCAGAAAATAGGTTTTTGTGTGGAAGCCTTGAAAGGCCGACACGACTTTTGCAATTTTTACTCTGAGGGCAGTAACGTCAAAAGTACAGTCCGCGATATTTTCAGCTGTGAGCTTTCTGTTGTTAACCCACACGATCTTTTTCAGAACAACTCGCTTTTTCTTTTTCCTGAAAACCTGACTTCCTGCTTTCAATTGAAAATTGAAGCCAATGGTTTTTTAAAGCAGATGATCAGACATATTGTCAGTTCTTTGTGGATGGTCGGAAGTGGAAAATTATCACTCGAAGATTTTTTGACTTTATTAAATAGTTCGAAGGGCCCGAGGCAAAACTGGAAAGTGGCTCCTCCTAACGGACTCTTTCTTTTTAAAATTACTTATCAAGAAGAATAATGCTGTGATTGTCTCTTTGAAGATACGGCTTTGTTTCTGAATCTTGTCTTTTCAATTCAACTAAAAGATTTTCAGCAACTTCAAACGAATGAACCACTTTTTTATCAGCAGAGTAAGAGGAATACTGTTCTTGCTCAACCATGGCCACTGCCTGGGCCGGTAAAAAGAATCCTTGTCTTCCCTCATTGTGATCAACCAGGTCGCAAGCAGAGTCGCCAATCAGCGGCGACGTGATGACAACAGCTCCCAGCTCAACACTTCTGGCATTGGCGCAACGATTGACCCGGTTGCTGCCGTTTCTATCTGTTGTCGCAGACGGAACCAGAAGAATATGAATTCCTTTTTCTTTCAATTTTAGAGCAAGACTCGGTTGTTCAACATCGAAGCAAATCACTGTAGCGAGCTTTAAATTTTTGAAAGTAAAAATCTTGAGTTCAGTCCCGCCAATGAAATCGGTTTCCCACGGTGTGAGATGAAGTTTATCCTGAAAATTCCAGTTTCCATTGATCAATAAGGGCGCGGAATTGAAAATCTTATCGCCGACCACTCGAGGACCAGAGCCCAGACAGAGGACGATATCTTTTTCGCCAATAGCTTTTTTTAGTTCTGGTAAAAGTGTCGTCCAGACGTAATGCGAAATCTCTTTCATTTGAAAAACGAGATCGCCCTGAAAATAATCAGTCAATCCCATCAAAAACAATTCCGGATAAAGAATAATTTCTGCTCCCCCGCTGACAAAATTTTTTAATTCATCGACGAGGCGATTTTGCCATTCAATCAGAGTGGAGGGCTGACTTGAAAGTGAATAACTGACGTTTGCTATTTTCATTTAACCTGCTTCAACCACTCATTCATATTGTAATAGTTCGTCACTCGGGAAATTTTCCCTTTTTCAATTTCAAAGAAACATCCCACTGGCAAAACGTATTTTTGTCCGCGCGCAGGTGGCAATCCAGAAGCAGTTGTCTTGTAGACGCCATGACAGACAAATTCAGCTGCCGCGCGTTTTCCAGAAGGCTCTGTCATCACTACGATATTCTCCAGATGTTCATCATAGAACTCATCCATTTCTTTCATAAAATTCACAAAAGCATTTCTGCCTTTTGTTCTGTCTCCCTGATTCGTGTCGTGAATGACTTCATCAGTAAGGTAACTCAACATTAAATCAAATTTTTTTTCGTTGAAGGCCTTATAATAATCACGGATAATTTTTTCTGTCGTATCCATTTCAACTCCTAAATATTTTTTAACCAATAATTTAACTTCTTCACAGTTTCTTCTTTTTCATCCCGGTCTTTCCAACTGTACTCAGTGAATAACCCCGCCGCCGGTGAGAATCCTCTCGACTTCCAGAAGTCATCCAACGGTTTGTATCCTTGCGGTCTGAGCAGATGGTTGGCTGGCCTTTCAACGGAGCAGAAAGCAAGAATCTTTATTCCTGGTATTGATCTGGCATATTCCTCACGCTCTTGCATAAAAACTTTGCCAAGACCCAGTCCACGATACTCAGGAAGCAAAACGGATTCGCCAAAATAAAACACTTCATCAGTATTCAGCCCGTAAGCCTGAAGAGGTTTTTTAAAACTCTCTTCTTCCTCTCTGGCCCAAATGCCGGTTGTAGCTCCAACAATTTTATCTCCGTCTTTCACGATAAGAATAAAAGAATGCTTCGCTTTGAAATACGTTTCCAGATAAGTTTTTTCGTATTCCACCGTTCCTTCGTAGAGGTAAGGGAAATCCCAAAAAACCTTTAATCTCAGGTGCGCGAGATCGTCAGCGATGTTTCTCGCTTCGTTTCCTGCATATTTCTCAATGGTAATGGAATTCATATTAAGGAACTTTGTGAACCTGAAGGTTTGATTTTCTCAACTGATACTCAACGACTTCCTTATTCTTGTTGACGGCTACATTGCATTCCATGATTTGCTCTGTCAGCGCATTCTGATTCATGCTTTGAAAAGAAAAAAGCATGTAAAACAAATTTTCAATATTATTCCATTGCGGATCAGCTGCATAAACCGGACGCTCGAGATTGAGGCCCTGTTCTTTTTTAAAGAGCAGGATGCATTCGCTCTGAAGATACTTTTTATAAGAATCATTGAGAGCAAGTTTACTGTAGAATTTATCTTTTTCCAGCTCAGCAGGAACAGTGTCATTGACTCCGCTCTCTTTTAAATAAATTTTTGATGAATCACTCAACTGCTTTTTAGTTGTGTCGACGAGCTGGCCCACTGGACGAACTTCAACAGCGCTGCAACCAAAAAATAATAAAGAGACGAAAGTGAGTATATGTGTCTTTTTCATGCTTTCATTTTACAGGATTTTTTTTCAGAAAGTCATTGACGGTGTTCATTCATTTAAAAAAATTATTTAACACTTAGACGGTCTTCGTCGTATTGGACAACTGCCAGAGATGCAGTGAAAGAATGCTCTGATAAGGAGCATAGGGCCCGCCTTCATGCTTGAGTTCCTTAGCAGTAGGCATTGTTTTTAAACCCTTCCAGATCTGATAGCCGCGTCGTATGCCAAAATCATCCACTGGCCAGATATCTAGTCTGCCTAACTGAAAAAGAAGAACCATCTCAACGGTCCATTGTCCGATTCCTCTCAAAGGAACCAGTCTTTCGATTAACTCTTCATTAGTGAATTTCGCTGTTTCTTTTTTTGAAGGAACGACACCTTCTATAGTTTTTTGAGCAATTTCCTTGATGGCACTGACTTTATTGGATGAAAAACCGCATCCGCGAAGAACCTCATCGGAGGTTGCCAGAATTTGTTCGGGTGTAGGAAATTTCTTTCCCGGGTAAAGCGCAACAAAACGTCCAGTGATGGTCGCAGCTGCCTTCATGTGAAGCTGTTGATTCGCCACGGCCCTGATGAGAGCTTCATATAAAGATCGTTTTGTTTTCAAGTTAAATTCAGGTTTGTATTGATCGGAAAGATTTTTAAACTCAGGAAATTTTCGACGAAGATATCGCAGTCCTTTCGCGTAATCAGACTCAGAATGTTTTATAGAATGCTTTACTGATGTTTTTTTCTTCATAGAGGAAATTCAGCTTTAAACCGTGCGCCTTTGCCTTCGACATTATTAACCCCAATCGATCCTCCATGAGCTTCAACGATCTGTCTGGTAATGTACAGACCTAATCCAAGACCAGAAAGCGAACGATCATGATCTCCACGCTCAAAGCGATCGAAGATAGTATCCATTTTATCGTCCGGAATTCCGGGACCGTGGTCAGTCACCACCAATATGGCCTTGTCACCTGCCATTTTCAAATCGAGCTCAATCGGTTTTCCTTCTCCGTATTTTATGGCGTTAGATAGTAAATTGGTAATGACTTGTGAAGAACGGATGGGATCGAAAGATCCGCTTAGCGTTTCCGGAAAAGAAGTGCTGATCTGTACTCCGCTTCGGCTCGCTTCAAGCGAGAGTTGAGAAAGGGAATCGGTAGCAATCGCAGCAAGATCACAGCTCTCTTGCTTGATTTGAAATTTTCCAAGCTGTATATGTGTTAAATCCATCAATGCATTCTGCAGATCAACCAGTTTTTTCACAAGGCGATTTGTTTTGCGCAAACTCTCACGAACCTTGGCCACTGATTCATTCTCCGGACATTGCTCAACAGTTCTTTCCAGGATTCTCAACTGAAGTACAATTGCAGTCAATGGTGTACGCAATTCATGATTCGCAATAGACAAAAACTCATCTCTTGTTGTGAGAGCGTGCTTTAACTCAACTGTTCTTTCCTGAACTTTCTTTTCAAGATCCTGATGAGACTCCAGGATCTGTTGGTAAGAACAATTCAAAAGCGATCCCATTTTATTAATTGAATAAGTCAGCTTGCCGATTTCATCTTTGCCGACGATTTCGAGCTGTCGATCAAAATTTCCCAATCCATATTCTGCTGCAAGACGATTTAAACTATGAATTCGCGAAGTGATCGAACGGGTAATAATCACCGCGAGTGAAATTCCAAAAAGAGATATCGTTATGACCAATACGAACAAGACAAGAAAGATCTGGTTTTCCATCGCCCGGGAACCTTCGCTTAGGGCCGCGGAAAATTCATGTTCGTAGGTGGAGGCCAGGCTGTCCAGCATCTGTATGCGCTCAAGAATCGCTTCTTCTTTCTTCGCATTCATTCTACCGGCAACAATCTCTTCTTTATAATGAATGACCATATTCTTAAATTCTGAAATGATCTCATCAGCCTTTTGCCAGCTGTAGATGGCCCGCTTCATATGATGAAAATTCTGAAAGCGACGAAAGAAATAAATGCTGTTATCAATATCATCAGGATGAACGCGCCCCTGGAGAAACCCCAGCTTCACACGCTGAAGGTCAGGATCTCTTTTGTTCAATTCAACCCGGGCTATATAATCTCCATCAATGACTACAAGAGATTTGAAAATTTGTTCATAATCATCCTGCTTTTTGGTCGTGGAGAATCTCTGGAAAGCATAGAAGGCATTTTTTTGTGATTTAGACCATTCTCCCTCTCCGGCAACATAAGTTCTTACTGCCGAAAGATTGGTCATGGCATAACTGAGTATAATTAGTTCAAAGACAACGAGAACAATCATCGTTCCGACCAAGAAAAAAACTTTCTTGCTCAGGGGAACATTCCGCCAGGATGAGAGGAGATGATTTATTTGCAATTTCATTTGATTTGCAAATTAGCACAAACGACCTTAAGGGAGTCTAAAGTTGAAAAATTTACCTTAGCAGGACAGCTGCTTAACTTGATTTAACAAATGGTCGAGTTCGAGAGGTTTTTGAATAAAGTGCTTGATGCCATAAGCTTCTAATTTTTCCAACTCCTGATTTTGAGCTGACATGGCGAGCACAGGAATCTCATTCCATTCCGGCTTTTTAATTTGCTCTTCTCTAAACGCATAGCCGTCCATGACTGGCATAAGTATATCCATGAGAATGACATCAGGCTTGCCTTGTTCAAGTGCCTTGATTCCCTCTGAACCGTTCTGACTCGAATTGACTTCATAGCCTTCGCTCTCGAAAATTTCGACGAGCAACTCACGGATAGAAATGTCATCTTCGACAATAAGAATCTTTTTCATGGCAGAAGTATTGAACATGGATGTTACAAAAAAAAGCCTAACATTCTGACAAATACTATCAATTTCATAGGCGGACTCTAACAATCGCTATCACTTATTAATATGTTGTAACGTCTCTCCGCCAAGCCTTTGAAAATTTTATAAATGAAGGACTTCCATAGAGGTACGTGATATAAGCGGGCCACTTTGTCTGAGGGAGTTTTTTTATGAAGGGTTTATTCACATTCGGTGTTTCATTATTAATGGCCGTTTCTTCGTATGGTTCAACACCGGTTCCATCTGATGGACGTTTCGACATTTGGCCCACAATCCCTTTCGTGAGAGGTGCTGATCTCTGCCTATACAAAGATGCCTACGGACAAACGCGCACTGAATATATGAACACAATGGTTCACTCGGCAGAAAAACTTCTCGCTCAAGGAGCTAAAGGATACGATGCTCTTAATCTTCTTGTGGCCTTCAATACATTGTATGAACGCAATCAGGATCTCGCTGTTCGCTATCAATATCTCGACGTCACTCTTGAATCTTCTTTTAAAGCCTACCTTGATCAATTCTATCGTCAGATTAATCCACGCTCAAAAAAAATCAGTTTTCAATACGTAAATGATATCGTCAATATCGTAAACGCGGCCAAAGGCGGAATGCGAGATGGCTATCTGGATGATTCTCTTCTCGCAAAATTAGATTTCATTGCTTATGGAACATATGCCCTTGCTCCAAATTGTCAGGGCGATATTCAAGTCACAGTTCATCTCATCGGTAGAGACGGTTCTTCAGAATCTTTTATTGCTTCTGGAAAACCTGAGTACGTGATGAGTAAAATTGCAGCAGATATGTTTACGGAATTTCAACGGACTCAATTTCCCACTCAAATTAAAGTAGGAAATAAAATGCTGACTTTGATTGGTGGTTTGAATGGTTCAGTGGACCGTGTGGCCGATCCTCGCCTAGCAGAGCAAGCATGTGAGACACTGGAAGCGCGTTTGCCAACTGACTTCGAACTGGATCTTTTAAATTCATACGGCGACTGGTCTGGCGGTGTGAGCTTGAACGATAAAGTCTGGGCCCTTGCCGGAGATAAAGTCTTCGCGACCACTCTCCGCAATCCTTCTCCTGTCAGAGAAAAATGGGAAGTGAACGCCGAAGAATATCTATACTATTGTGTGAAATAAAATTATTCGATGCCCTTGCCTTGCTTAAGAGTGCAGACAATTCTTTTCTGCAGGCTTTTGCCAAGGTAAGAACCGTCGAGATTGCTTCTTAAAGTATTTCCTTCGAGATAAATTTCATTCGTAAAATTCCCGACTTTTCCGCCCATAAAATAAACGTCGGCGTCAGAAATAACTTTGTTGCCCTGACATCTTGCCTTTGCTTCAATTCTTACGCGAATGCCGACTCTTGGAAGTCTTTGCTTGCTTGATACAGTCTGGTTGTTCGTTCTGATTTCTTCTTTCTGGCTTTCACCTGTTTCATCGTCGTTGTATTCAACGTTATAAACTTCGTAGTTATTTTCCTGATGTTGATCGACGATGTACTCGCCTTTGATTGGTCTGATTTCTGAGTAACAGTGATCATATCTTCCCTGCAATTCAGGGCAGGCCATTGCACCTGTTGAAAGTGTGATTGTTGCGAATACCAGTAACATTTTCATTTTAAACTTCCTTGTGTTTAATGAGTGTGTCGATAAAGGATAATGGGCCGCTCATTTTAAAGTCATTACGGGGCGCATTTTTTTAATACGTTTTTCGTATTCATCCTTTCCGTTTTAATTATCAATCCCTCCATTGTGACACCAGTAACATTACATCTTCAATTAAAATTTTTCATTTACATTGAATCAATTGACGAAAGTCACCCTTTGATATTTTCTTATGCAGATTTTTGATGAGGTCTATTGGAGGATCCCGTTCATGAAATTAACTTTTTCGATGCTCGTGCTGATACTCATTGCTTTTGTTTCATGCAAATCAAAATCTGGTTCAGGATCACTTACGTCAGGTGAAGTGATAGACGGTTTGCGAGTTGGTGAATATCGCGTCGGTCTCTATAAAGATCAAGTCCTTGATACGCACAAGATCACTCACATTATCGTCGTAGGTTCTGCCGTCAAAGAAGATTCAGATCAATTTTTTCAATCCGGCCTGACTCGTGCCCAGCGCTACAAAGAAGTCTGGCCGGATCATCAAGTCGTGATCATGTCGGGTCCGGATGTAAAAGGTATGACTGATCAGGAAGTTTTCACCAAATATAAAATTCCGGTTGTGAAAGCCGTTATGAGAAAATTTAATGCGCACCTCATGATGGACGAAATGGAACAGTTTGATCAGATCGCAAGCTTTGATTTCTACGGTCACGCTTCTCCATGGGCAATGATCATTGGAAAAAACAATGCAGCCTTTGATCCAAGTGCGCACTACGAGCGTTTAAGGGCCATGAGATGGCGTTTTGTAGGCAATGCCTATGCGACATTGAATGCATGCAATGCTGGCTTTTATCTGGCGCCGGATTTAAGTCAAGGCCTGGGCATACCGGTTTCAGGATCACTGGCCGGATCTTATTTTGAACGCATTGAATCGGATGGACATTGGTACAAAGAAGAAGATCAATCCAGAGGCGGAAAAGTAACATCGAACACATTCAGCTTTGAAAATAAACTATCCTGTGGTTCCGGCATGTGCACAAGAATGAAAGCGGCCCGCACTTACTATAATTCGTATTGGGGAGATTTCAACGCCGGTGGATTATCCTTTGATAAATTTTTCTGTAACTATGAAAACAGTCGCGATGGTCGTTGTGAAAAAGGAATGGCGACTTCATTGCTTGCCTATCCTTCGGTGAAACCAATTAATCTCGGTTCTGACTGGGAAGATATTCGTGATGTCGTTTACGACTGGCTATGTTCTACCGGAAGAACCAAAAGCTATTTTGAAAAATGCCGCTATGGAATTGAAAATGCTCTTTATCGCGGCGATTTGGAATACCAGACTTTCCCAGGGAATGAATTAAAGTGCGACTTTATTTCCTGTAATGCAAAGGTTGTCTGCAAATATAAAGGAACTATTGAAGAAGGTCCTACTCCAGGATCCTGTGGACTACAAACGCTCACCAACTATGCACCTGACAATGCGGCCAGAGAGTTTATGAACATCATGCGCGGCTTTGAGATGATAAAAAGATAACGTTCTCAGAATTATTTGAGAACGTTTTCAATATTGTGTTTTGCTTCGAGAGACCAAAGAAGTTTGATGTATTCAGCATGTGCCCACGCCAAAGGTGTTGCCGATCCAGTCCCTTCTCCGGTTTTTTCAAAAACCTGCTCAGGAATCATCATTCCTTCATTCGCAAAGCCTAAGAAACTATCGATGACTGCATTGGTTTCTTTAAGAACATTCGTCCAGCTCAGATCATTGGCAGAATATCTTTCAATTGCAAAGCGCGCGTGTTCACCTGAAAGAAGCGGCCAGAGTCTTCCTTTTCCCTCTTCACCGTAAGCATCAAATGAATAGCGATACCAGCCTCGTCCTTTTGGAGTCAGAACACTGATATTTTGATCAACAATGTCTTTTGATTTTTTAATCAATGAGGAACTTCCAGGCTTCAAGCCTAAAAGGGCAAGCTGCAAGAACCCTTGATCGAGCACTTTTTCCTGAGCAATTCTTTGGCTTGAATTGGCAATATGAATCGACGAATGGTCATTAGGATTCCAGGGAGCATCATAGGAACTTCCCCCCGCCATTCTCAGATAGTATTGACCATCGCCATAAACACCAGAGGTGGTGTAAGTCCATGTGTCGATGTTGTCATTTGGAGTGCTCAACCAGTGGTTGGCCACGTTGGCGAGATTTTGACCGTAAGAGTTTTTAAAAATTTTAGAACCCACGATGAGTGCTGAAGCTGCAGCCGAAAAACTTGAGGGTGAAATACCGAAGTTTTCTTCCCAGCGTTCTTGATGTGTCCAGGGTCCGTATGTCGCTATGAAATTAAGCGCACTCGTCAGCATTGGTTCGAATTCATTGATGAGAGCTTCTTTTTCGGAATCGTTTGTCTTCAAATACAAATGATAAAACAAATGAATTGGAAAAGCCGTTTGATCAATTTGAAATCCTTCCCAATACGTTCTGCCTGTTACCCAGGTGTTTTGAGGCCACGCGCCTGCCTTTGGAATAACTCTCGGATTGAGATTCCAGTTTCCTGAACCGGGTTTATATTGAACTTTTTTCAAAAAACGAAGTGCGTTCAGGGCCGATTGATAATCGCCGGAATTCAACAAGGCTACCGAGACGTTAAACAAATCGCGAGGCCAGATTAAATGGTAACCGCCGATTTCAGCTCCCGATTGTTCTTTTTGAGATTCGCCCCAGGGAACAGAAAGGGAAGCAATAAAGGCGCCCGGATTTAATTTATCTTCGTGGCACTTAAGAGTATAGAGTGAACGAAGATAAAGCGTCGTTTGATCCTTCGTCAGATTTTTGGGAACGCGCAGGGATTGCAGATAATTATTCCACCCGTTCACGTAGTCCGTTTTAGCTTGAGAGTAATCAAACATCTTCTTTGCGGCTTCACCGCTTGAAAAACGGTAAATAACATAAAACTTATAAGTTCCTGCAACTGCCGGAAGATCAAGTTCTCCCGTGGAAGCCACGCTGCCATTGGTAGCAGTTGTGAATTCATAATCCATTTTGAAGTCGCGGTTTAAATCCTGCCAGCCATCAGAGAATCCCACAAAGCCAACTGATTTTTTTCTGAACCCTGACGTAGAAGTCACCTGAAGCTGCGTTAGGTTTTCTTTGAAGAAAAAACCTTCGGGTGTCACAACAGCAGAATCAAAAGCTGCCGTATTGTTGAGCTGTGGTTTCGTCAAAAGAAAAAGCTCTATTCCATCTTGATCCAACGTCGCTTCTACTTCATCAATCAAAACGGATGAATCTTTGGCCGTAAAATAAGTGTGAGAAATTTTAAATCGACCGGCGTAATCAGAGTTTGTGATTTTTACCAGCGAAGGAGAAAGGACGGTGACTTCTTTTTTCAGGTCTCTTTCTTGTTTAAAGAACGTCGTGCCATCTGAGATTAGGAATTGTGAATCTTTTATCTGGGCCTGATCAACTGTCGGATAATAAACTTCAGTCAATGTCCCTTCTGAAATCGTAAACCAGAGAGGAGATCTGGCCACACCGGTCTTTTCAAGAAAAGTTCCGACCTGAACTTTTCTTGCTGAAGCCCATGATCCTGGAACACCCGGTGCTCCAAACGCTTCTCCATTAGAAAAACGGGCCGGTTTGTTTGCGGCAGCGCAAGTGAGTGAAGTCAATACACCTAAACACAGTAAAAAGAATTTTGTTTTCATGGCGCCTATTGGACCAAAATTCACTTGATATTGAAAGCTTAAAATCCCCAATGGAATAAATATTATCTGCAAAAAATTGTTAAAGATTTCTTAAGAATTGTTACAACATTTCAGCGCATATTTTCCTTCCAAAAATGCTATTGCAAATGTTAGGGTATCCCCTCCAAAAAGAATCCTAAACGTCTAAAAAACATGAGGAGCAATTTCATGAATTCGATGGCCAATAAAACTTTTTCGACTTTACAGCAAGTTGGAAAATCGTTGATGACTCCCGTGTCCGTTCTTCCTGCTGCCGGACTTCTTGTAGCACTCGGACGAATTCTTGAGCACCATTTCATTGGCAAACTCATTTTTTCAGGCGGTCTTGCCATTTTCGAACAATTGCCGGTTGTTTTCGCTATTGGTGTGGCCATCGGTTTTGCAGGCGGTGCCGGGGTAGCAGGGCTTGCTGCAGTTGTTGGCTATTTTACTTTCGCGAACGTTCTTAAAGTCATGAAAGATGCACTCGCACTTCCTGTTGAAATCAATACTGGCGTTTTCGGCGGAATTATCATCGGATTACTGGCAGCGTATCTCTACAAAAGATTTTTTCAAATCAAACTCCACCCCGTGTTTGGATTTTTTGCAGGAAAAAGATTTGTTCCGATTATCACTGCGGCAGCCGCTGTTGTGGTGGGGGTTGCCTTAGGTTATGTCTGGCCACCGGTTCAAAATGCTATTAATCACTTTGGTTCGTACATCATGAGTTCGGATTTGGGACCTGCTTTCTATGCAGCTGGAAAAAGACTTTTAATTCCATTGGGACTTCACCACGTTTACTATCAACCGTTCCTTTATGAATTTGGTTCATTCATCACATCAACTGGTGTCGCTGTTAAAGGTGAATCTGTGCGCTACTTCGCAGGAGATCCGACAGCGGGTCGTTTTATGGCAGCAGAGTTTCCATTAATGCTTTTTGGATTACCAGCGGCCTGCTTTGCCATGTATCTCCGCGCTCCTGAAACTCGCAGAAAAGCGATTGCCGGGATTATGATTTCAGCGGCCCTTACTTCAATTATTACCGGGATCACGGAGCCAATTGAGTTCGCCTTTATTTTTGTTGCTCCCATTCTTTATATTTTTCACGTCTGTGCGGCTTTCCTCTCTGGTTTGCTGACAGGACATTTTGATATTCACCTGGGCTACACCTTTTCTGCTTCCTTGATCGACTACATTGTCGGTGCAAGCAATATGAAAAATTCTCAATATCTCTGGCTGGTTGTTGGTCCTGCTATTGCGGTTCTTTATTTTGGAGTTTTCTATTGGTTGATCGGCTTGATGGATATCAAAACTCCAGGTCGCGATGCTGATGATACGGATGAAAATATAAGTGCCGTACCGGCTTCGCAAAAAGCCGCTGAAGTTCTGGCTGCCCTTGGCGGAACTCAAAACATCATCAATCTTGATGCGTGCATTACTCGTCTACGTCTTTCTGTAAATGATTCAACCAAAGTTAATCAGGAAAGATTGAAACAAATTGGTGCTGCAGGAATCATGGCCACGGGAAATAATTTTCAAGTGATTTTTGGAGTTGAATCAGATGCTCTTAAGGAAGAAATTAAGTCACTTATGATGAATAAACCCGTCATAAAAACCGAAACTGTCGTTCCCGTTAAAGTTCAGCCGAAATCAAACGGCACTATGCTGGGCTCACCTTTAAAAGGCGAAATTATGACTCTGGCGCAGGTACCGGATGATACTTTTGCCACAAAAGTTTTAGGCGACGGCTTTGCTGTAAAACCGACAGAAGGTGTTGTCTACGCTCCGGTAGATGGAAAAATTGCCCAGCTCTTTAGAACAAACCATGCCATTGGTTTAACAACGGATGATGGTCTGGAAGTTCTGATTCACGTTGGAATTGATACTGTCAAAATGAACGGCCAGGGCTTCAATGCTTTGGTGAAAAAAGGTGACGTTGTCCTTCGCGGACAAAAACTCCTCGAGTTTGATCTGGATCTTGTACGTGAAAAAGCAAAATCTGATATCACTCCTGTTGTCATTACGAACATGAACAAAGTGGCCAACATGTCTCTGCAGGGAAATGGACAGATTCACAACGGTCACGACATAATGGAAATTACTTTTAAAAAATAAGAAAGGAAGAAACATGCAAACAGCAACAGTCAAAGTTTTAAATGAAGAAGGATTACACGCTCGCCCTGCTGGAGTGCTGGTAAAAACAGCAAGCTCATTCACTGCTGAAATTGAACTTTCAGCTGACGGTGATACTGCCAATGCAAAATCTATCATGAGTGTTATGGGACTTGGTCTTACAAAAGACACTGAAGTCGTCATTACCGCTGATGGCAGCGACGCTGAAGCTGCATTGAAAGAAATTACAAATCTTTTTAACAATAAGTTTCACCTGTAGTTTTTATGTTAAAAGGGAATTCCGCTTCTCCCGGCATCGCCATTGGTACTGCATTGTTAATTGCAGAAGAAGAACTCGTTATCCCCCAGTACGTCAGCTCTTTTGAACTTGAAGAAGCGCGTCTCGGTCAGGCCATTGAAAAATGCAAACACGAGTTAGTCATTCTCAAAGAGAAAACGCTGGCCAATCTCGGGGAAGACAAAGCTCAGATTTTTGAAGCGCACATTATGATTCTTCAGGATCCCGAGCTTCTCAAAAAAACATTAAAGAAAATAAGAGCAGAAAGTGTGAACGCAGAATTCGCTCTTTCGGCCGTTTCCAGACAATTCATTTCCATGTTTGAAGCCATGGAAGATGCCTATCTGAAGGAAAGGGCTGCAGATATCAGAGACGTCACTTCAAGGCTGCTTTACACTCTTTTGAAAAAAAATAAGATTTCATTGGAAAATTTATCGGGGCCGGTAATTCTTGTCGCAAAAGATCTGACTCCTTCGCAAACAGCTTCTATGGACCGCAAGAATGTTCTCGGTTTTCTCACTGATATCGGTGGAAAAACTTCGCATACAGCAATTATGGCACGCACTCTTGAAATTCCTGCTGTTGTTGGTCTTCACAATATCACTTCTTCAGTAAAGTCCGGCGATATCATCGCTTTTGACGGTGAAACAGGAACGGTTGCAGTAAATCCCTCTGACGAGGAAATGAAAAACTTTCAATTAAAGCATGAACAAAATCTCTCATACAAAAAAGAACTGCATTCACTTGTGGGTTTGAAGTCTGAAACGATTGACGGTATTCACGTTGAACTCGCCGGCAATATCGGAACTCCGGCAGACCTGGACGCTTTTGATCGCAATGATGGAGAAGCCATTGGTTTATACCGAACTGAATTTCTGTTTATGGATCGCACGAGCATGCCCACGGAAGAGGAACAATATCATTCGTACGCTGCTGTGATTAAGGGCCTTAAAGGAAAAAACTGTATCATCAGAACTCTGGATATCGGCGGCGATAAGAAACTTGATTATCTCCATATTGGAGAAGAAGCGAATCCATTTTTGGGCTATAGAGCTATTCGCATTTGTCTGAAAGAAACAGAAATGTTTAAAACACAATTGCGCGCTCTTTACAGAGCGTCCGTGCACGGACCTCTTTCAATAATGTTCCCGATGATTTCTTCACTTGAAGAAACTTTAGCCGTAAAGAAAATAATTTCTGAAGTGAAAGAAGAAATGCGTTCGAAAAACGTGGCCTTCAATGAAGATGTAAAATTGGGAATTATGATTGAAATTCCTGCAGCCGCTGTGATTTCAGATATACTTGCTGATCATGTTGATTTTTTCAGCATCGGTACGAATGATCTCACTCAGTACACATGTGCGGTTGACCGCATGAATGAAAAAATAGAGCATCTGTACAATCCTTATAATCCCGGACTCCTTCGCCTGATTCACATGACAATTAAAAATGCCCGCGCTAAAAATAAGATGGTTGGCATTTGCGGTTCTATGGCCCATCAAAAAGATCTTGTGCCTTTATTTGTCGGCATGGGAGTCAGTGAACTCAGCATGAGTGCTATGCACATACTTTCAACCAGAAAAATTATTCGCAGTTTAAAGTACAGTGATTGTAAAAAGCTTGTGGATGAATTTATGAAAATGGGAACTGCTGACGAAATCAAAAATCTTTTAAGCTAAAAAAAAGCCCCTGTAAAAGGGGCTTTTTTTTTATTTACTTGTATTAGATGAATCTTTTGTCCACTCAGGCGGCTGATAGCCATTAGGAGTCTTGTCTTTGCCAGTTCTTGGCCCGTTATTGATAACACTTGAAGTGTCTCGTTTAGGTGAGTTGATTTCCGGAGCAAGGACGAGAAGATCTTCGGTGAGTTTTTTATAAACATCAGCAGAACCTTCAAGATTTTTATCTTTTCTCTTCACACATGTGACTTCTACATATTTTCTTACTGTGAATTTCAAATCTTCATCTTTGTAGAGCTCTGGTTCTTTACTGACAACACCAATAAAATTGGTATCAATGACGAGACCCTTTTTATCTGCAGCATCCGGCATGATTTCCGCTGAAACAATACTCTTGATAGCTTTTTCATAACCCAAATAAGAACAAAGAGCGTCTCCATCCGTAATTCTTTTTTCTTTTGCTGGTCTGAAACGATAGTCGATTCTCATCGCATAGAATGGTTTTCCGAAGCCGGCGTCGAAAAGATCATCTTGCGTGAATTTTTTGAATTCAAGATTTTCTTTTTTCTTAGTATCTTCTGCCGATTTAGATTCTTCAGCAGCATCTTTTACTTTTCTGCTTGCTTCTTTTTCTTTTGAATAATCAGAAATACCAAATTTATCCTGGCATCTTTTGATTTGTTCTGCAGAAGAAGTTCCGCTTTCAATGAGGTCGTCGCAAAGGTTGCGGGTAGCGGCCTGCGCGTATGTTAAAGAAGTAAGACCAATTAATAGAGCACACATTTTAAATTTCATCATGAAACCTCACTCCAATTAGTTTAATCCATATTCGCAGGCTCAATCAACTTTAGGGAGTAAATGGGCAAATTTTGTCCGACTAATCAGATCGGGTTTGGGTCGACTAAAAACTTTTGCTCACGGTGATAGTATTCACATTTGTAAACAACACAATTGGGAATTGGAAGCATGTCGTGGTTTTCAGGAAGGAAACTATGAAGAATGTTTCTGAGAGCGCCCCCGTGCGTGCTTAATCCGATGAATTTGTGATCGGTCTTCTCTATCAGTTCCAGCATAACCTGAAAAAAACGATCGCGGGCCATTTTACGGGTTTCGCCGCCAGGAAATGAAATGTGATCATTTTCCCTAGTGAAGCTTTGAAATTTCTGCCAAAGCTCTGCCCCGTACGTTTTGATGGTATCTTCGTAGAGCAGACCTTCTGCTTCGCCGTAACTCATTTCTCTTAGTCGGGAATCGACAATAAGCGGGACACCTTTTTTCTCAGCGACTAGTGCTCCTGTATTTAAGGCACGGTTTAAATCGCTGGAGACAATAATATCGAGAGGGAAATCCAGCATTTTTTGCGCCAGAAAAGCAGCCTGCTCTTTGCCTTTTTCGTTGAGGTCTGTATTGGTGTGCCCCTGGCAACGGCGTTCGCGGTTCCAGTCAGTTTCCCCATGTCTAAATACATAAAACACTCTATCCATAATTATTAATCTATCCTAGAATTCAGGAATAATGAACTTCCTGATAATTAAAGCTCTCCACATTATTGCTGTCGTCACCTGGTTTGCCGGACTCTTCTATATGCCTCGCCTCTTTGTTTACTTTGCCGAAGCAAATGACAAATCGCCTGAAGAAAAAAAGATTCTGCAAAACCAATTTAAAATCATGCAACGTAGGTTATGGTTTGGAATTACCTGGCCTTCCGCGATTGCCGTTCTCATGTTCGGGATGATGCTTGCCGTTCAATTCTGGCCTCTTAGCGATCACCCCTGGCTGGTTTTAAAACTGGCTTTTGTCGCAGGACTGTATGCCTATTTCATTTTTCTGGACGGTATCTTCCGTCAACAGCAAAAGGATATTATCGCGTTTTCTCCAATGGCCTTGAGAGTTATTAATGAAATTTCGACAATTTTTTTAGTAGCCATCGTCTTTTTAGTCGTTCTAAAAAATGTATTGAGTATGGTGTATGGAATTGTCGGGCTTTTGATTTTCATTGCCCTGCTCATGGTCGGTATTAAAGTTTACAAAAACATCAGAGAACGACAATGAATGACGATTGGAAATCAAAATTATCAGAAGATGAATATCGCGTTTTAAGAATGTGTGGCACAGAAGCTCCATTCACTGGAAAATACAATTCATTCTATGAACCGGGTATCTATGTTTGCGCAGCTTGCGGACACGAATTGTTCAGCTCAGAAACAAAATACAACTCTCACAGCGGCTGGCCTTCTTTTTACGATATCCTGACAAAAGGTAACGTGAAAATGATTGAAGACAATAGTCACGGTATGATACGAACGGAAGTTCGCTGTGCTCATTGTGATTCTCACCTTGGACATGTTTTTCCTGATGGTCCACAACCAACAGGATTGCGCTATTGCATTAACTCTATCGCTCTAAAGCACGTAAAAAAATGATTAAAACAATTCTCAGTACATTAGCCTTAATGGCGATTCTCATTTTTTCTTATCTCTTCACGAAAAAACAGACCGAATTCAATCCGTTCACTCTTAACTTGAATACCTCAAAAGGAGTGACGACATTAAGCGAATTGAAAAAGGACAAACTTACGTTGATGTATTTCGGTTTTCTCACTTGTCCGGACGCGTGTCCTACAACTCTCTCTACAGTGGGAGCGGTATTTAAGGAAATGACTCCGGCCGAGCTCGCGAAATTGAATTTTCTTTTTGTGGATCTCGATCCAGAACGTGATTCTCTCGAGCGTTTGAAAGAATACACTGGTTACTTTCATCCGATGATCACATCGATATCAATGCCCTTAAAAGATCTGGATCCCTTTACTCGCTATTTCGGTATTGTTTTTATGAAAGTCCCTCTTAAAAACTCCAAGATGGGCTACACAATAGATCATTCAACCGGAATTCTGGTGATGAATCCTGAAGGAAAAATTCTTCCCCATATAGAACATGGTACTAACAAAACAGTGATGCTCGCTCTCATCAGAAAAATGCTCACGGAGATAAAATGAAAATTCTTTTTTCAACGGTATTGATTTTAGTTTCAACAACAATCATGGCAGCTTCAAAAGTCGAAGTTAAGAATGTGATCATTCGTCTTCCTCCTCCTGGTTCAACTACTACGGCCGTGTTCATGGACATTATCAATAACGACAAAGCAGAAAGAACTTTAGAAAAAGTAAGCGGGCCAATTTCTGATGATTTTGAATTGCATGAAATGGCGATGGCCGATGGCCGGATGACGATGCGAAATGTTCCAAAAATTCCTCTTAAAAAAGGAGAACACACGGTTCTAAAACCGGGTGGACTTCACATCATGGTTTTTAATTTAAAACGTCTGCTCAAAGAAAACGAGGCAGTTGATTTAAAGCTGGACCTGGACCATGGGGAACAAATCTCAACAAAAGGCATTGTCAAAAAAGAATTATAAGTGTCTGCAATTATTAAACTATCAATACTTGTCTAAGACTGTTTCAAACAAACGTTTTAATTTTTTAAACAGCCATGTTAGGATCTCAAACGTTCACACTAAACGTTGAGAGGCCAATAATGATGGTTAAAAAAGCGTGCTTCTTTAGCAAAAAAGAAGAAGCGACTTCAGATAAAACAAAAGACCTGATCCTCGATTCTGCAAGAAAACATTTTTGCGATAAAGGCTATGAAGGAACTTCAGTAAGAGACATCTGCTGCGAAGCTGGCGCGAATGTCAGTGCTATCAAATACCACTTCGGTGGCAAAGAAGGTCTTTACCGGGAGTGTTTCAAAATTTTCGGTGAATCAAGACTCAATTCAGCTTCAAAAATTTTAACGACAGCTTCATCGCTTGATGAATTAAAACTGCGAATGAAACTTTTTGCGGAAGATTTTATCAGCGAAGGACTAGAAAATATCACGACCACCAAAATGATCTGTCGTGAAATTGAAACAGAAAACCCGTTAATTGAAGATATCTTCACCGATACTTTTCTAAAGGTATACACAACTCTTGTTTCTGTTTTCGAGGATGCGCAGACAAAAAAAATTCTTCGCAATGATGTAGAGCCTACGATCCTTGCTTCGCTTTTCTTTAACCAACTCACTTCTTCATTGAGAGTCGATCACGTTGGTGAAAAATATTTTAATAAGACACTTAAGAATCAGGAATACAGAGGCCAATTTATCAATAATACGATCTCCATTGTTTTCGATGGAATAAAATTTCAGGAGCAAAAAGTATGAAACTCGCGCACATCAGCGTGCTGCTCGGCCTGATGGTCATTACACCTCAGGCATTCAGTGCCCAGCTGACTCTCAATGATTACTTGAAGCAGGTTGAAGAAAAAAACCAGGCGATGACTGCAAGTAAACTCATCACCGAATCGGCAGACTTAAGAGCTGACGAAGGAAAACTCATTTTCCGTCCGACCATCTTTGCTCAGGCCCAAACCTCGGTTGATAAAAAACCAACGACGAACCGAAGTGCTCAGGGTGATGAGACTGATTACACTTTTTTCACAGCTGGTTTACAACAGCAATTCAGAACCGGTACCGCTGGAAAACTAAGCTATAATTTTTCTCACACTGAAATAATCAATGCGAACCCGGGGTTCCTTCCGGTAAGCAATTTTCATGATGGAATTGCCACGTTGGAATTATCTCAATCTCTCTGGAGAAACTTCTGGGGTAAAGAAACGCGTGCGACAGAAACATTGATTTCGTCACAATCGCAAGCAAACAAGCATACAGAAAATTACAAAATTAAAGTAACCCTTGCACAGGCCGAATCTGTTTATTGGTCACTTTCACAAGTGAGAAAAGTTGTGAAAGTACAAAAAGAAAGTCTTGAGCGCGCTCAGAAAATCAGAACCTGGAACCAGAATAGATTGAGAAATGGTCTCGCAGAAAGTGCAGATTTCCTTCAGTCGGATGCCAATTTCAAGGCAAGAGAATATGAATTGAAAAATGCTCTTCAGGAACAATTCAATCTGCAGAGAGCTTTTAATTCACTCAGAGGAATAAACAATGAAGCGCTTGATGAAGATTTAGAATCTGTGGATTCAGTAAAAATCAAAACACTTGCTCTTCCTGCAAAGGCTGATTTAAGAGACGATACGAAAGCAGCTGTTGAATATGAAAAAATCGCAAAGGCGAACGCTTCTTTGGCGATTGAAAAAAACAAACCAACTTTTGAAGTTTACGGGACCTATGCACTGAACGGCCGCGATGCTGAAAGCAGTCAGGCAATCACTAATTCATTCAAAACTGACCATGATACAAAAGCTATTGGTGTTCGTTTTGTTGCCCCACTCGATTTCGGGACTACATCTGACAACATTAAGGCCTATAAAAATGACCAGATTGCAGCTGAACAAAATCTTCAGAGAAAGTTATTCGAACAGGAACAACAGTGGAATGATCTTGCTAGAAAGTTTGAAGATGCCAAAGAAAAACTTTCGCTCGTAGAGAAAATAGAAGAAGCGCAAAAAATTAAGGCGAGCAACGAACGCGACCGCTTAAGTAAAGGTCGGACAGTCACTTTCCAGGTGTTGAACTTCGAACAAGATTATGCAACTTCTGAACTGGCACGAATTCAAAACGAAACAAATATTTTAAACATTTATTCTCAATTAAAAATTTACAGTGCCGGAGGTTCTAAATGAATTTGGCCAGCTTATCCATTAAGAGGCCGGTTTTCATCACGTGTATTGTTACAGTAATTCTCGTGGTGGGATGGCTCTCATTAAAAAAATTGCCCGTAGATCTTTTTCCTAACGTAACTTTTCCTATTGTTACGGTAACAACAGCTTATCCGGGCGCAGGTCCAGAAGAAGTTGAGACTCTTGTCTCTAAAGTTTATGAGGAAGAATTATCTAACGTACCAGGTTTGAAAAAGCTATCGTCAAACAACCTGGAAAACGTTTCAATCATCATTGCTGAATTTAACCTGAAAACAGACGTTAAATATGCCGAGCAACAAGTTCGCGATAAAGTTGCGGCTGCAAGAAAGAAACTTCCGGATGAAATTGATGAACCAGTTATCCGAAGAATAGACCCGGCAGATCAGCCTATTTTAACGATTGCTGTTCAGTCAGAATTATCTGATGGAGAAATTTATCAGCTTGTTGATAAAAAAATTAAGCCACAGTTTGAACAGGTCAACCAGGTAGGACTTGTTGAAATCGTCGGTGGTAGAAAAAGAGAAATCAAAGTTGAACTCGACCGCAATAAATTGAAGTCGCGCGAAATTTCTGCTTCTCAAGTTGCAAGCCGTCTTCAGATTTCGGGACAAAACATTCCCGCAGGTAAAGTTTCAAGTGCGACAAGTGATGCTGTTTTCAGAACACTGGGCGAATACAAAACTATTGATGAAATTAAATCAACCATCGTCAACTTTATCGGTAACGATGTTCCGATTACCGTTGCAGACGTGGGTTCTGTCAGAGATTCGCTGGAAGAAAGAAAAACTTACGGTTATTTCAATGGTCACAAGGCCCTGCTTCTTTCTATCTATAAACAGTCCGGTTCAAATACTATCGGCGTAGCTGAAGCAGTGAAAAAGAAAGTGGCTCAATTGAACGATACGTTCAAGGCTGACAAAATCCAGCTCGACGTTGTTCGCGACGGGGCAAAACAAATTAAAGCCAACGTTGATGACGTGTATGAGACAATTATTATCGGGGTTATCCTTACGATTATCGTTGTCTTTTTCTTTCTTGGTTCAGGTCGTTCAACAATCATTACAGGCCTTGCTCTTCCGAACTCACTTTTAGGTGCATTTATTCTTCTTGCCGCGGCCGGGTTTACCGTTAACATCATGACCCTTCTTGCACTCTCGCTTGCAGTTGGTCTATTGATCGACGATGCGATCGTAGTTCGAGAAAATATTTTCCGTCACATTGAGATGGGCGCTGATCCAACAACGGCAGCGATCAAGGGAACGAATGAAGTAACCCTTGCAGTTATCGCAACAACATTAACTGTTATTGCAGTTTTTGGCCCAATCGCTTTCCTTGAAGGTGTCGTAGGTCAATTCTTTAAAGAATTCGGTTTGACGGTCTGTTTCGCTCTCGTCATTTCTCTTTTCGATGCTCTTACAATGGCACCGATGCTCTCGGCTTATTTTGCCGGAAAAATTGAACATCATCAGCCAGGTCACGTAAAAGTGAAAAAAGGCTTCTACGATCATACAGTGGGGGCAATGTTGGACAGCTTCAATAAATTTCAAGACTGGCTGGAAGATATCTATGTGGCCGTTTTGAAGTTTACAATGAAACGCCCATTCGTCATTCTTGGACTTGCATTGGTTATTTTCTTTGCGAGCTTTGCAGCTCTCAAAAGTACGCCTAAAACATTCCTTCCACCTCAGGACTCAGGTGAATTCGTAGTTTCAATGGATTTAAAACCAGGAACAAGTCTGGACGGGATGAATACGATTGCCACTCAAATCGATGCGGCCGTCAGAAAAAACAAAGAAGTTTTCAGTACAGTCCTTACTGTCGGAGATAAAAATGGTCAGCCAGAAAAGGCCAGCATCTTTGTTAACCTTGTTCCTTCTAAACAACGTAAAGGTATCAACACATCTCAATTTAAAGAGATCCTGAGACAACAATTGAAGCCTTTTGCTTATGCAAACGTCGCTGTAAAAGACTTTGATGCCGTCGGTGGTGGTCAGCGTCCATTCAACGTCAACATCGTTGGCGAAGACATGAAAGAAATCCAGAAGTACGCAGGCATGCTGTATACAAAATTAAAAAATCACCCTGCACTTAAAGATGTGGACACTTCAGATCGTCCCGGAAAACCAGAGTTCCAGGTTGTACCAGACAGACGAAAGGCCGAAAAACTTGGTGTATCAACAACTCTAATGGGTAGCGAACTTCGTACAATGATCGAAGGAACAAAAGCAGCAGTCTTCAGAGAGCAAGGTGAAGAATATGATATCCGCGTACGCTTACAGGAAGATCAGCGCGATCTTAAAAAAGCATACGATGCGACTTATGTTCCAAACATCAACAACTCTTTGATCAAACTTTCCAGCATGACAACTCCACTTGAAACAGCGGGGCCTGCAACTATCAACCGCCAGGATCGCGGTCGCTATATTCAGATTTCTTCTGATATTGCTCCTAATGGTCCGGGAATGGGTGGTGCGATTGCAGACATTAACAGAATGATGAAAGATGAAATTAAACTTCCATCAAACATGAGATACCAATACGTGGGTCAGGCTGAAAACTTCCAGGAGTTGATGGCCAATATGATCGTAGCTGCCGGATTAGGTATTATGTTTATCTATTTCGTACTCGCTTCACTGTATGAATCTTTTGTCACTCCGTTTACGATCATGCTAGTTCTGCCACTTGCGATGTGTGGAGCCTTCTACGCGCTCGCCATAACTGGCGCATCACTCGACCTTTTCTCAATGATCGGTTGTATTATGCTTCTTGGAGTTGCAACGAAAAACTCTATTCTTCTCGTGGACTATGCCAACCAGCAAGTTCAAGGTGGAATGAGCTTGTACGATGCAGTTATCGCTTCAGGGAAAGCAAGATTACGTCCTATTCTTATGACTTCTTTCGCTCTTATTGCCGGGATGATTCCCCTGGCAATCGGATTGAACGAGGCTTCTAAGCAAAGAACTTCGATGGGGATTGCGGTTATCGGAGGTCTCATTTCTTCGACACTTCTTACTCTCGTGGTAATTCCTGCAGCCTATAGTTATATTGAGCGATTCAGAGTCTGGTCTGGAGCCAAACTCAAAAAGATCTTCATGGCACAATAATAAATGGCCCCTCTGCAAAGAGGGGCTTTTTTTTTGCGCTGGAATGATTAGAATAAGTTTATGAAATTTATTCTCGCACTTTTAATCTTTACCAATACACTTCAAGCAAAAGAGCAACTTCGAGCAGTCATTGTTTCAACTCTGCCAGCACCACTTATTTTAAATTCACGCATCTCAACGGACGGGCTTGTCAGTGATTACTTAAAGGCGCTAGCAGAAGAACTTAATACAGATTTAACAATTGAATTGCTTTCTCGTCAGAGAATTGATGCGAAAGAAGAAACGTTTGATCTAAATTGTTACACCAGCTATACGTGGAATTATCGGCCGGACGATTTCTCATGGAGCAAACCACTCTTCTTTAAAAAAGAAATCATCGCCGGCATAAAACCAGTACCGGCAACTCTGAATGATTTTTCTGGAGAAAACATCGGCACTTTGACCGGCTACAAGTATCCCTCATTAGAAAAATCATTCAGAGAAAAAAAACTTTTACGAAATGATGTGGAAATCGAAGAGCAGAATTTTCAAAAGCTGATCAATAAGCGCATTTCCTATATTGTCACTGATGAAATGCTCATCGCTTATTTTAAAAAAAATAATCCTCGCACTTCAAAAATAATACAATCAGCTTATTTAATAGAGGGGGAATTCCCCATTCAATGCGCCATCAGAAAAAGTTCAAAACTGACCGTTGCCCGTATGAATCAGGCCATCGATTCGCTTCTCTCTTCAGGAAAAATGGAACAAATTTTTAAACGCTACCGTTAAAAATCACAATAGATTTTTCAAAGCGGAATTCAAAGTTTCTTCTGTCTTTGCAAAACAGAATCTGATCATCCTGGTTCCTTCATCCGATTTAATATAAAACGCAGAAGTTGGGATAGTGGCAACTTTCTTTTCTTCAATTAGCTTTTTACAGAACTCAACATCCGTTTCACCTTCTGGGAGAAGGGCGATTGTAAAATAAGTCCCTGCGGGATTGAGAACATTAAAGCCGCGCTCTTTTAATCCACTGACAAGCAGGTCGCGTTTCTTACGATAGTCGCGCTTGAATTCGGCAAGGTATTCATCCATGTTGGCCAGTGCTTCTGCCATGGCCACTTGAAAGGGATGGGCCACGCAAAAAGTTGTAAACTGATGGACGTTGTGAATGGCCTTAATGATTTCCGCAGGAGCACAACACCATCCGATTTTCCAGCCAGTCAAACCGAATGTTTTACCGGTTGAAGAAATTGTGATCGTGCGTTCTTTCAAATTTTCAAAACAAGCTGTCGGAACATGAGCGCGTTCGAATGTGAGGAACTCATACACTTCATCTGAAAGAATATAAAAATCATTTTCAACAGCAAGGGCTCCGATCTTTAAAATTTCTTCTTTTGTAAACATTTTCCCCGTTGGATTATGAGGATTGTTCAAGATCAGCATTTTCGTTTTAGCAGAAATTGCCATTTGCAATTCTTCAAAGTTCAGGCTGAAATCCGGAGCATGTAATGTAACCGGGACAACCGTTGCTCCTGCCATCTGAATCGAGGCCAAATAAGAATCATAAAAAGGTTCTAGGATGATGGCTTCGTCGCCAGGATTCAGTACGGCCATGGCCGTGCAAAAAATGGCTTCTGTCGCTCCACAGGTGACCAGGATTTCCGAATTAGGATCATAATCCAATCCATAATATTTTTTATAGTTACCTGCTATCGCTGCACGCAGAGGCAAAATACCTGGTGACGGGGCATACTGATTTTTACCTTCTTCCATGGCCTTACAGGCGAGATCGACCAGCCAACGAGGTCCGTCAAAGTCCGGAAATCCCTGTGAGAGATTAATAGCAGAATTTTGAATAGCCAGCTTGGTCATGGTAGAAAAAATCGATTCTTTGAATGCCGTGATCGTATGGTTTAATGGTTTCATAGTCCCTGTCTTTTTGCTTTTAATTTACCCTATCTTTACTACAGTCTACTGGCCAAAAAAAGCAAGTTTTACTATAAAAGCGTCAAAACTATTCATAGGAAAATATCGTGTCGTTTATCATCAGTGCTCAAGATCATGAAGAGATGAAAAAGCTCGCCAGTCTGGTCAGAGTAATGAACAGTCAGGGCCACAATCCGGCCACTTCCGGAAACTATTCTCTACGTTCCAAGACTTCGCCTGAGATCGCCCTTGTTTCAGAATCAGGCATCGATAAAAGTAAATTTTCCGAAGAAAATTTTCTTCCCATCTTTTGGGAAACACGACAGATGCATCCTGATTATAAAAACTCAGGAAGAAAATCCTCTGATGAGACTGACATTCATCTAACAATTTATCAGATCACCAAAGCTAATTGCGTTCTTCACAGTCACATTCTAGACGCGCTTTTATTTGCGGATTTATTTTATGGAAAACCATATGCAACGATTGAAGGTCTTGAACTACTCAAGGGTTTCCGTGGAATAAAAACTCACGATCTGAAAATTAACATTCCTTGTTTTGAAAACACTCAGGACATTGCCACACTTGCCGAGCAGATAAAACCTGCCATTCTCTCTCAAAAAAATAACTATGGGCTTCTTCTCCGTGGCCACGGCGTATACGTTTGGGGCGACAGTGTGGAAGAAGCCAAGAGACATCTGGAAGTTTTTGAATACATTTTTAAATATTACTTAAATTCAAGAAGAGGCTACTAATGACAGCTCTGTATGTTGCTAAAGAAAACAGAACAATTACTGATTTTAATGAAATTCAAAAGTATATGACGATCCAGGGAGTAATTCTCACAAGATGGGAAGCAAAAGCTCCACTGAATGAAAATTCAACTCAGGAAGAAATTCTTGCGGCCTATTCGCACGAACTAAAACCTTTCATGGAAAAAAACGGCTTCGTTGATGCTGATGTTGTCAATATACACCCGGGTCTGGGAGAAGAAGCGTTAAAAGGCATTCGTGAAAAATTCATGAAAGAACATATTCACACTGAAGATGAAATCAGATTTTTTGTGGATGGCGAAGGAAAATTCTGGTTCAACTTCGGCGATGGTGATGTTTACGGATTGACATGTTCGCGCGGTGATTTTATTTCAGTTCCAAATCACGTCAATCACTGGTTTGACCCTGCTCCGAATTATTTTGTTAAGGCCATCAGAATTTTTTCCAATAAAGAAGGATGGACTCCTCACTATACAAATTCAGGTGTCGATTCGAGATTCAACCCATGAAATACATTTTAATGGATGTTGAAGGAACGACTACATCAATCAGCTTCGTCCACGATGTGCTTTTTCCATACTCTGCTGAGCGACTGCAATCGTATATCGAAAAACACCTGACAGATCCGAATGTCCAGGAAGTACTGCTAAAAACGCAAAGCACTGTTCGCGAAGAAGAAGATCTTAATCTTAACAAAGATCAGATTATTGAAAAGCTTCTTGAATGGATCAAGATTGATCGCAAACATAGCGCTCTAAAAAAGCTCCAAGGATTAATCTGGCATGATGGATACGTGGCCGGCGAAATTAAAGGTCATCTTTATGACGACGTTCCACCTGCGCTTGAAAGCTGGAAAGAGAAAGGCTTTGAACTTGGAATTTATTCCTCAGGATCAGTCGATGCCCAAAGATCGCTTTTTGGCCACTCTCTCTTTGGTGATTTAAATTCATTCTTTTCCCATAATTTCGACACAGCTGTTGGCGGCAAGCGTGAATTACAGTCTTATCGTAATATTCTCGAGACACTAAAACTTAAAGCTGAAGAAGTTCTCTTTCTATCGGACATCACTGAAGAACTGGACGCTGCACACGCTGCTGGAATTAATACGATACAACTTGTTCGTAGTGAACCGGTACTAAACAGCACTCACAAACAAGTAAAAAATTTCTCTGAGATAAAACTCTAAAATCGCCACCAGAAGTCGAGGTTAACTAAATAACCTTGTCTTCCCAGGCTGAACTCTGAAAAATCCACTGAGGAAACACCAATCATTGTATGAAAGTTTTTATCGATAACGTAATAACCGATATTGCCACCAACTTTCTTTTTGTTGACGTCCACCTTGGGTCCGAAAATTAACTGATTCCAATTAGCGAACATATAGCCATAAGAAAAAGACAACTCAAGGTTCAAGTCCTTCTGGTATTCTTCGCTGTTAATTAAAGACTGATCTTCAGGTTTCTGAGTGAAAAATTTAAATTTTGCATAAGTCTTAAAATTAGAATTGGAATTTGTATCAAAGTAGCCGGAGAATTGATAAGAGCCTTTTCGCGGATCTTTGTAATATTGGAAACCATTCTCAACTGCTAATTGTATGTCTTCGTTTTCGAAGAGCTTATTTTTTACCGCAAAGTTAGTAACGCCGAATATGGTTGAAGCCAGATTCACATCAACCTGAAACCAGTTAGTCACTCCATAAGAAAGAATGGAAGGACCAGCGAGGAATTCCCTCTTATTTAAGTTCGTAGCAGTCATCCCCTGCACAGTCCCTGCGTAAACGAGTGGCTTATATTTGGCCGCAACTTTTTTATCATTGCGGACATGCAGATCATAGCGAGCGGGGAAATCATTTCGAAGTTTAGTCAGGTCTATTCTACGAAGATAATTTTCCGGCCTGATAATGGCACTTTTATTGTGAGTTTCCACGGTGGCAATGAAAAGATCAGAGTTATCTGTCAACCCTGAAATTCGCGCATAACCGATGACTTGATTAGAATCATGAGAATAAATGGCCAGAATATCGCCAGGAGCAAGAATAATTTGCTTGTCCAGTCTTTGAATCTGAATGCCGCCATCACTTACAATTCCACTCACGATAAATTCATGGTCATAGGCAAAACTGCTCGTCCAACTAAACAATAAAAAGAATGCAATCCAAAGTTTCATCATTTACAATATTCTCACTCAAATTCTTTAGGAGTAATCATAATGAAAGTTGGCGACATTTACCAAGAAGAAATAAAAATCACACCTGATCACATTCAGAAATTTGCTGAATTCTCAGGAGATTTTAATCCGGTTCATTTTAATGATGATGAGGCCCGGGCCCAGGGATTTAAGGGGCGCATTGCTCATGGTATGATTTCAGCTTCCTTCTTTTCAAAAATTTTCGCTAATACTTTTCCCGGCCCGGGCACGATTTATCTTAGCCAGACATTCAAATTTCATGCGCCGGTTTATTTAAATGACGTTCTTCACTACAGGCTTGAGGTTGTTTCACAAAAAGAAGGAAAACCGATTTTCACGGTAAAGACTGAGGCATTTGGAGAAGATCAACAGCTCCGCACGAGCGGCGAAGCTGTCATCAGAGCTAAAGCTTAAAAACTATTCTTTAATTGAAAGAGGAATAATGATTTTTTCATTAAGACCGGCATCAGTAAAATTCACTATGACTTGCCAGTTTCCTCTCATGACAAAATAAGCATCCTGAATAAAGAAATGATTCATTTCTTCCAACGTTTCGATTTTCACGGGAGACGATCCGTGTCCGTGACCATTCATATCCATCCATAATTTTACTTTTACATCTGTCACTTGAGAGTTGCTTGGTGACATAACATGAACGATAAACTCGCTGGCTTCAGTTGAAGTCGGCCATTTTTCAAAACGGAGATGAGCACATGTTTTTTCATTAGTAGTCGAACAGTAGTTTGCAGTGTGTATCCCACCTTCGTGATCACCTGCGAATGTAATTGCATTGAAAGAAAATACAGCAAAAAGGGCAAGCCATTTCATGGAAAAGCTCCTGTAAAAAATCTTAATAGTTGGAGCGTACAATACTTTTTTTCTACGCTTCTGAATAGTCATTCACCACTCAAAATGCTAAAAAAAAGTATGAAAAAATTTATATTCACACTAGCTCTTGCTCTAACGACATTGCAGTCAAATGCGGCAATTATCATTGATAAAATCAGTGGCTTTTCACTGACAAAAAACAGTATTCAGACCATTAATATTGCTCATTCTAAAACGCCCTCTGTCATTATTTTTCTTTCTAAAGATTGTCCCTGTTCAAAAGCAAATCTGGATTACCTGAATGATCTTTCCGTGCAGTTTAAAACCTTCCAATTTATCGGTGTTCATTCAAAGATTGGGACTCGGTCAGAAGAAATTGCTCAATATCTTCAGGATAAAAAATTGAACTTTGATGTAGTGAATGACAACGATTTAAAAATTGCGGATCAATTTAAGGCCCTCAAAACGCCTCATGTTTTTGTCGTCAGCACTGCCGGTGAAATTTTATACAATGGCGGAGTCACTAACACGACTTCTCCGGCGAACGCAAAAGAGCATTTTTTAAAAACAACTCTACTGGAAATCCAAAACAATCAAGCTGTAACTCATCAGGAAACGCGCACGCTGGGTTGTTTTATAACGAGATAGAAAAATGAAAAATTGTATTGTCGTCTGTCTATTTTTTCTTCTTTCTGGCTGTGGAAAATCACCGCTACAAATGAAAAAAACAAATGACGTTTCCGGTTCAACGGGAATTGAAATTGCAAAAACTTTAAAAACAACACAACAATCCCTCGCTTTAAACTGGCTAAGCCCGGTCAACAGCACAGATGAAGGCCACGCGCTTCTGATTGCGAAGAGAAATGGTATTGCCACAGATCTCCCCGACCAGATGAAGATTTTTTTGTGGATGCCTACGATGGGACATGGTTCAAGTCCAATCACAATAAAAAAATTGGGGACCGGGCTATACGACCTCAGTCAGATCTATTTTATTATGGACGGATTCTGGCAATTGAGAATTCAACTTAAAAATGGCAATGAAGTTATTGATGAGGAAATCTTTGAAATAAATATATGATGAAGAGTTTGTTTTTAATCACATTTTTTTTCTTTTCAATTTCATCGTGGGGATCATCCTGTTGTGGCGGGGGTTCTTCGTCATCAATGATCATTACCGGTGACAACGTCCAGGAGCTGAACATCGGCTTTGGCCATCGCAATGACCTGGGACAGACGGATAGCGCTGGATGGGCCAGTTTTCATGACAGCAGGACTAAAGATCAACAGAGCTCTTTAAGCATACAATATCAACGCATGCTTCAAGATCAGTTGCAGCTTGGTGGGAAAATTTCTTTTATCGACAAAAATCTTCGCAAACAAGGTCGGGTTGAAAACAAGAGCGGTCCCGGTGATTTCGAAGTCCAGGGAACATGGGAGTTTCTCCCGGAGAGAACTTACTCATTCATTAAACCTCGCGGTTTTTTATATAGTAAATTCAGTCTGCCGAATTCAAAAAGCTTATATGATTCTCATTCCGTGATTTACAGTGATGTGAGAGGTTCCGGGCTATACACTGCTTCATTGGGTACATTTTTTCTCAAGCGTTTTTCGCTACTGACTTTAAAAGCAGGAGCTGAAGTTCAGCATTTGTTTGGAAGAACTTTCAGCGAAGGCAAGCTCGACGATTACAATAAATTCATCCTCCCTTTAGGCGCGACCTATTCTTTTGATCCTGCACCCATTTCATGGGGATTGAATTCAACATGGAACTATCAAACGAAAAAGAAATTCAGTGGCACTATCAACTCAGTATCAGCGAAAGAATATTTTTGGGAAATTGGGACATTTATCAACTGGACTGTGAACCGGGAAGAGACATGGGGTGTGAGCTATGCAGACTCAACAATTGTCGGTAAGAATATAAATTCCCCACTCTATCGAAGTTTCGGTCTGAGCTATACTTTGGCTACAGCTTTGTAGCTTTCTGAAAATTGTCCCAAAGTAAAACTTTTTCCAAAATGATGGCGAGCGCCTGATTGATTGGTATTTCCTTATCCAGCAACTTGGGGTCGAGTGTTTCAAGACGCTTTTTCCAGACCTCTATATAAGGAATGTCTTCATCAACATGCTTAAAATCTGGGGTAAAAGAATCATTCTTTTTTAATTCTCGGCAAATCGAATAATCGATGCCCTTTTTTCCATTTCGCGCAGAAACTCCAAAGGCCCTGCAAATAAAAGGACGATGGTCGTATTCGCGACAACGTGCTTTTCCATTGGCTTCATCGGAAACATCCAAAAATAGACAGCGGTCCTCAGCACTTTGCAATGCTTTTTCAAGAACACTTTCAGCACTGCCTTGCTCAAGAAGATGCAAGGCCATTGGTAAAAGTTCATAAGGTGCACAGGAAATGTCTGGTTTAAAACAACATTTCCCGCATCCTGGTGGACAGATTAGAGTACTTTTCTGCTGGAAATCTCCAAACACTTTTGAGATTTCATCATATTTCATTTTTATGGAATGAGACAATTCTCTGCTGATCATACAATTTAAATAATTTTCTTAATTCTCAAATATTCTTCAAAAACTTTTAGAAAATTTTCTATGTCTTCAGGGTAAATGGCACCGATGTTTGAAAGTCTGAATGTATTCACATCGCCAACTTTTCCAGGATAAATTGTAAATCCTCTTTCAAAAAGATAATCATGCATTTCATTGAATGAATAATTCGGGCTTTTCGGATCCATAATGGCAGTTAACAATTTTGCATGATGTTTTTCTTCAACGAGGAAAGTGAAGCCAAGTTCTTTCACTTTCTTCTTCATCACTTCATACATACTTGCATATCTTGCCCAACGTTTTTCAGGGCCTTCAGTAAAGTACTCATTGATGGCCTGTCTCAAAGCATAGAGAGTCTGCACTGGAGGAGTGAAGAGAAACTGCTTATTTTTTTCAAGGTAAAGATGATTTTCGAGTAAATTAAAATAAAAATTTCTTGGCTTGATTTCTTTAGTTTTGAGAAGCGACTGCTTATTCGCAATAACAAAACTGATTCCGGCCATTCCCTGAATACATTTATTTGAAGACGACACCAGATAGTGAATATTATCTTTTTCTACATTGATGTCCATGCCAGCAAACGATGACATTGCATCGACAATGGTTTCTACATTATATTTTTGAGCCAATGCTGAAAGCTCAGACAATGGATTTAAAATTCCCACAGTAGTTTCATGATGAATAAAGGCCAGATGAGAAATTTCATCTTTATGTAAACTAAGAACGTGTTCAACCGAAGGAAGATCAAGCGGCTTTCCCCAGGTTGCAATGTATTTGATGTGACCAATGCCATAGGCTTCGCAAATCTTCTGCATTCTCTCGCCGTAAGCCCCATTATTGAGAATGAGAACTTTTTTATCGTGAGGAACCACAGATGTTAAACAAGCTTCAACTCCTCCAGTTCCTGATGATGTCAGCATAACTGCCGTATGATTTTTTTCCCCGTAAGCAGCTTTGATAAGATCATTGCGTACAGACAGTGTCAGTTCACCAAATTCAAGTTCACGAGGACAAATATCAGGCACGACCATCGCATTTTTCACAGTATCAGTCGTCGTGGCCGGACCAGGATTCAATAAAATATTTCTTTTTACTTCTTTCATATTTTCTCCAATTCAAAAATTGCAGTAGCTGTTTTTGTTTCTTAGTTACCAGATATGGACGCGCTTGTCGGCCGGCAAAACCATCGGGTCTGTCGATTTGCAATTAAACGCTTCTTCGAAACCTGAAAAATGTTTAACAACCTCATTGACTCTGGCGATACCCAGTGAATGCGGGTCAGATTTTAAACGAAGCTCTTTTACACCCGGCAACTGAACTTCACACCAAGAACGCGCATAATTTAAAAAGAATTGCTGCTGCTCTTTCTTTTTCTGTTCCGCAGATAATTTTTTTCCATCAAAAGCTGCGTCGTATGCGGCCGTCAAACCTACAAGATCGCCGATATTTTCACCCAGAGTATATTCGCCATTCATCCCAGCTTTGTTATATTGATCGATAAGCGAAGCTGTGAGTTCTTTAAAACGTTTTAAATCTTTTGCAGACATCCATTCACGCAGTTTTCCATCAGCATCGTACTTAGCCCCTTGATCATCAATTCCGTGGCCCAATTCGTGTCCAACAACCATGCCTACGCCAGCGAGGTTTTCAACAAGAGAACTGTTTTGATCGTAAAAAGGATATTGCAGAATTCCCTGTAACATTGTGAACTGGTTGTAAGAAGGTTCATAAAAAGCATTCACTTCAAGAGGTCTTACCCCTTCCCATGAACGAATATCTTTCAGCTCGCTAAAATATTTAAACTCTCGTTCTTCCTTAATATCGTCACGAAGATCATTGTTCGCCAAAAATCTTTCTGGATTATAATCTGCGGTCTTTAAAAACTTCCAGTCTGCAAAAGTTTTTGGGGCCACAAGTCTCATATACGCTTTTGAAATTTTTCTCATCGCCTCTTTTTTTGCTGCCGGAGTCAGCCAGGTATTTTTCTTTAAAGAATTTTGGATACTCTTTTTGATTAATCCAACAAGCTCTGCAACTTTTGCTGAAGAAAAATTCGGGAACATTTTTGGAAGGACAGTATAATCCATTTCCGGGCCAAAACTATGCATAGTCATTTCGGTGCATTCTTCATGAAGTTCTGAGCGTTTATTTTTACCGCCTAAAAACTTATTTTTGAAAGCGAACATCTCATCATAAAACCCTGGATTTGATTTATCTATTCTTGGATATAGTTCATAGAACAACTGAATGGTCTTCAACTCTTCCAAAGTAAATTCTTTTGCAATTTTTGCCAGAAATGGATAAGCCTTAGGGTTGAGAATGCGAATTTGTGTTTTTTTCGGCAATTGATTCAAAAAAGATTTCAGCTCAAGTTCCGGGTAATTTTCCAGAAGATCTTCTTTAGGAACAAAAAGTCGGCGCGAATAGGCCAGTCTCATTTCAGCAGGAAAAAGTCGGTTGTTTTGCATATCTTGCTCATACTTCACAACTATTTTTGCTTTTTCCCCGGGTTCACTTACGCCGATTGCTTTAAAAAAATCCACGGCAATTTTTTCAAACTCTTTAATCAACTCTTCATTTTTGGCATAGCTCTTTTCCGGCAGAAAAGAGTACCCTGGGCCGATAACAATATCTGACTTCCTCGGATCATCGAAATTATCGAGACTCCAGTACCCCATAAACCCTGGATCGCCGGAATGGATGCGCTGAACATGCAGGTACATCCAGTCTTTTTTATTCTGAACTTTTTCCAGTTCACTTTTCTTCTTTGCAATATAAACAGCTTCCTCTTTTGCTCTGGCCGGCTCATTCAAACACGACAGATAATAATTCTTTAACTGCAAAGCAATCGGATCTTTCGTTTCGGTCTTGGCAAGATCTGCAAGTGTATTCTTTTTAAACTCCAAAATGCGTTCAGCTGAATCGCTGAAGGCAAAGGCGTGTCTTCTGCGATCTTCTCTCAGTTTGAAACTTTCAATAACTTTAGAGCAAGCGTGCTCATAAAGATTTTCACAAGGATTTATTTTTTCATTGATAGGAAATTCTCTGCGGGCCGGTATTTCACTGCTGGCTCCAAACGCAGAGAGCGAGAAGAAGAACGACACTAATACTTTTTTCATTAACTTTATTCCTTCAAATAAAAAAGGGCCCGATGGCCCTTTATAAGTACTATTTCGATTGGACAAACTTTGCAAATCTCACGCTGACTTCAGCAGGAGTTACTTTAGGTCTTCCCAGCTTTTCAGGTGAACCCTTTTTTGTTTTCAAGTGAACAAAAACCGGACCTTCATTTTTGTTTTTCACTTCATCAAGAATTTCGCCAAAGCGATTGATCATATCTGTTGAATAGATTTTTGAGTAACCAAAACCTGCTGCGATTGCGCCGAAAGAAATCCCTCCCGTAACAGTCCCTTGTCCACCTGTTGAATCATGAACTTCGTTGTCGATCAAAATATGAATCAAGTTATGTGGTTTATAGGCTCCAGCCGTTGCCATCGATCCGGTTCTCATCAGCAAGGCTCCGTCGCCATCAAGGACGACTACTTTAAGGCTTGGCTTACAAAGAGCAATTCCCAAACCAAAAGCAAGTGCGCATCCCATAGATCCAACCATATAAAATTGATTCTCGCGATCACCCACTTCGTAAAGTTCACGGCCAGTCTTTCCAGTCGTTGCAATAACGGCAACGTCTGAACCAAGATGCTGCTGAACTTTCTCAAGAACCGGCGTTCTCATTTCACGTTGAGCATAGTCGAGTTCAAATTTATCTGAATGAGAAATATTGAATGCTTTTTGAGACGCTGCAGTTTTCTTTTGTAGTTTGTATTCCGCTATGTCGTCTTTTCTCATGACAAACACAAAAGGCTGAGATGTTTTTTTCATGTAATCATCAGCAGCTTTAAGTGCTGGTAATACTTCTTCTTCAGTTTGCGGAAAGAAAGCCCATTTCATCTTCATGGTTTCCAGCATCTGTGTGGTTATTTGTCCCATGAGTTCGTGTTGAGGTTCATCAGCAGCACCACCAGGTTCTCCGCGAAGAGTGGTAATAACCATCACCGGAAGATTGAAAGTGTAAGTTAAAGATGTGAGCGGATTAACGGCATTTCCAAGGCCGGAGTTCTGGAACATGACGACTGCTCTTTTCCCTGCGACTGTTGCTCCGGCAGCGATCGCAACGGCGTCACCTTCGTTCACGCTGTCGATGAAGTCAAATCCATCGGCATCAATAACATAGTTAATAAACGGCTTTAAATAAGAACAAGGTGTTCCCGTATAAAAATTAAAGCCAAGTTCTCTAGCGGGAATAAGAAATTTATCTGCTGTAATCATAATTTTATCCAATAGCGGTTAGTATAAGTTGTTTTGCCTTCATTTAATATTTTGTTCTCCAGAACTCCGCCATTTTTCACAATGGTTTTTACCGAGCCCAGATTATCTTCATCACAAGTCACAAGCACGCGATCCAGTTTTAAAACATCCCTACAAAATTCCAGAGATTGTTTCAAAATCTCAGTGGCAATCCCCTTTTTTCTGTAAGATGTCGCCACAGCGTAGCCTATATTTCCTCCAAGCTTCATTAAATGATCATTAAGCTTGTGCCTGATGCTCGATCTCCCTACAATTTTCCCATCGAGAAAAGCGTACAACATCGAATGAGGAACTCTATCAGGTCTTAAATTTCTTCCGTGGTACTCGTCATCATGAATGCGAAGCAATTCTTCAAACGACATTCCGGGTTTATAAGCAAAACTGTACCACTCCGGATCCATATCTCCAAAAAGCACGAGGCCTTCAAAGAAGGCCTCAGCATCATTTTCATTAAGAGCACGAAGCTCAAGCTTCATTAAAATTTCTGACCGCGAGTAACGTCTGCATAGTTATCGATATCCATCCAGTGACCATCGATATACATAACGCTAATTTTAACTTTTTTCTCAAGAAGAGTGTTCATTAAATCAGGAAGCTTCATTTTATTGAAGTCTGGCTTAGTTGAAAGTTCTTCAAGAGTTTTAGCTAAAATTTCAGATCCCACTTTATTAGTCTTGATCAAACCTACATATTCACCGTGTGCATTGCTACAGTCGGAAGCTTTGCCGAAGCTGATATTTTTCAGATCGGTCGCATCCTCATTCCACGATTTCGTGTGAGCACGTGAACAAGTGACAAAGTCACCTACATAGTCAGGAGATCTGTTTTCAACAGTTGCATCAACGACAATTGTGATATCGCCTTTTTCTTCAAGAAGTCTTGAAAGAATATATTTTCTGTAAAGGATATCGCCGTACGAGATAACGCAATTGTCGACAATTTCTTTTTTCGCAAGAAGAAGTGAAGAAAGCTCAGAAGTATTTTCCCAGTTTTCATTGTAAACGTATTTGATGTTCTGGAATTTGAACGCTTCTTTTTTGTAGCCTGTGACAATTGAGATGTCTTTGATCTCATGATCGTAAAAGCTGTTGATTGATTGCTCGATTAATGGTTTGCCATTGATGTCGATTAAAACTTTTGGCTTATCTTCTGTTAATTCTTTCAAATCCGCACCACGGGAAGCGGCCAGGAAGATCGCTCGAGGTTTGTCGGCGTCCGCAACAGAGAGATAAAGTTTTTCAGCAGCTTCAAGTTCTTTATCATTTTGAAGTCTGAAAAGTTCAGCAACTGGAACAACCTTATCTTCAATATTCATTAAAGTTTGTTCTTCAAAAATCTGTTTAGTCACTTTCTGCATAGCTGTAACGGCCATTCTCATCTGGTGGTTGGCCCAGATACAAACTGAAATGTTCGCATCTCTGAATGCTTGAGTCGGAGTTGCATAATATTTAGTTGGAACAATAACAATCGGACAAGATTTGCTTCTTTCGCCCCACTCTTTCATGAAGGCCAGGATTTCATCCGGCTTAGAAATTTTTGAGTGCATCAGAATGCCGTTTGCTCCGGCCAGACGGTAAGCTTCAGCACGCTTAAGTGCTTCTCCCATTCCCCAGCCTGCGATAAGGGCCTCAACGCGAGCGATGATATTGAAATCGTCGTCTAGCTTTGTATCCTGACCAGCTTTGATTTTTCCGCAAAATTCTTCAATGTCAGCGAGAGGTTGAGCATCTGTTCTCAAAAATGAGTTTGTTTTAGGGAAAATTTTATCTTCGATACAAACTCCTGCAACGCCTCTTTGTTCAAGCTTCGTCACAAGTCTTCTCATGTTGTTGAAGTTACCGTAACCTGTGTCTCCGTCGAGAAGTATAGGCACAGTCGTCGCATCTGACATAAATTCTACCACTTCTAGAACCTGAGTCCATGAAGCTTCGTTGTTGTCGCGGACACCTAGGGCCGCTGAAATAGAAAGACCTGAACCCCAGATCCCTTTGAAACCTGCTTCTTCAGCAATCTTAGCTGAAATTCCGTTGTGTGCTTCCATGAGAAACTCAAGTTCGTTACTCATAAGCATGTTGCGTAGCTGAGTCGTCTTTTTGATCATAGGTTTTTTCATACAAAATTTTCCTTATAAACATTGAAGGCCATGTAAAGTCCGAAGAGAACAATCAGAAGACCACAGGCCCTTGAGAAATTAATAAAAAAGCGTTCGGGTATTTTATTCTGGTAACGATGAACTATTTTTAAAAGCAGGAAAAACCAGGTAGCTGATCCAACAGCAATGCCAATGGAAAGCCCCAAATAATTTGTAAAGGAATTGGAAAAAAGGTTCCAAGACTTGATAACAGCAGCGATACCGGACATTGTCGCAACTAAAGTCGGATTGGAAGAGTAAATCAGCACGCCGAGAAGAAAATAACTTGAAGCCCGCGTTTTCTTTTGCTCGTCATCTTTGTTCAAATTGAAGTTTTGTTTTTTAACAAAAAGTTCGCGAAGGCCAAAAACGAGAAGAAAGACAACACCCAGAATTTTTAAACTCAATACAGTTTTCGGTGTGAAATGAAATAAAGAAAGGCCGGTCAGAATAATCATGAAGTAGATAAAATCCATCAGTGAGCCACCAAGAGCGATGGAATAGGCAGAACGGAAATTTTTGCGGATGAGTGTATTCACAACCCAAACATTGATGGGCCCTACGGGAATACAAATGAGGAATCCAACGATCCATCCGACGAGAAAAGCAATCATGCGATTTTTTCTCCCGCGAGTTCAGAGTTAATTTTGAACTGATAGACGAACATGCCGGCCATCCAGAGATTTCCAAAGATAATGGCAAAGGTGAAAAGCACATTGGGCATTTTCAATAGAAATGAAATAATCAAAAACATAATATGAACGGAAGGCCCGATCATTGACCACAACCTGAGAGCAAGCAAATTTCTTTCACAGTAACTTTCAGGTTGATGAGTGAGAACTCTTCCCTGATTTCCTGCCTGCAGACTGCTATAGCCCAGGTAAAGTCTGAGCATAAACTTGCGAAGCACAGAGCCGTTGTTTTTCTCAGCTTCATGAAGTTTCATTTTGAGTTCTTCAATTTCTCGAACAACAAAAGCACCATCACCATTTTCATATGAAATATATTCGGTGAGGTAATGGTCATAAGAAATAGAATGGAAAGCTTTTGAAATACCAGCGAGGATTACTAACATCCATGGCTGGATGACACTTGCTGAGAACTGGTGGCGCATCCCCAGGGCCAGAGAAAAATAAACGATCATGTTGACTGTATAATCCACAATGCCGTCAATGAGTCTACCGAACTCAGTTCCATTTTTTTTCAGGCGCGCAACCATACCATCGCAGCAGTCAAGAACTGCAAACAACAAGAAGTAAAATGCTCCCCATTGATAGCCTGACTCTGTTCCTTTGTAGAAATTATAACCTGCTCCAACACCCGACATTAGAGCAAGGAAGGAATACTGGTTTGGTGTAATAGGAAGAGCATAGAGGCTTTTCACAACGACAAAAGCAATTGGTCTGAAAAAATAAATATCCACCGGCTCTTCCGCATGAATATTTTTCAATGATTTTTTATATTCAGTTAGCCAGCTCATTCAAATAATCTTTTTGCTTTGTCCAGGTCTTCTCTATTATCGATTTCAACCCAGCGTTCACTTGTTGTCTGGTGAACGGCCATGTCGTGATCCATAAGGAATTCATTCATCACGTGTTCCCAGTTTTTAGAAATATTTTTTTCTTCCGCAAGAAATTTTTTGCAGGCATCGTACATGTCATCGCGGTAATCTTTTGAAAATTTCAAAATGCCTATAGCTTCCCCGGCAAAGCGGTATCTTTCTCTTTCTTCTTCAGAAACGGCTCTTTTGTCGATGGTCATGCGAACGAATCCATCTTTATCGACCATCGCCTTAGCGCTTTCAATGTCGTCAATAGAGCTGTCTCCGACCAGAATCTGGTTTGCACCTTTATCGTTAACAAAAGTTTTTAAAATGCTTGGATCATAAATCAAATCAGCATCAAAAAGCAGAAAATCACCTTGCACTTTTTCCAGTCCATAATAAAAAGAATAAGTATTTCCTTTCACTCTATAGTCTTCGTTCACTGCAAAGCTGATATCGAAATCTTTTTTAAATTTTGAAAGATATTCTTCAAGCATGTCGCGTTTGTATCCAGTGACGACGACAACATTTCTAATGCCGGCATCTTTCCAGGCTTCAAAGTGCCAATCCATCAATGGTTTGCCATTAACAGGAAGAAGGCTTTTTGGATTTTCTGTCACGTCCGCGATTCGTGAACCGTAGCCTGCGGCGAGAATTAGTGCTGTATAATTTTTCATTTCAATAATCCTGTCTTTTTTTAGCCCAGAGACGATCCATTGTTCTCTTGAGTGGTTTGTTATGATCTTTTTTCCAGTCGTGGATAGTCACGGCATTGAAAGCATCAGAAAAACATGTGCGTCCATGGAGAACTTGAGAATCATAAGTCAGAAGAATTTCTCCCGCCTGAAAAGTATGTCTGTATTGATTGTCAGAATGCTCAAGAACCGCATCGAGAGTATCCAATGCATACGTTTGCTCGTCAGTTAAAAACTTCTCGAGTTTCTGATGAGCCGATTCCATGTAAGGACGAAGATGTCTGAACATCGGTTCGCCTTTTTTGTTGTAAGTAATAATGGGAGCTTCGTAAGTGGCATCCTTTACGCCTCGCTGTTCCCAATAGAAATTCTTTTCAAGAATCGCGAGAACATCCGGATGTTTTTCTTTAAGGATTTTATGAACAAGTAGACCATTCACCAGAATGTTTTCACCACCTGCATAGGCAGGCGCAATACAGGCAAGGATCAAATATTCCCAGTGATAAGGAACGTTGACGTTATCAGTATGAATTGAACCGCCTTCGCGCGTCTGGTGGTAGCGAGCTCCTTTCGTCATTGAATTTGTTCTATCGCGATCGTAAACGAGGATCGCTCTGTCGCCTGCTTCATTCTGCACTTCACATTCGCCAAGAACATTTCCAATGAGCCAGCTGATAGTTCGCTGCTCAGTAATTGTGTATTTATTGTGAAGATCGATGAAAGGCTTTACGATGACAATTCGTTTTCCATTTTCGAGCTCGTTTCTTACTTCTTCCATTTCGCGACGAAATGTCGGACAGTCTTCAACATCCAGAATTTTTGCATCTTCAAGTCGATTGTAGACATGAAGCGATTTTATGTAGTCATAAATTTCATTTTGAGCTTCACCCGAAAATGAATAATAAAAATTATCATTTAGCATAGCGTAATCCTGGGTTGATACCGTCTTGTAATTGAGGGCTCCACTATAACCCTCGCTCTTGGAGAATTCAACTTTTTAAGTCCAGAATGCAGGAGACAGAACGGGAATTTCTGAGGTACAAAAAAAGAAAAAATATTCCACCCATAGGGCTCAAAATGAAAGCTGTCATTTTCTTAGTATTTCTTACACTTCTTTCTGTTTTCAACGTTCACGCTGAAATTGTTAAAGATATTCAGATCACTGGAAACACTAAAACAAAAGAATGGGCCTTGCTACGAAGAGTCAACGTTCATGTCGGTGATGATCTGACTCCTTCTGAAGTGGAAGACATTCGCATTCGTTTTTCACAAAATCCTCAATACAATCTGAAATCTTTCAAGTTTGAAGATGGCATTTTAAAAATCGAAATTGAAGACAAGTGGTCGATCATCCCCGTTCCGCTCATTTCCCAGTCCGGCGAATATTACATGCGCGGTGTAGGATTTTATGAAAATAATTTTTTGGGACGAATGGAAACACTTGTGCCGGCAGTGGCCTGGACAAATTCAGGGATCAATTATCTGCTGCTTTATAATTCAGAAAACTTTTTTTCTTCCAATTGGGGAATTTCATCTTTAGTCGTGCGTTTAAATACGCTTTCCCGTTTCTACAGGCATAAAGTTGAACAGACCAATTTTGAGTCGAGAACGACAGCTTTTGAAATCACTCCGAATTATTTCTATAAAAATCTGGTTTTCAAAACCGGGCCAATTTTCTTTAAAAAAGACGTTTTCTTAAAAGGCGCGCCTGATGCTCAACACTTCGAAGGGGCTGGACTGCGTTCGCGTTTTCACATTAAAGAGTATGAGCAGCTGGATACTCTTTTCAAAGGTTACTACGTCACGTTTAACAATTATATTATTCGCACGAAGAGTGGCAGCGACACGTTTTTTCATGGCAAACTGGAATTGGCAGCAACGACACCTGTCTTCGGTGATCACTTCGTGAATTTTTCTGAAAATTTGGGTCTAGCTTCGGCGAAAACAATGTTCTATCAATTCTCAGAAGGGGCCCATGAAGGCTTCAGAGGATATGATGGAGAAAGTATTCACATGCAAAGATATGCGGCCACAATGCTTCAGTATCAACATCACGTCTGGGATCGACTTTACGCTGTTGGATTTTTTGAAAATACCCGCTCAGTTCTGGTCAATCCCATCTACGGTGGAGCTCATTTAAATGAAAATACAATCGGCGGTGGATTTCGTTATTATCTGAAGAAAATTACTATCCCAGGTATCAACGTTGAATACGGATACAACCTGCAGGATAAATCATCTCACATTCACTTCAACGTGGGACTAAAACTATAATTCAATTGTAATGGTTGAATGTTCTTTATCGAATAGAAATTTGGCTTTATCAAAGCTTGGAGGAAGGATGCAACCTTTGCAGTTTGAAAATCCGTATTCTTCTTTTGGGATTTTCAGGAATTTGTCAAAATCCTGATTCATGTTTTCATCGTGGTAGAGTTTTACAGCGTATTCACCGCAAGGAATGTCTTTAAAGACATATTCAACTTTTTTATCAGTGATGGGTGAACGACCTTTTCTGAAGGCAGCTGGACCATTTTTTTGCGGTTTAAAAGTACCGGGAGAATTGTCGAGGTCAAATTTAATCTGTCCGTCACTGTTTTTTAAACCCGTCACAATCATTTTCAAATCGCCAAAACAAGCTTCTGTTTTTGGAGCTTCCTGCGCCTGCAGAGTAGAAGTCATAGTGAAAACGAGGGCGATTTTTAAAATCATAATTGTTCCAGTTCCTTATCAAATTTCTTATTGATGAATTCGAGGTTTTCATTGGCGTTTGAAAGCTTTTCAAACAGCTCGTCGATCATCTGATTTAATTTTCCGATGGCATGAGTGTAATCGGTAATCTTGGCCGAGTCCATTGCCTGCGATGCCTTTTCAAGTTCCACGTTGATTCTATTGAGAAGATCTTCATTCTTTGTGATTTCAGCTTCGCATTTTTCAATTTCTTCTTTTACAGGTTTTGTTAGCCTGCCGCGCTCAACTGCAATCTCAGCACGCTTTTGCTTGATTTCCTTTTCAGTGAGTTTGGCCTTTACTGTCTTCGGTTTATTCTCTTCGCTTTCCCAACCGATCTTTTCCAGGAAGTCGTCATAAGTCCCGTTGAAAAATTCTGCATTGCCATTGTGAAAAATCACCAGTTTTGTTGCGAGATTGCGAAGCATGATTTCACTGTGAGTAACAATGACAACGGCACCGGGAAAGTTTCCGATTTCTTCCGTGAGAGATTCAATCGATTCCATATCAAGATGGTTCGTTGGCTCATCTAATAAAAGTAAATTGGCAGGTTTCGCCAGAATTTTTCCCAGTAGGACACGGGCGCGCTCACCACCGGATAAGACTTTTATTTTTTTATTGGCCAGGTCTCCTTCAAACATCATCGTGCCGCAGATATTGCGAACATTTGAAATAGCAAGATCCCCGTTGGCCGATTGAATTTCCTCGGCAATCGTATTGTCCATGTTAAGGCGATTGATGTTCGTCTGGCCGAAATGTCCGATCTGCGCCGATGGATGAAAACTCACTTTTCCTTCAAACGGATCGAGAGTTCCACCAATGACATTGAGAAGAGTCGACTTTCCTTTTCCGTTTTTCCCAATGATCCCAATGCGGTCTTCGCGATTTATGGTGAAACTTAAATTATGAAAGAGCGCATGCTCAGGCTTATTATCATAAGCGAAGGCCAGGTGTTTTACTTCGGCAATTTGTTTGCCAGGACATTCGACAAAACGAAAGCGGAATCCAAGGTTTTCAATATTGCCCAACTTGTCCATCGAGCTCATTTTTTCCAGTGCTTTCATTCGAGACTGCGCTTGAGCCGCTTTAGAAGCCTTGGCCTTAAAACGTTCGACAAAAGCTTCCATTTCTTTGCGTTTTTTATCCAGATTCTCTCTGGTTTTTTCGTAAATTTCTTCATCCTGCAAAATCTGTTCATAAAACTTTGCAGTGTCGCCTTTTATTTTTTTAAGTTGTCTGCGATGAAGACCCATCGTGTGAGTCACTACATCATCCATGAACTCGCGGTCGTGGGTGATTAACATGATTTCGCCTGGAAAGTTTTTAAGAAAACTTTTCAGCCATCGCATACTCACAATGTCGAGGTAGTTGGTAGGTTCATCCAATAATAGCAGGTCGGGGCGCTTAAGCAGAACCTTGGTTAAATTAATGCGGATCTGATATCCACCCGAGAAACTCTTAGGGTCTTTTTGCAAATCCTCATCAGAAAAGCCCAGACCAAACAAAATTTTTTCTGCTTCGTGCTCATTGAAATCTTCAGGATTTAAAACCTGTGTGCATTCTTCGAGTACTGTGGGTTTAGTAAAGTGAATATGCTGCTCAAGCGCACCGAGTTTATAACCTTTAGGAATGGTAATTTCACCAGAATCCGGCGCTAACTCTCCGAGAATCAGTTTAAAAAGGGTCGATTTACCAGTACCGTTTCTTCCCACAAGCCCGACTCTCTCACGAGGTCCAATTTGAAAAGTCACATTTTCAAATAATTCTTGCGCGCCGAAATGTTTCGATAAATTTTTAGACTGGATCATTGTACTCTCGCTTAAGGGGCCATCTTATGCTAAAGTCTCCCGAAATTCATTAAAATTTTGATTACACCAGGTCCCCTTTTAAGGAGATCGATTAGCAAGGAATTCTATGTCTAAAAACTACAGCAAATTGAAAAACATCGCCGTCGTCGCGCACGTTGACCATGGTAAAACAACTCTTGTTGATTGCCTTCTTAAGCAATCGAACACATTCGACGAACGCGAGCAAGTTGCTGAACGTGTAATGGACTCTGGTGAAATCGAAAAAGAACGCGGGATCACAATTACAGCGAAAAACTGTGCGTTTATCTGGAAAGATACAAAAATCAATCTTCTGGATACTCCAGGCCACGCCGACTTCGGTGGTGAAGTTGAACGTTCTCTCATGATGGTTGACGGGGTTCTTCTTCTCGTTGACGCTTCAGAAGGTCCATTGCCGCAAACAAGATTCGTTCTTCAAAAAGCGATGGAAAGACATATTAAAATCGGTGTTGTTATTAACAAGATCGATAGACCGGATCAACGTATCGAAGAAGTTAAACACGATATTGAATCACTATTCCTGGAAATGGCTGATCAATTGAACATCACAGACTTCGATCTTGATATTCCTATCATCTACGCTTCTGCAAGAGCAGGTATCGCGACTCACGACTACAAAGTTCCTGGAACTGATATTCAACCAATCCTTGATTTCATGGTTTCTGATTTCTATCCTGAACCAAAAATTTCTCAAGGTGATGATCTTCAACTTCTCGTTACAAACCTTTCTTACTCTCCTTACCTAGGGCCTCTTCTTATCGGAAGAATTCAACGAGGAACAATTAAGAAAGCCGGAAACTACACTCTTTGTGATGAAGCCAGAAAAGATAAAACTTTTAAAGTTACAGCTATTCAAGAATTCTCAGCTTTAAAAATTACTGAAGTTGAAGAAGCAAAAGCTGGAGAAATTGTTATTGTCGCTGGAACAGAGAACGGAAAAATTGGTGACACTATTGTTTCGACAAATAATATCGATCCACTTCCGCGTATTTCTGTTGAACCACCTACTGTAGGGGTTCAGGTTTCTGTTTCCACAACTCCACTTTCAGGACAAGAAGGTGAATACCTCACGTCGAGAAAGCTTGAAGAATTTTTGGAAGACTCTATTAAAACGAACGTTGCTCTTCAATATGAAGGCACTGACGATCCTAAAGTTTTCATCCTTAAAGGTCGTGGAGAACTTCAACTTGCTATCGTTTTCGAACAACTAAGAAGAAAAGGATTCGAGTTCATGGTTGGTCGTCCACAAGTTCTTTTCCAAACAAATGAAGCTGGTGAAAAGCTAGAACCATTCGAAAAAGTGGTTCTTGATATTCCAAATGATTCAACTGGTGCGATTACTGAAAAGCTTTCACAAAGAAAAGGGATCATGGAAAACATGATGCCACTTGGTGAAGACCGCACAAGAGTTGTCTTTATTATTCCTTCACGCGGACTTATTGGTTACCGCGGTATCTTCCTGACTGACACACGTGGCGCAGGACTTATGTCTTCTGAATTCCTTGGTTACAGACCATACACAGGCGACATGCTTGGACGTCAGAACGGTGCAATGGTTTCTGACCGCGCCGGCAAAATGACTCCTTACGCTCTGTTTAACCTTCTTGCTAACGGCAAGCAGTTTGTAAAACCAGGTGAAGCAACATATGAAGGTATGGTTATTGGCGAGCACACTCGTCCAAACGATATCGTTGTTAACTGCGTTCGTGAAAAACACTTATCTTCAGTTAGAACTGCAGGTAAAGATGAGAACGTTATCCTTCCACCAATCGTTAACAGAACGCTTGAATGGGCATTGGACTGGATCGACAATGATGAATGGGTTGAGATCACTCCGGTTTCAATTAGAATCAGAAAGAAAGAACTTGCTGGTAATAAACGTTCAGTTATTAGAAAGGGGTAAATTATGAAGAAGCTTCTCGGTTTCATTGCACTTTTTTTCACGCTCTCTCTCTCTGCTGCAACATTGGATGGAATTAATTTCGCCGATAAAGTTAACGTTGATGGAAAAGAACTTGTTTTAAATGGAATTGGAATCCGAAAGGCGACTATCCTGAAAATCAAAGTTTACTACGGTGCCCTTTATCTTGATTCAAAGACAAAAGACCCTGCTGCTTTCTTAAGCACATCGTCTCCAAAACAAATTGTTATGCATTTCGTTCGCGAAGTTGAAGCAAAAAAACTTCGCGACGCTTTTAATGAAGGAATGGAAGCGGCCAATTCAAATTATGCTTCTTACAAAGTGATGATGGAAAAATTCAACTCACTTATTCCTGATGTCGTTAAAAATGATCAGATTATTTTAAACTTTCTTGCTGACGGCGTAACCGTTACTAGCAAAGGGAAGACGTCTGAAAAAATCGGTAACGGCGAGTTCTCCAAGGCCCTTCTCAACATCTGGTTCACCAATCCACGCGATGAACAGTTGAAAAATGGCCTGCTTGGAAAATAAATTTCTAAAGTAAATCTATTGTAATTTCGCGCCCTTATCCCAAAAGGGCGCCTTTTTTCCTCTCTTTTTTGCCACCTAGCACCTTTTGACTGTTTACAATTCGGAATAATATCAAAAAGTTGAAAGCCATAGCTTAAGAGCTTAGCAATTTTGTCATCACAAATTGATAACTGTTTGTGATGCTTTATACTTTTAAAGTAAACAAGTTTTAAGGAACACTTATGGATAGAAAAATGCACGTAACTATTGTTGATGATGTGAAGGACAATCTAAAAAGTTATAATGAATTGTTATCACCAACATTCAATCTTGAGCTGATTCAAAATCCTCTCGATCTTCTAACATTTCTATCCAAAACTCACACAGATTTAATTCTTCTCGATCTTCACATGCCGACGATTAATGGCTTTGAACTTTATCAAAAATTCAAAGTCACACATCCTGACCTTCCGGTTATTTTTCTTTCTGGAGATCCTTCGGAAGAATCAGTTATTCGCGGGTTAAATCTTGGCGCTGACGACTTCATTGTTAAGCCAGTTTCACTTCGCGAACTTGTGGCAAGAATAAAAAACAAAATCAACATGAAGCCCGGAGCTTCACAAGACAACACAATTAGTTTTGATGGATTTAAATTATATTGTGATATGCAGATGGCAGAAATCAATGAAGAGAAAATTCAGCTGACACCAATTGAATTTAAACTCATTCACCTCCTTGCGAAAAATCCAAATAAAGTTTTTAGCCGCGAATACATCACAAATTTGTTATGGCCGAATGTTCACGTTCAAAACCAGAACATTGATACTCACCTTTCAAACCTTAGAAAGAAATTGATGCCGTTTTCTCGTTACATCAAGACGATTAAATCACGCGGATACATTCTAAGAATCGGCTAATGATCGCTTCTCAAAAAAAAATGATGGATAAGGCCCAGCAGTTCAACCTGGCCAGTTCTCCGGTGAGCAGCTTTATGGTCACTAATTTCATTTCTTTGAGAGAAAATTATTCTATCAGACATACAATTGAAACTTTCCGCATTCATCACATAAGTGGTGCGCCTGTCATCGATGAGAAAGGACAATTGCTGGGGATTATTTCCGAATACGATCTGCTGATTCAGGCGGCTTCCAAAAAGCTCAGCAGTACAATAGATTTTAAAGTGGACGTGAAATATGCTTATCCAGAGACTTCTTTAAAAGAAGTCCTCATCATGCTCTACAAAGAACGCTTAAAATGGATTCCAGTTATTGATAAAAACCAATACGTTCTTGGCACCGTTTCCCGAATCGATGTTCTAAACTTTATCTCGGCTCAAAAGATTGACGATTAAATAACGGTTTCAATTTCCTTTATCAGAAAATCCAGCCCATTTTGTTTTTGCACTTTCATCATCGGATTATTTGTACCGATATCACCCAATGCTTTCATAAAACTTTCATCATTCAATTCTTTTTCTTCAATGATAATGGATCCGAGTTTCTTATGCGCTTCAAGTGCATTAAAAAACTGTTCATTCTTCTGAGCAATTTTAAGTGGAATATAAATTGATTTTTTACCAACGGCGATCAATTCACAAACGGTTCCGGCCCCTGAACGCGAAACTGTAACTGTTGCAAGTTTGAACAGATCAATCATTTCTTTTCCGACAAAAGCTAAAGGAATGTAGTCTTGTGATGAATGTTTGGAATATTCGTTGAGAAACGATTTTCCCACCTGGTGAACGATAATGTATTTTTCAGTAAGCTTTTGAAGATTTCTCTCAATCAATTTATTAATCAACTGAGCACCGTTCCCGCCACCGGTGACGAAAAGAATGGGTTTCGTTTCATTGTTAAGAGCTCGCCCATTGATGACGATGTTGTTTATGGTGTCGGTATAACACTCTTCGCGCAGAGGATAACCCGAAAAAAATGTCTTCACTGGATTGAAATACTTGAAGGAATCTTCAAAACTGATAAAAACTTTTGTGGCAAAGTGCGAGCAGATTTTATTGGCAAGTCCTACTCTGCTTGTTTGCTCATGAATGAAAACTTTTTTGCCTTGTAGCCTGGCCGCAATGACAACAGGTACGCTCACAAAACCACCTGTTGAAAACACAAGAGTTTCTTTGCGCGAAAACTTCATAAGAACGATGAAGGCATCAAATAAACCTAAAACAACTCGAATTGTATCTTTTAAATTTTCAACTGAAAGATAGCGACGAAGTTTTCCCGTTCGGATGGCGTGGTAAGTAAGATCATAATCTTTTACAAGCTCACGCTCAATACTGTGGATCCCACCGATATAATGTATATCGTATTTCTTTTCAGCATTAATTTTTTTGAGAACAGTCAGTGCCGGCATAACGTGACCGCCGGAACCGCCACCAGTAAAGATAAGAGTTTTCATTCCATGATCCCTTTAAAAAATAAAAGAGGCGCTAAAAAGCGCCTCTATATCTGAGATCAATTATAATCAGAAATTCTTATTAGCGGAATGATGATCTTTCAGAACGATCAGTTCTTGGTCCGCGATCAGAGTAATGACCGCCGCCACCAGATCTTCCACCGCGGAAGCTGCTTGGTCTTCTATCGCGATCTCCGCCGCCGTGGCCCGTTCTTGCCATTGGAGCAGAGCGAGTCAATTCAAAACGAACGGTTCTATCATTGATCATAGGACCATTTACTTTAAGGAGTGCATCCCCAAAGTTTTGAGGAAGTTCAAGGAAAGAGAATGTTTCTTTCATATCAACATTGCGGATCATTCTTTCATCGACATTAACCATGCCTGCAATTGAATTCAACAATGTTTTCAAGTTAAGACCATGCTCTTTACCAATATTGACGAAGAAGCGCATGTTCCCACTATGGTTAGCGCGTCCTGCTGGCTGAGCGCTGGACTGATTGCGATCTCTTGAATCTGGACGACGTTGTTCCTGGATATCAAGTGAAGGAGCAGAGTCATAACGAGAAATTTGCGACTTGAATAAATGGTTGTACATAACTTTTAGAAGATCTGCTTTTTCCATCGATGCAAATTTTTCTGCAAAAACTTCATCTGCTTCCAGACGATCGATATTCTCAATAAGTTCGTCAAATTTCTTAAGTTCTTTACGAACAAGAACTTGTTTCAACTCAGTTGGAGTTGGAAGAACTGCTTGAACGATACGAGCTTTTGTATTGTTTTCTACCATGCGAAGTCTGTAACGTTCACTTGGCTCACAAAGTGTAATCGCTACACCTGTCATACCAGCGCGACCTGTTCTACCAATACGGTGAACATAAGATTCGATATCTTGTGGAAGGCCGTAGTTAATAACGTGAGTAAGGTTATCAACATCGATACCTCTTGCTGCGACGTCAGTACAAACAAGCATTTTAATTTTTTTCTGCTTGAAGTTTCTCATCGTAAGATCACGTTGTTGTTGAGACATATCTCCGTGCATTGAATCCGATGGATATCCACGAGCATTCAATTCGTCTGCTAGAGATTTTGCATCGATCTTTGTTCTACAGAAAATCATCCCGTAGTAATCTTCAAGAGAATCAAGGATTCGACAAACAGCTTCACTCATTTGAGAGTGACGAACAACATAATGCTTTTGTTCGATTGATTCGTTTGTAGAAGTTTTCTTCTGTACTTTTACGACAAGAGGATCTTTCAAATAAGTTTTCATCAATGAAAGAATAGGAGCTGGCATAGTTGCCGAGAACATCCATGTCTTCTTTGTTTCACCTAAGCAAGAAAGAATTGTTTTAACGTCGTCGATGAATCCCATATCGAGCATTTCATCAGCTTCGTCCAGAATCGCAAATTTTGCGTTGTCGAGAATAAGCACTCCGCGATCGATAAGATCCAGAACGCGTCCTGGAGTTCCTACGACGATTTGCGGACGATCTTTTCTCAGACCGCGAACTTGTCCTTCAAGAGAAACACCACCGTAAACCGGAAGCGTTTTTACTTTTTCGTAAATTGAGAATTTTTTAATTTCATCGTTGATTTGATTCGCTAGTTCGCGCGTTGGTGTCAGGATGAGGGCCTGAACGTCACGTGAAGAAGAATCAATTTTGTTAAGAAGCGGTAGAACGAACGCCGCCGTTTTACCTGTACCTGTTTGCGCTTGACCAACAAAGTCGATGTCCTTTGTCGCTAGAGCTGGGATTGCTTGTTCTTGGATTTCTGTTGGGTCTACGTACCCTCTTTCTGTGATTGCTTTAAGCAATGACTCGCGTAGTGGCAATTCTTGAAATGTCACTTTTTACTCCGTTGAATGTGGGTCTTTTCTCGCATTTGCTTAATAAATGAAGAAAACCGCAACATTTAAACACGCAAAAAGCACTAACGAGGAAAGATTCCTTTAATAATGTTAAAGTGTTTCTACGATAGATTTAGCGCATTGACTAGACCCGTGTAAAAAAGATTAGAAAACGAAGCTGAAGCGTGGGACAAGGGCAAGTCCGCCTATATGCGACTGTGGTTTAGAGATATACTGATGATATTCCAATGTTATATCAATGCTGTTTCTTCCTACTAAATAAAATCTGAGACCCGCTGTCGGGACAATCCCATAGAGAGTACCGCTCTTTATTTTGCTATAAACTTCCTGTCCCGAACCATTAAGTTCAAGTTTTCTGACACTGTAATCACCGACTGAAAGTGCAATTCCAAACAGGTAGTCCAGTTTATCGGCAAACAATGTGCGGTGATAATCGAGAAAGAGTTTGTACTGAACAGCGCGAATATTTTCAGGAGATGATTGAGAGCTTTTATCACTTACAAGTTCAATCGCAAAACCAAACTGATTGTGCTTGTTCATATCTGCCGTCACTCTGAAAGTCGTCAGCATTGAGCCGTTTTCAAGGCTAGGATCGATTTTTTCCCATTTTGAATCCAGGTAACCGAACGAAAATTGCAGATACTTTTCTAAAGGCAATAAATCGACTGTAGAAGACTCTTGAAAAAAAGTTTTCTCGTCAGCTTTTACTTCAGTTTTTGCGACAGGCTTTACTTCGATACTCACGGCTTCTACTGCTGGAACAGCGGCTGCTTCAGTTTTTTTATCCTCAAGCTTTAATTGACCGTCTACAGTGATGTCCGCTTTCACCGGAACAAGAGCACCTTCAACTGGTTCAGCTGGACCTTTGAGGTGTTGGCCGGCCTCTGGTTCGATGCTTAATGGCGGGTTAACAACAACATCCTGTGCATAAAGAGAAAGTGAAAATGCGCACCCTACTAACCATCCTAGTTTCAACATCGCTGTCTCCTGACAAATTTATTTTACGCCGATTGAATGCTTCAAATCGCTTACTAATTTTTGTGCCTGCGGACGAACTCTCGCAGCACCTTCTTCCAAAATTGTATCAATCTTTTTTGTATTGGCCATGAGTTCTGCATAGATCTCACGAGGACCTTTTAAAGTTTCATTTAAAGCAGAAAGCAATTCCATTTTAGCTTCCCCCCATCCAATTCCGCGCTGGTACCAGGCGCGAAGAGCTTCTGTCTGGGCCGGTGTCGCGAACTCACTGTAGAATTCGAAAATCAAAGATTCATCCGGATTTTTTGGTGTTGTTGGATCACTTGAATCCGTTGTGATTCTATTGATGAGTTTTTTCAATTCTTTCTCAGTAGAAAACAATGGAATGTGGTTATTGTAACTTTTGCTCATCTTGCGGCCGTCGAGTCCAACGAGAAGCTTATTTCCTTCGCGGACAATTCCTTTCGGAAGTTTTAATTTCTGTCCGTAAGAATTGTTGAAGGCTGTTGCGATATCGCGGGCGATCTCGATGTGTTGAAGTTGATCAGCACCAACAGGAACGACGTCAGCGTTCATAATAAGAATATCTGCGGCCATCAGAATCGGGTATGTGAAAAGCCCCATATTGATCCCGTGGTCTTCGTCGCGGGATTCATCCGTATTGGCCTGTACGGCAGCTTTATAAGCGTGCGCGCGGTTCATCAGCCCTTTGACTGTAAAACAAGAAATCATCCAGTGTAGTTCTAGAATTTCCGGAATATCGCTTTGTTTATAAAGAGTAACTTTGCTCGGATCTAAACCCATCGCCAGCCATGTGGCCGCTACTTCATAAATAAAGCTTCTTAAGAGTTTTGGATCATGCACGCCTATCAGGGAGTGATAATCAGCGATAAAATAATAGGATTCATACTCGCCTGAATTGGCCATTTCGATCGCCGGTTTGATGGCGCCGATATAATTTCCCAGGTGGGGCATTCCGGTGGGCTTAACCCCGGTAAGGCAGATTTTTTTTGACATAGTTTCCTCTTCTCAAGATGGCTTCATTTTAGTCAAAAGCACTCTTTCAGGGAAGAGGAAACTGCGGATTTTTCCTCTAGGATCTTACTCTTCGCGAGTCAAAAGACTTAAGAATAGTCTGGTGACCTGCAAATGACAGAAAGATTCCATTGAGCGGTACATACTTCCTTCCATTGTAGAGTACTTTTCTGAACATTTGTCGTTAAGAGTCGTATACATCAAAGCATCGGCCTTTGACATTTTCGGCATGTCTCTTTCACATCTGATGATTGCTTGCCCGGCAATATAAACATCTCCCCCGGCACCTAGAGCACAATCATTTGCAACTTCCGAAGCTGAATAGCATGAATCAGACTCAGCAATGATTTTTCCGACATTTTCCAGGTAATTTTCAGAGGGAAATTCAACCGGACATTGTTGCATTGAAAAAGCAGCAGAAGATAAAGTTAAGGCAGAAATTAATATTAACGTTTTCATGGAGACCTCCAAAAAAGAATTGGAAGGGTTCTACCATGTCCGGGGTTTAAGGCAATGGCGTTTGAAGATTTTATTCTGTTGTAGCAATCGTAAAAGTTAAGTAGTCCTGATAAATACCCGGATCTTTACCGGCCACAGATTGAATGACCACCTTTACAGGGACCCTTGTTCCAGAAACAGGAGTGACGCCACTGCCGCTAACGATGCTGACAGGACTTGAGGATGAAATATTTTTTAAGCTGCTATTGGCATAAAATAAATACCCAATTTGATTAGATGAACCTGGAGTCGCTCCCTGGAGCTGCATCACTTGTCTGTTTAAAGAAGATACGCTCAAGTTATAACCGGCATTGCTTAAAACAATGACATCAAATGATAAATCTTGATTCTCACTTAATTCACCGAAGTCCAGTGTCTTATTGGTGCTGGAAGCATCAAAAGCTCCACCTGAATTAACAAGAGAGAGTGAAGCTATTTTGGGAACATTTATATTAACCTGCAAGGTTGTACTTGCTTCGTCAGCCAATAAATTAAAATCACCTGAATCAACATTTAAAGTGATGGTATCTTTATAGAGCCCTCCTCTGGTGAGAGAAGAGTTGCTTAAACTTCCTAGTTTAAAAAAATAACTGACATTAGCGGATCCATTTCTTGCCACAGTTCCATTCAAGACCTGACTATAGCTGCTCGAGTCTTCAATTCTTCTTAACATGGTCGTCGTGTTATTGGTTTTATAAAGATTATAAGGAAGAGTGATTCCATTGAGCGCATTTGTGGCCAGGCGATTATAATTGGCCGCTCCTCCCTCTGAAAATCCAATTAAAAAAGTATCACACTTTGAATCGTTAGAATTTCCACGATTGAGCAAAACTTCATATTCCACGGCTCCTGAATTTGTTTCAGAAACTGTGTAGTTAATTGAATTTGCCGACAATGAAAAAAAACAAGCTGCAAAAGTTTGTGAGCTCATAAAAAACAAAAGTGCTGACAATTTCTTTTTCATAAACGGTCCTCTTTTTCCGGAACAATAATTTTGCCGATGTCCATTATCCCGCTAGGCTTTCCACTTAGATCCAATTCCTTTTGATCGAATTGTTCATCATCAAACTGGATTTTAACAACATTCGGCTCGGCTCCTTCTATCAGAAATTCCCCTTCTCGCCCCGTGAAAAAAGGAGTTATTTTTCCTTGCTTCGTAGTGAGATATCCTACTTTCAATGAAAGCGGGTTTCCTTTCTTGTCGAGCATAATTCCTTTCAGGACAAGGAGTCCAGATTCACCGATCATAAAAAGACTTCCACTTCGATAACGTGGATAAACAACGAAGCTTTCTTGACCTAAGCTATAGCCAGGGTCGAGATAACTAGGATCGAGTTGTAAACGACGGTACTGATAGGGGGTTAAACCAGAAACAAGCGATTCACCAAAAAGGCCCGTCTCAGTATCATTGTCATTGGTCACTGATTGAACACCAAAGCGTTGCCCCTTCCAGCTCTCTTTAGGTTTAAAAATAACAAAGCTATTGGCAATAGGTCGCGAGATAGAGAAAGCTGCATTCTCATTGTCTTTCACAAAAGCAAAAGCACTTAACAGTCGAAGAGAAGTTCTCGAGCCCGTTGCCCTGCCCTTGAAACCTTGAATCTCTTCGCGAATACCTACATCGGCTAAAGTTGTATTGTACTGAAGATCAAGTGTTCCATTTCTGGAAGTTAAATTATCGTCAACAGAAGCTGATGTTTTTAAGCTGTTTAGTTTCTTTCCATCGTCATTAATGATGGTCACTCGCTTGGTCTCCGAATTTTTTTCATAATAAGCGGAAGCGAATGTAGAACTTTCTCCAAAAGCAATATTAAGAAACAGATATAGCTGCGTACTCCAGTTTTTGTTTTCATCACGGGCACGGCCGTAAAAAAATGTAAGTGAAGTTGCATTAAACAAACGCGAGGTCACGCTTGTATCCAGACCAAATCTTTCGTTATCACCAGCTCTGGGATGAGAAACATTTCCTCCAACCGAAGCATTAAACTTTTCAAGAAAAGGTACGCTATAATTGGCAGCGGCGTTGTAATCAAAACGGTTGAAAATATATTCACCTGCTTCATTGAACCAAGGCGATCGATATTCAAATCTCAAATTTAAATTATGACTATCGTACCATTGTGAGCCAAAAAGGTTGAGCTGGTAATTTGCCTGAACAGCATTTCCACTTTCAATCTTGTTTTTTGAACCTGCAACATCCAGAGAAATATTTCCCAGGCCGGAGGAAAAAATATTGCTGGCGCCAAACATATTAAAATTTTTATTTCCCTGAGAATATCCTCCCAGAGTCCAGTGCTTACTTAGACCGTACTGATAAAATCCTGAAAGAAAGGTCCCTTGCGATTGATCATAATCACGGCGAACATCGGTATCATTAACTGGAACACCCGCAACGATTGCGTAGCGACTGACATTATCTGCAAGAGAATCAAGTGAGCTCGATTCATTGAAAACAAGTATTTCTTTTTTTCCAAAGTCGTCTGTAATCTCAACAACAATACGATTAAGACCGTTGTTGAGCGGAATATCTTTTACAGAATAGCGTCCTGGATTTTTGTATTCTGTTTTTAATATAGCCCCGTTAACGATTGTTCTGACTAAAGACCTGCTCGTTACTTCATACTCAAAAGACGAGGTAGGTGAAGTAACTCTATATGGATTAAGAGAAAAATCTTTATAAAACGAGACTCCACCGAGTGTACGACTTTGCTGATAGCCAAGTATAGGATAAGAGACATCACCCATTTCAAAACGCTGCATTTTAGATGGACTGTCAATGACCAGTCGTGAATTTTGTCTGTACCATGGTTCCTTGCGGGTTGAGAGATAATTCATCTGATTTTCAAAAGTCAGACTTTTGATATTCATGAATGAATCGACTTGAGCATTGAAAGAACTTTTCTGATCAAGGTTTTTGGTTTCCACTGCCTCAAGCTTATAATTGGTTCCCAGACTGAATGTTGCTGATGTTTGAGCTTTGCGGGAATAATAAGGAACCAGCTCTTCATAAATATTAGAGCTGACTGGTTCTTGATCATCGGCCGGCAATTCAACTTTCAGTCGAAGTTCCGAAGCTTGATATGTGACTTTAAAAGGAAGTTTTGCAACCTCAACGTCTTTGTCCTGAAATTGGTAAAGCGCTCGTTTGTTCTCTCTCACCTTACTACTAAGTAAAGCTTCAAGGTCTTTTCCGGATAGAGCAATTAATTTTTCACCGGAAATAATCGCATTGATGCCGCCAAGATAAAAATCGCCGAGAGTTGCATCCAGAATCACTCGCTTGGATTCTATGGTCTTGCCAAAAACTTTTTTAAACAGTTCATCTGATGAGTCCGCATGGACATAAGAAGAAAGTAAAAAAGTGCTGAATAGAAAAAGGTTAGTCTTTTTCAAAAACAATTTTTGCCTTGCTGCTAGAATCGACGTCTGACAACTTCCCTTCTCGAGAAAGAACGAAAACGCGTTTAGATTGAGCTAAAATATTTTCCCCCGTCATCCCCTTTAGTTCTTCCGGACGAAGCTCAACTTCTTTTTTAACTTTTTCATTTGAAACTTTGAGATGTAGATTAGCGAGCACCTGATGTTTTTTTCCCGAATTTTCAAATTCAAACGAGACTTTATTATCAACTTTTTTAACGACATTTAATTTTACATCAGAAGCAAATTCATCATCAGTAACATAAAGGGCTGCCATATACCGAAGAAGCACTTTGATACTGGCCTTCTTATTTTTCGTTTTCTCCAGATCAATTGGTAATTGCTCCGCAATTAAACGATAAGCGAGTTCTTTTTCAATTTTTTCTTTTCCAGTCCAGCTGACCTTAACGGATCTTTTCTCGTTCGCGGGAATGATCAACTGTGTAGGAAAGATGGCAATTTCATTTCCAATTTTCGTATTGGTTTCATTTCCATTGATATCCATTTCGCGTTTTGCGACTGAAACTTGTACGGCAATGGGTTGATCAGAATCATTTTCGAGATAGAACAAAGAACTGTTATCTTTATTTTTAATTCCAATACTGGAGGACATTGGGGAAAATTTGAAGGCATGAGAATTCGCTGAAAACAGCAAGGCCAGTAAGAATAACGAGAATTTTAGCTTCATTCCTTGAAACCACCGTTAGAGTTAACAACAATTATAAGAATATTTAGAAGCTATAGAAACTTAATTTGCTGAGATTTTGAGAAAAATTGGTTTCTCATTGGTGGCCGTTGATTTCAGTCGTTTAATCAGAAGATGATACTGAATCGTTCGATCGTTAGAGGTGACTTTTTTAATATGCGCCTGCAGCCCGGCCTGGTTCATTCCTTCAACTTCAATTTTTTGCGACTCCTGAAGTATTTCTGAATTGATTTGATTGGAGAGAACTAACAAAGCAACGTTCGCACTTACATTGTACTGACTAATGCTCGTTTTAGCGGTGAGTGGAACCTGTGAGCGCAATTGAAGGGTTCCCTTGGAATCAGCAAAAGCGGAAAAAGAAAAAATGATGAGCAGACCAAAGCATATTTTCATATTCAACCATATCGGTCGGTCTCGCTTAAAACATGAATTGCAACAAAAAAGCCTGCTTAAAAGCAGGCCATTCGTTTTTTAAATTTAAAGTAGAACTAATTAGCAGCAATTGTGAAAGTGACAGTATCAGCATATGTTCCTTCAACCATCGTTTCTGCTGCCGCACCTGTATAGCTGATAGTCACATTCCTGTTAGCGTTTACTGCTGAAGCAGAAGAATTTGTGATTGTAGTTCCAGCTGCAGTCCCTAGAGATACCGCTGTTCCATTGTATTTAAGTGAATAGGCAAAAACGTCTGAACCATCTGTTCTTTTTAATTTACCTTGATTGGCAGAAGTGATTGTCATTTTATAACCAGTCTTTGAATTCGAAATTTCATTAACCGTAGCAACTGATAAATCAGTCTGATTAGACGCTAAATCAAGTGTTGAAGCTCCTGCAGCTGCTGTGACACTCACGCTGATTTTCTGAGCAACTACTCCCTGAAGAAGTAATGTGCCAGTTGTTGCTGCAAAAGAAGTTGATGTTAAAGTAAGTAGAGTTGCAGCGATAAGAAAGTTCTTCATTCATGTCTCCTATTTTTTTTCTGATCAGTAACCAGTCTTTCATTTGTTAAGCATTTTTAATGCCATTCAGCCCGAGACATTTTTCTTAAAGTTTACAGAGGCAAACTCAAGAACAGCATTCTCGCTTGTAAACTTATTGAACAATTAATCAGAATTGGTGTCAAAAGAGCAGACAGCAGGAAAAATTGGCCTGCAAACTATTAGGTATTACGAATTAATTTTCACTGGAAAATTGAGAAATAAATTTGAAATTCAGGCAAAAAAAACGGCCTTAGTTAAGGCCGTTCGCTTGGATCTTTTTCATTAACTTCAACAGCGTCTCCCGCTCTTCTGCATTGAGCTCGCTGGTGAATTCAGACATTTTCTTAAAGTAATGTGGAAGGATTTCTTTCAGCTTTGCCACACCTTTGTCAGTGAGTTGTACAAGCATCCCTCTTCTATCTTTAGGATCATCTGTACGTTTAACATACTCTTCTCTTTCAAGTGCATCCACAAATTGAGTCATCGTCGCTCTTGTGACATTTGTTCTCTTGGCCAGTTCAGACGGTGATAAAATAAATCCATCTTCGCCTTTTAAAATCATCAACAGATGAAACCTGCCTGGAGTGATTCCAAAATTCTGAAACATCTCTTCACGCTCCAATTGCATTTTCGATGCAACCATTTTGAATTCTAGTGCTGCTTCGACAGCATGCTGAGGAACATTGGGAAATTCCTTAATCAGCTCATTGAAGATCGATGCAAATTTAACCGAGTTTAGTTCAGACATATTCGTAAACCTCATTTTGAGAGTGCATGACTATCTGTTCTATTTATCGCACATTTTTTAAATTAATAAAGAATTTTTTAAAGAATTTAAATTTTTTAAGGTTTTCTTTGGCTTTGACGCGGAAAGACCTGGAAGTTTGCCTTACAAACAGTATACAAAGCACAAACAAAAAACCACTAGAAAAGAAGGGCGTGACAATATTTTGAGGAAAACTTGAATTCGATGAGAGGAAAAAGAAGAAGAGAGAGATGGTGCCCTGAGAGGGACGGCTGCCGGGTACTGCCGGGTACTGCCGGGTACTGCCGGATACTGCCGGATACTGCCGGATACTGCCGGGTACTGCCGGGTACTGCCGGGTACTGCCGGGTACTGCCGGGTACTGCCGGATACTGCCGGGTACTGCCGGATACTGCCGGGTACTGCCGGATACTGCCGGGTACTGCCGGATACTGCCGGTGTGGTGGTGGAGTTGCCGAAAAAGCTAAAGCTTACTCCTTGCTCGTTCTAACGTATCGTGTGGATTTGGCAATGCCAACTTTATTCAAATAACCATACTCAACTAGATTTTTGACATCGTCTCTGGCTTGCCTTTCTTGAATTTCGCCAGATAGTGAAGATAAGTATTCAGCTACTGAAATTGATTCGCCCAAGGGAAGCGTTTTCAAAAGTGATAATTGTCTTTCATTAAAGATATATTTCTCAACGTTGTTTTTTAAAGCACGTTTAGCCTGGCTCCTAAAGGTTAATAAAACCCCATTAGAGAGTTCAGACCATTTTGGCTCAGGTAGATTTGAGTTCTTAAACTGAGATAAAATTCGATTAGTGCCTGATCCAACTAATTCAATATAACCAGTCAGTAAAAAAACATTCGCAATATCTGGATTTCGTGGTCTTGAAGAATGACCAACCTTTAAATCAGCAAGCTTAATACCACTCGGCAATGTTCCAGAATTCCAAAATTCAATACGGTCTTCAAATAAACTAATAGACACACCGCCATCAGGGCTTTCATAATCCCTGTGAACAATTGCATTTAAAAGTGCTTCTCTGATAGCAAGCTTGGGATACGCCGGAATCATTTTACGTTTTATAGATTTTTCGGATAAATGAGAACTAATTCGAATATTTTTTTCAAGAAAAGCCATGGCCTGTTCAATTATCTGAAACAGGTTACCATCGATACTTTTACGCTCTGTTAATTTATCTTTATTGACTCCGTTATAAACAGCAATACTTAATCTCATTTGAGGAAAAACGCGTTCCGGCTTTTCACCAAATAAAACAAATGCACTATTAAAAATTGAACTATTAACTCCCAAGCCAAGCAGTGCTAATAAAGCTTCATCTCTCTTAATATTTTGAAGTGTATTATAAAGATTAACATCCGATTCGTTTTTAAATTGCAATAAGGTTTTAGGATCTAAATCTTTAACATTTTTGCTGAACAGTATCCTTCTTTCCCATCTTTCATTTGTAAGCAACCTACCTGAAATCATTCTTCTAATATCTTCGGCACTAGCTATAACATCATTTTGAAAACGCCTGATAAAAATTTTATCATCAAACACATAAGGAACATCTGCACCAACAGGAACATTAATCATAATTACATGCACGCCATCTAAATCAACATCTGTCAATGTAACTTGAACCTCGGGAATAATCGCATGAGGTAATGTTAAAATAATTTTTCCAATCAAATCTTCACTTTGAGATACGCCTAAGATTTCAAGTGAATCGGAAACACCAACAAGAATCGAACCACCAGATGTATTTGAAAATGAACAAATTGTCTTAATAAGACTTGTTATGTCTTTTGCAACTTCCTCAGTTTTAAATTCACATGTTTGAGATTCGCCTGATTGAATTAATGATAATATAAATTGCTTATCCATATAATTTTAATCCTTAAAACTTACGCCTAGGAAATAACGATTTCGGATCAGATAATTGGTTTGTGACATAAGCTAAAACTTCAGTAGCATCTTTGAAAGGTTGAACCCAGTTACCTGTTCGAACTTCCAACTTATCTGACTCCCTCGTCGCACATGCATACATATCAAGAACCCTAATATCACCCAAGATAGCATTCCCTTTAAAGCTCACTTTTTTCCTGAAATTGGGATATGACTTCTCTACAGGCCTTAACAATTGACGAGCTACGGTCACTTCATACTTGACCAAAAACCATCTTTTTTTCTTTTGCTTAACTGCTACTTCCATTTCCTTATGAGTGATGCTTTTATCGTTAGGAATTGCCCCAGTTCCATAATTTCCAAAAATTATCCCGAGGTAAGCATCACATTTTTTTACTGCTTTTACACAGTTTCCAAAGGCACTTAATTTAGAATCAACAGGAAGTGTTCCTTTATGAGACATCCAAACATCCCAACCATAACTACATAAGATAGAATAAACTTGAGAAAGAAGGTCCTCATTTCCATACACTGAAGAGGAAACCATGATAATAGGTTTTTTCCTCACTCCGGGATTCTTTTTAGATTTATTTAAATTTTTAATTTTTTTCTTAGTTATATTTTTCAAATTAGTACTTCACAATGGACTTTTAAAATTATGACAAATGCCAAAAAACTTTCTTATAAACTATTTATATAGTCACTAATTTTAGCTAGTTCTTAGATTTGAGCAAACAACTTAAGATAAATAAATACATTTTTAAATTTAATATCTGACAAATTCACTTACAGATTCTAGAATAATCTAACATTACGCCTTTCTTTGTCATACGATAGCCACCCACCATTAACTGCCTCGAGAGTAATAGGGCCTTCAATTCTCACTCCATCATCCTTGACTGCGACTAAAGGAATCCCTGTCCATTGAAGCTTTTGCTTTTGATCAAAACTCACTGCTGAATCAACGGTGATTGCATGAATTTTATCATCATTTATTTTTAAAACTCGAATAAGATCCACTCGCTGGAATCTCATATATTGATCAACAAAAGAGGGACTAATTGCTAAATTGTCACCGTTTCCCTTCAAGGATACGCTTGGATATAACATTGCCGGAATTTGATTTGGTAAATAGGAATTACGTCCAATTGGTTTATTTAAACTTGCGTACCCACTAAAAAACTCTGCGATTGCAATTGATAGTTTATAAAACTCAGGAGATTGTGAAGGTACTTTTTGAATAAAAGTTTTTGCTATCCATGTCGAAAACTCATGTTGAATTTCATTATCATCAAATGGAACTGTTCGCAATGTACCTAATAATGAGAAGGCTTCTTTAGTATATGAAATAATACTTGCAAGTATAACTTCTGTATTAATCCAGGTTGAAAGGGCTACGAGATCACCAGCTTCTAAATCGATTTCAAAAAAAGGAGTAACAACTGCAGTTGAGCAATAAAATAAAGATCGACCTGGACGATTACATCTTTGGAACTGAGTAACCTCAGCTGGATTTCGATAGGATAATCCATTTAGAAATTCAACATCCGAAATATCTTTAATTTTTCTGGCCCTAAAAAATCTTTTACCTTCTTCAATCATTAGACAATTAATTTGATAGCCATGCATAAACTTTTTCAGCAGCTCAACAACTTCATCAATTTCCATTTGATGAACATTGCTACTTTGTAAAATATTAAGCACGTCAACTTTTGTAATATTTTCTAAATTCATAAAAATTAATTCTCAGCTTTTTATATCTTAGTCTCTACCATAAAGCTCTTCGTTCTTTTTTCGAACTAAGGCTTTCTCAAAGTAATGATTAGCATACTTTTTTAAGTTTTCTGCAATCTTGGAAATCCTAGAATCTTTGCTCTTTGTAAACTGGTCATAGTTATTAATTCTAGTTTGCCAGTAATCAGATTCATTTCCAGACCAACTGTAAAATTTTAATCTAGTACCATGAATAACACTCTCCTCGCTCATCCCCATATCTAAAGCCAAGGATGCCATTTTTTCCCAACCATCAGACAAGATACCTTCGAGTGGAGCTTCTTTGATATACTCATCAACTTCAGCAGAAAGTAGGATTTTATATAGCTCAACATCTTTCCCAATAATGTATTTTAGTAATTCTTTATTCCCATTGGTAAAAGGTATTACAGCTAATAATTTTTTTCTTTGGTCAAAATTTAGTTTTGAGACACCTATTTTCATTAATTCTAAAATCTCAAATTTTACCCACTCATCACCGAGGTTTGACATTATCCACGTTACAGCAATCTCTGATTCAAATTTTAATATTTCCTTTATTGAATGGTTTCTATCCTTGTGACTAAGAATAGCTTTCTCCCAATCGTCTCTTAAGTTTTCATATATTAATTTTTTCGTAAATATGTCCCACTGACTGCACGCAAACGCACCTGCGATCAAAGCATTTGGATGTTGAAGAATTCTTTTGGCATTATTTTCTGGTATCTGATGAAATCGATTCACCAACCATTTGGCATCATTTTCAATCATCGCTTTTTTAACGCTTGCCCACAAAGAATCTGAAAGATCCTCTAGTTGAATTAAGGATGTTATTGTAACAATTCTATAGGGAGAATCTATTTTCAAATTTTCGTGTACTACTCTTTCCCAGTTTGCATCTTTCTTTGAAATTAAGCTTCTTAAAAAGGGTTCATAAATATATGATTCATGCTGATTATCAGAAATTGCTCTAGTCCATGCCTCTGGATTTTGAATTTTATGGGATAAGGCATGACAAAATTGCTGACTCCTATCTGGCCAAGAAATTTTCGCTTTTTTAGCACTTAGAATATGCTCTCTTAATCTCTTAGCATATTCTTGCGGGTCTTTATCAACCCAACGTTCGACCATTAATCCAACTTCAGCTAGTCCTTTCTTTTCAAGCTGGTCATAATCTTCATTTTCTTTCAAGTTATCAACTGGGTAAAGAACTAGAAAATCTTCTGATACTTTTAATTTGTGAAAAATATTGTATCGATCAAGGTCTGCTGAAAGATTTCTTTTAAATCCATCGTCATTGTTATCGGGTAAGAGATCAACCAATTCTTTTAAAAATTTTTCTCTAAACTTTTTAACATTTACAGTCGCTGCTTCTGATGAAAGATAGAGTCCTCTGCGACTATTATTCATTTCTGTTATCGCATCAAAAAGAAAAAATGGTTGAGTGATTAATCCTTGGGTAAATAATTCCAATAGGCCTTTCCAAATATTAGGGATTTTATTTATTACACTTGTGGGTAATAGACCTGAGGAAATAGTTATAGTTCTTCCAAGCCCTGGATCAGCTTCAGTGTTATCCCAAGCAACACTTAATATTTTAGCTGTTAAAGGTTCTATGACTTCAGAATTCCCTCCAGCTCTTAGCCAGTTCCCTGCTTGTTCAATAAAAATTTCTCTGCGTATAATAACGTCTTGTCTTTTAAAACTTAGCAACCATTCTTCAATGATTTTATATACTGCTGAAGAATCAGTTCTTTGCTCATTCAGTAGTTTGAATAAAAGCGGCAATGTTTTTTCAGGTGTATTATATAAAGCAGCTTCACCAATTACACTTACACAGTCAGGATTTATAGAAATTAAGTATTCACTATAATCTTTTCCTAACCATGCAAAACTAACTAAATTTTCATCGTTTTTTATTTCTTGTAAAAGATCATAAAGTTCACGTGGTGATACTTCAGCTCCAACCCTTACAGCCTGTATCAATTCATATTTTTGAGTTTCAATTTCTACTGTCGATATTTTCTTTAGAACGTTCTTCAGCATCATAGGACTATTCAAGACCTTATCTTTTAGAAGGTTATATCTAAGAAGTGCTGGCTGAACAGAAATATCACCTTTTGAATCCTCTTCAATGATTCCTGCTGTAACAAGTGCTGAGAGTTTAGATAATAATTTTGGAAGTGATACATCAAACAAATCGCTGATTTTATCAACTTCAACTCCCGCTTCTCCCCCTAGTGAGAACGCACTCAAAAGGATGAGTAACTCTTCATCATTGCCACTATCTTTTTTTAATCTGGTTAGTAATGAATTACCAAAAACTGCATCGTTATTTGCTCCTTTGATAAATTGCTGACACAAAAAAGAAGCAAGACCTGGCTTTCCCCTAGATTGATCTACAAAACTTCGAATTACCCAGCTAGGTTCTGTGATCCCCTCCGTTTTTATCAACTCAACAATTTTATCTCGATTTAGAGGCTGTAATTCTACAACTTGCTTTGCTTCAAGATTTAACAGTTGAACTAACACATCCTTGGCAGAAGGCCATGAATCAACAGCAATTTTAAAATCTGCACCAAGCTCTCTTCTAAATACTATGAGCTTTTCTAGTAGCGGAATTTTTGAATGAGCATCATCAACAAGAATGACCTTTGGTCTTTTATGTCTAATAGCCTCAGAAAAAGAATTTAGATCATCAGTAACTAAAAAGAATGCATTACTTTTTTTAGCCACTTCTCTTAACAAATGAGTCTTTCCCGACCCTGGTTGTCCAACGATCATAAAATCCATCATTTCATTAACTAATGAAAAAATTTTCTCTTCCTCTTCTTCTCTACCAACAGTAGTAAGTACATTTTGAAATCTTGGATTACTTGGGAGTGGAGACAATGCTGGATAATCCAAAGTTATTCCCAACAAACTTTTACAAAGATGTGGATACCTCAACAACTTTTCTGCATACCAAGTAGAATCAAATATACCCGCTGACTTAAGATTATTTTGATCAAGGAAATCATTAATATTTTTTCTTTTTGTTGGCGTGATTTTTTTACTGGTCGCAAATGCAATTACTTTCCCTTTCCATCCTGAACTCAGTAATTTCTCTGTATTTTTGGTTAAATTTTGTAAAGCTCTATCCGAAGTTGTTGTCACTAGTGGAATTTTATTCAAATGCTCATCAAGCAAAATTCCATCTTCTCCAAAATCTCCACCACCCGAAACCCAAAAACCTGCCCACCCGTTACCATCTTGAATTTCAGCAGCTACACGTTCAAATTCTTGATCATCAATTCTTGATTTTTCCAAATGATGTAAAATTAATTCAAATTTTGGGTCCATTAACATCCTCCGTTGATACATAACGGTGACAGACATTAAAAGAAGAGGACACTCGCACCATGTTGGCCACTGCAAAACATTTTTAATTAATTGAATTTACATAATGATTAATAAAAAATGTTTCAAAATAAGCATCGGGTCACAGACTTATTTCTTCGAATTACTGACTGGCTCCATAAAAACAGCGCCACACTACTGAACGTATTTATTAGCGCCTAAAAGAGGAACTGGGGTTTCAGGGAGCGCTTTCCACAATTCAGGTTGCAGTTCGTAAAATCAGAATGGAACTTGATCCTGGAAGAAAAGAAGTCTTCATTACTTCTGATCCTAAAAAGCGTGAAGGCGCTGAAATGGATTGGGTCGAACTTTATGTTGACCTCAATGGAAGGAGAACAAAAGTTCATCTCTTTGTCATGCGATCAAAATATTCAGGAAAAGTGCATGTCAGGCTTATCCAGTCATGGTTCAAATGCCAAATTCGTCTACTAATTCAAGATTTTGGGCATAAAAAAACCCATACTTTGATGGGATATTGTTCAATGATTTCAATGAGATGGTGCCCTGAGAGGGACTTGAACCCCCACGCCGAAGCACTAGATCCTAAGTCTAGCGTGTCTGCCAATTTCACCATCAGGGCATTAAATTGTGAGGTCTATTTTTACTTAATTTGAATGAAACTGACAAGAGAAAATTTTAGTTAAGCTGCTTTTTTCTCTGCGTTTGCTAATTTCTTTTCGAGTTCTGCAATTTTGGCATTTGAAAGGGCATTCTCTTGCTTCAATTTATGAATTTCTTTCTTTCTTTCGGTTAAATCACTGGAAGCTTCGGCCAGTCTGCCGTTAGCCAACTCAAGTTGTTTTATGTAGGTTTCATTAGATTTCTGTCCGCCACCCGCTGTCCCTTTTTTCTTCTGAGCTTCTTCCAGCTGAGCTGTAGTGTATTTCATTTTCTGCTCAATTTTTTTCAACTCGATATTTTGGATCTTTAATTTCTCTTCAAGAGATCGTTTGTCAGAAGTTAAAGACGAGATCAGTATCTCCTGCTCAATCATTTTATCTTTATGATCAGAAGATTTTTCATCCCTGAATTTGGCGACTTTCTCGCGCTCGTCACGTAATTGTTTTTCAAGATCCGTTTTCTCAGCCTTCATTTTTTCAATTAAACCTTGAGCGGATTGCATATTGGTTTTCAAAGAAATAATTTCTTTTTCTTTCTTCAGGGATGAATCGTTATCCTGCTTCTCCATATTCTCGCTGATGATATTAATTTTTCTATTAGCGAGTTCGAGACGGGCAAGAAGGCTTTTATTTTCTACCTGAAGTTTTTCAAGTTTCTCTTCATTGGCAAATTCTGCACTTTGAGCAAATTCCTGCTTAATATTTTCAATTCGCATTTCCAGAGAAGCAATTTTATCGTTCTTCACCTGGACAATACTCTCCAGATCAGACTTGAGCTTGTCAGCCATTTTTTCTTTGTTTCGAAGTTGATCTAGAGTTTTATCAAGCACTCTCTTCAACTCAACAACTTCACCATTATCCGTAGCAACTATTTCAACCGAGCCTGTTTTCACATGAGTTGAATTTTCATTTTTCAAGCGGATCATTTCGTTCTTCATTTGCTCCATGAGCTTCTTCATACGAACGATTTGTTGCTCTAGTTTCTCTTTGGCAGCATCATTGGTCGGAATTGATTTAACTGTCGTAAAATTTCGAGCAAAAGCTTCTTCCAGTTTTTCCTTTTGCATCATCTCCATTGTGACAGCTTCTTCAACAATGCCCTTCACAACCGTTTTCATTTCCTCAGGATTTGCCTGCAATTGATCTGACATAACTCTCAGGATGTCGTCTTCGACAACATTTCTCCCCTGTGATTTGATCACTGTGACTTCTTCTTTGATCTGCTCAACTAACTCAGAACGTTTAACTTTCCACTCTTCTTCATCAAGGTTTTCTTTCCATCCAGACACTGTTGTAGATTCTGTGTCTTGCTCATTTCCTGCACCTTTTATACGAAGTATTTCATCTATATCGGCCAGTGATTTCTCTCCAAGCACGCGTTGAATTTCTTCCACGTGATTATCAAGATTACTGCCGGCAATTTTTTGAACAAAATCAGTCACGCCTTGATAGAGTCCATCGTCGCGAATCATCTTTACAATGAAATTCTTGATTTCATCATCAAGTTCTTTTAAAGCCTCCTGACGAGGATATTTTGCGAGATATGAATCAACATCGCCGATTTCCAGCAAAGCTGCTTCTTTAGGAGCTTCTTCTTTATCCCGGTAATTCTTAATAAAGAGACTGAACTTTCGCGCTAATTGCAATTTCTTTGATTGATCAGAGGAAGAATTTTTCGGCTCGTAAACAACACCTTGATCAGGTCCCTCAACGGGCTCAAGAGATGAAAGCGAGACGTCAGAAGCGGTCTTCCCGGAAACTTCAGTAAAAAAATAAGCCCGTACTTGATTCAATTCGGATTTTTTAAACCAGGCCGCAGAGAAACTCGCCCGTTCTCTCTTTTTGAAATAAACTAAATCATAAAAGTTAGTCGTTTCAGAAGATCGTCGTATGGATTCAAAATCTTTTTTAAAGTCTGAAACTGAGGCTTCAAAAGAGACTTGTACAGCAAACGCATCTTCTGCATATGAAAATGAAACATCGAGATGAACCGGATGTTCCTTTCGTTCGACAATTTTTAAGGCTTGTGGAATGGCCTCGTTGAGATAAAGACGAATTTTTTCGTGATCAAATTTATTCTTATAGGCTTCCACGACAATCGTATCAATAAAATACCCAATGTTCAGGTAGTCCTGAATTTTTAAAGTGTAGATATTTTTATATTGACCGGAGTAATAATCAACGACATTAAAATCATTGTAATCCGCATAGTAGTGAGCGAGCAACTTACTTGACTCTGCAGAAGTTATAAATTTCTCATCTATGTAGGCGCGAACCTGGGGCACACATTCAGCAGCGATAGATTTTTTAATTTGAACACGTGGTAGATGTTTTATTTCCGGGAGGAAGTCATCGACAATGAATTCTATTTCAATTTTTTGATTATATTCAGAAAGGAGCTCGTAACCAGAATTTTGAAAAAAGAGTCCCGCTGGAGCTGAAATCAGCTCGCTGGCGATGAGAATTCTCTTTTTCATTGTCTGACCCAATCTATCTCCAATCAAGCGCTTAAAGAAGCGCTACGATCCTGATTCAATCCCTTTTTAATTACCGAGAGCAATTTTTCTTCACAGTGAAACTTTCCCAGCTGAATCGATGTAAAAAGTGTTTCGCAATCGACTTCTCTGTATGAGAAATGTCTTTCCAGAGCGACCAGAATAATTTCCAGATCACTCATTTCTTTTTTGTTGAATGCCTTTACTCCGGATCCGTTGTATCGTTCTCCGGCCCAGCTCACACTATGCGGATAAAGCTTTTGCACAAACTGCTTATCTTCTTCTGTTAATATTTCATGTGAACGAATAATCTCCATTTCCTCTTTTAACCTGTCTAGCAATTCGATCTTTTCCATCGACATTAAATCTTTCAATGCAGTTGTAAAAATCTGACTTAAAAAATCATCGTTATAATATCCAAGAAGAAGTGCACAAAACGTATAGCTTGAAGCAACGTTCAGGCTTCGCTTAAACAAATCAATATCGAAATCAATAAAGGTTTTTACGTCTTCTCTCTCTATTTTTGACCAGGATATCCATGCAAGCTGGCCGAGCTCAAATTGAGTAATTTTATTTTGAGTAATTAAATCAAAAAGCCTTCTCTTCCATTGTAATTTTTCTTTAAAAAGAATTTCAGATTGATGGGCCTTCATCACTCCGCTGAATTCATGTTGCAAAGAAAGATCAATTTGATTATCAATCATCAGCTTGTGTGAACTCTTGAATAGTTTTTCAATCAACGGATAATTCAGATAATCGGCCTTTCGGGCAATAAGAGTTTCTGTTCCGGAATTTTTCATCCAGAAAATATCGCCAGGTGAAAGCACGTAGCCTTTCAAATCTTTGAGATCTAATTCCTTTTTTGCCAAAAACGATTCCTTGAAAGTATTAATGGCCTATTACTTTTTCGGAATAAATATGAATTGTGTGAACAAATATACTGACAAGACAAAAAAATCCCCCTTAAAAAGGGGGACTTTTATCATATGAATTTATCTGAGTTATTGAATCGGGTTATAGCAACGGTACTGGTGTGTTGGAGATGCGTTCGTTACTGGAGGGAAGATTTTACGACACTCTTCCGTAGCATTCCAGCATCTTGGATTGAAGTGACATCCAGTTGGTGGATTCATCGGTGATGGAATATCACCTTCAAGAATAATTCTTCCTGCGCGACCTTTAGTTGAAGCGTGCGGAATGGCCGAGAATAATGCTTTAGTATAAGGGTGTTTTGCATGACCATAAAGTTCAGATGACTCAGCCACTTCGATCATGTTTCCAAGATACATAACAGCTACTCTATTTGAAATATACTCAACGACTTTAAGATCGTGAGCGATGAACAAATAGGTCAGTTTCAGTTCTTTCTGAAGATCCATCAATAGATTTACAACCTGTGCTTGAACAGAAACGTCGAGGGCCGAAACTGGTTCATCACATACGATGAATTCAGGTTCAACTGCAAGAGCTCTGGCGATACAGATACGTTGTCTTTGACCACCAGAAAATTCGTGTGGGTATTTGTTAAGCGCATCTGAGGGAAGCTGTACTTGATTCAATAATTCAAGAAGACGTTTTCTTCTGGCCGTTTTATCCATGTGAAGACCGTGGATCTCCATTGGTTCGGCCAAAATATCTCCAATTGTCATTCTTGGGTTTAAAGAAGCATACGGATCCTGGAAAATGATCTGCATTTTTCTTCTTACTGCGCGCATCTCTGCGGCGTTGTACTCAAGAATATTTTTACCATTGAAAATAATTTCGCCGGAAGTTGGTTCTATTAGTCTGAGAATCGAACGGCCTAATGTTGTCTTTCCACAACCAGACTCTCCTACCAGACCAAGAGTTTCACCTTTTTTAATTTTAAAGCTGACGTTGTTAACAGCGTTGACTGCACCAACTTCGCGTCCAAGTAGACCACCTTTAATAGGAAATCTTTTACCCAGATTGTTTACTTCAATTAAGTATTCGCTCATATCTTATCCCTAAATGTTTTCGAGTGGATTAAAACAAGCGACGAAGTGATCTTCACCTTTCGCCGGCTTCAGTGTTGGTTCGCCTTTAGAACCGCGACAATCGTCAGTAACATTTGAACATCTGTCCTGAAAGTTACAACCTTGAGGCAAATTGAAAAGAGATGGAACCATCCCTTCAATTGTCTGAAGTCTTTCTTTTTTGTGTCCGCTTGTTGAATCAAAATCTGGAATAGAATTCATCAACCCTTTTGTGTACGGGTGAGATGGATGATTGAAAAGAGTTTCAACATCAGCGCTCTCAACAATTTGCCCACAATACATAACGGCTACATGATCACATGTTTCCGCTACAACACCAAGGTCGTGAGTGATGAGAATAATCCCCATTCCAAGTTCTTTCTGAAGCTTTTTCATGAGCTCAAGAATTTGCGCTTGAATTGTTACGTCGAGAGCAGTTGTTGGCTCATCGGCGATAAGAATATCTGGCTCGCACGATAGTGCGATAGCGATCATTACACGTTGTCTCATCCCACCTGATAACTGGTGAGGGTATTCTTTCACTCTTTTTTCCGGAGAAGGAATCCCAACCAGGCGTAGCATATCAACAGCTTTTGCTGCTCTTTCGCTAGCCGATAAATGAGGCTGGTGAAGTTCGATAACTTCTTCAATTTGATTTCCGATAGTGAATACCGGATTCAATGATGTCATTGGTTCCTGGAAAATCATCGCGATTTTGTTACCGCGAATTTTTCTCATTTCACTCGGATCGATATTAACGAGACTTTTCCCTCTATAAAGAATCTGGCCGTTGGCCACTCTTCCTGGAGGATTTGGGATCAACCCCATAATAGCAAGTGCGGAAACAGATTTCCCCGATCCTGACTCGCCTACAATCCCGAGAGTTTTACCCTTATGCACTTCAAAGTTAACACCATTAACGGCCTTAACAATTCCGCGTTCAGTTCTAAATTCAACAACGAGATCTTTTACTTCTAAAATTTTCTCAGTATTCATTATTTTCCTTTCAACTTTGGATCGAGAGCATCACGAAGAGCATCTCCCAAAATATTAAATGCTAGTACAATCACAAACATTGCCAGAGTCGCAGCAGCAAGTTGCCACCACACACCACGAGCTAGTTCGAGTTTTGAATCGTCAATCATTGTACCCCAACTTGGTCTTCCGACAACACCGAGACCCAAGAAAGAAAGCACGACTTCCGCCTTTACGGCCGAGTCAAATGTTTGTGTAAAGTTAATGATAAGCAAATGTGAGATGTTCGGCAAAATATGTTTAATTAATTTTCTTGAGTGAGTTGCTCCAATGGCATTGGCAGCAGCGATATACTCACGCTCTTTATGTTTCATTACTTCTGCTCTGACTATACGGCAGAGACCAACCCACGAAGTGATCCCAAGAGAAAGGAAAACAGTCATGGTTCCTTTCCCTAAAATAAAGGCAATGGCAACCAGGAGCATGATACTTGGGATAGATGAGAATGTTGTGTAAAACCAAACGATGATTTCATCGATAATACCGCCGAAATATCCGGCAAGCATTCCAAGAGTTGTTCCGATGACAATGGCAATAATGGAGACAACGACACCAATCATAACTGCGGTTTCAGTGGCCTTGATAACTCTTGTCGCAACAGAGCGACCAAAGATATCTGTTCCAAAAAGAGCGTCCGCGCCAGGGGCCATATAAGAAGCGCCGATACTTGTATTCCAAGAGGTCGCCACAAGATTCATTGATGTAAGCAAAGCCGTTCCGAAATAGATGGCCACAATGATCAATGCAATTAATGAAAGCTTTTCACTGATGATTTTTAAAAGCGCCGCTTTTAAAAGGGAATTAGATTTTTTTACTTCTGTGCTCATGACTATACCTTAATTATTTCAATTTCATTCTTGGATCAACCACAGTGTAAAGAACGTCTGTGATAACACCAAAAAGGATAAACGCAACAGCACTCAGGATAGTCATCGCTTTGATCACCGGAAAGTCACTGTTGTTAATAGCGTTGATTGTCATTGCTCCAAGGCCCGGGATACTGAAGAAAGATTCAGCAAAGATCAGACCGAGGATCAGATAAGGAATCTGAATAATGATTTGAGTAAGAATCGGAATCATCGAGTTTTTCAAAACGTGTTTGAACATAACCTTGAGTTCCGAAAGACCTTTCGAACGAGCTGTACGAACATAGTCCTGGTAAGCTTCGTCGAGAATAACTGTACGGTAGAAACGTGTGTCTCCCCCGAAAGAAATAAAGACATAAAGGATAACTGGCAAAATAACGTATGGAATGAAATTCGGAAAACCGTTTTCATAACCTGAAATTTCAAACATGCCTAATTTATAAGCAAAGAAGTACTGACCGAAAAGAACGACGGCCAGAGAAGGAATACTCATCCCTGCAATAGAAAGAACGAGAACGAATTTATCGATAAATTTTCCGCGATAGAAAGCTACAAAGAGGGCCAGAGAGATCGCGAAGATATTCGAGATAACAAAGAGAGGACCCGTCACTGAAAGTGAAGGTCCTGCTCCTGCTTTAATCATTTGCCAGATATTCTGTTTTGAAGCCCATGAATACCCAAAATCGAAAGTGAAGGCAGTTTTCACAGTATCGAGATACTGAACCAAAAACGGCTTATCCATTCCGAGTTCGTGGTGAAGTTCTGCAATCTGCTGAGGAGTCGCGTGTTTTCCGAGGAGAATAAACGCCGGATCCGGAGCAACTAAGTTAAAAAGAACGAAAATCACCAGACAGACTCCCAGTAAAACTGGAATCACGTAAAGGAGTCTGCGGAGTATATAGGCGTACAAATTCATTTTTCTACATTACCAATTAAAAGTTTTTAAGTAGTTCTGCTTTTTTCGCAGTATCAATGTTCAGGTACTGAACAGCATCGTGGTGAAGATCTGTCGGATGGTAGTTTTTAAGCCATCCGTGCTCAAGAATGTATGATTGTCTGTGAACACCAAACATCGCGACCACTTCTTCAGCAAGGTATTTGTTCAGCTTTTCGTACTTAGCAGTTCTCTCTGGAGAATCTTGCATAATAACCGCATCTTCAAATTGCTTATTGAATTCTGGGTTATCGTAGTTCGATCCGTTAGCTCCTGGAGACTTGTTTGGACCGTAGAAAAGTTGAAGGAAGTTTTCAGCATCTGGATAATCCGCACCCCAAGCAAGACCGTAGATCTCTACAGCTTTCTTTTTTACTTTCGCCTGGAATTCTGGCCATGGTGAAGTCACGATTTTGATTTTCACACCAATTTGGGCCATTTGTTGTTGGAAAAATTCACCTGATTGTCTTGAAACAGTTGAATCTGGAATATCGTATTTAAGTTCTGGAAGACCTTTACCTTCTGGGTAACCAGCTTCAGCAAGCATCTTCTTAGCTTCTTCAAGCTTTAATCCTTTAAATGGATTTACGTAATCTTTGATGTTTCCTGCAATTCCTGGAGGAATGATTGATTGAGCCGGGAACGCTGTATTGTTAAAGAAAAGTTCGTTAGATTTTTTCTCATCAAACGCAAGGTACATTGCTTGTCTTAGTTTTTTGTTGTGGAAAAGTTTGTTCTCAAAGTTGAACGCAGTATAAGTCACGTCCAGTGCCGGAGCGATTTCAAGAACGAAGCCTTTTTTTGCAAGATCCGGAGTCAGCTTGTTGTCTTTGATTGCAGACGCGAAGTTGTCTTTTGGAACTGAGTAGTAATCGATTTCACCTTTATTAAGTTTCAACCATGCTGGTTGAGTTTCTTTCATAACGTGAACAACAACTTTGTCGACAAGTGGAAGTTTCTTTCCAGCGTCGCCAAGAAGGTGCTTTAGTTCAGGTGAAGCGTCACTTGGGTAAAGCTTTTCTCTGAATGTAGGGTTTTTTGTATAAGTGATTTTCTTCCCTTGGTCGAAAATAGGAAGAACGTATGGACCAGTCCCAACCGGGTGGTTAATGAATTCTTTTCCGTATTTTGCCACGACTTCTTTTGCCACTACGTAAGTAAACGGCATAGCAAGTGAGTACATGAATTGCGGGAACTTCTTCGCAAGTTTGAATTGAAGAGTGTAGTTATCCAGAGCTTTGATCCCATCAACTTCTTCATCGTAGTTTGACGCTGGAAGTTTTGCGTTCTTTTCTCTCCATTCATTTAGACCAGCAAGTTTGCCGTCAAGAACCCACCATCCAGTCGCTTGATTTTTAGAATCAGCAAGACGCTTGATTGAGTAAACGAAATCTTGAGCTGTCAGCTCGCGGCCTTTTCCACCAGGGAAAGCTGCGTCGTCCTGGAACTTCACGCCTTTTCTGATTTTGAATGTATAAGTGATACCGTCTTTAGAAATCTCCGGCATTGATTCCGCAAGATTTGGGACGAGTTCGTAAGGCATTTTCAACCAGTGATATTGAAGAAGACCTTCGTAAATTTTTGAGATTTCTCTTCCTGAATAAAGGTCGTCCGCTTGAATCGGGTCGTATCCTTTGATTTCGGCAGGGCTAACAAGGTTAAGAACTTTTTCGTTCACATCTTGTTTTTTTGTACAGCCAGAAGACAACAGAACAGCGCTCAGTAACAAAACTACAGTCGTAAAGATGTTTCGCATTTTCGTTTCCTTTTTGTGCAAAATAGAATTGGACTACAATATATATCGGGTATGGGGGGGCTTTGTCATTTTTTTCGGGGAATATTTTTATGACGCAGAATGTATTTAGTGGTCACATTTTTGAGGTACGAGGAACAGTGTCATAATGGGATCGGACACTGATCTTTTCTTATAGAAAATCTGAAAAACTGTGCGCTCAAAGTAAGTTTCGTTGTCAGAAAAATTGTCTACATTAAATTTGTAGTTTGGCGTTTCTCTAAACAGAAGAAAGTGACCGTTGTCTGAGTTGGATTTGAAGTGTGAAGGATACACGCTGGCAGCGCGGTAACGGACAAAGTCAGAAGCAAAAACAAAAAACTCCTTAATCGTTTTTACAATCTCCTCTTTATCAGACCGGTCGCCCAATTTTTCGCGTAGAACTTCTACTAATTCTGTTTTGCCGATCTGTCTGGAAACTTCGGCCGGATTCAAGCTGAGCGTCACTTGCGTTTCGCCGATGATGGGAAAATCCAGAGCAAGATCAAACACATTTTTTGGACGGTTGAGCAATGATTCATACCCGAAGGTGTATTTAGAACCGACCAGCTCAATGCGGCCTTTGCCGGAACCATCCAGACAAATTTTCTTGAATTGCTTATTGAGATAAACAGAAGAAGCTGTGTCCGTGGGCTTAATGCCGGCACACGAACACAGAAAAATTAAACTTATTAGTTTGATTCCGAAGCTGGTAAACGAGTTTTTTCGATATCTGTTAAGAGTTTTAATACGTCCTCTTTTTCATGTTGTGCCTGAGTTTGTTGCAGCGACTGAGTTAAGTACTCTTTCGCTTTTTCAGGATTGTTCAGGCGCTGATAAATCATTCCAAGGTGCTTTGTGATGATAGCATCGCTTTTCACCAGTTCAACAGCTTTCTTTGCTTCAGCAAGTGCTTCTTTATATTTTCCCGTCGAATAAAAATACCAAGCCAGAGAGTCGCGGATATAACCGTCTTCAGGGCGAAGCTTTACCGCTTTTGAAATATATTCAAAAGCAACGTCTAGTTTTTCATTTTTTTCAAGGTAAGAGTATCCGAGGAAATTGAGAGCGTGAGCATTGTTCGGATCTTTGTCGATAATCACCTGTACAAGCTTGCGCGCTTCCAGGTATTGGCCGGCCTTTTCCATAAGCGAAGCCAGGTAGTAACTGTGTGAATCGGTAAATCCTTTGTGAGCTTTCACAGCGGCCATTGTGTTGATAGCTTCATTATATTGAAGTGTATCTTCAAAAAAGCTCGCCTGAATCATTTTAAATTCAACTGTGCTTTCGTCATGTTCTTTAATTCTGTCATTGGTAAAAGTGATAAATTTGTCAAAAGCATTCCCACTCTTTTTCTGTTGAGAATATTCATCACGCGCCAGTGTCGCCATCATCTGCGCGACCTGAACCCCGGCATCTCCATAGAGAGCTGAGGAAGAAGGAATTTTTTTGAAATAACCGATCGCTTCAGCATAGTGATTGGTCTGCTGATTTAAAGCGCCGAGGTAATAAATAACTTTGTCCGATTCAGGAACAGCGACCAGAACTTCCTTGAAAAGATTTGTCGCTTCTTCGTATCTGCCGGCATCTGAATAGAGAAGGCCGAGACGGACTTTCAGATTCAAATCACTCGCATCCAATGAACTCAATGTTTCAGCATAAGGTATGACCCCTGCATTATCTTCCATTGAAAAAAGGACGGTGACGAGACGAGAAAGGACGGGAACACTCGTTGCATTTTCTTCAGTTGCCAGAAAATTTTTGTAAACTTTTACAGCGGACTTGAAATCTTCTTTTTCTTCGTAGAAAGCACCTAGAGCAAGCGCTGCCTGAGCATAAGTACCGTCCATTTTCAGCGATTTTTCAAAAAACTTTTTCGCTTCCGCTTTTTTACCGCGTTCGAATTCGATTTTTCCTCTATAAAAAGAGTAAACCGGATCACCTTTTGATTTCTTTTCACACTTCGCTAAAAGTGCATGGGCTTCATTATATTTCTTCTCCCCTGCATAAGATTTGGCAAGAAAGAGACACGCTTCTTCAGCATCCGGGCTTGTATTAATAATTTTCTGGTAAGTATCTTTTGCGAGCAACGGCTTTTCCAGAGCTGCATAAACACCCGCGAGAATTAATCCCACAGAATCATCTTTATAATGAGATTCCGCAAAAACTGTTTCCAGTATTTTTTCTGCTTCTTTCAATTCGCCCAGGCGAATTAATTCGATCGAAAGTTTTTTCTTGATGAATGTATCATTGGGCTGAAGTTCAGCAACGTATCTGAAAATTTGTCCCGCCGTTTGATAATCCCCGTGCATCGAAGCGTCGTTCGCCTTAACAAAAAGATCAGTTGCAAGAAACTCCGAAGCTCTTCCCCCAATGGCCTTCGCTTTGGCGACCATGTCCTTTAGCTCACTGCTTTTAATTCCCAATTCCACGGCCGGATCTTTCATCTTCTTGACTTGAACCGGTGAAGAGGAAGGAAACTGAGCGCAAGCTACTAAAGTAAACGTGCTCAGGATCAAAGTGTTTTTCAAAAATCGCATAACGCCTGCCTATCCGTGGGGCCTTGAGAGAATGATCTCCCTCGTTTTCTTTTTCGAATTTCCCAAGGGATTTCTTTAAATCTTTCCGGTAGACAGGTCCGAAAGCGGAGATTTTGCCGCTCAGCTTCTAATAGTTGATTTAATTGCATTATTAAAAAATTCCCGCGATCCACCAAAAATTGTTTTGAATTTTGTTTGACAGCATCAATTTAAAATTGTTATTTCATGGCGTGCTTCGGCTGAGATCCGCGAAAAAAGCTTAAGGGACAAGCGTTAAGCCCTTAAATTTAATGACTTTTTACTTAGCAATAAACGCAAGTGAAAAAAGTACGCAATTGCAGGTAGAAAGCATTTTTTGTGATAGAAACTTACCGGCTTTGTCCGTTAACTCAATCTTCAGAGAGATCTAAGAGACTCTCTAAAAAATAGGGGAATAAAATGAGCGACGTTAGAATTATCAAGCGCTACCAAAACAGAAAACTTTATGACACTCACCAAAGCTGCTACGTAACTTTGGAAGAAATCGCGCAAATCATCCGCGAAGGTAACGAAATTCAAGTTATCGACAACAAAACTAAAAACGACATCACTTACATCACTCAAATCCAACTTCTATTCGATCAAGAGAAAAAATCTACAAGAGCGGGAGATGTTGAACTTCTTAAGCGCGTAATCCGTTCTGAAGAAGGAACTTTCACTGGGTACATCAAAGGCCTAGAGAAAAAAATCGGTGGCGAAGTTTCAGCTCCATTCATGGCTTCTGAATCAAACTCAGCTATTGAAACTACAACTACTTTAAACTAAAATTCTAAGCATTAGCCCTCTTTAAATAAGGTTCTTAATGCTTAACAAAATTTTTAAAATAGTTTCTAAAATGACACCCGTCTTAATGGCGGGTGTTTTTATTTGTGCCCCTACAATCCAAGCCGAAGACAAGCAAATCAAACCAAACATTCATCAACTCACCAGCGATAAAACTGCGCAGAAGGTGAACAACGATATTCCTGAGTCAGGAGAAAGAATTCCGGGCTCGATTCATAAGCACTCTCTCGGGCTGGGCTTAGGACAGACTTTTCTTCGCTCTGAACTTTCTAATAACGGCAATGATAAGATTACGCCGGAACTTTATTACACTTATTCGGCCAGCTACTCTTTTGATTTTGTGGCCAACCTTCACTATTCAAAACACGAATACATGAACAGAAGTGCAACTATTCGCGGTCTCGCCTTATCGATCAAAGGAAAAGGCTTTCAATACGACGCATTTTCTCCATTTGTTCTCGGTGGTTTCGGATTCTATCTGCCAAGTGTAACAAGGAACGTAAACGGGGTGCCTACTTCGACACGTGAACAACTCGTTTTTGGTTTCAATCTCGGTGGTGGCGTTGAGCTTCGCCTGAATGATGAGGTCAGCGTAGGTGTCATTGCACACTACCACGATCCATTTGATGTTCGACAAGAAGTCGGACCGGAACTTGAAGGATCTTATATGAAGCTTCTGATTGTCGCTTCATATACATTCAACTAATGACTCCGGCCTATCATCGTCTTTATATTTTCACCGGCAAAGGTGGAGTTGGAAAAACTTCACTAGCGATGGCCTTTACGAAATATCTTGAATCTAAAAATCAGAAGGTAAAATACAATTGTTTTCATCAGCTTCCTGAAAAATCACTGCAGGCTGAATTGCATCTGCCAACGATTGAATTGTCACTTGAAACGAGCGCGGAAGTTTATATCGGCCGCAAACTCAACTCAACGACAATTGCTTCGTGGATAATGAAAACCCATTTTTTTAAATCTCTTTTTCAAATGATTCCTGGCCTGGGGCACATGATTCTTCTCGGTCATCTGATAGATGAGCTTGAAAGAGATCCTTCTCTCATCATTGTCCTGGACTCACCGGCTTCCGGACACGCTTTAACGATGTTTGAATCTACTTCTAATTTTAAAAATATTTTTAAAACGGGTCTTGTCGTCAAAGACATTGAACGCATGCAGAGATTTTTAAAAGGCGCAAACAATCTCAAAACACATGTCATCACTCTTGCGACGGAGTTGTCGCTGACTGAAGCCATGGATTTGAAAGCTGAACTCGACAACAATCTTACTGATACAGACGCTCATACTGATCTTGTGGTCAATGATAGTTTCAAAAAATTTTTTGAAAAACATTTGATTGATGAATCAGTTTTGCCGGATTTTTTGAAACAAAAAGTTGAGTTGGAAAAAGATATCGTAAGCAAGTACACCACTCTTCCGCATATCGACCGGACTAGTCCGACTCAAATCGTGCAGGAACTATCTCATTACGTAGAGGGATTGGTATGAAAATTCCTTTGAAACAAGTTGAGATTTTTGCAGGCACCGGTGGAGTTGGAAAAACAACCATCGCTACTGCGCGCGCGCTTTCACTAGCAATGCAAGGACAAAAAGTTCTCCTCATCACCATTGATCCGGCCAAAAGACTAAAGCAAATTCTCAATATGAAAGATCAGGACGACGGTGCTGTAAGCACTATCACTCTCGATCTGTTTGGTTATGAAAAAGAGAAATCTTTCGATGCCATGTTGATGTCTCCCCGCGCGACTCTGCAAAGGATGGCCGTTGAGAGAAATCTGCATTCTGAATTCGAATCGGACATTATCAAGACTCTTTCGCGTCCCTATGGCGGAATGAATGAAATCATGTCCATCATTGAAGTTCAAAATCAACTAGACCGGAATCTTTACGACACGATCATTCTCGACACGCCTCCTGGAAAACACTTTATCGATTTTCTTGAGTCATCTGAAAAAATTAAAAACTTTTTTGATAAATCATTTCTGGAAATTTTTGAGTATTTGGGAAAAAGCATTTCGGATAAAGGTGGCAAGACAAAAAACTTTATCACAATGATTGTTTCAACTGGCGTGAAAAAGCTGCTCAAATATCTCGAAGATGTAACGGGTGCTGATTTTGTGCGAGAGTTTATTGACGCTGTTCTGGCCCTTTATAAATGCCGTGATTCATTTTTACGCGCACTAAAATTCCAGGAAGAGCTGAAAAAAGTCACGTTTTCGAACTGGTTTATGGTGACTTCAGTAGAACAACAAAAAATGAATGAAGCACAAGATCTCAAAAGCGAAGCTTCGCATTTTATGCACGAAGATCACTTCCTGGTTATGAATAAGTGCCTTGGTTCCTTTCTCAAGGACTGGAATCCTAAAGAAGACGCACTAATCCGTCTTAAACAATCAATGGTTAAGCGCGAGCAGGACTTGCAAGACTTCGCTAGTAATAATTTTTCAAACGTATTAAAATTTCATGAAATAAACCACCCGTCCCCTCTCGAGCACGTAAAAGAACTTGCCCGGATGTTTTTAGATCAGACACAGGCGTAGTAAGACAAAATTAAAAGGACATTTCATGACCTACAAAATAAACACGAAAGAACAACTTGAAGACTTCATTTGTAATGAATGGGAAAAAGTTAACGCTTATATTTTAAAAGCACAGGAAGGCCTTCCTATTCCTTTTTATTCTTCGGTTGATATCCGCGAATCACGCGAAAAATATGCACCGGTTGACCACAATATGTATCCTGCCGGATTCAACAATCTTTGCAGTGCTGATCTTCGCGATGCTGCTCCGGTGGTTAAAGAGACGCTGAGAAAAATTAATTCGTCTGCACGAACTATCGGAATTATTCCTGAATCTCATACGAAAAATCTTATGTACCTTGATCATCTTTTTACTCTCAGTAAATTGATTGAAGACAATGGTTATAAAGTTTTTATTTTCAGTTTTGATTCTTCGCTTTTTCCTGCGAATGAAGAAAGCATTGAACTGATGTCACATTCTGCTCATCCGCTGAAAATTTTCAAAGGCCAAATTAAAGACGGTGCTCTTTGTGTGGGTGAAGAAAAAATGGATACTGTGATCATGAACAATGATCAGTCCAATCCCTGGTCAATTGATTGGAAGGAAATTAAAACACCGATCTCACCGACTCCACTCATTGGTTGGTTCAGAAGACAGAAGAACACTCACTTTGCCTATTATAAAAAAGTCGCAGACGCCTTTGCCGGACATTTCAATATCAATTCTGATTTGATTCAAGCGAAATTTAAAGCCGTTGAGGATGTTGACTTTGAAAACAAACAAGGCCTTGAAAAACTAGGCGCTGCTGTCGATGAATTGATCGCCGAGCTTAAGCCTGGTTCAAAAGTTTTCGTTAAAGCTTCACAGGGAACTTACGGCATGGGAATCAGTGTTGTTGGCTCTGGTGAAGAAATCATCAACATGAATCGCAAGACCAGAAATAAAATGGATGTTGGTAAAAACAGCATCAAGTTTACTTCTCTGCTTGTGCAAGAAGGTGTTGAGACAATTATTAAATACGATGAGAGTCCTGCGGAAATTACGATTTACTTGATGGATGGAAAAAGTATTGGCGGATTCATGCGCATGAACCACGAAAAAGATTCTATGGGAAATCTCAACAGCCGCGGCATGGTTTTCAGAAAACTCTGCATGGGAGATATTGTTGAGCTTCCGGAAGATCACAAAACAAAAGAAGCTGTTTATTCGTTGATTGCCCGTCTGGCGACGATCGCATCAGCTTACGAGATAAAAGAAGTTTTAAATTAAGGAGAACCTATATGATGTATGGAGCTAAGAAGAACGTCTTAGAGGCCATCGGAAACACACCGATTGTGAAGCTCAACAAAGTTGCAGCTGATGTTGCCTCAGAAATTTATGTTAAACTAGAATTCATGAATCCAGGCGGCTCGTCTAAAGACCGCATCGGTGGATTTATCATGGATCGCGCGGTGGCCGCAGGAAAGTTAAAACCAGGCGGAACGATCATTGAAGGGACATCAGGAAATACTGGTGTTGGTCTTGCGATGTGGGCTGCCGTCAACGGATACAAATGTATCTTCGTTATGGCCGATAAACAGTCGATTGAAAAAGTAAATAACTTGAAAGCATTCGGAGCAAAAGTTGTTGTTTGCCCTACTGATGTTGAGCCTGAAGATCCTCGCTCGTATTATTCAGTTTCAAAACGTCTTGCAGAAACAATTCCTAATTCGTACTACGTTAATCAATACGACAACCTTTGGAACAGAGAAACTCACGTCGCGACAACTGGTCCGGAAATTTTTGAACAGACGAAGGGCGACTTCGACGTTTACATGGCCGGTGTCGGTACTGGTGGAACAATCACTGGCGTTTCATCATACCTGAAAACGAAGATGCCAAAACTCACAACTGTTGGTGTCGACGTTGAAGGCTCTATTGTTGCGCAATTTGCACGCACAGGTGACCTGAGCGGAGCGCGCTCTTACGTTATCGAAGGAATCGGTGAAGACTTCATTCCTGAGAACTACGATTTTAAAGTCATTGATGACTGGGTCGTTGTCGGTGATAAAGAATCTTTCCTGATGACTCGCGCTCTTCTTAAACAAGAAGGGATTTATACGGGCGGTTCCGGTGGAGCTGCTGTTGTCGGCGCAATTAAATACGCAAAGACGTTGAAAGATCCGAAAAAAATTCTGGTTGTTCTACCAGACTCTGGAAACAGATACGCTTCGAAAATTTTTAATGATGAGTGGATGATGGCGAAAGGCTATATCGATTCATCATTCAATGTCATCATCAAGGATATGCTAGCTGATCTTGGAAAAGACAGTAAGCCAATTATTTCAATTACTGATCATGCTACGATCGGTGAAGCAGTTAAGATGATGGAACAGAAAAATGTTTCTCAGCTTCCAGTTATTCAAGGTGACATTATTAAAGGCGTTGTGTCTGAAACAAGTTTGTTGAAGCCGCTTTACACTGGCGAGTTTAAATTAACTGACAACGTGAGCCTCGCTTACAACAAAGGTTTCCGCGTCGTTGATGCCAATGATCTTCTGGCCAATGTTCAGGATTCGCTTCTTAAAAAAGAAGTTGTTCTGATTACACAAAATGGGAAACTGGTAAATCTGTTAACTAATATCGATGTATTGAATTTCATCGCTAAAAGAGAAAATGTATGAGTAAAAAACCTGTAAAACAAACTGCTCAAAAAGCAACCAAACCAAATAACAAGTCTAAAAAGGCAGAAACAACTTTTCAGGATATCGCGACGAGAGTTATTCACGTCGGCGGCCATCCTGACAAAGAAACAGGCGCTATCATGCCGCCTATTTTTCAAACCTCTACGTATGTCCAGGATTCACCAGGCGTTCACAAAGGATATGAGTACACACGCTCACATAACCCTACCCGCACTCGTCTTGAAGAATGTCTTGCCTCACTGGAACAAGCGAAGCACTGCTGTGTAACAGCTTCTGGTCTTTCAGCTGAAATGCTGATGATGCACTTACTTCCGCCGGGTTCAAACATTATCTGTGGCGACGATGTTTACGGTGGTACATACAGACTCTTCACAACGGTGTTCAATCACATGCATAACTTTAAATTTGTCGATACAACAGATTTAAAGAAACTTGAAAAAGAAATGAAAAGTTTCAAACCTGCTCTAATCTGGATTGAAACTCCAACGAATCCTCTTTTGAAAATTACTGATATCGCAGCTGTAGCTACGATGGCTAAAAAAGTGAAAGCGCTTACAGTTGTAGACAATACATTTATGAGTCCTGTTTTCCAGAACCCGCTTGTTCTTGGGGCAGATTTCGTTCTTCACTCAATGACAAAATATATCAACGGTCACAGCGATGTTGTTGGTGGATGTATAATGTTGAATGATGATCACTATCGAAAGGAGCTTTTCAGACTTCAAAATTCAATTGGCCCTTCACAATCTCCTTTTGATTCATGGCTTGTTCTTCGTGGAGTAAAAACTCTTGCAATCAGAATGGCCGCTCATGAGAAGAATGCCATGGCCGTGGCTCAATACCTGGAAAAACACCCTAAAGTCGATAGAGTTATTTATCCAGGCCTGAAGTCGCATCCACAGCATGCCATCGCTAAAAAGCAAATGCTGGGCTTTGGAGGGATGATTACTTTCTTCATGAAAGGCGATATTAAGAAAGCGAATAAATTTCTTGAAAACGTAAAATTATTCTCACTTGCCGAAAGTCTTGGCGGTGTTGAAAGCTTGATTGAAAGCCCTGCCATCATGACTCATGCTTCGATTCCTAAGAAAGTTCGTGAATCAATCGGTCTCACAGACAATTTAATTCGTCTTTCAGTGGGTATAGAAAACTTAGACGACTTGATCGAAGATTTAGAAAACGCATTTAACTCTCTATAATTTCACATTCTCAAGCGACTCATAAATTTATCTTATGAGTCGCTTTCAAATTATGTCTCTAATTTTTTCTGGCATTCTCTTGCACACTCACGTACTTTGCGTTCCATCTTGATTGGGTTTTTTTTTAGGGTCTTTTCTACATGAGAAAGCAATACGCTGATTTATTTATTCCTGTTATTCCTACTACTGCCCTGGCCATTCACTCTTCAACTTCAGCCCTTCCTTCTCAAAGAAGTCATGAGCGGATTTTTTTGAAGAATTTTAAAGGCAGCACAAAAAGAACGGTGAGTGTTCCCCGCAAAAGTGAGATCGTTTTTACGGACCTCTCCACTTCTCAAATCGACGCTGGTTTTCACGCCAAAGAATTTAATTAGTTTTTAGCGCAATTCAGATCTTCTTCAATTTTTAGTTTCTTTATTTCATCTGGAAGAGAAAGTAAAAAAAGAGCACGTTCACCGAAGCGTGGTTCAAAGTATGGTTTCCCATCCACTTTGAGTTTTATAAATTCCGGTCGTGAATCTTCAAGGAACGGCCTTTTAAAGTATTTATCCAGGCGCTTTTTCAGCCTTTCCATTATATGCACATTACAGGTTTTTTTTGACATCGTCAGAGACGTGAGTTCGTCTTTATAAATTATCTTTTCTTCAGTAGTGGAAATCTGGAATTTACGGCGACCATCCTCAATCACAATATCTTTTGCGAAAGCAGAAAAAGAAATGACGATGATCCCAAATAAAATCAGAGTGCGCATTTTTTTAATCTCAGCTGATCTTTAACTGGTTCCAATGCCCGCTGGCATGAAACCGGAAGATTTTTATTTTTATTGATCGCTTCCAGAATGAGGCGGTAAAGAGAAGTACTATGAGAATCCCCATCGTTGTTTATTATTGAGAGATCATCATAGGAATTAGAATCCAAAGAAGGCATGATCAGGGAGCATGAAAAAAGATCCCCTTGATCCGGATAGGCCATATAGGCAAAAACATCGGCGGAGTCTTCTTCTGAACGGACAGCATCCCCTTCATGTATAAAAGAAACACGGTCTGGAATAAACTCGGTGTAATTATCCGTTGAACATTTTCTTAATTCTTTAAACTTTTTGGCACTTGTTTCACTTAACTTCTCTGCGGCAAAAATCTGGTTGATGGCATGACCCAACTCATGAGCAACCACTGACTTTCCACGCAGCTCATGGTGACAACTGAATGGTGAGATAAAAAGATTATCCTTAGGAGGAATTTTGGCGAGAACTTTCTTTTCGACGTCTTTAAATTTTTTTACTTTCTCATAGGCCAGATAGGCATCAAAAGCATTAGACGACATTTCCGGTGTACAGAATCCCAATGATTCACTTGAATCAAACCCTTCTTCGGAAATTGATAGGGCTGTGGTAATTGAATTTTCTTCATCCAATCCCAACGGGGTGTAATCCGATTTAAGATTACCCTCGATGAGAATTTTATAGGACTCGTATGGATCAGTCTCTGACAGCTTCGACTGTATGCTGGTACTTCCTATCGCGATTTTAGATTTAAAGTAATTTTCTATTAGCCCTCGGGAGTGTGCGGAGAAGTGAGAGAATACATTTTTACTCATTTGTTTTTTTACTTCTGCCACCAACTTTTCTGCATTCTTTTGTTGGCTGGAAACGCTGAGCCCGGCTACAATCTTGGCCTTGCAGAAGTTGTATTGTTTATTAAAGGTGGCAGGATCATTAATTTTTGACTTCGCCGCTGCAATGGCTGGCAGCATGCCAGATTCTGTAATGTATTTTTTAAAACTCTCATTACAGATAACTTCATTTTCACAGGTTGGCTTAAGCGGTTTAAGGCTATTTGCAGGCAAATAAGCTGAAACCTGATCCTCGATATTAGAAACATTGAGCATGGCCACAGGCAAATTTTCGTCATCAACGTTTTTTAATTCCTTTAGATAACCGGCGATTCTGCTTCTAACATCTTCACGCTCATATTTGTTCATTTTGTCCGACACCTGAGCGTAAACTTCTTTAAGTTTTGTCAGCCGCTCTGTCGCCATTTGCTTTTGTTCATCTGAACTATATAAACCACGCTCTAAAAATGAATTTACATCCGTTTTGACAAAGCTTTGAAACTTTACCCGGTAATCCTCGAGCGCTTTTCTCAACCCAGGATCAAGTTTCTGGTCATCTTTGAGTGTGATTAAAATTCTCTCTCCAGGCGGTTTTTTTAAATCAATCTTCTCCTCCATATAGGGAGAAAACATCCGATAACTGAGATCACTTCGAAGCTCAGGTGTCCAGGTTTCAGGATGAGTCGTTTTAATTTTTTCCTGAATTTCATCCAGCATTTTGATGCTGTTGCCTTTTTCCTTGTTAATCAATTTTTTTATATTGGGTTCAATGGCAGACAACTTCGTTTTAATTTCTGGCGTAATATATTTGCTAAAGTTCTTATCCGTCAGAAATACACTTGGATTTTCATCTGGAGTCCCGCATAAAGCAACTACGCAATCATTCATATCCTGCGCATTGTTTTTTGATTGAGCAGAAGAATTAGAAAGTAAAGGCAGGCATAGCGCTGTTTGACCAGAGACCAGTTTTTGCTGATTGGCTTCATTGAGCACCCGAACTACGCCGCGATCAATATGTTCACCACCAAGAACAGGGCCAGACAATAAGATGGAAAGAAGTGCGAGTTTTCTCATTTTACACCTGATAGATCTTTGTTTCTTCAATATCAACAGCGGCCACTAAAGCATCGTGAACAAGAAAGTTACCTGATTTATTTCGTGAGACTTCAAAGAAGAACTCATTGATCAATTCTCTTGTCGGCATTTCATTGTGACTTTTAAAGAATGGTTCAATCTGTTTTTTGGAAAGAATGATCCAGTTCTTAAAAGCGCCATCAGAGATCAGGCAAAGTCGCTGTTTAGGCTTTAGTTTCAGCTGCATAGGCTGATCAAAGGAAATCCATTCATTGTCGTAGAACAGATGCGCCTGTCCTTTAATGTGAAAAGAGGCGTGAAGATTTTTAAGATTTAAAATCATCAGGCAATAAGAAAGCTCCCCTTTCTGTTCAGTGGCATGATGATTAATAATTTTCAGAAATTGCTCTGCATGAGCAGTAAGATTTCCTGTAATCGATTTTTCTTTTAAAGTTTCCATTTCTCCCAGCAACATCGATGACAAGATATAAGAATCGCTTCCCGCTTGAATGAAAAGAACTTCATTTTCATTTTGAAGAATTTCAAAAAACTCTCCACCACTTTTTTCTCCGGCCATGAACTTGCTGGTCAAACTCATGCCTTTCAACTTATCGATTCTCACTTTGACAAATCTGTCATGCAGGTCTTTAATGCGGGTTAATTCGCTCTTGGTATACTCATAAATTTTATCCAGATCCCCTGCGAGTTTATCTAGAGGAAGTGTCCCTCTGGTAAAATTTAAAGCGAGGTAATTTTTGAGCAATGGCAGATTGTATTCAGACTCCTGAGACAAATCAATGAAGCCAAAAATTTTTTCAAATTCGTGCTTCAATTCCGCTACGAGTTTGAAGTCTTTTCGCGAATTCATCCCAATGATAATTTTTTCTTTTCTCTTCTGAATGAGTTCTTTCATGCCGGATAGATTTTCAGAATTAATGATAAGAACGAGTGGATTTTGATAGCTGGAAAAAGGTGCTTTCAAATCTGTTAGTTTGATTTCCCCTCCCGCTTCCTTTATTAAATTTTTCAAATAACCATCGAGAAGAGTTCCCGATCCGTCCTGACGTATACACTCTACTTCTTGCATTTCATCTCCTTAAAGTTCTCTAACATTTTAAAAGATGGTGGAGAAAAGCCCTAACAAAATCTCTAGTGCCTACCTTTTTCGGCATTAAACAAATGCCCGACGTTTTTTATCTCCTTGATATCCGGTCTAATTCGCTTTCTAGCTAAAGTCGTATTAGAAACCGACCGATACTATATCAAAGCGGTTGTGAATAACTGCTGTGGATGAATTTAGGAATGACCAAAAAGAATAACGTCTATCAGTTGTCCGATTTGAAGGAAAGTCGAGAACGTCGAAGGAATGCTTCTGTTCTTGAACTTTCACCTGTCGAACTTGTTAGAAAAGAATATTTCGAGCTCGTAATTAAAACTCTTTTGAGCGCGCTCAAATGCAAAGACGATTACACCTGGGGACATTCTCTTCGAGTCGCTTATTTCTGCGTTTCAGTTGGACGCGAAATGGGCCTGAATGAAAAAGAGCTTTATGAACTTGAAGTCTCTGCTCTCTTTCACGACATTGGAAAAATCGGTGTTCCTGATGCCGTTTTACTCAAGCCTTCACGCTTAACAGATGAAGAATTTTTAGAAATGAAACTTCATCCAAGCAAATCATTTGATATTCTTGCTGACTATCCGGTCTTTCACGAAATGGCGATCAATGCAAAACATCACCATGAACGTTTTGACGGACGAGGATATCCAGACGGATTGAAGGGAGACAATATTCCCCTCTTCTCGCGAATAATTCTTATTTCAGATACATTTGATGCCATGACATCAACTCGTCCTTACCGCAAGGGACTTCCTTTTGAAGTCGCCTTTGCTGAGCTCAGAGAATTTGCCGGAACCCAATTCGATCCTGTGATTGTTGAAAAATTCATTTCATGCATGACTAAAGAGCAGCAGAAAAATGAAGAGACCTTCAGTCTTCAAGTCATTCAGGGCGATTTCAAAAAAGACGCTGCTTAAAAATTACTGACAAAATGGCGTAGGCTTATTGGTGGATACATTGTATTTCTGAACAGTACTGCAATCTTCATCCGAGTTGTACACGTTTTGGACCGCACACTCCGCAGCTTTTCCATGACCTTTATTCCATTTCATGTTTTTATTGCAGGCTACGTAAGCCGTCTTATCCAGACAGGCCCAGAATTTATCTTTGCAGTTGTAAACAAGACCGCGACCTAGTTGATCATAGGCAGGCGGTGGTGTGTAGACATCGTCAGCGACAATTTTATCTTCGAGCTTGGAAGGTTTCTTTTGTCCTTCAGAAGTCTTCTCTTTTGCATCCATATTCTCAATTAAACTATCGAGACTTTTTTCAACTCCACCCTCGCTCGATTTAACTTCTCCGACTTGTGGTGAGTTTTCTTCCGGCGTTTTAACGATTGGTGTTTCATCAATCGGTTGTTCTTTTTCTTTTGGTGGTTCTACTGGTTTATCTGCGGTTTTTTCAGGTGCCTTTTCTGCCACTTTTTCTTCTGCCGCCATTTTATCTGCAATATTGATATTCTCTACCGGCGGTTGTTTATCAGCTGCTTTTATTTCTTCAGAAACCGGTTCCGTTGCCGGTTTAGTTTCTTGGTTTGCATCAGCTGGATTAGCGCCGCCTTCCCCAGGCTTTTTCTCGGCCCCGGCCACTGCAGCGTCAGCAGACTTAGTCTCGGCGGGCTTATCCCCCGGTTTAAGCGGTTTACGACGCGGTTTTCTTTTCACGGCGACAGCCGGAACTTCAGTATTTTCGGGTTCAGGTTTAAAAATAAATTCTGTCGCGGCCATATATCCTAATCCAAGGACTACAACCACGCGAATGATCATGCTGATTTGTTTTTTCTTCTTATCTTCCGGAGGAGTTTCATTATCTGACGTGTCGTGACTCTCTTCGCTCTCTTGTTCAGAATACTCTTCTTCCTGAGTTTCTTCAGAACCCATTTTGCCACGAAGCGATTCAGGTAGGCTTTTCTTTAAATTACCAAGTAGTTTATCAAGCATATGGAATTATTATAAAGGATTTTCATGAAAGTCATAGACGACGGAGTTATTAAGTACGATAGGTCAAATTTTTCCCACTGCGGGCCATTTGATTCATCCGAGTATTCTGATCTGGAATCCTGGAGAAAGAAACTTTATGCCTTAAACCTCATTGGGGAATATCCTGAAGAGAAAGTGGGCTTCGGAAATATTTCTGAAATTAAAGATTACTCATCGGTCTATCCATCAAGCGTTCCTCAATTTCTTATTACGGGAACACAAACCGGAAAATATGCAGACCTGGACGGAAATCACTACACTCGTGTTCTCGATTACGACATTGATCTGTTGAAAATTAAAATGATGGGTCCTATTGAAGCCTCCAGTGAAGCCCTCACTCACGCTGCAATCTATGCTCATAATAAAAATATCAAAGCAATCTTCCACATTCATTCAAAAGAAATCTGGGCCGGAATGATTAAAGATAAGAGTGATTTTACTTGCGGTTCAATTCCATATGGAACAGTTGAGATGGCGCGAGCAACAGAAAAATGTGTTCAACAGAAAGATTCGGGATTTTTTTGTATGCACGGTCACGAAGATGGAGTTGTTGCGTATGGAAGATCTCTTGATGAGGCAGGACAACTCATTCTCGATCTGTATTCCAGATATTTATAAATTTCAGAAGATTTTAAAATAAGAATGAAAATGATTCCCGGCGGGTGAAAGTTTAATCCAATCCCGACTCTCGTCAATTGTACCTGAATTTTTGGCTGCCAAAACTTTCCATTCAATATGAGATTTGTGCGAAAATTTATCAGCTAGAGATTGAATGACTAATCCCATTGTCTTGCGATAATTCACTTCAACCAGCGGATAAAGTTTCAGTTGCCCATTGTCTCTGTAAATGAAAGAATCAATCTGAACGTTGGAAACTGCACCAAGCTCCATGTATTTTTCAGCAATCTTTAAAGTCACGTCTTCCAGTTCAGACAAATCAAAACTGTATCTTTCCAGAATATATTTTTTAAACTTATCCACATTTTCTGAACCGGCTCCACCGAGAAATCCACCAGTCTGTGAATTAAAATTCTCTACCATAAATTGTCTTTGAATTTTTTTCTTCTCAATAACAAACGTAGTTCCGATATCAAAAATCCTCTCATAAACAGGTTCCAACAACGCCGGCGAGGAAAGTATTTTTTCAATCGCACTTTCATTCAATGCCTGCTGTTGAAAATGGTAGTGACCGATACCACTGAAACTATGCGGTCTCTTAATGATCCAGTTTTCTTTGAAAGGAAATTTTTGCAAATGAATTTTTAATTCGTCCAGAGAACTGACGATCGCTCCTTCATGAAATCCCCATCCGAACTCAAGCCCAAGTTTAGCTGAAATAATTTTGGAATTCAGCAGCTGTTCAGTTTTGAAATCATGGTGGCTTCCCCACCAGAAGTTAAAATTCTGAGCGTGCGGATTGAAATCAGGGATGGAAAATCCCAGACTCTTCAAATGTTCAAGATATTTTTTTTCATAATCTTTATAATTTTTTAGAATGCATTTCTCTTTTTCGATAAGAAAAAAAACATATTCGAATTCACGGATTATTCTTTTTGAAGCTGAGGAGTCTGCGCTGTAAACAGGATCAAACAAAGAAGACTCGTAATCAAGGTCCACTTTGTATGTTTTCATTTACCAGTTCTTCCGGTTAGTGACTCGAAATTCATCACGATAATTTTCCAGGCTCGTAATGAAGGCTTCATCCAGCCCCGCTCTTACCCGTGATTCACGGTTAAAATGAATTCCCTTGGATCTCGCAGGAGTCATTAGCCCAGGCAGATGAGATGAAAAATAGGACCACAAATCACGGTCTCCTTTCCAGGCATTCAACCAATGAGCGCCGAGGGCCACATGGGAAATTTCATCTTCAAAAACAGTTTTCATTATTTTCGCCGTTTCGAAATCTTCGACATCTTTAAACGATTGTTCGTAAAAAAGAGCAAAATCGAGGTTGGCCGATTCAAAACCAAGGGCCATGGCCGAATAAAAATGGCTTGGCGTTTTTAGCTTGTCCATTGAGCGCCAGAAGAAATCGTTGAGCGGAAAGTCGCCCAACTCCATTTTGAAATCGTTCATCCGGTGCATGTAGAGCTTCAAATGTTTTTGCTCATCCTGAATGGTTTTAATCAGCCCTTTTTTAAACTGTATCATTTCAGGTGTGGTATCGGGGTAAATCAAAAGAGCTGCGGCCATCATTTCAATTGCGAGCAATTCATGGTTCGCAAAAAAATGGAGGGCCAGCCCACGCTTGTCTTCAAGATGAAAACTGGTATTGCGGGGAAACTTTACCTGCTCGTTATTGAATTTTAAACGCTCAATACGACCAGGATTTGCCGGAAGGACATAGTCCTCCAGGCTCTGTTCGTATTCAACATTCTTGAGTGGTATTAATTTATCTTCCAGCGTGGCTCCTTCAAGAAGGATTCGCGCATACTCTCTGTAATTCATCGTTATCTTTTTGGTTTTCCGCCGCCAGACTTACCATTAAATTTACGTTTTTTGGAAGGCTTTCCTTGTCTGAAATTGCTTTTTGTCGATCCTACAGCAGAGGCCAGGTTCGATTGTCGCTCCCCTTGAGGTCTTCCACCACCGCCACCTCTGCGTGGAAATGGTCTGCGAGTAAATCGTCTTTGTTGAAAGCATTCTTCACAGATAGGAAATTTAGCACCTTCGGGAAGTTTGCATCCACAGCTCGAACAAGTCGGAGTGATCTTATCTGAGAGAAGTGTATTTAATTTTTCAATGGCCAGAAGTTTGTTTTCAAGAAGATCCTGTTCATCAAACTCAAAATTCTTTCCGTTAAAATGTCGCGCGAGCCACTGATAAAGCTCGACACATTTAATTGTCGTTTCAAGATAATCAATCTCATTTGACTGATGATTAATATGTTCATTTGGAATCGTTTCATTCGTCACGAACTTCTTAAGGATCCAGACATAATATTGAACGTGCTCGAGCAAACCAAGGTTAACCGGGGCACAGGCAAAGCCAAAAATTTCTGCCGAACTCAATGTGTGGTTGTAATCGATGTCTTCAACTGTTTCAGCAAGTTCAATCATCTCTTTCAAATCAACACAGTAAAAAGGCTTCGTAAAAGTCATTGTGTTGAAAAGTCTGAGGAACTCAGAAAGTCTCAAGACTGGAAGGTTGTGCGATGACAGCGCATTGTTAACTTTGGTAAAAATATCCAGGTCCGGACCAACCATCGATTGAGTCTGTTGCTCCAGCGTTGACTGAAGAGCATTTTCAATATCTGCAAGACCCTCTTCAACTTTCTGAAGACAAGTCACCTTACCAACAGGAAACCTTTGAAAACGACCGGCACGACCGGCAATCTGCTTGATCTCGCTGACTGTTATCGGATGCTCCTGAGAGTTAATGTGTTTCGTAAGAGTTGAAAAAACAATTCTTTTAATCGGCAGGTTCATCCCCATAGAAATGGCATCTGTCGAAACAATAACGTCTGTAATTCCTTTGTCGAATTTTCTCGCCTGCTCTCTGCGAACTTCTGGAGAAAGCATTCCGTAGATAATTGAAACTTTAAATCCAACTTGTTCAAGATCATATTTGTATTTCAACGCATTTCTGCGCGAGAAAACAATCAGGGCATCATGTTTTTCAAGTTGAGCGAGAGTAATTGGTCTTTGCTCAACATGAAGCTCAGTCATGCGTTCATAGTTTCTGACTTCAAGCTCATCGCCGCACAGATCGACAATCTGTCTGACGAGATCGAGAACTGATCCATCACCGCAAACATGGACTTCAAAAGCGTGAAGATTGACCAGCGCTCTTGTCCACGCCCAGCCTCTTTGCTTATCAGTAATCATTTGAATTTCATCGATGACGGCACAGGAAAATTCCTCGTTGAGTTTCGCCATCTCAATTGTCGATGAATAGTGAGTTGCATCTTCAACTTCAATAACTTCTTCGCCAGTTAAGAGAGTTGTCTTTACACCTTTGGTATTCATCGTATCGTACAACTCAGCAGCGAGAAGACGTAGCGGAGCCAAATAACATCCCTTGCGCGCTTTCACCAGTGCTTCAATAGCGTGATAGGTTTTTCCTGAATTGGTAGGCCCCATATGATAAATAATCTTGCGGGGAATTTTTCTTGCGTGAGAGTGAATCCAGAATTGTCCCAGGTATTCCTGAAGAATGTTGGAAGAAATATCCTTTCTCTTCAGGACAAGAATCGATTTAATAAGTTTCTTAAATTCGGCTTCCAGATATTTCTCATTTCTCCAGATATTGCTCGAAAGTTGTTTGAAAAAACGTGTGTATTCTTCATCGCTGACAAGATCCAGCGATAAACTTTGCTCCCCAAGAACTTTATGGAAAAACAAAACAAGATTTTGAGAATGCTTGTAAGCAATATCTCCAGGATACGTAAAAGTATCTTCTGTCAGTTGCTTTATTTGCGCTTCCAATCTGTTTAACGAAGATTTTTTAAGCTTAAATTGTGCCTGTTGAAATTTGCGATCAAGAGTTCTCAGAAGGTTCTGGTAATGAACGTTGACGGCAGCGATGCCTTTATCGACGCTGGAATTAACAGTCTCTTCAATCTTTGATTTTGTATCATTGATAGCGGCCACGCATTCGTCATAAACGAGTTCACGGACGCGGGTTCTGAAATCTGCAAGACATGAAACACACTGACATGAAAGTGTGGCCTGTTTGATTTCAAGATTAAAATTTTCTTTAACAAGAGTTTGAGTTTCGCTGTGGCTGCGCTCTTTATCTTCGCTCCACTTTTTTAAAACCGCATAATGCAAATCTAAAACAGCAGGGTTTAATCCCCCATCCTGACCGAAATAGAAAATTTCTTTTTCAGGCATTAAACAGTCATCGATAAAGATCAGAGAAATAATATTGTCTCTTTGAAGAAACTCAAAGAAGTTTACGTATTCAGTATTAAAGATCCCGACCAGCGAGGGATTCTTTTTGAAATTATTCCATAATGTGGTTTGAACTTTCTCAACAAAATCTAAAACGATTGAAGCATCTTCGTTAGTACGAAGGTAATCGTCGTTTTCTGCAAAAGAGTGAATTTTAATGAGAGTTTTTCTTTCAGTGTCGAGGAAGTTGCGAATCGCTTGGTAATCTGGGAGAGCGGGAAAATCAGTCGTACTCAATTAAAAAAATCCTTTTTTAAGTTTATACGACTGATTCTAACGTATCTGTAACACTAAATCTAATAACTATCGAATATTCTGGCGATCAAGCTCAACAATAAAGGCAATGGCCATCTTCGCAAATTTAACAGCGTGGTTCGCGTTATTGTTCGACACAGTCAGTGTATCGTTAGCAGTGTGGATCTTATGATTCATAGTATCCATAGTCGCTTCAAATGGCATTGAAGTCGGGTATCCTTGCGTGTACCAAGACGCGTGATCTGAACAGCCGTAACCGCATTTATCAAACCCCCACTTAATTCCTGGAACATAGTGATCAATAATGGCACCGACAAATTTATTTTGTTCTTCGTTCGTGTAATCAGTCATCATCACGATATCAAACTCATTGCTTCCTTTGAAGTTCGTCATATCAAGTTGCATTACGCCGATAACCGGAACATTTCTCTTTTTAAAATCGCGGGCAATTTCTTTAGAGCCAAGTAGACCTACTTCTTCAGCAGCATACGCCATGAACTTAATAGTCTTTTCTGGTTTATAAGAATTTTCTACAAGAACGCGGATAACTTCAGTCACTGTAGAAATTCCTGAAGCGTTGTCATCCGATCCTGGAGCACGTGCCGTGCTACCGCCCATATATCCGTTGATAGAATCCTGGTGTCCGCCCAGAACAATAGTTTCGTCAGTTTTGCCTTTGATTGTGAGGATAACAGAAGGTTGATCCCATTGAGAATGAGGGAAGAACTCAACAGTCGCGTCGTTTCTGTTTTTTACAAGATTAGACCAGGTGTCTCTGATCCATGTTGCAGATTTTTTACCGAATTCGCCTTTGTAATAACGATTTTGGAAAGATGAAAGCGATGTAATTGTCGCAAAAATATTTTCTGGTTTTGCCTGGTCAATCATTGGCTTAACCAAAGTGTCCTGATCGATTTTATAAGACGCAAATGTGTTATTTTTAGCGTACCACTGGCTTTCCTGAGAATTCAGAAAACCATTCGCTTCAGTTTCATCTTCGTGAAGCATGAAACCACCACAACGCTTAAATTCTCTATGCATGAAAACTGAAAGCCATGGAAGTGCATCTTCATCGATTTTTACAACGCTGATACCGTCTTGAGATTGAATTTCTTCAACTCTCGGACCAAACTTTTTTTCCGTGAAATTTAAAGCATCCGTGCCAATGGAAATAAAAACTTTTTTGTCTGTTTCCTTAACTGGTGCAACTTCTGCCATTGCCACCGCCGAAAAAAGAACAGTACCGGCCAAGAGTGAGTTAATTGATTTTTTCATAATCGTTTCCTATGTAGTGAAATCATCCGTGATATGAAAATTGTCAGGAAATAATTCTGATTTGTCTAATTTTCTATCCTTTTCTATTCTTACTTCTTAGAATAAAAGCACTCAATTATCAGGAGCTGACGCAATGATTTCAACATGGCTAACGAAAACTTTCGACATAAAATACCCGGTGATCCTGGCGCCGATGTTTCTTGTGAACAATACTGAAATGCTGATTGAAGCTTTCAACAGCGGCATTATGGGCTGTATCCCGTCTCTGAATTTCAGAACGACAGAAGAATTGGAAGCTGCAATGAAGCTTCTTACTGAGAAATGTCAGGGAAAATTCGGAGTAAATCTCATAGTAAATAAGTCAAATATTCACGTCAAAGACCATTTGGATGTGCTCGAAAGAAATCCTCCTGCCTTTGTTATTACATCGTTAGGCTCTCCCGAAGAAACAATCAAAAAGCTTAAGCCTAAAGGGGTGAAGATTTTCTGCGATGTCGTCGACATTGAATATGCTCAAAAGGTTGAGAAACTGGGTGCCGATGCTTTAATAGCTGTGAATTCTGGCGCTGGCGGCCATGCCGGAAATATCCCCACATCCATCCTTGTGCCTATGCTACGCGAGCATTGCAAGATTCCCGTGATCTCTGCCGGAGGCGTCGGAACAGGCGCAGGTCTTCTTTCTTCTCTCGCTCTTGGGGCCGAAGGCGTTTCCATCGGTTCACCGTTTATTGCAACGGTTGAATCGGGAGTTTCTGAAGAATATAAAAAAGCGGTGGTTGATTACGGAGCCGAAGACATCGTCATGTCGACAAAAATTTCGGGAACACCATGCTCAGTCATCCGGACACCTTATGTAAAAAAAATCGGAACTGATCAAAACCTTGTCGAGTCGTTTTTAAGTCAAAATAAAACCGCAAAAAAATATGTGAAGATGCTGACTTACTACAAAGGAATGAAAGCCGTAGAAAAAGCTGCTTTTGCGGCCACCTATAAAACTGTCTGGGTTGCTGGTCCATCAATTGAGTTCGTTCACAAAATTGAGCCACTGAAAAATATTGTTGAACGTATTATGAGCGAATACCAGAAAGCCTTTGAAGACCTATGCAAAAGAAATCAATCTTAATCAGAAATCCAGAATTTTTTAAACTTTATCTCGCCGGACTTTCATCCGAGCTCGGTTCATTTATCACTGATACGGCGATTATGCTTTTTATTTTCGCTGTCAGTAATCAGAATAAATCTTATCTCGGCATCTCGCGGGCTATTTTCCTCTTCTGTTTTACATTGGGAAGTCTCGTAGGTGGTCCGCTCGGGCTGAAATTTAACAAAAGAAATCTGCTTATTTTTTCAGAAGTCATGCGCATCCCGGTCATCATCAGTCTTTTATTTATACACAATATTTTTTACGTCATGATCGCCAATGGTTTGATTGGAATGTTCACCGGACTATACAATCCCTCAAGACAAACACTCATCAATGAAATTGTTCCCGAAACTGAAATTAAAGAAGCCAATTCGTTGTTTGGAACAACCATGGCCGTTCTTCACTTGGGTGGCCCACTTATCGGTGCAACTCTCTACAGTTATTTTCACGGGATCAGGGAAGTTTTGACGATTGATCTTCTGACTTATGTTCTAGGCATACTTCTGTTAATGAGGATTCGTTTTCTCTACGTACACGCTCATGATCAGAAAAAAGAAAGTTCATTGATACAAGATTTTGTTGAAGGTTATCGCTATATTCGTTCAAGAGAAGATCTCACTATGATGTTGAGTTTTACTCTGATGGTGGGCTTTTGCATCGGTATTCTTGTCCCGCTTCTTTTTCCTTTTATCGTTGAAGTTCTTCACAAAGGAGAACAGGAATACGGAATTAATATTTCGTTGTTTGGTCTTGGAGGAATTGTCGGTGGGTGGTTGTCGGGTTATCTGAACAGAAGATTTCGTGCTGCCAACCTTTTCCTTAGCGGAATCATCGCCGAAGCCGTTCTCATGCCCGTCTGGATCAGGACAACTGATTTCTGGCTAAACTGCTTTGTCATTTTCGTTTGGGGAATAATGGTGTTTATTCGCATACCTTCTCAACTCAACTATATTTCAGCCAACGTTCCCAAGGAATACATGACAAGAGTTTACTCATTTCTGGACCTTGTCTTCGTTGTGCCGAATATATCTGCTGGTATCATCGTGGCCCTGATAGGAAATAAACTCTCTACCTTCGAGATTTTGAATTATACCTCGATATTCTTTATAATATTAGTAGGAGCTGGACTGAAGACAAAAGGAACAAAAAGCCTACTGTCCAGATAAGAGTATGAGAGCATTCTTATTACTCGCTCAGATCACCTTTTTCTTTTTTATCAATGTCGGCGCAAAAACTCATTTTGTACCAAAGCCGGCGATGCTTAACCCAGAAATTAAATTTCTCGATTTAAAATTAAAAAAAGAACTGAGCGACAAAAAATTATCTCCACACAGAAAATACACACTGGCAATCCTCGCGGCCCGCGAACTAAAGCAACTAAATCATAGCGACAAAGCGCTGGAGTTTTACAAGCTCGCCAATGAACTGAGTGTTGGTGAAAATAAGAATGAAATAGACTTCGCTCTTTCAAAAAATTCAGTTAAAAACCATTTGCTGTTTTTTTATGAAGTAAATTTAAAGCAATTGCTGAAAAATAAATCGTATGAAAAAGCGTTATTGAGCATGGACCCGGAAAAATTAAGCAATCCGGAAAATACACAGTACAAAATCATCTATGATTTACTCAATGTAAAAATAAGAAAAACGTCAGTGAAAAGATTGCACTGCCTGGATGACTTTCAGAAAAACCCTGAAGTTTATCAATACACTTATCTGATGTGCGATATGCTCAGCGAATATCTTCGCATTGGAAAAATTCCAAATTATCACATTAAATTGCTGGAAGAATATTTTTTCAAGCACGACCTGAAAGAACGTTATCTTCTTCAGGTCGCAAAAGATTTAAAAGCTTCGCTTTAATTAAAAGCGAATTCCGCCTTTAACCATAAATGCATTCGAGCGATTGTCAAAATTGCGTTCGTATTCGATCCCAAATGTATATCTGTCAGTCATTCTCTCAACTGAGGCGAAAGCTCTGCGCTCTCCACCCGGCAGAAAAGAAGGCATATCTCTTGTGACAGGCATCGATCCACCGGCCGTAGCCCGGATTCCTCTGCCATAATCTTCGTAAGAAGCTTTCGCAACAATGCTAGTCCCGTAATTTTTCATGACAATAGCGGTATCAATAAGCGCTCGTGAATCATCTGTAATAGCATGGCTTACACCCGTTTTAACAACAATGCTGTCGTTCACTGCAACTGTTTTATCTCCACTGGCAACATGATTCCAGTCAGGATAAAAAGTCGCGTACACTTTTCCGTCAACGACTGTTTTTCCGTCATTAAAAGAAGCTGTGCTTTTTACGCCGGCATAAAAATCAGCACTGGCATCGAGTTCACGCGTGGCCGATTTATTATAATTTGTTGTTCTGCTGGATTCAGTTGAGTTATACATCAGGACTTGCGCGTTTCCACCTGCAAAAACATTTGATTCCGTATTCGCAAGTTTCAACTTAGGAGAACTGAGCTCTAAATTCGTTCTTGCGTACAACTGATCCTGTTCAATGCGAAGAAGACTCTTATTTCCTTCCAGCTTTGAATAGGAAGCCCCCCACCCCATTGACACATATTCGTTTGGAGAAGAGTTTTTATAAAGGGCCACGCCGTAAAGATTTTCACCAGTCGACGTTGTCCCGGTAAAAAGATTACCGTCAACATAAGAACTGCTGAACCCTACTTTGTTGAGTTTGAAATTTCGCTGATTAAATTCGCGTTCGATATCTCCACCGGCCGTATCCTTTAACATCTGGGCAACTTCAGAAGGAACTCTTGTGACCGGCTTACCGTTAGAATCATAAATGCTGTAACCTAAACCATGATCAGGCATAGAAGTATCCTGAATCAAGGCTTCTGTTCCTGACCCTTTTTTCATTTCAGTCGTTTCTGCATAGTTAAATTTAACAATTTTTCCCGTAGCAGGATCTTCAGAAATAACGACAGCATGTCTTCCACTGAGCGTTTTATAACCGACAACATAATTATGATTAAATCCAAGTTCTTTTAAGAATTGAGTTTGAGCTAAAGCAATGTCGCGACAGATACCACCGGGTTGACCGCTTTTAATTGAATCCAGCAACTCTACAGTATCAATGTATTCACCCCGCGCTTTATCGCCGGCATCACGACGAGCATAGTTGTAGAGGTTCCCCATATAACCGCCGAGCTTGGAGACCAGGGCGATTTTTTGTTCACTTGAAAGTTTATCTTTTGCTTCAGAAAGAGTTTTTTGCCATTCAGTTGAATTGCTGATGAGGCGCTGGAACGCCATCTCTTTCATGAGAAGTCCGCTTGGCAGTTCACTTCCTAGATAGGATTTAGCGTAATCATTCAATAATTTTTCTTTTTCAGAAAGAGAAAGTTTGCTTAAGTCTTTTCCAGGATTGGCCTGTTTGTACTTTGCTTCAAGAGCAGAGACGGAATAAATATCCCAGGCTTTTTTATTCCCTTCATTATAAAGCTTGCCCATATAGGCAATGTAATCGTCGCTCATAAAACGACCGAGAGCATTTTGTTCAAATTTTTTATCGCTGGTAAAAACGACTGCTTCGAGAGAAAAAGAACGATTATCGACTCTTTGTTCAAGCTGTCGGTCTGCGTCTGTCGTTTTCTGTTTATCGCAATCTTTTTTAGATTTCACAGCATTCAGATGTTGTCTGGTCGTATCATCTAAATTCGCGAGGGCCTGCATTTGGTCTGCTTGTTGTGTTGTTAATTGGAACTCGCGGTTGGGCATAGGATTCCCACCTGGAGATTTTAAAACGACATCTCTCACATCTTCAGTAAAAAGATAGAGCTTATCCATCTCATCGCCTGCATGAAGAGCAGATACTTGGGTATACAAAACAAAAAATAAAAGTTTTTTATTCATAGCGACTCTATCGGCGCTTTTTTCTAAACCATTAAACGGATTAACCGATAGAATCAGTATGAAATATTCTTTAACATTTAAAACTTATCTTATGGGGACAAAAATCCTGATCAAGATTAATCTTTAGAACAAAATGAGTACCAAAAAGAAGCTTGATTCTTCAAATGATTTGCATGTTCTGCTTGATTCTATCTATTGTCTGCACAGAATCGGTGACCATGATGCAGCTTCAGTTGCTCTCGATGACTGTGAAAAATGGCTCCATGATCATCACGACTTAAAACATGTCCCGATGGTGCTAAAACTCATCGGAGCCTACCATCAGAACACTTTATCGACTCATCATTTTTCTTCACTCAAATCAATTCAGGAACAAGTTTTAAATCTGGATAATCCGCTTTACTGCGGATGGATTCATTTTTTACAGGGATATTTTTTAAAACAAGAAGACGCTTTGAAAAAAGCAGTTCAAATTTTCAGTACTGGAGAGCACTTTCACGAATTGCTCGAAGTATACTATTGGATGGATAAATTTCGCTATCTCCCTATGGATGAAAAAGTACAAAGCTTTGTGCGCCTGTACCCTATCGATTCTGTTTTCTCTTTTCTTATGGGCAATAACTTTTTTGGGAATACTATTGAACCTAAAACAGCTGTTGAACGTATCCAGCTTGGCAATTACGAACACCATGAAGAAGATTTCGATTGCTGGCTTGTAAAGAATAAATCATTCATTCCTTCTCATTATAAAAATGTTCAATGTGAAGAAGAAAATTTCCTGGATCTCTATTCTGGACTGATTAATGATCGTGGAGAATTCAGTTATCTGCTTATTTCTGAATTAAACTGCCTTTCATTTCTCATTGCCAGTCAGCTTATAGGAACGACTCTCCAGTCGATCGCGGATTTTCTGGGAAAAACCGTTGAAGAAGCAAAGGCCCTGATAAATTCCTTAATTAAAATGGGGATTCCTGTCGTTCAGGAAAATGAAATTTTCAGACTCAACTGGACGTCAAAACCAACAATGATAATTCCAAGGACACTTAAAGTCCGCGGACTTCAGGAATTTGTCAAAAAGAGGAAAAAGCATTTTACCAAAGCTCAATTAATAGAGTTGCTTCAGTTAACCCAGTTTGGGGCGGAAGCTCTGCTGAAGAAATGGGCGCTGGCCGGTTTTATCCGGCCAAGCGAAGGTTCAGATAAAGTGATTATCTGGAAATTTGTCTAATTCGTTTCGTTCAATTCACAATCTAAACTTGCATGTTCTTTTTTATAATCAAGTGTCAGAGATAAACTTCTCTGTCCGTAATCCTTAATCGAATAGCTCATCGTTTTAGGGCCACCTTTCAGGTATTCGATGCTCACAGAATTCACTCGTCCTTCAATGACAGTTCCTTCAAAGTGCACACCATTGTGATCCTGTGCAATTGTCGCCATGGCATATTCGTTCACAGGTGCTTCGAGAACAAGCACCTGTGTTTTAGCTAAAAGAATACATTTAAAAATTGTTGTGGCGATCATTTCAATAACCCCGCTCTTCTGAGTAGAGCATCCGGATTAGGCTCCTGACCTCTGAAGGCCACATAAAGTTTCATCGGGTGAATGCTGCCGCCTTGAGAAAGAACATTGTTCTTAAAACGGTCGGCCACTTCGCGGTTGAAAATTCCTTTTTGCTTGAAGAATTCAAAGGCGTCTGCATCGAGAACTTCCGCCCATTTGTAAGAATAATATCCAGCAGAGTATCCACCGGCAAAAATATGAGAGAAGGCAGTTGAAATGCTTGTGCCTTTTACAGAAGGAAGGAAATCCATCTTCGCAGTGATATCTGATTCAAACTTCTCAATGTCTTTAATCGCCGATGGATTTGCTGAATGCCATCCCATATCGACTGAAGCAAAACTTAACTGACGAAGAGTTGCTCTTCCTTCAAGGAAAGAAGATGAATCTTTAATTTTTTTAATGAGGTCAGCAGGAATTTTTTCGCCTGATTCATAGTGTTCAGCAAAAAGATCAAGACATTCTTTTTCGTAAGCCCAGTTTTCCATGATTTGAGAAGGAAGTTCAACGAAGTCCCAATAAACATTTGTTCCTGATAGAGATTCGTATTTTGTATTGGCAAGCATTCCGTGAAGTGCATGGCCGAATTCATGGAAAAGCGTTGTCACTTCATCAAAACCGAGAAGAGAAGGTTTTGTCGGTGTTGGTTTAGTGAAGTTGCAGACGATCGCAATATGTGGACGGACATTCACGCCATTGGCAATTTTTTGTCCACGGAAGCTTGTCATCCAAGCGCCGTTTCTCTTTCCAGCTCTTGGGTGAAAGTCAGCATAGAAAACTGCAACGTGATTGTTTTTTTCATCGAGAACTTCATAAGTTTTTACATCCTGATGATAAACAGGAATATCGTTTCTCAATTTAAATGTGAGACCATAGAGTTTTGTGGCGACTTGAAAAACACCATCAATAACTTTTTCCAGTTTAAAATATGGACGAAGCATTTCATCGCTGATCTGAAATTTTTCATTTTTCAGTTTTTCAGCGTAATACATGTTGTCCCATTTTGAGTAATCGGTGATGCCATCAATTTTCTTCGCGTACTCTTTCAGCTCTTCCGTTTCCTTTTGCGCGGCCGGAGTTGCATGATTCACGATATTTTCAATAAAAGTCTGAACTGTTTTTGGGTTTGAGGCCATGCGCTCTTCAAGCACGAAGTGTGCGTGAGATTCGTATCCTAGAAGTTTTGCTTTCTCATAGCGAAGCTGAGCAATTTTTTTAACGATGTCCTGGTTATCTGTGGCGTCGCCATGGAAACCTTTTGTAGAGTTTGCCAAGAACAATTCTTTTCTTAGCGCTCTGTTTTTAGCGTAAGTAAGAAAAGGAATTACACTCGGGTACTGAAGAGTGAAAACCCATTTCCCTTCCTTATCTTTTTCTTTGGCTGTAAGTGCAGCCGCTTCAACAACATCTTCTGGAAGTCCTTCAAGATCTTCTTTCTTCTCAACGACCATCATGTAGTCGTTGGTTTCTTTTAAAACGTTATCGCCGAAATGCAGGCCTAAAGTTGAAAGTTCTTTTGAAATTTCTCTCAATTTATTTTTATCATTCTCATTTAAAAGGGCACCGTTGCGGACAAAACTCTTATAATTTTTCTCAAGCAGCATCATCTGCTCTTGATCAAGATTGAATTTCTCCTTGTTGTCCCAGACTTTTTTGATTTTTGAGAAAAGAACTTCATCCATGCTCACGTCATTTCCAAACTCAGTCAGAAGTGGAGAAATTTCCTTTGCATATTTTTGAATATCGTCATTCGTTTCAGCGCTATGAAGATTAAAGAAAACTCCCGAAATTAAATCCAGTTCAGGACTGCTGTTTTCCAGAGCTTCAACGACATTGCTGAAAGTTTCAGACTCTTTATTGTTTTTAATGTCTTCAATTCGTTTCTTTGCGATTGAGATCGCGTCTTTCAATGCAGGCAAATAATCATGCGGAGAAATTTTATCGAAGGGAACTGTTTCAAAAGGTGTGTTGAATTTTTGCAATAAAATGTTAGTCATTATCATTTCTCCTATTTAATTTGCAGATCGTACTGTATTTCACTTTTTCCGGTAGTTGTGGAAATTTCCGTTTGTGGAATTCCCAACGTTTTATTTTTTTCGTTAAGGTCTTTAATCACTGATCCCAGGTTCAGCCACTCTCCTCTTTTGAGAAGATATTCCGAGGCGGTGCCGCCTTTTCCTCTGTCGTAAAATGAAAACTGCAGACTGGCCTTATCAGCACCAATTAATCGACAAAGTACTTTTAATTTTTCAGTACCGGCCTCAAGCTCTCCTGCAATTCCCTGACCGACTACAAACTCTATCGTGCTTGAGTTGAGAGATGTTTGTTCGGATTTCTTTACTGAATTCTTTACTCCAATTTTCACTGAATTCGTATCGCTCATACTTTTCGTTGTCGTCTTTAATGAAAGATTGCAGTGCTCGAGGTCGGCCGGAGCCGCTTCGTGATTGCGTTTTAGATTGTATCGCCCGGCCAGAAACTTCTCAAATAGTTTTCCTCTATCGACCGATGTAACGATATCAATGCAATGATCGTCTTCTCTGAGATTTACTGTGTCCTTTGGAAGCAAGAGAAAGGAAATAGACTGCTGAACGTTGCCCAAACGGACATTGTCTTCAAAACAGAAGGTATTAAGATCCGTTTGTGCGAAAAGCTTTGCGCACGAAAAAAGAACACAAAGGGAAACGAGTAGCTTACTTAGTCGGTAAATGGCTGTCGCCTTTTTGATGATGAATAAATTCATCAGACGTTTTGTATGCACAAAGATCAAGTGTAGTTTTAAATTGAAAAGATTTTGGCAATTGCCCTTTTTTCTCGAGATCTTCGCAAGTACAGGCAAGTGTCTTCATGAAATCGAAAAATCTTTCGCTTGTTTGCGGACTCATCAAATGCTCCATCTGACATGAATCGTGATGAGCAGTTTCATCATCAACACCGACGAAGTCGCGAAGAAAATAATAAAGCAAAGTACGTGATGAAAGAATGCGATGAACTTCTTCGTGTCCCAAATCAGTGAGGACGACAAATTTGCAATCTTCTTCTTCCTGAATCAGTCCTTTCTTTTTTAAGTTGTTCAACATGGTTGAAACAGAACCTTTAGTTAGGTCAAGATCGCGGGCAATATCCGTTACGCGCGCAAAACCGCGGTTTTCCTTCAACTTATGAATAGTCAAAAGATAGTGAACCATTGAATGGGATAGGTCGTTTTCTGATGTTTCTTTCATTGTTATCCAGCGAGTTTGCTTTTTCTAAAAATTGTTTTCTGTCTCAAATTGTATTCATGAAAGTATCAATTTAGCCTTTTCCCGTAAAGGGGAAGATGCCTTTAAAAACAGGCAGTAAAATCAAACGATTACAGTGGCGAGAATGGAAGATATCCTATTGATTTTATAAGTTTTCCAACGTGACCATTTTTGCCTCTCAACGCTGTTTTTGAGCCTTATAGTAGAATAGAGGGATATGAAGACACTAAGCCTGATTTCTTTACTCCTCGTGTCCGCTCAGCTCGCTGCGCAGACAGTAGTTACTCCAACGGCCGCAAACAGCAATGCTGACGGGTCGATTTCCGCGTCAGGAGAAAATGCTCGTAATGGAGTTTTGCTCGACAATGCGGCGAAGTCACAAGAATACCTCAAACAATCAGGTTTCAAACAATCGACAAATAAGTTTTTGCAAGGATCAAATGCTGAAGCTCAAGCTGCGGCGAAAGCAAATCTTACGGATCAGGAAAAGCAGCTCGTCGATACTTATGTCGATCTCGCCGGTGGCAATAAAATAATTAAAGAAAAGTGCGTTGGTGAAATGAAAGAAGCCTGCGCCGGTGAGGAAGTCGATCACAAAGTCATGGGCATGAGTCCCATGATGATCAAGATGGCCACACAAGCTTATGCTATGTTTGGGTCTATGGGTGATTTCATGCCGGTGAGTAAAGGTTCTGGTGAGTGGTTTAAAAAAGGAACTGCGGACTCTGCTGCAAAAGATGCTCAAAAAGCTGCAGATGAAGCAAGTAAAACAGGTGGTGAAGCTGCTCAGAAAGCAAAAGACAAGGCCGGAGAAGCGGCAGAAAATGCAAAAGACAAAAAAGCGACTGACTATTGCAAATATATTCCAATGGCGACTGAGACATTTGCCAAAATTTATCAATCTGATGTCGTTAAAAAATTAGATGCAGAAACAAATAACGGTGGCGAAACCTCGCAAAAGGAAATGCTTTTAAAAGCGGCAAAGAGCCACGATTCAAGAGCAAAACAGGCGCAGGTACAAGCTGTCGGCTGGTACGGAAGTGCTGCCTGCTACGCTTATCAAGCGTCCAGCGGTGCTTTTGCGGTTGATACTTCACTCGTTGTAAAATTAGGAGCTGCAACTTTACTTGGAACTTTTTATCAATCTGAAGTCAGCACTAATAAAGGCTACGGCGATAAGGTCAGAGAAATTGCCAATTCTCTTCCGGGTGTTGGTCAGTGTAACCCGATTACCGAAAATAATTGCTACTGTGCTGAAGAAGAACACAAAAATGATACTCGCTATTGCGGGGAACAGATTCAGGCGAGATTAGCTGCTGCCACTAATTTTCAAAGAGTCACTTGTATAGATAATAAAATGCAGGCTGACAGAAATTGTACCTGCGATAAAACCAATACATGCTTTGACAAAATTTTTGAACAACCTGGCTATGCAGATTTAAAACTTGGCGTTGGTTACACGAACTCTCCTTTCAGATCAATCGCGGCACTTGCACACGGAAGACTTGAGAATGCAGTCATTAACGGAAGTGCAGCCACTCAATCCGCGGCCATCGCTAAAAAAGCTCTTGCTGAACTCGCAGCTAAAGTTCCAAGCGGGAATAATCCACTGACACTTTCCCAGAAAGAAATGTATGACGGGCTTATCGGTAAGGGCATTCCTTCCAATGCGGCCCGATTGATGGCCATGAATCCTCCTCCGGCGAGTGCTATGGCCGATGCCAAAACAAAAGTAGCGAGCCTTGGGGCGCCTGCGGCCATTGATATTTCTTCTTACACAGGAAGAGGATCAAACGTTGTCGATTTCTCGGGCGGAAACGGTCTCGGGCTCGGTGGAAGAAAAGCAGAAAAGAAAAGTGGTGTTGAGGAGTTCCTTGGCAAATTAAATCCTAATCAAAAAAATGCTGCAACGGCCGGTAGAATACTGGAGTTCGCGCAAAAAGCTGAAAGACAAGCTGCCCAGGTTTCCAAAGCGGACAAACCGATTTTTGAAATCATCTCGCTTCGTTACCAGCTCTCCGGACGCAGACTTCTCCAGGTTGATCCACCAGCGCAAACGACAGCGGCAGGAAACTAAACTTTCAAAGAGACATTTTTGATTCCAAAATGATACAATTTTAAAAATTAAAATTTATGGAATCAATTTATGTCACTGCCATTTGAAAAAACCCTGGTCATCATTCCGACTTATAACGAAATCGACAATATCGAGAAAATGATAAAAACCCTCTTCGCTCTTTATCCTGCTCTTTCAATCCTTATTATTGAAGATGGATCGCCCGATGGCACCGCTCAGGTCGTAAAACGCCTGCAGAATGACTACAAAACGCTTCACATGATTGAACGCAAAGGAAAACTGGGACTCGGCACGGCCTACATTACAGGCTTTAAGTGGGCCCTTGAAAAAAACTTCGATTTTGTTTTTGAAATGGATTGCGATTTCTCACACGATCCAAAACAAATACCGGACTTATTAGAGGCTGCTCAGTCCAATGATCTGGTTATCGGCTCACGCTATATCGACGGCATCAGGATCATCAACTGGCCATTCAGAAGATTGCTTCTCTCCTACTGCGCTTCCATTTACACCAGAGCGATTACGGGCATTCCCGTTTTCGATACAACTGGTGGTTTTAAATGTTTTAAAAGAAGCTCTCTGCAATCACTGAATTTCAACCGCATTATTTCCAACGGCTATTCATTTCAACTTGAGTTGAATTATAAAATCTGGGCGAAAGGTTTAAGTATAAAAGAAGTGCCGATTATCTTTTACGAACGCAGAGATGGACAATCCAAAATGGGCGGCGGAATTATCCTGGAAGCTATCTTTGCTGTCTTTAGATTAAGAATTAAAAAAATGATGGGTACACTCTAAGTGAAAACTGCGATTGCCCTGTTTTTAGTTTTAACTTTCTCACAGGCATTCGCAGAAATTAACGTTCAAAAGAGTGTCATTGAAAATAAGGGCAAAATCCGCACAATCATTTCAAGTTTTCCCGACAAAAATTTTGATAAAAAATATCTTTATTTCAATCCATTCGTTCAGCACGACAATACTATCATTTCTGATGAAATGACCGCTGAGGGAAATTTGATTTACTCGACCGTTTACCATACCGGCCTGTATGGTTTCAGAAAAACGATGACAAATGAGGAAGCCTCCACACATATCATGCTCGCTGGGGATTCAAATATGTTTGGTGTCGGAGTCCAAGACAATGAAACACTCGCTTCCAGACTTTCACAAAATCTTCCGCAGAAAAAAATCGTCAATCTCGGACTTGGCGGAACAGGTCCAAGCAGCTTCCTTTATTTTCTTCAAAATTTCTCACTGAAACCAATCACTGGAAAAGCGACAAAGGGGATGCTTATTCTGGATTTCCATCACCACCTGATCGATCGGGTGATCGGTTCAAAATTATTTCTTTCCTGGTTTAAAAACTCTCCCCGCTACGATTTGGACAATGGCAAAGTTGTTTTCGCCGGGTCCTTTGAGGATTATCTGCCTGCTAAGTTTTATTTATTTTTAAACAAGCTTCCCTGGAACAACGTTTTATTCCCCAATCTGCCACGTATCAATCACTCTCACATTGTCCTGACGGCAAAAGTAATTGCTCAAATTAAGAATGAATACCTACGCCAAACAGACAAAGGAAACCGCTTTATCGTCACCTTTAATCCAGCGTACGTTGCTGATTCCTACAGGCAACAGCAAAACCTGGAAGATTTACAAAAAGCTCTGACTGATGAAAAAATCGAGTTCATTACTTTTAATGCCAAGGAAATAAAAACCTTGCCCATTATCAAGGGAGAATATCACCAGAGCGCTGTTGCCCATCAAAACTATGCTCAGATGTTGATTGAAAAATTAAAATTATCGAACAAGTGAAACGCGAGAGAACACTTCGTCATTAAGCGGATTGTACATCATTAAAACCAGAATCCAGTAAAAACCAAATTCGAAAATAACGTAACGAAGATCAGAAGGAATGAAGCTGACCAGACCTGCGAGAACAACATACGCTCCAGTCTGCGTATAGCGAGGTAGTGGAATGGCAAAGCGATTGACGACAGCACGGATCTTTTCCAGCTTTGTATAAAAAAATGGAAGCACGATAAAATAAAGCGTCGCCAGAATTTTAATCGCTACGGTGAAAACAATATTGTTGAGATGAAATCCACCGATAACGAGGTGGTGAACATTCATCTGTTGTCTGGTGTTGTGAGTAAGAAAAAATGGTGTCGACTGAAAATTAAAAATTCGCTGTCCCCATGAAATTTCATCCATGGCAAAACAAAGAAAAACAACTCCGGCAATAATAAGACATGTGGCAAAGACTGCGCCTCTGAATGGCTTCAAAATATTAGCGCGGTAAAAACACATGATGGCTGCAAATACCAAAGTTGAGAAAATCATCCATTGAAAAAAACCGTCGTCCGCCGCCATCTGCGATTCAAAGTGAGCAATGTCATTATGTGAAACATAAATAGCAAGCCCAAGAAAAACAGCAAGAAGCGGATACATGATTCTTTCAAAGATTAATAATTTTCCGAGAACTTCTTTCAACACTCTTCTCCACTGTTTTCAAATTTAGCAAGACGTTCACTATGTCTGCCGCCTTCGAAGGTGTGAGTAAACCACGATTCTAGAATCGCTTCGATTTCTTTTTGAGTGTTAAATCGCGATCCAAGACAAATGACATTGGCATTATTGTGCTTGCGGGACATTTCAGCATCCTGAGGACTTCTGCAAAGAGCAGCTCTGATTCCTTTGAATCTGTTTGCCGCCATTGAAACGCCTATCCCTGAGCCACAAATCAGAATACCTTCTAAATTTTGATGAATAACTTCATGGCAAAGCTTCTTGGCATAATCAGGATAATCAGCGCGCTCAATCGAGTATGTGCCGACATCTATGAGTTCTAAATTTTTTGATTGAAGGAAGCCTTTTAAGGCTTCCTTCATTTCAAAAGCTGCATGGTCTGAACCGATGACAATTTTCTTCATAAGTTTTGATTAGTATCTGTAATGGTCTGGTTTATATGGACCTTCTGGCTTAATACCAAGGTATTCAGCTTGAGCTCCAGTCAATGTATCAAGTTTCACTCCGATTTTTTCAAGGTGAAGTCTCGCTACTTTTTCATCTAGGTGCTTAGGAAGAACGTAAACTTTGTTTTCGTAGTTTTTGTAGTTCGTCCAAAGTTCGATTTGCGCCATAACCTGGTTCGTGAATGAGTTCGACATTACGAATGAAGGGTGACCTGTACCGCAACCAAGGTTAACAAGACGGCCTTCAGCAAGAACGATAAGTTTCTTTCCTGATGGAAGGATGAATTGATCAACTTGTGGCTTGATGTTTACTTTTTTAGCGTTTTTGTTGAGGTAAGCAACTTCGATTTCAAGGTCAAAGTGACCGATGTTTGCAACGATCGCTCCGTCTTTCATCATTTCAAGGTGCTTGCCAGTGATAACGTCGCGGCAACCAGTTGCTGTAACGAAGATGTCGCCAAGCTTAGCTGCTTCATCCATTGTCATTACCTGGTATCCTTCCATTGCTGCTTGAAGAGCACAGATAGGATCGATTTCAGTGATGATAACTCGTCCACCTAATCCACGGAATGAACCAGCTGAACCTTTACCTACGTCACCGTAACCAGCGACAACACAAACTTTACCAGCGACCATAACGTCAGTTGCTCTTTTTACTGAGTCAACAAGTGATTCGCGGCATCCGTAAAGGTTATCGAATTTTGATTTAGTTGTTGAGTCATTGACGTTGATGGCAGGCATTTTCAATTCGCCTTTTTTCATCATGTCGTACAGACGGTGAACACCTGTTGTCGTTTCTTCAGAAAGACCTTTGATGTTTTTGATGAGTTCAGGATATTTCTGGTGAACCATAACAGTTAAGTCACCACCGTCATCGAGAATCATGTTTAGACCTGATCCGTCAGCCCACTTAAGAGTTTGCTCGATACACCAGTCGAATTCTTTTTCGTTCATGCCTTTCCAGGCGAAAACAGGAATGCCTGCAGCAGCGATGGCCGCAGCAGCTTGATCTTGAGTTGAAAAAATATTGCATGATGACCAACGAACTTCAGCACCTAGCTCTACAAGAGTCTCAATAAGAACTGCAGTCTGAATAGTCATGTGAAGACAACCAGCAATCTTCGCACCTTTAAGAGGTTTTGATTTGCCGTACTCTGCTCTAAGCGCCATAAGACCTGGCATTTCGCTTTCAGCGATTTGAATTTCTTTGCGTCCCCATTCAGCAAGTGACATATCTTTGACTTTGTAATCCGTAAAGGCCATTTTTCCCCCTAGTGGTTTAACGATTTTGCTATAAAATAAATCAGGTCTAATATATAGCACTCTCTCCCGAGAGGGACAAGGTAATTAACAATGGCAAGCTATACACAAATAACCCCCAAAGAAGCAGAAGAGATTCTTTCGCTTTATGGTAAAGGTTCTGTCAGTAAACTGACTCCGCTATCACTGGGAATATCCAATTCAAATTACAAAGTTGATCTGGAATCTGAAACGGTGCTCTTAAAAATATCCAATGATAAAAATCAACTACAGCTTGCAGATGAGCAGCAAATTCTCTTTTACCTGCATAAGCGTGGTTATCCTTTTTCGCTCAAGCCAATTGCCTTAACAAATGGCGATTTAGTTTATACGTATGGAAAATATTTTGGCGTACTTTATCCATTCGTTCCGGGAATTCCACCAGGGCCTTCAGATTTTACCTGCAAGGAAGTTGGTGCCGCAATAGCGCGACTCCATTCCCTGCCTCATGATCAGGCAGAAATGGAAAAGCTTCGTCCCCACGAAGCTGTGGGTTATGGGCCCAAAGAAATACGTGATTATGTTTTTTCGACGGTCTGTCCTGAAGATTATCGTGAAGCCTTTAGCTTCTTCTTCCCAGACAGTCTGGAGACTTATCTCTCTGTGAATTTTGAGAAAGGAATTATCCACGGTGATCTTTATTACGATAATACCTTATTCGACAACAATCACTTAAGCACCGTTCTTGATTTTGAACAGGCCGGTATTGGAGAATATATCTTAGACCTTGGAATTTCGATTTCGGGAACCTGCCTTGAAAAGGGCCGGGTTATCACACCGCTGGTCAAATCCTATCTGGCAGGATATGAATCAGTCCGCACGCTCAATGCAGAAGAAAAAATGCATCTCGACGATTCGATCATTCTCGGATTGATGTCTATTTCTCTCTGGAGAATTAAACGATTCAAAGAAAGAAATTTAAATCCGATGATGGAAAATTCTTACCGCGATCTTATTGTTCGCGCGCGCGATTATCACCTTATGAGACAAATGGAAAAATAGGAAAACGAAGATGGCAAAACAGCCTTACAAAAAAGACGACAGCAAAAAAGACTACTCAAGACGTGACGACAGAAGAAGACAGGAACCTAAAAAGTTCAGCGATGTAAAAAGTACACCTAAAGCAAAAATAAATCCTGATGGGACAAAAGAATTCGATCAATCGACATTCTTTGCTTCTTGTCCCCGCGAAGTGGAAGCTCTCCTTGAAAAAGAAATCCGCGACCTGGGCATTACCAGACTTGAAGTAGAAAAAGGTGGTGTCGCTTTTAAGGCCGAAACTGAAGAAGCAATAGATGTTCTGCTCAATTCGAGAGTGGCCTCAAGAGTTTTTAAAGAAATTCAGGTCTACACGATTGCCAATGAAAAAGATCTCTATACCCGCGCCAAAGAAAAATGGTGGGATAAAGTTTTTTCTGTTCATCAGACTTTTAAAATCAATACCCTTTTCGATCGCGATACAAAAGAGCATTTTAATAACTCGATGATTTTCTCGCAACTGTTGAAAGATGCAATTGTCGATAACTTCAGAGAGAAATTCGGCGAGCGTCCTTCTGTTGATACTGGCAGACCGGACATTACTTTTCTATTGAGAGTGGAAAGAAAACCCGGAACGGATCTTTTCAATGCGAGAATTCTGGTCGACATGTGCGGCGATCCTCTTTCAAACAGAGGATACAGAGAAGAATCTCTCAAGGCGCCTCTTCGCGAAAATCTTGCAGCGGCAATTATTATGACAACTGACTTTGATCCTGAAAAAGATATTTTCACAGATACTATGTGCGGAACAGGAACATTTCTCATTGAAGGCATTCTGATTCGCGCCAAGGTTGCACCGACTTATCTCAAAATCAGACAGTATATTGAAAAGAAAGTGCCTGTGTTCGATTTTTTAAAACACCCATGGTTCACTTCTGATAAAAAATCGGAAAGACTTTTCAATGAGCGCGCTCAAGCGATTTACAATCACTCTCTTGCTGCTCTTAACGAACTTCAAACAAGACAGTTCTTTGGTTTTGATATTACTGAACGCGCCCTTGAAACAACGAGACTGCATCTTCACAATGCCATGATTGATCAGCAGATCGTCACTTTGAATAAAAGAGATGCAACGAAGATCACTCCGATGGACGAGCCGCCTGGAATCGTCATTGCCAATCCACCTTACGGAGAACGTATGGGGGATGAAGAGGAATTAAAATCGCTTTATCATGCTTACGGAGAAAACCTGAAGCAGAACTTTAAAGGATTCAGAGCTTACGTTTTTACGTCCAATCCTCTTCTCAGAAAGGCCATTTCTCTTGGAACAAGCAAGCGCCACACTTTCTTCAACGGAAGTCTTGAGTGCCGCCTGCTTAAATACGATTTGTACTAAATTTTAAATTTCTTGATCAATTCATCGAGGTGATTTGCGAGACTGCTGAAGTCTCCGCTCACCTCGCCGATTCTTTCCGAAGCAGTTGTCGTTTTATTTGAAAGTTCCATAATGGAGTTGATATTTTTTTCAACTTCTTTGGTCGCCTCGCTTTGTTCCTGAGTACTGAGAGCAATGTTCGACATAACCTCTTTCAATTTGGCCATTTCAGAAGAAACATTTTTGAATGAGTCGTACGAAACATTTACCTCATTTTTTCCTTCTTCTGCCAGCGTTTTAGTTTCACGGATAACTGCGACAGCTTCTTCCATCAGATTTTTTAGCTGTACAGTGGCCTTTTCAATTTCTAGATTCGATTGTTTCGTTTGATTGGAAAGATCCCCAATCTCGTTGGCGACTACCGAAAAGCTTTTTCCATGCTCGCCTGCCCTTGCAGCTTCAACAGAAGCGTTGAAAGACAGCAATTTGGTTTTCAATGTAATGTCGTCGATAACTTTAACTGTCGAAGAAATCTGAACAGTTTCCTGTTGAAGTTTTTCTGCAATCTGCGCGACCATTTCTATCTGCTTATAAAGATTGTTGATTTTTTCACGGGCAGAGTATGCTTTTTCTGCTCCATCACTGACTTCAGCTTCAACGTTGTTTGTGAATTCCTGCGATTGATGAGTATTGTTGGCAACGTTGCGGGAAGATTCTGTCATTTTTCCCAATGTCATAGCGACATTGGCAGTTTCTTCTTTTTGTTCGCGGATATCTGAGATCGTTTCGTTTGTATAGCGCGAGATTTCTTCAGAACCATGTACAATTTGCTCTGTTGAAGATTTTACCTGCCCTAGAGATGAGCGAATGGTGTCCATCATGTGGTCGAAAGCATTTGCCATTTTACTGATTTCGTCTGAAGAATTATTTTCGGTCAATGTTTTCGTCAGATCCAGCTGTTGAGCAATGTATTCCATACTGCGATGAAATTTTTTCAGTTTGTTGACCGCGACCACTCTGAGAAAGATAACGACAATCACGAGTGCAAAAAGAAACAATCCCACGAGAATTTTTCCTACGTAAGTCGCATTTTCTTTAACGTGTGCATCGACCTCCGCAAGAGAAAATTGAATGCGAGCGGCGCCAAGGACAGTTCCGTCTTCGACCTGATGGCATTCAATACAATTCGTACCCCGATAGTTTGTGCTTGCCTTAAAAGGGACAAGAACAGTGAGGCTGCGACCGAGCTTTTTGTCTTCTGTAATGACTTTGACAAGTTCACCTTTCAAGGCTCGTTCATCCAGCTCGTCTTTAGCGGACTCGTAAGGAAATCCTGGACCGAAAAGTTTTTTTACGGATTCACTGCGGACAATATGAGCATCGAGAATGTTTTTATTCTCCATCAACTTGTGTCGAAGAATTTCACGATTATCCATTGTTCCGGTAATCATCATCGTGTTGACTGAATCAAAATATTGATACGCAGTCTGTGTTGCCTGAGCATCAATAACGGTCTCGACGAATTTTTTTTGATTCGAAAAATTGATCCAGATCACTACTCCGGACATGAGAGTAAAAACAATAATAAGTGGGATAAGAATCTTCGTCTGTAAATTCACGTTGTATAATCCTGTAATGTTATAAACGTTTCGACGAAGATTAAGATAAAGTTGACATGAGAAAAGTCATTTCCTTTATCAATTTTTCTTTAGCCAACAAAGTTGAGTGTTTTATTTTTTTATTTCTTCAGTTCCAATTGCCCCTGTCTGATCTTATCCATCGCTTTCACCATGAGTCGTGCAGCCTCTTGTGGCGCATGAAAGCCTGTTGAGTTTTCAGCCTCAACAAAATCCATTAAGAATTGCGCTTCTCTTTGAAGATTTTGAGCCTGGGTCAGTTTCGCTTCGGCCATGTTTCCATCCTTAGCAACTTTCAGATCTTTTATGAAAGCGACGAGTGCATCCATTACCTGGTTTCTCATTTCGAGATGGCGCTCCTGAATCAATTGCACTTTATCCATCAAATCTTGCTCAGGCTGATGATGGCATGTCTGACATGACTTATTAATATTGAGGAGTGGACTGCGTACATGGTGGCTCGTAATTTTCATTGCCCCTACTCTTTCGTAAGGCATGTGACAATCGACACAAGTAACACCAGATTTAGCATGAATCCCCTGGTTCCACATTTCAAATTCGGGGTGCTGTGCTTTTAAAACCTGAGCACCAGTTTGTTTGTGTATCCAGTCTTTGTGTTTGTTCTCCTGATAGTAAGAGAGAATTTCATCGGCCTTAATTCCTTTATTCCATGGAAAGGTAAGAGTTTTTTCGGGGCCATTAAAATAATATTCAACGTGGCATTGTCCGCAAACAAAAGCGCGCATCTCCTGACGAGTGGCCATTTTATTAACGTCGTAATTTTTTATTCCCAGGGTCGCTTTGTAATTTTTAATTCCTTCAATAAAAGCAGGTCTTGTGACTCTCAATTGCATTGACTGAGGATCATGACAATCAATACAGCTCACCTGATGTTTGGCTTCCTTTACAATTTCCTTGTAAGGAATTTTGTTCATGGCATGAAATCCTTTTGTGATATCGCCATTACCGAGTCTGTACATAATTGGATAAGTAGATGCGTGGCAATTCAAACATGCGCCCGGCTGCTTGGCGACTTCCTGGCGTTTTGTATAAATCTGATCCTCAAGCATGTAAGCGTGACCACGCTCTTCACGGAAATCTACTGAGAAGGGATAACCGTCCCACATAACAACCAGACGAGGATCTTCTGTTAACTTATCCTGCGCAACTTTATCGCGTGGATCTGCTTTATCGGGTGTCCTGACGACAGCCTCAGAACCACCATGCTTTGTTCTCTCGACATCAACAGTGCGAAGATATGAATCGTATTGAAGTGGAAAATTTTTTCCCCAAACGGCAGGATCGTCTTCAAGCGGGCCGATGTTTACAACTCTAAAGAAAGGATTTTTTTGTTCAGCACGTTTTCTGGCAATGTCAGTGGCCAGCAATCCAATACCAACTCCAACAATGATAAACAGAGCAATGACCAGAATAATTTTGTTCTTCTTGTCCATGAACGACCTTCCTTAGTGACTATGTCCTGCATTCCGGTGACATTGAATGCAAGAACGACCTTCCGTTAAATTTTTCATATGAGATGTATTTTCCATCAAAGTCCCATGACACTTCAGACATGAGTTCATTGCTATGTTGAAGTTGTGTTGACGAATAAAAATGGGATCTTTGTAGGCATGAAGAGTAAATTTCCATGAATGACTGAAGCCGTTTTCAGCTTTATTAAAATATTTGGCGAAGAGACCTTCAGGAGTATGGCAGGAATTACAGGTCGTCACGTTTTTATGTGAACCTTTAAGCCAACTTTCATATTGGTCGCTCATAATATGGCAGTTCACACAAGCTTTTGGATCATCTTTAAAGTAGGCATAGCCTTGACCGTAAATAAAAGTGTAGGACCCAAGGCCCAGAATAAGACCGATCAGCGCAGCGAAAATTAGAATGGCAGAAAAGTGAAATTTCAGGTGGTGCCTCCACAAACTTTCTTAACAGAATAATGGAATGTAATATTTCTGCAATGTTTTTATCTATAGAAATTCTTTACGTTTTCTTGTCTAAAATCATCCGACAAAAATATTTCGGTATCTTTTAAAATGCTCATATTTCATTACATCAATGGAAAAAAATTTTTTTGAGCAGAAAATAAAATCAATATTTGAAATCTTTATTCATGGAGGAATTATGATTCAATCGAAAAAAACTTTGCTAGGAATGGCAGCTCTTTTTGCACTTTACTCTCCTTTGAATCATGCTCACTCAACTCTGATGAATGAACTTCGGATGCCTTCAACGATGATCGCAAAGGTTAAGTTTAAAAATTACAAAACGGGAATGTGGAAATTAAATCAGCTTCATCTTGATGTGGCGGGGATTGATATCAAAAATAAATCAGCTGATGTTGTGATTAACGATGCTGAATATAAAAAACTGGAAGAGATGGGATTTGATGTCGAGATGACGATGAGCAAATCTTTAATGAGAGGACCGGATGCTCAATATAAGAATCCGCAGGAAATCGAACAAATTCTCAATGACTATCACAATCGCTATCCGGAACTTTCAGAATTGAGAGTTGTGGGTAAATCGCTTCAGGGAAGATCAATCTGGGCGATAAAAATTTCTGGCGGGACACAAGAAAAGAAACCTGCAGTTCTTTTCAATGGAATGCACCACGCGAGAGAAGTCATGGGACCTGAAGTGGCCCTCGATATTATTGAAACACTCCTTTCGAATTATGGAAAAGACAGCAAGATCACTCATTGGGTTGATGCTAATGAGATCTGGGTGCTTCCAATGTTCAATGTCGACGGTAATAACATTGTCTGGTCGAATGATTCCATGTGGAGAAAAAATGCACGCGGAAATTACGGTGTAGATATCAATCGCAATTATCCTTATGCGTGGGGATCTTGTAATGGTTCAAGCAATTACAAGAGCGCGCAGGATTACCGCGGACCAAGTCCTGCTTCAGAACCAGAAACACAAGTGATGATGAATTTCGTTAAAGACATCAGACCAGTGTTTGATATTTCTTATCATTCTTATTCTGAGCTGGTGATTTATCCTTTGGGTTGCAATGGTCAGCGCGCGAAAAATGCTGATGTCATGGAACCTATCGGAAAAGAAATGGGAAAGCGAATCGGCTACACTCCGGGGACAGCGTGGGAAACTCTCTACTCTGTTGATGGCGGAGATATCGACTGGATGTACGCCGAGTACCAGGTTCTTCCTTACGTCATCGAAGTGAATTCTGGAAGTGACGGATTTCAACCTGATTATTCTAAGAGAGAACCAACAGTCGTTCTCAATCGCAAAGCCTGGCAATACGTTCTCGACAGAATGGATGGCCCCGGTATTCACGGTGCTGTTGAAAGCAATGGGAAAGCAGTTGCTGATTTCTCAATTGCGGTTCAAAGAAAAAATGGCGATGCTTACGTCGACTATATGACTTACAAAGGAAAACCGAACGGAACATATGATTTGATTTTAAATCCTGGAACGTATCGTTTAAATATCTCCGGTCCCGGAATTGAAAATACTTCGAGAGAAGTCGTTTTGAATCAGACTCCTCAAACTGTAAATTTCAGATAATATAAAAAAAGGCTCCGCAAGGAGCCTTTTTTATATGTATGACTTAAGCTGCATGATATTTGAGGGGTTCATGCGCCTTAAGGTTCTTTTTCTCTTTCAGCAACTGAGCTTTCAGAGCTTTCATTGCTTTATGGAAACTTTCATACATTGATTCGCCTTCTTTTTTTGCAAAGAAGACTTTGTGATTAGCGAGTACTTTTAACTGTGCCAGGTAACGGCCGTTCGGTTCTTCTCTAACATCGACTTTCACTTCAGCATTAGCGGGAGCAATTCTTTGGAGCTCGTTAAGTGCAAAATTCACAAGTCTGTTAGCTTTGTCTCTTCTCATAGATCCTCCAGTTCCTTGGGATGAACCCTTATCCATCCCTTTCGCTCAAAAGATGGCGTCTATTCTCAAGCTCGCAAGGGGCACTTGCATTTTTTTTAGGGAATTTGTTTAAAAACGCACTGTAAAATTTACTCTCCTCCCCGGGAAATCGTCTGAAAATGATACAAGATCGGTGAATCAAATACTCAGGGGGATTTCATTGAAGACACCGGTACTTATTCTGGCTTTTTTGGTTATTAATTCCTTGTATAGCGGTACAGTATTAGCGACGACTAATGATCCTTATTATGAAGTCGAATCCGTTAAAGTGACCGAACTAACCGCTGAAGAAGCTCTCGAATTCAACAACGACCAACCCAAGCCCTACAACCTCGCCGCGAAAATTAACGAAATAAAAAAATTAACAGCAGCAACAACGAGACCGAATCCCGTTGAGGCGGCTTCTCCAGGTGCTAAAGCGAATGGCATCATCATGATCATTGATAAACTCATTGCGATCGGTGAACGATTAATGCCGGCAATTAAGGCAGGAAAACCTGTTGTGAATAACAATCCGATGGCAGCTGTATCAGTCCTTCCTCGCACGAATGAAAAAGATTTTGTGGTTCATGGAATGGGAGGCTGGAGTATTCCCGTTTCAAAACATTATAAAATTGTTTTCTCCAATATGCTTGGCATGGATGTTATCTCATTCGTCTACAGCATCACTTATCAATACAACGGCTCTTTAAACGGCAAAGGAAAGTACCTCACAGGGATTAGAGCTTCTGCGAGAAATATTGATGTGGCCTTCGGATTTGATTTGAATGCTTCTTCAAGACTTCTGGCGATCTCAAACATCGGAACCTCTCAGGATGTCATTGCAGGTGCGACTCTTGAAATTTCTTACACTGTCGGCAATATGCTCAGAACCATCACACGTAACGACGGCTTTTTTATCGCGGGCAATGGGAAACTCTGGAAAATGGATTAACTATGACTGATAAACCCGGACTTCACCCGAGAAATAAACATAAGGCCGGGTATGATTTTAAATCATTGATTCAAAGCTCACCTGCTCTTTCAAACTTCGTCAGCAAAAACAAGTATGGAAATGAGTCGATTGATTTCGCCAATCCATCGGCGGTGAAAGCGCTCAACTCTGCTCTTCTGAAATATTATTATAATGTTTCCTTCTGGGATATTCCCAAAGGCTATTTGTGTCCGCCTGTTCCGGGACGAGCGGATTACATTCATCATGTCGCTGAACTTGTGGACTACCGAAAAGGGGCAGAGATAAAAATGCTCGATATCGGCGTCGGCGCCAATTGCATTTATCCTCTGATCGCTCATGCGGAATACGGCTGGACTGCGGTTGGAACTGATGTAGATGAAGTGGCCCTTTCTAATGCTCAGACCATTCTTAAAAAGAATGCACTTGAGTCTGCCATTACCCTTCGCTTGCAAACAGACAAAACCAAAATCTTTCAAAATATCATTGGCAAAGATGATTACTTTCAACTCGCGATCAGCAATCCACCTTTTCATTCGTCAGCGGAAGAAGCGCGTGCTGGATCGGAAAAGAAGAACCGCAATCTGGGATTGAGAAAAAATTCTTCAAACTTCGGCGGGCAAAACAATGAGCTCTGGTGCGAAGGTGGTGAAGTGGAATTTATTAAAAAGATGATTGAGGAAAGTGTGCAGTTTAAATCGCAGTGTCAGTGGTTCAGTACGCTCATTTCAAAATCAACAACACTTCCTCTGGTCTATGAGGAATTAAAAAAACATCGCGTTCACACTGTCCGCACTCTGGACATGGCCCAAGGGCAGAAGAAAAGCCGTATTATTGCCTGGAAATTCTAAACGCTATAAGATTTACACGCATTTTTGTATCAAGAAATCTTATCTTGATCGGTATCCCCTTTTCGCTTAAAAACTCCTAAACAAATCTAAGGGAGATACTATGAAAAACTTGATTGCCTCATTAACGTATTTGCTTTTATCCAATGCATTTGCTGCTTCTACTTACACTGTGACTTATTCGACAACAACGGTTCATGCGACGACCAAATTATCTAAAATGGCTTTTCAAACTCTTCCTGCGCCAACAAAATTCAGCTCTTTTCGAATTGATTCAGTCGATGCAGAAAACAAAGTAGTCACATTAAAAGAACATACAATTCCCCAATCGCCCCTTCTTTTTAAAATTCAGTTCGTAGGCAATTCAGGGGTCAACTTAATAGATGCTACTAATAATGTATTAGTCATTGCTCCAGCGAAAATTATTACCAAGCCCATTTTCGGAACTCTAATCGGTGGGCATTACCCAAATATCTCAGTCAATGCACCTGTCATCGACAATGCCATCAAAGAAGAAGTGGCCAATACAATTGGAACAAACAATTTCAAAATGACTTTGACATTTGAAAACAGCGGCGGTCTTTGTGCTGAACAAACTTCAAAAGATGTTCAATGTACAATTTCGATTTATCACACTTATAAAATCGACGTTGAATAAATTAAAAAGCCCCTAAACAGGGGCTTTTTTTTTACTTTTATTGGCAAAGCGGAAAACGCATAACCAGTTCTTTAATGTTCGTTTTCTTTCCGACGTCATCGCTCTGAACTTTTTGAGTCAGTAACTGCTGCTGGCGTGGGCTCCTGTCTTTCATCCGAAGATGCTGCCAGTACGAGCTCTTCCAGAACAATTCCCCAGTTGCAGAATTTCCAAAATAACTGCTTTTAGAACCTAGAAGCTGCTGATGTAGAATATCGACGCCGCAAGCGAGATTGTTTTTGGGATCTTTGACAGAAGGAACATCGCAGTTTTCGCCGCGCGATTTTCTTAACGTGCGCGTATCTTCAAGTTGCAGAAGACCTACGGCGCGGGCATTGGTTCCGACGGCTGTGACGTTGGGATTGCAACTCGATTCCTGCCATGAGATCGAAGAAAAAGTCCACACCCAGAATTTCAATTTCACTTGCGGAGTAAATTCTTTGAACTTCGGACAAATGAAATCCATGTCCGGAATATCATTTGAAAAGAAAGAATTCTCCAACTCAGAAGAAGGTAGTTTCACGATCGTGGAAATAATTGAGTTGCCCCAAGGTCCGATCGAGCCATCATCTTTAATGAATTGATTACAGCCTTTCACTCCGTTTAAATTAAAATGAGGAGTCAAAACTATTTGTCCTGCTTCTTCGAGATTGGCCGTACAGGGTTGAGAGACTTTCCCAGCATCCTTCACTTGTTCCAGAGACTCTTTCACCGTATTGGCCGCGGATACGAGCCCTGCCACTTCATCATCCTGGGCATGAGCTGCTACCGCAAATGATAAAGAAAATAGTATGACTATCATTCCAATCATTTTTTCCATAGCAACTCACAACGATGTTTTTTTCCGTTAGATGAAATCTCCATCATTAATTTCACAGGCGTTTCGTAATGAAACCGGATAACAGTGTTCACAGCTTTATCCTTTTTGCAAAGGATCGTTGTGATTTGTTCATAATTTTTAGCCGTGTGGTTATTCTGAATGTGATACTTGCAATCTTTTTCATCATTCAAAAATTCAACGGAAGATTTTTTGTAATCCGCGAAGACGAGCTTGCCACCAAAAATGAGCTGATCGCCTTTTTGCTGAAGTTGTCCTTCCGGGCAAACTTTTTCATCACCATTTATCAGTTCATAATCGCCTGTCTTAAATTCAAGTGAATTCGCCTTCTCAATGGAAAGGAGTACAAGTGAAAGAAAAAGGATTTTTGGACTGAATAGCATAAATAACCTTCCGGCTATTTTACCATAGTTCAGATTTTCACAAGATTAATTTGTACTAAATATTTTTTATTAGCCAATGAAGTACAAAATCAGCTTAAAGGCTTTAAAGGATCAGGAGCACGGTAGTTGTTAAATGCACTATGCGCTTTAAAACGGGATCCGCCCTTGCATTTCAATAGATAGTCACAGGCACGGCATTCATCTGGAAGAAAATTTAACTCGCGCATTGATTTCATAAAAGGATGATTCCAGCCATCCAGAACTTGATCAGGACTGCCCAAATTTTCATTGATAAAATACGATGGCTTTAAAAAGCCGCGCGGATCGGCGATCAATCGGGAATGACCGTCATCGGCGATTGCACCGAGACAGAGTTCATTCATTACTTCGCGGTCATGCAGACAAAAAGGAATAGCGTTGGCAATTTTGACAACGGATTTGAACTCAACACTCATTTTGACAAGCTTATTGAGGACAATTCCAATTTCTTCTTTGAGCGGCTCTACAATCGACTGAGTGACTGGACGATACACTTCCCATTGTTTCAACGGTGAATTTTGAATCTGTTTGAATATTTTTTCCAGGTGAACAATGTTCGATGAAGTTAACACAGTTCCGGCACGAATCGAGAGGACGGATGGATTCAAAAAAGAAAGCCCTTTAATTTTTTTCGAGAAGGACTTTTTCATTCTGGTCCAGGCCTCATCACTTTCATCATCGAAACCGTTGAAGGAAATAAGCACATCACTGACATAATGATGAATTAGATCGGCCATGGGTTGATCAATGAGACTGGCATTTGTATTGAGTCTGATGTTCAGTTTTTTTTGACGGGCGTATTCAAACAGTTCGGAAAGATCATTTCTTAAAAGAGGTTCTCCGCCGGTAAAACGTACTGTCTTAATCCCCGCCTCAGCGATGGAATCGATAATCTTTTTTATCCGTAGAGTATCTTCAGGAGAATGGTGAGTGCCCCTCCCCGATTCAGCGAATGAAGAGTTATTAAAGCAACCGGTGCAATTGAAATTGCAAAGTGAAGTCACTTCGATAACGACTTCAAAAGGCAACAGACTGGCTTGAGGATTCATTTCCTCAAATTATAAAGCAGAATGTTTTCTCTTTGCAACCTGTAGCTTCTGATAACTTTCAATCAAACGAAGATGCTTATCTAAGCCTTCCAGTTTTAAATTTGTCGGTGTGAGACCAAAGAAGCGTACTTCGCCTGTCACTGTGCCGATGGCATTGTTCAGAACTTCTGCTCCAAACATGCGAGTCAGGTTAGGAATATAATCTTTCAATTCAAGCTCATCATCAAGGGTGATATCGATGACGGCGTTTAAAGCGCGATAAAAAGCCCTGCGTGCATTGGAGTTGTCGTTGAAGGCCATGAACATTTCAACGTAATCCTTAGCTTCTTCAAAGCGTTTTAAAGCAAGAAGCGAAAGACATTTCAATTCTCCGATATCCAGTTGTCCCCAGACTGTGTTTTCATCAAAGGCAATTCCGATGAGTTCTGAAATTTTGGTGTAGTTATCGAGTTCGCTTTCATCGAGTTTTTTGACAAGTTTAGCGAGCGCTTTATCATTGAGGGAATGCAGGTTAAGAATATCTTCTCTGAACTCAAGCGCCTTATTGTGATTATCCCAGATCAGATCTTCAGGAAGATAAATTTCGGAATAACCAGGAACAAGAATTCTGCACGCCTTAACTCCGAGTTCTTCGAAATCAGAAATGTACACTTCTTTTTCCAGTTGATTCAAGATATCCATCAGGTATTTGTATTCTTCTTCCGTTGTTCCTGAAAAATCCCAGTGAGAAAATTCAAAATCAGCTTTTTCGCTGAAGAACTTCCACGAAATCACTCCCGTTGAATCAATAAAGTGATCAATGATGTTATTGTGTTCGCAAATAGCGTTCTGATTAAATGTCGGAGGAGAGAGAACATTGAATCCTTCAAAACTTCTTCCTTGAAGGAGTTCCGTTAGACTTCGCTCCAGGGCCACTTCAAATTTCGGATGAGCGCCAAAAGAAGCAAAGACTCCTCCATTTTTCGGATTCATTAAAGTCACACACATGACCGGAAATTTTCCCCCCATAGAAGCATCTTTAACAACGATAGGAAATCCTTCCGCTTCGAGCTTCTTGATTCCTTCGACAATTTTTGGATATTGAGCGAGAACATCAGCAGGAACATCCGGAAGCGTGATTTCTTCAAGGATGATCTGGTTTTTTACAGCGCGCTCGAAAATTTCCGATAGACACTGAACGCGCGCTTCATACATTGTATTGCCGGCACTCATTCCGTTTGACACGAAAAGATTTCCGATAAGATTCACAGGAATATAAACCGTTTCCTTGTCCGATTGACGAACGTAAGGAACGGCACAAACACCGCGTTTTTTATTTCCAGAGTTTGTATCGATGAGATGAGAGGCTTTGAGTTCGCCATCAGGATTATAAAGATCGAGAAGGTAATCATCCATCAAGCCTTCAGGAAGTGAATCTTTCGGTCCCGGCTTGAACCATTTTTCTTTCGGATAATGAACAAAGTCGCCTTGAGCGATGTCTTCGCCAAGGTAAGAATCATTGTAGAGATAGTTATTGCTGATGCGTTCAAGGTATTCACCAAGAGCAGAAGCGAGTGCTGCATTTTTAGTCGCGCCTTTTCCATTGGTAAAACACATTGGAGAATCAGCGTCGCGCACGTGAACTGACCAGACGTGTGGAACCGGATTTCTCCACGAAGCGATTTCAAGTTTTATGCCGAGAGAGCTGATAATGGATGTCATGTTTTCGATGGTTTCTTCCAACGAACAATCTTTGCCGAGAATCATCGTTTTCGTTTCGGCAGTATCACCATGCTTATACATTAGTCCTGCTTCATCTGTGCCCAGGACATCATGAATTTTAATCTGGAATTCCGGGCCTTGCTGAATCACTTTCTTCACAGTACAGCGATCAATGGATTTTAAAATTCCTTCGCGATCGTGTTCAGAAATGCTCTCTGGAAGTTCAACGTCGATGGTGAAAATCTGCTTATAGCGATTTTCCGGATCGACGATATTGTTTTGAGTCAGGCGTATGTCTTCTGTCGGAATATTGCGGGCAAGGCAGTAAACCTTCACGAAGTAAGCCGCACACATGGCACTTGAAGCAAGAAAATAATCAAATGGACCTGGCGCTGTTCCATCCCCTTTGTAACGAATAGGTTGGTCGGCGACCACACTAAAGTCATCAAACTTAGCTTCTACTTTGAGATTCTCTAAAAAACGTACATTGATTTGCATAATGCCTTCTGAAGTACCATTCCCGGGGCATAGAGGGTATGGATTTGTCTTTTTGTGAGTAAGATTTACAGGTGGGTAGGAGGTGTTTCAAAACAACATTTGCCTAAGTCCCCTTTCCGGAAATCAAGCAGAATTAATTTATACACGCGCTCTAAGTCCGGAACTCCCCCCTGGCGGAGGCAGCCGCGAAGAACGGCGATTTTCTCGATGATTTCTTCAACGCTTAGATCGAGTGACTCAAGCTTATAACGCTCTTTGAAGATTTTGGATTCGGCATTCTTTAAAAAGCCCACAAGAAATTTTGCCGGCAATTCTTCACCGACGACTTCGTCAGGGATCGCATTGATTGCCGATAACCAGAGCCCGTGTTCGTCTTTAGCGAGCTTCGGGGGCATGACTCCCGGAGTATCGAGCAAGTCAAAGCCGCCATCGACCATAATCCACTGTTGCGATTGCGTATGGCCAGGCTTGTCCGCAGTCTTCACAGCATTGCGGCCGGAAAGCGAATTGATGATTGTAGATTTTCCTGTATTGGGAAGGCCGAGAACCATGAGCTTAATTTTTTTTGAAAATTCTTTTTGGTTAGGATTGGAAGCTCTTCGTTTTTGATCGACAATTTTTCTTGCAAGATTCATGACTTTTTTCATCGTGCCTTTATCAAAGCAATCGATAAACATGTAATTCAGCCCTGAGGTTTTAAACCATTCTTCCCATTGGTGAATTTTCGAGGGATCAGCGAGATTGACTTTATTTAAAAGAATGAGACGGCTTTTTTGTCTCAATGTTTCATCTAACGTTTTGTTTCCTGAAACAGTGGGAACGCGCGCGTCTCTTACTTCCAGAACTATATCAACAAGATTGAGCTTTTCGCCAATTTCTCGGATGGCCTTCGCCATGTGCCCTGGATACCAGTTTATAGGCGATTGCTCGAGATCATCGTGAACGATGTGCTTGTCTTTTAGTTTAGATTTCATAAACTGGTTTATAAAATTTTAAGTCTGAGTAAGCAACTTTTTATTTCGCTTTTAAAAACACTCCTATGCTATAAGAGAACTATATGAATACTGAATCTCATCAAAAAAGTGTCGTTCGCGTACGTTTTCCCGGCCAAACCAAACCTCAATCGTTTCTCCTTGGAAAATTGCCTTTTAAATACGGTGAAAAAGTCGTTGCCCTTTCCGAACGTGGAATGACTGTCGGTTATATCAATTCGTTTCCTTTTGATCTTCCTGACTCTGAAAAAGCCGCGAAGATTTATAAGATCGAGCGCTATGCGAGTGAACAGGATATTTTAGACTTTAAAGAAGCATATCAGGATCAAAGAGAGGCAAAGACTATTTTCGTCGATTTAGTCAGTGAATTAAATCTTGGAATGACTCTCAAAGATATTGAGCACAGCGATCTTGGCAGAAAAGTCACATTTTATTTTACAGCACCGACGCGAGTGGATTTTCGCGAGCTTTTAAAACGCTTAAATCACTCATTGAAATTGAAAATTGAGTTGCGACAAGTGCATGAAGGTTCAGGTGATCTGGGCGATATCGGACCTTGCGGAGCCGAACTTTGTCAGTTCATCAATTCAGTTATGGGCAGCGGTTGCTCTCAATCTAAAAAATGCAATGAGTACAAATGCAGGCTCGACTATAAAGATCCTTTCTATGAAGATAAGCGATCGCGTCTGCCTAAAATCGGAGAGATTATTTCAACTCATACCAATGAAAAAGGCCGCGTTTTGCGACTGGATTTATGGAATGAAGAATTTGAACTTCTCACAGATGAAGGCGCTGTGAAAAAGTTCGTTTCCGATCTTTGGAAACACTAAGTTTCATCTTCCTTTTTTTTAGCTTTTGCCATTGAGTAAACACAGGCATTCGATCCGCTTGGGATATAGCCAGTTCGCTTTAAATCCATCTGCAAAACAGAACTTAGGAATTCTTCTTCAATTTTACAGGGAAGTTGTGTCACGCCGATAAGTCCCGGAAAAGGACAATTGCATTCGCGAATGACTTCACCTTTTTCAGTTCCTCTTTTAGGCATGAAACCTTCCGAGCTTAAAAGAATATCGACCGCTTTAAAACGCATATCCTGAGTTGCCGTTTTTTTTCCTGAAGCAGCGACCAGAGAATTCAGAATCTCTTCAAATTGTTTTTTTCTTTTTCCCCAGAATTTTTTGAAAAAACTTTCAATGAGTTTTTTATTTCCGCTCTCCTCGAGATGAGTCAGAAGTTCGTGAAGCAGAATGGATTCCTGATTGGGAAATAGCTCTTTTCCTGCTGTCGATAATTCAAAATAAACGACAGGTCTACCCTGTCCGATTTTATGATAGTCGCGAATAATCAGACCTTGTTCTTCAAGGGCCATCAAATGTTGTCGCAACGTTGTTTTGGCGAGATCTAATTCAGCTTCCGCTTCTTCAATGGTCAGCATGCCACGTTCTTTAATGAGATAAAGCAGGTCTTTTTTAGGTCCCTGAAAAAGTGTTTCAATCATACCGTAATAATACCATGGGGTTGAAGGCCAGTGCAACTTTAAAACTTAAAAATACGTTTTTAACCTTGATTCCGAAGGGTTCGAGAGTTATATTGGTTTAAAACGCAATTATACGTTTTAAATAAAATGGAGAAATTTATGTCTACCACTACTGTTCAGGAACTAGATATTACTCAAGTTGTGCCTCGTGAAAAACACCCGACTATTTTCAGAACTTTCGATGCTCTTACTCCAGGTCAGTCATTCATCTTAATTAATGACCACGATCCTCGCCCACTTCAATATCAATTTAATTTTGAACGTCCTGAACAATATGGTTGGGAATATCTTGAGCAAGGTCCGGTTACCTGGAAAGTTAGATTGACTAAAACTAAATAGGAGCTTTTCGTGAGCGTGCAAAAGTCAAAAGGTGCTTCTTCGGGCGCCCCGGATAGTGAAACAGCAATAGAAGCGATGATTCACTTTATAACGGCGATGCTGTTTCTCTTCGCGGGTCTTGTCGCCCTTGTCTGGAATAGCGGCAGGCTGGCCGATGGGCAATTTTCTGATCCCAGAGTCGTGGGTGGTCTTCATTTTATTACGCTGGGATGGTTGTCTCTTTCTATCTTCGGAGCTCTGAGAGTTTTCACGGGTGTTGCTTTGGGAACACAAGGTTATAATAAAAAACTTGTCCCATGGATCCGATCTATCTGGAGTCTTGGCGCAGTTCTCTTTCCCATGGGATTGATTCTGCAAAAACCACTTTTGATTATGTCAGGCGCTCCATTGATTGGTGTGGCCCTTTTGCTTTTCACGATTCACATAGTCCCTGCTCTTATCATGTCGGAGAGAAGTGGTTTTACGAAATGGTTTCTTTTTATCGGAATCATTTCTCTCTGGGGAACCTGGTTGCTCGGATTAACGGCTGCGCTCATTCGTGCAGGTGTTTTTGTCACTCCACCGGAAGGTTATTTTTTCGCGCACATTCTTCTGGCGGTGTTCGGATGGATTGGTTCATGTGTATTGGGCGTTGGCTCTCATCTCATTCCGATGTTTGCTCTTTCTAAAGTCACACGACAGTGGCCGATTAAAGCGGCACTCGCGCTTTGGGCGTTCATTCCTTTATGTGGTGTTCTTGGAGCTTTTTACACTGAACCTTTTCTCACCATCGGCTGGAGTATTGCTGGGCTTGGATCACTTCTTTGGATTATTCAAGTGGCCCATTATTTCAAGGGGCGCTTGAGAAAAGAAGCTGAGCCGGGATTAATGCTGGCCGGAGGATCAACGATTCTTCTCGGGCTCTCCTGGTTTTATATTTTCTTTCAAGAAGCTTCTATTTCCTTTGTCGGTTTGCTCATTATCGGATGGCTGACACTTTTTACATTGGGAATTTATCACAGAGTCATTCCTTTTCTTGCCTGGTATGCGCGCTTTGCCCGCAATATCGGCAAAGGTGTTACGCCGAAGGTGCAGGATTTAATTGACTGGAAATTAGGTATGATGACGACGGGATTTTCACTCGCCGGAGCGATCATCTGGTCTATAGGTCTTTTTACTCATCTTTCATCTTTAACATATACGGGATCAGCTTCGATTTTGATCGCTGCTCTGATTTCGCTTGGACAACTTAGAACTTTAATCGGAACGAAGGAGAAAAATCATGTCAGCGCTGACAAACGAACAGATAATGTTGAACTTAAAACAAGTCATTGATCCGGAAGTAAATATTAATATTGTAGATATGGGATTGGTTTATGGTGTGAGATTCCGTCATGAGAATGTGGAAGTTCAGATGACGCTGACTTCGCGCGGTTGTCCTATGGAAGGTTATCTCACAGGACAAGTGAGAAGCGTTCTTGAATCATTGCCTGAAGTGAAGGAAGTGGATATTGATCTCATCTGGGAGCCTGCCTGGTCGCCGGAAAAAATAAATCCACTTGCACTAAAAGTGAGAGATATGAGTCCGGTAAAAGTAAATACGCTGGATGTGCGTCCTATCTTGAGTGCTGGCGGCGAACCATTCGGTGCAATCATGAAGGCCATTGGTGAAACTCAGAATGATGGAGCTTTAAAACTTATTTCTTCTTTCAAACCAGCTCCGCTTTTCAGCATGCTCGGAAGCAAGGGATGGCAGAACTGGATTGAAAAAGCAGAGAAAGATAATTGGGTCATCTGGTTTTTTAAAGCTGATGGAACGACAGTTGTTCCTGAAATTTCTGTGTCGGAAAAAGAAGCAGCCCATTTGCAGAAAGAGAATCCGGAGCTTCGCGAGCGCCTGCGTATTAATGGTGATAAATGGATTCTCGATGTAAGAAAAATGGAACCGCCTGAGCCGATGCAATTAACGCTGGAAGTGGTTTCAAAACTTCCGGAAAAAGTATCCCTGGTTCAGATCAATGAACGGACTCCGCAGTTTCTGTTCCCTTTATTAGACGAACGCGGTTTTGCTTATGAAGTTCAGGAAGCTGGGACAGACGTTCATATCCATATCCATAAGAAATAGAGGTTCCAGCACACTTTCCTGTAAGCACCGCTTACAGGAAAGTGTGCTGGAACCTAACTCGAACCTAACTCAAAAGTTTATTAAGTGAATTGGCAAATTCCTGAACATCGCGGGCACTGAAGGCAGCCGGGCCACCGGTCAGGCTTCCTCCATCGCGCAACTCTTTCATAAAATTTCTCATCGAAAGAATTTCACCGATATTTTCTTCAGTATAAATTTCTCCGCGAGGATTGATGGCCACAGCTTCCTTTTCAACAATACGTGCTGCAAGTGGAATGTCGGCCGTGACGACCAGATCATTTTTTTCAACCTGGTCGACGATATATTGATCGGCCACATCGTCTCCACGATCGACAATGATCAATCTGACGAGGTCGGAGTGTGGAATGGTTTGATAGGAGTTGGCGACGAGAACAACCGGGAGATTGAGGCGTGCAGACGCTTTGAAAACGGTTTCTTTGATGACCTTGGGGCAGGCGTCGGCGTCGATCCAGATTTTTTGGGGTTTTAATTTCATTGCACTACGAAGCCTTTAACTCTACCTGATATTTCAAATTTGAATGACGTAAAATATCTTCAATGGCAAGTTTAACAAAGAGTTTTTCAGGATAGCCAAGATCCTTTGCAAAGCGCGCTGCTCTTTCAGGGCTAACAAGTTTTCGTTCTTTTTCTATATCACATAAATTTGCGCGAGAAATATTCAAACTTTCGGCAAATGTTGTTTGAGATATTTCTTCAGTTAATCTGATACTTTTAAGAAATTTCCCAAGGCTCAAGGGGCCATATTTTTTTGTAAGATAAGTAGATGCAGATTGCCTATTTGTACTCATGTTTGTTCACCTCAATAACTAGAATGATTTCTATCTCTTTCTCGTTGGTTTCTATGTAGAAAGCTCGGTAAGCTCTATTCAGCCTTATAGATCTTTGGCCTTCTCTTTTTCCCTTGAGAGGTTCATCATGAAATCCTGCTATTAATCTTGCTTCCCGAACGCCAAAGAGCTCAACCATTTCAATCCAACCTTGAAATTTATGAATAATATGCTGAGGCAAATATCGCAATTCGTTTTTCACTTGCTTACTAAGCAAGACTTTTGTTTCTAAAGACATTCTAACATTACTCCTCGCAGAAGTACACTCTTCGAACAATCTATATATTCAAATGAATAAGCTATGAAATTGTCTTAACCAGGTAATTTAATTACTAAGGCTCAAATAATGTTTTCACTTTTTAATAAATCTTGTAAATTTTCTGACCAAAAGCTATGGGTTAACAGCGTAGGACGAAGTCTAGTGGCACCTTTTGATTGGCAAGATTTGGCGTTTTTCCCTCAGGAAACTATAGTTTTTACAGGTCATGGCTTAAATCGTTGTAAATAAGCTGATTGGAGCTATTCTCTAAAAAAAAGACCTTTCTGCAAGTGAGACAACGATGAAATCTGTATTCCTGTTGGTATTGATCGCCCTTCATATGGCCCCGGTTCAAGAAGCGGCCGCGACTGATTTTTCGGTTGAGCAGGAGTTTATCGGTAAGTACAAACTGATTCAAGCAGTGAAGGAAACGGAGGCTACGGTTTCGAGAAGACCTTCTCGTTGTAGAGACAACTTAACGATTAAGCAGGCCGAGACGGGAGACATGCTGACGTTGTTTGGAATCAATAACAATGGGATCGGACAAACGCTGAATTGGATTGATCACAGTGACAAGGAAGGGATTACGACAGAGGTTGGTGAGAATTCACTTACTCAAAAAAGACTATGGGGTGTTTACCAGGTGCTTGGGATAAAGCAGTCTGAGGAACTTGTGACAAGTTTAGAAAAAGAAAATGAGACTTTGATTTATCGATACAGAACTGAAGTGACAAATAGCCTGACGAAAGGAATTAAGATTCATGAAGAAGCTGTTTGTCTTTATCGGGAAGTTCATTAACAACCACCTACGAAGCTTAAAAAAATCATCGAAAAAAACTATCAGTTACCAACACGTGCCTCGTTGAAATGCCCTCTGAGAAGGCGTAAGCTTCTCCTATGAACATACCTTTTTCATTGTTAGATCTTGTTTTCATCAATAAAGATTCAAATGCAAAAACTGCGTTTGAAAATTCGATTCGTTTTGCAAAGAAAGCGGATGAGCTCAACTTTAAAAGATTGTGGATTGCTGAACATCACAATATGCCTGCGATTGCCAGTGCGGCGACTTCGGTGGTGATCGGGCTTCTTGCAAGTCAGACGAAAAGAATTCGCGTTGGCGCTGGAGGAATTATGCTTCCGAATCATTCGCCGCTGGTGATTGCGGAGCAGTTTGGGACGCTCGAGACTTTGTATCCGGGAAGAATTGATCTGGGACTGGGAAGAGCGCCGGGAACGGATCAGCGAACGATGCGTGCGCTTCGAAGAGAAGCGATGGGTGGACATAATTTTCCGCAAGATGTGATTGAGCTGCAGAATTATTTTTCAAAAGAAGCTGAAGCGAATGCGATTAAAGCAGTGCCTGGTGCAGGACTTGAAATCCCATTGTGGATTTTGGGTTCGAGTACGTTCGGGGCGCAGCTGGCGGCGGAGCTTGGTCTGCCCTATGCCTTTGCTTCGCACTTTGCACCGTCTTCGCTTTATGAAGCGCTGGAAATTTACAGAAGATATTTTAAGCCCAGTAAACAACTGGCAAAACCGTATGCGATGGTGGGTGTGAATGTGATTGCGGCCGAAACGGATGAAGAAGCGCGCGTGCTTTTTACGAGTATCCAGCAGTCGTTTACCAATATGACCAGAGGAACAAGAACTTCTTTTCCTCCACCAATTGCCGACATCGAAACCTATTGGACGCAGGCTGAGAAAGCGATGGCTTCGCAAATGCTTTCGTGTTCAGTGGTGGGTTCGCGAGAGACTGTGCGCGCCGGGCTTGAGGCTTTGATTGAGAAGACGAAAGCTGATGAGCTTATGATTGTTTGTAATGTATTTGATATTGAGGCGCGGTTGAAGTCGTTGGAGATTATTGACTCGCTCCACTCTTGAAATTTTTAAGCAGCAAGCTTCACTCTTGCTTTAATTCCAGCTCTATCAATCATGTCCTGCAACGCTGTTGTCACCCAGACATTGACAGGTTCTTTCAGAACAGTCGCAAACTTTTTAGCCTGTTCGACGGTTATGTTCTCGCGCTTATTCTCCACATTTGAGATGTACGATTTTGTTACTTTTAATTTTTTGGCCAATTGCTCTTGAGTTAGTTCTTCTCTTGCACGATAGGCTCGAAGGATTGAAGCAAACGAAAAAGGCTCACCTCTTAATTTTTCCAATTGTGCTTTTGCTTTTGTTGCCATTGTATTCTCGTATTTAATATTTATGCTTATGAATTTCAATTATTGTAATTAGTACTTTAGTTTTATTTTGAACATATATAGCTCTATACGATCGGCTTAACCTGACTGATCTTTGGCCTTTACGATCACCTTGCAGAGGCTCGTCATGATAGCCTTTTATTTTTCGAATTTTTGGTAATTCCGTTTTTCTCAACTAACTCAATCCAATACTCGAGCTGATCAATTATTTCACGAGGCATTCTTTTTAAATCTCTTAATGCCGCTTGAGAAATTTCTATTTAGTTCACTTCTCAACCCCATTGTATAGCCATTAGCTATACCTGTCAAAATTCTCACTTGGGGATTTGGTTCAAGATTTATAATAAACCATCACGAGGGAGGCTTTGATTTTATTAAGTATGTTGGTTTGTGTTAGTCAGAAATTTGTAGTGCAATTTCAAAAGTGCTAATTGCTCAGAGTTCGGTTCCAATAGCAATCATAGCGCTTGATGAACAACCTCAGCTTTTTTAATTTCAACTTTAAAATCACAAAACTTGAATGGATTCTCTAAATCATGGTAAATTCCACCGACAACTTTTCCAGCCAATAAATTAAAACGTAGAGTATCTGCTTTATCTCTAAATTCTGGATGCAATATAATTGTCTTAATTTTCTTAAAAAGCTGAAGATGTAAGTTGATTTTTTCATCAGTAACCTTTCCTGGAAAAAAAAAGATGGTTGATTCGCAATCATCTGCTTCTTCAGTTTTTTGAGTTAAAGAAAACGATAACTCTTTATTCATTTCAGGTGCAGCGACTAACTCTCTAGTGTACGAGCGAGCATATTGCTTCCAAGCTTTGCGATCGTTAGAATCAGCAATAGTCCTATTGATCCAAATTTCCACATCATCCCGGACTTCGTTTTTATTTGAATCAACACCTAAAATAGTTTGAGAGTTCAAGTCCTCATCTGGCCATAGTGGTTCTTCTTCACCGTCAACAATAAAATGCGGGGTTAATTTTTTGGCTGCGATAACTGGTTTCATCAGTTTATCATAATCGGAGGGATATAAATTATAAGCCAAAACAATTCCTCCTAAGCTCACCCCCAGTAGCCATTTTTTCATACTTACCTCTCGCGAAAACAAATTCCAAAATGTTTTTTTATTCTAGCCATTTTATGAATGTATTTTCCTGCAAAGCTCGGTTCTAACACTTGAATTCGCTTAAAAATCTACCATTGGTCTTGTTCCTGTATAGTAAGTAGTCTGGATGTTTGAATAGGCATCTAATATTGCATCGCCTGCTAAAAAACCGTCTATTGGAAAGCAGCCCTCACCTCCACATTGGGCCACATGGTGAACATAAAAAAATGTTGAATAGGGTTGACCAGAAGATCTTTGACATTGAGTTGAATTTATTTTCGTCCACGCACCACAATCTACATTTATTATATCATCATATCCGATCGGCGAGACCGTTCCAAATATTGTACCATATGGTCCCTTCGCCGCCAGCGACCCAGTAACTGAATGCAAAACGGCTGGTTGATCCAATGGATAATCTGAATTTACAAGATACATCAACTTGTAAGTACTGGAGCCTGGTACAAGCTCAAGTGCAGAGGGCTCTATGGCACAAGCGCTATTAAATGAATGACTAAAAGGAGTGTACTCCACTCCATCATAAAAAAATATATTTAGGGGACTATTAACATTCGTACGATATTTTTTCTGAATACCATCATATTGATACTGATCATCAGCTATATTTAAAACAAATTCTTCAATTCCTGTTGTGTTACCGCCAGCTTCAATACAATAGGAATTTTCCAATGAAATCACAGCAGCTATATTTGATTCAACTTTAAAATTAAATGTTCGAGTCATTTCCTTATTGAATTGATTTATTGCTTTAACAGTAACTTCATACTCAACATCTCTATACGGCACGGCCAAATCAATGGAATCGCGCATCTGTTCTTCGAAAACTTTTATTTCTCCTAATTCAGGTTTATTCTCAACGCTTGGATATTTTTGAACAACACTCCAGAAAAAAAGAGTTTCATCATGGTTATACCCAAATGCAAGTGCTTTAGCCGAATCGGAACTTATTGCAACATCTTTAACATCTAAGTGAATTTTTCTATTTTTACCTGCGTAACCTGAGACTTGATAGATTCCATCCTTATCGACGGTAGCTTCGGAGGCAGTCAATTCAATTTTCGGATCACTGCAATTGCTTTCAAGTGTCTGAGCAACCTCATTCAATCTTCTATTAAAAATATCTGTCATTGAGAGCAAATCATTATTCTTCACACTGTTTGCATAAATTTTGTCATTGAGATAAATCTCATCCATGGCATGAAAAACAGCTCCTCCAAGTAAGTTATATCCATATTCTATTATTGATGATAAATCACTGTACCCCGAGGCATTCGACGCTGAGTTGTTATAAGTATAGTTTGGAGTAATGGGATCATTGTTTTTAATAATATATTTTGATTTACCAATAACCATGTCATTGTCTAATTTAATTAAACGGCTATGACAGCTCGGACTTGTATCTTCAAATGATGAACATGAAGTTGCGAGGATTGGAGAAGGCGGGGCAACCTGCAACGCTCCGAAATATTTTTCAAAATTTATTTTATCTTCTCCCGTTAGCTCAGACCTGTATAGCTGCAAACTGGACCTAAGTGCCTCATTCCCCTGAGAATGAGAAACTACAATTACTTTTATATTTTTTCGATAATAATTATCCATTTTGGTCTTTAATTTTACAAGTGTATCAACTTCTGTTGCGGCATTTGCAATAATATCTGCAACTTTTTTATTATAAACTGCAATCTCTTTATAAAAAGCGGAATTCATAAAACTACTGTTGTCCAAGGAATTTTTTAAATTTTTTTTTGATAAAATATAATCTAGAGCTTTCTTAGAGCGCATTAATATTTCATTATTGTCCTGTGGTGATTGTGGCCGCAGTCCCATATCTAATGCATTCGCATTCAACGCTTCATCTAGATTAAGTTCCGTTGCAACAAGGCTCATCCAATACTGTTCCTTACTAACTCCATTGGGAGCATTTGTTGCCAGTTCTTGCTTTAATTTTTGGATATCGGCTAAAGCTCCTCGAGAAGAATTGTAGACATGATCAGCAGGAGGGACAATTCCTTTATAATCAATACTAAATTTGTTATTGATTACTTTATCAATTTTCTTTGCCGATTTTATGGTGTCGTCTTCACTCTTTACGTTAACACCATTTATATAAATTAACTGGGTTCCACTAGAAGAACATTTAACTTCTGCTTTCAAAGTTGGAATGTGTAAAAAGATGAAAAAAACCACTGCAACAATTCTCTTCATAAATCACTTCCTTCTTTCCTGTATCTTTATATTGTATCTTGTAATTTCTGATTCAAGATTTTCAATAACAATATTACAGTATTTATATTCTTCATTAAAATTTCTTTCACCACCGTTATAAGAAAATTGATTATTCCTTTTTTTAGCTTTTATCCTTAAATCTGTATTACTATGCAAATCTAAAATAATATCAAATATATTATTAAAACGTTCTCTCTCAATTGTTGTAAAAAAGTTTAAGCAAATGGCAGCGTAATCTAAGGCAACAGCAACCTCGTTGACTTCTTTTCTTGTTGGATTAATGCCAACCTTGAGCCATTTTTGCTCTTCGCGAGCAACTTCTCTCATGGCCCTACGTTCATTAGAACTCCGTGCTGTTCGATTGATCCAAATGTCAACATCATCACGGATACCGTTCTTGTTTGAATCAATTCCTAAAACTGTTTCCTCGTTTTTTGTTTTATTCGGAATTGGAGGTTCTACCTCCCCATCAAAAATTGGATTTTTATCTTTGTCTCTCGTTTTTATGTCATAGACTACCTTCATCGTTTTATCGTACTCAGAAGTGCACCCCCCAAAAAAAACAAGAATAAATGCTAAGCTTACTAATTTTTTCATCCCTAGATTTCCTTGCATGCTTTAAGTTTTTCGACTTGATCAGATGACTTAATTGAAAATGTATTTCCAGATTGATTCACTTTGATTGTATCCCAAGCCTGGTTTCGTATTTCTGTATATGTATTAATATATTCCATGATTTCGACCAAATGATCATAAATATTTTGATCGTTAACTACGCCATCAAGACATACTTGAATTTGGCTTCTCTTTGTCAGAAGATCAGTTAATTGATCTGAATTCTCGAGATTGGCATAAAGCGATTGCCAATTTTGGGCATATTTTCGAAGAACTGATTTCAATGCAATGTTATCCTTTGACTCAAAATTTATCCAGCGTTGAACATCATCTCTGACCCCATCACCATCACTATCAATACCCAGTAAGGTTGAATCTCCTAGCTCACCAGGATCTTCTACTTCAGGATTAAATATAAAAACATTTTCAGAATATGTATTTTTAGCACCAAGCTCATCTGTAACAGTTAACTTCACCAAATAGTTACCAAGAGTGTAGTGAACACATAAAAACTTCCTCTTTTCACGCCACATAATCCTTGACGCCTCTCGATCTGTTTATCAGATCGTATTTTTCTAATAAGCACATAACCATCTCGCGTTCACACATTCGTAGCTCGCGTCCCTTCTTGTTTTCATGCAGTCGTTTTTTCTCTTCAGCATACTCTGCATAAAGCTGTTCACGGCTCACATTGAGCTCAGTCATTAGCATCTCTTCGTCAACTTCATTCGAACTCTTAAATCCAAGCACGGCCCGTTTTCTGTATTCATTTATTATCAAGGCGCTTGTTGTGAAGGCTTCGTGAACCTTACGATTGTCATTCACAAGTGTCTTTTTACCCAGCAGGGACGCTGTTTTTAGTTCAAACATCATCCTTTCAGCTGATCCATTATGCTGAGGCGTATGAGGCAATGAACGCAGATGGATTATTCTTTCGTCAGACATGAACTTTTCGACTTCTTTATTCACGTAGCAAGAACCGTTATCCGTCATCCAGACCAATGGTAATGAACGCGTTTTTTTTAATTCTTTGAACATGCCAACGATTGTTTTTCCATCAGCGCTGTTTCCTGTCAGAACAGACAACACTTTTAGACTTGCACGATCTTTTATAACCTGAGCTTCTACCGATCTTTTTTTATTTCTGCCTAAATGTGTTCCATCTTGTGACCAGATGACATTGGCAGAATTAACAATGGTCGAGATTCGATTTTGGAGATGGAGCTCTCGCAATTTGATTCTTCGTCTTGTTTTAATTTTTCCAACGTAAAGACGAATCAATCTCAGCGGAACTTTTTTTGACAATGCAGATGCAATCGCAGGGCTTCCTGGATAACCTTGCTTTTTTAATTCACGCGCGACCAGCACTAAAGCATGACGATGATCTTCATTTGTATAAGAAGGTCTTCCTGACCTTTTATCACAATCCTTTTTAGCTTTTGCTTTCCACGCTCGAAGAGTTCGTTTCGTCACTCCCAGCCTCATTGCGACTTCTTCCATTTTTACTCTTCGTCCTTTTTCCAGAAGCCAAAGACCGATCTTTCTTTTGAACTCGTTTTTGTATCGTTTTCTGCTCTCCAATCTTCTTCTCCTTTGGAGGTTTCGGTTCTT